>Ga0256408_1000009_pt1 | contig 616407 bp, 619 predicted proteins | sample PhyAR1_FD_185998 | JGI IMG/M metagenome (GOLD analysis project Ga0256408, IMG submission 185998) | Leaf surface microbial communities from alfalfa plants in UC Gill Tract Community Farm, Albany, California, United States - DLSL A.R1 | ecosystem: Host-associated > Plants > Phyllosphere >... | reverse complement strand
ATGAACGGCAATTGGAGGGGCCGAAGGCGCGGCCCCTCCACCCGCGCCCTTGCTTAACACCGTCTGTCCGCTGTGCGGAAATTACTCGGCCCACCCTGGGCCTCGCCCCTTCGGGGCCGCTGCAAGCAGCGTTCAAATCTGCTCCCGGCAGATTTGTCCTCGCCGCGTCTGCATTGTCGGGCGGGTCGGCTGCGACAAACGTCCCTGTTAGTCTCGCCTCAACCGGCCTTCCCTGGCCGGTTGCCCCTGACTATGCCGTCTTGCTCGGCAGCCGGTGATGCGCGCCTAAGGTCAACACCCGAGCTGGCAGCTACCGGGCAACCTGTCCCTTATGAGGTTATGACAGAGAAGAGAAATCGGAGATGAGCACGGTATTGGACGCCCTTGAAGACGCCGAACGCAGGCATAGTGCATTAGGAGAAACCGCCATGGACGGCGGTTTCAGGTGAGACAGGCAGGGACGCCTGTCGCAACCGGCCTCAATGCGCTATGGCGGAGAGAGGACAAATCTGCCTGGAGCAGATTTGAACGCTGCTTGCAGCGGCCCCGAAGGGGCGAGGCCCAGGGATGGGCTGAGTAACGTTGGCAAAGCCAACCGTCTGACAGGGCAAAGGCGCGGGTTGCCAGGGGCCGCGCCTTCGGCCCCTGGCTCGGTCGAGGCGCAGGAGCCTCATGATGCACCTCTCATTTATCGACCGAAAACGTCACGAGTACTTCAAAAAACGCTAACTGACAAGCATTAGCCGCGCAGGCAGCCCGTCGGTCACCTCCCTTCAGGGAACGAAATCGAGCACCACGGCGTTGAACAGCGCGTATTCGGTAGCGCTGGCCATCGGCGGAAACTGCGCGCGCTGCACCGCAGCGCTCGCCGCTGCGCACAGGGGCGCATCGCCTCTTACGATCTTGCTGCTCGCCAGCTTGCCGTCCGGCTGCAAACGGATAGCGAGGGTGCAACGCTGACCGTGCGCATGTTCCGGCAAGCGCAGCTCGCGGCTCACCGCGTTATGCACCCGCACCGGATAGCTGAGCGGCGCCGCAACCGGCGCCTCGGTCTGCGGCGACGGCAAGGGGGTGCCGGCCTGACGCCCGGCGCCCGCGCCGCAGCCGCTCAACAGTAACAGCGCCAACAGGCTTAGTGTCTTTTTCATTCCCTATGTCCTTATTGGGGATTAATCTTTATCGAGCGCCCTTACTGCGCCGCTGGGTAAGCCTCACCGTCATCCGCGTAACGCTGCAGCCGCTCGCGCCACCACTTGGCCGCCAGGCCGCTGGCGCTTTCCCGCCAGCCGAAGTAGGCGATGTCGCTGCAACGTTCCGATTCGACGCGTTTCGCCACCAGTTCGCCGCTGTTCAGGTAAGGTTCCGCCAAGGCGCGCGGCAGATAGCCGCAGCCCAGCCCGGCCAACTGCGCCTGCAGCTTGGCGTCGAAGCCGAAGACCGTTAGCGTGTCTTGCTCTTCCAGCAGGTTCAGGCTCTGCGGCGCGTTGACGCGCGAGGTATCGCGCACCACCACCGCCCGGTGCTGACGGATCTCATCCTTCGGCAACGGTTCCGGCAGCGCGGCCAGCGGATGCTGCGGCGCGACGGCGAACACGTAATCCAGCTGCCCCAGGCGGCTGAACGCATAGCCCACCCGCGACGGCGGCTCGCAGATGGCGCCGATGATAATGTCAGCGCAGCCGTAAACCAGCGACTCCCAGGAGCCGGCCAGCACCTCGTGGCTGAAGCGCAGCCGGGTATGGTGATGCTGCCGGTAGAACTCTTCTATCAGCGGCAACAAACGGGCAAACGGGAAGGAGGCGTCGATCCCGAGCGTGATCTCGCTTTCCCAGCCGTTTTCGACATAGCGCGCCTGCTGTTCCAGATCCTGCGCCGCGCGCAGCAGCACCCGCCCTTTTTCCAGCATCAGCTTGCCGGTATCGGTGAACTTCGCCCGATGGCCGGAGCGATCGAGCAGGGTGATGTCGAGATCGTTCTCGAGCTTTTGCACCATATAGCTCAGTGCCGAAGGGGTTTTAAACAGTGCGGCGGCCGCGGCGGCGAAAGATCCGTGCCGGTCCAGCGCATCCAAAATCAGCAGCGCTTCCAGGTTTAATCTCATGTTTTCTCCCGTGTATAAAAAAACTCAACAAGTCGGCAAAAATTCTGCGGTATCTTTGAAATCGCCCTCTGCCTACCATGGGTTTTATCGGCGTTACACTCATCAGATGTTCAACCGAAATATCACTGGGAAGGTAAATTATGTCCAAGTTTCAACTGCTTGATAAAGACAACTCCGCACTGATTTTTATCGATCATCAACCGCAAATGGCCTTCGGCGTGGCTAATATTGATCGTCAGCAACTGAAAAACAACGTTGTTGGTTTGGCGAAGGCAGGCAAGATTTTCAACGTTCCTACCCTTTTCACCTCGGTCGAAACCGAAAGCTTCAGCGGCTATATCTGGCCGGAGCTGCTGGCGGTACACCCTGAAATCACCCCGATTGAACGCACCTCGATGAACTCCTGGGAAGACGCGGCCTTCGTCAAAGCCGTGGAAGCCACCGGCCGCAAAAAGCTGGTGATCTCCGCGCTGTGGACCGAAGTGTGCCTGACCTTCCCGGCGCTGATGGCGCTGGAAGCCGGCTATGAAGTGTATGTGGTGACCGACACCTCCGGCGGCACCTCCGTCGATGCGCACGAGCGCTCGATCGAACGCATGGTGCAGGCCGGCGCCGTACCGGTGACCTGGCAGCAGGTGCTGCTGGAGTACCAACGCGACTGGGCGCGCAAAGACACCTACGACGCGGTGATGGCGCTGGTGCGCGAACACAGCGGCGCGTACGGCATGGGCGTCGACTACGCTTACACCATGGTGCACCACGCACCGGCCCGCACGGTGAAATAATTCCCCCTGCCCCGGCCCCGCGCCGGGGTATTTTCAGGAGTCGGTTTTATGGCCCATCCGCAGCATGTCACGCTGGTGATCACCCACCGTTTGGCGCCGGGGAACGAGCAGGCCTATGAGGCCTGGCTGAACCGCATCATGCCGGACGCCGCGGGCTTCACCGGCCATCTGGGCGTCAACGTCATCCGCCCATCCGACAGCGAACAGGCCTATACGGTGCTGGTCCGCTTCGACAATGTCGATAATCTCTACCGCTGGCTCAACTCGCCGCTGCGCAAGCAATACATCGAAGAAGTCACTCCGCTGTTGCTGGAGAATGACCATATCGAGATCCGCCCCGGCGCGGAGTTCTGGTTTACCCCGCCCAACCCCGGCGTGCGCCAACCGCCCCAGTGGAAGCAGTTCATCATCACCCTGCTGGTGATCTTCCCTTCCACCAATCTGGTGCCCTGGTTTTGGGGGCTGGCGCTGCCGCAGTTGAACGGCACGCTGCTCGGCCATTTTCTCAATGACGCCACCGTGGTCGCCCTGGTGGTGTACCTGTGGATGCCCATCGTGACTCGCGTTTTTCATCAATGGCTGATCCGCCGCTAGGCGGTTCGCCGGGAGAATGTTATGAACCACCACGCTTCATTGATCCTCACCAACGGCAAATTTCACACCGTTGACCGCCAAAACCTCACCGCGCAGGCGGTCGCCATTCGCGACGGCAAGTTTCTGGCGGTCGGCAGCGAAGCCGAAGTCATGCAACACGCCGGGCCGGAAACCCAGGTGATCGATCTGCACGGCCACACCGCCATTCCGGGCCTGAACGACTCGCACCTGCACCTGATCCGCGGCGGCCTGAACTACAACCTGGAGCTGCGCTGGGAAGGCGTGCCTTCGCTGGCCGACGCGCTGCGCATGTTGAAAGAGCAGGCGCTGCGCACGCCGAGCCCGCAATGGGTGCGGGTGGTCGGCGGCTGGACCGAGTTCCAGTTTGCCGAACGCCGCATGCCGACGCTGGACGAAATCAACCAGGCGGCGCCGGACACGCCGGTATTTATTCTGCATTTATACGATCGCGCGCTGCTCAACCGCGCGGCGCTGAAGGTAGTCGGCTACACCAAAGACACGCCGAACCCGCCGGGCGGCGAGATCCAGCGCGACGCCAACGGCAACCCGACCGGCATGCTGATCGCCAAACCCAACGCCATGATCCTGTACGCCACGCTGGCGAAAGGGCCGAAGCTGCCGCTGGAACAGCAGGTCAACTCCACCCGCCAGTTTATGCGTGAGCTGAACCGCCTCGGCCTCACCAGCGCCATCGACGCCGGCGGCGGTTTCCAGAACTACCCGGAGGATTATCAGGTGATCGCCGAGCTGCACGAGAAAAAGCAGCTGACCATCCGCATCGCCTATAACCTGTTCACCCAGCGGCCGAAGCAGGAACTGGAAGACTTCGAGCTGTGGACCGACATGCTCAAGCCGGGCCAGGGCACCGACTTCTATCGCCACAACGGCGCCGGCGAGATGCTGGTGTTTTCCGCCGCCGACTTCGAAGACTTCCTGCAGCCGCGCCCGGATCTGCCGCCGGGCACCGAAGACGAGCTGGAGCGGGTGGTGCGCCATCTGGTCGAGCACCGCTGGCCGTTCCGCCTGCACGCCACCTATGACGAATCCATCAGCCGCATGCTGGACGTGTTCGAGAAGGTGAACCGCGATATTCCGTTCAACGGCCTGCACTGGCTGTTCGACCACGCCGAAACCATTACCGAACGCAATATCGAGCGCGTCAAGGCGCTGGGCGGCGGCATTGCGGTCCAGCACCGCATGGCGTTCCAGGGGGAATATTTCGCCGACCGCTACGGCATCGAAGCCACCAAACATACGCCGCCGGTAGCGAAAATGTTGGCGGCCGAGCTGCCGGTCGGGCTGGGCACCGACGCCACCCGCGTCGCCAGCTACAACCCGTGGACGGCGCTGTACTGGCTGGTCTCCGGCCGCACCGTCGGCGGCATGGCGATGTACGACGACAGCGCCCGGCTGGATCGCGAAACGGCGCTGATGCTGTGGACCCAGGGCAGCGCCTGGTTCTCCACCGAACAGGGCAAGAAAGGCCAGATCAAGGTCGGCCAACTGGCGGATTTGGCGGTGCTGTCGCAGGACTACTTCAGCGTGCCGGAAGAGCAGATCAAAGGCATCGAGTCGGTAATGACGGTGGTGGACGGCAAGGTGGTCTACGCCGCCGGCAGCTTCTCGCCGCTGGCGCCGCCGCCGCTGCCGGTGCTGCCGGAGTGGTCGCCGGTCACCCAGGTGCCGGGCCATTACCGCTCCGCGCCGCCGTCGGCGGCGGCCCGCGTCGGGGTAGTGAGCCAGGCGCACCAATGCTGCGGCCCGTGCGGCGTGCACGCGCACCAGCATGACATCGCGCGCCGCTCCAGCATCCCGGTGTCGGACGAGAATGCCTTCTGGGGCGCGTTCGGCTGTTCGTGTTTCTCGTTCTAAGTTATCAAGCCAGTAACTTATTATAAAATTAATTTAATAAGCTATTAAGCTAACAACATAATAAATTAATGGCGCTGTCCGCGGAGAGCGCCATTTCCTTTTCAATCGCGGTTGATCTCCAGCCAGCGCCGCTGCTCGGCGGAGGCGGCTATCGCGTCCAGCACGCACGACACCTTCCAGCCCTCTTCAAAGTCCGGCCACATGCGATCGCCCGCGGCGATGCCGTTGACCAGATCGCGGATCTCCACCGTCTTCTGATCGTTAAAACCAATGCCGTGCCCAGCGCTGATGCAAAACGCCGCATAGTCCGGGTGCTTCGGCCCCACCAGCAACGTCTTGAACCCCTGCCGCTCCGCCGGTTCATCGTGCCGATACAGCTTCAGTTCGGCCATCCGTTCCTGGGTATAACTCAGCGTGCCTTTGGTGCCGGTAACCACATAGGTCAGCCCCATCTTGCGCCCGCAGGCGATGCGCGACGTTTCGATAGTGCCCATCGCCCCGCCGGCGAAACGCAGCAGCGCACTGGCCTGATCTTCGTTTTCCACCGGATGCATACGCGACGGGTCTTGCGGATCCGGCCGCTGTTTGATCACGGTCTGCATATCGCCAGAGACCGCCACGATATCGCCCACCAGGTAGTGCGCCATATTGACGATGTGCGCCGCCAGATCCCCCAACGCGCCCAGCCCGGCGCTGGCGCGGCGGCAGTGCCAGTCGATCGGCGTGCGCGGGTCGGCCAGGTAATCCTCATTGTGGGTGCCGTAAAAATGCACCACCTCGCCGATTTCGCCGTTGGCGATGATCTCGCGCGCCAGCTGGCTGGTGGGGTTTTTCATGTAGTTGAAACCCACCAGCGTTTTCACCCCCTTGGCGCGGGCGGCCTGCACCATCTCCGCCGCGTCGGCGGCGTCCAGCGCCAGCGGTTTTTCCGAATACACGTGCTTGCCGTGGCGGATCGCCGCCAGCGCCATCTCTTTGTGCAAGAAGTTGGGGGCGCAGATGTCCACCACGTCGATCGCCGGATCGGCCACCAGCTGCCGCCAGTCGCCGGTCGAACGCGCAAAGCCGAACTCGGCCGCGCGTTGCGCCGCCAGCTCGGGCGTCACCTCCGCCAACATCTCCAGCACCAGATCCCCTTTAAGGGGAAAGACCGTGGGGGCCTGCGCATAAGCGATAGCGTGACAACGCCCGATATAGCCGGTGCCGATTAATCCAACGCGTACCTGTTTCATCATCCTCTCCCGTGACCGAAATCTTGCCTGAAACCCGGCGCCCTGAGTGAAACGCGCCAGCTGATAACGGTTTTATATGGAATATAAATTTCAATAACAAGCGCACGAAAAAAGAAAGTTCGGATTCGTGATGTCGTTCATGAAACGTTGACAGGATGATGCAAAAAGGAAAATCCGAACGCGGCGTTGCCGTATCCGGATAAGGTAAAATGAATCATTTATTTCATATTACGGTAAACCGTTGGCACCGTGCTGAACGTAGCCAGGGCGTTGCAGCAGGCGCTGCTGATAGGCCGCCAGCCCCGCATACTCCGGCCGCTCGAACGGCGTCATCAGCCAGCGGTTGAGCGACAGCCCCAGCACTACGTCCGCCAGCGTGAAGGCAGCGCCGGCGGCGTAAGGGCCGTGCTGCGCCAAATGCGCATCCAGCAAGCCCATCAGCCGATTCCACTCGCGCTCGGCGGCGGCCAGGCTGGCGGCATCCTGGTAATCCGCATGCCCGCGCACGCGCGACATGAACACATAGCGCCAGGCGCCGTTCAGATCGGTGGCCTGCCAGTCCATCCACATCTCCACCGCCGCGCGCGCGCCGGGTTCCTGCGGCAGCAGATCGCGGCGCCCTTCCCGCCCCGCCAGATAGCGGCAAATGGTGTTCGATTCCCACAGCACCCGTGCGCCGTCGATCAGCACCGGCACCAGGCCGTTGGGATTGAGCGCCAAAAACTCGGGTTCCTGCGTGGAGCGAAAGCCGCTGCCCCAGTCTTCCCGTTCCAGCGTCAGCCCCAGCTCATGGCTGGTCCACAGCACCTTGCGCACGTTGATCGATGAGGCTTTGCCCAATAATTTCAGCATCCGCTTTCCTTATTCTCTCCAGAACGGTTTATACCCTTCCCGCCAGGCATCCGCCCGCGTCAGGCCGATATCCGCCAGTTGCCTGTCGTTCAGCAGCAGTAACTCTCTGCGCGTTCTGCGACGCAACAAATACCAACGCCAGCGTGACCAGCCTCCCCGTCGCCACGTCGTCATGCCATCAAACAGAGCCATCTTATTATTCCCCCTGATGTTTTCGCCTTGTTGTGATGATGCGCGCCGGGCAAAAAACAATACAGATGCACGTTAGCGTTATTTTTTTCATACAGCTGCATACCAAAATGCGCTGAATGGTTTACTTTTGAGGCATCTGTACCGGTTTTTCGGTTACTTTTCCTGATGAGGGATATCTGTATGACACGCTACGCCACGCTGGCCGCCATTCTCAGCCAACGCATTCAGCAAGGGCTGTATCCGGTCGGCCACCGCTTGCCTTCGGTGCGCGCGCTGAGCCTGGAACACGGCGTCAGCATCAGCACGGTGCAACAAGCCTACCGCCTGCTGGAAGAACGGCGCCTGGTGGAAGCGCGACCGAAATCGGGCTACTTCGTGCATGCGCAGCGCACGCAGGCCGAGCTGCCCGCCATGACGGCGCCGACGCAGCGGCCGGTGGACATTTCGCAATGGGAACAGGTGCTGGAACTGGTGCGCACCCGGCCGCGCGAGGGCCTGATCCAACTGGGGCGCGGCATGCCGGACATCGCCGAGCCGACGATGAAACCGCTGATCGTCGCCCTGCGCAACGCCGCCCGTCACGGCGACTTGCGCAGCCTGTATTACGACAGCATCCAGGGCGTGACCGCGCTGCGCGAACAGGTCGCTCGCCTGCTGCTGGATTCCGGCTGCCAAATCGGCGCCGATCAGTTGCTGATCACCACCGGCTGTCAGGAAGCGATCTCCGCCGGGCTGCGCGCCGTTTGCCAACCCGGCGACATCGTGGCGGTCGATTCCCCCTGTTTCCACGGCACCATGCAAACGCTGAAGGGATTGGGCATCAAAGCGCTGGAAATCCCCACCGATCCGCTGACCGGCGTGAGCCTGGCGGCACTGGAGATGGCGCTGGAACAGTGGCCGGTCAAGGCCGTCCTGCTGACGCCCAACTGCAACAACCCACTGGGCTACATCATGCCCGACGCCCATAAACAGCGGCTGCTGACGCTGGCGCAGCGCCACGACGCGGCGATCATCGAGGATGACGTTTACGGCGACATCGCCTATCACTACCCGCGGCCGCGCACCATCAAATCGTTCGACGAAGATGGCCGCGTGCTGCTGTGCAGCTCGTTTTCCAAAACGTTGGCGCCGGGGCTGCGCGTGGGCTGGATCGCGCCCGGCCGTTATCTGGAGCGGGTGCTGCACATGAAGTTCATCGGCTCCGGCGCCACCGCCACGCAGCCGCAGCTGGCGATCGCCGACTTCATCCGCGGCGGGCACTATCTGAAGCACCTGCGGCGCATGCGCGCCCGCTACCAGCAAAACCGCGACCGCATGGCCGATCTGATCCTGAAATACTTCCCGGCCGGCACCCGCGTCAGCCGGCCGCGCGGCGGTTTTATGCTGTGGATCGAACTGGACGAGGCGTTCGACACCCTGCGGCTGAACCGCCATCTTGAACAGCAAGGCGTGCAAATCGCCGTCGGCAGCATTTTTTCCGCCGCCGGCAAGTATCGCAACTGTCTGCGCATCAACTATGCGCCGACGCTGACGACGGAGATCGAACAGGCGGTACAACGGGTCGGCGCCACCATCCAGGCGCTGATGCCGAGCAACAGTTTGGCGCAATCGGATTAAATCTTGACGCGATCGGATTATCGGCGCACGGACAGGCTGTTTTAGAGTAATGCCTTCTCTTACCACTGGCAGGCAACAACCATGAGCAGCGATCAAATTCCGGTTTCCAATGCGTTGGCGGTGCGCCTCGCGGCGCAAGGCGTCGATCTCGAACGGGTCGGTCAGTTGGCCGGCTTGCCCGCCGGGCTGCTCAGCGAGCGGCGCGTAAAAGTGCGGTTGACCACCCACCAGTTCTTCGCCGTCTGGCGCGCCCTCGCCCAACTGAGCGACGATCCCGCCTTTGGTCTGCGGCTGGGCGGCGACGTCGCGCCGGAGCATTACGATATCGCGTCGGTCGCCGCACTGCACTCCGCCACGATGGGCGAGGCCCTGCGTAAAGTCGCGCGCTACAAACGGTTGGTGTGCCCGGAAGAACTGATGCTGGAGGAAGATGGCGACAGCGTTCGGCTGCATACGCGTTGGACGATGATCGAGGACCATACGCCGGAATTGCTGATAGACACCATGTTCGCCTCTATCACCACCCTGTGCCGCCGTGGCACCGGTTTACCGCTGCAGCCCAAGGCGCTTGAAGTGACCCGCCGTCGCGATCCCCACTCACCGCTGCTGCGCCACTTCGGCTGCCCGGTGCGATTCGACGCGCCGCTGGACGTGCTGGTATTTGACCGTGCGCTGATGCAGCAGCCTCTCATCACCCACGACCAGGACATGCTGGCGCTGCTGCTGCCGGAGCTGGAGGCCGAGTTGGCCGAAGCGCGCGCCGAGCAAGACTTGCCCACACAGGTGATGACGATCCTCGGCCGCAGCATGCGCGGCCAGCGCCCCAGCGTCAACAGCGTGGCCGCGGAGCTCTATCTCAGCCCACGCACGCTGCAGCGCCGTCTGCAACGGCACGGCTACAGCTACCAGCAGTTGTTGGACAAAACCCGCCACCGCACCGCCTGCCGCTTGTTGGCGGAGACCGATCTTGAGCCAGGGGAAATCGCCTTTGTGCTGGGATTCGAAGAGCTGAATTCGTTCAGCCGCGCCTTTATTCAGTGGGAAGCGCTGACGCCCAGCCGCTGGCGCATGCAGCGCACCGTCGGCCAGTGGGAGAACAGAGCATGAAAGTGATTATCTTCGGCGCCAGCGGCATGGTGGGCCAGGGCGCGCTGCGGGAATGCCTGCGCGATCCGCGCGTCAGCGAGGTGCTCAGCATCGGCCGTCGTCCGGTGGCGCAGAGCCACGCCAAGCTGCGCCAGCTCTCCCTGCCCGATCTGCGTGATCTGTCGGCGCTGGAGCCGCAGCTCGCCGGCTATGACGCCTGTTTCTTCTGCCTGGGGATTTCGTCCGCCGGCCTGAGCGAAGCCGAATATCGCGCGGTGACTTACGATCTGACGCTGGCCGCCGCCCGCCCGCTGGCGAGGCTGAATCCGACGATGGTCTTCCTCTACGTTTCCGGCGTCGGCACCGACAGCAGCGAACGCGGCCGCAGCATGTGGGCCAGGGTCAAGGGCGCCACCGAAAACGCGCTGCTGGCGCTGCCGTTCCACGCGGTGATGTTCCGCCCCGGCGCCATTATGCCGCTGCACGGCATTCGCTCCAAAGTCCGCGCATACGATCTGATTTATCGGCTGTTCAAGCCGCTGTGGCTCGGCGCATTGCGACTGTTTCCCGCGCAGGTGAGCAGCACCGAACGAATCGGGCTGGCGATGCTGGCGGTGGCGCGCCGGGAAACGGCCTTGCGCATCCTGGAGCCGCCGCAGATCAATCAACTGGCGACGCGCTGAAATACCGTCATCAACCGCGCCGCCGCCAATACTCCGCCACCCGGCGGCGCAGATGCTCGATGCCCTGCGGATGCTCAATAAACTGCGCCACCGGCATCATCCGCCAGCGCTGGCCTTCGTCGCCGAAGCGAATGGCGGCGATCTGCGCCGGGGCGATCTCGCCGGCCATAAACCAGGTCGGCGGGGAGCCGGGCAAAATGCCGGCGTAGCGCCGCCGCCAGACAACCTGGTGTTCGGCGATCGCCACGCCGAACTCTTCCCGCGTTTCCCGCTGCACGCACTGCAGCGGCGTTTCGCCGTTTTCCCGCCCGCCGCCGGGCAGATCCCACTGACCGGGCCACGGAATGCCCGGCTTGTCGTCCCGTTGGTAAACCAGCAAGAGACCGTCGCACAGCAGCGCGATCTTGGCCCCGCCAAACGCCTCGTCCGTCATGATTTCTCCGCTCCCGGCCCCATCGCCTTTGACTGAACATCATACTTCATCCCCGCGCGGCCTGGTGTATAGTGAAAATCCGTTTTCACAACAGGCGAACAATGACGATGAACTCTCCGTTTCTGGTGACTCCCCAATGGCTTGCGCAACATATCAACGATGAAAATCTGGTGGTGATCGACGTTCGGATGTCGCCGGTCGGGCTGACGCCGAAAAAAGACATGCTTGCCGAGTTCGAACGCGGCCATATCCCCGGCGCGGTCTATTTTGATATCGACGACGTGGCGGGCAAAAACACCGCGCTGCCGCACATGTTGCCGACGGCGGCGGAATTCGCCGCGGCGGCGGGCCAATTGGGCATCAGCGAGCGCGATACCCTGGTGATTTACGACGAGGGCAACCAGTTCTCCGCACCGCGCGGCTGGTGGACTTTCCGCAATTTCGGCGCCGAGCGCGTTTATGTGCTGGATGAAGGGCTGAACGGCTGGACCGCGCTGGGGCAAGCGCTGGAAACCGGCCCGGCGCAGCCTGCCCCGCAGACGTTCAACGCCCGATTCAACGCCGACGCGGTGGTGGATATGCGGCAAGTGGAGCAAGCGTTAGGCACGCCGGTGCAAATTCTCGACGCGCGCGCCGCGCCGCGCTTTTATGCCGAAGCGCCAGAGCCGCGCCCCGGCCTGCACCGCGGCCATATTCCCGGCAGCATCAACATTCCGTACGGCGAGCTGCTGGAAAACGGCCGCTTCAAATCATTGGAGGCGCTGCGCCAAACCTTCAGCGACAAGGGGGTGGACATCAACGGCCCAATCATCACCAGCTGCGGCTCCGGCGTGACGGCGGCGGTGCTGGCGTTTGGCCTGCTGTCGCTCGGCGCGCCGCAGGTCAAGCTGTATGACGGCGCCTGGAGCGAATGGGGCCAGCTGAGTGGCAAGCAGCCTATCGCCCAAGATTAAGTTTCGATCCGCTCGACCACGATCTGCGCCAGCCGCTGCACGGCGGCCGAAGGCTGATCCTCGGCGCGGTGCAACACCACGCCGAGTTGGCCGAGAGCGGGCAGCAGATCGGGGGCCAGCGGCGACAGGCCGGGCGGCAAGCCCGCCGCCGTGCGCACCGTAACGCCCAACCCGGCGCTCACCGCCGCCCACACGCCGTTCAGGCTGCGGCTGCTAAAGGCGATGCGCCAGGGTATGCCGGCGCGATCCAGCGCCTGCGTCGCCGCGCTGCGCATCAGACAGGGTGCGTCGAACATCACCAACGGCAGCGGCTCATCCCCTTCTCGCCAGGGCGCCAGCGCGAAGCCGGGCGACGCGATCCAGTGCAACTGCCGCTGCCCCAGCGCCTGATGAAACGGCGTGCTCAGACCGCCATCCCACGCCAGCGACAGATCCAGCTGGCCTTTCAGCACCCAGTCGATCAGCTCGGCATTACGCGCGATGCGCGCCTCGATCCTCACCTTTGGATTGGCGCGCGCGAAGCTGCCCAACACCTGCGGCAGAAACGTCTCGCCGAAATCCTCCTGCAGCCCCAACCGCACCGTGCCCTGCAGATCCAGCCCACGCACCGCGGCGGCGGCTTCGTCATTAAGCTCCAGCAGACGGCGCGCGTAGCCAAGCAGAGTTTCCCCCGTCTCGGTCATCACCATGCCGCGCCCGGCCTTGCGCAGGATCGGCGCGCCAACCTGCTGTTCCAGCTTTTTCAGGTGGGCGCTGACCGCCGACGTCGAACGCCCCAGCCGTTCAGCCGCCTTGGCGAAGCTGCCCAGCTCGACGCCGGTGACGAAGCTGCGCAAATCCTCGAGATCGAACGTTATCCGCCCCATGCTGACCATCCTGATTTTCTGAACCATCAATCAAAATAATACCGATTTTACTGATAAAGATGGCGTGTCACGCGCTCCGGGTCAATGTCTTTCCGGAGAATCCTTATACTCGCGATGCAATACCGTTTTACCCTACCCGCCGGTTCCGCCCCTCTGTCCGCTCCCTTTGACCACACTGCGCTGCGGGTTGACAGCTCAATGTGATATTGATAATCATTATCAATATTGCATATTCATTTGCGGCTCGCGGGATGCGGGCCGCTCTCCGGGGTCAACCGTCATGTCGTCATCACCAATCACACCTTACGCCACCACCTGCTGCATCGTGGGAGGCGGCCCCGCCGGGCTGATGCTCGGCTATCTGCTGGCGCGGGCGGGGATCGACGTGACGGTGCTGGAGAAGCACGCCGATTTTCTGCGCGATTTTCGCGGTGACACCATTCACCCGTCGACGCTGGAAGTCATGCATCAACTGGGCCTGCTCGACGAACTGCTGACGCTGCCGCATCAGCGCGCGGAATCTCTGCACGCCGAAGTCGCCGGACGCGACATCAAGCTGGCGGATTTCACCCGCCTGCCGACGCGCTGCAAATTTATCGCCTTTATGCCGCAGTGGGAGTTCCTCAACTTTTTGGCCCAGCAGGCCGCCGCCTTCCCCAACTTCAGGCTGCTGACCTCAACGCAGGTTCACCAGCTGCTGTACGACCGCGGCCAGGTGTGCGGCGTGCTGGCCGACACGCCAGAAGGCCCGATCCGCGTGCGCAGCCAGTTGGTGGTCGGCACCGACGGCCGCAACTCGGTGGTGCGCGAACAGGCGGCGCTCAGCAGCCGATCCTTCGGCGCGCCGCGCGACGTATTGTGGATGAAGCTCAGCAAGCAGCCGGGCGATCCGGCCTGGTCGATGGGCCACACCGGGCCGAAACAGAACTTCATCATGATCGATCGCGGCGACTACTGGCAGTGCGGTTACTCGATCGACAAAGGCAGCTTCGATGCGATCCGCCACAGCGGGCTGGAGAAATTTTTACTGCACCTCGCTGAGGTGGCGCCGTTCCAGGACGATCGCCTGCAGGAGATCGTCGAGTGGGATCAGGTCAAACTGCTGAGCATTCGCATCGATCGTCTGGATCGCTGGGCCAAACCGGGGGTGCTGTGCATCGGCGACGCCGCGCACGCCATGTCGCCGATCGGCGGCGTGGGCGTCAACCTGGCGATTCAGGACGCGGTGGCCGCCGCCAACGCCCTGATCCCGCCGCTGCGCCAGCATCGTCTGCAGCTGAAGCATCTGCTGAGCGTGCAGCGCCGGCGCGAACTCCCCACTCGCGCCATCCAGTTTTTGCAGATCAAAATGAGCCAGCGCAAGCCGGGCGAACGCCGCGCGGCGGGCGGCTCGCGCTTGATCGCCCGCGTCGGCAACAGCCGCTGGCTGCCGCGCCTGTTCGGCCGCATCATCGGCCTGGGTTTTCGCCGTGAAACACCGCGGCATCTGTCCAACGAAATCTGCCCGCCGGAATAGCATTGGTGATTTTTTCATCGCGCCGTATAATGGTTAAATCGAACGATTTAATTAACTGGAGCGATTAAATGTACGCACTCACCGCGAACGAGGCCAAAACCCAATTCGGCGATTTGCTGCTCAAGGCGCAGCGTGAACCGGTGCAAATCAATCGCAACGGCAAACCGGTCGCCGTCGTCATGTCTGTAGAAGATTACCAGGCGCTGGAAGATCTCAAATTAAGCGCACTGCAGCAAAAAATCGCGCAGGCTACCGCCGAGGAAGACGCCGGTAAGGCGGTAGACGGCGATGCCTTCTTCAACCGTCTGCTCACCGATGAAACAGACTGAGATGCCCGCGTTTCGCCTCACCCCGCAGGCCCAACAAGATCTGCTGGCTATTCGTCATTTCACCATCGAGCACTGGGGCCAAGCGCAATCTCGCCGCTATCTTGAGCAGTTGAGAGAGGTCATGCATCATTTGGCAGATATGCCGGAAGCGGGTAAAGCTCACTTCCACGATCTGGGCGAAGAGATACGCCGTTTTCCTTACGCCAGCCATAGGATCTACTACCGCAACCGCCCTGCCGGCATCACCGTTCTCGCCATTCTGCATCAGGCGATGGTGCCTCACCGCCATCTGGAACAACGGCTGTAATTTTTCTTACTCAAAGGGGCACTGATGTTCACCGTCCGTCAGGCATTGCTGGAAGATTTAACGCAAGTGCGCGATATCGGCATCCGCACCTACCGCGCCCACTTCGGTGAGCTGTGGCGCTACCCGCACGAGCTGGAGGCCTTTCTGGCGGAGAATTTTTCCGTCTCTGCGCTGGAACGGACGCTGCGCGATCCCGACGTGTGCTGGCTGTTGGCCCATGAGGATGACGCCCTCGTCGGCTATGCGCGGGTGAACTTCGACAGCCTGCTGGCACCAACCGAGCACATCGGCGCAGAGCTGCAGAAAATCTATTTTCTGCCGGGCCATGCCGGCAACGGCTATGGCCAGCGCCTGTACGAACAGGTGCAGCAGCGGGCTATCGACCGTCGGCAAAAAACGCTGTGGCTGGAAGTGCTGCAACGCAACACCCGCGCCCAACGTTTTTATCAGCGTCAAGGATTGAGCATTTGTGGCGAGACCTGCTACACCAGCGCCCAGGGCTCGATAGGCATTTGGTATATGAGCAAGGCGCTGTAACCGCGCCCCACTCCGCCGTCGTTTAGCGCGGCTCCCGCTGCAGCATCAAGAACAGCAAGGCAAACGCATTGGGCGCCAGGTAGATCAGCGCCCCCAGCTGCACCGCCAGCGGATCCTTCTTGGCCTGCCAGGCCATAAACCAGTCGCCGGCGACCACCATAAAGCCGACGCCCCACACCGTTATCGCGCAAAGCGCCCCCAGCATCGCCCAGGCTTTGCCCTTGGCGAAAGCGGCGTAAGGGCCTTTCAATCGCCCGATCATCAGCGCCACGCCCGCCGTCGCGAATAGGCCGGCCAGCGTTTCCAGCGCGGTGATGACCGCCAACCCCAACATGCAGGCCCAGTCGGCGCTGATCGCGCGCCACATCAGCCCCGGCGTTTGATAAGTATCCTGCATGGCGAGCAGCGGCCCCACCGCATTGCGCGCGGTGCCGGCGAAATCCGCCGTATTGTTCAACAGGCTAAACAGCCCCCACAGGGCCGGAAACAGGGACAGGACGATGCAACCGAGGCGTGACACAGTGGTTTCGTTCATGGTTATCCTTAATGAATAAACGGGTGGCTCCCGTCCTCATGACGGGACCGCTCTTGAGAGCCTGATAGTTTGACGTGCACAATGTAAGAACTAATCTTACAATGACGCAGCATAGCCGAAAGTGAGGAGGAACAATGGGCAGAACACTAACGGTAGATCTGGGTGACGAACTGCGTAGCTTCGTCGAAGACCTGGTGGCCAGCGGCGATTACCGAACGCCCAGCGAAGTCATCCGCGAATCCGTGCGCACTTTGCGCGAACGTACCGCCGCCTCAAAACTGGAAGAGCTTAGGCGCTTGATCGCCGAAGGAGAGAACAGCGGCGAAGCCGTCGAATGGGATCGTGATGTGTTCATGGAAAGAATACGGAGCAAAGCAAAAGGATGCGCAGGAGAGTAACCGTTCGTCCAAAAGCGTTGGACGATATGGAAGAGATCTATTTTTACGGGTTGGCGCACTTTGGCTTGCAGGTGGCCGAAGATTATCTGCGCCGCCTGCATCAGGCTTTCGATAACCTTAGCCACCACCAACTCGGCAAAAACATCGATGCAATCGGCCCCGGCCTATGGGTATCGCCCGTCGCCAACCACCTAATTTATTTTCGACAGCACAGGCGGGAGGTGAATATCATCAGAGTGCTGCATCATTCCCGCGATCCGCTCAGCCAATCCTTTTTCAGCTGACCCAACGTTAAATCGCCACCAGCCCGCGTACGCCGTCCTGTTCCATAGCGCTGCCGGCGCCGCGCTGCACGATGCTGCCGCGCGACATCACCAGATAGCTGTCCGCCAGGTCGGCGGCGAAGTCATAGAACTGCTCCACCAGCAGGATCGCCATATCGCCCCGCGCCGCCAGCTGTTTGATCACCGCGCCGATCTCCTTGATCACCGAAGGTTGGATCCCTTCCGTCGGTTCGTCGAGGATCAACAGCTGCGGCCGGCAGGCCAGCGCCCGGCCGATCGCCAGCTGCTGTTGCTGCCCGCCGGAAAGATCGCCGCCGCGCCGATCCTTCATTTGCCGCAGCACCGGAAACAGTTCATAGATCGGATCCGGCACCGCGCGCGCGTCGGCGCCGGAAAAACGCGCCAGCCCCATCAGCAGATTTTCCTCCACCGTCAGGCGCGGAAAAATCTCCCGCCCCTGCGGCACATAGGCGATGCCCGCCTGCACCCGCTGATGCGGCTTTTTACCGGTGATGGTTTCGCCCCGCCAACGGACGCTGCCGCTGCGCGCCGGGATCAGCCCCATCAGGCATTTCAGCAGCGTGGTCTTGCCCACGCCATTGCGCCCCAGCAGGCAGGTCACCTCGCCGATGCGCGCCTCGAACGACAGGCCGCGCAGAATGTGGCTGCCGCCGTAATACTGATTCAATTCCTCTACCTGCAGCATGATTACGCCTCCTCAGCGCCCCAGATATACCTCAATCACCCGTTCATCGGCCTGCACCTGCGCCAGCGATCCTTCCGCCAGCACCTGTCCCTGATGCAGCACCGTCACGCGATCGGCAATGGTTTCCACAAACCCCATGTCGTGCTCCACCACCATCAGCGAATGCTTGCCCGCCAGCTCGCGGAACAGTTCGGCGGTGTAGTCGGTTTCAGCGTCGGTCATGCCGGCCGCCGGCTCGTCGAGCAGCAGCAGATGCGGTTCCTGCACCAGCAGCATGCCGATCTCGAGAAACTGTTTCTGCCCGTGGGACAGCAGCCCGGCGGGCCGGTGGCGCTCATGCCCCAGCCGCAGGGTCTTCAGCATCTCGTCGATGCGGTCGCGCTGTTCGCTGCTTAAACGGGCGCGCAGGCAGGCCCATACCGACTTGCGGGTTTTCTGGGCGATCTCCAGATTTTCGAACACCGTCAGCGCCTCGAACACCGTCGGTTTTTGAAACTTGCGGCCGATGCCGGCATGGGCGATCTGCATCGGCGCCAGCCGGGTCAGATCGACGGTCTGGTCGTAAAACACCCTGCCGCTGTCCGGCCGGGTTTTGCCGGTGATCACATCCATCAGCGTGGTCTTGCCGGCGCCGTTGGGGCCGATCACGCAGCGCAGTTCGCCGACGCCAATGCGCAGCGACAGATCGGTCAGCGCGCGAAAACCGTCGAAGCTGACGTTGACGTTATCGAGCTGCAGCACCGGATCGGTTTGCTGCCGGTATTTGTCCGCCGGCAGCGGATGGGTAAACAGTTCGTCGGTCACTTGCATCGCCTTCATGAGGATTTCCTCCGACGCAGCAGGCCGATCACCCCTTTCGGCAGAAACAGCGTGACGACGATAAACATCAGGCCGAGGAAAAACTGCCAGTATTCGGGAATGGCCATGGTGAACCAGCTCTTGGCGCCGTTGACGATGCCGGCGCCGAGCAGCGGCCCCACCAGGGTGCCGCGCCCGCCGAGGGCGACCCAAATGGCGGCCTCGATCGAGTTGGTCGGCGACATTTCGCCGGGGTTGATGATGCCGACCTGCGGCACATAGAGCGCGCCGGCCAGCCCGCACAGCACCGCCGACAGCGTCCAGACGAACAGCTTGAAGCCCTTCGGATCGTAGCCGCAGAAGGTCAGGCGGTTTTCCGCATCGCGCACCGCGGTCAGCACCCGGCCGAACTTGCTGCGCGCCAGCGCAAAGCCGATGGCCAGGCTGGCGGCCAGCAGCAGCACCGTCGCCAGGAACAGCGCCACCCGCGTGCCGGCGGCGGTGATGGGAAAGCCGAGCAGCGTGGTGAAACCGGTAAAGCCGTTATTGCCGCCGAAACCGGTCTCGTTGCGAAAGAACAGCAGCATGCCGGCATAGGTCAGCGCCTGGGTCATGATCGAGAAGTACACCCCTTTGATTTTCGAGCGAAAGGCGAAGTAGCCGAACAGGAAAGCCAACAGGCCCGGCACCAGCACGATCAGGCACAGCGCCCAGGCGAAATGCTGGGTGCCGCTCCAGAACCACGGCAGCTCGTTCCAGGAGAGGAACGCCATAAACGCCGGCAGCCCGTCTCCCGCCGCCTGCCGCATCAGGTACATGCCCATGGCGTAGCCGCCGAGCGCGAAGAACAGCCCGTGGCCGAGCGACAGCAGCCCGGCATAGCCCCACACCAGATCGAGCGCCACCGCCACCACCGCGTAGCACAGGATCTTGCCCGCCAGCGTCAGGGTATAGGTGGACACCGCCAGCGGATGACCCGCCGGCAACAACGTCATGAACGGCATGACCAGCAGCGCCAGCAACGCCAGCCCGCCGATGCTCAACGCCAGCCGGGGCGCTTTCTGCACGCCGGTTACGGTCAATGGTTGGCTCATCAGTCAATCACCCTGCCCTTAAGGGCGAATAGCCCCTGCGGACGCTTTTGAATAAACAGAACGATCAGCACCAGGATCAGGATCTTGCCCAACACGGCGCCGATCTGCGGCTCGAGGATCTTGTTGACGATGCCGAGGCCGAAGGCCGCCGCCACCGTCCCCGCCAGCTGGCCGACGCCGCCGAGCACCACCACCAGGAACGAATCGATGATGTAACCTTGCCCCAGCTCCGGCCCGACGTTGCCCAACTGCGACAGCGCCACCCCGCCAAGCCCGGCGATGCCGGATCCCAACCCGAAGGCCAGCATGTCCACCCGCCCGGTGGGCACGCCGCAGCAGGCCGCCATCGCGCGGTTTTGCGTCACCGCGCGCACGTTCATGCCGAGCCGGGTTTTGTTCAGCAGCAGCCAGGTCAACGCCAGCACCAGCAGCACGAACGCGATCACCGCGATGCGGTTCCACGGCAACACCAGGTTCGGCAACAGCTGCACGCCGCCCGACAGCCACGCCGGGTTGGCGACCTCGACGTTCTGCGCGCCGAACAGCACCCGTACCAGTTGGATCAGCACCAGGCTGATGCCCCAGGTGGCCAGCAGGGTTTCCAGCGGTCGGCCGTACAGGTGGCGGATCACCGTGCGCTCCAGCAGCATACCGATCCCGGCGGTGATGGCGAACGCCACCGGCAGCGCCGCCAGCGGGTAGAGCGCCAGCAACTGCGGCGCAAATTGCTGAAACAACCCCTGCACCAGATAGGCGGAATAGGCGCCGAGCATCAGCATTTCGCCGTGCGCCATATTGATGACGCCGAGCAGGCCGTAGGTGATCGCCAGGCCAAGCGCCGCCAGCAGCAGGATCGAACCGAGCGACAGGCCGCTGAACGCCTGGCCGAGCAGATCGCCGATCATCAGGCGGTGCTGCACGCGCTGCAGGCTGCGCTGCGCCTCGGCGCGCACCGCGGCGTCCGGCTCATTGGCCGCGTCGGTCAAGGCTTGCAGCCGCGCGCGGGTTTCCGGCTCGCCCGATTCCCCCAGCAGCCGCACCGCATTGAAGCGCACCTGCGGGCTGGCGTCGGCCAATTGCAGGTTCGCCAGCGCAATGCTCAGCGCGTCGCGTACCTGCGGGTCTTTCTCCTGCGCCAGCCGCCGGGTCAACAGCGGCAACTGCTCGCCCTGCGCCTCGCGCTGCAGCGCGGTCGCCGCCTGCAGCCGCACCGCCGCGTCCGCGCTAACCAACCGCTGCGCCGACAACGCGTTGACGATCAGAATGCGCAGCCGGTTGTTCAGCCACACCTTCTTCGGCTCGCCAACCGGGGCCGCCTCACCTTCAAGCGGCAGATAGCGGTCGCCCTGGCGGATAAAGGCGCGTTTCGCCCCGTCGATCGCCACGGTTTCCTGCTGCAGCCCCTGCAGCAACGGCAGGCGCGCGGCGTCCGGCTCGGCCGCCCACGCCTGCAGCAGTTTAGCCTGCTGCGCGCGAGTGGCCGCCGCGAACTCATCGGCCGGCCCGGCCTGCGCCAGCAGGGGCCAGGCGCACAACAGCCACAGCCCGGCGCGCAGAGAGGATAAAAACGGAGATTGCATCAGCTGCCTCTTCTGTTGGGCCGGCGCGCGTCGAGCCGCGCCGGCGCTGAGTGACGTTACTTGCCGCCTTTCACTGGGTAATCCGGTTTTTTGTCGTTGCCGGCGATATAGGGACTCCACGGCTGCGCGCGCACCGGCGCTTCGGTCTGCCACACCACGTTGAACTGGCCGTTGCCCTCGATCTCGCCGATCATCACCGGCTTGTGCAGGTGGTGATTGGTCTTGTCCATAGTCAGCGTGAAGCCCGACGGCGCGGCGAAGGTTTGCCCGGCCATCGCCGCGCGCACCTTATCGACGTCGGTGGTGCCGGCCTTTTCCACTGCCTGCGCCCACATGTGGAGGCCGACGTAGGTGGCCTCCATCGGATCGTTGGTGACCGCAGTGGCGTAATTCGGCAGATTGTGCGCCTTGGCGTAGGCTTTCCACTGGCTGACAAACTGTTTGTTGGTCGGGTTATCCAGCGATTCGAAGTAGTTCCAGGCCGCCAGGTTGCCCACCAGCGGCTTGGTGTCGATGCCGCGCAGCTCTTCCTCGCCGACCGAGAAGGCGATCACCGGCACGTCGGTGGCCTTGACGCCCTGGTTGGCGAGTTCTTTGTAGAACGGCACGTTGGAATCGCCGTTAATGGTGGAAATCACCGCGGTGTTGCCGCCGGCGGCGAACTTCTTGATGTTGGCGACGATGGTCTGGTAATCGCTGTAGCCGAACGGCGTATAGACCTCTTCGATATCCTTGTCCTGCACGCCTTTGCTGTGCAGGAAGGCGCGCAGGATCTTGTTGGTGGTGCGCGGATAGACGTAATCGGTGCCCAACAGGAAGAAGCGCTTGGCGCCGCCGCCGTCCTCGCTCAGCAGGTATTCCACCGCCGGGATCGCCTGCTGGTTCGGCGCCGCGCCGGTGTAGAACACGTTCGGCGACATCTCTTCGCCTTCGTATTGCACCGGATAGAACAGCAGGCCGTTCAGCTCCTCAAACACCGGCAGCACCGACTTGCGCGACACCGAAGTCCAGCAGCCAAACACCGCCGCCACCTTGTCCTGGCTCAGCAGCTGGCGCGCCTTTTCGGCGAACAGCGGCCAGTTGGAGGCCGGATCCACCACCACCGGCTCCAGCTTTTTGCCGAGCACCCCACCTTTGGCGTTGATCTCGTCGATGGTCATCAGCGCCACATCCTTCAGCGGCGTCTCGGAAATCGCCATGGTGCCGGAGAGCGAACTCAGAATGCCGACCTTGATGGTGTCGGCGGCCTGCGCGCTCCAGGCCAGGCCCAGGCCGACAGCGGCGGCGGACAGCGCAAAAGCTTTGATAAAACGACGACGTTGCATAGTTCAAACTCCTGATGTGTATGAAATCAAAATCGTTACGCCGAGCGCGCAGGCTGCTGAGCCCGCGCCTGGTGCAACATGTGCAGCGTTATTTTTCGCACTTCTGCCTTGCTGACGGCGATGTGCTCGCCGAGCAGCGTTTGCGCCGCCCCGCTTTGCCGCTGCAGGATCGCCTGCAAAATGGCGGCGTGCTCGCGGTAGGTGGCGTCCACCCGCGCCTGCTGGGTGAAATCCAGCCGGCGAATGATGCGGATCTTTTCGGTCAGTTCGCGGTGAATGCGCGCCATTTCGCCGTTGCCCGCCGCGGCCACCAACGCCTGATGAAACTGCTCATCGTGCTGCGACACCGCCTTGCCGTCCGCCAGGCGCGGCGCTTCGGTCCAAAAACGGCTCAGCGCCGCCAGCGCGTCCGGCGTTTCCCCGGCCGGGCGTTCGCACAGCCGTTTCACCGCCTCTTGCTCCAGCACGATGCGCAGGTCGTACAGCTCTTCGAAGTAGGCGAAGTCGAACGGCCGCACCTGCCAACCGCTGCGAAACAACACCTCGACATAGCCTTCGCGCTCCAGCCGAAACAGCGCCTGACGCACCGGCGTGCGGCTGGCCGCCATGCGCTGCGCCACGTCGCTTTCGCTGAAGCGATCGCCCGGCAGCAGGCGAAACTCGAAGATGTCGGCCTTGAGCTGCAGATAAATGCGCTCCGCCAACCCTTCCGGGCGCGCCTTGTGCTCTCCGTTGGTGATTTGCATCATCGCTCCTCCGTTCAGACCGCCTTTTCCAGCCACAGCAGGGCGTCGCCCGGCCCGACCGGCCGCCCCTGCCGGCAGCTGATGCGTTTAACGATCCCGGCGCGCGGCGCGGTGACCGCCAGCTCCATTTTCATCGCCTCGACCACGATCAGCGGCTGCCCGGCCGCCACCACCTGCCCCGGTTCCACCAGGATCTTCCACACGCTGCCGTTCAGATCGGCGCTGACCAGATCGCCGTCGATGGCGTCTTCTTCCTCCGGCGGCAACAGCTGCGCCTCGGCCTCGTCGTCATCGCTGCGCCAGCGCGCCACTTCGGCGCTGAACGCCTGCTGCTGGCGATGCTGGAAGTCGGCGATCGCCTCGGCGTTGTCGGCCAGGAAACGGGTGTAGGCGGCGAAGTCGAACTCGCTCTCTTCGATGCGCACCTGCATGCGCCCTTCACGGAACGCTTCGCGCTGCTCGTCCAGCTCTCGCTCGCTGACCGGGTAGAAGCGCACCTGATCGAAGAAGCGCAGCAGCCAGGGCTCACCGGCGGTGAACTGCGGGTTTTTGAGAAACTTGTTCCAGATCGGCAGCGTGCGCCCCACCAGCTGGTAACCGCCCGGCGAATCCATGCCGTAGATGCACATGTACATGCCGCCGATGCCGACCGTCCCTTCGGCGGTGTGGGTGCGCGCCGGGTTGTATTTGGAGCTCAGCAGGCGATGGCGCGGATCGAGCGGCACCGCGCAGGGCGCGCCGAGGTAGACGTCGCCCAGCCCGAGGATCAGGTAGCTGGCGTCGAACAGAATGTCGCGCACCTGCTCGCGTCGGCTCAGGCCATTGATGCGCTGAATGAAATCGACGTTGTTCGGCAGCCAGGGCGCCGAGGCGCGCACCGTCTGTTGATAGCGATCCACCGCCCCCAGCGTGGCCGAATCCTCAAACGCCATCGGCAGCCACACGGTGCGCGTCGGCACCTTCAGGTGGCTGACGTCCCCCAGCGCCCGTTCGCGCGCCAGCAGGCGCTGCAGCAGGTCGGCCTGGCTAATCTGCCGGCTGTCGTAGCGGATCTGCAGCGAACGCACGCCCGGCGCCAGCTCTGCCACGCCCGGTATCGCCTCCTCTCGCAGCGACTGCATCAGCAGATGGATGCGCAGCCGCAGCGCCAGATCGAGCACGTTGTCGCCGTACTCCATCAGAATGTAACCGTCCCCCGCCTGGCGATACGCCACCGCCGGGCGCCCTTCCGCCGCCGGCAGCGCCGCCAGCACCGCGGCGGAAACGGTCTCCGCCGGGGCCAGATCCGGCGGCGGCAGGGTGATGGCCTTCACCGCCGCCAGCGCTTCGATGCTGCCAAGCTGCGCCTGTTCCAGCGACTGCGCCTGGCGAAAGCCGATCGGATGGAACCGGATGCGGTCGCCCGGCTTCACCTGCCCCACTTTCCACAGCTCGGCCTTGGCGATGGTCACCGGGCAGACGAAGCCGCCGAGGCTGGGCCCGTCGCGGGTCAGGATCACCGGGAAATCGCCGGTGAAGTTGATGGCGCCGATGGCGTACTCGCAGTCGTGCACGTTGGAAGGATGCAAACCGGCTTCGCCGCCGTCCTCCCGCGCCCACTCGGGCTTCGGCCCCGACAGGCGCACCCCGAGGCGGTTGGAGTTGTAATGCACCTGCCAGTCGGTGGCGAAAAAGGCCTCTATTGATTCGGCAGTGAAAAAGTCCGGCGCGCCGTGCGGCCCGTACAGCACGCCGATGTGCCACTGGTCGCCGTAGTGCGGGATCAGGCTGTCGTCCATCGCCTGCGGCGCGGCGATCGGCGCCGGCGTGGTGCTGGCCGCCAGCGCCGGTTGGGCGATCGCCAACATGTCCGCCACGCGCAAGGTGCGCCCGGCGTGGCCGCCGAACTGGCCCAGCGCGAAGGTGGAGCGGCTGCCGAGATACACCGGCACGTCAAAGCCGTTGCGTACCGCCAGATAGGTGCGGCAGCCGTGCGTGGCGCGCCCCAGCGTCAGCACCTGCCCGGCCCGCACCGCGATCGGCCGCCAGTAAGCGACCGCTTCGCCGTCCAAATCGGCCGGGCAGCTGGCACCCGTCAGCGCGATGGTGGCGTCGCAGTGAAAGCGCAACGTCGGCCCCTGCAGGGTAAACTCGAGCCCGGCGGCCGCCGGGTGGTTGCCGACGATGCGGTTGGCCAGCCGGAACGCGAAGTCGTCCATCGGGCCGGACGGCGGCACGCCGATGTCCCAATAGCCGAGGCGGCCGGGATAATCCTGCACGCTGCTGTAGGTGCCGGGTTGCAGCACTTCGAGGCAGTGCGGCTGGAAACGCACATCGTCCAGCAGACGCGTCCAAACGTCGCCGCGCTGAAATTGCGGCGTGGCGATCACCTGCCGCAGATAATCGAGGTTGGTGGCGATGCCGTGCAAACGGGTCGCCGCCAGCGCCACGCGCAGTTTTTCCAGCGCCTGCGCCCGATCCGCGCCGTGCACGATCAGCTTGGCGATCATCGGGTCGTAAAACGCCGAGACTTCGCTGCCGGTCGCCACCCAACCGTCGAGGCGCACGTCGGTGGGGAAATGCACCTCGGTCAGCACACCGGGGCTGGGCTGGAAGTTTTTCAGCGGATCTTCGGCGTAGAGGCGCACTTCGATCGCCACACCCTGCGGCGTGCGTTGCAGCGCCGCCCAATCCAGCGCGTCGCCCGCCGCCACCTGCAGCATGCCTTCGATCAGATCCAGGCCGGTGACCATTTCGGTGATCGGGTGCTCGACCTGTAAGCGGGTGTTCACTTCCAGGAAGTAAAACTCGTCGCGCGCGGCGTCATAAATGAATTCTACGGTGCCGGCGCTGCGGTAATTCACCGACTCGCCCAGCGCCACCGCCGCCCGATGCAGCGCCTGGCGTGTCGCCGCCGGCAGGTGCGGCGCCGGGGTTTCCTCCACCACCTTTTGGTTGCGGCGCTGCAGCGAGCAGTCGCGTTCGCCGAGCGCCGCCACCCGCCCCTGGCCGTCGCCGAAAATCTGTACCTCGACGTGGCGCGCCCGATCGACGAAGCGTTCGATAAAGGCGCCGGCGTCGCGGAAGAACTGCTCTCCCAGCCGTTTGACGCTGTCGTACGCGTCGCGCAGCGCCGCCTCGTCGTCACAGCGCGTCAGGCCGATGCCGCCACCGCCGGCGGTGCTTTTCAGCATCACCGGGTAGCCGATGCGCGCGGCGGCGGTAACCGCCTGCTCAACGCTCTCCAGCAAGCCGGTGCCCGGCGTCATCGGCACCCCGGCCAACGCTGCCAGCTCGCGCGCCCGGTGCTTGAGGCCGAACTCGCGCATCTGCGCCGCCGTCGGGCCGATAAAGGCGATGCCCGCCGCCTCGCAGGCGTCGGCAAACTCGGCGCTCTCGGACAAAAATCCGTAGCCGGGGTAGATCGCCTGCGCGCCGGTGGCGGCGGCGGCGGCGAGGATCTTGTCGATGCGCAGGTAGCTGTCGGCGGCCTTGTCGCCGCCGAGCGCCACCGCCCTGTCGGCCTCGGTGACGTGCGGCGCATTGCGATCGGCGTCGGAGTGGACCGCCACGCTGGTGACACCCAGGCGTTTCAGGGTGCGAATGGCGCGGCAGGCGATTTCGCCGCGGTTAGCGATCAGTACGGTAGTAAACATGTTCATGCCCCCTTAACGCTGGCGAGATAGTCGCGCCAGCCGCCAAACTCAGTGATATCCGTGGCGTCTTCCAGCGCCCAGGCTTCGCAGATAAACCCCTTCACCCGCCGGCCGTCCGCCAGCAGCAGCGTGCCGATGCCCAATGGCGCCGGGATTTCCGCCACAAACTCGCCGAAACGAGCCAACGGGATGTCCCACAGCTCAACGCGGATCGCCGTCCCCTGCGCCACGCGCGCCAGACCCGGCTTCGGCGGCTCGGTATCGGCCAGCGCATACAGGCGATAGCAGGGGGCGGTGACGGTTTGCTCCACCTGCACCGCGTCGCGCTGCGTCAGCTGGACGTTGAGCGGCATGCCACTGAGGTGAGCGCCCACTACCGCCAGACGCACGTGTCCCAAAGACGGGGCCGGCGTGGGCTGCGGCGGCAATGCCCGACCAACGGCGCCGAGCGGTAAGGCGCTTTGCCGTTGCCAGCGCAGGCCAAACGCCGCCAGCGCCCGGTCATGCCAGGCGGGCGCAATCAGGGTGATGCCCGCCGGCAGACCGTCTTCGCGCAGCGGCCCCGGCAACGCCAGCGCGCTCAGATCGGCCAGGTTGGTGAAATTGGTGTAGGTACCGAATTGCGAATTGAACAGCACCGGCTCCTGCGCCATCTCCGCCAGGGTGCGGATAGTGGGCGCGGTCGGCACCACCAGCGCGTCGAACGGCGCCAGCCGCTGGGCGATTTGCCGCGCCAGCTCGGCGCGCAGGTATTCCGCCTTGTAGGCGTCGCAGGCGCTGTAGCCGAGGCCGTTGCCGACGATGCCGCGCACCACCGGATCGATAGCCTGCGGGCTCGCTTCCAGCACCTGCTCAATGGCCACCGTGCGCTCCGCCACCCAGGGGCCGTAATACAGCTGTTCCGCCAGAGTGCGAAACGGCGCGAAATCGAGGGGTTCCAGCGTGGCGCCGCCCGCCTGCAGCTGCGCCAGCGCTCGGTGAAACGCCCGCTCGGCCTGAACGTCGCCGAGAAACTCCAGCTGGGCGGGAACGGCGAAACGCGGCGCGGCGGGGATATCCGCCGGCGCGGTATGCGGATCGGGGCGGGAATATGGGTCTGCCGCGTCAAAGCCGCTCGCCAGTTCTGCCACCTGCGCGGCGTCGGCCACCGTCAGCGCGAAGACCGACACCGTATCGTTCAACCGGCAGGCCGGCACCACGCCGCGGTTGGACAACCGCCCCTTGGTCGGCTTCAGCCCGACGATGTTGTTGAACCCGGCGGGCACACGCCCCGAACCGGCGGTGTCGGTGCCGAGCGCGAACGGCACCAGGCCGCGCGCCACCACCGAGGCGGAGCCGGAGCTGGAACCGCCGCTGACGTAGCGGCTGTCGAAGCTGTTGACCACTGCGCCATAAGGTGAGCGGGTGCCCACCAACCCGGTAGCGAACTGGTCGAGGTTGGTTTTACCAAGGGCAATCGCCCCGGCGGCGCGCAGGTGGGCGACCACGGTGGCGTCCGCCGCGGCCTGATAGGTGAACGCCGGGCAGGCGGCGCTGGTCGGCCAGCCGCCAACGTCGATATTGTCTTTGATGGCGAAGGGCACGCCGAACAGCGGCAGGCGGCTGAGATCGCCGGCGACCGCCTCGAGCCTCTGTGCCAGCTGCCGGTACTGCTGTTCGCGCTGCGCCGGCGTGGCGAGATACAGCCAGGCGTTATCGTCTGGGTTCAGCCCGGCGACCAGCGTTTCGATCGTCGCACTGACGCAGGCAAGGCGCTCGCCCGCCGGGCGGGTTTGGTAATGGTGTTGCCATTCACTGAGGGTAAAACCGCACGCTACAACAGGTTCGCTCATCGACTGAATTCCATCTGGTACACAAGATGGGATTCAACAGAGCAACCGGCGTGCCAATTTTTAATCCCATGATTTCAATAAATTATAATTAAAACTTATGACGGCGGCGGCAAACGGGCTGCACCAGCGGCGCGCAGCGGGAGAACAAAAAGAGTGCAATGGCGGGATGACGCAGAGGAAAAACCGGGGCGACGACACTCGCCGCCCCGCAGGCCGATGGGGATCAGTCGTTGATGCGTTTCAAACCGACCGGCGTAATGCAGTAGGTCTGTTGCTTGCCCTTCTCCGCCAGCCGCAAGTGCTGCATTTCGTTGACGATCGCCAGGCGGTTGTCCGGCTCTTCATGCCGCAGATGAATCACTTCACCGCCGTAACCCGACAGCGGCAACACCCAGGTTTTGGCCGGTTGATTCTGGCTGCCGATGACGTCGTAGCTGAGCAAGACATTGCCGTCCGCATCCGTCACGCTGAGGAAAGCGTAGCTGTCGGCAAAGTAGTGGTGAGCAATCCCCGCCGCCAGCGTGACGGTAACGGTTTTCTTCACCAGATCGATGGCGCCGGTCAGGAACTGGCGATCGCCAATCCCTTTGCTCGCCACGGTAAACGCATTGCCGACGTTGGCGCCCGGCGGCGTATTGTCGGCCGGCAGGCAATCCCGATAGGTCGCCAACAGTGACTCGCGCTGCGGCTCGGCAAAGGCGCCGATCGCCAGATAAATATCGTCCTTGAACGACGACGATGGCGCATAGTAAGCCGGCAACAGGCGACGCAAACGCTGCGCCGCCTGTTCCAGGCGCGCCAGCAGCGCCTGCTCGGGATCGCCGGGCAACGCCGGGTTTTTCAGCCCGCTGGTTTCGATGCGCAGTACGTTGGTTTTGTTTTTGTTATCGATGACGTCGGCCGCCGCCGGATTCAAACGCACCCGGCTCGGCTCCACATGGTAAATCTCGATGTCATCGCCCTCGGCAAACGGCAGCTCGTCATGACTTAACGTAGCCTGAGTGCCCTGAATCTCCTTGCTGAAGCGCACCGCGCCCTGCCGATCGCGCAGCGTCACCCGGGCATAGGTTTCACCGGGGAAGTAGGCGTGCGGCGTGGTGCTGGTCACGTCAACCACCACCGCTCCTTTGGCGCGATCGACGACCACGGTGGCGAAGACCGCATCGCTCAGGCCCAACAGATTGATCTCCTGCGAAACGATCGGCGAAGCGGCTTTGCGCTCGAAGCGAAGCGTCACCGCGTTTTTCCCCTGCTTCACCGTCAGGTAACCCGCCGTCGGCCGATATTTACGATCTTTGCCGGTCGGCAACCGCAAGGTATACACGCCGATCGGCAGCGCAGTCAGCGCCAGGGTCGGCGTGTCGATACGGACTTTGTGGGCATAGCGCGCCCCTTCCATCAGGATCAGGTCTTCACCGTAGATCTGCGCAAAGTCATCGATATCCAGACTCAGGGTGACGTCGCCTTTCAGCCCGCTGGCCTTGAGCTGGCAGGAATCGACCAGCCGCAGCGAGGAATCCAGTTTCAGCTGCGCCTGCACCGCCGGCAGACTCTGCGCGTCCACCAGTTGATACAGCGGATACACCGCCTTGGCGTGGCTGAACGCGTTGCGATCGCGCTGCGCTTGGGTGATCACGCCGCCGGTCAGCTCGACGAACGGCGTCACGTCGATCTGCTCACCGGCCGCGGCGAAGCTTGCCGACAGCAGATCCAGCAAGGCATGTTCCGACGGCACGAAGCCCGGCGTGTTGCAGCTTTGACGATATTGCTGATTAAAGTGCGTGAAGGCGTTCTTGCCTGCCTTGTCGACCATCAGCATCGCGAAGAACAGCTTGGAGCGCAGATCCCACTGGTTGAGCGGCGTGCCCTGAGCGATCAAATCGATGATTTTCTTCTCGACGCCGGCCGCGTTGCCGTAGTTATACAGCCACCCCTCCTGGTATTTGCGTTCCCCCAGCATCACGTCCTGATAGCAAGCGGCATAAATATTGTTCCACATCTCACCGGTGGAGAAATATTTGTCGCCCATAAAGTGCCCCTGATAGCCGTGCGCGATCTCATGCAGGCTGCCCCAGTTGCTGTCTTTCGGCGTCAGCCAGAAGCTGCTGACCGAGTTGCTGGTTTCCGCCGTCCATCGGCCGCCGTAATACGCGGCGCCGGCGCCGTGCTTATCGGCCTTCATAAAGTAGCGGTTGCGAATATTGCGATCGGATTCGTGTTCAGCCTCGAACGAGACACCGGTCAGCGCATTGTAGAAAGTGAAAATGCGATCGTAGTAGGCGATCAGCCCGTCGATGTTTTTCGCGTCGCCCAGCGACTTCAGCGTCGGTTTACTGATTTTCGGCACCAGCAACACTGCGTATTCCGCATCGACCAGGGCAAACTCGGCGTCCCGATCGTCCCAGCGGGCAAAGAATGCGGCTTCGTTTTCGCCACGGCGATAAACCGGCAGCGCTTTCGCCGTGTCCGGGTACTCGAACTCCAGCGCCGGCTCGCCCTGCCCATACGGCGTATCGATGAACGGCACCGAGACGGCATTGACCTGGGCCTCGACCCAGCTCGCGCCGACGCTGAATTCCGCCTCCGTTTTGCTGTCGTCATTCAGCAAACGCAGCGTGAGCTTGCCGGTAAACGCCGCGTTGGTCTGGCGCACTCGCAGCACCTGCCCGGCGGCGAGAATGACGCCCAGGTGCTGGCGATCGTGATCGATGCCTTTGCTCATGCCTGCCGCATCCAGCCAGACCGGCCGGGTCAACGTGTAAAGTGATTGGGTTTTCGTGATGGTTGGCATCCTGCTTTCCTCATGGTTTGGGTGATTGAATTGACCATGAAAAAGTAACCGGATGGGCGGCACGCCCTCCATCGATGGCGGGTGGCTGAGGGCCAGTACAACAAAGGTAGGAGGGAGGAGACAATAAAAAAGGCGCAACCTTGCGATTGCGCCTGATGTTCGGTGAACGCTGCGCGTTACTCGCCGCGAACGCGCTGCGCCAACCCTTTGAGGAAGTAGCGCAGCATCTGATCGCCGCACGGGCGGTAGTTCTTGGTGCCCTCTTTGCGGAACAGCGCGCTCAGCTCCGGCTTGGAGATGCGGAAGTCCACCGCGGTGAAAATCTGGTGCATGTCGGTGTCTTTCAGCTCGAACGCCACGCGCAGCTTTTTCAGCACCAGGTTATTGGTGATCGGCAGTTCAACCGCCGGCGCCGGGAACTTGTCGTCCTTGCCGCGCTTGAAGAACACCAGGCCGTTGAGGAAGTGCGCCATCACTTCGTCAGGGCACTTCTCGTAGCCCGGCTCGCCTTCTTTGATCACGTAAGCGTCCATCGCCGACACCGCCACCTCGAAATCGTCCAGTTTGATAATCTCGACCATTTTGGCGTTGTTAATGCTCAGCATATAGCGCACGCTGCGCAGCACGTCGTTGTTCATCATGGGATTGCATTGCCTTTACTTGTCTAACGGGGACGTGCGCACATTGCGAAACGAAATGACTGCCACACACCTTGAATGTGCGGCAGTATAGGGATCGGCAAGGGGTTTCTCAATCGATTTGGCTTTTTTGCTGATACAGCGGGATATCTTCGCCGATGATGTACTTGTTGCGCAGCATCGACGAGACCTTGTCCATGATCATCACCACCACCACCAGGATCAGGGTGATGAACATCACCACGTCCCAGTTCCACAGCCGCATATTCTCCGCGTACACCAGGCCGATGCCGCCGGCGCCGACGAAGCCCAGCACCGCCGCTGAGCGGGTGTTGGACTCGATCTGGTACAGGCTGAGCGCCAGGAAGGTGGGGAACGACTGGGTGAAGATGCCGTAACGGTGCTTCTGCAACCCGTTGGCGCCCACCGCCGTCAGGCCGCGGCTGGGGGACTTGTCCACCGCCTCATGGCCTTCGGCGTACAGTTTACCCAGCAGCCCGACGTCCTGCATCACGATAGCCAACACCCCGGCGAGCGGCCCCATGCCGACGGCGCGCACGAAGATCAGCCCCCAGATCGCCATGTCGATGCCGCGCAGCACGTCCAGTAAGCGGCGCACCAGCACCGAAATTGGCCGCAGCAGCGGCGTCGACATCACGTTGCGCGCGGCGAAGAACGACAGCGGCAGCGCGATCAGCGACGCGGTGATGGTGCCGGCGAACACGATGGCGATGGTGATGCCGATCTGCTGGAAGTAGTACATGAACGGCCAGTTGGCGAAGTCATGCCAGACGAACATGCGCAGGAAATAGCGCCCCAGCTGCTGGCAGCCGTTGATAAACTGCGGCCAGCTAATGCCGAAGACCAGGAAGAAGAACACGTAGTACAGCACGATCGCCAAGGCGATCAGGCCGACGGTGCGCAGGTAGCGCCCCTGCTGCGCGAAGATCGCCGGATGCTGCTGTTTCAACTGGCGCAGCGTTTCCGCCGATGCCGGAGTGCCCGCTGTCATTTTGCCCCCTCCACCACGCGCTTGCGCAGCTCGCCCGACACGTAGTCGAGCACGGAAACCACCACGATGATCAGCAGCAGCGTCATGCTGACCTGATCGTAACGGTCGAGTTTAATGTTGGTCATCAGCTCCTGGCCGATGCCGCCCGCCCCCACCAGCCCCAAAATGGTCGACTGACGGAAGTTGATCTCCAGCCGCATGAAGCTGTAGGAGAGAAACACCGGCTTCACCTGCGGCCACAGGCCGAAGCGCATGCGCTGCAGCGGCGTGGCGCCGCAGGCCGCCAGCCCGCGCACCGGTTTGTTGGAGGCGGTTTCGATCGATTCGTAGAACAGCTTGGTCAGGCTGCCGATGGTGTGCAGCGCCAGCGCCAGGAAGCCGGGAATGGCGCCGATGCCGAACGCCATCACGAACATCACCGCCCACGCCAGCTCCGGCATGGTGCGCAAAAACGCCACCAGCGTGCGGATCGCCAGCCGCACCGAGACCGGGGTATAGGTGTTGCTGGCCGCCAGAAACGCCAGCACGGTCGCCACCAGCACCGAGAAAATGGTCGCCGCCAGCGCCAGCTGCAGGGTCTCCCAGATCAGCGGCAGCTGGATATTCAGGCGGTAACCCCAGTAGGCCAGCGAGCCCTCGGTGCGCCCGTCGGCGAACAGTAAATGCCAATGCAGCGTCGGAATGGTTTCGGCCAGGTAGTCGAAGAAGTGCGGAATAGACACCCAGACGGTGTGCAGGTTGAACTCGGCGAGGTTGCCGGCGCCCAGGTACAGCACCACCAGTCCGAGCGACCACAGCAGCGCTTCGCGCTTTTGCTTGCTGCGGATCCGTTGGTAATAGTGTGCGAAATCGGTATTCAAAAGAGGTCTTCCATCTTTATGGAACAAGGGGTTCAGCACGCTGAACCCCTTCATTCGGACGGCCGAGGCAGCCGGGAATTAACGGTCGCCTTTAGTCAGCTCGCGCTTCATATCGATGATGTTCTGGTATTCCGCCAGGGTGGTGTCGCCGATGTGCTGTTTGCCGCCCATCGCTTTGATAAAGCACTGGTGATCGTCTTTATCCAGCTTCTTGATCGCGGTGACCACTTTGGCCTTGAAGTCGGCCGGCAGCGAGTTGCTCACCAGGATCGGGCCGTTCGGGATCAGCGGCGACTGCCAGATGATGCGGATCTGTTTCATCAGGTCAGGGTGATCCATGCGGATCATGCGGGTGAACGCGCCGCTGGTGTAGCCGGTGTTGTAGTCGCCGATCATCGACGCCCAGGTCACCGCGCCTTCGAACTGGCCGTTCAACACGCCGAGAATGTCCTGCTCGTGGCCGCCGGAGAAGGTGACGCTGGAGAAGGTGTTGTTGTATTTGTTGTCGACCGTGCCGCCGAACAGCTTTTTAAACGCCTGGTTCGGGATCAGGAAGCCGGAGGTGGAATCCGGATCGGCGAAGCCGATGGCCTTGCCTTTCAGGTCTTCCAGTTTCTGGTACGGGCTGCCGGCCTTCACCACCACCACCGAGTGGTAGCCGCGCGACTGGTCGACGTCGTCGACCGCGATGCCGACGATGTCCACCGCTTTCGGATCCTTGATGTAGACCGAAGCGAACGACGACGGCGACATGCTCAGCACCAGGTCAATCTTGCCGCCCAGCAGGCCCTGGATCACGCCGGAATAGTCGGACGAGTTGCGCAGCTTGGTATCGACGTTCAGCTCTTTATCCAGAAACTGCTTCACGCACTGGTTATCGCCGATCTGCTGGGTGGCGTTCTGGCCGCCGAGAATGCCCAGGTTCAGCTCTTTCGGCGCATCCGCTGCGGCAGCATTAAATACCATCATCGCGCCGGCCATCAGGGTGGTCAGACTCAATACTTTTTTCATTAGGTGTGCCTTGTGTGTAAAGGGTAAAGGTCAAAAGTGCTTCAATGGATCTGATTGGCTTCTTCGCCATACAGCTGGTGCAGGATCCGTTCGTTCAGTTGCGAAGGATGCCCGTCAAACACGATCTTCCCGTGGGCGATGCCGATCACCCGCGAGCAATACTCTTTCACCAGTTCGACCGAGTGCAGGTTCACCATCACCGCGATGCCGTCTTCGCTGATTTTCTGCAGCGCGTCCATGATGCGGCGGGTGTTTTTCGGATCGAGCGACGCGACCGGCTCATCGGCCAGCAGGATTTGCGGGTTTTGCATCAGCGCGCGGCAGATGGCGACGCGCTGCATTTGGCCGCCGGAGAGGTGCTCGGCGCGCTGCAGCGCGTGCGGCAGCATGTTGAGCCACTGCAACAGCTCGATGGCGCGAGCGCGGTCGGCGTCATCGAACAGTTTGAAGAAGGATTTCAGAGTGGACGTATGGCTCAGGCGGCCCAGCAGCACGTTGGTCATCACGTCCAGCCGCGGCACCAGGCAGAAGTCCTGGAAGATCATGCCGCAGCGCGCGCGCCACTGGCGCATCTGGCGGCCGGCCAGCTGGGCGATATCCTGCGCCGCACCATCGTCTTCGAAGTGCAGCATCTCGCCGCAGCTGGAAGGAATGGTGCCGTTCAGGGTGTGCAGCAGCGTGGACTTGCCCGCGCCGGAACGGCCGATCACCGCCACGAATTCGCCGGCGTGCAGATCGAAATTGATGTCATCCAGCACGCGCTGCTGCGCTTTGTAGGCCTTGCCGAGCCCCTTTACCGATAATACTTTGCGGGATGCGGCGGCGTGCTGCCCTGGAAAGTCGTGCTGTGCCAATTTTAACAGTGCCTGAGCCATATGATTTCTCTGGTTTCAGTGGCTAATCATTATGGGCACCTATTAACGGATAAGTTTATGACAGTGGGATGATCGTTTTATGGCCGGGGCGTGACGCGTGCCGCCCCGGCGTTCGCCTCACGCCAGGGTGAAGAAGTCCAGCCCCAGCGCCGTCTTGACCTGTTGCAGCGTCTGTTGGCTGACCTGATGCGCGCGGCGGGTACCGTGCTGCAGGATGCGCGTCAGCTCGCCTTTATCGGCGATGAATTCGGCGCGGCGGGTGCGGATCGGCTCAAGCAGGCTCTGCAGGCAATCCTCCAGCAGCCGTTTGATTTTCACGTCCCCCAACCCGCCGCGCCGATAGTGTGCCTTCAGATCCGCCACCAGCGCGGCGTCTTCGCAGAAGGCGTCCAGGTAGGTGAACACCATGTTGCCCTCCACCCGGCCGGGATCGCTGACGTTGAGATGGCCGGGGTCGGTGAACATACTCATCACCGCCTTATGCACCTCGTCGGCGCCGGCGCCAAGCTGGATGGCGTTGCCGCGCGATTTCGACATCTTGCCCTGCCCGTCCAGCCCCGGCAGACGCCCGACGTTGCTCAACAGCGGCTGGCACTCCGTTAATATCGGTTGGCCGACGATGTGGTTGAAACGCCGCACGATCTCATTGGTTTGCTCCAGCATCGGCAGCTGATCCTCGCCGACCGGCACGTGGGTGGCGCCAAAGGCGGTGATGTCCGCCGCCTGGCTGACCGGATAAATCAAAAAACCGGCCGGCAGGCTGCGGGCGAAATCCTTCTCGGCGATTTCGTTTTTCACCGTCGGGTTGCGCTCCAGCCGCGCCACGCTGACCATGTTGAGGTAGTACATCGTCAGCTCGGCCAACGCCGGCAGCGCCGACTGCAGGCAGATCGTGGTCTTATGCGGATCGATGCCCACCGCCAGATAGTCGGCCACGACGTTGAGCACGTTGGCGCTGATTTTTTGCGGGTTGTTGCCGTTGTCGGTCAGGCCCTGCAGATCCGCCACCATCACCGTTTGGTTATGCTGGTGCTGCAGTTCGACGCGCTGGCGCAGCGAGCCGACGAAGTGGCCTAAATGCAGTGGGCCGGTGGCGCGATCGCCGGTAAGAATGGTGTAGCTCATGACAGTGCTCCTGAAGGTCTGTAGACCGCCGGATCAACGCCACAAAAAATAATGCCGCCAAACCGGCGGCATTAAAAAGAGATGTGAATACTCGTGCCGCCTCAGAAGAGGCGCCACCATGAATGATTGTGGGTGGAGTGCATCGATATATTCATGCCATCAAGGTATACCCGCAGCGGCAGCGCGTCAATAGCCCGCCGCCGGCGCGTAAGACGGCGTTACACTCCGGCATTTGCGTTCCTGGCCTGGCGCGCTAGGGTAAAACCTTCAACCTGAAAAAGGAGCGCATGATGAAGATCGGATTTGCCGGACTGGGTGGGATGGGCAGCGCCATGGCGGCTAACCTGGTGAAGGCGGGATTTGCGTTGACGGTATGGAACCGTTCGCCGCAGGCGGCGCAGCCGCTGGTGAGTGCCGGCGCGCAGCAGGCCGAACGGCCGGAGCAGCTGGCCGATGCCGACGTGCTGATCACCATGCTGGCCGACGATGCCGCCACGCAACAGGTGGTGGTTGACAGCGGGTTGCTGCAACGGATGAAACCGGGCGCGCTGCATATCAACATGGCAACCATCTCGGTCGAACTCGCCCAGCGTTTGACGGCGCTGCATGCGGAACACGGCATCGGCTATCTCGCCGCGCCGGTGCTGGGACGGGTCGACGTGGCCGCCGCCGGCAAGCTGAATATTCTGGCGGCCGGCGATAGCGAGCTACTGAAGCAAGCGCAGCCGCTGTTCGATGCCCTCGGCCAGAAAACCTGGCACTTCGGCGCCGATCCGGCGCAGGCCAACGTGGTCAAAATCGCCACCAACTTTACCCTGGCCAGCGCCATTGAAGCGATGGCGGAAGGCAGCGCGCTGGTGCGCAACTACGGCGTTTCCGGCGCCGACTACCTGCAGATGCTGAGCGGTACCGTCTTCGCCGCCCCGGCCTATCAGGGCTATGGCGCGCTGATCGCCGCCGAGAAGTATTCACCCGCCGGATTCCGCTTGGCGCTGGGGCTGAAGGACGTCGGGCTGGCGCTGGCCGCCGGCGCCGACAGCCATACGCCGATGCCGTTCGCCGGGGTGCTGAAAGACAATTTCCTCGACGCGATGGCGCAGGGGGATGCGGATCTGGACTGGGCGGCGCTGGCCAAGGTAGCGGCGCGACGAGCGGGCCTGAAATAACGAACGGGGGCGTTGGCCCCCGTTTTCCGTACTCAGAACACGATGTCCGCCGCGGGCACGGCGCGGATCGGCACGCCGAAGCTGTCGATATTCGATAACGTCTCGTTATGGTGGGTGCGGATCAGCAAACCGTCGGCATAGGATTTGTCGTGGCAGGTATGCGCATCCGCCGCCAGCGTCACCGGATAGCCGTGCGCCGCCGCGCTGCGCACCGTGGTATCGATGCAAAACGGCGTGGAGTAGCCGCAAACCACCAGCTGCGATACGCCGTTGGCGATCAGTAACGCGCCGAGCGAAGTGCGCAGGAACGAGTCCGGCGTGGTTTTATCCACCCGATGGTCGCCCGGCGCCACCTTCAGCGCCGCGAGCACTTGCCAGGCGGCGCTGCCGTGCGGCAGTTCGTCGTCCGGCGTATGGTGCTGAATCACGATCACCGGCACACCCGCCTGGCGGGCGCGCTCGCTCAGTTGGTTGATGCGCGCAACGGTGCCCGCGGCATCCGCCGGCGGCGGCGTAAACAACCCTTCCTGCACATCGATAATCAACAGCGCGCTGGTCATGGCGGCTCCCGAAGAGAAGACAAGACAAGTCGCGTCAGCACACCGGCTGGCGCGGGCGGAAAATATGGTCGACGCCCTGCTCGCGCAGCCTGTGCACCAGATCGTGCCCGCCGTTCGGCGTGGCGTGCGCCAGCTGGCGCTCGGCGGTAAACACCGGGCTGGCCCAGAACAGGTTCACCGGGTCGCCATACTGCTGAGGCAACGTCAGGTGCGCACTATGCGGATAGAAGGACGACGATAAAATATAACCCTCGTAGCCCAGCGGCGCCACGTCCGACTCCAGCGTATGCCCTTCGCCGATCCAGGTCAGCCGCGCCCACGGCGCGTGCGCGAAACCGGCCAGCGCACTGGCCATCTGCACCGCGTTGTCTTCGGTCATGTATTGGCTGTCGATGGCGATCGCCATCTCCATGCGGCGATAGCGCGAAGCCTCGTCGTTGAACAGGATCTCCACCCACGGCATCGGCCGGATGCTCACCCCCATGGTGAGGAAGTAATAGATGCCGTCGCGCTCGTGCTGGGTGATGGCCATCGGTGGCCACTTGCCCTGATCGATGGCGTAGTATTTTACCGAAGGGCCGAAATGCGGCTCATAGCGCGCCTGAAAATCGCGCTGCATCTTCGGCCACGGATTGCCCTCTTCACGCTGCCAGCTGCGCCAGAATTGGCGGGTGCTTTCCGCCTGCGCATACTGGGTGTTGGTCGAGGCCGAGCCGAGCGGATAAGCCAACGGGCTCTCCTTGATGCAGCTGGCCGAATAGCACACCGAATGGTCGATATACAGGCTCCAGCCGGGGATCACCGCCAGCAGTTGGCCGTAATACCACAGGGCCGCGCCGTCGTCGCTTTCGCTCCACACCACCATCAGCCCTTCCGGGTTCAGCGGCGCTTCCCCTTCCAGGTTGCGGCAAAATTCCGCCGCCAGCATCGGCGGTTGCCCCTGCTCCAGCGCGGCGCGATCTTCCTGCAGCGGCGCGGCGGCCAGATTGCGCAGCCAGCAGGCGCGCACCTGATAGCGATCGCTGTAGGCTTCGGCGGGATAAATGTAAAAATAGGCTGCCCTGCTCCCTTGCTGAACCACCGCGACCAGCGTCTGGTTCTCATTGCTGACTTCAGCAAGTACGTATGACTCGTTCATATCACCTCAATAGGGTCAGGGCGCGGCAGAATCGGCTGCGCGCAAAAAATGGAATGTGGCTTTGCCCTCAAGTGTAAAACGCATTACTGGCCGGATCACCCGTAAAAGTCTCAAAAACGGCCGTAAACGAAGATAAACAAAGGTTAATTATAGCGGCTGCGGCTCATGACGCCTGAGTGATGCGCCGCACCGCGCGCTGATAGGAACCGTTGCGCATCGACGCGCCCAGCACTTTGCCGAGGCCTGCAGCCCCCGTTCGCACCAGCCGCCGCCGCAACGCGCCCGGATGAAAGCCGAACTGCCGCTGCGCCCAATCGGGCAACAGATCGATGCCCGCCTGCATCACCACCCCGCCGAGCGGGCGCGCCAACGCGCTCGGCGCCGGCGCCTTCAGCAGAATGCGCGCCACCTCTTGGGTGCGTTCGTCACAGACCAGCTGCGGCCGCATCGCTTGCAGATAGTCGTCTACCTCCGCGCAGGACTGAGGGATAGCGGTCGCCCCCAGCGCGGCGGCCACGCGCGCCGCTTCGCGATAGTATTGATCCTGCAAATCGCGGGAAAGATGCGGGTTGCGGTAGCGCAGGTGGCTGGCCAGAAAACGGCTGCTCTCCGCCACGTGCACCCAGGTCAGCAGCGCCGGATCGCTGGCGGCATAGGGCGTGCCGTCGCTGCCGACGCCGGTCACCCGCAGGTGGATGGCTTTGACTTTGGCGATCAGCCGCTCCGCCTCGGCGGTCGGGCCGAAGGTGGTGACCGACACGAACTGGCTGGTGCGGCGCAGGCGGCCAATCATATCGTCGCGGAAGTTGGAGTGATCCCATACGCCGGCCAGCGCCAACGGGTGCAGCATTTGCAACAGCAAGGCGCTGACGCCGCCGCACAGCATCGGGGTGAAATCGCGGTGTACCTGCCAGATGACCGACTGCGGGCCGAACAGCCCCGGATCGCCGGGCGGATTCTCGAAATCGACGCCGCCGAGCGCCAACCCGGTCAGGCTGAGCACCTGTTTTTCTATCGCTGCGCGTACCGCTTCCATCCTGCCGCCCTCTTGCTCATTCAGCGGCCAGTGTATCACGCGGCGAGCGCCTCATTGCGCCCTGCGGCGGTTGAAAGCTTTAACTTACTGAATTACAGTTGTTATACCGCTTGCAACCAGGCGGGCCTATTCGATCCACTGCAGAGGCGCTTTGCAGGGCGTTAACCCACGTTAATTCGGCACTAACCCCACAAAACCTCTATCTAGTTTCTTTTCCTTCAACTTAGATAGCAGAGAGTTCGATGATTACCATCAGAGCACGCGCGGCGGAAGACAACGCGCAATTGGCAGATATCTGGCTGCGTTCGGTGCGCGCCACTCACCACTTTTTAACCGAAGACAACATCGCACAGCTGTTCCCGCTGGTGCTGAACGACTACCTGCCGGCGGTCAACGTTTGGGTGGCCGAAGAGCAGCCGGGGCATCCCTGCGGCTTTATCGGTCTGAACGGCAACAAGGTGGAGATGCTGTTTATCGACGCCGATCAGCGCGGCAAAGGCGTGGGCAAAGCGCTGCTCACCCACGCGGAAACGCTGCACGATGAGCTGCAGCTGGACGTGAACGAGCAAAATCCGCAGGCCAGCGGCTTCTACCGCCACTACGGTTTTGTCATCACCGGCCGCTCACCGCTCGACGGCCAGGGCAACCCGTTCCCGCTGCTGCACATGAAGCTGGAAAAACGCTAGTCCGCCCCCGCCGGCCGCCCTGCGGCCGGTTTTCTCCCCCTTCTCTCGCCCGCCGCCTAATATATCAAATCAGAATAAGTAATAGATTTTACATTCTTCCTGTCACTATCAACCCTCGGTAGGATTGCCCGGTATTCACCCGCAACAGAGGTTCCGTCCGTCACTTCCCGCCGGGTTGTGCCCCGCCGAAAAGCCGAACGATCCTTGTCCGGCGCGACGCGCCCCGGACGGAATGCTGTGATGTATCAATAAGGATCCGCTTCGCTATGATCGTTCTTTCGAACGTTTGCAAAACTTTTGACAGCGCACAGGGCCGCGTCGTGGCGGTTGACGACGTCAGCCTGGCGATAGAAGCCGGGCAAATTTACGGCATCATCGGCTACAGCGGCGCCGGCAAAAGCACGCTGATCCGCCTGCTCAATGGCCTGGAAAAGCCCACCAGCGGCCGCATTGACGTGGGCGGATTCGATATCGCCCGCGCCAAAGGCAGCCACCTGCGCCAGGCGCGGCTGAAAATCAGCATGGTGTTCCAACACTTCAACCTGCTGTGGTCGCGCACCGTCAGCCAAAACATCGCTTTTTCCATGCAGATAGCCGGCGTCCCCAAGGCGCAGATTGCCCCGCGCGTGGCGGAACTGATCGCGCTGGTTGGCCTGCAGGGGCGCGAAAACGCCTACCCGTCGCAGCTCAGCGGCGGCCAGAAACAGCGCGTCGGTATCGCCCGCGCGCTGGCCAATAACCCGAGCGTGCTGCTGTGCGACGAGGCCACCTCGGCGCTCGATCCGCAAACCACCGACGCCATTCTCGACCTGCTGCTGGCCATCAATCGCCAGCTGAAATTGACCATCGTGCTGATCACCCACGAAATGCACGTGGTGCGCAAAATCTGCCACCGCGTGGCGGTAATGGAAAACGGCCGCATCGTCGAAGAGGGGCCGGTGCTCGAGGTGTTCACCCGGCCACAGCAGCCGATCACCCGGCAGTTCGTCAAACAGGTGTCGCAGTATGCGGACACGGCTGAGAGCTTCAACCCGCAGCTCACCGCCCACCTGCCGGGGGCGATCTTCAAGCTGACCTTCGTCGGCGAACAAACTCATCAGGCGGTAATCGCCGAGGTGATTCGGCGCTACCCACTCACCGTCAACATTCTGCACGGCAAGATCAGCCACACCCTCAACGGTTCGTTCGGCGAACTGTACATCCACGCCGAAGGCAACGAACAACACGTCGCCGACATGCTCAGCCTGCTGAACGAAAGAGACATCGCCGTCGAGGTTATCCAACATGATTGAATCCCTGTTCCCCCACCTGCGTCTGGACCAACTGTGGGACGCCACCTGGGAAACGCTGTACATGACCGGCATCGCCGGTTTGGCCACGCTGGTGCTGGGCATCGTGCTCGGCGTGCTGCTGTTTTTAACCTCGAAGGGGCAGTTGCTGCAAAACCGCACGGTCTACACCCTGATCTCCGTGCTGGTCAACGTCTTCCGTTCCATTCCGTTCATCATTCTGATCGTGCTGCTGATCCCGTTCACCAAGTCGCTGATCGGCACCATTCTCGGTGCGGACGCCGCCCTGCCGGCGCTGATCGTCGGCGCCGCGCCGTTCTACGCCCGGCTGGTGGAGATCGCGCTGCGCGAGGTCGACAAAGGGGTAATCGAAGCGGCGCGCTCGATGGGCGCCAAAAACCGCACCCTGATTTTCCGCGTCTTGCTGCCGGAGAGCTCGCCGGCGCTGGTTTCCGGCATCACCGTTACCCTGATCGCGCTGGTGAGCTACACCGCGATGGCCGGGGTGATCGGCGCCGGCGGCCTGGGCAACCTGGCCTATCTGGAAGGCTTCCAACGCAACCACAGTGACGTGACGCTGGTGGCGACGCTGACGATCCTGCTGATCGTTTTCGTCATTCAGTTCATTGGCGACACCCTGACAAGAACGCTCGATAAACGTTAATTAACCAAGGAAAACGATGATGAAAAAGCACCTACTGATGTTGGCTTTCGCCTCTGTCGCCACCCTCGCCTCTTACGGCGCCGACGCGGCAACCAAGCTGGTGGTTGGCGCCTCCAACGTGCCGCACGCCGAGATCCTCGAACAGGCCAAACCGATACTGGCGAAGGAAGGCATCGATCTGCAGATCAAGCGCTTCCAGGACTACATCCTGCCGAACACCGCGCTGGCCAGCCACGACATCGACGCCAACTACTTCCAGCACGTGCCTTACCTGAACTCGGTGCTGAAAGACCACGCCGACGACAAGAGCTACGACTTCGTCAGCGCCGGCGCGATCCATATTGAGCCTATCGGCATCTACTCGAAGAAGTACAAGAGCCTGAAAGATCTGCCGGAAAACGGCAAAATCATCATGCGCGACGCGGTGGCGGAAGAAGGCCGCATTCTGTCAATCTTTGAACGGGAAGGCGTGATCAAGCTGAAGCCAGGGGTGAGCAAGGTGGATGCACGCATCGCCGACGTGGTGGAAAACCCGAAACACCTGAAGTTCCAGGCTAACGTTGAAGGCGCGCTGCTGCCGCAGATGTACAACAACAACGAAGGTGACGCCGTGGTGATCAACGCCAACTACGCCATCGACGCCGGGCTGAATCCGACCAAGGATCCGATCGCGGTCGAAAGCGGCGAAAACAACCCGTACGCCAACATCATCACCGTGCACAAAGCCGACGTGAACAAGCCGGAGATCGTGGCGCTGGTGAAAGTGCTGCACTCCAAGCCGATTCAAGACTTTATCCGCGAGAAATACCAGGGCGCGGTGATCCCGGTCAACCAGTGACGCTGTATACGGCCCGGTAAAAACCGTAATGCTGGTCAGTTAGCGTTTTTATGCAGGCGTTCGTGAAATTTTCGGTCGATAAAAGTGAGATGCCCCATGTGGCTCCCACACCTCGACCGAGCCAGGGGCCGAAGGCGCGGCCCCTGGCAACCCGCGCCTTTGCCCTGTCAGACGGTTGGCTTTGCCAACTCCCCTCCCTCCGCCATAGCGCATTGAGGCCGGTTGCGACAGGCGTCCCTGCCTGTCTCACCTGAAACCGCCGTCCATGGCGGTTTCGCCTAATGCGCTACGTCTGCGTTCGGTGTCTTCAAGGGCGCCCAACACCGTGCTCATCTCCAACTTCTCTACCACAACCTCATAAGCGACAGATTTCCCGGTAGCTGCCAGCTCAGGTGTTGACCTTGGGCGCGCATCACCGGCTGCCGAGCAAGACGGCGTTGTCAGGGGCAACCGGCCAGGGAAGGCCGGTTGAGGCGAGACTAACAGGGACGTTTGTCGCAGCCGACCCGCCAGACAATGCAGGCGCGGCGAGGGTATCCGCATAGCGGACAGACGGTGTTAAGCAAAGGCGCGGGTGGAGGGGCCGCGCCATCGCCCCTCCAATTGCCGTTCATGTTGGCCATAGAGAAATGCAGGACATTTACGGCAATTCCCCTGCACAGAACGCCCAGAAGCTGGATAAAAAAATGCCACTCAGGATTAACTGATCAGCATTGCGGTAAAAACCGGGCCTGTTTCTACACCTTATTGCCAATCTGGCTGAGACGCGGCCACACCAGCATCAGCGCCTCCAGCAACCGCAACAGATCGTCCCGGCTTGCCCCTTCTCGCGCCTGCACCGACATGCCTTCAATGGTGCAAATCACGTATTTCGCCAGCAGCGCGGTATCGGTTTTCGCCAGCAGCTCGCCCTGTTGCACCTTGCGATCGAAGCAGGCCTTCAGCGCCGCTTCCTGCGCATGATGCTTTTTGCGCAGCATCTGGGCGACGTCGTCGGAAGCGGACGACAGCGCAGCGGAGGCGCACACCATAAAGCAGCCGGAGGGGGTATCGGGATCGGTGAAGACCTGAACCGAAGAACGCACGTAAGCCTCGACGATCTCGGCTACCGGCACATCCTGTTCCAACAGCTGGTTGGTGCAGGTGGTGTATTTTTGCAGATAGCGCTCCACCGCCGCGCGGAACATCCCTTCTTTGTTGCCGAACTCGGCATATAGCGTCGGCGCCTTGGCGCCGGTCACTTCCACCAGATCGGCCAGCGAGGTGGCTTCATACCCGTGCCGCCAGAACAGATCGAGTGCGCTTTCCAACGCCCGGTCGCGATCAAATTGTTTGGGTCTGCCACGGCTTTTCTTGCCGCAGACCGCTTCATTGATGCTCATCGTTCCTCTCCTATCCCGCTCCACAGCAGGCTTAGCACAAATAACTTAACGATCATTATAAAAAAATATTGCGCCCTCGTCGAGAACCGATTAGCATTTAGTTATCGATCGTTAATAAAAATTAGCGAACCGGATTAAAACCCTCTATTGACCGTTATCGAAAAGGAATTAACATCATGAAAAGCTTAAAACTAACCTTAGCCGCCCTCACTCTGGCCAGCGTTTCCTTCGGCAGCTTCGCCGCCGATTTGGTCACTAGCCAACCGGCCGACCAGCAAAAAGTGGGCGTCATCACCGTCAGCGGCGCATCCGATTTGACCTCGCTGGAAAACAGCCTGGCCGCCAAAGCCGATCAGGCCGGCGCCAAATCCTTCCGCATCACCAGCGCCGGCGGCAACAACCAGCTGCATGGCACTGCAGAAATCTATCAATAACAAAGCATTAAGCCTGTGGACTGCATATCCTTATTGCTCACAACGCCAGGGCGTAAAAAAAATTAATTAACGAGCATTAAAAAAATACTTGCAATCCGTCAAACCGGCATCCAACATTAAATTATCGATCGTTAATTAATTTAACGACCTTACAAAACAAACATCGTAAAGAACACTGATAGGAAATAAGACCATGAAAAACCTGAAAATGACCATCGCAGCCATCGCACTGGCTTCCGCCTCCTTCGGCAGCTTCGCCGCCGAACTGGTTAACACGCAACCCGCCGACCTGCAAAAAGCCGGCGTCGTTACCGTCAGCGGCGCGTCCGACCTGAGCAGCCTGGAAAACAAACTGGCGGCCAAAGCCGACGCGGCGGGTGCCAAATCCTTCCAGATCATCGCCACTACCGGTGACAACAAACTGCACGGCACCGCGATCATCTACAATTAATGGCCGGATCGGCAATCGTGCAAAAGGGCGGCTCAGGCCGCCTTTTGTTTGCTTTAACGCCAACGTTCTGTTGTAAGCTGTAGCGACCTCTTCCCGCTGAGCCGAGCAACGCCATGACTCCCCTGCTGTTTCACAAATATCACGGTCTGGGCAACGACTACCTGGTATGCCACCGTTCGGTCGCCGATCGCCTGAGCCAGGAACAAATCCGCCTGCTGTGCCACCCGCATTACGGCATCGGTTCCGACGGCCTGCTGATCGACAGCGGCGACGCCGTCAATCCCACCCTGCGCATCATCAACCCGGACGGCTCCGAAGCGGAGAAAAGCGGCAACGGCCTGCGTATCTACGCGCGGTATCTGTTCGACAGCAAGCGCGTGGCGCATCAGCCGTTTCTGGTGCACACCGCCGGCGGCGACGTGCGTTGCCAGGTGGCGGAAGACGCGCATCAGATAACCGTGGAGATGGGGCGCGCCAATTTCAGCCCGGCGGCGCTGCCGGCCTTGATCGATCTGCCGGAGGCGCTGAACTATCCGCTGCCCCTGAAGGAGGAGACGTTAAGCGTTTCGCTGGTGTCGATGGGCAACCCGCACTGCGTGGTGCCGGTGGAAAAACTGGATCTGGCGCAGGTGCATCGGCTCGGACCGCAGATTGAGCGCCATCCGCTGTTCCCGAAACGCACCAATGTACAACTGGTGGAAGTGGTCGATCGCCAGACGCTGCGCATCGGCATCTGGGAGCGCGGCGCCGGCTTTACCCTCGCCTCCGGCAGCAGCAGCTGCGCCGCCGCCAGCGTGATGCGCAAGTTGGGACGAGTCGGCGAGCGGGTTAGTGTGCGGATGCCGGGCGGCGAACTGCAGATCGCCTTCAGCGGCGATTTTCAGGTCAGCATGCGCGGACCGGTGCATAAAATCGCCACCCTGACGCTGGACGAAGACTGCTTTGCCGGCGGCGCGGGGCTGTTTACGGGATCCACCCCAGCAGCCTGAACCACAGATAGTCCAACGGCACCAGCAGTGCGAAGCTGAGCGCGGCCAACAGCAGGCACAGCTTTAGCCCTTCGCGCGCCGGCACTTTGCCCATCCCCATCGCCACCACGATCGGCGAGGCCTGATACGGCAACAGCGGCGTGGCGTAACCGATCACCTGGGTCATCAGCACCGTCAGCAGCGGCAAGCCGCTGCCTGCGGACAACGCCTGCGCCAGCGGGGTAAACAGCGCCGGCACGCCGTTGGCGGTCACCACGAAATTCAACAGCGCGGTGATCCCCACCAGCGAACCGAATGCGGCAAACGGTTTGCCGTGCAGATCCGGCATCATCGCCAGCAGCGCGCCGCCCAACCGATCGCCGAGCCCCGAGTGGCTGACCAATGCAGTCAGCCCCAGGATCCCCGCCACGTAAATACAGGTGCGCACGTTGACCCCGGCGGCGAACTGCTCGCCGTTGAGAAAACCGATGCGCGGCAACAGGCAGAAGCAGGCCGCCGCCAACCCTATCCAGGCGGGGGCGATGCCGTGCCAGCTGTCGGTCATCCACAACAGTACCGTAATGCCCAACAGCGCGATCAGCCGCCACTCGGCGGCACTGAGCGGCGTTTGCCCCGCCTCGGTCGCCACCGGCTGCGGCCGCGCACGGAACAGGCCGCAGATGCACAACGTCAACAATGCGCCTTTGGCCACCCCGAGCACCGGGGCATGCAACAGCAGATAAGAGAGATAGGCGAAGTGGCTGCCGTAGGCGCTTTCTGCCGCGCCGCTCATCACCAGGTTAGGCACGTTGGCCGGCAGGATGCTGGCGGAAAGCTGGAAGGTGCCGAACCCCACCGCCAGCGCCAAACCGATGCGGCCGCGCGAACCTTCAGTCAGACCGGCGCGCTCGGCCAACGCCATGACGATCGGCATCAGCAGCGTAATCCGCCCCATGTTGGAGGGCATGACAAACGCCAACGCGTAGCTTATCGCCACCACGCCGCCCACCAGGCGCGGCCAGGAACCGGCCAGATGCGGCAAGAGTCGGTTGGCCAGGCGATCCGCCAAGCCGGTGCTGCGGATGGCGGTGCCCAACACGAAACCGCTGAGCACCAGCCAGAATGCGGAAGACGCGAAACCGGAAAAGGTCACCGCGGCGGGTGCCAGCTGCAATACCATCACCGCCGCAAAGAACAGCAACGCGACCAAATACTCCGGCAAACGGGCGCTGGCCCATAGCGCGATGACCACCAGCGTGACCAGCGCAGACAGCGCCATGGGATCCCCCAACATAATTCTCCTCCCTGATAAAACGTTGTGATTGTTATCAAACGGTTAACAGGGTGACACAAGGCGCGGGCGTTAACCTTGAAACCGCTCACATATCGTCGTTCTGCAGATTTTTCAGCATGCACACATTGCAGCCGTGGTGGCCGGTATTGCCGCGCCGTTCCGTCAGCAGCGTGAAACCCAGCGCGTAATACAACCCGATCGCCTCTTTCAATTGTTCGGTGGTTTCCAGATAGCAATAGCGATACCCTGCCGCCCGGGCCGCCTTCAGCGCCTGCACCACCATATAGCGCGCCATGCCCAACCCGCGCGCGCCGGGTTTGAAGAACAGTTTCTGCAGCTCGCAATAGCCGGGCTCTTCGCCGGCCAGCGGCGCCATGCCGACGCCCCCCACCACCTGCCCGTCCCGCTCCAGCACCCAGTAGCGGCCGCCGTTGTCGCGATACAGGCCGGTCAGCCGATCGAGATCGGGATCGTGCAGGCTGACGCCTTCCATCTTGTCCATGCCGTACTCGCGAAACACCTCGCGAATGATCGCCGCCATCGCCGCATCGTCGCGCTCGGCGATCGGCCGCACCCGCAGATTGGCGTCGCGCTGTTTGCGTGCGCTCCGCAGCGCCGCGGTCATCTTTTTCATCGCCGCAGTGGTGCTCGCCAGCTCATCGTCATCCAACTGCGCCAGCGCCGCCTGCATAAAACCGTCGGCGTCGCTCTCGATGCCGGCCAGCGCCTTGCCGCCCTGTTTACTCAGCCGATGCAGGTTGTGCCGCCTGTCATCCGGATGATCCACCGTTTCTATCACGCCGGCGGCCACCAGGCTGCGCAGCGCCCGGCTGGCGCTGGCCTTGTCGATGCACAGCCGGGCCGCCAGCTCGGTGACGCCCAGCGGCTGCTCGCTGACTTCGATCATCAGATGGATCTGCAGCGGCGAAAAGCGCGAGCCGTTGCTCTGCTTGTTCAACATGCCGAATTCTCTGACCAAATTGCGCGCCAATGCTCTGAAATCCCTGATGTTCACAATTGATATCCCCAATTAGCTACCGATAAAAAATGAGATTTAGTTGATAGTGTTACCTAATTCTCACTACCTTAACGGATCATCAAACCGCCATGAACCCCGGTATAACAGAGGAGCTGATGCAAAACGTTACATTACCCAATACAGTAAACTGATTAATTCAAAAAAATCAGAATAAAAATTCATTAATTTAATGTTGATAAAACAATAAACCAGTTAAAAAACATACAATCGTGAAAAAATCTGCGGATAAGAGAAAAAATCGATATCAATCCATTGCATTACAATAGGTTACAACAATGTTAATAGCGGCATTAATGCCGATATCTTGTTGTAATTTGTTACATATTCATGGCAGGATCGCGGCGCTTCCATAACAGCGACAACGCTCGTTATGGAAACATCGGGCGCGGGTTGCTCCCGCGCCGTTTTATGCTCATGGAGAGATCGCATGCCAATGAAAAAATCACTCGCCGTCTGTTCCGTCGCCCTTTCCGTCACTTTGCTAGCGGGCTGCGCGACCGAATCCTCCCGCTCTTTGGAAGTGCCGAAAGTGGCTTCCTACAACACCACTTATCAGGGCCCACGCAGCCCTATCGCCGTCGGTAAATTCGACAACCGCTCCAGCTACATGAATGGCATCTTCTCCGATGGCGTCGATCGGCTGGGCAATCAGTCCAAGACTATCCTGATCACGCATTTGCAGCAGACTGGCCGTTTCAACGTGCTGGATCGCGCCAACATGGAAGAGTTGAAAACTGAAGCCGGCATTAAAGGGAAAGCACAAACGCTGAAAGGCGCCAACTATGTGATTACCGGCGATGTCACTGAATTCGGCCGCAAAGAAGTCGGCGATCATCAGCTGTGGGGCATTTTGGGCCGTGGTAAATCACAGGTCGCTTACGCCAAAGTTAATCTGAACGTCGTGAACGTACAGACCTCAGAAGTCGTCTATTCCTCTCAGGGCGCTGGTGAATACGAACTGTCCAATCGCGAAATCATCGGTTTCGGGGGCACCGCCAGCTACGACTCCACCCTTAACGGCAAGGTGCTGGATCTGGCCGTGCGTGAAGCCGTCAATAACCTGGTTACCGGTCTCGAAAACGGCGCATGGCGCCCTGCTAACTAACGGACTAGAAGCAGAAAGATGATAACTAAAAAAATGGGCGGGGCGCTGTTTGCAGCGACCCTGTTGGCCGGCTGCGCCGCGCCGAAAACGCTTTACAATTGGGATGGCTACCAAACTTCTCTTTATCAATACTACCAGCAGGATGGGCAAAGCCCTGAGCAGCAGATCGCTACGCTGAAAGAGATCGTCGAGAAATCCCGCGCCAAGGATAAAGCCGTACCGCCGGGGCTGCATGCGCAACTGGGGCTGCTGTACAGCAAAACCGGCAACGACGGACAAGCCATGAGTGAATTCAACACGGAAAAAGCGCTGTTCCCGGAATCGGCACCGTTTATGAATTTCCTGATGGCCAAGGATAAGGGGAGCTTTAAATGAAGCGTGTACTCACTTTCCTCAGCGTTACCGCCATCCTGTTGCTGAGCGGCTGTGCCAAGCAAACGCCTTATGACTATGCGGCATTCCATGAGAGCAAGCCGAAGTCGATCCTGGTCTTGCCGCCGGTTAATCAGTCGCCGGATGTCAAAGCCAGCCACAGCGTGCTCGCCAGTGCAACCTTACCGCTGGCCGAGGCCGGTTACTATGTGCTGCCGGTCGCTGTAGTGGAGGAAACCTTCCTGCAAAACGGTCTAACCAACGCCAACGACATCCGCGCCGTCAGTCCGAAAAAACTGCACCAGATTTTCGGCGCCGACACCGTGCTGTACCTGGATGTCACGCAATACGGGACCAGCTACATGATAATCAGCAGCGAAACTCGCGTTACCGTAGCCGCTCGCCTGGTTGACCTGCGCAACGGCAAACAGCTGTGGGCCGGCACCGCCACCGCATCCAGCAACGAAGGCAACAACAATTCAGGTGGCCTGCTGGGCATGGTGATCAGCGCCGCGATTTCACAAATCGCGGATACCATCAGCGACAAAGGGTTCGACATTGGCGCCATCGCCAACACTCGCCTCCTGTCGGCAACAGGTCAGAACGGCGCCATTCTTTATGGCCCGCGCTCACCTCATTACGCCAGCCAGCGTTAAGCAGTCTCTCGGGCGGCCTTCTCGGGCCGCCTATGCCAAACTTGTCCCTTTTGCCAAAAGTAGCCCATGCTTTAACTGCTCCTTTCCTTCTGGCTAACCGGGACGCTGGCTCATGACGAAAAAAACCACCCTGCTGCAATTCTTCCACTGGTACTACCCCGACGGCGGCAAACTGTGGCAGGAGGCCGCCGAACGCGCCCCGCACCTCGCCGAACTGGGCATTACCGATCTGTGGCTGCCGCCCGCCTACAAAGGTGCTTCCGGCGGTTACTCCGTCGGTTACGACACCTACGATCTGTTCGATCTGGGCGAGTTTGACCAGAAAGGCAGCGTGGCCACCAAATACGGCGACAAGGCGGCGCTCGAACACGCCGCCACTGCGCTGCGCGAACACGGCGTGGGGGTGCTCTACGACGTGGTGTTCAACCACAAGCTCGGCGCGGACGAGAAAGAACGGGTGCACGTGTTCAAGGTGGACGCCAACAACCGCAACGACATTGACGACCAGGGCTTCGACGCGCTGGCCTATACCCGCTTTACCTTCCCCGGCCGCCAGGGCGCGCATTCCGAGTTTATCTGGGATTACAAATGCTTCAGCGGCGTCGATTACGTTGAGCAGCCGGACGATAAAGGGGTGTTTAAAATCGCCAACGACTACGGCGACGACGGCTGGAACGATCAGGTCGACGACGAGAAAGGCAACTACGACTACCTGATGGGCGCCGACGTGGAGTTCCGCAATACCGCCGTGACGGAGGAGCTCAAATACTGGGCGCGCTGGCTGCTGGACACGCTGCCGTGCGACGGCTTCCGCCTCGACGCCGCCAAACACATTCCCGCCTGGTTCTTCAAAGAGTGGGCGGATCACGTGCGCGACAGCGCGCAGCGCGATCTGTTTATCGTCGCCGAATACTGGTCGCACGATCTCAGCGCGCTGCAACAATACATCGAGTTGGTGGACGGCAAAGTGATGCTGTTCGACGTGGCGCTGCACCTGAAGTTTCATCAGGCGTCAAAACAGGGCGACGGCTTCGACATGGCGCAGATCTTCACCGATACCCTGACCGCCGCCGATCCGGCCCACGCGGTGACGCTGGTCGCCAACCACGATACCCAGCCGCTGCAATCGCTGGAGGCGCCGGTGGAACCCTGGTTCAAACCGCTGGCCTACGCGCTGATCCTGCTGCGCGAACAGGGCGTGCCCTGCGTGTTTTACCCCGACCTTTATGGCGCCAGTTACCGCGATAAAGGGCGTGACGGCGGCGAGTACCAGATTGACATGCCGGCGATCCCAGAGCTGGAGAAGCTGATTGCCGCCCGCCAGCGCTTCGCCAACGGCCCGCAAACCGACTACTTCGACGACAGCCACTGCGTGGCCTTCAGCCGCGCCGGCACCGCCGACGCCCCCGGCTGCGTGGTGGTGTTGACCAACGGCGGCGAAAGCGGCAAGACGGTCGCGCTCGGCGCCGATCTGGCGCGCACCGCCTGGCGCGATTTCCTCGGTAACCGCCAGGAGGAAATCACCACCGACGACCAGGGCAGCGCCCATTTCCCGGTCAACGCCGGCAGCGTCAGCGTCTGGGTGCCGACAGGCAGCCTGTGAACGCCCGCCGCCGCGCAATGATGCCGCGGCGGCAAAACTAATGTTTGCCTTTCGGGTCTAACTTACGCTATCAACTGCGCAAGCCATTCACACCGGAGCCTAAATAGGGTACAAGGCTGCATGAAAATTCCAAAACGACTCCAGCCGCTGGTGGATGACGGATTAATCGACGAAGTCATCCGCCGTTTGAAAAGCGGCAAAGAAGCCGACGTGTTTATCGTGCGCTGCGGCGATGAGATCCGCTGCGCCAAAGTGTACAAAGAAGCCGAGAAGCGCAACTTCAAGCAGGCCGTGCACTACCAGGAAGGGCGCAAGGTGCGCAACAGCCGCGACGCGCGCGCCATGAGCAAAGGCTCCAAATTCGGCCGTCAGCAACAGGAAGAAGCCTGGCAGAACACCGAAGTGGACGCGCTGTATCTGCTGGCCAGGGCCGGGGTGCGGGTGCCGCAGCCGGACATCTGCCTGGACGGCGTGCTGCTGATGGAGCTGATCACCGACGAGGAAGGCCTGGTGGCGCCGCGTCTGAGCGATGTCATCCTAACGCCGGAACAGGCGCGCGCCGATCATGCTCTGATGATGAACTACGCGGTGCGCATGCTGTGCGCCGGCTTGGTGCACGGCGATCTGTCGGAATTCAACGTGCTGATGGATAAAGACGGGCCGGTGATCATCGATCTGCCGCAGGTGGTGGACGCCGCCGCCAACAACCACGCCAAAAGCATGTTCGAGCGCGATATCGACAATCTGGCGGAATATTACGGCCAATTTGCGCCGGAGCTGCGCGACAGCCAATATGCCAAAGAGATCTGGGCGCTGTATCAGGAAGGCACGCTGACGCCGGACAGCGTCCTCAGCGGCCGATTCAGCGAAATTCAGAAGCGCGCCGACGTCGGCTCGGTGCTGGAAGAGATCCAGGCCGCCAGCGAGGAACATCAGCGCCGCCTCATGGCGCGCAACGCGGAAGAGTAACGCCCGCGCTACTCGACGCGAAACACGTCCGGCCGCTGCGGGGTCGCGGCTTCGTGATAGATATCCCCCAGATAGCCGGCGATCTCCTCTTCGCGCAGATCCGCCGGCAACACGATATCGTAGCTGGGGGCATATTTGCGCTCCGGCAGCGTCACGCGGAACAGCCGCCATTCGTCCCCGATACGCTTCACGCCTACCAGGCGGCCGAACACGTTAAAAATCATCATCCGCCATTCCCCTTTTCGTCGCTTTCAGGCTATAACACTGTGATGCCGCCGCAGTGAAAAGGAAAGCGCATGAGTGAAAAAACGCCCCAGTTCTGGCGCGACCCGCAGTTGCCTTTTGTCGAAGCGCGCGCCATCAATGATGGCCGCAAAGTGTGCTACAGCCTGCACAGCCACGAATTCTTTTCCATCGGCGCCATCACCGGCGGCGTCAGCACCTATGTCAACGGCGAGCGGCGCATGCAGGTCGGCGCCGGCGATGTGGTTGTCATCAACCCGCAGCAGGCGCATGCCTGCAACCCGATCGCCGACCGCCGTTGGTCATACATCATGTTCTATCTCGATCTCGCCTGGCTCGGCGCGCTGCAGCAGGAAATGATGGGCGGCGACGGCGATCGCTTTGTCCCCTTCAGCCGGCCGCTCAGCCGCAATCCGGCGCTGTTCAACGGGCTGAACCAATTGTACGCGCTGCTGACGAACGCGCAGTGCGGCGCGCTGGAAAAACAGATCGCCCTGGTGGAGTATTTCAGCGCCCTGCAGCTCGCACTGGGCAGCGGCCGCCAGCCGGAGACGCCGCCGCACCCCCGACTGGAAGCGGCGGCGGCGTTTATCGACGCGCACTGCACTCAGTCGCTGACGCTGGAAGACATTTGCCACGCCGCCGCGCTCTCGCCCTCCTACCTGATCCGCGCCTTCCGCCAGCGCTACGGCATGACGCCGCACGCCTATCTGGTCAATCGCCGCGTGCAGCACGGCCATCGGCTATTGAAAAGCGGCCTGCCGATCGCCGCAGCCGCCAGCGAAAGCGGCTTTGCCGATCAGGCGCACTTCCAGCGCACCTTCAAACAGCTGCTGGCCGCGACACCCGGCCAGTATCAAAAACCCTCCGCCAACAGATAGCAGGCGCTGGCCGCCAGCAACGCCGCCATCGCGCGATTGAAACGCTGTACGTTGCGCGCCTGCCTGAGCAGGCCGCGCAACATCGCGCCAACGTAAGCCCAGCAGGCCACCGAAGCATAGCAAATCACGAAGTAGAGCCCGGCGAACTGCCACAGCAACCGGATGTCGCCGTCGCCGACAAACGCCCCGAGACTGGCCACCGACGCCAGCCACGCCTTGGGATTCAGCCATTGCATCAGCGCGCCGTACCAACAGGAAGGCGCCTGCGCCTCGCCGTTGCCCAGCCTGCCGTCGTCAAACGCCAGCCGGTAGGCCATAAACAGCAGGAAGGCCACGCCGGCCCATTGGATCAAGCGGGTCAACGCCGGCCACAGGATCAGCAGTTGGTGCATGCCCAAACCCAGCAGCACCAGCAACAGGGTAAACCCCAGCGTGGCGCCGAACACGTGACGCTGGGTCGCGCCAAAGCCGAACTGCGCCCCGGCGCTCAATGCGACGATGTTGACCGGGCCGGGCGTGATGGAGGCCGCCAGCGCAAATGCGGCCATGGAAAGGTAGATATTATTCATGAGGGCACCTGAGGAAAAATTCACAGGCGCCAGAATGCCGGGCCGCGCCGACAACGTATTGAACAGAATTGCCCTGTTAGGTTTAGCGCACCGCGACGGCCCGTCGGCGCGGCAACCCGAAGGTATTGACCGCCATGCCGGCCAGCACCAGCAACGCGCCGCCGAACTGCGCCGGCGACAGCGCTTCGTCCAGCAGCAGCCAGGCGGCGAACAGCCCGACCAGCGGCACCAGCAGCGTCAGCGGCGCGACGCGCCAGGTTTCGTAGCGCCCCAGCAGGCTGCCCCACACCGAATAACCGAACAGCGTGGCGGCGAACGCCAGATAGGCAACCGCCAGCCAGGTGCCGACCTGCACATGGCTCAGGCTGGCCAGCACCGCCTGCGGGCCGTCGAACAGCCAGCTGCAAATCAGGAACGGCAGTACAGGGATCGGCGCGCTCCACACCACCAGCGACAAAATATTGCGCTGCGGGAAACCGGCCAGGATCTTCTTGTTGGTCAGGTTGCCCAGCGCCCAGGAGAACGCCGCCGCCAGGGTCAGCAACAGGCCCGCCAGGGGGACCGCGCCGCTGCCCGGCTTATGCAGGCTGGCCTGCGCCAGCGCCAGCATGCCGCCGCTGGCGATGGCGATGCCGACGAAATGATTGACGCGCAGCTTTTCGCCCATCAGCACGACACCCAACAGCAGGGTGAAGAACACCTGCGCCTGCAACACCAGCGAGGCCAGCCCCGCCGGCATGCCCACCTTGATGGCGACAAACAGAAAGGCAAACTGCGCGAAACTCATGGTCATGCCGTAGAGCAACAGCCATTTCCACGGGATGGTCGGGCGCGGGATAAAGAAGATCGCCGGCAACGCCACCAGTAAAAAACGCATCCCGGCCAACAGGAACGGCGGCATCCCCTGCAGGCCGAACTTGATTACCACGAAATTCACGCCCCAGATCACCACCACCAACAGCGCCAACAGCCGATCGCGCAATGTCATCCTCGCCCCGCTTATCCCATTGAAAATTCGCTTTGCCTTGCAGGTTACAACCAAACCGGGCGCATGGACACCGGCAAACGCCGGCGTTTATTCCGGCATCAGGCCGATGAAGGTGGTTTTCTTGCGCGGGCCGGTCATCAGCGCTTCCAGCTTCTCCACGCACTGCAGATAGTGTGGGGTCTGCTTGTGCGCCGCCACCGCGTGCTCGTCGCGATAGGCTTCGTAGATGTAAAACCGCGTCGGAATATGCTCATCCTGCAGCACGTCGAAACGCAGGTTGCCCGGCTCCTCGATCGCCCCCAGATGATTGGCGCGGAAAACGTCGATAAATTCGTCGATCTTGTCCTGTTTAACGTTGATCTCTACCAATGTGACGTGCATGACAGCTCCTTGTTTAAACGGCGCGCCGCAGCATGGCGCTTTCCAACCATAGGTTTATTCCCGTCGATTGCCCTGCCGCAACGGCAATTTTGCCGCCTGGCTCACAAATCGCACCGGCGATGCCCACCCCGCCCCCGGCGAGGGAAGACGGCGGCATCTATAGTTACTATTCCTCCCCCTGAGAGCATAGGCTATGGATAACTACTTGATGGCGCTGGACGCAGGAACAGGCAGCATCCGCGCGGTGATCTTCGATCTGGCGGGCAATCAGATCGCGCACGGCCAGGCCGAGTGGCAACACCTCGCGGTGCCGGGCGTACCCGGCTCGATGGAATTCGATCTCAACCGCAACTGGCAGTTGGCCTGCCAGTGCATCCGCCAGGCGTTGCAGCGCGCGGGGCTGAGCGCGCAGGCGATCCGTGCGGTAGCCTGCTGCTCGATGCGTGAAGGCATCGTTCTGTACGATCGCAACGGCGTGCCGATCTGGGCCTGCGCCAATGTCGATGCGCGCGCCAGCCATGAAGTCAGCGAACTGAAAGAGTTGCACAACCACAGCTTCGAACGTGAGGTCTACCAGTACTCCGGCCAGACGCTGGCGCTGAGCGCCATGCCGCGCCTGCTGTGGCTGGCGCACCACCGGCCGGACATCTATCGCCAGGCGGCGACGCTGACCATGATCAGCGACTGGCTGGCCTACATGCTGAGCGGCGAGCTGGCGGTCGATCCTTCCAACGCCGGCACTACCGGCATGCTGGATCTGACCAGCCGCGACTGGCGGCCGGCGCTGCTCGATATGGCCGGGCTGCGCGCCGATATTCTGTCGCCGGTGAAAGAGACCGGCGTCGTGCTGGGGCGCGTCACCGAGCAGGCGGCCCAGGAGAGCGGGCTGCTGCGCGGCACCCCGGTGGTGATGGGCGGCGGCGACGTGCAGCTCGGCAGCCTGGGCCTCGGCATCGTGCGCGCCGGGCAGACGGCGGTGCTCGGCGGCACCTTCTGGCAGCAAATCGTCAACCTGCCGGAACCGGCCATCGATCCGGAAATGAACATCCGCATTAACCCTCATGTCATTCCCGGCATGGCGCAGGCGGAATCCATCAGCTTCTTTACCGGCCTGACCATGCGCTGGTTCCGCGACGCTTTCTGCGCCGAAGAGAAACTGCTGGCGGAGCGACTGGGGATCGACGCTTACAGCCTGCTGGAAGAGATGGCGGCCAGGGTGCCGCCGGGCGCCTACGGCGTGATGCCGATTTTTTCCGACGCCATGCATTTCAAAACCTGGTATCACGCGGCGCCGTCGTTCATCAACATGTCTATCGATCCTGAACGCTGCAACAAACAGACGTTGTTCCGCGCGCTGGAGGAGAATGCCGCCATCGTCTCAGCCTGTAATCTGGAGCAGATCGCCGCCTTCTCCGGCGTGCAGGCCCGCTCGCTGGTGTTCGCCGGCGGCGGTGCGAAGGGCAAACTGTGGAGCCAGATCCTCAGCGACGTCACCGGCCTGACGGTGCGGGTGCCGGTGGTGAAAGAAGCCACCGCGCTGGGCTGCGCGATCGCCGCCGGGGTCGGCGCCGGGCTTTACGCGTCGCTGGCCGAAACCGGCGAGCAGCTGGTGCGCTGGGAGCGCGAGCATCAGCCGGATCTCACCAACCATGCGCGGTATCAGGAACAGAAAGAAAACTGGCGGCGGATTTACGCCGATCAGCTGACGCTGGTGGATAGCGGCCTGACCACCTCATTGTGGAAAGCGCCTGGGCTCTAGCGCCGCGCGCGGCCCGGTCATAACCTTATACCGTTTTATTCCTTTCCCCTCGGCGCGGCGCAAGCCGCGTTTTAACTCGCTGCCGTCATTGTTCCCCCTCAGAAACAGTGTAACCACCGCAGATGGATTTATCTGCGCCTTCAGCCTGCCGTAGATTGTGACTTTGATCACGCCGCGCCCCGAGCGCGGCCTGCGCATTCACCTGAGAAGAGCGGCATTATGCTGAATAATAAAGATAACCCTGCATCATCCCCGTGGCCGGCGATCTTCTCGCTGACGGTCGCCTGTTTTGTCATGGTCACCACCGAGTTTTTGCCGATCGGCCTGCTGACCAACATCGCCCCTTCGCTCGGCGTCAGCACCGGCACCGCCGGGCTGATGGTGACCATGCCCGGCATCGTGGCGGCGGTGGCCGCGCCGGTATTGAGTCTGGCTTCCGGCCGGCTGGACAGACGCCTGCTGATGCTGGGGCTGTCGTTGCTGCTGATGGTGTCCAACCTGGTGGCGGCGCTGGCCATCAACTTCCCGATGATGCTGCTGGGCCGCGTGCTGCTGGGCATCTGCGTCGGCGGCTTCTGGTCGTTCGCCGCCAACTACGGCCGCCATCTGGTGCCGGAAGCCAGCCAGGGCCGCGCCACTGCGCTGATCCTCAGCGGCATCTCGGTCGGCGCGGTATGCGGCGTGCCGGCCGGGGCGCTGATCGGCGATCTGTTCGGCTGGCGCGCCGCCTTCTTCGGCGGTGCGGCGCTGGCAGTCGGCGTACTGTTGGCGCAGCTGCGTTTGCTCACGTCGGTACCGCCTTCCCGACCGGTCACGCCGCGCGATCTGGTGCTGCCGCTGCGCCTGCCGATGGCGCGCATCGGCCTGATCGCCATCGTGCTGTTGTTCATCGGCCACTTCGCCGCCTATACCTATCTGCGGCCCCTGCTGCAGCAGGTGTTCGTGCTCAGCCCATCGGCGATCTCGCTGCAGCTGTTGGCCTATGGCGCCATCGGCCTGCTGGGCACCTTTCTCGGCGAGCGTCTGGCGGAACACAGCCTGCGCGCCACCTTCATACTGATCGCCGCCATGCTGGCGGGCATTTTGATCGTTTCGCCGCTGCTCAGCGGCCTCGCCGGCGCCACTTTGATGGTGCTGGTATGGGGGCTGGCCTTTGGCGCCGTGCCGGTCTGCGCCACCAACTGGATGTTCGCCGCCGTGCCGCAGGCGCCGGAAGCCGGTCAGGCGCTGTTGGTGTGCGTCATCCAGATCGCGCTGGCCTCCGGCGCACTGCTGGGCGGCGAGGTGGTGGACTGGCAGGGCGTCAGCAGCGCCATGCTGTTTGGCGGCGCGCTGATCCTCTCCGCCACGCTGGTATTTGGCCTCAGCTTGCGCTCCGGCGCGATTGGCGCTAAACAGTGTTAATCATTATCTATCTGCAGAAACATGCCCCGGCCACCGCCGGGGCATGGCGTTGAGAACCTATGGACCATCATTTGCTCGCTATCCGGGTCTTTAACCGCGTCGTGGAAACCGGCGGCTTTACCCGCGCCGCCGATTCGCTGGGCATGCCGAAAGCGACGGTCACCAAGCTGATCCAAAATCTGGAGGATCACCTGCAGACCAAACTGTTCCAGCGCACCACCCGCAGCGTGTCGGTCACCCGCGAAGGCGAATGCTATTACCAGAATACGGTGAAATGGCTGGCGGATTTGGAGCAGATGGAGGGCTGTCTGACCGAGTCGCAGAATTCTCCGCAGGGCGTGCTGCGCATCGATACCGGCAGCGGCACCGCCCGCCAACTGCTGTTGCCGGCGCTGCCCGGCTTTTTGGAACGCTACCCGCAAATCCAGATCGATCTCAGCATCGGCGATCGCGTTATCGATTTGATCAGCGACAGCGCTGACTGCGTGATCCGCAGCGGTCCGTTGGCCGATTCCAGCCTGATCGCCCGGCGTCTGTTCGATCTGGACTGGGTCAGCTGCGCCACCCCGGCCTATCTGGCGCGCCACGGCACCCCGCGCCATCCGTGCGATCTGGAACAGGGTTTTCCGATGGTGCACTACCGCCATCCGGTCAACGACCGCATCCATCCGCAACGCTATGTCGAGCGCGGCAAAGAGATCGCCATCCAACAGCGCTACCCGGTCAGCATCAATGAAGGCAACGCGCTGCTGGCGGCGAGCCTGGCCGGCTTGGGCATCATCCAGATCTATCGGTTTATGGCGCAGCCGCACCTCGAGCGCGGCGAACTGGTCAGCCTGCTGCACGACTGGCAGCCGCCGCCGGAGCAGATGTACGTGGTCTACCCGTCCAATCGCCACCTCAGCGGCAAGCTGCGGGCGTTCATCGACTGGGCGGTGGAGACGTTTCATTAACCGGCCGCTTAGGCAGGAGCGGCTTTTTTCCCGACTTTAAAAAAAATAGGCACATCATGCATATCGAACCGCTGCTCGCCCATCGCCGGCGCATTGAGGAACTGGCCGCGTTGCTGCACCAGGAATGGGGCGCCTTTGCGCAGTGGAGCAGCCGCGATACCATCAGCCGGCGGCTGGCTGAACGCTGCGCACCCGAGAGCCAAGGCGTCGTGTTGCTGGCGCTGTCGCCACAGCAACAGATCGTCGGCACCGCCAGTTTGACGCTATATGAATTGACAGATAAACCGGAGCGCCAATACTGGCTGAGCGAAGTCTTTACCCACCCGCAGCACCGCGGCCAAGGCATTGCCCGCAACCTGATCGCGCGCTGCATCGAGCACGGCCGAATCCAGGGCATCAGCGAACTGTATCTGTATACGCCCGACCAGCAGACGCTGTATCAGAAACTCGGCTGGCGCCCTCTGGAGCAACGCCAGGTCGCCGGTGAAACCGTCACGGTGATGAGCCGCACGTTGTAGCCGCACGCACTGTGGTATTATTGGCCGCATATTGATTTCCGACGGACGACCACCATGGCCTATATCCCCAAAAACTATGCGAAGCTGGAAACCGGCTACCGCGAAAAAGCGCTGAAACTGTTCCCCTGGGTATGCGGGCGCTGCTCGCGCGAATTCGTTTATTCCAACCTGCGCGAGCTGACGGTGCACCACATCGATCACGATCACAGCAACAACCCGGAAGACGGCAGCAACTGGGAAATGTTGTGTCTGTATTGCCACGACCACGAACACTCGAAATACACCGAGGCCGATCAATACGGTTCGACGGTGGTGGCCGGTGAAGATGCGCAAAAAGATATCGGCGTCGCCACCCACAACCCGTTCGCCAACCTGAAGGCGATGATGAAGAAGTAACGCCATCGACAGCTTAATGAGCCACTAACTTATTAAGCTGTTAAACTAACAAAAGGCGCTTCCGTTCCGCCACTTCCCAGAGAACTCCTACTTACCCATCCGGTCCATTCACCGCAAAATAAGCTGCGCAGTTAACAACATACTGGCTTGGCAAGCCGCCGCAGTTGGTGCATATTGTTCGCGAGTTGTTCTTGTTAACCTGTTTGATTATCAACCTAATAAGCACATTAACTTAATAAGTTACCTGCTTAATAACTTGAGAGATGGCAGCATGATTGTTCTGATTGGCTCGCAAAAAGGCGGCGTCGGCAAATCGACGAAAGCAGTGAATATCGCCGGGTATCTGATTCTTAAGCAAGGCAAGACGGCGATCATCGTCGATGCCGACGACCAGAAATCGATCATGACCTGGTACAACGACCGTCAGAACGTCGAGGGGCTGCCGCACATTCCGGTGGTGGCCGCGTCGGGTAAAATCAAGGAAACGCTGCTGGAGCTCGATCGCCATTACGACTACGTGATCGTCGATACCGCCGGCCGCGACAGCGCCGAACTGCGCTCCGGCCTGCTGGCCGCCGATCTGTTCCTCTCGCCGCTGCGCCCTTCGCAGATGGATCTCGACACCATCGGCTATCTGTCGGAGATGTTCTCCACCGCGCAGGAATACAACGAGAAGGTCAAAGGCTACATCGTATTGAACATGTGCCCGACCAATATCTTCATTAATGAAGCCAACGAAGCGGCGCAGGTGCTGAGTGAATACCCGGAGTTCACCCTGGTGAGCAATCGCCTGTGCGACCGCAAGATTTACCGCGACGCCTGGGGTGAAGCCATCACCGTGCACGAAGCGAACAATGAAAAGGCGCAGACCGAAATTGAATGCCTGGTGAAAGAGGTGATCCTGTGAAGAAACGCACCCCCACCCACCGCATGTCGGAAGACGAATTCATCAACAGCGCCACCTCGCATACGTTGCCGGTTGCGGCTCCCGCGCCGGAAGCCAAGCCGGCCGGCCGCAAGCGTACTTATAAGGCGATTTCCGTCAGCCTGACGGACAACCACATTGAGGCTATCGATGAAGTGATCGTGCAGGCGGCGCGCAACGGCATCGTGCGTATCACCCGCTCCGACATCATCAAACTGGCGATCGACGGATTGGCGGAGAAAAGCGAAGCGCAACTGCTAGCGCTGCTGAAAAAGCTCTGACCGCACGGCAGCCGCCGGCTGATCGAGCCGGCGGGCCGTTACACCGACGAGAACTCGCGTGGGAACGGCATAGTACGATAGGTTTTGCCGGTGGCCTTATGCAGCGCGCTGGCCATCGCCGGGGCGACCACCGCAGTCGACACTTCCCCGCATCCCTGCGGCGCTCGCGCGCTGTCGAGTATCACGACCTCCACCTTGGGCATTTCGGCGATCGCGAGCAGCGGATAGCGATCGAAATTCCCTTCCACCACGCCGCCCCGTTCAAAATGCAGCTCGCTGTGCAGACAGGTGGTCAGCGCAAAGCCGATGCCGCCCTCTACGTTGGCACGCACCAGGTTCGGGTTTATCACCTTGCCACAGTCAATCGCACATACCGCGCGCAGCACCCGCAGTCGCCCCTCCTGAATGGCGATCTCAACCACCAAACCGACGTAGGTGGTGAAAGCATTATTGCGGCCGACCCAAATATTGCACGCCATACCGCGAGAAACGCCCGACGGCGGTTCATGCTGCCAACCGGCCGCCGTGGCGGTGGCGTCCAGGACGCGCAACGCTTCCGGGCTGTCCTGCAACAGATGCCGCCGATACGAATACTCGTCCCGGTTGGACTTATGGCTGAGTTCGCTGATAAAGCTTTCCAAAAAGAACAGACTGGCGACGCTGCCGACACCGCGCAGATAGCTCAGGGAGATCGGCTGTTCGACGATGCCGGCCTCCACCTTCAGATGAGGGATGCGATACGGCGTGCTGTAAACGCACTCCACCATACTTTCATCCCATCCCCCGGCCTCGTTGACCGTTTCGCGCCGCATTTGCCAGAAGAGCGACTGCCCGGCATAGCGCGCCCACAGCGCCTGCGGGTAGCCGTTTTCATCCAACAGCGCCCGATAATGGCTGATGCAGGCCGGACGATAGTATTCATGCCGCATGTCGATCTCGCGCGGATAGACCACTTTGACCGGTTTCCCCACCGCCCGGGAGGCGGCGGTAGCATGCATCACGGCATCCGGCAGATATTTGCGCCCAAAGCTCCCCCCCAGATAGGTCGTATTCACCACCACATCCGTCGGCTTCAGCCCGAACATTTTCGCCAGAACGTTGCGCACCATGTCCTGCCCCTGGAAGGGGCCCCAGGTTTCGATACGGCCCTCGCCGTAATGGCTGGTGGCATTGCAAGGCTCCAGGGTGGCGTGCGCCACATAAGGTGCGCTGTAACGCGCCTCATGCAAGCGCGAACCTTGTTCAACTCCACGAATCAACGCCGACGCCTCGCCGCGATCGACCGCCGGCACCAGCGTATCGCCATCCAGCATCGCCAGATTCTCTGCCGCAATCGCGCTATCGGTCAGCGCTTTTCCTGCGCCCGGCAGCCAGTCGACCTCCAGCAAATCAGCCGCCTTTTTGGCCTGCCAGTAACTCGCCGCCACCACGATCACCGTATTGAGCGACATATCATGATCCAATCCGACCATGTTGTTCATCGACCACTGCCGGGTCAGCACCAGATCCACCACGCCCGGCATGGCCCGAATCTGTCGTTCATTACGCACGGCGACCAGCTTTCCGCTAAGGTCGGGCACCATCCAGGGGACGCCGATCAGCATCTCCGGCAAGTCGATATCAATACCGTAAATCGCACTGCCATCTACTTTCTCCGGCGTATCGACCCGCAACAGCGGCTTGCCAATGACACTCTCTCGCTCTTGCGCCTCACTCTTTAAAGCAGGCTGCGGATCCAACGGCAGTTCGGCGGCATAGCGCACCAAATCGCCATAGGCGACCTTGCGCTTCCCGCCTTTCTCAAGCACCCAGCCTTTCTCCGTGCGGCACTGCGATGGTGAAAGCGCGAAATGTTTTGCGCCGGCCCGCAGAAAGAAATCTCTCGCCTGTGCGCCGGCCAGCCGGGCACGCTGATAAAATTTGGTCATGGAGGTTGAGGCGGCGACAAACTGCGCGAAAGCCTCGCCCCCGGCAACCTGACGGTAAGCGTCACGGCCGGTGACGAATTTCACCGTCACCTGCGCCCAATCGGCATCCATCTCCGCCGCCACCACTTCGGCCAGGCCGGTGTAAATCCCCTGCCCAACCTCACATTGCGACACGCCGATGACGATGCGCCCATCGCGGTCGATCCAGATCCAATCGTTCAATTCATGCTGACTGTCCGGTGGCGCCACGTCTTGTGAAACCACGGCCGCCAGGCTGCGCGTCGATATCGGCAGCAGCATGGCGGCCACTGCCAACGCGCTGCCTTTTATCAAGGTTCTGCGGGTGATCGCCATACTCAGGGTTCTCCCTTGTCGGCGGCGCGGTGCACCGCCGCACGGATCCGGTGGTAAGTGGCGCAGCGGCACAGATTGGTCAGGCCCGTATCTATCTGCCGATCGTCCGGCCTCGGGTGTTCCGCCAGCAGCGCGCTGACCGCCATGATCATGCCTGATTGGCAGTAGCCGCACTGCGGCACGTCCTCCGCAATCCAGGCCTGCTGCACCGGATGACGGCGATCGATGGACAGCCCTTCGATGGTGGTCACCTGCCGATCGCGCACCAATTGCAGCGGATAACAGCATGAACGCACAGCCTTACCGTCGACATGTACCGTACAAGCGCCACAGGTGCCGATACCGCAGCCGAACTTGGTGCCGGTTAATTTAAAATGTTCTCGGATCACCCACAGCAGCGGCGTATCCGGCTCGCCGTTAAATTCGACCGCCTGGCCGTTCAGATTGAACTTCATGCCATCCTCTCTTGGATCAGTGCTTCACCCGACGTTTCACCCACGCCCCAATGACGATCAATACCAGCAATACGCCGCCCCAGAACACATAAGGCAATGACGTAATCAACAACGGTTTTTCACCGCCCGCCCGCTGCAGAGCCACTTGCTCCGGCGTTATCCTGACCGCCGGATTGCCGAATTGCTGCAATACGTAATTGCCCAATTCAGCCAGTTGCCGGTCATCCAGACTATCGGCGAATCCCGGCATCCAGGTCTGCAGCGTCTCCCCCTGACGCTGCACGCCATACAGCATCACCATGATCAGGTTATTGGCCCGTTCGCTGCCTACGGTGGTGTTGTGCGTCAAAGAAGGGAAATGGCCGTCATAAGCCCCCTCGCCGCCCAGACGATGGCAGCTGGCGCAGGAAACGGCATACAGCGCCTGTCCGGCGGCACGGCCTTTACCGCCCCCCTGATATTGATAGGCCGCTTTCGTTCCTTGTACGGTGACGATCGGCGGCGTTTGTTTAAGCCAATCGGCGATGGCGCCGAGGTCGTCGTCACTCAGGAAACGCAGGCTATGCTCCACCGCCTCCGCCATGCCGCCGGCAGCCTGAGCTTTGTCATTGCGGCCGGTACGCAGATACTGCACCAATTCTTTCTGGCTCCAGCCGCCGATGCCGCTCACGGGATCCGAGGTGATATTCGGCGCGATCCAACCGCCGGCTTCTCCTCCTGCCAGATAGCGATCGCCGCGTTCCGCCATCATCCCGTTACGCGGGCTGTGACACGCCGAGCAATGCCCCAACACATCCACCAGATAGCGGCCACGCGCCTTCCTCTCGTCTGCATCAACGGGCGTCTTTTTCAGAAACAGCCAGTTCCAGCCGTGGATCGCATAACGCCAGGAAAAAGGGAACGTCAGTTGGGTCTCAGGCACCGCACGATCGACCGGTGCGACACCGGCCATAAAATAGCGATACAGCGCGTGCAGATCGTCATCACTCAGCCCCCGATAAGCGGTATAAGGCATGGCGGGATACAAGGGTTGGCCGTCCCGCCGAATGCCCTGCGTTAACGCGCGGCGAAACTCTTGTTCACTGTAGTCGCCAATGCCGGTTCCTTTGGCGGGCGTGATATTGCTGGCGATGATGTCGCCCATCGGCGACGCGATGGCATAACCGCCGACATAGGGGGCATCCTGTTGACTGCTGCCGCGGTGACAAGCCGCGCAATCTGCGGCGGTAGCCAGATATTTTCCCCGTGCGATGACCTGTTGGTCATTCTGGCTGGCGAAGACCGAGCAGGAGAAGATCCCCAACGCGATAACGCACAGCTGTTGTGCTCTCCGCCAGCGGCCGTTCACGTTTCACCTTCCGGCTTCATCGCACCCGCTCGCTCCTCCGCCAGAAGAGCAAACTCGTCCGGCAACAGATTTTCCTGTTCGAGCATCGCTATCGCGTTATGCTTGATGCCAAACAATACGCGGTAAAAAGCCTCCAGATCGTTGGCCGAAATGCCGTTGAGCAGTTTTTCCCGCGCTTGCTGGCTGGAATGATCCAACTGCGCCAGCATCTCCTGCCCGGCCTCGGTCATTCTCACCCCTTTGGCGCGCTTATCTTCGGACAGAGCATCGCGAGCGATAAGCCGATTTTTTTCCAGAAACAGCAGCGCGCGCGACATCGTCGAGACTTCGGCATTCAAATGCTGCGAAACGTCTTTCAACGTGCAGCCATCCCCCAGATCGGCAATCGCACTCAGCGCCAGCCAATGCGGGCGCGTCAGATTGGTCATTTTCACCGACTGGTCCATCGCCGTGCGCCACAGGCGATTGGTCACATCCAGATGGATGCCCAGTGCAGCAGGAAGTTTACGTGGTTGTGACATGTCGGGTTACTCTCGAGTATTTATTTGCTTGTGCAAACAAATAGTAGATCGAACATGAGAACAGGATCAAGCAGATGAGGGAGAATAAAATAAAAGCGATTTAATACATTTGGTTAGTTTGTATCGCACGGCGTACGCTCCCCAACGACGGGGAGCGATAAGAAAAACTCAGTTCCCCGCGACCTCGCACCGGTAGTCCTGAATTTCACCGGCCGACCCCAGGTTGAGATCGGTCAACTTCAAACGGTTTGCCAACAGCAGCATCTCGCCCTGCGGGCTGACCGCCAGCGCCAGGCCGTAATTGCCGATGCTGTCGCCCTGCTCGACCACGTAGTTTTGCAACAAGCGGAAAGGATCTTCCTGGGTTAAATCGGTGCCCGCCAATTTTCTGGCCAGATATTGATGGCCGACCAATTTCACCGCCAGCGGCCGCCACTGTTGATCTAATTGCTCAGCCTGTTCCTCCAGCGCGTTATAGACATCCTGGCGCAAGCAGGCAACGTGAATATGCAACTGATTTTGAGAGCGGCCATATTTCGAATTGACCGCCAGAGAAACCCATGCGTCTTTTAACGGTTTACCCAGCTCGCTGGATATATGTTCGCGGTTATTCCAGGCCTGGGCGAAATAAGGCGGCGTTCGATCCGCTTGCAATATCGGGCTCTCGATGCCGCTGACCTTTTCGGTCGGCATCACCAGATCGTGGTAAGGGCCCTTGCTGTCCTTAAACAGCACATATCCTTCGGTTAAATCCACCTTTAAGCAGGGCGCAGGATCGTGGTTCTGCTGCTGATTGGGCACGCACTGTTGGCTGACTATCTGCCACAGCGCATTCGGATTGCCGCGCCCGAAGAACCACCATAGCACCGCCGCCAGCAGCAAAATGACAAGCAAAATAATTAATAGTCTGAAAAGTCTTTTCATCGCGACTCCCTGTTTATCTATTCCATACCGAAAGGAGCGCCAGCATAAACCAAGGCTCCGGCATCGACCAGAATATTATCCTTAATGTCACCTTTTATTGACGTCTTGTTAGCAATGGATAATTAAAAATAAGCCTCCATCTGAGTAATTTAAGGTAAATTAATACCGTGGGTTGAATATGAGTGTGATATAAGCAGCCGGGACTCTTTTTATATAAGGAACCGATAAGATGCCAACGATGGGCAAATCCCTGCATTATCTCGACGTAGGTTCAGGCTTTCCATTGCTGCTGGGCCACAGCTATCTGTTCGATCTGAATATGTGGGCGCCGCAGTTCGAAGCGCTGGCTAAACGCTACCGCCTGATCGTACCGGATCTCTGGGGCCACGGCGATTCACCGGCGCTGCCACCCGGGCGAAACAGCCTGTCGGATATCGCCGCCGATCATTTGGCGCTGATGGATCATTTGGATATTGAAGAGTTCGGCATCGTCGGCCTGTCCGTCGGCGGCATGTGGGGCGCCGAACTGGCGGCGCTGGCGCCGGAGCGGGTGAAAGTGCTGGCGCTGCTGGACAGCTACCTAGGCGACGAAACTCCAGAGGCACGGCAGCGCTATATGGGCATGCTGGCCGCCGTGGAACAGGCCGGCGCCATCACGCCGCCGCTGCTGGAATATATCGCCGCGCAGTTCTATTCCGACGAAGTGCCCGCTGCGCTGTCGCAGCCGTTGCTGGCCCATCTGCAAAGCCTGCCCGCCGAGCGCCTGCGCGAAAGCATCGTGCCGCTGGGCCGGATGATCTTCGGCCGCCCCGACAAGCTGGCGCTGCTGGAACACATCACCGCCGCCAGCATCGTCATCACCGGCGCGCAGGATAAGCCGCGCCCACCGGCGGAAGGCCAGCGCATGGCGGATCTTCTCGGCTGCCGACATGTGCTGATCCCCAACGCCGGGCATATCAGCAACAAGGAAAATCCGGCGGCGGTCAATGAAACGCTGCTGGCGTTTCTGGCCGAAAGCACCACGCCGCTGTTTTGGTAAGTCGCTCCGGGCCGCCAGGCCCGGACCTGCCATGCCATCGCTCAGACGACGTGGCTATCGCCATTTCCCTGACCGAATCCCCCCAGACGCAACCAGCGGTAAAGCTCCGCATCGCGCTGAAAATGCATCTTTCTCATCACCGCCCGTTTATGCGTGCTCACCGTCTTGATGCTGACCCGAAGCCGACGGGCAATGGCGGTCGGCGTCATTTCCCAACTCAGGTAACGCATCACTTGTTTTTCCTGCGGCGTCAATGGCAACGGCTGGCACCAGGCGCAACAAGAAAAACCGCAGGCGCCGCCGGTTCGGCCTTTTATCACCCGCGCTACCGTGTGCAACAGCTTTGCGACGCCTTCATTGCGGTACACCCTGCCCGCTTCCCTCAGGCACCCCGAAATGGCGCGAATGCGGGCTTCTCTGAGATCGTAAACGGCGAGATAAAGGGCGTGAGGAGCATGGGGAGGATGGCAAAAACGCGCCATGTCGCCTTTGGCGATCGCCTGGAACACAAGGTCGGCATTCATCGGATCGCTGCAGCGCGCCTCGATGCCACGTTCACTAAAATAGTCGCTCAACGCCCGATACGCCCCGGCGACAAAAAAGCGGTCGATATCCAGGAAGGCGATATTGATGACCGTGTTCACGCCGTTTCCCTCCGCGCGAAAACAAACCGGCAAAACCGGCCGGCATTGAGCCTGCTGCGCCCATCCAACGTAACGAGCAGCAGCGTCAAAACCGCCCATTGGATGAGCGACAGCCCGAACGGGTAGGAAAACTGCGCGCACAGCAGCAAGGGAATGCCGCTCGCCGCCAACGCGGCCTCTTCCCCGGCGGCCGGGCTGTGCAAGCGGGCGGCGATGCGCTCCCGTCGCCATGTTTGGCGCACCAGCGCCGCCACGCCCGCCAGCAGGCACAACATGCCCGCCAACGCAACGACGCCGCCTTCTATCCACCACAGCAGGAGCTCATTATAGGGTTGCCGCGCTGCGCCTGCCCGCGCCACCGCGGGCAGCGCATGGGCCTGTAAATGCTCAAAGCCATGCTCGAATCGGCCATAACCCCATCCCAACCAGGGCCGCTCTACCACCAGCGCCAGCGAATCAAGCAGCGTATCGCAGCACGGCGCGGCATTCGACAAACGAACGCCGGCGTTCAATTCATCCGCCAATATCGCCAGGCAGAATCCCAATGCCGTCATCAGCAGCGCGAGCACGCAATGCAGCGGGTATCTGCGCACAAACATCAGGGTCAACAGCGCGGCACCCAATAGCACGCTGAGACAAACGGTCTGCGATGCCCCCCAGCCCAGCGCGGCGGATAAACCGATCAAGAGCGGCAGCAAGAGTAAAATACGCCATCGCTCGTTATCTCGGCGCAACATGCGGAACCGAGGCAACACCGTCAGACCCCATCCCGCCAATAATCCGCTCGCCAATAAACTGCTCGCGGCATCCGGCCAACGCCCCCCGCTGCCGGCATAGCCTGCCGCCGCCTCGGCCGGGGAGGAAAAAAGCCAAATGCCTCCCACGGCTGCGGCTAATACCAGCGTATAGATAAACGCAATACGCACGTGTTGCATGACCCGATATTGCAATAGGATAAAGTAAATAATCCAACTGCCAAACAGGCAGGCCATTCGCCCGACGGTAAGCACGCCCCACTCGGCACGAGAATAAAAAAGGGGCAACAGCAATATCACCGCGCCCAGCGCAAAGAAAAAACACGCGGGGGTCATCCCCCACGCTTTTCGCAAAAAAAGGAGCGCGCCGCCGACGCCCAATAAAGCAAACAGGACAACCCCAATCACAAGAGAATATGGAAACGTCAGCGAGAAATAGTTCATATCATAGTGATAAATATAGCCACCCAACAAAAGCAATACGCTGACATAGACCATCACCATGAACTTTAAACATGGAATAGACATAATAATTTCATCCCAAAATATCTATCTGAAAAACCATCAGAAAAGGCTTAGCCATTTTTCAATTGCAATAAAATAAATGCCTGTCAGCAACACCAGCCCGGTAACTATCGCCATCACAATCCCGACAGATTGAATAGCTTCAAAAAGCTTTCGCCTGTAGCGTAAAAGCGTCCAGTTTCTTTTAAACATACCTTTTCCTCTTGGCCATTCAGGCTTCAAGCAAAGAAAGCCCGCAATTTAAACGTGGATTACCGGCAAAATCCTGTCGCATTCCCCAGCGAGTTCCATAGTATCGTCGCAGCCAAAATCAAGATATATGCATTAAATTTAACCATAAAAACAGTTTTTAATTCCTAAAAATAATAAAAATAAGGAATTAAAAACCAAAACAAAGAAAACCTAATATTATAAAACTGGCGCCCCCCGTACGTTTGAACTTTCGCCAAAAATTTCACAACATGAAAAAATCGCCATCATCTTGACGGGTGAAAAATAATAGATGACTCTGTCCTCGCTAAATTTCGCCGTCGCTATAAGGGCAAGCAGCAAATTATGGAATACGTCATTAATCAGATGATTATTTTCTCACCTGCCGAACGCGCATTGTTCATCATCAATGAACGGGAATCTTTTATGCCGTTATCTAACCCTGCCACCCGCTTGTTGTTAGAGTTGGTTACCCATCATAAAGAGATGCTCACCCGCAGGCATTTGATGCAGCGGGTCTGGGAAGATAATGGCTTTGTGGGTTCAAACAATAATCTGAATGGTTGCATCAGTGAGATAAGAAAAGCGCTTGAGTCGCTGGCGCTGGATCCGCAAATCATTATTACCATCCCCAAACTGGGGTTCATTCTTGAAGCGGAAATTACCTCATGCGAAAACATGCGCTCACCGGACAACCAAAAAGCGGTTATTCCCACCCTGTTGACCCGGGCCGGCGCACTGTTAAAACGGCGTGGGAATATCTGCCAGGCAAATAAAGCGCCCCTTGCCGCAGCATTGATGATGATTGCGTGCTTTAGCCTCGTCTGCGCTTTATTGTGGTTCAACCGGCCGGTTCACGCGTTCAAAAAAGCCAAGGTCGATTTTTTTTATCGCCATGAGCAGTGCAACGTTTTTACGTTGGAAACCGCCGCGCTGAACGACCGGCGTGAAACGCAAGCGCAAATTGCCGCTGCATTGAAAGCTGAAGCGACCGACTGCGGCACAGCGCCCGCCGATCTGTTCTACACCAAAATCGCCAACCCCAATCTTCCTTTTCAGGTCACCTTCATCGCCATCTGCAATCTGGCGCAACCTGGTCAATATGGCCGGTGCCGCACGATCAAAAACACCGACGGTATGACGCCATGAACAAAAAAACACGCTTTATCGTCGGCTTGTTATTGCTGATGGCGCCCCTGGCAAGCCAGGTCGTCCAGCTGTCGCACCATCCTAAAACCTTACTGCGTTGCGAAGCGGAGATCACCGCGCGCAACCGCTATGGCCCAGCCATGGAGCCCGCTGCGGTTTTAAAAGCAAAGATGTATTTTTTCCTCTACCACAACGGCACTGGCTTTATCAGGCTCAATGGTTTTATCGAGCGGCAAGAAAAAACCTATGTGCTGAACCGCGAACTTCACTATGTGTATGGCACCCCCGGCGATGAGGCGGCTGAAGAGGATGGCGGCGGCGATGGGTACACGCTGCGATTCGCCGCCGACCGTAAACATGCCGGAGATACGGTTCCCGCCCCCCTTTGGGCGACCTTTTTGCAGTCGGAAGATCCCCGAATCTCCTACCATGTCGCCGTCGAACACGTACTCGGCAATCTGTATGTGGTCAGTACGCTTCAAAGCCCGACCTTTGTCTGCCGGCGTTATTAGGCTATGCGTTGCGAGTGTCGCCTATCGGAAGAAAAGCCCGCAAGCGGCAGCCATTTCAGCGGTTAATTGAACGCGCCATGCGGCTGTAGGTATGGCGCACGCCGCGAATCGCCACGCTGTAGGCGAAGATGTTTTCCGGCAGCGCCAGCCCCAGAAAGCCGGTATCGCCGATATGGTGCAGGTCCGCGCCGGCCATTTTGCTCATCAGCGCAATCTGTCGCACGGTCTGCACGTCGGCTCCCTCCTGCGAGGTGCCGATCGCCGTCATCGCCAGCGCGCCCTGCCGCTGGGCAAAGGCGATCAACGCCGCCACTTTTTCCTGCGACATGCCGGGAATGGTGCCCGGCGCCGGCAATAGCACGATATCCGCACCGTTCTCCACGAACAGCGCGATGTCCTGCTCGCCGATCAGTTGGCTGCCGCTTTCGCGCACGATACCGGCGCCGTGCATTTTGCCGGTCACCAGCACCATCTCGTCGCCCACTTCATCGCGTATCGCTTTCAGCGCGGCGGCGATCGCCTGATTGCTGACGCCGTTGTTCGGATTGCCGGTCAGCACCAGCATGCGCGCGCCGAGCTGATACAGCTTGCGCGCATTCTCGGCGGTGGCGGCGCGGCCCGCCGTCATCTGCCAAAAGTCGTTATGTTCGCTGGCGAAAGCCGGATCGACGGCCTCCAGGTTCACCCCGATCACCCGCCCGGTCAGGCGCTGCAGCGTGCGCAGCGCCTCCTGCGGCGGCACGTCGGCGGGCAGGCCCGCGATATGCGGACGATCGACGTCGAACAGGTTCAACAGCAGCAGGTCGGCGCCCTGGCTGGCCGCCAGTTCGGCGTTGGTGACGTTATTGAGCAGCGGCTGAGTGACCGCGATGGTTTCGCTGACCAAGATGCGCCCTTCGCTGGCGCGGATGGCGTAGAGCAGATCGGCTTTGCCGATATCGGCCAGATCGCTGGCGCTGCAGTCCAGATAGCGTTTCATGAGGCAAGCTCCGGTGACGTTAGCGGAAAGGGATGGATGCCCCCTCTCCCACCGCAGTGAAAGAGGGGGAAAAGGTTACTTCAGCGTAAAGCTTTGCGTCTGCACGTTGTCGGAATCCAGGCCGACGAACACGTTAAATTTGCCCGGCTCCGCCCCCCACTTCAGGCTGGCGTTGTAGAACTTCAGATCGTCTTCGCTAATCGGCAGCTCAACCTGCTGCGACTGACCGGCCTTCAGCGTCACTTTCTTGAAGTTGCGCAGCTCTTTCACCGGGCGGCTGACCGACGCGGTGACGTCCTGCAGATACAGCTGCACCACCGTGGCGCCGTCGTACTTGCCGGTATTCTTCAGCGTGACGCTGGCGGTTAACTTGCCGTTGCGCGCCATCGTCGGGCTGGATAACTTCAGATCCGACAGGCTGAAGGTGGTGTAGCTCAAGCCGTAACCAAACGGATACAGCGGGCCGTTCGGCGAATCGAAGTAGCGCGAGGTGTACTTGCCCGGGTTCTCCTTGCCGAACGGCCGGCCAGTGTTCAGGTGGTTGTAGTACATCGGGATCTGGCCGACCGAGCGCGGGAAGGTCATCGGCAGCTTGCCCGACGGGTTGTAATCGCCGAACAGCACGTCCGCCACCGCGTTGCCGCCCTCGGTGCCGCTGTACCAGGTTTCCAGCATCGCGTCCGCCTGCTCGCTCTCCCAGCTCAATGCCAGCGGGCGGCCGTTCATCAGCACCAGCACCAGCGGCTTGCCGGTGGCTTTCAGCGCGGCGATCAGATCGCGTTGGCTCTGCGGGATCGTGATGTCGGCGCGGCTGGAGGCCTCGTGCGCCATGCCCTGCGATTCCCCCACCACCGCCACCACCACGTCGGCCTTGTTCGCCGCCTGTACCGCTTCGTCGATCATCTGCTGCGGCGAACGGGTATCGAACGCCACCGCCGGCTCATACTCGTTAAGATAATCGATGATGCCTTTATCCTGCGTAACGTTGGCGCCCTTGGCGTACAGAATGCGCGCCTTGTCGCCCACCGCCCGCTCCAGCCCCTCGCGCAGGGTGACCGACTGCTTGACCACCCCGGCGGCTGACCAACTGCCCATCACGTCGCGCTGGCTGTCGGCCATCGGCCCGACCAGCGCGATGGTCGCCTGCTTGCTCAGCGGCAGCGTCTGCTTATCGTTCTTCAGCAGCACCATCGTCTTGCGCGCCACCACCCGCGCTTCGGCGCGGTGCAGACGGCTTTCGGCGTTGGTGTCCTGCGGATCCGAACCCGCCGGGCCCAGATGCACGTAAGGATTGGTGAACAGCCCCATGTCGTATTTGGTGTTCAGCACGTCGCGGCAGGCGCGGTCGATATCGCTTTCAGACACCAGTCCGTCCTTCACCAGACCCGGCAGGTATTTGTCGTAGAACTCGTCGCTCATGCTCATGTCGACGCCGGAGGTGATCGCCAGGCGCACCGCGTCGCGCGCGTCGGCGGCCACGCCGTGCTTAATCAGTTCCTTAATCGCGCCGTGGTCGCTGATGGTGATGCCTTTAAAGCCCCACTGCTCGCGCAGCAGATCTTTCAGCAGCCACGGGTTGGCGGTGGCCGGCACGCCGTTCACCGAATTGAGCGACACCATCACTCCACCGCTGCCGGCGTCCACCGCCGCTTTGTAAGGCGGCAGATAGTCCTGATGCATGCGCAGCGGGCTCATGTCGACGGTGTTGTAATCGCGGCCGCCTTCGACGGCGCCGTACAATGCAAAGTGCTTGACGCTGGCCATCACCGAACCGGGTTTGGCCGGATCGCCGTTCTGGAAACCGTCGACCATCACCTTGGCGATTTTCGAGACCAGCCAAGTGTCTTCGCCGAAGCCTTCGGAGACCCGGCCCCAGCGCGGATCGCGGGTGATATCGACCATCGGCGCGAAGGTCATGTTCAGGCCGTCATCGCTGGCCTCTTGCGCCGCGACCCGGGCGCTGAGCGCGATGGCTTCCAGATCGAAGCTGGCCGCCAGCCCCAGGCTGATCGGGAACACGGTGCGCTGGCCGTGCACCACGTCATAGGCAAAGAACAACGGGATTTTCAGGCGGCTGAGCTGCATCGCCTGATCTTGCATCACCCGGATATCCGGCCGGGTGACGGTATTGAAGATGGCGCCGATCTGCCCTTTGCGGATCCCCTCGCGGATCGCTTCTTTCGGGTTATCCGGCCCGACGCTGATCAGCCGCAGCTGGCCAATCTTCTCTTCCAGCGTCATCTGCTTCATCAAATTGGACACGAAGGCGTCGCGCTGCTGGGCGTGAATGCCCTGCGTTATCGGCGTTTCCTGCGCAAAAACCGGGCTGAGGGCCAGACCGGACAACATACTCACCACACAAAGCCATTTCATCTTGTTTTATCTCAGGCGTGTTTCCGCCGCCAACGCCGCGGAGTTTAATCGGAGTGAAGAAACAGTTTGCCACACTCTGTTTCATCGCCAAGGGAATTCGCATCGGTAATGTTTACAAAGCATTACAGGTTATCGGCAGGTAATTCTGCAGCCGGGTGCGGCTGTCGGCAGCCTCCGCCGCCAGAAAATCGACCAGCGCGGTTAACGTCGGCGGCGCTACCGTGCGTTCAGGATAGACCAAATAATAGGCCGCGCCGCTGCTGACGCAGAGCGGGAACGGCGTTACGATGCGCTGCGCCTGAATATCCTCCTCCAGCAGGCACAGATCGCCGATGGCGATGCCGAATCCCTGCAGCGCGGCGCTCATCGCCAGATCGAGGGTATCGAAATGCTGGGCCTTGCCGGACGGCAATGCATCGGCGCCCGCCGCCTTCAGCCAGCACAGCCAGTCGCGCCGATCGCGCGTCGGGTGCAGCAGGGTTTTGTCCGTCAAATCCGCCAGCCGAGGCGTCGGCGGCAGAAACGTCGGCGTGCAGACCGGCGTGAGGATTTCTTCGAACAGCAGGTGCGCGGTCAGCTTTTTACCCGGCGGCCGACCGAATACCACCGCGGCGTCAAACTGCTCGGTGCTGAAATCCAGGCCGTGCGACACCGAAGCGGTCAGCTCGATATGCATGTCCGGCCGTTCATTTTGCAGGCGAATGATGCGCGGCAGCACCCAGCGCATGGCGCAGGTCGGGCATTTGATGCGCAGCGCCCCCGGCGGAGCGGCGGCCCGCGTCAGGGCTTCATCCAACTGCCCCAGCGCCTGCTGTACCGGCGCCAGCAGCTGCGCGCCCTGCGGCGTCAGCGCCAAACCGCGCGCCTGACGGCTGAACAGCGGATAGCCCAGACGCTGTTCCAGCCCGAGAATTTGCCGGCTGACCGCCCCCTGCGTCAGGTGCAGCTGCCGGGCGGCATGGGTAAAGTTGAGGCGTTGCGCCACCACCACAAAGGTTTTCAATACGTCGAGCGACGGCAGGGATATCGGCATAGCGTGCCTCGATTAGGTATGATCGTAGTGCATGGCAAGTATGACAAACTTTCCCTTGTCCGCCTACGCCGGCTGATGCTTAATCGCTCAACACTTCCCTGTTTGCCTGGAGCCCATCATGCAGAGCGCCTGCTCATCCCGCTCGAAGCTGCCGGACGTCGGCACCACCATTTTCACCGTTATTGGCCAACTCAGCGCCGAACACCAGGCCCTCAATCTGTCGCAGGGCGCCCCCAACTTCGCCGGTGATCCACAGCTGATCGAGGCAACGGCGCAAGCCATGCGCGCAGGTCATAACCAATACGCGCCGATGAGCGGCGTGGCGGCGTTACGTGCTACTCTGGCAGAAAAAGCTGAACGATTGTATGGCGCGCGCTATGACGCCGACGAAGAAATCACGGTGATCGCCAGCGCCAGCGAAGGGCTGTACTCGGCGATCAGCGCGCTGGTGCATCCCGGCGACGAGGTGATCTATTTCGAACCGGCGTTCGACAGCTATGCACCGATCGTGCGCCTGCAGGGCGCCACGCCGGTGGCGATCAAACTGTCGCTGCAGGACTTTCGCGTCGACTGGGACGAAGTGGCCGCCGCCATCAACGGCAAAACGCGCATGATCATCGTCAACACGCCGCACAACCCGACCGGCGCGGTGTTCGACGCGCAGGATATCGACCGCCTGACCGCCCTGACCCGCGACACCGATATCGTGATCCTGTCCGACGAGGTCTACGAGCATGTGGTGTTCGACGGCGATATTCACCACAGCATGGCGCGTTATCCACAGCTGGCGGAACGCAGCGTGATCGTGTCGTCGTTCGGTAAAACCTACCACGTCACCGGCTGGCGCGTCGGCTATTGCCTGGCGCCGGCGGCGTTGATGGACGAGATCCGCAAGGTGCACCAGTTCATGGTGTTCTCCGCCGATACGCCGATGCAGCATGCCTTCGCCGCCGCGCTCGCCAATCCGCAGAGCTACCTGGGGCTGGCGGCGTTTTACCAACAAAAGCGCGATCTGCTGGCCAGCGCTCTGCAGGATTCGCGCTTTGAGCTGCTGCCCAGCCGCGGCAGCTTCTTCATGCTGGCCCGCTTTAGCGGCTTCAGTCACGAAAGCGACAATGATTTCGCCGTGCGCTTGATCCGCGAAGCGAAGGTGGCGACGATCCCGCTGTCGGCGTTCTACAGCGACGGCACCGATACCGGCCTTATTCGGCTGAGTTTTTCCAAAGATAACGAGACCCTGCTGGAAGGCGCGCGCCGCCTGAGCCAGGTGTAATTTTTTGTCCGACCATGGGAAAGGGGCACTGCCTATGAAAGCTTTGAAAACGCTGTTCGCCGCCGGATGCCTGCTGGCCGCCGGCTCTTCTCTGGCGGCGGAAAACAGCCTGCGCTTCGGTCTGGAAGCGCTGTATCCGCCGTTCGAATCCAAATCCGCCAGCGGCAAACTGGAAGGGTTCGACATTGAACTGGGCGACGCGGTGTGCGCCGCCGCGCAGTTGCAATGCAGCTGGGTGGAAACCTCGTTCGACAGCTTGATCCCGGCGCTGCAGGCGCGCAAGTTCGACGCCATCAACTCGGCGATGAACGTGACCGAACAGCGGCGCCAGGCGATCGCCTTTACCGACGCCATCTATCAGGTGCCGAACCGCCTGATCGCCAAGGCCGACAGCGGCCTGCTGCCGGACGCCAAAGCGCTGGCGGGCAAACACGTGGGCGTGCTGCAAGGCTCGATTCAGGAGATTTACGCCAAAAACCATTGGGCGCCGGCGGGCGTGGATGTGGTGTCTTACCAGGATCAGAATCAGGTGTATCTCGATCTGGCGGCCGGTCGGCTCGACGCCACGCTGGTGATGGCGCCCTCGGGGCAAAGCGGCTTCCTGTCACAGCCGGACGGCAAAGGCTTCGCCTTCGTCGGCGAGGCGGTGCGCGACGACAAGATCCTCGGTGAAGGCATCGCCTTCGGCCTGCGCAAAGGGGATGAGGCGCTGAAGAAGAAACTGGATGCCGCCATCGCCAAAGTGAAACAACAAGGCACGGTGACGGCGCTGTCGAAGAAGTATTTCGGCGATATCGACGTGACGGTGAAGTGATGGACGGGGGCGGCACCGCCGCCCCCTGCCGCGTTTAGCGATCGAACACCGAACTGTTCAGCGCGCGATCCTGCTGGTGGCGCTCCAGCGCCAATTCGATCAGGCGCGTGATCAGCGCCTGGTAGCTGACGCCGCTGGCAGCCCACAGCTTGGGATACATGCTGATGTTGGTGAAGCCCGGCAGCGTGTTAATCTCGTTGATCACCACCTGGTTATCCGGCGTCAGGAACACATCCACCCGCGCCAACCCGAAGCACTCCAGCGCGCGGAACGCCTTCAGCGCCACCTCACGGATGTGGTCGCTCACTTCCGGCGCGATCGCCGCCGGCACCACCACCTGAGCGCCCTGCTCATTGATGTATTTGGTGTCGTAGGAGTAGAAAGCGTCGCTCAGCACGATCTCGCCGCACACGCTGGCCTGCGGATCGTCGTTCCCCAGCACCGCGCACTCGATCTCGCGGCCGACGATCGCCGACTCCACCAGCACTTTATGATCGAAACTGAAGGCCAGTGCCACCGCCGCGTCAAACTCGGCGCGGTTCTCCACCTTGCTGACCCCGACCGACGAGCCCTGGTTGGCCGGCTTGACGAACAGCGGCAGGCCGAGGCGCTCGCTCAGTTGCTCAAACGTGAATCCGGCGCGGTTGGCGCGCGTCAGGGTGACGAACGGCGCCACCGCCAGCCCGGCGTCGCGCAGCAGGCGCTTGGTCACGTCTTTGTCCATGCTGACCGCCGAACCGAGCACGCCGGCGCCGACGAACGGCATATTGGCCATGCGCAGCAGCCCCTGCAGCGAGCCGTCTTCCCCCAGCGTGCCGTGCACGATCGGGAAGATGACGTCAAGCTGGCCCAGCGCGCCGGCGCTGCCCGCTTCGATCAGCTGCTGTTTTTCCTGGCCCGGGATCAGCGCCACGTTCTTGTTCGAGCGGTTCAGCGCGATCAGCGCCGGGTTCTCGGCGTTGAGCAGGTAGTTGGAGGCGTCGTTGATGTGCCACTGCCCCTGTTTGTCGATCCCCAGCAGCGTGACGTCAAACTTCTCTTTGTCGATTGCATCCACAATGTTTTTGGCCGACTGCAGCGACACCTCATGCTCCGCCGATTTACCGCCAAAAATCACCCCAACACGTAGTTTAGTCACGCCTTAAATCCTTCTGAAAAATCATGGCAAAAAAGTCGTTCATCACAATAAACGCATTGCCTGGCGGCGGCAATCGTTGTTGCCAGAATCTTCTTACGCCACAGAATGCCACATCGCGACCATCCAAAGCGTATACACTTCGTATATCGTTCATTTATGGAGACGCCGATGGGCATCGTAAAAATTTCGGACGCGCTGCATGACGATCTGCGCCTCGCCAGCCTGACCATGACGCGTTCGATCAACGCGCAGGCCGAGTACTGGATCAAGATCGGCATGCTGGCGGAGTTCCATCCGGAACTGACCTACCCGCAACTGGTAAAAAAAATGATGAAAGATAATGCGCTGACGCTGAAGGAGATTGTCGGGTGAAACAGATTGTGATTAAAACGCCGGAAGAGATTGCCAAAATGCGCCATTCCGGCGCTCTGCTGGCTAAAGTGTTTGCTATGCTCGATGAGGTCATCGTCGAAGGCATCTCCACCATGGAGATTAACGACCGCGCCGAGGCGTTTATCGTCGAAGAACTGAAGTCGCGCCCGGCCAGCAAGGGGCAGTATGATTTCCCCTATGTGCTCAACACCTCCGTAGACGACGTGGTATGCCACGGGGTGCCGTCGGCCAGCAAAATCCTGCGTTCCGGCATGATTGTCAACGTGGACATCACGCTGGAAAACGGCGGCTACATCGCCGACTCCAGCAAGATGTACTGCATCGGCCAGGTGACGCCGCTGGCCAAACGGCTGGTGAACAACGTCTATGAATCGATGTGGCAGGGCATTCGCGCGGTGAAACCGGGCGCCACCCTGGGCGATATCGGCCACGCCATCCAGCGCCACGCTGAGCAGGCCGGCTACAGCATCGTGCGGGAGTATTGCGGCCACGGCATCGGCCGCGACATGCACGAAGAGCCGGCGGTGCTGCACTACGGCCAACCCGGCAGCGGCATGGCGCTGCAGGAAGGCATGGTGTTCACCATCGAGCCGATGATCAATCAGGGGGACCGCCGCATCAAGCAGAAGAAAGACGGCTGGACGGTGGTGACGCGCGACAAAAAACTGTCGGCGCAGTGGGAACACACCGTAGCGGTCACCGCCGACGGCGTGGAAATCCTGACGCTGCGCGACGAAGAGCGTCGGGCCGGTTACGCCGAACGCTACTAAATCCGCAAGCCATTAGCTTAATAAGCCAATGGCTTGATAAGTTATTTAATTGATAGCCTCTTAGCTGACTGCGCGGCACTCCGGCGCCGCGGTTAAAGCGACGGGGATGACAGGGAGACAGGCAGCATGCAGTCAGGCAATCAGGCGTTTCTCAACCAGCTTAAGGACATCGTCGGCGGTCCGCAGTTGTTGACCGGCGATCGCAACACCGAACGGTATCGCAAAGGGTTCCGCTCCGGCGAAGGCCAGGCGCTGGCGGTGGTGTTTCCCACTAGCCTGCTGCAGCTGTGGCGCATTCTGCAGGCCTGCGTGGCCGCCGATAAAATCGTCATCATGCAGGCCGCCAATACCGGCCTGACCGAGGGCTCAACCCCCAGCGGCAACGACTATGATCGCGATATCGTCATCGTCAGCACCCTGCGCCTCGACCATATTCAGGTGCTGGACAACGGCAAGCAGGTGGTCGGCTTCCCCGGCAGCACCCTGCACCACCTCGAGAAATTGCTCAAGCCCTACGGCCGTGAACCGCATTCGGTGATCGGCTCTTCCTGCATCGGCGCCTCGGTGATCGGCGGCGTGTGCAACAACTCCGGCGGCTCGCTGGTGAAACGCGGCCCGGCCTATACCGAAATGGCGCTGTACGCCCAGTTAGGAGAAGACGGCCAGCTGCGCCTGGTGAACCATCTGGGCATCCGGCTTGGCGACACGCCGGAAGAGATCCTCACCCGGCTGGAAAAAGGCGACTATCGCCCGAGCGACGTCGAATACGGCGAGCTGCGCGCCTCGGATAACGAGTACGCCAGCCGGGTGCGCGACGTCGACGCCGACACCCCTTCCCGCTTCAACGCCGACAAACGCCGCCTGTACGAAGCCTCCGGCTGCGCCGGCAAACTGGCGGTGTTCGCGGTGCGGCTCGACACCTTCGAGAAAGAGGGCAAAGAGCAGGTGTTCTATATCGGCACCAACGACACCGCGGTGCTGACCGAACTGCGCCGCCACATGCTGAGCCAGTTCGAAAACCTGCCGGTGGCCGGTGAATACATGCACCGTGATATCTTCGACATCGCCGAGGTGTACGGCAAAGACACCTTCATGATGATCGACAAGCTCGGCACCGATCAGATGCCGCGCTTCTTCACCCTGAAAGGCCGCATGGACGCCAGCCTCAACAAGCTGCCGCTGCTGCCGCACAACCTGACCGATCGGCTGATGCAGAGCCTGAGCCATCTGGCGCCGAGCCACCTGCCGAAACGCATGAAGGAATACCGTGAACGTTTCGAACACCATCTGCTGCTGAAGATGGCCGGCCCCGGCGTGGAAGAGGCCCAGCGCTACCTGACCGACTATTTCGCCCAGGCCGAAGGTGCCTTCTTCGCCTGCACGCCTGACGAGGGCAAAAAGGCTTTCCTGCACCGCTTCGCCGCCGCCGGCGCCGCCGTGCGCTACCACGCGGTGCACGCCGACAAGGTGGAGGATATTCTGGCGCTGGACATCGCCCTGCGCCGCAACGACACCGACTGGTTCGAAACCCTGCCGCCGGAAATCGACAGCCAGCTGGTGCATAAGCTGTATTACGGCCACTTTATGTGCCACGTCTTCCATCAGGACTACGTAGTGAAAAAAGGCGTGGACAGCCACGCGCTGAAGAAAAAGATGCTCGAGATCCTCAACCGGCGCGGCGCCGAGTACCCGGCGGAGCATAACGTTGGCCACCTGTACCACGCCAAGGCGGATCTGCAGGCGTTCTACCGCACCGCCGATCCGACCAACAGCTTCAACCCCGGCATCGGCAAAACCAGCAAACGCAAAGGCTGGGCCGAAGACCCCCGCTAAGACCGCCCGATAGGCCCGCCGCCGCACCCGGCGCGGGCTTCCTCCCCCCAGCCTGCCTCATCGCGATCTTTCTGCGTCCTTAAAGATGCATTTTTATTGCAACTTATAAAATTCCCGATTACCATTCATCGCAAATGAGAATCAATTACAAAACTGTCATGACGGATACATGACGTCCGCCGTGGCATTCACCGCGAAGTTAATGAGAAGGAACCTACCATGAGTCAGACCCTCGATTCCGCCCGGCTGTTGGCCGCGCTCGATAAAGTGATGGTGATCTCCACCACCGATCTGCAGGGCACCATCACCTACGTCAACGACCTGTTCTGCCAGCTGACCGGTTTTTCCCGGGAAGAGCTGGTGGGCCAACCCCACAGCATCGTGCGTCACCCTTCCGTGCCGAAAGCCGTTTACAAAGCGATGTGGGACACCATCAAGGCGGGCGGCATCTGGACCGGCATCATCCCGAACGTCGGCAAGGGCGGCGTGCTGTACGTGGTCGACACCACGGTGCAACCGCTGTATGACGCCCAGGGCAATATCGAGGCCTATATCAGCATCCGCCGCGTGATCAACGATCTGATGACCGACTTCGAATCGGTGGAATTCGCCAAAGAACAGTTCGACAACCACTACGACAAGTAACCGCCATGGCCGACTTTATCGAACGCATCCTGATTGGTTACGGTTCGGAGTCGGGCAACGCCCGGGCGCTGGCGATGCGCCTGGGTGAACAAAGCAGCCTGCAACCCTACCGCCCCGTCGTGAAAGAACTCAACGCCATCCAGCCCGCCGATGTGGGCGAACGCGACGCCCTGTTGATTGTCTCGAGCTCATTTGGCGACGGCGAACCGCCCGCCAACGCCGAACGTTTTCCCGACGCGCTGGCGCAATGGCCGGATCCCTCCCGGTTGCGCTATGCCATCTTCGGTCTCGGCGACACCGCTTACCCGCATTTCTGCGGGTTTACCCAGGCGCTGGATGCGCGCCTGACGCAATACGGCGCCCGTGCCATCATCAATCGCGTTGACGCCGACGTTAACGTCGAACGGTTCTTCACCACCTGGCTAACGACGCTGGATAAGGTGCTGGCCGGCGATGCCCAGGCGGGCCGCGATTTGCATCTGCGCGTTACCGCCTACGGTGAAGACCATGCGTTCAACGCCGCCCTCCTCGAACGGCGGCCGCTTAGCGCACGCACGCCGCAAGCCTGGCATCTGCGGCTGAATATCGCCGGCAGCGGCATCGTTTACCGGGCAGGGGATACCGTCTATCTGTTGCCGGAGAACGACGAAGGATTATTGATCCGGCTGGCAGAGTGGCTCGGCAGGCCGGAGGCCATCGACGCACTGCGGCGCCGGGAGCTGCGCCAGATCAGCAAAACGACGCTGCGCGAACTGGCGCAGTTGGCCGACAGCGAAGAGCTCAAAAGCCTGCTCAAGATCCGTCAGCGCAAATCCCTGGAGAGTTATCTATACGGCGCCGATCTGCTGGACGTGCTGCACGATTTTTGCCCGCCGCACGCGATCACGCTGGAGAACCTGTTGGCGCTGCTGCCCATTTGCCTGCCGCGCGCCTACTCCATCGCTTCGGCAACGCGGGAAGAGAGCCTCGATCTGTGCGTGCGCGACGTGCGTTATGAACGCGGCGGCCGCACGCGGCGCGGCACGGCGACCGGCTGGCTGCTCAAGCACCCCGGCCCTTTCCGCCTCTTCTGCCGCGCCAACCCCGGCTTTTACCTGCCGCGCGACACCGCCTTGCCGGTGCTGCTTATCGGTACCGGTACCGGCATCGCACCGTTGATTGGCTTACTGCGCGAAATGGCCGCCCAGGGCGAACGGCGTGAAACCGTCCTGATCTTCGGTGAGAAAAGGCGCGATGAAGACTTCCTGTATGGCGAGGAGTTGGTCACGCTGAACGCGACGGGCGTACTCACACGGCTCATCACGGCATTCTCGCGCGACGCCGCCGACAAGTATTACGTGCAACACGCCATCGACGATCACGCCGATGCCGTCAGCGGCCTGCTGCAACGGGGCGCGCATGTCTACCTGTGCGGCAATCGCCAGTATCTGGAACATGCCGTGGCGACGGCGCTGGAGCAAGCCTGCGGGGCGGAAAACCTGTGGCAGACGCTGATTGAGCAGCAGCGCCTGCACCTGGAACTCTATTGAGACAGGGCGGCGTTCACCGCTCCGCGCGCAACAGCAAGGAGACGATGAACGCGCCCCCCAGCCCCGCCGTAATGATGCCGATGGGCAGCTCCTGATTGGGGATCAGGCTGCGGCTGAGCATGTCGCCGCCGGTCAGCAGCATCGCCCCCAGCAGGCCGCACATCGGCACGGACAAGCGGTGGCGCACACCTACCAGGCGCCGGGCCAGATAAGGCACCATCAGCCCGACAAAACCGATCACGCCCGTCAGCGAAACGAGAAACGCCGTAGACAATGCGCAGCACAGAAAGGTCTCGGTGCGCAGGCGCGCCACGTTGACTCCCATCGAATGGGCGGTTTGCTCGCCCGCCAGCAGCGCGTCCAGCGCCCGCCAACGCAGCGCCGTAAATCCGGCCAGCAGCGCGAAACTCACCAGCGGAATGAACAGATTATCCCAACGCGCCAACCCCAAGCCGCCCAGCGACCAGAACAACACTGAACCGGCCGCCCGCTGATCGCCGGAAAAGACCAGATAGCTGGTGAGCGCGCTGAACAAAAATGAGACCGCCAGGCCGCAGACGATAAGCTGCTCGGCGCGCCTGACCCGGCTGACGCGAAACAGGATCATCACCGCCAACGCGGACAGAATGCCGCCGACGAAAGCGGACAGCGGCAACGTCAGCGCGCCCAGCGCATCGCCGAAGCGCGTGATGACCAGCACCGCGCCGGCGGCGGCGCCGGAGGAGAGCCCAAACAAAAAAGGATCGGCCAGCTCATTGCGGGTGGTGGTCTGCAGCAGCGCGCCGGTCATCGCCAGCCCGGCGCCGGTCAACGCCGCCAACAAGGCCCGAGGCACGCGCAGTTGCACGACGATAGTGTCCAGCATGCCGGAAAGCGGCGCCGAACCTATCCCTAACGCCGCCAACGCCTGCCGCCATGACAGCGCGACGCTGCCCAATTGCAGGCTCCAGACCATTAATCCGCACAACGTCAACAGCGCCAGCGGCGCGAGCACCATAAACCGCCGTGTCGGCGAGTTCATTCAGCCTCCGGCGCGTACAGCGCCCGCGCCAACTTTTCCACCGCGCCGATGTTGGCTGGCCCCGGCGTCAGCTCCGCATACTGCAGTTTCAGATAACGATGGTGCCGTACCGCAGGCGTCAACTTCATCAACGGATGAGACTCGAGGAAACGCCGCAGCGCCTCGGCGCCTGACCCGGTCTGATAATCCAGCAGAATGATGAAGTCGGGTTCCGCCGCCGCCACCGCCTCCCAAGATGCCGTCGTCCAGCTCGCCGCCAAACCGTCCATCACGTTGCGGCCGCCCGCCGCTTCGACAATCGCCGTCGGCATGGCGTATTTACCGCTGGTAAAAGGCTTCTCTTCTCCCGAGTCATACACGAACACCTTGAGCGGCGCCTGCCCCGCCGGTCTGGCGGGCAGCGCGGCTAACCGGCGGCGCCAGCCCTCAACCAGCTCGGCGGCCTCTCGCTGCTTGCCGAAAATCTTGCCGAGCTTCAGCTCATCGTCATACAGCAGGTTCATATCGGCCTTCTGCGGCCGACCGCCGGCCTGTACGCAGCTCTCGCTCAGCACCAGCGTTTTGATGCCGAACGGCGCGAGCGTCTCCGGCGTGACGTCGCCGCCGATCTTCATGCCGTAATTCCAGCCGGCGAAGAAAAAGTCCGGCTGCGCCGCCAGCAACGTTTCCAGAGCGGGATACTTCGGCGCCAGTTCGGGAATGGCGCCCATCGCCGCCTTGAAATCAGGCGTCAATTTGTACCAGCCGGTGATGCCGGTCAGCCCGACGATCCGATCCTGCAGATGAAGCGCAAAGGCCATCTCGGCCATATTGATGTCGTTGATGACGGCGCGCTGCGGCGCCTGATTGAAGGTGATCGGCTTCCCGCAGCTTTCTACGGTGACGGGAAATTTTTCAGCCGCTGCCGCTCCGCCGGCCAACAGCAGGAGCAAGGGGAATACGCGTATGTTCATGTTTCTCTCTGGTTTATCAAGCGCAATGGGGAACTTCAAAAATACGCAGCGTTTTCCCGCTGACGGGATGCGCCACGCTGAAACTGTGCATGCCGAACACCGGCAGAATTACCGGGGTTTGCAACACCGCCGCGGGCGAGCCGCAGGCCACCTGGCGGCTTTCGTTGAGCACCAGGATCCGATCGGCGAACGCCTCCGCCACGGGCAGGTCATGCAGCACCGCAATCACGGCGATGGCTTTATGTTTTACTAACGACAGCAGCGCCGAACGCCCGGGAGGATCGAGGTGATTGGTCGGCTCATCCAACAACAACAGGTCGGGAGTCTGCGCCAACGCCCGGGCCAACGCAGCGCGCTGACGCTGGCCGCCCGAGAGCCGCCCCAACGGATGGTGCCTGAGCGGCGCCAGGCCGGTTTCCCCGATGATCTCGTCAACGATGCGTTTTCCCGCCGCGGGCCGTTCGCCATGCGGCAAACGCCCTAACGCCACATAGTCCTCCAGCGACAGCCGCAAATCCGGCAGATCGTTTTGCGCCAGAAAGGCGATGCTTCTGGCGCGTTCCGCCGCCGACAAGCCGGACAAAGCGCGCCCTCGCCAGTAAATCTCGCCGCTGTCCGGCCGCGTTTCGCCGATCAGCGTGCGCAACAGGCTGGATTTGCCGCTGCCGTTAGGGCCGATCACCGCCAGCTTCTCACCGGCGCGCAGCGTGAAATGGATGTTGTAGAGTATCGAGGCCCCGCCGTGGCCGGTCAGGCTAACCCCATCAACATGGAGGATGTCGTGAGCTGAATTCATCATGCGTTAATTGTTATATTATAACATATCAATATTTTTATCACGAATGCGCGCCCTCTGCAAAAACGAATCGTAAAGTCTCTCGCCGCACGCATGACGGGAAACGGCGGCGGGGAGCCTACCCCCTTGCGCCTCGCGCTGGCGTTAAAACTGCGTTTTTGCAGCAACATAGCACACCTTCAATTTAATGATAATGATTTTCATTATCGTTTAAACCTCTGTGATTTTCGGTTGCGCGCCCCGCTGAACTTGGCTATGTTTGAAGCGATTGGTTTCATTCACGGTTTTCAGGAACTCACATGACCTACCTGGCGCACAGCACAGATCCGACAAACGCGACCGTTCCGGCCGTCGTTTTGCTGTGTGCTTCCTCCGCTCCACCCGCCGTTTTCTCTGTCGTTTCCGCGGTTGCCGCTTACCCGCCACGCCTTGTGGTCGTGCGCTAAGCCACACCGACTTTTACCTCCGGCTTATGTTGATTTATTGCGTTCAGGCGTAGACCGCCGCGCGCGCCGGAGCCTGTAATTTTCACGACAGGTGAAATTGATATGCGATTACCTTCTCTCTGGGCCAATGCCGGCCTGGCTACGCTGTTCGTCCTGCTTTGGAGCAGCGGCGCGATCTTCTCCCGTTGGGGGTTGGAGCACGCCTCCGCCTTCGCTTTTCTGTTCTTCCGCTGCGCCATCGCGCTGGCGGTGCTGTTGGCCATCGGCCTGTGGCAGCGCCAGTGCCTGCCCGCCGCCGGCACCCGTCGGCGCGTCGCGTTGATCGGCATGCTGATGATCGGCAGCTATCAGATCTGCTATCTGCTGGCCCTCGAACGGGGCATTACCCCCGGCGTGCTGGCCACGCTGCTTGGCGTACAGCCGATCCTGACCCAGTTCATTACCGAACGGCGCTGCGCCGGGCTGCGCGCGCTCGGGTTGGCGCTGGCGTTGGCGGGGCTGACGCTGGTGGTGTACCAAAGCCTGATGGTGGCCCATTTCTCGCTGAGCGGCATGCTGTTCGCCTTTATCGCCTTGGGCTGCATGACCGCCGGCACCCTGCTGCAAAAGGGCATGACGCAGCCGCCGCTGGCGGTGTTGCCGCTGCAGTATGCCGTCGGGCTGTTGATGTGTGCGTTGGCGCTGCCGTTTGAGCCGCTGCGGGTCGAATGGCGGCCTGAGTTCGTGCTGCCGCTGCTGTGGATGGCGGTGGTGATCTCGGTGCTGGCGGCGTTCTTGCTGTATCGGCTGATCCAGCGCGGCAACCTGGTGCAGGTGACCAGCCTGTTCTACCTGATCCCGGCGGTCACCGCCCTGCTAGATTATCTGCTGCTCGGCCACGCGCTGGCCGCGCTGAGCCTGCTGGGCATGGCGGGCATCGTGCTCGGCGTGATGCTGGTTTTCCGCCGCGCCTAGCCTAAAAACAAAAGCCCCCGCGCCGTTCCACCGGCGCGGGGGCGATAACAACAACCGTTAACTCAGAACAACCAGGAACCGTACCCCCACAGCAGCACCGTCACCCCAAGCAGCAGCTCGAGCAACAGAATGCCGATGGCGAAGGTCGAGCTGGAGAAGATGAACCCTTCCTTACTGTCGATATTCAGGAAGTGCGGGATCCCCAGATTCAGCAGATAGCCCGAATAGCACAGGCCGATAATGCCGACAAACAGACACAGCCAGACGACCGGATAAAGCGCCACTACCCCGCTGAGGAACATCGGGGTCGCCACGTAGCCGGCGAACACCATGCAGCGGTGCAGGCTTGGGCGCGATTCATAACGCCGCGCCATCCAGTGAATGACTTTCCCCATGGCCGCTACGCCTGCCAGCATCAGCAGGTAGAACGCCACGGCGGTATAAAACGCGGTAAACATGTCGAGCCTGATGGCATGTCCCTCGCCGGAGAGCCAGCCCAACTGGGTGGTGCCGATAAAGGCGCAGACCACCGGGATTGCTGCCAAGAGCAACACGTGATGGGTGTATAGGTGCGAGACGCTTTCATTCTCGCTTTTGATCTGTTCGAACTCGGCGCTGGGATGCGCCAGAAGTCCCCAAACATGACTGACCATGAGACACCTCCTATCTCGCCGTAGGCCGCGATCGGCGAACGAATTTCACACCTCTGACGGACAGCTACCCGTGCGAGGATTGCGGCCACGGGGCTCTCTCCCCTGTACTAATTATAGTCTTTTGGCGAAAAAACGTGCGGAAAGCGAAAGGCGCGGCGCTTTGTCTTATACTCCCCCCATTAAACCCAGGCTGTGAGGAAGGTTATGTCATCCGCTATCATCACCCGCCAGGCGGGGATCGTCGACGTCGACGCCGGGCGCAACGTCACCGTGGTAGAACCCTGCAATCTTTACGGCTGCCGGCTCGGCGACGATGTCTTCGTCGGCCCGTTCGTCGAGATCCAGCGCCACGTCAGCATCGGCGCGCGCAGTAAAATTCAGTCGCACAGCTTTATCTGCGAATACGTTACCCTCGGCGAAGCGTGCTTTGTCGGCCACGGCGTCACCTTCGCCAACGATCTGTTCAAAGACGGCGCGCCCAACGCCGATCCGGCCAGCTGGGGGCGCACCTGCATCGGCGATCGGGTGTCCATCGGTTCCGGCGCCACGATCCTGGCGGTGACGATCTGTAGCGACGCGGTGATCGGCGCCGGGGCGGTCGTGACCCGCGACATCACCCGCAAGGGGATCTACGCCGGCAACCCGGCGCGTCTGCTGCGGGAGCTGCCGTAATGAACCCGGCCATCCGCATCGCGGCCATTGAGACGTTGCCCGACGATTATCTGGCCCGCGGCGATTTCAGCTTCACCATCGCCTGTTACGCCCTGCCGCAGTTCGACAGCCCGGTGGACAGCTGGCCAACCCGCCCGGTGGCGCCGTTTCGCAAACGCTATCCCCTGGCGCCGTTCGCCAACGAAGACAGCGTGACCTTCCTGGCTTATCGCCAGAACGACGCCGTTGGCCACATCACGCTGAGCAAAAACTGGAACGGCTACACCCTGATCGACGAGATCGCCGTCAGCGCTGACGCGCGCCGCCAAGGCATCGCCGGGGCGCTGCTGGACTGCGCCAAACAGTGGGCGCGGCAGCAGGAAACCTCAGGTATGATGCTCGAAACGCAGAACAACAACCTGGCGGCCTGCCGCTGCTACCAGCACTATGGGTTTATCCTCGGCGGCATCGATCGCTTGCTGTACCGCGCCGAACCGGAGATCGCCGATCACGAAATCGCGCTGTTCTGGTATTTGCCGTTCAATAGCGAAATCGGTTACTGATTTATCGATTGCCATTGAGGTTATGTTTACTTTTTAACCCCTACCATCGGATGAGAACTGTTATCACTTACTCTGATAAACCAGCGACACCCATGGAGGGCCGTATGAACAAGAACAAGGCTGTTTTACTGATGTTAGCTATCGCCATGAGCGGATGCGCCGATCGCCCCACCGCCGTCCCCCCCGCAACGCCGCCGACCGACGCCGCCGTTTCGCCGCCGAACCTGCAACCGCAGATGGATGACAGCACCCGCAGCAAGCTGCGTGAGATCCTCGCACTGCGCGCCGGTTGGCCCGCCGCGCAGCCGCATGGCCGCACCGTCGATTTGATTTCGCGCGAATTCCTCGGCACGCCCTATCTCGCCAACCGCCTGATCGGTTCGCAGAACACGCCCGAGCAGTTGGTGATCGACTTCCGCGGGCTGGATTGCTTCACCTACATCGATTATGTCGAAGCGCTCAGCACCGCCCGCAGCGAAGCCGAGTTCGTTCAGCGCCTGGTGGACATCCGCTATGTCGACGGCAAAATCGCCTTCCCGCAGCGCAAACACTTCTTCACCGACTGGGCGCAGCGGCCGAAAAAAGTGGCCGAAGACATCACCGCCCAGCTCAGCCCGCACGCCGTCAGCCTCGTGAAAAACCTCAATCAGAAAGCCGACGGCGGCAGCTACCTGCCCGGCTTGCCCGTCGTGCAGCGCAGCGTGACCTACATTCCCAGCGACCGCGTCGACGACAAGGTGCTGGCCCAGCTGCGCACCGGCGACTACATCGGCATTTACACCAACCTCGCCGGGCTGGACGTGACCCATACCGGCATCTTCGTCATGACCGACAACGGCCCGGTGCTGCGCAACGCCTCATCGCGCAAGGCCAACATGCAGGTCGTCGATTCACCCTTTATGGATTACGTGATGGCCACGCCGGGCATCGTGGTGCTGCGTTCGCTCAGCCGATAATCCCCCATCGCATAACGGCTATAAGCTATAGCCGTTTATGCTGAACGAGCGTTTGACTTCATCGGCGGTTCAGGCTTAGCTGTAAGAACAAAAACCAACTGATTTTATTGTTCTTTTCAGGGAGAGTTCGATGACCTTACGCTGGCGTATCACCCCTCTGGCGGCGGCCTTCGCCGCCGTCTTGGCGCTTCAGGGCTGCGATCAAAAAACCGACCAAAACCATATCAAAGTCGGCGTCATCAACGGCGCGGAACAGGACGTGGCGGAAGTCGCCAGGCAGGTGGCGAAAGAGAAATACGGGCTGGACGTCGAGCTGGTCGGTTTCAGCGGTTCGCTGCTGCCGAACGACGCCACCGACAAAGGCGAACTGGACGCCAATGTGTTCCAGCACCGCCCGTTCCTCGAACAGCAAAACAAAGATCACGGCTATAAGCTGGTGGCGGTCGGCAATACCTTCGTCTTCCCGATGGCCGGCTACTCCAAAAAGATAAAATCGCTGAAAGAGCTGCCGGACGGGGCGGTGATCGCCATTCCGCTCGATCCGACCAACCTGGGACGCGCCCTGCTGCTGCTGGAAAAAACCGGGCTGATTAGCCTGAAGCCTGGCAAAGGGTTGCTGCCTACCGCGCTGGATATCAGCGCCAACCCACATCATTACCAGATCATGGAGCTGGAAGGCGCGCAGTTGCCGCATGTGCTGGACGATCCGAAGGTCACCGTCGCCGTCATCAGCACCACCTACATCAACCAAACCGGCCTGTCGCCGACCAAAGACGGCATCTTCATCGAAGATAAAGACTCGCCGTACACCAACATCATCGTCACGCGCGAAGACAACAAGGACGCGCCGAACGTGCAGAACTTCATCAAGGCCTATGAGTCGGACGAAGTCGCCAAGGCCGCCGAGAAAATCTTCAACGGCGGCGCGGTGAAAGGCTGGTAATACCAGGCGCAGCGCCACAGGGGCTCTCCCCAAAGAGCCCCTTCCCGCTCATCATCGCCTTTTCTTATCCCACCATAAGAAAACCCGATTTATCCCGGCGGCAAGCGGCGCGCATAATGGCGTTTATCCGCTGATTTTCAAGGTAAACAGACACGTGACAACGCTCTCCGCCCCCGCACTCAGCCTTCTTGACGCCACACCGGACGATATGGCCGCCGTGCTGCGTATTTACACCCAGCACGTGCTGTACGGCGCGGCCTCATTTGAAGAGCAGCCGCCGACGCTGGCGGAAATGCAGCTGCGCCTGAGCAAGGTGCGGGAGGCCGGCCTGCCCTGGCTGGTGGCGAAAAGCGCAGGCGTCATTGTGGGTTACTGTTATGCCACGCCTTATCGCCCCCGGCCGGCTTACCGCTTTACCGTGGAAGACTCGGTGTACATCGCCGAAGGGCAACAGGGTAAAGGCATCGGCAGCGCGCTTCTGAGCGCCTTGATCGTCCGCTGCGAACAAGGCCCCTGGCGCCAGATGCTGGCGATCGTCGGCGATTCCGCCGCCAACCGCAGCTCATTGGCCTTGCATCAGTCACTCGGCTTCACCAGTGCAGGGACGTTAAAAGCGGTGGGGTTCAAGCTGGGGGAATGGCGCGACACGCAGATTATGCAGCGCGCGCTGGGCGCGGGCGACAAGCGCCGCCCGTGAAGGCATGACGACGCACGATAGAGAGATAGCGTCTATAGTGAAGAATGATTTCATTAAGTTAGCGCCAATCGCGCCCCACCTTTAACCGGTAAGGAAGAAGCCAATGAAAATTATTCTGTGGATTGTCGCCATCATCTTCATCGTGGGTTTGTTGACGATTACCGGCGTTCTCAAACTGATCTTTTAATTCGTCTGATACGTCCCGCCCCTCCCGGGGCGAGACTTTTCATCAAGCCTTGAAACGCGCGCGCACGGCGCCCAGCGCCGACACCACCGCCAGCACGACACCGCCGGCCACCAGCCCGAACGCCACGTTCAACAGCGCCGGGATCACCCCCTGCAAAAGATGGCCAAACGTCGGCACCACAGTGGTGTACGAGGCCCAGTCTTCGAACAGATGATGCACCGGCGGCAAACCGTGGGTCAGAATACCGCCACCGACCATAAACATGGCGACAGTGCCGACGATCGACAGCGTTTTCATCAAATAAGGCGCGGCGCGCACGATGCCGCCGCCGAGGGAGCGCGCCACCGCGCTGCGTTTGCGGCTCAGATACAGCCCCAGATCGTCCAGGCGGACGATGCCGGCGACAATGCCGTACACACCGAGCGTCATCACGACGGCGATGCCGCACAAGACGATCACCTGCTGGCTGAAGGTGGCGCCGGCGACCGTGCCCAAGGTGATGGCGATAATCTCGGCGGACAGCACAAAATCGGTGCGTATCGCCCCCTTCACCTTGCGTTTTTCATAGGCCGCGGCGTCCTCATTGGCGCCGGGCCCGTCCGATGCCTCCTCCTGCGCCGCCTTGCCGGGGCTCAGGCTGTGGAACACCTTTTCGAACCCTTCGTAACACAGGTAGGCGCCGCCCACCATCAGCAGCGGCGTAATCGCCCAGGGCGCGAAGGCGCTGATCAGCAGCGCCAACGGCACCAGGATCGCCTTGTTGATCAGCGAGCCTTTGGCGACGCTCCACACCACCGGCAGCTCGCGGTCGGCTTTAACGCCGGTGACCTGCTGCGCGTTGAGCGCCAGATCGTCCCCCAGCACCCCGGCGGTTTTTTTCGCCGCCATCTTGCTCATTAAAGAGACATCGTCCAGCAATGAGGCGATGTCGTCGATGAGAGTGAGTAAGCTACTTCCTGCCAAAATGATTCATCCTTTTACATTCACATTTATTATTTGTTTAGCATAGCGGTTAAGTGCCATGCAGGGATATAGGATGAGAGAGGAAAACGCCAGGCCAGCAATGGCCGCCCCGCGCCGACGTTAAACCCCCTCGCCCGCCGGCCCCTCATCGGATCCGGTAGCGGCCGCACGCGAGATATGTTGAAGGACAAGGGGATGGGCATCAAATACGCACGATAAATGCGTGCTGCCTTCAAGCAAACCAAAGGCGGTTTGGGCGTTGCCATGCTGTTCGACGAAGCGCTGCATCGCTTGCGCATTGAACAACTCATCCTGCGCTGCCGCCAGCAGCAAGGTCGGTAATCGCAGCGCCGCCAGTTGCCTGGCCGGGGCGCGAGGCGTCAACGCGTTAGCCATATTGACGCTGTATTGGCAGACAAAATCGGGGGCGGCGGCCAGCACAGCCGGGGGAAAATTCAGGCTGACCGCCCGAACGTGCCCAAACCAGCGCCCGCCGCTGAGCGCATTGGCGACAAACGGCCATTGACGCACCTGCGCAAAACGGGCCGTCGCCGCCAGATCGCGGGCCATCCCGGAAAATGGCCCCAGCTCGGGCGCCAGCATGATCAGGCTATCCGCACGCTGTTCGCCTGGGTAACGGGTCAGGTAGTTGAGCAACATCCCGGCGCCGCTGGAATGGCCCAGCAGGTGCCTGCGCGCCAACGGAAACCGGCGGCGCATTTCCGCCAGGATGACATCGACATCGCGCCAAATACGCTCAGGCCGCTCAACCGTCCCCCGCTCTCCCGTGGAATCGCCATGTCCGCGGATATCCACCAGGCACACCGCGAGCGTTGGCTCGGCCGCCAACTGGCGCGCCAGGACGTCATACCCGGCGGCGCTGTTAACCCCGCCGCCGTGATAAACCACGATCGCGTCTTCACTCTCGGCTGCGTGCCGATACAGACGATAGCTCAACCCCTCGACGCAACCGGACGACATGTCCACATGCCCGCCCGGCCACTCGCCGTAAGACTTCGCTTGCTCAACATAGCGGTCAAAATCAATCAAAGCGCACCTTTCCATGATGTTGTCGGTATTGCCCACGGCAGAGAGCCCTGCCGCCATGGCGATAAGCATATGAAACAACAGTAGGCGCTACCATCCCTTTTGCACGCCGCGCGCTGAGCTCAGGGCAGATCGCCCGCCGGCACATTGAGCTGCCAGGAAAGGCCGAAACGATCGTTGAGCCAGCCGAAACGGGCGCTGAAGCCGTAGTCATCGAGCGGCATCAGCACCTTGCCGCCCTCCGCCAGCCGGTGGAACGCCCGCTCCAACGCTTCTTCGTTAGGCAGGTTGATGAACAGCGACACCGCCGGGGTAAAGCTGAAGTCATGGCTGATCGGGCTATCGGTAAACACCAGGTTCTGCCGATCAAAATCGATGGACGCATGCTTGATCAACCGCCGGCCGTCCGGCGTCGGATCGTAATGCTGCACCTGCATGAGCCGAAAACGCTCGAACACCTGGCTGTAGAGATCGATCGCCCGCTGCGCCTCTCCCTGGAACATGACAAAGGTCGAAACCTGACTCATAACATCCCCTCCGGCAAACGTTGTGGTATTAATGGAGGATAGCGGATTACCGTTGAAGCGGCGGAAAGGAGCAACCATGAGCATCATTCATCGCCTGGCGCAGCCGGACGATCTCAACGGCCTGTTAGCCTTGTATCGCGAGCTGCGCCCGCAGGACGCGCCGCTGCGCGCCGACGATGCGCGCCGTACCCTGCAACGCCTGTTGGACGATCCGGCGATCCGTCTGGTGGTGGCGGCGAAAGAAGAACACCCGATCGCCACCTGCATGCTGGCACTGATCCCGGGGCTGGCGCATCAGGCACAACCGTTCGGCGTCATCGAACACGTGGTGACGGCGGAGCCCTACCGCGGCCACGGCGTGGCGCTCGCCATGATCGAATACGCGCTGCAGCTGGCCTGGCGCAAAGGCTGTTACAAGGTGATGCTGTTGTCGGGGCAGCAACGCACCGGCGCGCACCAGCTCTACCTGAAAGCGGGCTTCGACGGCGATCGCGAGCGGGGATTTGTCATCAGACGGCCCGAGGGCCGATAGCGGCCCGCCGCAAACGGGCGGACCGCCAGGCGGGTTATTCGCTGTCGTTCTTCGCCAGACGGGCGTCTTTTTGGCGGCGATAGTCACGCGCGGCGGCCGGGATCGGCGTCACCTTGCCGGTTTCAATCCAGCTGCGCAGACGGTTGGCGTCGGCGAAGTGGGTGTATTTGCCGAAGGCGTCCAGCACCACCAGCGACACCGAGCGGTTGCCGATCACGGTACGCATCGCCAGGCAGTGCCCCGCCTGGTTGGTGAAGCCGGTCTTGGTCAGTTGAATGTTCCATTTCGGGTTGTACACCAGGTGGTTGGTGTTGCGGAACGGCAGCGTGTAGTTGGGATCCTTGAAGCTGGCCATGCGTTCGGTGGTGGTGCTGAGCTGGCCGATCAACGGATATTGCTTGGTGGCGATCAGCAGTTTGGTCAAATCGCGCGCCGTCGACACGTTATGAATAGAGAGCCCGGTCGGTTCCACATAATGGGTATTGGTCATGCCGAGCGCCCTGGCCTTGGCGTTCATCGCTTTGATGAAGGCGTTGTAGCCGCCCGGATAGTGGTGCGCCAGGCTGGCGGCCGCGCGGTTTTCCGACGACATCAGCGCGAGCAGCAGCATATCCTTGCGGCTGATTTCGCTGTTCAGCCGCACCCGCGAATACACCCCTTTCATCTCCGGCGTCTGGTGGATGTCCACCGACAGCATCTCGTCGAGCGGCAGGTGCGCGTCCAGCGTGACCATGGCGGTCATCAGCTTGGTGATCGAGGCGATCGGCACCACCTCATCCGGGTTGCGCGCGTACATCACCTTATGGGTTTGCATATCGACGACCATCGCGCTGCCGGAAGCCAGCTCCGGCTGGGCGGCGTGCAGGGCGGCGGCGTTGTCGCTGGCCAGCGCGCGCGGCGCAAAGCCTGCGCCCGCCTGCAAAGCGAGCAGAGTCAGAACCAAAACACGTATTTTCACAGGCATTACTCTGAAATGGGGGCTTGAATTCAGCGAATTATATGTGAGGGTTCAGCGCTTGGCACTGGGATTGTATGGCGGATTTGTGACAAATTCTGTCGGCCGAAAATCGGTACAGCCCGCGGGCGCTCTGGGATGAACGCCCGCGGGGAAAAAGTTACAGTGCCGGCTGCCACGCCGACTGCGGCAACAGGTACAGCCCCGGCGTTTGCCGCGCTCCCGCGCCGACGATATGGCCGATGCCGGCCGCCATCACCGCCAGCGTGACGTCGAAAGCGTTAAGGCTGTCGCCATAGCCGGCGGTCAGGTTGAACATCGAGCCATTGGCCAGCAAATAGACCGTCTTTTCATTCAGTTGGTAAGCATTCACATAAGGCATCGGCTCGTGGTGCGGCAGGCTCTTGAGGAAGCCGACATCGATCTCTTCGGCCACGTGGCCGACGTTGAGGATAAATACGCCGTCCTGCGCCTGTTGCAGATGCTGCGCCGAAAGCACGTTTTTCGCGCCGGTCGCGGTGGCGATAACGTCCGCCTGCGCGACCGCGCTCGCCAGATCCACCACCTGCCAGCCGTCATAACGCGCCTGCAGCGCACGCGCCGGATCGATTTCCGCCACCATCACCTGGCCGCCGTACGCCCTGGCCGCCGCCGCCGTGCCCTGCCCGACCAGGCCGTAACCGATCACCAGCACGCGCTTCTCGTGCAGCGTCAAATGGGTGGTCTGGAAGAAGGTATGCCAGGCGGTCAGCCCAACCATGTGCCGGTTATGCAACCCTTCTTTCACCGGCAGATCGTCCCAATTGAAGATCGGGTAGCGCGGCGCCACGCCGTTCAACCGGCTGATGCCTGAACCGGTGGCCTCCAGCCCGGCAACGATCTGCGGGCCGTTCGGCGATTGGTGCAGACGGGTGGTCAGATCCGCTCCCATTTCGCACAGGTGAGTCGGCCGCCAGGCCAGCGCGCGATCGAAAGATTCCGACCATTCGCCGGCGTTCATATCGCGCCAGGCGTAAGCCTGCGCGCCCCGCCGTTCCAGCCAGGCCACCACGTCGTTCTGTACCGTGGTGGGATTGCAGGTGGTCAGAAAGATCGCCGCGCCCTTGTCCAGCAGGCCGGCCACCAGCGGCGCCATTTTCAGATCCAGGTGCATATTGCACGCCAACCGCACCCCGTGCAGGTCCGGCAACGCCGCCACCGCCGCCCGGGTGCGCGGCATATGACGCATCGCCCAGCTCAATTCGCTCTCAAAATCCTGATACATCCGTTGCTCCTCTGATGCGCCCCGCCGCCAGGCGTGGCAAAAAAGTTATCCCGCGCGGCCAAGCCGGCGGATCGCCTGCGGAGACAGGCCAAATACGCGGATAAACGCCCGCCTCATACGCTCCGGATCGCTGAACCCCACCGAGCGGGCGATCGCCTCCAGCGGTTCGGCGCTCTCTTCAATACGCCCTCTGGCCGCCTCTACCCGCAGCTGCTCGATCACCTTGGCCGGCGTCTGCCCGGTTTCGGCGCGGAACAGCCGGCCGAATTGCCGCTCGCTCAGGCAGGCGGCGTCGGCCAGATCCGCCACCGACAGCGGCAGATGCAAATGCTCGCGCGCGTACGACAGCGCGGTGCGCATGCGATCCGACGACGGATTCAGCGCCAGCAGCAGCGAGTACTGCGACTGCCCGCCGGGGCGGCGGTGATAGACCACCAGCTGCCGCGCCACGGCCGCCGCCAGGGTGGCGCCCAGATCGTCTTCGATCAGCGCCAACGCCAGATCGATGCCGGCGCTGATGCCGGCCGAGGTCCAGATATCCCCGTCGCGAATGAAGATGCGGTTGCTGTCGACGCGAATGCGCGGGTAGTTCTGCTGCAGCCGCGCCGCGTGATACCAGTGAGTGGTGGCGCGCTTGCCGTCCAGCAGCCCGCAGGCCGCCAGAATAAACGCGCCGGTACATACGCTGGCGATGCGCCGCGCTCGTCGGCTTTGGTTGGCCAGGAACGCCGCCAGCGCCGGTGATTGCGCCGCCATCACGTTGCCGCTGCCGCCGGCCACCACCAACGTATCGAAACGCTCGTCGCCGCACGGCTGCGTGGCGATTTCCACCCCGGCCGAGCTGGCGACCATGCCGCCCTGCGGCGAGATCGCCACACAGCGGTAGGCCGGCGGGTCGGTGAACTGGCTGACGTTATCGAACGCCGCCAGCGGCCCGGCAAAGTCCAGCAGGTTAAAACCGGGAAAAACCACAAAACCGATCGTTTTCATGATGGCGCTTTTTGAGGGTTATCTGTCATATCAGCCAAAAACAGGGCGGCTATTATGACCCAGGTCCAACGATAAAAATGAGGCGAATATCATGTCTGAATCACTCGTGATTGTATTTCCCATCTATCAAGGCGTCACCCAGCTCGACTTCACGGGCCCCTTGCAGTTCCTGCGCCGCATGCCGGGCGCGGAAATCGTCGTCGCCTCGGTAGACGGCGCGGATGTCGAGTCGGAAGGCTTGCACTTCACCCAGCTGCGCCCGCTGCCGGAGATCGCGCGCTGCGACGTGCTGTGCGTGCCGGGCGGCAGCGGCTGCACCCAGGCGCTGCAAGATGAGGCCTTCATGCAGCAGATCCGTCGGCTGGGCGCCGATGCCCGCTACCTGACCTCGGTGTGCACCGGTTCGCTGATCCTGGCCGCCGCCGGTCTGCTGCAAGGCAAACGCGCCGCCTGCCACTGGTCGATGCGCGACAGCCTGAAGCTGTTCGGCGCCGTGCCGAGCTCAGCGCGCGTGGAGCGCGACGGCAATGTGATCAGCGGCGGCGGCGTCACCGCCGGCATCGATTTCGCGCTGGCGCTGATCGCCGAACTGCACGGCGAAGAGACCGCCCAAATGATCCAGCTCTATCTGGAATACGCCCCGGCGCCGCCGTTCGAGGGCGGCACGCCGGAACTGGCCCCGCCGCACATTTACGCCAGGGTACAGGCGCAGATGGCGGAGAGCCTGCAGCGGCGCAGAGCGTTGGTGGCCCAGATCGCCCAAGGTTAGCAATCGGGCGTATACTTGCCCTTATGCGTCAGCCACATAAGGAGTAAGGAATGACCGATTTAGCCCACTATATTACGGACTACGGTTACTGGGCGTTGTTTATCGGCTGCCTGGCGGAAGGGGAAACCATCACGCTGCTGGGCGGCATCGCCGCTCATGAAGGGCTGTTGCATTGGCCGTGGGTGATCGCAGTGGTGGCGCTGGGCGGCATGATGGGAGACCAGCTGCTGTACTTCGCCGGCCGCCGGTTTGAAGGCCGCGTCATCTCGCGGCTCAAGGGACAGGAAAAGCGCATCGCGCGCGCCAGAAGGCTGATCGCCCGCCACCCGATGCTGTTCGTTATCGGGGTGCGTTTCATGTACGGTTTCCGCATCATCGGCCCGGTGTTGATCGGCGCCAGCCGCCTGCCGCCGTCGCGCTTCGTGCCGTTGAACATCCTCGGCGCCATTTTATGGGCGACGATCTTCGTCATGCTCGGTTATTTTGGCGGCCAGGCGATCGAACGCTTCGTTACCGGCTTCGACAAAAAGCTCTCCAGCCTGCTGTTTGTCGCGCTGGCGATCGCCGCCATCCTGCTGGTGCGTTTCTGGTGGCGTAAACGCCACCCGGAGTAAGCAAACGCAGCGGGCGTCAGCTTTCCTGCGGCGCCTCGCGCATCAACGCGACCAGTTCGCGCGCCGCTTTGTCCAACGGGCGATTCTTAAGCCAGATCAAATGCATCGGCAAGCGCAGCTCGTTCTTGGTGTTTTTGAACTTCAGCCGCACCAACCGCCCCTGCGCCAGCAGCGGCTCGGCCAACGACAGCGGAAAATTGCCCCACCCCAGACCCGCTTCCACCATGTTCAGCGCCATCGGCAGGCTGTCGGTGCGCCAGTAAGCCTCCGCCACCTGGGGACGCAGATCGCCGATCGGCAGATCGCGGCTGGCCACCATGATCTGCCGCACGTTGACCAGATCCTCGAGAAACAGCTCGCCCGCCGCGCCGTCCAGCGCCGGGTGCTGCGGCGACAGCATCGCCACCAGCGATTCCGCGCCCACGAAGTGGAACTGTTCCGCGCTGTTGACGTTCAGCCCGCCGAACGCCAGACAAACGCCGATGCGCCCCTCGTGCAGCATGTGCAACACGTCGTCCTGCGGCGCGCTGAGCACTTCGATGTTCAGCAGCGGATAACGTTGCGACAGCGTTTTCACCGCTGCCAGCAGGCCGGCGCCGTTGATATCCGACGCCACGCCGATCGAAAGCCGGCTCTCCAGCCCCTGGGACAGTTCGATGGCATGTACCTGCAGCTGCTTGAGCTGCCCGGCGATCAGGCGGGCGTGCGGCGCCAGGGCCAACGCCAGCGCGGTCGGCGTCGGTTCACGGTGAGAACGGTCGAACAAGGCGAAACCGAGTTCCGCCTCCATGTTGGCGATGGCCATGCTGACGGCGGAGGGCACGCGCCGCAGCGCGCGGGCGGCGGCGGAAAACGAGCCGCGATCGAGCACCGCCAAAAACAGTTCGATGTTGTCGCTGGAAAAATTCATTGTTCAACCTGTCAGATTAACTGACAACTCCTGACTTTTTCTATCAATGTGATTGACGTTATCTTAGCCGCCGTCGCCACAGAGGCAACTAAAAACAGATCGGGAGAAAACGATGCAAGGCGTCAAACGCAAACTGGTGTATGTCACCGCTTATGAAATCATCGGCATGGCGATCTCGGCGTTGGGGCTGGCGCTGCTGTCGGGCCATGCGCCAAGCAGCACCGGGCCGCTGGCAGTGGTGATCACCACCATCGCGGTAAGCTGGAACTTTATTTACAACTATGTATTCGAGTGGTGGGAAAGCCGCCAGGTGTCGCGCGCCCGCACGCTCAAACGCCGCATTTTGCACGCCGTCGGCTTTCAGTTGACGCTGGTAGTGTATCTGATCCCGCTGATCGCCTGGTGGATGGGCATCACGCTGTGGCAGGCGCTGCTGCTGGATATGGCGTTGATCGTCATCATTCCCTGTTATACCTTCGTGTTCAATTGGGCATTCGACAAGCTGTTCGGCCTGCCCGCATCGGCTCTGCCGGCCAGCGAATCGGCCTAAGACTCGTTACGCGCCCACCGACCCGCTGCTGATGCCATTTTCTGCGCGGGTCGCCATTTCCTTTCCCCTTATTTCTCACCGCGAAATATAAGAACAACACCCTGTAATTTGCACGGTAATTATTATTTTGTGATTTTAATCACTTTTTATTCCTCGATATTTCCGTCTTGATAAAACATCACATCTTTTTGAATAATATATCCTTTTATATTTGGATTAAAAAATAAACACACTTGTTCACGTTTTATGCACAGTATTTTTTGCCACCATTACGGAGAAAAGGTAGCATGCTTCGCCGTTATTTTAATGATGGCTGTATACACAATAAACAGCGGAATGATGCCACGACCTCATTCTCATGACGATTGGTCATAGCAATCGTTTGCTCTCGCTAAGAGCAGGGTTAACATAGACAGGTAAACAGGACGGATAATGCACTCACAAAAACAGTCTGCGGATGAAAAACACGCCGCCAGAAGACGCTGGCTAGACTCTCATGAATCCGGTTATCACAAAAGCATGGGCAACCGGCAAATCCAAATGATCGCCATCGGCGGCTCCATCGGCACCGGCTTGTTCCTCGGTACCGGCGGCCGTCTCGAACTGGCCGGGCCGGCGCTGGCGCTGGTCTATCTGGTGTGCGGGATCTTCTCTTTCTTCATCCTGCGCGCGCTGGGCGAACTGGTGCTGCATCGCCCTTCCAGCGGCAGCTTCGTTTCTTACGCCCGCGAATTTCTCGGTGAGAAAGCCTCTTACGTCGCCGGCTGGATGTATTTCCTCAACTGGGCGATGACCGGCATCGTCGACATCACCGCGGTAGCGCTGTACATGCACTACTGGGGCACCTTCGCCGACGTGCCGCAATGGCTGTTCGCCCTCGGCGCGCTCGGCATCGTCGCCACCATGAACATGATCGGCGTGAAATGGTTCGCCGAAATGGAATTCTGGTTCGCGCTGATCAAGGTCGCCGCCATCGCGCTGTTCCTGATTGTCGGCGTGGTGTTCCTCGGCACCGGCACCCCGGTCGCCGGCCACACCACCGGCATGCACCTGATTACCGAAAACGGCGGCATGTTCCCGCACGGCCTGCTGCCGGCGCTGGTGCTGGTGCAAGGGGTGATCTTCGCCTTCGCCGGCATTGAGCTTATCGGCACCGCCGCCGGCGAGTGTAAAGATCCGGCCAAAATGATGCCCAAAGCGATCAACAGCGTGATCTGGCGTATCGGTCTGTTCTACGTCGGCTCCGTGGTGCTGTTGGTGCTGCTGCTGCCGTGGAACGCCTATCAGGCCGGCCAAAGCCCGTTCGTCACCTTCTTCAGCAAGCTGGGTGTGCCTTATATCGGCACCATCATGAACATCGTGGTGTTGACCGCCGCGCTGTCCAGCCTCAACTCCGGCCTCTACTCTACCGGCCGCATCCTGCGCTCGCTGGCGATGGGCGGCTCCGCGCCGAAGCTGATGGCCAAAATGAGCAGCCAGCAGGTGCCTTACGCCGGCATCCTGGTCACCTGCGGCATCTACGTGATCGGCGTGGTGCTCAACTATCTGGTGCCGTCGCAGGTGTTCGAGATCGTGTTGAACATCGCTTCGCTGGGCATCATCGCCTCCTGGGCGTTTATCATCGTTTGCCAGATGCGTCTGCGCAAAGCCGTGCGCGAAGGCCGCGCGCAGCCGGTCTCGTTCAGAATGCCGGGCGCGCCGTTCACCTCCTGGCTGACGCTGGCGTTCCTGCTGATCGTGGTGGTGATGATGGCGTTCGACTACCCGAACGGCACCTGGACCATCGCCACCATTCCGGTGCTAGCGGTGCTGCTGACGCTGGGCTGGTTCGGCCTGCGCAAGCGCGCGCAGGAAGTGAAGCTGGAACAGCAGGCTCACGAAGAACAAAACCCGCACTGATTCGACAAACCGCCCTCCGGGGCGGTTTTTTTATCCGCTATAATCGGCCGTAGAACGTCATTCTGGCGCTTTCCGACAGCATCACGTCCGGCTGCGCATTGTAGGCCAGCACCACCAGCATGCGCGTGATGTCGCCTTCGGTCGGCGTCACCCGGTGCATGGCGTTGCGCCCGCGAAACAGCACCAAATCCCCCTCCTCAATCGCCAGCCGTTTGACCGCCCGCTCCCCGTCCAGCACCTGCGTGACCCCGGCATAGTTCATCTCGCCGCGATCGGCGTCGCGCAGGTTCTCCACGTATTCGAAACGGCCGCCCGCCTGCGGCTTCTGGATCAACAGCGTGATGGCGAACGAGGAGTTGTCAAAATGCCAGCCCAGCTCCTGACCGGTGTGGGCGTAATGCAGGTTGATCGACGACAGCCGATCGGCGTAGGGATACAGCTGCGCCTCGTCAAGCACCGCGCAGAGAAACGCGCGAAACGCCGGAGCGTCGTACAGCGCACGCAGCGGCGACTGCGGCGGAATATCTTCGTCGGTAATGCAGCCCTTGGACGACACCACCAGCCGGTTGCGCGCGTGATCGGCCGGCAGCGCGTCGTCCTGCGGCCGCAGATACACGTTGTGTTTGCTGGTGGCGTAAAACGCCGCGTGGTGCTGTTCGGCGCCTTCCAGCCGCACCGTCGCCAGCGCGGCGGCGCGCAGAAATCCCGGCAGTACTAACGCACCGCTGCGTTCCAGCGTTTGCCGACAACGGGCGCGGAACTCGGCGTCGTCGATGGGATGGGCGGGCAGATCGATAATATCGGCAAGTTGCGGCATGACATTCCCCTCGTGTGCGATAGCCGGATGCCTCTCACTGTAGCGAATGGCGCATTGCCGCCATAACAAAAATACGTTATGGATAAGCTAACCAATTCTTAGCGATAGCCCTGCCCATGCACTCACCGTCCCGCGCGCGCTTGCCCAAGCTGAGCGCCATTCTGGCGTTCGAAACCGCCGCCCGCACCGGCAGCCTGGCCCGCGCGGCGGATACGCTGGCGCTGACCGCCGCCGCCGTCAGCCAGCAGATCCGCCAGCTGGAGCAACATCTGGGGATCACGCTGTTCATCCGCGCCAAAAGCGGCGTCACGCTGACCGAACAGGGCGCGGACTACCTGGCCTACGTGCAGGAGGCGTTCGAAACGCTGCGCGTGGCGCAGCAGCACGTCGAGCGCCAGCGCGGCAAACAGGCGCTGACGGTATTCGCCCTGCCGGCGTTGGCCTCCAAGTGGCTGAACCCGGCGCTGGGCGACTGGCTGGCGCAGTGCCCCGACGGCGATCTGCGGCTGCACGCGACCCATGCGGCGGTCGATTTCGCCCATTCGGCGGCGGACTTCGCCCTGTGCTTCGGCGATCAGGACTATCCGCTGCTGGAAAAGGTGCGGCTGTTTCAGGATCGGGTGCAGCCGGTGTGCAGCCCGGCGCTGCGCGATCGCGGCGACTGGACGCAGCTACCGCTGATCCACGTCGACTGGGGCAAGGAGAGCCAGTTTCTGCCGGGCTGGCACGAGTGGTTCACCGCCGCCGATCGAATGCCGCCGGCGCGGCGCGGGCTGACCTATAACCTGACTTCGCTGGCTATCGACGCCGCCGTGCAAGGGCGCGGGGTGCTGCTCGGCCAGCGGCGGCTGATCGCCCGTGAACTGGCGGAAGGCCGGCTGGTCACCCTGGCCGAACCGGCGCTGCCGCTCAGCAAACCCTACTACGTGGTTTACCCGCCGCACACGCTGGAAAAACCCGGCGCCGCAGCGTTTTTGGGCTGGCTGCAAGCACTCGCCCTCGCCGCCAGCACCTAAAATCCGCAACGTGATGTTTGCTGGCGTCAGACACAACCCTGGACGCTTAATGCCCTCGCCTTAGCCTGTTAATTTATTCCTGCCGACCGGGATCATGAACGGGCTCCCTCTTCGGTCACAATGCCACTTACTTAAGCCTCCGCCTCTGCAACTGCCACATATTGCATCGGCCTCTTATCGTACCAAATGAGGGTTATTCCATGATTTCATTAAATGATTATGCCAATCTGCGCAACTATGCCGGCAGCGAAACCGCAGTGATGCTCGAAAACCGCTACCACCATGGCGTATTTACCCGAGACGACGCGGATTCCACCAGTCAGGATAACGGTGTTACCCTGCTCGTCGACGCGCAAAACCGCCGCTGGAAGCGCATCATCAATGACGGCGATTACAGCATCGATTGGTGGCACCTGCCGGGCGATGAGCTGGATTACTCTCTGACCATCACCCGCGCTTGCAACTTCTTGCAGGTCAAAGGCGAAGAGTGGTGGCAACTGCCGATCCCGACGACCCCTGCGGGGATTACTCTGGTCGGCCCCGGCGGCGTACGCCCTTGTAAAACCACCGCCAACCTGAAGCTATGGAAAAACGCCGTCGATTTTAAGGGCACCATTCTTGATTTCAGCAGCGCGGCCAATATCGAGTGCGTACGCGTGCAATACTCTTTGGGTGCGCCGGCGATTTACAACCTGCGCATCGTCGGAGCGCCCGGCGCGGCGGCCAATCTGCGCGGCCTGTGCGTCTACAGCGATGCCTCGAACATGCACGGCCTGCCGGCCTGCCAACTGCTGGTGCAAAACGTCTGGCTGACTAACCTGCACAAGGGCATCGTCTTCGGCAACAACGCCTATATTCAGAGCTGGCACAGCATCATGGTGCGCGGTTGTGTGTGGCCAATTTGGTCGGAAACCACCGCCAACGCCGGCGAAAAAATCGTCTTCTACAAATGCCTGTTCGGCGACAGCCGAAACTACTATCAGGGCGTGCATACTTTGGCCTTCCGAGATTGCTCTTTCGATTACAGCGGCTTTAACAATGAAACCGAACAGTTGGCCAATACCGATTACGGCTTGTTTGATCTCAAAGGCGGCACGCTTGACTTTAAAAACTGCCACTTCGAATGGGGCAACGCCAACTGCCGCAACTATCGACCGGTATTTACCAGCGACAACGGCGGCACGGTAAAAATCAAAGACAGCCAATGGCACAGCGTGATGACTAACAACACCGATACCGGCAGCAAGGTGCCTTATCAATACGTTGAATATTTCTACTTCGATAAATCCAGCGATCTGAGCGGAAAATGTTATATCGATGGGTTCGATCTGGTGAACGCCGACATTAAAAAAGGCTGGTCCAACAACCACATCGAAATGAAAAAGATCGTCGCGCCTGGCTATGTCAACATGTGGCGTCTGCTCTATCTGGGCGATGGCGTCAACCATCTGCCGGAACCCACCTGGAAAGAGAGCAGTGCGCTGGCGCTGAATAATGTCTACGCCTTCGGCGGCGCACGCGTTTCGCAAACGGAAACCGCCGATTTGGCAGTAACGCTGCAAAACGGCGTGCTCACCGCCACCACCAAAACGGCGACAACGGCCGACAAGCGCATCGAGATCTACTTCCCGGTCGCGAAAAACGATCTGGTGCTGTGGCGCGCCACGTTGGCAAACCTAAAAGGCCAGAACAGCCTTGATGTCACAATCGGTACCTACCAAGGAAAGTATGTGCTGAACGGCGATGCCGGCGTCACCACCTTGCTGGAAAAAGTCTGTCAGTGGGGCCGCACCGGCACAGTCACCCCGACCACTTCAGCAACGATGACCTCGGATCGCATTACCGCGCTCGACGTTGCCGAGTATTTGCCGCTGCCTGAGGGCTACGTTAATTACGCCCGCATCGCCATCGTGCTGAAAAACTTTGTCGGCAGCGCCGCTCAGCCAACCTCGGTGGACATTACCAAACTGCTGTGTCAAAAGATCGACATCGTCTCCCGCAACCCGCATAAATCCTGGTAACTGCACAGGCCCCATCAGGGGCCTGTTTTTGTTAATGCGTGGAATAACCGCCGTCGATGCAGTAGAACGCGCCGGTGGCTTTCCCGCTATTTCTTTCCTGTCCTGTTTTCAACGCATCCAACTTGGGATGCGCTTCATGACTGAAGATCGCCTGCGCCACGAAACGACACTGCATTCGAAGAGGAACGCCGCGGCGTTTTTGGGCTGGCTGCGGGAACTGGCCCAACGCTCGGCATAGCGTTCAGGTTTTGGCCATCAGCTCGCCCAGCAGCAGGTTCGTGGCGCGCGGTTGGTACACTTCATTGCCTGCACCGGGGGTGAGCGTCAGCTCGCCGATATAGAGCCTGTCTTGCGTCAGGTAGAAATCGACCCGGCAGTAGTCCAGATCGGCGGCAACGGCTTGGGCGACTTCAATCATCTCATCCCAAAAGTCAGGCTTCGCGTGCAACGTGTTGATCTGGGGAATATCTTTCTGGGTAAAAAAGCAGTGATGCGCATGGCGGTCCAAAAACTCCAGCGACGTCGGCTCCGGGCCGCCCCGCAGCAACTCCACGAACAGATAAGGCTGGCTGCCGTTAAAAACATGCACTTTATAGTCGATCAATTCACCGTCGCGTTCGATGTCCAACAGGTTTTCAACCACAATTTGCAGTGGGATCTTCGCATAGTGCTTCTCACGAAAGCGCTTCCAATACGTTATTTTTGACCATTTCTTGAGAGTGCTTGCAATCTCATCATAACTCACTCGCGCTTTATCTCTGACAATCTTAACTTGCTGCGAGGCATTATTTGTTTTGATAACAAAAGATTGAGGCAACGACAAATAGTCTTGCTCAGTGAAGTTCTCCGTTATCATGATGACCGGCGTTAGGTATTTTTCCGAAACGCGACTGGATATATAATCCCTCACCGCCACCTTGTCCGCCAACAGGCTGAACTCTTCGCGCGGGTAGCGCATTCTGTGGTAAATCCTTTCGGAAAAACTTTTAGGATTCAAAAAGTTGACAAAGCTTCCGTGAGCAAAATAATGCGACAGCTGATAATAAATAAAGTCAGGCGAAACCTTATAGAGGTATTTTACGAATTTTCTCATTCCGTTGATTCATCCATTAATCCAACATAACAAAAGACCCAGCTAAAGTTTAAATGCAATTGACTTCAATTGTAAAATATAAAAAAAGCCTTGGTGATTATTAAAGGATAAAAAACGGAATAATCCTATATCATAAGGTATTCAGGGAAGCGTCAGTGAAACTAAAGATCATAGACTTCAGCATAATAAGAAACGCTTCCTGGATGATAGCGGAAAAGACGGTATCAATCCTCGGCGTTATATTCATCACCGCCTACATGGCCAAATATATTGGGCCGGAAAGCTTCGGAAAGATTACCTTTGCCACGGCGATTTTCGCCATTACCCAAACGTTGGCGCTGCTGGGGTCGGACACCATCCTCTTCAAACGCATTAGCCGTAATCCGCGCTCCGGCGCAGCGCTGATGTTCTCCACCAACCGGCTGAGGCAAGCCTGTTTCCTGGCCTTTTCTGCGATCATCTTGCTTTATACCGGGCTGCGGGAAGACTTCACGACCTTTTACTTTTGCGCCGCCACATTCCTGGCCTCGTTTTTTTCACTCAAAGACGTCTTCGCCATTTACCATGACGCCCGGCTGGAATCGCGTTTCAATACCCTGGCCAACGTGGCCGGCTTAGCCAGCGCATTGTTGGCTCGCTGGCTGATCGTGTTTTTTGATCTGCACCTGTACTTTCTGGCCATCCCTATCGTGATGGTGTACCTCATCCCCTATCTGATCCGTCATCACCTTTATCATCGCCGCCATCCGGGCTTTTCGGCCCCCGGCCGTAGTCGGCGCAAATATGTGCGCTATCTGCTCGCCAGCGGCCTGCCGTTGGCGGTATCCAATGTTTCCATCGCCATCTATACCCGGCTGGCGCAGCTGTTTTTGATGTGGTTCGTTTCCGCCGCGGTGCTGGGCATTTACTCGGTCGCCATTACCCTGGCGACCGCCTGGATGTTCGTTACCGATGCCGTCATCACCTCGTTCTTCGCGAAAATATTCGCCTATCGGCGCGAAGACGCGATGCGCGCCGCGGCCAAACTGAATGGGTTGGTGCTGGCCATCGCCTTAGCCATCGTCGCCGGGATCGTTTGGCTGGGCAAACCGGTCATCGCACTGTTGTACGGCGAGCAATACCTGGCGGCCTATGCCGCCATGGGGGTGTTGGCCGTCGCCACCCTGCTCTCCGCCCTGGGGACCGTGGCCTATAAATACATCGTGCTGTTTTCCGGTTACGGCTTCCTTTCCCGCAAAATGTTGTTGGTGTTTATCATTAACATTCCTCTGTCATACGGCCTGATTCGGCAATACGGCATGATGGGCGCCGCTTACAGCACCTTGCTGACCGAACTGCTGTCATTGACCGTACTCAACTATCTCTTTCAACGGGGTACCGTACTGAAAATGCATCTGCGCTCACTGAACCCGGCGCTTTACCTAAGACGCCCGTCGGGAAAGTAATCCGGCTGCCGAGGCGCAGCACGTAATGCGCTCACAAACGCCACAAAGCCCGCTATTTTAAGCCTACTTTTTCTCATGCGAGACTCCCTGTGGATACCCAACGCTACCTGCAGCATATCGGCTTTACCGGTGCCGCCCGCCCAGACCTCCCCACGTTGCAACAGCTGCACCATCGCCACATGCTGAGCGTCCCGTTCGAGAACCTGAGCATTATTTATCATCAGGGCATTCAACTGGCGCCGGAGGCGCTGTTCAGCAAGGTGGTCGAGCGTAACCGCGGCGGTTTCTGTTATGAGCTGAACACGCTGTTCGCCCTGCTGCTGCGAGAGCTCGGCTTCAAGGTGAGCTTCATCTCCGGCGAGATCCGCGCGCGCGACGGCCATTTCGGCCCGCCCTACGACCACCTGGCGCTGCGGGTGGATCTGGAAGATCAAGCATGGCTGGTAGACGTCGGTTTCGGCGATTCCTTCCTGACGCCGCTCAAAATCGTCGTTGCCGAGCCGCAACCGCAGGCCAGCGGCACCTTCCACCTGGAGCAGGAAGGCGAGTATTACCTGCTGGAGCGCCGCAACGGCGACCAACGCTCGCATGCCAAAACCCTGTATCGCTTTACCGTTCAGCCGCGCGAATTGCATGAGTTCGACGAGATGTGCCACTTCCACAGCACTTCGCCGCAGTCGCATTTCACCCAACGCCTGGTGTGCTCACGGCCGACGGAACACGGCCGGGTGACCCTCAGCGACATGAAGCTGATCGTGACTGAAGATCACCAGCGCCACGAAACGACGCTGCATTCGGAAGAGGAACGCCGCGCCGCGCTGTGGCAGCATTTCGCCATCGATGTGGATCGTTGACGGCGCGGGCGACGCCCTTTTATTACGATTCTGTTACATCGATTGCATAACCGCGCTTGGCTGATTGCCAGCATCGCGGCGGCAGGCATCATAGGATCATGATTCGGCAACAGAGTGCGAAAAATGATCCGTGTGATACTGGTCGATGACCATGTGGTGGTGCGCTCCGGCTTTGCGCAATTGCTCAGCCTCGAAGCAGACATCGACGTAGCGGGGCAATACAGCAGCGCGGCGGCGGCCTGGCCGGCGCTGCTGCGCGACGACGTCAGCGTCGCGGTGATGGACATCGCCATGCCGGATGAAAACGGCCTGAGCCTGTTGAAACGCCTGCGGGCGCAGAAGCCGCAGTTTCGCGCGATCATACTCAGCATTTATGACTCCCCCACCTTCGTGCAGAGCGCGCTGGATGCCGGCGCCAGCGGTTATCTGACTAAACGCTGCGGGCCGGAAGAGCTGGTGCAGGCGGTGCGCTCCGTCGATATGGGCGGCCATTACCTGTGCGCCGACGCGCTGCGGGCGCTGCGCGGCGGCGAGCAGCCGGCCACGGCGCTGGAAGTGCTGACCCCGCGCGAGCGTGAAATCTTCGAGCTGCTGGTCAAAGGCGACAGCGTAAAGGAGATCGCTTTCAAGCTCGATCTCAGCCATAAAACGGTACACGTACATCGCGCCAACGTCCTGGGCAAGCTGCAGTGCAACAGCACCATTGAGCTGGTGCATTTCGCCCTCGATCATCAACTGCTGGCGGGGCATTGATGTCACTCCGCTCACGGCGCTGGGTTATCTCGCTGTTTATCCTGTTGGCCTGGGGCAGCGGCTGGCTGATGCTGTGGACGCTCGGCTTCTATCTGACCCACAACGGCAATCAGGCGGCGCTGTTTCTGCCCCACGGTGTCTATCTCGCGCTGCTGATCTTGCTGGCGCGCCGCTATTGGCTCGCCCTGATAATACCGCCGGTGCTGCTGCTGTTCTGGCTGCACGGCGAACGCCTGCTGAGCGGCTATGGCCTGCTGGCCGCGCCGTTCATCACCCTGCTCCCGGCCGCGCTCGCGCAGCGATTCTGGCGCCGTTTTCCGCTCTACTGGCAACGGCTGACGCTGCTGCTGGCCGCAGTGACCGCCGCCTCGCTGCTCAATACCGCCCTGCTGTCGCCTTTCGCGCAGAGCCCGGCGATGCTGCTCGGCCTGGCGTCGTTTACCGGCGGTGTTTTGTTGACCCCGTTCGTCTACCTGATCTTTGAATTTCTGCGCCAGCAGCACCGCTACCATCTGCTGGGGCTGGACACCGCCAACCCGCCGCTGCGCGCGTCCTTAATCATCTGGTGCAGCCTGTTTTTCGTTATCGGCATCGGTACGCAGATGGTGCTGTCGCCGGAAATCGAGCGCCTGCTGCTGATCGTGGTGTTTTTGCCGAACGTGGTGATGGCGTGGAAGTTCGGTTGGCAGGGCGGCGTGCTGTCCGGCCTGCTCGGCAGCATGATGATCACCCTCGCGCGGCAGGTCGGCGTGGGGTTCGGCAATCTGGTCGAGCTGGAAATCTTTCTGGCGACCCAGGCGCTGCTCGGCATCGGTCTGGGCATCGCCATCAGCCGTCAGCAGCACCTGGCGCAAAACCTGCACCACTATCGCCGACGCCTGGAAGAAGAGTTGGCGGCGCGGCGGGCGTTGACCGAAAAACTGATCCACACCGAAGAAGACACGCGAAAGAACCTGGCGCGCGAGCTGCACGATGAAATCGGCCAGAACATCACCGCCATTCAAATTCAGTCGCAGCTGGTCAAGCGGGCGCGCGATCCGGCGCAAACCCAGGCCGCCGCGAACCAGATAGGCGATCTCGCCCGGCGCATTCATCACTCCACGCGCCAGCTACTGCGCCAACTTCGCCCGCCCGCGCTGGACGAGCTGGCGTTCAAAGACGCGCTTCACCACCTGCTGAGCGAATTCGCCTTTAGCGAGCGGGGCATCCGTTGCCGTTTCGACTACCGCCTGACCGACACGCCCGCCGGCGAGACGGTGCGCTTCACCCTCTACCGGCTGCTGCAAGAGCTGCTCAACAACGTGTGCAAACACGCCGAGGCCAGCGAAGTCGCCATCGTTTTGTATCAGCAAGGCGCCATGTTGCACCTCGAGGTACGGGACAACGGCGTCGGCATCCATGCGGGCAACGCGCCGGGCTTCGGCATTCAGGGAATGCGCGAACGGGTCAGCGCGCTCGGCGGCGAACTGACGCTGGAAACGCAGCGCGGCACCCGGGTAATTGTTAACCTGCCCACAAATTTGCAACAAACCGCCGACTAACTAGGAAAAAGTCTTAGCCACTCCGGACTTTATCTCATCCCCTTTCCTTTTCACCTTCTTATAGTCAGCACCAGGGAGGCGGCTATGCAAGCACGCTCAGCATCTGAAATCGATCATCGTTACCGCGCGCTGCGCCCGCGGCTGCTGCTGTACATGGTCATCGGGTACGCCGCCTTTTACCTGACGCGCAAAAGCGTGAATTACGTGCTGCCGGCGCTGCAAACGGATTTGGGGCTGGATAAAGGAGACATCGGCCTGCTCGGCTCGCTGTTTTATCTGAGCTACGGCCTGTCGAAATTCGTCGCCGGGTTGTGGCACGACGGCCATGGGCAGCGCGGGTTTATGGGGATCGGCCTGTTCGCCACCGGTTTGCTGAACGTGGCGTTCGCCTTCGGCGAATCGCTGACGCTGCTGCTGGCGGTCTGGGCGCTGAACGGCTTCTTTCAGGGCTGGGGCTGGCCGCCCTGCGCGCGGCTGCTGACCCACTGGTATTCGCGCAACGAGCGCGGCTTCTGGTGGGGCTGCTGGAATATGTCGATCAACCTCGGTGGCGCGATTGTGCCGCTGATCAGCGCCTTCGCCGCCCAGCGCTGGGGCTGGCAGGCGGCGATGTTGATCCCGGGGGCCGTCAGCATGGTGCTGGGCATCTGGCTCACGCGGCAGCTGACAGGCACGCCACAGGAAGAAGGCCTGCCGTCGGTCGGCCAGTGGCGCCACGATCCGCTGGAGCTGCGCCAGGAACAGCAAAGCCCGCCGATGGGGCTGTGGCGAATGTTGCGCACCACGATGCTGAAGAACCCGATGATCTGGTTGCTCGGCGTCTCTTACGTGCTGGTCTACCTGATCCGCATTGCGTTGAACGACTGGGGCAACCTGTGGCTGACGGAAAGCCACGGCGTCAACCTGCTCAGCGCCAATGCGACAGTGATGCTGTTCGAGATAGGCGGCCTGCTCGGCGCGCTGTTCGCCGGCTGGGGCTCGGATGTGCTGTTCGGCGGGCAGCGCGCGCCGATGATTTTGCTGTTCACGCTCGGGCTGATGGTTTCCGTCGCCGCGCTGTGGCTGGCGCCGGTGCATCACTACGCGCTGCTGGCGGGCTGTTTCTTTACGGTGGGCTTTTTTGTCTTCGGCCCACAGATGCTGATTGGCCTCGCCGCCGTGGAATGCGGGCACAAAGGCGCCGCGGGCTCCATCACCGGCTTTCTCGGCCTGTTCGCCTATCTGGGGGCGGCGCTGGCGGGCTGGCCGCTGTCGCGGGTCATCGAAGGCTACGGCTGGTCAGGCATGTTCAGTTTGCTGTCGATCGCCGCCGTTCTTATGGGTTTATTGCTGATGCCGCTGCTGATGGCGAGCGTTACCACCTCTACCGAGAGAAGGATAAAACAATGAAAAAAACGTGGGTCACTACCCTGATAGCATCCGGCATCGCGCTGGCGACCCTGAGCGGCGCCGCGCACGCCAAGGGCCGCCTGGTGGTCTACTGCAGCGCCACCAATGAAATGTGCGAAGCGGAAACCAAAGCTTTCGGCGAGAAATATGACGTGAAAACCGCGTTCATCCGCAACGGATCCGGCAGCACGCTGGCAAAAGTGGACGCCGAGAAGAAGAACCCGCAGGCGGACGTCTGGTACGGCGGTACGCTCGATCCGCAATCCCAGGCCGGTGAAATGGGGCTGCTGCAGCCGTACAAATCGCCGAATCTCGACCAGGTGATGACGCAATTCCGCGATCCGGCCAAGCTGAAAGGCAACTACTCCTCGGCGGTCTACGTCGGCATTCTCGGCTTTGGCGTCAATACCCAGCGCCTGAAAGAGAAAAATCTGCCGGTGCCCAAGTGCTGGAAAGACCTGACCAAGCCGGAATACAAAGGCGAGATTCAAATCGCCGATCCGCAAAGCTCCGGCACCGCCTACACCGCGCTGGCGACCTTTGCCCAGCTGTGGGGAGACGATCAGGCGTTCGCTTACCTCAAACAGCTGAACGCCAACGTCTCGCAGTACACCAAGTCCGGCATTGCCCCGGCGCGCAACGCCGCCCGCGGCGAAACGGCGATCGGCATCGGTTTCCTGCATGATTACTCGCTCGAAAAGGAACAGGGCGCGCCGCTTGAGCTTATCTCGCCGTGTGAAGGCACCGGCTACGAAATCGGCGGCGTCAGCATCCTCAAAGGCGCGCGCAACCTCGACAACGCCAAGCTGTTCGTGGATTGGGTGTTGTCGAAAGAGGCGCAGGAGCTGGCGTGGAAGCAAGGCAAGTCCTATCAGATCCTGACCAACACCACCGCCGATACCTCGCCGAACTCGCTGAAGCTCGACGACCTGAAGCTGATCAACTACGACATGGACAAGTACGGTTCGACCGACGTCCGCAAGGCGCTGATCAATAAATGGGTCAGCGAAGTCAAGATGGGTAAATAAGCCCACATTCTGCGCCTGTTGCCGGGTAAGCCTCACGGCTTGCCCGGCCTGAACATCCGGGAAACTTATGTCACATACACATGCACTCCATCTCGTGAAAAAACGAGATGCGATATCCCTTTGGGTTTTGCTTGGCTGGCTGGCGTTCGCCCTGCTGCCGAGCTGGAGCCTGGATTACGGCCTGCTGGAGTCCACCGGCGAAGAGATCCTCGCGGCCTACGGCTGGTCACACCGCAATATCAGCTGGCTTTGGTGCCTGCTGCCAAGCCTGCTGCTGTTGCGCCCTTACGCTGCGGCAGGCCGTGAGCAGCGGCGCCGCCACGCGTTCGATGCCGGCTGGGCGCTGCTGTGCATGGCCTTTATCGTTGTCAGCGCCACGGTGGCGGGACGCGGTTTAGGCTACGCCACCCTGGTGCAGTTGACCGCGCTGGGCGCCATCATGACGCTGGCGCTGACCCGCCTCGACTGGCTGGGCGGCGACCGTTTCGTTATCGGCGCGCTGGTCACCATCGTGGCGCTGATCGGCGTCTTCATCGTCTGGCCGAGCATCGCGATTTTCATTCCGATGTTCACCGACCAGACGGGCGCTTTCGCGCCGCTGGCCTTTATGAACGTGCTGTCGCAGGCGCATATCATTCAGGTGATCCTCAACTCCATCGCCCTGTCGATCGCGGTGGGCGCCGGCTGCACCTTTTTCGGCCTGGTGCTGGCAATTTACACTACCCGCATCGCCAAGCGCAGCGCCATTATCGGCCGCATCTTCTCCATCTTGCCCATCGTCACGCCGCCGTTCGTCGTCGGGCTGGGCGTCACGCTGATGATGGGGCGCTCCGGCTATGTCACCGAGTGGATGGTGGCCTGGTTCGGTTTGACCAACACCAACTGGCTGTACGGCTTTACCGGCATCTGGCTGGCGCAGGTGCTGGCGTTCACCCCGATGGCGTTCATGATCCTCGACGGCGCGATCAAGACCATTCATCCTTCGCTGGAAGAGGCCTCCTACACCCTGCGCGCCAGCCGCTGGCAAACCTTTAACGGCGTGTTCGTGCCGCTGCTGAAACCGGCGCTGGCCAACGCGTTTTTGATCGTGGTGGTGCAATCGCTGGCTGATTTCAGCAACCCGCTGGTGCTCGGCGGCAACTTCGACGTGCTGGCGACGCAAATCTATTTTTACATCACCGGTTCGCAGCTCGATTATCAGGCCGCCAGCACCCTCGGCGCCTTCCTGCTGCTGTTCTCACTGCTGGTGTTCTGCATCCAGTATATGTGGATCGGCAAACGTTCCTACGTCACCGTGTCCGGCAAATCGTATCGCGGCGACGTGCAGCCGCTGCCGGTCACGCTGGTGTGGGGCGTGATCGCGCTGCTGGCGGTGTGGGTAGCCTTTAACGCCCTGCTTTACGGCAGCATTTTCTACGGCAGCTTCACCGTCAACTGGGGAGTGGATTACACGCTGACGCTGGATAACTTCATCAAACTGTTCGGCCAGGGCATGAGCGACGGCGCGTGGCCTTCGCTGCTCGACACGCTGCTGTACGCCGGGATCGCCGCGCCGATCACCGCCGCGTTCGGCCTGCTGATCGCCTGGATCGTGGTGCGCCAACAGTTCAAGGGCAAAAAGACCATCGAGTTCACCACCATGCTGTGCTTTGCGGTGCCGGGTACCGTGGCCGGCGTCTCTTACATTCTCGCCTTTAACGGCGCGCCGGTGTACCTCACCGGGACGGCCGCCATCGTGATTATTTCGATGGTGATGCGCAACGTGCCGGTGGGCATTCGCGCCGGGATCGCCGGGCTGGGCCAGATAGACAAATCGCTGGACGAAGCCTCGCTCAGCCTGCGCGCCGGCTCGCTGCGCACCATCACGCACATCCTGCTGCCGCTGCTGCGCCCGGCGATCCTGTCGGCGCTGATCTACAGCTTCGTGCGCGCCATCACCACCGTCAGCGCCATCGTCTTCCTGGTCACCCCCGATACCCGCGTGGCCACCGCCTACATCCTCAACCGCGTGGAAGACGGCGAATACGGCGTGGCGATCGCCTACGGTTCAATTCTGATCGTGGTGATGCTGGCGATTATTTTCCTCTTTGACTGGCTGATCGGCGAGGCACGCATCTCCCGTTCAAAAGCCAAAAACCAGGCGTAATGGAGCCCATGATGAGCCAGAAAAATTTCGTTGAACTGCGTAACGTCTCCAAACGGTTCGGCAGCAACACGGTAATCGATAACATCACGCTCACCATCCCACGGGGGCAAATGGTGACGCTGCTCGGCCCTTCCGGCTGCGGCAAGACCACCATTTTGCGCCTGGTCGCCGGGCTGGAAAAACCGAGCGACGGGCAGATATTCATTGATGGTGAAGACGTCACCCATCGTTCCATCCAGCAGCGTGACATCTGCATGGTATTCCAGTCTTATGCCCTGTTCCCGCACATGTCGCTGGGGGAGAACGTCGGCTATGGCCTGAAGATGCTCGGCATTCCGCGCGCCGAAGTGAAAGCGCGCGTGCAGGAAGCGCTGGCGATGGTGGACTTGGCGGGGTTCGACGATCGCTATGTCGATCAGATCTCCGGCGGCCAACAGCAGCGCGTGGCGCTGGCGCGCGCGCTGATCCTCAAGCCGAAAGTGCTGCTGTTCGACGAGCCGTTGAGCAACCTCGACGCCAACCTGCGCCGCAGCATGCGCGAAAAGATCCGCGAGCTGCAAAAGCAGTTTGATATCACGTCGCTGTACGTCACCCACGATCAGAGCGAGGCTTTTGCAGTCTCCGACACCGTACTGGTGATGAACAAGGGGCATATCATGCAGATGGGCTCGCCGCAGGATCTCTATCGGCAGCCCGCCTCGCGCTTTATGGCGAGCTTTATGGGGGACGCCAACCTGTTCCCGGCCAGCTTCAGCGCCGATCATGTCGATATCAGCGGCTATCGCCTGCCGCGCCCGGCGCATTTTGCCGCCCAGGGCGCCGGCACGGTGGGCGTGCGGCCGGAAGCGATCACGCTGAGCGAGCATGGCGATGAAAGCCAGCGCTGCGAGATCCAGCATGTCGCCTACATGGGGCCGCAGTATGAGGTGACGGTGGCGTGGCACGGGCAACAGATTTTGCTGCAGGTTAACGCCACCCGCCTGCAACCGAACGTCGGCGAGCAGTATTATCTGGAAATTCACCCCTACGGCATGTTTATGCTGGCGGACGCGGCATAGTCGGCCTCACGCTTAAGGGGTAGAATAACGGCCATCCCATACGGGATGGCCGAAAATAATCGCCAAAAACACCGTATTTATCTATTTTTACAATTCCACCCAAGTCCTTGTTCAGCCGAAAAATAAATATAGCCACACCCACTCAAAAATAACCACCCAGACCACTCAGGGTGATATTTTTATTTAAATAGGGTAAGCTTGATCCCGCAGTCGAAATTATTTAACGGCCAACTCAAGGAGAAATTCATGAGCAACAATGCAAATGCACAGGCGCAGCTGGATAATTTACGCAATGTCGCTTCCCAGCTGAAGGAAATGCGCCACTACGCGCAGTCGAATATCGAGACGCTCTCCGCACACTGGCTGGCCTTCGATCAGGGGGAATGCAAAAATAAGGCATTCGCCGAAGCCATTAACGACCTATTGAATAAACAGGGCGCCTGTCTGGAAGGACTGGAAAAAACCATTCAGGATATCGAGATAGAATTAAACCGTCTTGATAAAGCCGCCTGATAATGCCGATTTAAATAAACCCGCCACGCGCGGGTTTATTTTCAGCTGCGGCAGATGACGCGCGCAATATCCCCGGACGTCGTCAGCGCGCGTATTTCGCTGAACAGTTCAGTTGCTTCATCATATTCTTTACGCAAATAACCCAGCCACTGTTTAATGCGCGCCACGTGATACAGGCCGGTGTCGCCCTGCTTTTCCAGATGGACGTATTTTTGCAGCAGCTCAACCACCTGCGGCCAGGGCATGCGCGGTTCGTTATATTTCACCACCCGGCTCAGGTTCGGCACGTTGAGCGCGCCGCGCCCCAGCATGATGGCGTCGCAGCCGGTCGTCTGCAGGCAATCCTGCGCGCTCTGGTAATCCCAGATCTCGCCGTTGGCGACAACCGGGATGCTCAGCCGCTGACGGATCTCGCCGATCGCCGCCCAGTTGATGCGATCCGCCTTGTAGCCGTCCTCTTTGGTGCGGCCGTGCACCGTCAGTTCGCTGGCGCCCGCCTGCTGCACCGCATCGGCGATTTCAAAGCTGCGATTGGAAGAGTCCCAGCCCAAGCGCACCTTCACCGTGACCGGCAGATGGGCCGGCACCGCCGCGCGCATCGCTTTGGCGCCCTGGTAGATCAATTCCGGATCTTTGAGCAGCGTCGCCCCGCCGCCGCTGCCGTTAACCAGCTTGGACGGGCAGCCGCAGTTGAGATCGACGCCGTAAGAGCCCAATTCCACCGCGCGCGCGGCGTTCTCCGCCAGCCACTGCGGGTACTGCCCCAGCAGCTGTACCCGCACCAGTGTGCCCGACGGCGTGCGGCTGGCGTGACGCAGCTCCGGGCACAGCCGATAGAACGACTTGGCCGGCAGCAGCTGATCGACCACGCGCAAAAATTCGGTGATGCACAGATCGTAGTCGTTCACTTCGGTGAGTAACTCACGCACCAAAGAGTCGAGAACGCCCTCCATCGGAGCCAATAATACGCGCATGACCAATCCCAGCTAAAAAAAGACCCGCAATGATACGGGTGAATGCCCGCGCCAGACAAGCCTCTGCGGGCATTAAAAACGCCATCAGCCCAGCCGACGGATCGGTTGACCGGCGAGAAACGCCGCAATGTCCTCGACCGCCTCGGTGAAGTAGGCGCGGTAGTTATCGTCCGCCACGTAACCCACATGCGGCGTCGCCAGCACGTTGGGCAGTTGACGAAACACATCGTCGGCCGGCAGCGGCTCCGTCTCGAACACGTCCAGCCCGGCGCCGGCGATCTTCCGCTGTTGCAGCACGTCCACCAGCGCCGCCCGATCGACGATCCCCGCGCGCGAGGTGTTGATCAGGTAAGCGGTGGGCTTCATTGCTGCCAATTCGTCGCGCCCCACCAGCCCGCGGCTGCGATCGCTCAGCACCAGGTGGATAGAGACAAAATCGCTCTGCTCGAACAGCGCCCGTTTGGACGGCGCCAGTAGGGCCCCCTCCTGCGCCGCCCGTTCCGCCGTCAGGTTCTGGCTCCAGGCCAACACCCGCATGCCGAACGCCTGCGCCACCCGGGCCATCTGGCCGCCGATCTTGCCCAGCCCCAGCAGCCCCAGCGTTTTCCCCTGCAGGGTAACGCCGAGATCCCGCTGCCATGGGCCGTTGTTTTTCAGCCCGACGCTTTCCGGCACGATATGCTTCGCCAGCCCGAGCAGCAGCGCCCAGGTCAGCTCCATCGGCGCCGCCGATCCGCTGCTGGTTCCGCACACCACCACGCCGCGCTCGGCGGCGGCGGCCAAATCGATAGAAGCGTTGCGCATGCCGGAGGTGATCAGCAGCTTCAGCTGCGGCAACCGCGCCAGCAGCGAGGCGGTCATCGGCGTGCGTTCGCGCATGATGACCAGAATGTCGCACTCCTGCAGATGCACCGCCAGCTCCGTCTCATCGGTAAAGTGTGCGCTGATGGCGGACACCTCCACCCGATCGGTCAGCGCTGACCAATCCGCCATGTTGAGCGCCACCTGCTGGTAATCATCAAGAATTGCGCACTTCAATTTCATCTCCGTCTCCTGGAATGTAGGGATAGCCACCGTCCAGCCTAGTACGAAAATGCCGTTCCGCCAGGCAAAAAAAAAGCCGCCCATACAGGCGGCTTGCTTTTGCGCAATCGGGCTTATTCGGCCGGTTTGCGGTTGCGCGGGCGACGCGAGGCCGGCGCGCCGGAACGGCGCTGGCCGTCACCCTGCGGGCGAGCGTTGCCGTTACCGTTGCCACGGTTTTCACGCTGGCCGCCGTTGGCGTTACCGCTGCGCTGACCGCCGCCGTTACCGGAACGCTGGCCACCGCCGTTGCCGCGCGGCGCGCCGCGTCCGCCACCCTGGCGGCCGTTGATGATCGGCTCGGCCTTGATGGTCGGATCCGGCTCGTAGCCCGGCAGAGCAATGCGCGGAATTTCACGCTTCAGCAGACGCTCGATGTCGCGCAGCAGCTTGTGTTCATCCACGCACACCAGCGAGATGGCTTCGCCGGTACGCTCCGCGCGGCCGGTGCGGCCGATGCGGTGCACGTAGTCTTCCGGCACGTTAGGCAGCTCGTAGTTCACCACGTGCGGCAACTGGTCGATATCCAGACCGCGCGCCGCAATGTCGGTCGCCACCAGCACGCGGATGCGGCCGTCTTTAAAATCGGCCAGCGCACGGGTACGGGCGCCCTGGCTCTTGTTGCCGTGGATCGCCGCGGCGGTGATGCCGTCTTTGTTCAGCTGTTCCGCCAGGTGGTTGGCACCGTGCTTGGTGCGGGTAAAGACCAGCACCTGTTTCCAGTCGCCTTCGCCGATCATCTGCGACAGCAGTTCCCGCTTACGCTTCTTGTCGACGAAGTGCACGCTCTGCTCGATCTGCTCGGACGCGGTATTGCGGCGAGCCACTTCCACCGAGGCCGGGTTATGCAGCAGTTTGTTGGCCAGCGCCTTGATGTCGTCGGAGAAGGTGGCGGAGAACAGCAGGTTCTGGCGCTTGGCCGGCAGCTTGGCCAGCACGCGGCGGATGTCGTGGATAAAGCCCATGTCCAACATGCGGTCCGCTTCGTCCAGCACCAGAATTTCGATTTTGGACAGGTCAACCGCGTTCTGATGTTCCAGATCCAGCAGACGCCCCGGCGTCGCCACCAGGATATCGACGCCGCCGCGCAGCTTCATCATCTGCGGGTTGATGCTCACGCCGCCAAACACCACCAGCGAACGCAGGCGCAGGTGTTTGCTGTAGGCATCGACGTTTTCGCCGATCTGCGCCGCCAGCTCACGGGTTGGCGTCAGGATCAACGCGCGCACCGGGCGACGGCCTTTGACCGGATGGTCATGCTTGCTCAGCAGCTGCAACAGCGGCAGGGTAAAACCGGCGGTTTTACCGGTGCCGGTCTGGGCGCTGGCCATCAGGTCACGACCTTCCAGCACGACAGGGATAGCCTGACGCTGAATTGGCGTCGGTTCGCGATAGCCCTGTTCTTCAACAGCGCGCACAATTTCAGCACTTAAGCCGAGGGTTTCAAATGACATAAAGAGAAAAACTCCAGATCCCCCCTAACCTAACAGTGTTCGGTGCAGTTTCCTGGGAGGATGATCAGACGGGGCATTAAGCATGACCACGAGGGATTGGCACAAACTGCAGTGCACCAGGCGGCGATTGTAACAGAAGTCGCGCAATAAAAAGCACTTTTACGTGCAGAGAGCACAATCTGCCGTAAATTCAGCATTATCTGAAGTCGGTCACATAACTCATTGTGGTTAGCGGTTGCGTTTTAAACAATCTGGCATAAAGTTAATCATATGATTGATTAACTTTGAGCGTGACCTATGCCAGCTTCCGTCCCTCATCAGGCCGCCGGCCGGGCGCGCGGCGAGCAAACGCGCCGGCAACTGCTCGCCGCGGCGACCGACCTGTTCGGTGAATATGGCCTGCAGGGCGCCACCACCCGCGATATCGCCCAGCGCGCCGGCCAGAATATCGCCGCCATCACCTACTACTTCAGCTCCAAAGAGGGGCTGTATCTGGCCGTGGCGCAGTCGCTCGCCGATTTCATCCAGCAGGCGTTCGCCCCGCTGGCCGAAGAGGTCGATCGCTTTGGGCAGCAGCCTGCCGCACAGCGATCGCCCGACGCGGCGCTGCGTTTGCTGCAGCGTGGCCTGCTGGCCTTCAGCGAGCTGATGACCCAGCCGCACACGCTGAATCTGAGCAAAATCATGTCGCGCGAACAGCTCGCCCCAACCGACGCCTATCCGCTGATCCACCGCCAGGTGATCGCGCCGATGCACGAACGGCTGTGCCGCCTGCTGTCGGCCGCCACCGGCATCGACGAACGCGCCGCCCGCCTCGTGTTGCATACCCATGCGCTGATCGGCGAGGTGCTGTCGTTCCGCGTAGCGCGGGAGACCATCCGCCGTCAGGCCGGCTGGCAAGAGATTGGTGAGGACGAAGCGGCGCAAATCGCGGCGGTGCTGAGCGAGCATATCGAGATTTTAGTTATTGGGCTGCGCCAACGTCACGGCGCGTAAATTCAGGCAGGGAGTGTTATGAACAAAAAACGCAGTGCCTTGATCGTGTTGTTGATTCTGCTGATCGCGGCCGTCGCTTACGGGGTATGGCATTACCAACAGCAGCAGGAGCGGCCGCTGACGCTGTACGGCAACGTCGATATCCGCACGGTCAACCTCGGCTTTCGCGTCGACGGCCGCCTGGCGTCGCTGACGGTGGATGAAGGCGATACCGTTCAGCCGGGCCAGCTGCTCGGCAAGCTGGACGATGCTCCCTACCGCAACGCGCTGCAACAGGCCGAAGCCAACGTCGGCAGCGCGCGCGCCAAACTGTCGCTGCTGCAGGCCGGCTATCGCAGCGAAGAGATAGCCCAGGTGCAGTCAGAAATGGCGCAGCGCCAGTCCGCTTTCGCCTACGCCGACAGTTTCCTGAAGCGCCAGCAAGGGCTGTGGGCGAAAAACGCCACCTCCGCCGACGCGCTGGAGGATGCGCGCACCGCCCGCAATCAGGCGCTGGCCAATCTGCAAGCGGCGAAAGACAAACTGTCGCAATACCGCAGCGGCAACCGCCCGCAAGAAATTGAACAGGCCAAGGCCGAGGTGGCGCAAAGCGAAGCGGCGTTGGCGCAGGCGCAATTGAACCTGCAAGACGCCACGCTGCTCTCCCCTTCCGCCGGTACGGTGCTGACCCGTGCGGTAGAACCGGGCACCATGCTCGGCGCCGGTGGCACGGTGTTCACCCTGTCGTTGACCCGGCCGGTGTGGGTGCGCGCCTACGTCAACGAAACCAGCCTGAACCAGGCGGTGCCCGGCACCGAGCTTGAGATCTACACCGACGGCCGCCCCGGCAAGCCTTACCACGGCAAGATCGGTTTCGTCTCGCCGACCGCGGAATTCACGCCGAAAAGCGTTGAAACGCCGGATCTGCGCACCGATCTGGTGTACCGCCTGCGGGTGATCGTCACCGACGCCGACGATGCGCTGCGTCAGGGCATGCCGGTCACCCTGCGCTTCGCCAAACCCTGAGGCCGGCCATGGAACAGGCGCACACCATCGAGTTGGAAGGGCTGGAAAAGCGCTTCCCGTCGCTTGAGAAACCGGCGGTCGCCAGCCTGACCACCACCCTGCGCAGCGGCGCGGTCATCGGACTGGTCGGCCCGGACGGCGCCGGCAAAACCACCCTGCTGCGCATGCTGGCCGGGCTGCTGAAGCCAAGCAGCGGCAAACTGCGGGTCGCCGGGCTGGATCCGATCGGCCAGGATCGCCAACTGCATGCGATCCTCGGCTACATGCCGCAGAAATTCGGGCTGTATGAGGATCTGACGGTGATGGAGAACCTGACGCTGTACGCCGATCTGCGCGGCGTCACCGGCGATCTTCGCCGCCAGACCTTCGAACGGCTGCTGAAATTCACCGATCTGACCCGCTTCACCGGGCGTCTGGCGGGCAAGCTGTCCGGTGGCATGAAGCAAAAACTGGGACTGGCCTGCACGCTGGTGGGCGAACCCCAGGTGCTGCTGCTGGACGAACCGGGCGTCGGCGTCGATCCGATCTCGCGCCGCGAGCTGTGGCGCATGGTGCACGAGCTGGCCAATGACGGCATGTTGATCCTGTGGAGCACCTCTTATCTCGACGAGGCCGAGCAGTGTCGCGAAGTGCTGCTGCTCAACGAGGGCGAGCTGCTGTTCAGCGGCGCGCCGCAGGATCTGACCCAGCGCATGGCCGGACGCACGGTATTGATCGCCGCGCCGCCCGGCAGCCATCGATCGTTGCTGCAGCGGGCGATCTGCCTGCCGGCGGTCACCGACGGCGTGATCCAGGGCAAGTACCTGCGCCTGATCCTGAAAGAAGGCGAAGATCATCGGCAGCTGCTGCAGACGCTGGATCTGCCGGACGCCGAACTGGACGAAGCGGATCCGCGCTTCGAGGATGCGTTTATCGATCTGCTCGGCGGCGGCCCCAACCATCGCTCGGCGCTGGCGGAGATCATGCCGACCGTTGACGGAGAAAGCGGTGAAACGGTGATCGAAGCGGTGCAGCTGACCAAGAAATTCGGCGATTTCGCCGCCACCGATCACGTCGATTTTCAGGTGCGGCGCGGCGAAATCTTCGGCCTGCTCGGCCCGAACGGTGCCGGCAAGTCCACCACCTTCAAAATGATGTGCGGCCTGCTGGTGCCGTCCGGCGGCAAGGCGCTGGTGCTGGGGATGGATCTGAAGACCAGTTCCGGCAAGGCGCGCCAACGCCTCGGCTACATGGCGCAAAAATTCTCGCTGTACGGCAACCTGACGGTGGCGCAGAACCTGAAGTTCTTCTCCGGGGTCTACGGCCTGAGCGGCAAGGCGCAGCGCGACAAAATCGACGAGATGTCCCGCGCCTTCAACTTCGCGCCGATCCTCGATCAGACGCCGGATGCCCTGCCGCTCGGCTTCAAGCAACGCCTGGCGCTGGCCTGCGCGCTGATGCACGAACCGGATATTCTGTTCCTCGACGAACCGACCTCCGGTGTCGATCCGCTGACGCGGCGCGAGTTCTGGCTGCACATCAACGGCATGGTCGACAAGGGCGTCACGGTGATGGTGACCACCCACTTTATGGACGAGGCGGAATACTGCGACCGCATCGGCCTGGTGTATCGCGGCAAGATCATCGCCGCCGGCACGCCGGACGATCTCAAACAACAGGTAGCGCGCGACGACAACCCCAACCCCTCGATGGAACAGGCGTTTATCGAACTGGTGCAGGGCTACGACGAGGAGGAACCGCGGTGAGCAACAACCGAGCCCCAATCGACGACGGCGGCTTCTCCTGGCGCCGACTGCGCGCGCTGTGCCTGAAGGAGACGCGGCAAATACTGCGCGATCCCAGCAGCGGCCTGATCGCCTTCGTTATCCCGCTGATGCTGCTGTTTATCTTCGGCTACGGCATCAACCTGGACTCCAGCAAGCTGCATCTGGGCATTCTGATGGAGCAACAGAGCGAAGACGCGCGCGATCTGGCCCAGGCGTTCGCCGGTTCGCCCTATATCGAACCGACCATCAGCGACAACCGCCGGCAGTTGATCCAGCAGATGCAGGCCGGCACGATCCGCGGCCTGGTGGTGATCCCGGTGGATTTCGACCAGCGCATGGCGCGCCCGCACGACAGCGCCCCCATCCAGGTGATCACCGACGGCAGCGAGCCGAACACCGCCAACTTCGTGCAGGGCTATGCCCAGGGCGTATGGCAAGTTTGGCAGCAGCAGCGCGCCGCCGATCGAGGGAGCAACGACAAGCCGCTGATTGACGTGCAGATGCGCTACTGGTTCAACCCGGCGGCCATCAGCCGGCACTACATCATTCCCGGCGCCATCACCATCATCATGACGGTGATCGGCGCCATTCTCACCTCGCTGGTGATCGCCCGCGAATGGGAGCGCGGCACCATGGAAGCCCTGCTCTCCACCCAGGTGACGCGCAGCGAGCTGCTGCTCTCCAAGCTGATCCCGTATTACTTCCTCGGCATGATCGCCATGGCGCTGTGCATGGCGGTGGCGGTCTGGGTGCTCGGCGTGCCCTATCGCGGTTCGCTGCCGATCCTGCTGCTGATCAGCAGCCTGTTCCTCGCCAGCACCCTCGGCATGGGCCTGCTGATCTCCACCCTCACCCGCAACCAGTTCAATGCGGCGATGGTGGCGCTGAACGCCGCCTTCCTGCCGTCGATCATGCTGTCCGGCTTCATCTTCCAGATCGACAGCATGCCGGCCATCGTACGCGCGGTGACCTACATCATTCCCGCGCGTTACTTCGTCAGCACGCTGCAAACGCTGTTCCTGGCGGGCAACGTCGGCACCGTGCTGGCGATCAATCTGCTGTTCCTGATCGCTTCCGCCGTGGTGTTCATCGGCCTGACGGCCTGGAAAACCCAGCGCCGGCTGGATTGAGGAGAAAGAGCGATGTTTCATCGTCTGTTGACGCTCATCATCAAGGAAATGCAGGCGCTGCTGCGCGATCCGCAAACCCGCGCCATCCTGATCATGCCGGTGATCCTGCAGGTGCTGCTGTTCCCGTTCGCCGCGACGCTGGAAGTCACCAACGCCACCATCGCGGTCTACAGCGAGGACAGCGGCCAGGCCTCGGTGGAGCTGACCCAGCGCTTCGCCAAGGCCAAAGCCTTCTCCCATGTCCTGCTGCTGCGCAATCCGCAGGAGATAAAGACCACCATCGACAACCAGCGGGCGCTGCTGCTGATCCGCTTCCCGGCGCAGTTCTCGCGCGATATCGCCACCGGCAACACCGCGCCGCTGCAGCTGCTGCTCGACGGGCGCAACTCCAACAGCGCGCAGATCGCCGCCAACTACGTGCAGCAGATCGTGCAGGAATATCAGAACGAGCTGCTCGGCAACCGCGCGAAACCCAACAACAGCGAACTGGTGGTACACAACTGGTATAACCCGAATCTGGACTACAAATGGTTCGTGGTGCCGTCGCTGATCGCCATGATCACCACCATCGGCGTGCTGATCGTCACCTCGCTGTCGGTGGCGCGCGAGCGCGAACAGGGCACGCTGGAACAGCTGCTGGTCTCGCCGCTCACCACCTGGCAAATCTTTATCGGCAAGGCGGTGCCGGCGCTGATCGTCGCCAGCTTCCAGGCCAGCATCGTGCTGTTGATCGGCATCTTCCTGTACCAGATCCCGTTCGCCGGATCGCTGCTGCTGTTCTACGCCACCATGCTGATCTACGGGCTGTCGCTGGTCGGTTTCGGCCTGCTGATCTCGTCGCTGTGCGCCACTCAGCAGCAGGCGTTCATCGGCGTGTTCGTGTTCATGATGCCGGCGATCCTGCTCTCGGGTTACGTCTCGCCGGTGGAGAATATGCCGGTGTGGCTGCAGGATCTGACCTGGGTGAATCCGATACGCCACTTCACCGACATCACCAAGCAGATCTACCTGAAGGACGCCAGCTTCAGCATTATCTGGCGCAGCCTGTGGCCGCTGCTGGTGATCACCGCCACCACCGGCAGCGCCGCCTACGCGCTGTTCCGCCGCAAGATCGCATAAAAAAAGCTCTGCATGTCACATGCAGAGCTTTTTGATCGCCAAATACCCTAAGGCATGAAAGACGACGGATTTAGCGGCGGTTGCCGAAAATGCGCAGCAACATCAGGAACAGGTTGATGAAGTCGAGATACAGCGTCAGCGCGCCGACGATGGCGTACTTGCGGAAGCCGTCTTTATCATCGGCGTTCAGCTGCTCGCCCATCGCCTTGAGTTTCTGCGTGTCGTACGCGGTCAGGCCGACGAACACCACCACTCCGATGTAGGTAATCGCCCACATCAGCGCGGTGCTTTTCAGCCAGATGTTCACCAGCGAAGCCAGCACGATGCCGATCAGCGCCATGAACAACATGCTGCCGAAGCCACTCAGATCGCGCTTGGTGGTGTAGCCGTACAGGCTCATCGCGCCGAACATGCCGGCGGTGACGACGAAAGTGCTGGCGATCGAGCTGTAGGTGTACGCGATGAAGATGCTCGACAGCGTCAGCCCGGTCAGCGCCGAGTACAGCATGAACAGCGAGGTGGCCACCGCGCCGCTCAGGCGGTTGACCATGCCGGAAATCACGAACACCAGCGCCAGTTGGGCGATGATCAGACCAAAGAAGGTGATCTGACTGGAGAAGATGAAGTTGAGGATCGCGGGCGTATTGGCCGCATACCAGGAAACGAACGCCGTCAGCAGCAGACCGCAGGTCATCCAGCCGTAAACCTGCGCCATGTAGGCCTGAATGCCGCTGTTGGCACGTTCGACGATTGAACCATTAGAGCGTGGATATCGGTCCATGACGGTTACCTTTTGCGTTGTAAACAAGATTCCGAAGCCCCGTAAACGGGGCTTCGCCTGCTATAAGCGTACCACAGAATAGGCCGCGCGAAAGCGGCAAAGGTCTTGATTTGTTTCCGCTGTTGAGGCGTTATTTAGCCGCGTCGTGCCAGCGCTGCGCGGCCTGACGATCGCTGTCGCGAGCGTCCACCCAACGATCGCCCTGGCCGGTCGCTTCGCGCTTCCAGAACGGTGCGCGGGTCTTCAGGTAGTCCATGATGAACTCGCTGGCGGCGAACGCCATGCCGCGGTGCGCGCCGGTCACGCCGACGAACACGATCTCGTCGCCGGGATACAGCGCGCCGACGCGGTGGATCACCGTCACGCGCTGCAGCGGCCAACGGCTGCGCGCCTCGGCCACGATCTCCGCCAGCGCCTTCTCGGTCATGCCGGGGTAGTGTTCCAGCGTCAGCGCGCTGACGTCGTCCCCGAGGTTATGGTTGCGCACCTTGCCGGTGAAGGTCACCACCGCGCCGTCGGCGTCGCACTGCGCCAGCCACTGATACTCGTCGCCGACGTTGAACGGCGCTTCGCCCACGCGAATGCGGGTGTTTTCCATGCTTACCCCCCGGTAACCGGCGGGAAGAAGGCCACTTCATCGCCGGCGCGCAGCGGGTGATCCGCCGCCACCAGCGACTGATTGACCGCCGCCAGCAGTTTGCCGGACTCCAGCGCCAGCGCCCAGCGATCGCCGCGCGCGCACAGCGCCTGGCGCAGCGCCTCGACGGTCGGGTAATCCGCCGGCATCGACAGCGCGCCGGTGCCCACCAGTTCGCGCACCTGCGCGAAGAAAAGAATATCGATCATGCGTTCACCTTAAAATCGCCGGATTTGCCGCCGCTTTTCGCCAGCAGGCGCACCGGGCCGATCACCATGTCTTTCTGTACCGCTTTGCACATGTCATAGATGGTCAATGCCGCCACCGAGGCGGCGGTCAACGCTTCCATCTCGACGCCGGTTTTGCCGGTCAGCCGGCAGCAGGTTTCAATGCGCACCCGGCTGTGCTCCGTTTGCGCCTCCAGCTGCACTTCGACCTTGCTCAACATCAGCGGGTGGCACAGCGGGATCAGTTCCCAGGTGCGTTTGGCCGCCTGAATGCCGGCGATGCGCGCCGTGGCGAACACGTCGCCCTTGTGATGGCTGCCGTCGACGATCATCGCCAGCGTGGCGGGCAGCATGTCGACGAAGGCTTCGGCGCGCGCCTCACGCACCGTTTCGGCCTTGGCGGAAACGTCGACCATATGGGCTTCGCCGGCGGCGTTAATGTGGGTTAGCTGTGTCATGACTCAGGGCTTCTTCAAATGGGGCTGGAAGTTGCACGGGCGATGGCGCGCGTCCAACTGCTCTTCGATAATCCGCTCCCAGGCGGTGCGGCAGGCGCGGGTGGAGCCCGGCATGGCGAAAATCACCGTGCGGTTGGCCAGGCCGGCCAGCGCGCGCGACTGGATCGTCGCGGTGCCGATCTCTTCGTACGACACCATGCGGAACAGTTCGCCGAACCCTTCCACCTCTCTGTCGAACAGCGGCAACAGCGCTTCCGGCGTGTTGTCGCGCGCGGTAAAACCGGTGCCGCCGGTGATCAGCACCGCCTGCACGTTGTCATCGGCGATCCACGCGGAAACCCGTGCGCGGATCTGGTAAATGTCATCTTTGACGATGGCGCGATCCACCACCTGATGGCCGGCTTCCTGCGCCGCTTCCTGCAGATATTGGCCGGAGGTGTCTTCCGCCGCGCCGCGGCTGTCGGACACGGTCAGGATGGCGATATGCGCCGGAATAAACTCGCTGCTCGCATGGCTCATGGTTCAATAAGCTCCTATTGGCTGTCAGCCGCCGATAAACGACAGGTTCTGGGTGATCCCGCTGTTGCCCTGATGCAGGAAATGGGTCTGCTTCTTGCTCAGCAGCCCGCTCTGAATGCGCGCCTTCAGCGCGTCGAGCTGGCCGTCGTCCGCCAGCAGATCGCGCAGGGGCACCCCCTGCTCGCCGAACAGGCACAGATGCAGATTGCCGATGGAAGAAACGCGCAGCCGGTTGCAGCTGGCGCAGAAGTCTTTTTCATACGGCATGATAAGACCCACCTCACCCTGGTAGTCCGGGTGGCTGAACACCTGCGCCGGGCCGTCGCTGCGGCCACGCGCCTGGCGCTGCCAACCCTGCTGCTCCAGCTGCAGGCGAATCACTTCGCCGGAAACGTGGTGTTTGCGAAACAGTTCGCCCCCCTCGCCGGTTTCCATCAGTTCGATAAAGCGCAGCTGGATCGGCCGATCCTTGATCCAGGCGAGAAACGCGCCGAGTTGCTGGTGATTGACGTCGCGCATCAGCACGGCGTTGACCTTGACCTTGCTGAAACCGGCGCTGAAGGCGGCGTCGATGCCGTCCATCACCTGGCGGAACTTGTCCTGACCGGTAATGGCGTGAAACTGGCGGGGATCCAGACTGTCGATGCTGACATTGATCGCCGTCAGACCGGCGTCACGCCAGGCGGCGACGTCGCGCGCCAGACGGTAGCCGTTGGTGGTGACCGCCAACGTGCGGATGGCCGGATTTTCCCGCACGGCGGCGATGATCTCGGTAAAGTCGCGGCGCAGCGAAGGCTCGCCGCCGGTCAGGCGCACCTTTTCGGTGCCCAGTTCGGCGAACGCGCGGCTGACGCGGCGGATTTCATCCAGCGACAGGAAGCTTTTCGGGCTGCCGCTCGGCTTGTAGCCGTCGGGCAGACAGTAGGTGCAACGAAAGTTGCACACGTCGGTGATCGACAAGCGCAGGTAATAGAACTTGCGCTCATAAGCATCAATGAGTTGCGGTACCATAACACCTTTCCAAAGTCGGGAGATGCGAGCGTTTCCCCTCTGCACCCTGGTGGCTGACTTCGCCACGGCCCAGGCGCCATATCGTTCCGGATGAACAACGTAGGCGCAGGGGCTAGGAGTTTGATTTCTCTTCCCGCTACCTTGAGTAGCCGGAATGAAACCGTGGTTTTCAGCAGAATTCTAGCGCTAATCGGCAACGATAGCCAACGCGTTAATTCGCTATATAACTGTCTATACAGCGTTTTTAGACGCCGCGTAATCGGGTAAACCATGATAAACATCGCTTACGAGGGCGAATTGACCAGAATCACGCAAATGGCACTCTTTATCCCCTAAATAATGGGCGTCGCCTCCCGACGGCAAGCCCGCTCCCCCCAGAGGCAACGTCAAGGATAACGGGTATATCGCGTTTTTACGCCGGATCCGCTACCTTATGCGGGCAGTTCAGCCCCTTTGTAAGGAAATTTATGCGTAATCGTACCCTGGCCGATCTCGACCGCGTGGTGGCGTTGGGCGGCGGACACGGCCTGGGCCGTGTGATGTCGGCCCTGTCGTCCTTAGGCTCCCGCCTGACCGGCATCGTTACCACCACCGACAACGGCGGTTCCACCGGCCGCATCCGCCGTTCGGAAGGCGGCATTGCCTGGGGCGATACCCGCAACTGTCTCAACCAGCTGATCACCGAGCCGAGCGTCGCCTCGGCGATGTTCGAATACCGCTTCAGCGGCAACGGCGAACTGGCCGGCCATAACCTCGGCAACCTGATGTTGAAAGCGCTGGATCACCTGAGCGTGCGCCCGCTGGAAGCGATCAACCTGGTGCGCAGCCTGTTGAAGGTGGACGCGGCGTTGATCCCGATGTCGGAACAGCCGGTGGATTTGATGGCGCACGATCACGAAGGCAACCATGTTTACGGTGAAGTGAATGTTGACCAACTGACTCATATGCCGCAGGAGCTGATGCTGTCTCCCCCGGTCAACGCCACGCGCGAAGCGCTGGACGCCATCGCGCAGGCCGACGTGATCCTGATTGGGCCGGGCAGTTTTCTCACCAGCCTGATGCCGCTGCTGCTGCTCGACGATCTCACCCAGGCGCTGCGCCGTAGCAGCGCCAGCATGATCTATATCGGCAACCTCGGCCGCGAGCTGAGCGTGGCCGCCGCGGCGCTGTCGTTAAAGGACAAGCTGACGCTGATGGAAGAGAAGATCGGCCGCCGGATGATCGATGCGCTGATCGTCGGCCCGGCGGTGGACGCCAGTGAAGTGCAGGATCGGGTGGTGATTCAGCAACCGCTGGAAGCGAGCGACATCCCTTATCGCCACGATCGCCAGCTGCTGCGCCAGGCGCTGGATCAAGCGCTGGTAGAGCTGGCCGACCGCCGCTAACCGAATTTAACCGTCTCGCCCGCGCAGCCAGGGATTATCGCTGGCTGGGGCGGGATGGCTGACCATATCGATATACAGATCTTCCACCTCTTTACGCGCCCAGGGCGTGCGACGCAAAAATTTCAGACTGGACTTGATGCTCGGATCGCTGCGGAAGCAGTTGATGCGAATGCGCGCGCCCAGCTCGGACCAACCGTAGTGATCCACCAGTTTATTCAGCAGTTGCTCCAGCGTCACGCCGTGCAGCGGGTCTTTAGACTGGTGTTGGCTCATGTTCGGTACTCTTCGTGGTCAAATCGGGCCGCACACCATAACAGCTTTGACGCGGCCGACAAGGAATTTTGACGCCCACAGCGCGGGCGCCGTCCAACGGTCAGGAAATCGCGATGAACTGCTCGCGCAGCTGGTGGATCTCGTCGCGCAGCGCAGCCGCCTGCTCGAACTCCAGATTTTGCGCATGGGTATACATCTGCGCTTCCAGATCGCGGATTTTCTGATCCAGCGCTTTCGGCGTGAGGTTCTGCAGCTGAGCGCCGCTGTCCGCCGCCTTGACCCTGCCTTTACCCTTGGCGCGGTTGACCGGCTGGCCAATCTGCAGAATGTCGCCGATCTTCTTGTTCAGCCCCTGCGGCACGATGCCGTTGGCTTCGTTGTAAGCCTGCTGCTTGGCGCGCCGCCGCTCGGTTTCACCGATCGCTTTGGCCATCGAATCGGTGATGCGATCGCCATACAGGATCGCCTTGCCGTTCAGGTTACGCGCCGCGCGGCCGATGGTCTGGATCAGCGAACGTTCGGAACGCAGGAAGCCTTCCTTGTCGGCGTCCAGAATCGCCACCAGCGACACCTCAGGCATGTCGAGCCCCTCACGCAGCAGGTTGATGCCCACCAGCACGTCAAACTCGCCCAGACGCAGGTCACGAATGATTTCGACGCGTTCCACGGTGTCGATATCCGAGTGCAGGTAGCGCACGCGCTCGCCATGCTCTTCCAGGTATTCGGTCAGGTCTTCCGCCATGCGTTTGGTCAGGGTGGTCACCAGCACGCGCTCGTTGATCGCCGCGCGCTTGCGGATCTCGGAGAGCAGATCGTCCACCTGAGTAGCGACTGGCCGCACTTCCACGATCGGATCCAGCAGCCCTGTCGGGCGCACCACCTGGTCGATCAGATCGCCGCCGGATTTCTCCAGCTCATATTTGCCCGGCGTGGCGGAAACATAGATGGTCTGCGGCGCCAGCGCCTCGAACTCCTCGAAGCGCAGCGGGCGGTTGTCCAGCGCCGATGGCAGGCGGAAACCGTACTCCACCAGCGTTTCCTTGCGCGCGCGGTCGCCCTTGAACATCGCGCCGATTTGCGGAATGGTGACGTGGGATTCGTCGACCACCAGCAGGCCGTCCGCCGGCAGGTAATCGAACAGCGTCGGCGGCGGCTCGCCCTCGGCGCGCCCGGAAAGGTAGCGCGAGTAGTTTTCGATGCCCGAGCAGTAACCCAGCTCGTTCATCATCTCCAGATCGAACTGGGTGCGCTGCGTCAGGCGCTGCTCTTCCAGCAGCTTGTTGTTGGCCAAAAGCACCTTGCGGCGGTCCGCCAGATCGACCTTGATCTCTTCCATCGCCTGAATGATCCGCTCGCGCGGCGTCACGTAGTGCGACTTCGGGTAGATGGTAAAACGCGGCACCACCTGCTCAATCTGCCCGGTCAGCGGATCGAACAGCGACAGCCGCTCCACTTCGTCGTCGAACAGCTCGACGCGCAGCGCCAGCTCGTCCGATTCCGCCGGGAAGATGTCGATCACCTCACCGCGCACGCGGAAGGTGGCGCGCTGGAAAGCCTGATCGTTGCGGGAATACTGCAGCTCCGCCAGCCGGCGCAAAATGGAGCGCTGATCGATGATCATGCCCTTGGTCAGATGCAGCATCATCTTCAGGTAAAGATCCGGATCGCCCAGGCCGTAGATCGCCGACACCGACGCCACCACCACCACGTCGCGCCGCTCCAGCAGCGCCTTGGTGGCGGAAAGGCGCATCTGCTCGATGTGCTCATTCACCGAAGCGTCTTTTTCAATGAAGGTGTCGGAGCTGGGCACGTAGGCTTCCGGCTGGTAGTAGTCGTAGTAAGAGACGAAGTACTCCACCGCATTCTCCGGGAAAAACTCTTTCATCTCGCCGTACAGCTGCGCCGCCAACGTCTTGTTCGGCGCCAGCACCATGGTCGGCCGATTCAGATCGGCTATCACGTTGGCGATGGTGAACGTTTTGCCCGAGCCGGTTACCCCCAGCAGCGTCTGGTGCGCCAGGCCGTCTTCCAACCCCTCTTCCAGTTTGCGGATGGCATCCGGCTGATCGCCGGCCGGTTTGAAATCAGAATGCAGTTTGAAAAGTTTACTCATTGCTCGGCTACCCTGTGGAGATGCGCGCGCTCAGGCGGCCAGCCGGCTCTGCGCCGGACGTGGCCCCTAATTATGGAAAGTGTCGGCGATTTGCGCCAGTGCCCATGATACTGGATATAAAACCAGCTTCAAGCGGATTCGTCGCTGCGCCCGGCAGCGCGGCAACGCCGTTGCACCGTGAGGTTACAGCGGGGTGACATTTTTATTGTCAATAACAGATTTATCCCCAGAACTTGCCGAAAATTAACTTATTGATAGCACCGCGGCGAAAAATCACACATAGAAACCCGATCAATGCCCTGGCGTCTTGATTTTAGTTAATTTATTGATAATTAATAGTTTTAATAAAAAGACGAGATTGCGGACAAAGCGAACAGAACCCGCGTCGGCTCTCGCTTTACAGCGTTTTTCTAAATCTAATGCACAAGGTTATCCACAGGAATAGTGGATAACTCTCACCGCCCCGCCCGTGGCGGGAGTTACAGAAAGAAAGCTTTTCGCCCTTTACACTCGCCAAAATGGCTTTTTTAGTTATTTTTTCATAAAAATATCGCTTTGTTTATGCCGATTAATACTAAAAATCCCCATTGCCAAAATCGCATTGCCCCCTTTCACGCCGATCGCGCTTGACGGCGGCGCAACGCCTTGCACCACGCCCACGCCGGAGAGCACCACAAGAGTGCAAAAAACGTCCGGGTTAACTTCCCGGCGTATTTTCAGGCCGCCGCGGCAGAGCGCGTCGGGCCTGACAGGCGGTTAACAAAGCGATAACACTCCCCCTTTTCGGCCAGTGGCAAAACTGGCCTGGGAGTTGCTTTATCTTCCCGCGTGCGAACGAGGCGCGACAGCATAATGCGCTGCCGAATGCGGCGTGCAACCGCCGCCTGGCTATGCCTCGTAAAAGCGCGAGAACGACACCAAGTCGTCATAAACGTCGTTTTTCACGACATATTGACTGTCTTTCCGTCCACCGCAGACATTGCTCAGGTGAATCGGAGGGACGGCATTTTGTTCCGGACATTGCCACACTCGGGAAATCAACCGCCAATGCGGCCTTTGCAGCACCCCACCAACGAGTGGAACGGGCGCCTATGTCTATGAGGAGAATGCCACATGCTGAGTCTGAGATCGGTCAATCAATTTTACGGGCAAAATCATACCCTGTGGGACATCAACCTGGAGCTGCCGCGCGGCCAGTGCACCGTGCTGCTCGGGCGCAACGGCGTGGGCAAGACCACGCTGGTCAACTGCATCATGGGGCATTTGCCGGTGGTGAGCGGCAGCATGACCTGGCAGCCGGCGGATCAGCCGCCGCAAAACCTGCTGCTGCAACCGATGGAGCGCCGCGCCGCACTCGGCATCAGCCACGTCCCGCAAGGGCGGCAACTCTTCTCGCAGCTGAGCGTGGAAGAGAATCTGCAAGTGGCGCAGATGGCCGTGCGCGGCGCCCCTTACCGCATTCCGCCGCTGATCTACAGCCTGTTTCCCAATTTGCGCCAGATGCGCACCCGCCGCGCCGGCGATCTGTGCGAAGGCGCTCAGCGCCAGTTGGCGATTGGTCGTGCGCTGGCGCAGGAGCCGGCGCTGCTGATCCTCGACGAACCGACAACGGGCGTACCGCCCTCGATCGCCGCCGACATCGGCAACGTGATCCGCAGGCTCAACTATGAGTTGGGCATGACCATTTTGCTGGTAGAGCATCAGCTGCCGTTCGTGCGCCGGGTGGCGGATCGTTTTTGTCTGCTCGATAGCGGGCGCACCGTGGCGCACGGCGCGCTGGCGCAGCTGGATGAGGCGCTGATCGGCGCCGGGCTGGCGGAGTGAGTGCTCGGGTTAGCGATTAGGTTGCTGTTGTATCAGTCACGGCCGGTCTGCGCCCAATAGGCATGGGCCGGCCATCTTTTCATACTCGATAGGGGTCACACCGACACCATAATATCGAGGGATGTAAGCATGACAGACAACAACGCGGCATTTATTCAATACGCGGATTTGCACAACAAAAACTGGAGCCTGCAGGAACGTCTTAATATTGAAGGCATTTACGTCAGTTCGCGCGACGAACTGGTCGGCGCACAAGACTTTATCATCAAAACGTTAAAACGCCCTGCGATTGTCAGATTCGCCGCGCCTTTTGCCCTTTGGACGGCGCCTAAAACCGATATCAATGTCGGATTCGTCTATATCGACGGCAACGGCGTCAACGTCACTACCGAGATCCCCAACGGCACGGAAAGCGACCATAACTATTTCCTGCGCTGCTATACCAGCAACGGCGCGCTGGATAACAACGTTCCTATTCGCCCGGCGCCTATCATGAAAGATTTCACCGTAAAGGGCATCGGCGCCAGGATTAACAACAGCAAAGATGAAACGACGATCGAATACACCTATATCGACGGCGTCCGTTTCGATTCGCCTGAAGGCCCGCAGGGCAACTTTTCCGTCAATAACGTCTATATTTCCGGCTTCTACTACGGCCTGTACTACGGTACCAATGCCTATATCGCCCACCACTACGCCTGTGAAGTCATTCGCTGTTTTGAGTGCCTGCATATGCCTTCAACGAACAGCGGCGCCCAAAACTTCGGCGAAGGCATCAACTTCTTCGGTGGCACCCTCGGCAATTCCCAGGGGCTGGCCGTTCGCAACGCTAACCCCAACGGCGCCTTCCGCCTGTTCGGCACTTCGATCGACTATGCCGGCTCGATTGCCGACGTTGAGGCCGGTAGCATTGAATTGCATGGCTGCCATATGGAATTCAACAACGGTAATAGTCCGCTCACGGAAATTCCCTTCCGTTGCAGCGCCAATCAAAATGCATCGCTGTTGATTCACGGCGGCGAAATCATCGTCGCCGGCGGCCGACTGGCGCAAGCGTCGCTGTTTTACGCCGAGGCCGGCAGTAGCGGGATTATCGTCGACAGCGTGAAGTTCTATGGCGTACGAACCGCCAGCGGCCGCTATTTCAGCGGTACCGGCGACTTTGTCATCGTCAATAGCCGACTGGATGGCGGTGGGGGTGGCGCCGGGATCCAGACGCTGGTCGGCGCCGTGAATAACAAGTTAAAAGACGGTGAGTTCGCCTTTTCCGCTAAGCCGTTTGGCTGGGAAGTGACAGGCGGCACGATCAGCGAGCCCTTTACCTCAGACGCAGTGACTATCAGTATCGAAGCCGGCGCGGGCGTCAACGGCAGCAATGCCCTGAAAGTGACCAAGTTGGGCAACGCCAATACCAACGCCGGAGTGAGAGTGATCGTGCCCGCCGCGCAATATGAGCAGCTGGGCGCCTGTTTTACCCTGAAAACGGTCAACGGCGGTACCGGCAATCTGTTCGCGACGCTGCAATATGCCTGTATCCAGGACCATGCGGACAACGGCGTCTCGCTCATCGCCAAAGCCGCGCCGGCAGCCTGGGACGCCGCCTTGAAAGCCGATGCTTACGCCGAGTACACCGAATATCGTTTCAACGCCAATCGACGAAAAGTCCCGGTCTGGGCGACCCATGTCATCCTGACGTTCAACCTGTTTGCCCTGGCGAAAAATGGCGTGCTTTATCTCGATAACGCCTGTATTACCGCTATGTAAAAGCCAACGCCGGGTCATAAGACCCGGCGTTGTGATTCATCAGCCAGAACCTCTCACTGCGCCAGCAAGCTGATATCCAGATACTGCCCCAGCGGCGCCCGTTCGGCCTGCGGCAGGTGCGGGATTTCGCCCAGCAGCGGCGCGGGCAGCATACGGCGCAGCGTAGCCAGGTATTCCTGATGCCGCCGCCCCGGCGGCGCCACGTCGTTGGCGATCCAACCGGCCAGCGTCAGCCCGGCCTGTTGCACCGCCTGGGCCGTCAGCACCGCGTGGTTGATGCAGCCCAGCTTGATGCCCACCACCAGGATCACCGGCAGTTGCTCTTGCCGCACCCAGTCGGCGAAGGTGTACTCCGCCGACAACGGGGTAAACCACCCGCCGGCCCCCTCGACCAGCACCCAGTCGGCGCGCTGCCCCAGCCGGCGCAGGCCGTCGGACAGCCGCGCCGCGTCGATCGGCCGGCCTTCATCGGCGCTGACGATATGCGGCGAGGTCGGTTCGGCAAATACGTAAGGGTTCACTTCGTCGTAATCCAGCGCCACACCGCTGTTGGCCTGCAGCGCCAGCGCGTCGCCGTTGCGCAGCCCCTCGGCGGTCATCTCGCTGCCGGAGGCCACCGGCTTATAGCCGGCGCTGCGGTAGCCCGCCCGGTTGGCGGCCTGCAGCAAGGCGCTGCTGGCGACGGTTTTCCCCACTTCGGTGTCGGTGCCGGTCACGAACCAACGTTTACTCACGATAAATCACTCCATAAGCCAGATGATAGCTGAGCGGGAACTGCCCCTGCCGGCACGGGTAAGCCGCCTGCAGCGCGGCGAGGCGGCCGCGCGACATCAGGCCGCCCTCGCGCCCCTGATGCAAATGCGTCGCCCCGATGCCCTTGAGCGAACGCATCAGCGTCATCACGTCCGGGTAGTTCAGGATACGCAACTCCGTCACCAGTTCGTGTCGATAGGCGGCGCAGGCGGTGCGGATCTGCGTCAACGGCAAAAAGGCGTTCACGTGACGTTCGCCGTCCACCTGTTGCCAGGCGTCCCCCAATTCCTGCAGCGAGCCCGCCGCCAGCGTGGAAAACAGGATCACGCCGCCGGGACGGGTCACGCGATACAGCTCCGCCAGCGCGGCAGGCAGATCGCTGCACCACTGCACCACCAGGCTGCTGAAACAGATGTCCATCGCCGCATCGGGCAGCGGCACCTGTTCGATATCGCCCAGCAGATAATGATGCGCCGCCTGCCGTTGGCGGGCGACGTCCAGCATGCCCGGCGCCAAATCGAGCGCGGTCACCCGTTTGCCGCGCTCACGCCACATACGGCTGAAATAGCCGGTGCCGCAGCCGGCGTCCAGCAGCCGTTCGCCCGGGTGGGAACTCCCCATCCCCAGTAAGCGCTCGCCAACGTCACGCTGCAGCGCGGCGGCGGCGTCGTAGCTGCCGGCCGCGCGGCTGAAGGCCGAGGCGACCGCCTGTTTGTTCACTGTGTCATTGGCTGACGTCATTCAGCACCTCCAGCAGGCGATCGATATCCTGCGGCTGATGCGCCGCCGTCAGGGTAATGCGCAGCCGCGCGCCGCCCGGGGGCACCGTCGGCGGACGGATGGCGCTCACCCACAGGCCGCACTCGCGCAGGCGGGTCGCCAGATCGAGCGCGCGCTGATTATCCCCCACCAGCAGCGGCTGGATGGCGGTGTCGGAATCCGTCAGGGTCAGCGCCAGCGGCGCCGCGCCCTGGCGGAAACGCCGAATGTTGTCCTGCAGCCGGGCGCGCAGGTCATCGCCCTCTCGAATGCAGACCAGCGCCGCCTGCAGCGCGCAGGCCTGTGCCGGCGGCATCGCGGTGCTGTAGATCAGATGGCGGGCGAACTGCAGCAGATACTCGGCGGTCGCCTCATCGCACAGCACCGCCGCGCCGCTGACGCCGAACGCCTTGCCGAAGGTCGCCACCAGCAGTTCAGGGCGCACGCCCTGCTGCCAGCAGCTGCCGCGGCCTTGCTCACCGCGCACGCCGATGCCGTGGGCGTCGTCCACCATCAGCCAGGCGCCCGCCGCACGGGTTAAGCGATGCAGCTCTGCCAACGGCGCGCCGTCGCCATCCATGCTGAACACCCCTTCGGTGACCGCCAGCCGCTGCCCGTCGCAGGGTTTGGCCAGCAGATCCGCCAAGGCCTGCGGTTGATTGTGCTGGAACCGGCGCAGCTCGGCCGGCGACTGCGCCGCCGCCTCCAGCAGCGAGGCGTGGCTGAGACGATCGGCCAAAATGCGATCGCCCTTTTGCATCAACGCCGCCAGCACCGCCTGGTTGGCGGCGTAGCCGGAGATGAACAGCAGCGCGCGCGGATAGCCGAGCCACGCCGCCAGTTGCTCTTCCAGCGCCTGATGCGCTGCGCTAAAACCGGTCACGTGGCCCGAACCGCCGCTGCCGACGCCGTAACGCTGCGCGCCCTGCTGCCAGGCGGCGATCACCCGCGCATCCTGGCTCAAGCCCAGGTAGTCGTTGCCCGAGAAGTTCAGATAGAGACGATCGCCGAGCCGGATCTGGCGGCCGTTGCCGCCCTCGGTGGTCTGTCGCCGGCGGTAGGCGGCGTTCAGGCGCCGCTCAGCCAGCGCCTGCTCGATGCGTTGCTGCCAGCTCATCACGGCGCCGCGTTGTAAAACTCGGCGGTATCGGCGTTCAGCAGTTGCTTGGCCAGCACCTGCTGTTGCTGGTTGTCGCCGTGTTCGGTTGCGGTCTGCTGCGGGTTGAGCCCCAGCTTGCGGAACAGCTGCAGGTCTTTGTCTTCTTCCGGATTCGGCGTGGTCAGCAGCTTGCAACCGTAGAAGATCGAGTTGGCGCCGGCCATGAAGCACATCGCCTGCGTCTGTTCGTTCATCTGTTCGCGGCCTGCGGAGAGACGGACATAAGAAGATGGCATCATGATGCGCGCCACCGCGATGGTGCGGATGAAATCAAACGGATCGACGTCATCGTTATCCGCCAGCGGCGTGCCTTTCACCTTCACCAACATGTTGATCGGCACGCTCTCCGGTGGTTTTGGCAGGTTGGCCAGCTGCACCAGCAACCCGGCGCGATCGCGCACCGTTTCACCCAGCCCGACGATGCCGCCGGAGCACACTTTGATGCCGGCGTCGCGCACCTTGTCGAGCGTATCCAGGCGCTCCTGGTAGCTGCGGGTGGTGATGATGCTGCCGTAGAACTCCGGCGAGGTGTCGAGGTTATGGTTGTAGTAATCCAGCCCGGCCTCCGCCAGCCGCTCGGCCTGGGTGCCATCCAATGTGCCCAGCGTCATGCAGGTTTCCATGCCCATCGCTTTCACGCCCTGCACCATTTGCTGCAGATAAGGCATATCGCGCTCGTGCGGGTTCTTCCACGCCGCGCCCATGCAAAAACGGGTCGAACCGTTCGCCTTGGCCTTGCGCGCCGATTCCAGCACCTGCTCGACCTGCATCAACCGCTCCGACTCCAGGCCGGTCTTGTAGCGTGAGCTCTGCGGGCAGTATTTGCAGTCTTCCGGGCAAGCGCCGGTCTTGATCGACAGCAGCGTGCTGACCTGCACCTGACGCGGGTCGAAGTGCTGGCGGTGTACGGTTTGCGCTTCGAACAGCAGTTCCAGCAGCGGTTTATCAAACAGGGCCTGGGCTTGCCCTACTGTCCAGTGAATGCGGTCGGCCATCATGGCGTCTCCAAAACGAAAAAGTGTCGCCAGTTTAAATATTGTGGATATACTGTCAACCAATCTTAATCCAATTTGGTTTACAACAATGTCTGTCACCGCTTCCGACCTGGCGTTTGACCAACGCCATATCTGGCACCCCTACACCTCCATGAGCCGCCCGTTACCCTGTTACCCGATCGAATCGGCCAGCGGCGTCGAACTGCAGCTGGCGGACGGCCGGAGTCTGGTGGACGGCATGTCCTCCTGGTGGGCGGCGATCCACGGTTACAACCATCCGCGCCTGAATCAGGCCGCCAGCCAGCAGTTGGAGAAGATGTCGCACGTGATGTTCGGCGGCATTACCCATCCGGCCGCCATCTCGCTGTGCCGTCGGCTGGTGGCGATGACGCCGGAAGCGCTGCAGTGCGTGTTCCTGGCGGACTCTGGTTCGGTGGCGGTAGAAGTGTCGCTGAAAATGGCGCTGCAGTACTGGCAGGCGCGCGGCGAGCGCCGGCAGCGCATCCTGACGCTGCGCCACGGCTATCACGGCGATACCTTCGGCGCGATGTCGGTCTGCGATCCGGACAACTCGATGCACAGCCTCTATCAGGGGTATCTGGCGCCACACCTGTTCGCCACCGCGCCGCAGTGCCGCTTCGACGAGGAATGGCGCGAAGAGGATATCGCGCCGTTCGCCGCGCTGCTGGAGCAGCACGCCGGTGAAGTGGCGGCGGTGATCCTGGAACCGGTGGTGCAAGGCGCCGGCGGCATGCGCATCTACCATCCGACCTACCTCAAGCGGGTGCGCGAGCTGTGCGATCGCCATCAGGTGCTGCTGATCGCCGACGAGATCGCCACCGGTTTCGGCCGCACCGGCAAGCTGTTCGCCTGCGAGCACGCGCAGGTGGTGCCGGACATTCTCTGTCTGGGCAAGGCGCTGACCGGCGGCTATATGACCCTTTCCGCCACCTTGACTACCCGCCATGTGGCGGAGACCATCAGCAACGGCGCGGCCGGCTGCTTTATGCACGGGCCGACCTTTATGGGCAATCCGCTAGCCTGCGCCGTGGCGGACGCCAGTCTGGCGCTGCTGGCGGAAAATCGCTGGCAGGCGCAGGTGAGCGCCATCGAAACCCAGTTGAAGCGGGAACTGTTGCCGTTGGCGGCGCTGCCGAAGGTGGCCGACGTGCGGGTGCTGGGCGCGATTGGGGTGGTGGAGATGCGCGAACCGGTGGATGTCGCCGAGCTGCAGCGCAGGTTCGTCGAGCGCGGGGTATGGATCCGGCCGTTCGGCAAGCTGATTTACCTGATGCCGCCTTACATCATCGAAGCGGACCAGCTCAGCCGCCTGACCGCCGCCGTCGCCGCCGCCGCGCGTTAATGCCTTACCAATGCTGGTCCAGATAGCGGGCCAGCAATCCCAAACACAGCAGCCACAGTAAAATGATCATCGCCGCTGCCATGCGGCCGGTGGGATTATCGACGCGCTTTTGCGCCTTCTCGCGCAGCTCGGCCATCAGCGGTTTGGGGATCAGCCGCACCGCCAACATGATGCCCAACGGCACGATGATCACATCGTCCAGATAGCCCAGCACCGGAATAAAATCCGGGATCAGATCGATCGGCGAGATCGCATAGCCGGCCACCAGCAGCGCGATCAGCTTGGCGTACCACGGGGTGCGCTTATCACGGGCGGCCAGCCACAGCGCGTAGATATCGCGCTTAATGCCTTTGGCCCAACGGCGCAGCCAGCCGAACCACGGCGTGCGTTTTTTCAGTGAAATCATGATTACTTCATATAAGAACGTAAAACGGTCATCAATTGCTCGATGTCCTGCTCGCGCTGCTGCGGCGTAGCGTCCGCGGCAGCCAGATGTTCGCGCACATGCCCTTCCAGCACCTGCGCCATCAGACCGTTGACCGCGCCGCGCACCGCCGCGATCTGCTGCAGAACAGCCGAACATTCGCCGCCGCTCTCCAGCGCGCGTTCCAGCGCTTCGGCCTGCCCTTTAATGCGGCGCACCCGCGCCAACAGCTTCTTTTGATCTCTGTGGGTATGGCTCATCATTTCCGCCTGATTGTTATTTACTATACTGGGGTATAGTATATTTCAGCACACTATCTTTTGCTGGGGAACTTCACCATGACGTCTCATGCGCCCGTTTTGCACCGCGAGCACAGCCACGTTTTTGACGATGGTAACCCATTGGCCGAAAGAAACACCAGATGGGCGGTGATACTCACCGCCAGTATGATGGCTATCGAGATCGCCGGCGGCTGGCTGTTTAACTCGATGGCATTGCTGGCCGACGGCTGGCACATGAGTTCGCACGCGCTGGCCCTGGGCCTGTCGGTGCTGGCTTACGGCGCCGCACGCCGGCTGGCCAAGGATCGCCGCTTTAGCCTCGGCACCTGGAAGATCGAAGTGCTGGCCGGTTACACCAGCGCGGTGTTGTTGGTGCTGGTGGCGGCGCTGATGCTGTTTCAGTCTGGGCAGCGGCTGCTGAATCCCAGCCCGATTCATTACAACGAAGCCATCGCCATCGGCGCGATCGGGCTGGCCGTCAACCTGCTCTGCGCCTGGCTGTTGCGCGGCGGCGGCCACCATCATCATCACGGGGATGACCACGACGACACTCATCATGACCTCAACCTGCGTTCCGCCTATGTTCACGTGCTCGCCGACGCCGCCACCTCGGTGCTGGCGCTCGTCGCGCTGTTCGGCGGCAAGCTTTGGGGCGCCGCCTGGCTCGATCCGCTGATGGGCATCGTCGGCGCGGCGATGGTGGCCGCCTGGGCCTATAGCCTGATGCGCGATAGCGGAAAGATTTTGCTGGATGCCGAAATGGACGCCCCGGTGGCGCAAGAGATCCGCCAGGCCCTGGCCGCTTCCGGCCACGCGCTCACGCTGACCGATTTGCATGTAGGCCGCATCGGCAAAGGAAAATATCATTGCGTCCTCGCCCTGAGCAGCGCCGATCGCGCCCTCACCGCCGATCGGGTGCGCCAACTGTTGGCCGCGCATCCCGAACTGGTGCATGTCACCGTCGAGATCAACCGTCCGCCGCTGGCGCAAGGGGTTGTATTGTTCCACCGAAAAGATCTAGCTTAAGGGTCCGCGTTTATCGACAACTGGGAGTCATTATGGCTTTTCGTTTGTACAGCAACGATCTGCAGGACGGCGGCACAATGCCGCAGACGCAGGTCTTCAACGGCATGGGCTACCGCGGCGATAACCTGTCGCCGCACCTGGCCTGGGACGGCGTGCCCGCCGGCACCAAAAGCTTCGTCGTCACCCTGTACGATCCCGATGCCCCGACCGGCTCCGGCTGGTGGCACTGGGTGGTGGCCAATATTCCGGCCGACGTGCGCGAGCTGCCGCAGGGCGCAGGCTCCGGCAAAGCGCCGTTGCCGAGCGCCGCGCTGCAAACCCGTACCGACTTCGGCTCGGCCGGTTACGGCGGCGCCGCGCCGCCGAATGGCGAACGCCACCGCTATCAGTTCACCGTGCATGCGCTGGACGTGGAAAGCATTGAGGTGGATGAAGGCTCCAGCGGCGCGTTGGTGGGCTTTAACGTGCATTTCCACAGCCTCGGCAGCGCCACGCTGACGGTGATGTTCAACTGATTGATCTCCGCCCATAAAAAAGCGCGGCTCAACCGAACCGCGCTTTTCTGCTCTGCCCGCCGAATTACTTCGCCAGCACGCTTACCCACATCGGGCCTTTGCCCACCGGATAACGCGCCAACATAGTCAGCTGACCGCTGGCCTGATCAATTTCATGCACCGCGATGTGATCGGACTTCTGGCCGGACGAAATCACGAAGCGGCCGCTGTGATCGATATTGAAACCGCGCGGTTGCGCTTCGGTCGGATAATAGCCGACCACGCTCAACGTGCCGCCGTCTTCGGAGACGCTGAAGAGGGTCAGAATGCTGGCGGTGCGATCGCTGGTGTACAGGAAGCGGCCGTTCGGCGTGATATGAATGTCCGCCGCCCAGCGGGTGCCGTCGAAATCGTCCGGCATGATATCCAGCGTTTGCGTCACGGTGTATTTGCCGCCGTTTTCCGAAATGGCCAGCACGTCCACCGTGCCGTTCAGCTCATTGACGCAATAAGCGAACTTGTCGTTGTGGTGGAACGCCATATGGCGCGGACCGGCGCCGGCGGCGATATCCACCGCGTCCTGCGCGTGCGGCGTCAGCTGGCCCGCCAGGCTCAGGTTGAACAGACGGATGCGGTCTTCTTTCAGACACGGCACCAGCACCAGCTGGTTGGTCGGATCGATGTTGGCGGAGTGCGGCGCGCTCAGGCCGTCGATCTGTTGGATCGGCGCCGTGACCACGCCGTCGTGGCCGATCGGGCTGATGCTGGCGCAGTTGCCGCTGTAGGAAGCGGAGAACAGGTAACGCCCCTGCAAATCGGTGGAGATATGGGTCGGGCTGCCCGGCAGCGGCGCCATGCCGGCCTGCTGCAGCGTGCCGTCCGCCTCGATGCGGTAGCTGACGATGCCGAACGCCGGACGCACGCCGACGTACAGGTGAGTCTTGTCCGGATGAAGGGTCATCGGCTGCACCTGGCCCGGCACGTCAACGGTTTGCAGCAGCGCCAGCGCGCCGGCGTCGTCCAACTGCCAGACGTGGATCTGCTGGCTCTCCGGGCTGGCGACATAAACGATTTGCTTCATGTGTTCTCCTTGCAAAGGGTAAAAGAGGAACCGGTTTCAGGCCGTTCGATTGTCCCTAGCTTACCGCACATCCGTCGCATGGCAACCCTGCTTAGCACCGGAAGCTCACGCGGTTTTCTCCATTGGCTATCCGGTGTACCATCGGATTAATTTTATGGCTAACGATAACGAGAACCCTATGAGCTACCGCGTCATCGCCCTCGATCTTGACGGCACCCTGCTGGACAATCAAAAACGCATCTTACCGCAGTCGCTGGAAGCGCTGGCGCAGGCGCGCGCCGCCGGCGTCCAGGTGGTGGTGGTCACCGGCCGCCATCACGTCGCCATCCATCCGTTCTACCAGGCGCTGCAGATTGACACGCCGGCCATCTGTTGCAACGGCACTTACCTGTATGATTTTCAGCAGAAAAAGGTGCTGGCCGCCGATCCCTTGGCGAAGGAGCAGGCCAAACAGGTGCTGCAGATGCTCAAACAGACCGACATTCACGGGCTGATGTACGTTGACGACGCCATGTTGTATCAGGAACCGAGCGGCCACGTGACTCGCTCGCTGGCCTGGGCCGAAACCCTGCCTGCGGCGCAGCGCCCGACGCTGCTGCAGGTCGGCAGCCTGGTGCAGGCGGCCGACGACGCGCAGGCGATCTGGAAATTCGCCACCTCGCACGCCGATATTCCGGCGCTGCGCGAGTTTGCCGACACGGTGGAAAAAGAGCTGGGGTTGGCGTGCGAATGGTCCTGGCACGATCAGGTGGATATCGCCAAAGGCGGCAACAGCAAAGGCAAACGCCTGCGCCAATGGGTGGAGTCGCAGGGGCTGAGCATGGATCAGGTGGTGGCGTTCGGCGACAACTACAACGACATCAGCATGCTGGAAGCGGTCGGTTTGGGCGTGGCGATGGGCAACGCCGATGACGCGATCAAGGAACGCGCCGATCTGGTGATCGCCGATAACCTGCTGCCGGGCATCGCCGAGGTGATCCGCACCCGCGTGCTGTAGTCTTTTCGCCCTCCCGCCGGGAGGGCCCGCCTTAACGGCTCTCGCGGCTGATCGACACGCTTTTCACCTGCGCGTACAGCCACTGCCCGGGGCGGATCGCCAGTTCGTCTCGCGCCCAAGGCGTGATGCGCGCCCACAGCACGTGTTCCCCAACCACCAGCTTCACTTCCACCTGCCCGTCCACGTCCAGACACTCGCTGACCTTGGCCGGCAAGACGTTGCGAATGCTGCTGTTGACCGGCGGCTGCAGCACCAGCGAGACGTCGGCGGCGTTGATGCGAATGCGCAGTTGGGTGCCCAATTCGGCGTCGATGCCGCTGACCCACAGCCGCTGATCGCCGAGCGCCAGCGCGGTCATAGCATAGCGTTGATGATGCTCAATCACGCTGACGCGCAGCACGCTGCTCTGATCTTCACGTTGCAGCCACGGCCGCAGCGCGCTGCTGGCCCAGACGGCTTCCAGCCCGCCGAACGCGCGCACCTCGCCGCGATCCAGCACCATCACCTGCTCGGCCAGACGCAGGATCTCGTCCAGGCTGTGGCTGACGTAGAGGATAGGGATGTTGACGTCCTGCGCCAGCCGCTCCAGATACGGCAGCAGCTCGCGTTTGCGCGGCAGATCGAGCGAGGCCAGCGGTTCGTCCATCAGCAGCAGTTCCGGCGCGGTCAGCAGCGCGCGGCCGATCGCCACCCGCTGTTTTTCACCGCCGGAGAGCGTCAGCGGCAGCCGATTGAGCAGCGGCCCGATGCCCAACAGCTCGACGATGGTGTTGAACTGCGCGCGCATGCCGGCCGCCATGCCGTACTGCAGGTTGCCGCGCACCCGATAGTGCGGGAACAGGCGCGCATCCTGAAACACATAGCCGATACGGCGCTTTTCCGGCGGCAGGCAGAGGCCCGCGGCGGTATCCACCAGCGTGCGGCCATTGAGCGCGATGCGCCCCTGCTGCAAACGGGTCAGGCCGCCGATGGCATTGATCAATGAAGTTTTACCCGCGCCGGACAGGCCGAAAATCGCGGTGATGCCCTGCGCCGGCAAATCGGCGCGGACGTTGAGATTGAGGTCGCCCAGCTGCTGCGAGAAATCCAGCTCCAGCATTTACCCCCCCATCCGTTTGCGGCCCCAGCGGGCCAGCCATTCGGACACCATCAGCGAAGCCAGCGACAGCACGATGGCGATCACGCACAGACGCGCGGCGGCGGCCTCCGCCCCCGGTGTTTCAATCAGCGTATACATCGCCAGCGGAATGGTGCGAGTTTCACCGGGAATGTTGGAGACGAAGGTGATGGTGGCGCCAAACTCCCCCAGCGAACGGGCGAAGGCCAGCACCACGCCGACAATGACGCCGGGCAGTGACAGCGGCAGCGTGATGGTGAAAAATACCCGCCACGGATTGGCGCCCAGCGTGCGCGCCGCCTGTTCCAGCCGGGTATCCACCGCCTCCAGCGCCAGCCGAATGGCGCGAACCATCAGCGGAAACGCCACCACCGCCGACGCCAGCGCGGCACCGCGCCAACTAAAGCTGAAGCTGAAGCCGAACCAATCGTACAGCCGCTCGCCGATGACGCCGCGCCGCCCCATGGCGATCAGCAGCAAATAACCGACCACCACCGGCGGGAGCACCAGCGGCAGGTGAATGACGCCATCGAGCAGCGCCTTGCCGGGAAAACGGCAGCGCACCAGCACCCAGGCCATCAGAATGCCGAACGGCAGGCTGCAGACTACCGCCAAACCGGAAACTTTCAGGCTCAGCTCAACCGCCTGCCACTCGTACTCGCTCAGAATCATTTACGCGGGGTGAATCCATAATGTTCGAAAATAGCGGCCGCTTCCGGGCTCTTCAAATAGGTATAGAAAGCGCTGACCGTCGGATTTTGACGATCTTTCACAATCGCCATCGGATATTCAACCGGTTTGTGGCTGTCTTCCGGGAACACGCCCACCACTTTCACCTTGTCGCTGGCGACCGCGTCGGAACCGTAAACGATGCCGAGCGGCGCTTCACCGCGCTCCACCAACGCCATCGCGCTGCGCACGTTGTTGGCGCGCGCCAGTTTAGGCTCCAGCGTGCGCCAGGCGCCCAGATGCGCCAGCGCCTCTTTGGCGTAGATGCCGGCCGGCACGTGATCCGGATCGCCCACCGCCAGGCGGCCGCCGTTCAGCAGTTTGGCCCAATCGGTCTGCTTGTCGATGGCGATCTTGTCTTGTTTATCGTTCTTGGCGGCGATCAGCACCAGTTCGTTGCCCAGCAGCGTATAGCGGGTGTCTTTCACCATCTGCTGCTTGTCGATGGCGTAATCCATCCACTGTTGATCGGCGGAGATAAACAGATCGGCCGGGGCGCCCTGCTCAATTTGGCGCGCCAGCGTCGAGGACGACGCGAAGGAGGAAACCACCTGCACGTCCTTGCCTTTTTGATACTGGGTGGCGATGTCCTGCAGCGCGTTGGTCAGCGACGCGGCGGCGAACACGGTGATCTTTTCCGCCGCCGAGGCCTGAGCCACCAGGCCCGATGCCAACACGATCCCGCCAACCCATTTGGTCCATTGCTGTTTCATTGTTTTTCTCCGCAAGTTAACGTGCATTATCACTCTTCGTTATATAAAAAATAATATAACGTTGCGCGAAAGCTTGTCATGCGGTTTATCGGCAAAGCGTGAGATAACTTGAGGAATGCCCGCCGGGCGATGCCGACGGGTATCGGGATGGGGAACGGTCAGTGCTGGGTGCGGTTTTCTTTCGAACGGCCCACTTTGGAGAAGACGTTGAACACTTCGCCAAAACCGTAGATCAAGCCGAGAATGAGCGCCATGACCACCGGCACCATCACCACGGCGAATAACAGACTTTTCAATAATTCCAACATGATAGCCTCGCTTAACTGCCCATTGAGCGGCAAATGCCTTTCACCGCATATCAGGTTATTCTAACCCAAAAAAATCGGTAAAACCGGAGTTATTTTAGCCAGCGGGGCGAAATTGTGATCGGCTAAACGTGCCCTTTGGCGCTTTGCCGCCAAATCGGCGACAATACGATTTTTGCCGCCGACAGGATGCGCTATGCAGGCCGAAATTCTTCTGACTCTCAAACTCCAGCAAAAGCTGTTCGCCGATCCGCGCCGCATCGCGCTGCTGAAACAGGTGCAGCACACCGGCTCCATCAGCCAGGGCGCCAAACTGGCGGGCATCAGCTACAAAAGCGCCTGGGACGCCATCAATGAGATGAACCAACTGGCGGAACAAACGGTGGTGGAACGCGCCACCGGCGGCAAAGGCGGCGGGGGCGCGCATTTGACGCACTACGGCCAACGGCTGATCCAGCTGTACGATCTGCTGGGCCAGGTGCAGCAAAAAGCCTTCGACGTGCTGCAGCAGGACGATCTGCCGCTCGATAGCCTGCTGGCGGCCATCTCGCGCTTCTCGCTGCAAACCAGCGCACGCAATCAGTTTTTCGGCACCGTGATCGAACGCGACCACCAGCAGGTACAGCAGCATCTGGCGATCCTGCTGAACGACGGCAGCACTCGCCTGACGGCGGCCATTACCCAGCAAAGCGCCGATCGGCTGCAGCTGACGCCCGGCAAAGAGGTGCTGGCGCTGATCAAGGCGCCCTGGGTGCGTCTGAGCGTCGATGCGGCCGATAACGCCGACGCGGATAATGCGCTGGCGGGCGTGGTGGCCGGCATTCAGCCGGGCGCCGAACACAGCGAGGTGCTGGTGACGCTGGCGGGCGGCGAAACCCTGTGCGCCACCCTGACGACGGCGGAGCTGCAGCGCCTGCAGCTGAGCGTCGGCGCCGCCGTACACGCCCTGTTCAACGCCGATCGGGTGATTGTCGCCACGTTGTGTTAAGCGCAACGTGATGTTGCGTTTTTGTTGATTGACATCACCCGGCAATGCGCCTATTTCTAAGGCAAATAATTGCAAAAAAAGGAACAGGTGATGTCGTCGTTGCACATTTCGCAAGGTTCATTCCGCTTGAGCGATACCCGCACCCTGACGCTGGAAGCGCTGGCGATCCAGGCCGGTGAAAGCTGGGCCTTCGTCGGCGCCAACGGCAGCGGCAAATCCGCCCTGGCGCGCGCGCTGGCCGACGAACTGGTTCTGCTGCGCGGCGAACGCCGCAGCGACTTTCAGCATGCGGTGCGCATCTCCTTCGAACAGTTGCAAAAGATGGTCAGCGACGAGTGGCAACGCAACAATACAGATCTGCTCAGCGCGGACGAAGACGACACCGGCCGTACCGCGGCGGAGATCATTCAGGAAGAGGTGAAAGACGCCGCGCGCTGTGAGCGACTGGCCGCGCAGTTCGGCATTACCGCCCTGCTGACGCGCCGCTTCAAATACCTCTCCACCGGCGAAACGCGCAAGACCCTGCTGTGCCGGGCGCTGATGCCCGAGCCCGACCTGCTGATCCTCGACGAACCCTTCGACGGGCTGGACGTCCACTCGCGCGCGCAGCTCGCCGCGTTGCTGAGCGAGCTTTCCGCCCAGGGCCAAACCGTGGTGCTGGTGCTCAACCGGTTCGACGAAATACCGGATTTTGTCCGCCAGGTGGGCGTGCTGGCGGACTGCACCCTGACCAGCCGCGGGCCGCGCAGCCAGGTGATGGCGGACGCGCTGGTGGCGCAGTTGGCGCACAGCGAAAACCTCAGCGGGCTGGCGCTGCCGGAAACCGAGGATCCGACGCAAAAAGTGGCCCTGCCGGCGGATCGTCCGCTGATCGTCCTGCGTGACGGCGTGGTCAGCTATAACGATCGGCCGATCCTCAATCATCTCGACTGGCAGGTTAACCCTGGTGAACACTGGCAGATCGTCGGCCCAAACGGCGCCGGCAAATCCACCCTGCTCAGTTTGATCACCGGCGATCATCCGCAGGGCTACAGCAACGATCTGACGCTGTTCGGCCGCCGCCGCGGCAGCGGGGAAACCATCTGGGAAATCAAACGCCATATCGGCTACGTCAGCAGCAGCCTGCATCTGGATTATCGCGTCAACACCAGCGTGCGCAACGTGGTGCTGTCGGGGTTCTTCGATTCGATCGGCATTTATCAGGCGGTCTCGGATCGCCAGCGGCAGCTGACAGAGCAATGGCTGGCGCTGCTCGGGCTCAACGGCGCGCGCGGTGACGCCCCGTTCCACAGCCTTTCCTGGGGCCAACAGCGGCTGGCGCTGATCGCCCGTGCGCTGGTGAAACACCCGGCGCTGCTGATCCTCGACGAACCGCTGCAAGGGCTGGATCCGCTCAATCGTCAGCTGGTGCGCCGCTTCATCGACGTGCTGATCGGCCAGGGCGCCACGCAGTTGCTGTTCGTTTCGCACCATGCCGAAGATGCGCCGCAGTGCATCACCCACCGCCTCAGCTTCGTGCCCGACGGCGAGGGCGGCTACGGCTATCAACACCAGCGGCTGGAGGCAGCCTCCGTCTGAAACGCGGCGTAAACATATCCGGCAACACTTCACCGCAGCACATCACATTTGGCCTTTTATCATAGAAAGAAAGAAAGAAAGCCATTTTCTGGAGACGCCATGTCCGCTGCGTTGATTATCATCGACCTGATCGAAGATCTGATCGGGCCCAAAGGCCGCGCCAACCACTGCCGTGAACAGGTGGCGGCGACCCACCTGCTCGCCAACGTCAATGCCGCCGCGGCCTATGCGCGGGTGCGAAAAATCCCGGTAATTTGGGTGCGGGTGGGATTCGCCGACGATTATCATGACATCCCGCCTCACTCGCCGCTGTTCAACCATCTCAAGCAGATCGGCGCGCTGCGGCTAAATGGCCCGGGATGCCGCTGGGTGCCCGAACTGCACCGGGAAGAGACCGATCTGCAGTTTGAAAAAACGGCGGTTAGCGCCTTCTCCGGTAACAATTTGTTAGCCTGGCTGCGGCAACATCGGTGCCACCATTTGCTGCTGGCGGGCATCAGCACGCCGCTCGCCATCGAAAGCACCGCGCGTCAGGCGCACGACGCCGGCTTTCAGGTGACCGTATTGCACGATCTGTGCGCAGCCCCCACGCAGGAGATCCACCAGCAGAGTCTGGATACCCTGCAAAATCTGGCCGAAATCACCCGTTCGCAGGCCTGGATGAGAGGTTAACCCGCATCGCCGCCGGTTGTGTCGGCCGGCATCATGCACGAATGCATCACTGCCCCGACCTTTAGCGTCATTCTGGTGTGCTACTATCCGCTTTAGCGCTCAATTTCGCCATCATCGCACGCCGCAAAGGCGCTGAGCGCCGTGTACATATTTTAAAGGGACATATTATGTGGGGCGTACTGGCTGCTTCGTTATTTTTCTTGCCGTTTAACCGGCTGATAGCCTGGGTGATCCTGGCCGCCTCGGCGGGCATGGGGCTTTATCATGGGGTGCTGACGCCACTCAGCCTGGGTTGCCTGTTGGCCATTGTGGCGCTGGCGGGGCTGCGTCATCATTTTCGCGCGCAGCGTAATCTGGCGATCGCGCTCGAAGGGTTGGTGATCGCCGGCTGCGTGGCGCTGTTCTTGCATCTGGTGCCGGGCATCCACAACCAGCTGATGATCGACGGCGAAAAAGCCGGCCCGCTCAGCGCGCCGTTCACCATGTATTACAACTTCGACAAGGCGATGGTGCCGTTCCTGCTGTTCGCCTGCTTGCCCACATTGTTTTCCGCCGAACGCGGCGGCAACGGCGGCAACGGCGGCAAGGCGGGCTGGATTGCGCTGCTGCTGGCCGTGCCGGCGCTGTTGCTGCTGGCGGTGGCGCTGGGCGGCTTAAAAATCGAGCTGCATGCGCCTGCCTGGATCCTGCCCTTCGTCATGGCGAACCTGTTCTTCGTCTGCATGGCCGAAGAAGCGCTGTTTCGCGGCTACCTGCAGCAGCGCCTCAGCCAGTGGCTGGGGGCCTGGCCGGCGCTGATTGTCGCCTCCCTGGTGTTCGGCGCCGCGCATCTGGCGGGCGGTACGCTGATGGTGATCTTCGCGACCCTCGCCGGGGTGATCTACGGCCTGGCGTGGATGTGGAGCGGCCGTCTGTGGGTGCCGATTCTGTTCCATTTCGGGCTTAATCTGACCCATCTGCTGTTCTTCACCTACCCGCTGTATCAGCATCCCTAACGTCTGACGCCGGCAGAGAGCGCTTCTCTGCCGGTGGCTGGATGAAAACGCTATCACAAGCGCCTCACCGCCCCGCCATCAACCGCTTTGCATGCTGCTTTACGCCGCCTGTCCGGCGCTTTTCACCGAAGTGTAAACGATTCCATTTTTCGCGTTGGATCACCTTTTTATCGCTGTAGCCATGCTATCTTTTTGCGCATTGACCACTCCCTGTTCAGCAATGGGCGTATCAAGACGGTAATTGGAAGCGATTACACCCTCGTCGACGCCAAGAAAGGAACCGTATGACGGAATTTAACCCTATCGACCATCCGCACCGCCGCTTTAACCCGCTGAGCGGCCAGTGGGTGCTGGTCTCACCGCACCGCGCCAAGCGCCCCTGGCAGGGCCAACAGGAGAGCGTCCCCACAGCAACGCTGCCGGCGCACGATCCCGACTGTTTCCTGTGCCCGGGCAACGCGCGCGTCACCGGCGATCGCAATCCGGAATATCGCGGCACCTATGTCTTTACCAACGATTTCGCCGCGCTGATGAGCGATACGCCGCCGGCGCCCGACAGCCACGATCCGTTGATGCGCAGCCAGAGCGCGCGCGGCGTCAGCCGGGTTATCTGTTTCTCTCCCGATCACAGCAAGACCCTGCCCGAACTGACGCTGCCGGCGCTGGAGCAAGTAGTCGCCGCCTGGCAGGCGCAAACCGAGGAGCTGGGCAAGCACTACCCCTGGGTGCAACTGTTCGAAAACAAAGGTGCGGCGATGGGCTGCTCCAACCCGCACCCGCACGGGCAGGTCTGGGCCAACAGTTTTCTGCCGAACGAGGCCGAACGTGAAGATCGCCTGCAACACGACTATTTTCGGGAACATGCCTCCCCGCTGCTGCTGGACTATGCGCAGCGCGAGCTGGCCGCAGGCGAACGCATCGTGGTGAACACCGAGCACTGGCTGGCGGTGGTGCCCTACTGGGCCGCCTGGCCGTTTGAAACGCTGCTGCTGCCGAAAACGGCGGTGCAGCGCATCACCGATCTCAGCGCGGCGCAGAGCCGCGATCTGGCGCTGGCGCTGAAGAAGTTGACCAGCCGCTACGACAACCTGTTCCAGTGCTCGTTCCCCTATTCGATGGGATGGCACGGCGCGCCGTTCAACGGTGCCGACAACCGGCACTGGCAGCTGCACGCCCATTTCTATCCACCGCTGCTGCGTTCAGCCAGCGTGCGCAAATTTATGGTCGGTTACGAGATGCTGGCGGAAACCCAGCGTGACCTGACCGCCGAACAGGCCGCAGAGCGTCTGCGCGCCGTCAGCGATATTCATTACCGTGAAGCCGGAGCCCAAGCATGAGCCTGAAACCGCTTACCCATTCCCTGTTTACCGAACACTTCGGCTATGCGCCGGCGTTGACCATCCAGGCGCCGGGGCGGGTGAACCTGATCGGCGAGCATACCGATTACAATGACGGCTTCGTGCTGCCCTGCGCCATTGATTACCAAACCGTTATCGCCTGCGCCAAGCGCGACGACCGTCAGATCCGCGTGCTGGCCGCCGATTATCAGAATCAGCAGGATCAATTCTCGCTCGACGATCCGATCGTCAGCCATCCCGACCAGCGCTGGTCCGACTATGTCCGCGGCGTGGTGAAGCACCTTCAGCGCCGTAACGCCGATTTCGGCGGCGCGGATCTGGTGATCGCCGGCAATGTGCCGCAGGGCGCGGGGCTCAGCTCCTCCGCCGCGCTGGAAGTGGCGGTGGGCCAGGCGCTGCAGGCGCTCTATCAGCTGCCGCTGGACGGCGTGGCGCTGGCGCTGAACGGCCAGGAGGCGGAGAACCAATTCGTCGGTTGCAACTGCGGCATCATGGACCAGCTGATCTCCGCGCTCGGCCGGCGCGACAGCGCTCTGCTGATCGACTGCCGCTCGCTGGAGACCCGCGCGGTGCCGATGCCGGACAGCGTGGCGGTGGTGATCATCAACTCCAATGTGCAACGCGGGCTGGTGGACAGCGAATACAACACCCGCCGCAAACAGTGCGAAGAAGCGGCGCGTTTCTTCGGCGTCAAGGCGCTGCGCGACGTCAGCCCCGAACAGTTTGCAGCGCGTCAACATGAGTTGGATCCGTTGGTGGCCAAACGCGCGCGCCATGTCATCAGCGAGAATGCCCGCACGCTGGCGGCGGCCGATGCGCTGGCGGCCGGCGATCTGCAACGCATGGGCCGGCTGATGGCGGAGTCTCACGCCTCGATGCGTGACGACTTTGAAATCACCGTGCCGCCAATCGATCGGTTGGTCGAGATTGTCAAAGCGACCCTCGGCCCGCGCGGCGGCGTGCGCATGACCGGAGGCGGCTTTGGCGGCTGCATCGTCGCGCTGATGCCGCAGGACCTCGTGGAAACGGTGCGCGCCGCCGTGGCGCACGAGTATCCGCTGCAAACCGGCGGATTGCGGGAAACGTTTTACGTCTGCCAGGCTTCGCAGGGGGCCGGCACATGCTGACGGTGAGCACGGAAGCGGCGCCCGATGGGCAGCCTTACCAGCTGACGCGGCTGCAAAACGCCGGCGGCATGACCGTCACCCTGATGGACTGGGGCGCCACCTGGTTGTCCGCGGTATTGCCGCTCACATCCGGCGAAAAACGCGAGCTGCTGCTCGGCTGCCGCAGCCCGGCGGACTATCAACGTCAGGGCGCCTATCTGGGCGCCACCGTTGGCCGTTACGCCAACCGCATCGCCAATGCCAGCCTGCCTATCGACGGTAAATCCCATGCGCTGCTCGCCAATCAGGGCGCGCACCAGTTGCACGGCGGCCCCGACGGTTTTCATGCCCGCCGCTGGCGCCGGGTACAGCAGGATGCGCACCAGGTCTGCTATGCGCTGCATTCAGCGGATGGCGATCAGGGCTTCCCCGGCAATCTCGACGTGCAGGTTTGCTACCGCCTGACCCTCGATAATCGTCTGGAAATCAGCTATCTGGCGCAGGTCGATCGCCCCTGCCCGGTCAACCTGACCAACCACGCCTATTTCAATCTGGACGGCCCCGGCACCGACGCCCGCGCCCAACGGCTGCAGCTGTTCGCCGATCGCTATCTGCCCGTCGACGCCGAGGGCATTCCCTGCGCCGAGCTGACGCCGGTGGACGGCAGCGGTATGGATTTTCGTCAACCGAAAACGCTGCTGCAGGATTTCCTGCGCGATCGCGACCAACAGCGGGTCAACGGCTACGATCACGCCTTTCTGTTGCACCGCATCTGCGGCGCGCTGGAAAGCCCGGCGGCCCATTTATGGTCCGCCGACGGGCAGGTGCAAATGAGCGTGTTCACCGACGCACCTGCGCTGCAACTCTACAGCGGCAATTTTCTGGCCGGCACGCCGGCGCGCGACGGCGGCAGCTATGCCAACCATGCCGGCGTGGCGCTGGAAAGCGAGTTTTTGCCGGACAGCCCGCACCATCCCGAGTGGCCGCAGCCGGATTGCTGGCTGCAGCCGGGGAGCCGCTACCGCAGCGCCACGCATTATCAGTTTTATCCTATCTAACCCGCCATGCCCCTCGCCGTACGGCCGGGGGCGATTTGTTATAAATGCTTACCTTTTAGCCCTATCCCCCCGCCGGCGCCCACCTTCCCTTATTCCAAAGCGCGCACTACACTCAGGCTACCGTGATAAGCACAACGCCTTGTGCAACGTCACAATTTTCGGCCGATGGCGGCCAATCAATAGCTGAAGGAACACCTATGCGTCTGATTACTGCACTTCCATTGCTGGCGGGCTTAATGCTGAGCACCAATCTGATGGCGGCCGACGCGACGACGGCGACGAAAACGCCTTCGCCGGCGCAGGCGGCCCAACAGAAACGCATGACCGATTGCAACCAGCAGGCATCCACCAAGTCGCTGAAAGGCGCGGACCGCTCCACCTTTATGAGCACCTGTCTGAAATCCGAAGGCGCCGCTGCAACGGGCAAAACCCTGACGCCGCAGCAGCAGAAGATGAAAAGCTGCAACGCCGACGCCAAGACCAAGGATCTGAAGGGCGACGCGCGTAAAACCTTCATGAGCAACTGCCTGAAAAAATCGGCCTGATTTTCCCTCTGCCACGGCGCGTCCGAAGCGATTCCGACGTGCCGTTTCTCCCCCTTCCGCATCAGCCTGAACGATTCAGCTTTTTCCTTTCTCCAGCCCTTACTTTGCGGCAAGAAATTGGCTATGGTTAGACACTATCGATTGCCGAGCCCCGGCCCGCGGCAATATAATGATTTTCGTTATCATTGAAATGTCAGATTATTAAGGAGTTAAGCTATGGCTGTAACTAAGCTGGTTCTGGTGCGTCACGGCGAAAGCCAGTGGAACCAAGAAAACCGCTTCACCGGTTGGTATGATGTTGATCTGTCCGACAAGGGCCGCACCGAAGCGAAAGCAGCAGGCAAGCTGTTGAAAGAAGAAGGTTTCACTTTCGACTTCGCTTACACCTCCGTACTGAAGCGCGCGATCCACACCCTGTGGAACATCCTCGACGAGCTGGATCAGGCCTGGTTGCCAACCGAAAAATCCTGGAAGCTGAACGAACGTCACTACGGCGCGCTGCAGGGTCTGAACAAAGCCGAAACCGCTGAAAAATACGGCGACGAGCAAGTGAAACAATGGCGTCGCGGCTTCGCGGTGACCCCGCCGGAGCTGACCAAAGAAGACGAACGTTACCCTGGCCACGATCCGCGCTACGCCTCGCTGAGCGAGCAAGAGCTGCCGCTGACCGAAAGCCTGGCGCTGACCATCGATCGCGTTATCCCTTACTGGGACGAAGAGATCCTGCCACGCATCAAGAGCGGCGAACGCGTGATCGTTGCGGCGCACGGCAACTCGCTGCGCGCGCTGGTGAAATACCTGGATAACCTGAGCGAAGACGAAATCCTCGAGCTGAACATCCCAACCGGCGTGCCGTTGGTGTATGAGTTCGACGAGAACTTCAAGCCAACCAAACGTTACTACCTGGGTAACGCCGATGAGATCGCTGCAAAAGCGGCGGCCGTGGCGAACCAGGGTAAAGCGAAGTAATTTCGCCGGTTCACGAAAAAGCCCCCGGTTTTCACCGGGGGCTTTTTTATTTCTGCTGCGCCATCGCCTCATTTACCGCATCCAGCCGTTCCTGCATCGCCGGATGAGTGCTGAGCCAGGCAGGCAACGCCCAGTCATCGGTCTTTTCTCGTTCAGGCGCCTGCGCCAACGCGCGGTAGATCGCCGCCATTTCCGCCAGCGAACGCCCCTGGCGCTGCATTTCCGCTATCGCAAACGCATCCGCCTCACGCTCCATCCCGCGAGAAAACTGCATCTCATTTACGAAGGATGCGGACTGCAGCAACGTGTCGCCGATGCCGCTGACGTCACCCGTCATCCACATCAGCGTCAATGCCACCAGTGACGAGCGCACCAACATGCGCATCGGATGGCGATAAGCGTGATGCCCCATTTCGTGCAGCATCACCGCCGCCAAGCCATCGTCGTTTTTCGACAAGGTGACCAGGCTATCGCTGAGCACCAGCGTGCCGTCCGGCAACATAAAGGCGTTCGGCGCGCCGGGCGCCGCCATCAACTTCAGCGAGAGCGGCGTGCGCTCTTGGCGCATGTCGGCCGGCATCACCTGCCGGAACAGCTGCTGCAGCGCCCGTTGCCGTTCGGCCGGCAGTGCCGAGGGCGCGAAGCCACTCTGCTCCAAGAACGTCTGCGTATGTTCGCCCAGCTTCTGTTCCACCGAGGTGGGGATGCGCATGGCGATCTCGCTGCTCGCCCACGGCAGCACCACGTAAACGTAAGTCACTACCGCCAGCAGCGTCATCAGCAGCGCCAGGGCGACGCCGCGTTTATGGCGTTCCAGGCGATGCACCCAACCCGGCGAACGGCGCTGATAGAACCAGCGGCGAAAGGCCGCGTCGTCATCGGGCACAAAACGCCCGCCGCCCTTGAAGGTAAGCGTCAGCGGAATATTGCCCAGCGCGGCAGAAACGGTGATGTCCGTCAGCGGGATGTAACGCTGTTCATCCTGCCGCTGCAACGTCACGCCTTCGCCGCTTTCGTTCACCAGCAGACGAGCCGCCTCACGTGCGGCCCGCCCCGGCAACTGATAAGCGCCTTCAAGGATCATCGGCGCCTCAGAAGCTGCCGCCCAGATCCAGCGCCTGCACCGCTTCTTCGGCCACCGCGCTGTTGGCGGTTTCCTGATGCGCCGTAATGTCCAGCAGCGCCAGATCGCCTTCAACCGCCGTGCACGCCGCCAGATAACGGGCATGACGCACTTCCGCCACCGGCGCCGCCAAACCGAGCGAGAACAGGGTAATCAGGGTATTGGTGATCAACAATCCCATGTACGGCAGCGTTTTCATTGAGGAATGCAGCTTGATGTCGCCGTTCAGCCTTGCCTGGTTAAACAGGTAGTTGCGTTGGGCGACAACCTGGTAGCTGCTGGCCACCAGGGCGCCGATCAGCAGCACCACCATCATCAGCAGAAGGCTGCTGATATTGTCCAGCACCAGCACATCGATGGCTTCGTTGGTCAACATGCCCATCAATACCATCTGATAGAGGGTAAAGAAGAACGAACCGATGCACACCAGCGCGACCAACATGAACGGCAGGAATATGAGCAGGCCGATCAAGGCAAATTTGATAAAGGCCGATTTCTTCAGTTCGGCAATAAACGGCGTGTTCCCGAAAAACAGGTTATTAACGTACAAATCATGCTGCAGTGCGCTAATAATGCCGTTTACCGCCGCAAATGCCGGCACGGCCAAAATCAGCGTCAGCACCAGCATAAATGCGATGGCGTTGATGCTGCCAAGACCGCTGCCAATGCCGAGCAAGACGATCAGACCGACATACAGTCCGATAATCAGCAATAACGGGCAGAATAGCAAAGCCCAATAGGCGCGCCCGGTGCGGCAGACATAATTAAAGCGCACGCCGCGATAGCTCGACATAATCGCATTGTAGCGCCAGCTGCGGATAACGATCCACGGCAACAGGGCAAGCAATACCAGCAGCGCCAACAGCCCCAGCAATGGCGTCACCGCCAGCAGGAAATAAAATACGATGATGCCGCCGATCACCAACAGCCGTCCTTTCAGAATTTGCAGCGGCTGCGCATGATAATCGAAACGATCGCCGTCCAATTCCGTGTTGCCGTAAAAATAGCGACGACGACGCACCGTCGCCCAGGCGGAATAGATGCCCAGGGTCAGAGCGGTCAATAACGCGTTGACTAACCAAATAGCGAAGTACTCACCACCTTTCCCATGGAATTTAATCCGGTGCAGCCCCAGCGGCTGCGAGGTATTGTTTGTCATAATTCTTTCGTCCTGAAAGGAATAGGTCATACCACTCCCCGCTTATTCGTCATGCGGAGTTTGTGGAATAAAAAAGCGTCTTATATAAGCACAATGCCGAGAGCGGTGACAATTATTCTTTTATTAAATAGGAATAATGCGAATACGGCCGCTTAAAGATTTAATAAGCCTATTGACTGTAGGCCTTAAATTGACAGGAGATATAAAATTTTAAGGTAAATAGAAAAAGGGCCCGCTGACGAGCCCCTTCTTTACGCGATTAACCGCGGCGCGCTTTCACCGCCGCCGCCAGATCGCGCAGCACGGTTTCGGTATCCTGCCAGCCGATGCAGCCGTCGGTGACGCTCTTGCCGTAAACCAGCGGCTCGCCGCTTTCGAGGCTCTGGTTGCCTTCCACCAGGTGGCTTTCGATCATTACACCGATAATCGCTTTTTCACCGCCGCCAATTTGCCCGCAAACATCGGCGCTCACGTCCATCTGTTTTTTGAACTGTTTGCTGCTGTTGGCATGGCTGAAGTCGATCATCACCTGCGCCGGCAGCCCCGCTTTGCTCAGACCGGCTTTGACGTCCTTCACATGCGCCGCGCTGTAGTTTGGCTCTTTGCCGCCGCGCAGGATAATGTGGCAGTCACCGTTGCCGCTGGTGTTAACGATCGCCGAGTGGCCCCATTTGGTCACCGACAGGAAGCAGTGCGGCGCGCCGGCGGCGTTGATGGCGTCGATCGCCACCTTGATGGTGCCGTCGGTGCCGTTCTTGAAGCCGACCGGGCAAGAGAGACCGGAGGCCAGTTCACGGTGCACCTGCGATTCCGTGGTGCGCGCGCCGATGGCGCCCCAGCTCATCAGATCCGCCAGGTACTGCGGCGTGATCATGTCGAGGAATTCGCCGGCGGCCGGCAGCCCGCTGTCGTTGATCTCCACCAGCAGCTTGCGCGCCAGGCGCAGGCCGTCGTTGATGTTGAAGCTGTTGTCCATTTGCGGATCGTTGATCAGGCCTTTCCAGCCCACGGTGGTGCGCGGTTTTTCGAAGTACACGCGCATCACCACTTCCAGCTCGCCGCTCAGTTCTTCACGCAGCGCCAGCAGGCGCCCCGCGTACTCTTTGGCGGCTTGGGTATCATGGATGGAGCAAGGGCCAATTACCACCAACAGGCGATCGTCGCTGCCGCGGAGGATATTGTGAATTGCGCTGCGGGCCTGGGACACCGTCTTTGCCGCGCGTTCAGTGGCCGGGAATTTCTCCAGCAAAGCCACCGGCGGCAGGAGTTCCTTAATATCATTAATGCGTAAATCGTCGTTTTGGTAATTCATAGCTTTTCCATTCGGTATCGTGGAGTATTTCGCAGTGCGTAACGGTGTAGATCCCAACAATCTAGCCTGTGAGAATGGCGCTGTAAATCACCTTTGCCCCCCGCCGCTGGAACCGCCAAATTAACAGCAGATTGTGCTGTTTCATCTGGCGAGCGCAGAGCCTCCTTTTTCGCTATGCTAGCGATCAGAATATAAAGTGACCCGAGTTGAACATGCCCTCTCTGCTATTAGTTGATGACCACCCGGTGGTTCATGTCGCACTGGAAGCGGCGCTAATGAAATCATCCCGCCCCTACCGCCTGCAGGCGGCGCAGGATGACGTACAGGCGCTGGCCCTGCTGGCCGAGGCCGCTTTCGGCCTGGTGATCCTGGATATCGGCCTGCCGCAGGTCGACGGGCTGCAGCTGTTGAAAAAAATCCGCCGCCGCTATCCGCAACAAAAGATCCTGATCTATACCGCGCAGGAAGCCGATGTCTATGCGCGCATGGCGCATGCCGCCGGCGCCGACGGTTTCGTCAATAAAGGCAGCTCGCTGGCGGAGTTGGTGCAGGCGATCGAACAGGTGCTGGACGGTGAAATCAGCTTCCCCGCCGCCGCGCTGGCCGAAGAGGCGCCGACGGCGGACGGCGGGCTGCTCACCCCTAAGGAGCTCGAGGTGCTGGGCTTGCTGAGCCAGGGGCTGTCCAACCTGCAGATCGCCGACCGGCTGCACATCAGCAACAAGACTGTCAGCACGCACAAAAAAAACATCCAGCGCAAAACCGGCGCCGGCAACCTGCTGGAACTGGTGGCGGTGTTTAAAGAGCTGGCGCCATGATGCGCCGCGCCCTGCTGCTGCTGATCCTGTGGTGCGGCCTGGCGCAGGCGGCGGAGCCGGTGCGCTATCAGCTGGTCAGCAACCTGAATACCCCCGAGAATATGCTGATCGTCGGCGAGAAAAATCCCTGGCGCGATCGCACGCTGCGCGTCGGCATCATCAGTGAGAACACCAGCCCGTACAACATCATCGTGGACGACGATCTGTATGGGCTGAACGCCGACTACCTCGGCTATATCCAGCAGGTGACCGGCATCCGCTTCGCCATTTACGGCTTCGCCGATCTGACCCAGCTGGAACAGGCGCTGCACGACGGCAAGGTCGACCTGCTGTACGGCATCCCGCAGAGCGAAGCGCTGCACGGGCTGGAGATCTCCCAGCCTTACTACATCAGCAACCTGCGCGTATTGCGCGATCGCAGCAACGATCGGCCGGTGATGCTCAATTCCGCCAACGCCCGCGTCGCGATCGGCGCGCTGACCGACATGCAGTCCGGCGGCGCCCTGCAGGCGGTGGCGTCGCAGATCCAGCGCTACGACAACAACCTGCAGGCGGTCTATTCGCTGCTCAACGGCAGCAGCGACTACTTTATCGCCGACGAGGCCAGCGCCAGCTTTATCATCGACCAGCTGCAGCTCGGCCAGCTCTATCAAATTGAAAGCAACGAGAACCTGGGCAACCTGTCCTTCGTGTTCGCCGCCGCCGATCCGCGCCTGATAGACACACTGGACACCGCCATCGCCGACGCGCCGATGGAACTGATGAATGCCCTGCAGAGCCGCTGGAGCAAAAAGATCCCCAGCTACCTCGATACCGGCAATGCTGATCTGACGACGATGGAGAAGAATTGGGTGGCGAGCCACCGCGTGGTTTACTACGCCGCCATCGAGAACAACTTCCCGTTCGCCTACCGCGGTTCCGACGGCCAGCCGCGCGGCTACGCCATCGATATTCTCAACATCATCGCGCAAAACACCGGGCTGCGTTTCGCGCCGCTGTGGGCGCGCAACGCCGAGCAGGCCGATCAGCTGGTGCAATCCGGCCAGGCCAGCTTCCGCGCCGCCCTGCCGCTGGCGCGCGGCGTCAAGGCGCGCTATGGCGCCAGCATGCCGATCCACCGTTCGCTGTGGGGCGTTTACGTCGGCCAGTATGCCAACGGCGTCTCGACCTGGAGCGATCTGGCCGGCAAGCGCATCGGCGTGCTGCAGGGCGATTTGGCGCAGGGGCTGGTGCCGGAGCAGGAACAGACCGTCAGCTTCGCCGACAGCAAGTCGATGTACGACGCGCTGGCCAACGGCCAGTTGGATGCGCTGGTGGATAACGTCATTTCCGCCAACTTTTTGGCGCTGTCGCGCTATTCCGGCGCCATCAAACTGGCCTTCGCCGCCAACAACATCCCCTATCCGGTAGCCTTCGGCGTACGCCGCGATCAGCCGCTGCTGCTGGCGATCCTCGATAAGAACCTGATGCAGATCCCGGCGGATACCCTGCAATCGCTGCGCGACGAGTGGATCGTCGACCGCAGCAACCTTATCGACGCGGTGAACGACAACCGCATGCCGCCGCAGACCACCTGGCTGCTGGCGCTGTTGGCCGCCGCCACCGTGTTGCTGTTGGCGCTGACGCTGCGCCGTTTCATGCTGCAGCGCCGTGAAAAACGCGAACGCGAGGAGCTCGAGCAGGCGCGCCGCCGCGCCGAAGCGGAAAACCGCATGAAGAGCAAATTCCTCGCCACCGTCAGCCATGAACTGCGCACGCCGATGCACGCCATCCTTGGCCTGCTGGAACTGGAGCTCAAACGCCAACCGGCGCCGGAAGGCCTGCCGGTGATTTACAGTTCGGCCTCATCGCTGCTCAACCTACTCAACGACCTGCAGGATCACGCCCGACTGGAAACCGGGTCGTTGACATTGGCGCCAAAACCGGTGGCGCTGCGCCCCTGGGTCGCGCGCATTGACGCCCTTTACCGGCCGCTTATCGGCGAACGGCCGTTGACGTTGAAGGTGACGGCAGATCCGGCGCTGCCGGAGGCGGTGGTCATTGATGGTGAGCGTTTACTTCAGGTGGCTAACAACCTGATAAACAATGCGATAAAGTTCACGACGCGCGGAACCATTCAGGTCGAAGTTGGCTGGCGCGCGCAGGATGAACGACGGGGAGAGTTGCAGTTAACGGTGAACGACAGCGGCTGCGGCATCGCCGCCGATGAGGTAGGCAAGCTGTTTCAACCGTTTTACCGCGCGCGCGGCGCGCAACGCATCTCGGTGCAAGGTACCGGTTTGGGCCTGTCTATCTGCAAAGAAATCGTCGAACAGATGGGCGGCCGCATAGAGCTGCACTCGCAGCCGGGCGTCGGCACCCGCGTCGAGGTAGTGATACCGGTCGAGCTGAGCGGCGACGCGCCGGCTGACGCCCAGGAGGAGCACACCTTCGCTCTGCCGTCTTCCGCCTTGCGTACCGCGCTGATCGACGATCATCCCACCAATTTGTTGCTGCTGGAACGCCAACTGCGCCACTTCGGGCAGCAACCCGCCCGCTTCGAACAAGGCTATGCGCTGCTGAAGGCCCAGCGACGGCAGCCGTTTGACCTGCTGTTTATCGACTATAACATGCCGCGCCCGGACGGCCTGACGCTGGCCAGGCTGATCCGGCGCGACGAACAGCGGCTGCAGCGCCCGCCTTGCCGCATCGTGCTCTGTTCGGCGGACGTGCAGGAGTTTACCCGCATCCCGCCGGGGCTGGTGGCGATCGATCACTTCCTGACCAAGCCGATTTCGCTGACGGCGATCGGCCAGGTATTGGCTCAGCAACCGCAGGCTCAGGAAGAAAAGTCAGTCCTTACTGACCTACGGCAAACGCTGGCCGAAATGGCGGGCGGCGATCGCGCCATGCTGCAGCGGCTGGCGCAGACGCTCGGCGATACGCTGCGGCAAGACCGGCAGCGGCTCGCGGACGCCGTCGCCGCGAACGACTGGCCTCGCCTGGAGCAGGCGGCACACCGCATCAAGGGCAGCCTGCTGATGCTGCAGCTGCCGGAAGCCGCACAGCTATGCCAACAGCTGGTGGATACCGCACGTCGGGGCGAGCTTGCCGCCGCCGCTTATACTAAATTAAAGGCGTTAGTGGCGCAGATAGAACCGGAGCTGGACGCTCTGCTCGCCGCCGCCCCCTCTTTCGCTATGCATAAGGATGAATAATGTCGGACACTCCACACGTACACCTGCCGAAAGACAGTAATAGTAAACGCCTACTGACCGCTTTTTTAGTCACCGCCGTCTTTATGGTGGCCGAGGTGGTCGGCGGCCTGTTGTCCGGCTCGCTGGCACTGTTGGCCGACGCCGGCCATATGTTGACCGACGCCGCCGCGCTGCTGGTGGCGCTGATGGCGGTGCACTTCTCCCAGCGCAAACCCAACGCGCGCCACACCTTCGGCTACCTGCGCCTGACCACGCTGGCGGCCTTCCTCAACGCCGCGGCGCTGCTGGTGATCGTGGTATTCATCCTGTGGGAGGCGATACGGCGTTTCTTCGAACCGCAGCCGGTGATGGGTACCCCGATGCTGATCATCGCCATAGCGGGGCTGCTGGCGAACCTGTTCGCCTTCTGGCTGCTGCATCGCGGCAGCGAAGAGAAAAATATCAACGTGCGCGCCGCCGCGCTGCATGTGCTGGGCGACCTGCTCGGCTCGGTGGGCGCTATCGTCGCGGCCATCGTTATTCTCGCCACCGGCTGGACGCCGATTGACCCGATCCTGTCGGTGCTGGTCTCCTGTCTGGTGCTGCGCAGCGCCTGGCGGCTGCTGAAGGAGAGCTTCCACGAGCTGCTGGAAGGCACGCCGCAGGAGGTCGATATCGCCAAGCTGCAAAAAGACCTGTGCCTGAACATCCCGGAAGTGCGCAATATCCACCACGTACACGTCTGGCAGATCGGCGAACAGAAGCTGATGACGCTGCATGCGCAGGTGATCCCGCCACATGACCACGATGGGCTGTTGCAACGCATCCAGGCTTATCTGTTGCAACACTACAAGATCGGCCACGTGACCATTCAGATGGAGTACCGGCACTGCGAGACGCCGGACTGCGGTATCAATCGGGCGCCGGAGCCGAGTGAACACTCACATGCCGAAGCGCATTCGCACCTGGGGCATCGCCACTAAGCCAGGAGGGCGCCCTCACGGCGCCCTCTGCGTTGTTACGGAGCGGAAGATAACGGATTGGAATGGTTGCGCCCGGCGCTCTTGATCCACAGCCAGGAGCCGTTCAGCGCGATCAACGTCAGAATGACGTACTCCAGCGCCATCGCGTAAACGCCCTGGTAAGCGAAGATCGCCACGCTGATGACATCGATCACCACCCACAGCAGCCAGTTTTCCACGTACTTGCGCGTCATCAGGATCATCGCCACGATGGACAGCACCATCATCGCCGAATCCCAGAACGGGAAGGCGTCCGGCTGCAGCGTCGGCATCTGTACGTTCAGCGCCAGCCCTTGCATCACCGCCACCGCAATCTGCGTCAGCCAGGCGAACACGCGGTCGATGTTAAAGGTCATCAGGCCAATGCCGATGACGCACACCGCCGCCCAAGCCAGCGCTTTCGGCAGCGGCAGCCAGCGGATCTGCAGCTCAGCCTGATTATCCTGCGTCTGGCGGCTCCAGGCATACCAACCGTAAATATTGGCGCCGAAGAAAAACAGCTGCAGCAGCAGGCTGGCGTACAGCTGGATCTGGAAGAAAATCACCGCGAACAGCGTGACGTTGATCAGGCCGAACAGGTAGTTGACGATTTTTTCCTTGCTGGCGTACCAGATGCACAGCAATCCGAACAGGGTGCCGATGGCTTCGATCCACGACAGATCGTAACCGCCCGCGCCAAGCGGAATGTGCACCAGAATATTGCTGGTACTGAAGAAGCTCATGAGGTCATCCTTTTAAACGGTTAAGCGTTGCCTTTAACCTGCATCTTAAGCTGAGCGGCGAAATCCAGCATGCGGTTCAGCGGCACCAGTGCCTTTTCACGCAACGCAGCGTCCACGTGGATCTCATGCTGTGCGCCCCCCTGCTCCAGACCTTCGGCAATCGCCTTCAGGCCATTCATCGCCATCCACGGGCAATGCGCGCAGCTGCGGCAGGTCGCGCCTTCTCCGGCGGTCGGCGCTTCGAACAGCTCCTTGTCCGGACAGGCCTGCTGCATCTTGTAAAAGATACCGCGATCGGTGGCAACGATCAGCTGTTGATGCGGCAATGTTTTCGCCGCCTGAATCAGTTGGCTGGTCGATCCCACCGCATCCGCCAACTCGACCACCGCCTGAGGCGATTCGGGATGCACCAGGATGGCCGCCTGCGGATAGAGCGCCTTCATGCGCCGCAGCGCCTGGGTCTTAAACTCGTCATGGACAATGCAGGCGCCTTGCCAACACAACACGTCAGCGCCGGTCTGCTTCTGCACGTAGCTGCCGAGATGACGATCCGGCGCCCAGATAATTTTCTCGCCCAGGCTATCCAGATGCTCGATCAGTTCGACGGCGATGCTGGAAGTGACTACCCAGTCAGCGCGCGCTTTGACCGCCGCCGAGGTATTCGCATAGACCACCACGGTGCGATCGGGATGGCTGTCGCAAAACGCATGAAATTCCTCTTCCGGGCAGCCCAGATCCAGCGAACATTCGGCAAACAGCGTCGGCATCAGCACCTGCTTTTCCGGGCTGAGGATTTTGGCGGTTTCCCCCATGAAACGCACGCCGGCCACCAATAGCGTGGAAGCCGGATGGGCGCTGCCGAAGCGCGCCATTTCCAGTGAATCCGCCACGCAGCCGCCGGTTTCTTCCGCCAGCGCCTGAATTTCCGGATCGGTATAATAGTGGGCGACCATCACCGCATTGCGCTGCTTGAGCAGGGTTTTAATCTTCTCGCGATAAAAGGCTTTTTCCGCTACGTCCAGCGGTACCGGTTTAGGCGGGAAAGGATACACCGCCGCGTTGACATCAAACATTTCACTCATCGCTGCAATCTCATGCTAGGCTGGGCGCCTGCCGCGTGAATATCGCCTGCCGCAACACCCTTAGTTTTATATACTAAACAAAATACCTAAAACTGCGCGAAAAGTCCGCTGATATTTTCATATTTGCGCACTTAGCGTTTAATAGATTAAAAACACTGGAATGAGCCGCGCAGAACACAGCGGATAATGGCCTGGCGAAGACGCATAACGCCCAGGGAAGACCCGGATGCCGATTGGCGCAGAGTTGAAACGAGAAAGCAGGGATTCAGGTTGGGGTGCTGCAGATGCGAAAAAAGCGCCAAAAGGCGCTTTTCTCTGAATGGGTGGGTCGTGCAGGATTGATTCGGCCTGTGGCCTCACCCTACGGGCAACGCTGCGCGTTGTCGTATCGCTGCGCGATGCTCGAACCTGAACGCAGGATCTCACCCGCACGACTCAGTGGGCTATGTCAGCAAGAAGATAAAGGCAGAGCCAGGTAGGCGCAGATGCGAAAAAAGCGCCAAAAGGCGCTTTTTTCTGAATTGGTGGGTCGTGCAGGATTCGAACCTGCGACCAATTGATTAAAAGTCAACTGCTCTACCAACTGAGCTAACGACCCGCAGTGTGGTGGGTGATGACGGGCTCGAACCGCCGACCCCCTCCGTGTAAAGGAGATGCTCTACCAACTGAGCTAATCACCCACTGCTGTGGTACTGCTATTTTTCACATCTTGTCCACTCAAAGAATGGTGGGTCGTGTAGGATAACTCGCCCTTCGGGCCACCACCGGAGTGATGTTGTCTCGCTTCGCGAGACTCGAACCTCTACGGTTCTCATCCTGACGATTTAACACCTTGCTCTATCAAAGAGTGGTGGGTCGTGCAGGATTCGAACCTGCGACCAATTGATTAAAAGTCAACTGCTCTACCAACTGAGCTAACGACCCACTGATGTGGTTTACTGCTGATGGCGAATAGGCTACAAAAACCGACTCGCGGAAAACAAGGATGGGGATGTTCAGGACAACTCGACGGGTACTCGACTCGGACCTTTACTTTGCCACATCAAACCGATTCTGAAGCTGCCATTCTCAAAGAATGGTGGGTCGTGCAGGATAACTCGGCCTTTGGCCTCGCCCTTGCGGGCCATCACCGGAGTGATGTTGTCTCGCTTCGCGAGACTCGAACCTTTACGGTTCTCATCCTTTACGATTCTCTATCGCAGCCATTCTTAAAGAATGGTGGGTCGTGCAGGATTCGAACCTGCGACCAATTGATTAAAAGTCAACTGCTCTACCAACTGAGCTAACGACCCATAACAGTGGTGGGTGATGACGGGCTCGAACCGCCGACCCCCTCCGTGTAAAGGAGATGCTCTACCAACTGAGCTAATCACCCACTGTTGTGGTTACTGCTACTTCAGAAATTGGTGGGTCGTGCAGGATTCGAACCTGCGACCAATTGATTAAAAGTCAACTGCTCTACCAACTGAGCTAACGACCCAATTTCCCTGCCGCTTTAACATCTTGCAAGATGTCTTGGCAACGGCGGCATATATTACTAATTTATCTTGGCAGCGCAACCTAAATTTTTTACCGATGCGTTCAACTGCTTGTTCTTCACGCGAATGAGCCCAGAAATCGGTCAAATCGACTAACTTCTGGGCTCATTTTTCTAGCCGTTAACCGCCTACGCGACTTTTCGCCTGCTTGGCCGCCGCACTGGTTGGGTATTGTTTAATCACCTGCTGGAACACGGCCTTGGCTTTATCAGCCTGCCCTTTTTCCTGCATGATGATACCCACCTTGTACATGGCGTCCGGCGCCTTCGGTGATTTAGCGTAATTCTTCACCACCACCGCAAAATAGTAGGCCGCATCGTCTTTTTTACCCTTGTTGTAGAACAACTGGCCCAGCCAATAGTTGGCATTGGGCTGGTAAGTGGACTTCGGGTACTGTTTTACGAAGGACTGAAAGGCGGAAATCGCTTGGTCATACTGTTTTTTTTCCAGCGCCAGAGAAACAGCGGCGTTGTAGTCACTGTTCTCATCACCGCCGCTCGGCGTTGCAGAAGCGGCTGCAGGCGCGCTGCTGCCCGCATCGGAAGATGCGCCTGCGGCTGCCCCGCCGGCAGCGCCTGCTGCCGCAGAGGCGCTCTGAGCGCCGCCCTGGCTGAGGCTATCCATCTGTTGATAGATTTGCTTCTGGCGTTCAACGACCTGATTCAACTGATACTGGCTTTCCTGGATTTGTCCACGGAGAGAATCAATGTCGCGTTGATTGTCAGAGAGTTGCTGCTGGAGTTGGTTTAAAAGCTGGCCTTGAGCATTGCTGATGCGCTCAAGCGAGGTGACGCGGTCTTCGACCGAGCCGGAGCCGACATTACTGATTGGCGCTTGGGCAGTAGCGGCCCAAGGGGCCGCTACGCCAACCAGTAACGACAGACTCAACAGGTGACGTCTGAAGTTACTGTTCATGCGATTCTCTTAGTAAACCAGAACGGCACGACGGTTTTTAGCATAAGCCGCTTCGTCGTGGCCCAGTACTGCTGGTTTTTCTTTACCGTAAGAAACGATAGAGATCTGGTCAGCGGAAACGCCTTTACCCTGCAGGTACATTTTAACGGCGTTAGCACGACGCTCACCCAGAGCGATGTTGTATTCCGGCGTGCCGCGTTCGTCAGCGTGGCCTTCAACGGTCACTTTGTAAGACGGGTTGTTACGCAGGAATGCAGCGTGCGCGTCCAGCATCTGAGCGAATTCGGAGCTTACGTCATACTTGTCCAGGCCGAAGTAAACGATGTTGTTCTTCTGCAGTTCTTGCATCTGCAGACGAGCTTGTTCTTCGGAAGACAGGTTGCTGCTGCCGTTTTCCATACCAGTGCCGGCGCCAGCGCCCATACCAGATTGGTCGTTGTTCGCGCTTTTGTTAGAACTACAAGCTGCTACAGCCAGAACTGGCAGTGCCAGCAGAAGCCCTTTCAGCACTTTGTTCAGTTGCATTTCTTTGATCCTTTTATAGTTTGCCATACATATTTACACATGCATCACAGATACGGCGACCAGGCAGGGAATTTGACCTGTCCATCAGTTGCCGGAAGACGCGCTTTGAAACGCCCATCAGTTGACACCAACTGCAGCACGGAGCCCATACCTTGCGTGGAGCTATAGATCACCATGGTGCCGTTTGGCGCAATACTAGGCGTTTCATCCAGGAAGGTGCCGGTCAAAACCTGAACGGCGCCCGATCCAAGATCTTGTTTGGCGATGTGTTGTGCACCACTGTTGGTGCTCACCATCACCAGGAATTTACCGTCGGAGCTGACTTCAGAATCCTGGTTCTGAGAGCCTTCCCATGTCAGACGCTGTGCGGCACCGCCGCTGGCGCTGATTTTATAAATCTGCGGACGCCCGCCCTGGTCGGAGGTAAACGCCAGAGACTGGCCATCCGGGAACCAGGTCGGTTCGGTGTTGTTGTTGCGTCCATCGGTCAGCTGCGTGATCTGGCCGGAGCCGAGGTTCATCACGTACAGGTTCAGGCTGCCGCTCTTGGACAGCGCGAAGGCCAGCTTGCTGCCGTCCGGAGAGAACGCCGGCGCACCGTTGTGGCGCGGGAACGAGGCGATCTGGCGGATAGCGCCGTTAGCCAGGGTCTGCACCACCAGCGCAGAGCGGCCGCTCTCGAAGGTCACATAAGCCAGTTTGCTGCCGTCCGGCGACCAGGCCGGCGACATCAGCGGCTCAGGCGAACGGTGCACCGTGAACTGGTTGTAACCGTCGTAATCCGCTACGCGCAGCTCGTACGGGAATTTCCCGCCGTTGGTCTGCACCACGTAGGCGATACGGGTGCGGAACGCGCCCTTGATGCCGGTCAGCTTCTCGAACACTTCGTCGCTGGCGGTATGGGCAGAATAACGCAACCACTGTTTGGTCACTTTATACTGGTTCTGCGCCAATACGGTGCCCGGCGAACCCGAGGTGTCCACCAACTGGTAGGAGATCAGGTAGCTGCCGTCGGCGCCAGGCTGAACCTGGCCGACAACCACGGCGTCGATGCCCAATGCAGTCCAGGCCGCCGGCGTCACTTCAGACGCGGAGGTCGGTTGCTGCGGCATGCGCGCCACGTCGATCGGGTTGAATTTGCCGCTGTTGCGCAGATCCGCGCCGACAATCTTGCCGATATCTTCCGGCGGCGTGCCTGGGCCCGCCCATTTAAACGGCACCACGCCAATCGGACGAGCGGAGTCGACCCCTTGGGTGATTTCAATGCGAACTTCCGCGTGCAACACGGACGCCCACAGAATTAAAAAACCTAGCGCTACTCGAAATGCCTGCTTCATCTCATCTCCCTTATCCAGGCGGGATGCCTGCGATAAATTAGCAGAATTTTAACAAACCAACTTACGTAAAACTACATAATCCCTGTTGGTTACCTTAGTACATCCCTGTGATCTTACTCAGTCAATCAACCGTTATTGCGGTTTGAATTCAAGGATAGAATTCTTAAAGTGCTGATAAACGGCATCGCTCGGCGGCTTAGGTATGTGCGCCAACTTGGCGGCAGAGACCGCGGCCTGACACAAAGCAGGATCGCCGCCCGCCGCTTGTACGCTTATCAGCAGGCCGTCCGGCGCCAGCTTGATACGCAGGTCGCAGGTTTTGCCGGCGAACGAGCTGGCGTCATAGAACTTGCTCTGAATCGCCCCTTGGATCTGCCCCATATAACCGCTGATATCCGCCCCGCTGGCGCCCGCCGTTTTGGCATTGCCCTGCCCGGCCGGTTTACCGTCGCCCTTCGATTTGGCACCGCCGCCTTTCGGCGCGTTCTTGCCATCCGCCAGGCCGCCAAACAGATCGCTAACTTCCTCCGATTGTTTCGCAGCCTCGGCGGCGGCCTTCTTCTTGGCGTCCGCAGCGGCTTTTTTGGCGGCAGCGGCTTTCTCGGCCGCCGCTTTCTTCTCTGCCTCGGCGGCAGCCTTCTTCTCGGCTTCCGCTGCAGCTTTTTTCTCGGCTTCAGCGGCCGCTTTCTTCTCCGCGGCCTCTGCGGCTTTCTTTTCTGCCGCAGCGGCCGCGGCTTTCTTCGCCTCTTCCGCCTGTTTCTTGGCGGCGGCGGCAGCTGCCGCTTCTTTCTTGGCTTCCGCTTCGGCTTTTTTCTGGGCTTCCGCCTGCGCCTTGGCGACCTTGTCCGCTTCGGCCTTCGCCTTGGCGGCGGCGGCTTCGGCGACCTTCTGTTGCTCTTTGGCCTTGGCTGCGGCGGCTTCCGCCGCTTTTTGCTGCTCGGCGGCCTGTTTCTGCTGCTCCGCCGCCTTCTGCTGTTGCTCAGCCTGCGCTTTGGCGTCCTGCGCGGCTTTCTCCTGCGCCGCCAAACGCTCTTTCTCCAGCTCTTTCAGGCGCTGCTGTTGCTCCGCCTGCTTCTGCTGAAGCTCTTCGGCCTGTTGCTCCGCTTTTTTCTGGCGCTGCTTCTCGGCACGCTGCGCATCGTTGCTCTGCTGCTGCTGGCGGTTGTACTGTTCCACCACGGCACCGGGATCGACCATCACCGCGCCCACCACGGTGCCATCGCCGCCGCCGCCGGCGCCCATGTCGACCTTTTCCTGCAGCGATCCCCAAATCAGCAGGGCAATCAGTATGAAGTGCAGAACGACCGAAACAATAACGGCGCGGTTCAGCTTATCGTTTTGCTCAGTTGCCTTTACCAAAATAGATTCCCAAAAACTGGTGTTGCTTATACGGGGTTCCTGAGCCGCAGCGCAGGAACCGGGTTGCCGTTGGCCTTACGGTCAGATCGGCTGGGTCATCAGCCCCACGGAAGCCACGCCCGCCTGATGGAGAATATTCAATGCCTTGATAATCTCATCGTAAGGGACTTCCTTCGCACCGCCGATCAAAAAGACCGTTTTCGGGTTAGCCGCCAAACGCGACTTGGCTTCGGCCGCGACTTGTTCAGGCGGCAGCAGCTCCATACGGTTGTGATCCACCACCAGGGTGTATTGACCTACGCCGGAAACCTCGAGGATCACCGGCGGATTGTCATCGCTGGACACCGTTTTGGAATCGGTGGCGTCCGGCAGGTCAACCTCCACGCTCTGCGTGATGATTGGCGCGGTTGCCATAAAGATCAGCAGCAGCACCAGCAACACGTCGAGCAGCGGAACGATGTTAATTTCGGACTTCAGCTCGCGCCGACTACGTCCACGTACTCTCGCCATGCTACCTCCTACTTATTTGCTGTCGCTGGAGAAGGCCTGACGATGCAGAATAGCGGTGAACTCTTCCATAAAGTTGTCGTAATTCTGCTCAAGCTTGTTGACGCGCTGGTTGAGACGGTTATAGGCCATTACCGCCGGGATGGCGGCGAACAGACCGATCGCGGTGGCGATCAGCGCTTCGGCGATACCCGGCGCCACCATCTGCAGCGTGGCTTGCTTCACCGCGCCCAGCGCGATAAAGGCGTGCATGATCCCCCACACGGTGCCGAACAGGCCGATATACGGGCTGATCGAACCGACGGTGCCGAGGAACGGAATATGGGTTTCCAGCGTTTCCAGCTCGCGGTTCATCGAAATGCGCATCGCGCGCGACGCTCCTTCGATCACCGACTCCGGCGCATGGTTGTTGGCGCGGTGCAGGCGGGCGAACTCTTTGAAACCGGAATGGAAGATCTGCTCGGAACCGGTCAGGCTATCGCGACGCGCCTGACTTTCCTGGTACAGACGGGAAAGCTCGATACCGGACCAGAATTTGTCTTCAAAGGCTTCGGCGTCGCGCGTCGCCGCATTGAGGATGCGGGTGCGCTGAATGATGATCGCCCAGGAGGCTACCGAGAAGCATATCAAAATCAACATGATAAGCTTAACCAGCAGGCTCGCCTTCAAGAATAAATCTAGGATGTTCATGTCAGTCACTGCTTAAACTCCGCGACAATAGACTTAGGAAGCGCTCTTGGCTTCATTTGGTGTGGATCAATACAGGCAATCAGGACATCTGCCTGGCTCAGTAGGGCCCCGTCAGAATTGACAATGCGTTGAGCAAACGTGAGAGAAGCCCCGCGCAGAGAGGTGATTTCACTCTGGACCTCCAGTTGCTCGTCGAGACGAGCCGGAGCCAGATAATCCACCGTCATGCGCCGGACGACAAAAGCGACTTGTTCACTGAGCAGCTGCTGTTGATGAAAGTTGTGCTGACGCAGCATCTCTGTGCGCGCTCTTTCAAAAAAGGCGACGTAGCGGGCGTGATAGACCACACCACTGGCATCGGTATCCTCGTAGTAAACGCGAACCGGCCATCGAAACAACGTATTACTCACTCTACTTCCCAGCAATGCAATTTAACGCTGCTACTATACGCAAGACGGATCGGGTTGGGAATGGGTTACAAGATGGGAATGAAAATAATTATGGGCCGTGAGGGCCCATAACGTGGGGACATCGGGGAGATTATAAAGAAACGTAAAGTAATCCTGCGAACAAGATCACAATGGCGGGAAGCGGCGCGAAAAAAGCGCGCCAGACGCTGCGCTGCGGGCGGAATCCGAAACCGTGGATCACTCCGGCGCATACGGCCCAAATCAGCAACAGCCCTTCCCAAATCTCCAGCGAGCTGGTTTTGGCGGCGAAACGCGTCGGATCCCAGAACACGCACCCCGCCAAAATCAACGCCAGCACCAGGGAAAGGGCCCGAACCGGGCCCTTGTCGGTGACAGCGTACAGCTTGTCAATCACGGACGAGCTCATTACTTACCGTCTTGCTGAGCTTTGGTCGCTTCGCTCTGCTCAAGCGCCAGCGCCGTGATGATGCCGAAGGCGCAGGCAAGAAGCGTTCCGAGAATCCAGGCAAAATACCACATGGTTTAGCTCCTTATCCTTAGTACAGCGAATGCTTGTTGTTTTCGATGTAGTTCTTGTCGAGACGACCGAACATTTTGTAGTACGACCAGCTGGTGTACGCCAAAACGATAGGCACGAAGATCGCCGCCACGACGGTCATCACTTTCAGCGTCAACAGGCTCGACGTCGCGTCCCACATAGTCAGGCTGACGTTAGGCACGGTGCTGGACGGCATCACGAACGGGAACATGGTGACCCCGGCAGTGAGGATGACGCAGGCGATGGTCAGCGACGAGGTGACGAACGCCAGCGCGCCTTTCTCCAGACGCGAGAACAGGATGGTGAACAACGGCAGCACTACGCCCAGTGCAGGCAAGGCCCACAGCAGCGGATACTTGTTGAAGTTGATCAGCCATGCGCCGGCCTGATGCGCCACTTCTTTACGCAGCGGGTTGGATTCCGCCATGGTGTCCAGCGCTGAAGTGATCACGTAGCCGTCGATGCCTTTAACCAGCCACACACCCGCCAGCAGGAAGCATACCGCCATGATCAGCGTCGCGATCTGCGCTGCGGCGCGTGACCGCAGGTGGATCTCGCCGGTGGTGCGCATCTGCAGATAGGTCGCGCCCTGAGTGACCAGCATGGTCAGACTGACCACGCCCGCCAACAGACCGAACGGATTCAGCAGTTGGAAGAAGTTGCCGGTGTAGAACAGACGCAGGTACTCGTCCACATGGAACGGCACGCCCTGCAGCAGGTTGCCGAACGCCACGCCGAACACCAACGCAGGCACGAAGGAACCGATGAAGATGCCCCAGTCCCACATGTTGCGCCAGCGGCTGCTCTCCAGCTTGGAACGGTAGTCAAAACCGACCGGGCGGAAGAACAACGCCGCCAGCACCAGGATCATGGCGACGTAGAAGCCCGAGAAGGCCGCTGCGTAGACCATCGGCCAGGCGGCGAACAGCGCGCCGCCGGCGGTGATCAGCCACACCTGGTTACCGTCCCAGTGAGGGGCGATGGAGTTGATCATCACCCGGCGCTCGGTATCGGTTTTACCGATGATGCGCACCAGGATGCCGACGCCCATGTCGAAACCGTCGGTGACGGCGAAGCCGATCAGCAGTACGCCAACCAGCACCCACCAGATAAATCGCAGTACTTCATAGTCAAACATACGTGGACTCCTGTTTAGCGCGCTTCCTGCACGGCGGCAGTCGGTTGTTCAAAGTGGTAGCGGCCGGTTTTCAGGCTGCTTGGACCCAGACGCGCAAACTTGAACATCAGGTACATTTCAGCCACCAGGAACAGGGTGTACAAGCCGCAAATCAGCCCCATCGAGAACAGAATGTCGCCCGCGGTCAGCGAAGAGTTGGCGACTGCGGTCGGCAGCACCTCACCAATCGCCCACGGTTGACGGCCGTATTCCGCCACGAACCAGCCGGCTTCCACCGCGATCCACGGCAGCGGCAAGCCATACAGCGCCGCACGCAACAGCCATTTTTTCTGGCCGATGCGGCCGCGCACCACGCTCAGGAAGGACAGACCGATAATCAGCAGCATCAGCACGCCACAGGCCACCATGATGCGGAAGGCGAAGTACAGCGGCGCCACGCGTGGAATGGAGTCCTTGGTCGCCTGCTGGATCTGCGCTTCCGTCGCGTCGCTGACGTTCGGGGTATAACGCTTCAGCAGCATGCCGTAGCCCAGGTCTTGCTTGGTTTTGTTGAATTCCGCACGCACCGCAGGATCGGTATTGCCGCCGCGCAGCTCTTCCAGCAGCTGGTAGGCTTTCATGCCGTTGCGGATGCGCACTTCATGTTGCGCCAGCAGATCTTTCAGGCCGGTGACCTGAGTGTCGGTGGAACGCGTGGCGATCAGGCCAAGCGCATACGGGATCTGAATAGAGAAGGAGTTTTCCATCTTGTCCTGATCGGGAATGCCGAACAGGGTGAAGGACGCCGGCGCCGGCTGGGTATCCCACTCCGCTTCGATGGCGGCCAGTTTGGTTTTCTGTACGTCGCCCATTTCGTAACCGGATTCGTCACCCAGCACGATCACCGACAGCACCGCAGCCATGCCGAAGCTGGCGGCGATGGCGAAGGAGCGTTTGGCGAAAGCGATGTCGCGGCCCTTCAGCAGGTAGTAAGCGCTGATGCCCAGCACGAACATGGCGCCGGTGGTGTAGCCTGCGGCCACGGTGTGAACGAATTTCACCTGCGCAACCGGGTTAAGGACCAGCTCGGAGAAGCTGACCATCTCCATGCGCATGGTTTCGAAGTTGAAATCCGACGCGATCGGGTTCTGCATCCAGCCGTTGGCGACCAGGATCCACAGCGCGGACAGGTTGGAGCCGAGGGCCACGAACCAGGTTACCGCCATGTGCTGCACCTTGCTCAGACGATCCCAGCCGAAGAAGAACAGGCCGACCAGCGTCGATTCAAGGAAAAACGCCATCAGACCTTCGATAGCCAGAGGGGCCCCGAAGATATCGCCGACGTAATGAGAGAAATATGACCAGTTAGTCCCGAACTGGAACTCCATGGTCAAACCGGTGGCCACACCCAGAGCAAAGTTAATCGCAAATAACTTTCCCCAGAATTTGGTCATGTCTTTATAGATTTGTTTGCCAGACAGGACATATACCGTTTCCATAATTGCCAGCAAGAACGCCATACCGAGCGTTAATGGGACAAATAAGAAATGGTACATCGCCGTTAAAGCAAACTGTAAGCGCGACAGTTCGACAATATCAAACATCTTGACTCCTTGCTCCTCGCAGGAAGACTCCGACACGCGGTTATCGGCACGCTTCTTTCAAAGCCGCCAGTAACGCCCCGCAGTGAATGCCCTTAAACACAACAAATTTGATCCAGCTTCTCCGCTTTCAACCGCACACTCGGCCAATAGCCCGCACGGGCCGTCGACAAGCACGCCACTGAAAACCGACAACGGGTAACAAATGCAACAAGATCAACCATCCATAATCACAACATGGATGATACTCGCCCAATCCCACACAATAAATAGGTTTTTACGTGACGTGGGTTGGACTTTTGGTTACAGGTCAAATCTTAGCCGAAAGAGGTACTTCGGCCTAATTTGATCTGAGACAATTTAAGCCTATCCGCATATTATTTCCATATTCATCAGCACATTTCGCATAATTTTCTTAGGGTCATGTTGCGCAATGGTTTAATTGTTTTTTAATGATATTTTTGTGTTAAATAAATGTAATTCAAAAGAGCCGCCATTGTATTATTACGCACTTATTATGCGACATAATTAACCTTTTATTTCCAATAAGCCGTGACAGTGATAGCAGTCACAAAACAACAAATCTCTCTCCAATATTAGTCTATTTCTCGCAATGGGATCGTAAAGGTTGCGATTTTGTAGCAAAATGACCACTTATGTTAAAATTGCATTGAGTGACAATAACTTATGAAAAAAATCATCTTTGCCTCTGTCTTGGGACTCTCGGGAAACGCCATGGCCGCCGAAACGGTAAATATCACCCTGTTGGGCACCTCCGATCTGCACGGCACTTTCGTGCCCTGGGACTACGCCAGCGACACGGAAAACCTGGCGGGCAGCCTGAGCCAGATAGCCACCCAGGTCAAAAAGGTGCGCGCCGAACAGCCCAACCTGATTCTGGTGGACGCCGGCGACACCATCCAGGGCAACTTCGTCGAAACCTTCAAACAGGAGGCCGTCAGCCCGATGATGCTGGGCCTCAACGCGCTTGACTACGACGTTTGGGTGATGGGCAACCACGAATTCGACTTCGGTCTGCCGGCGCTGGCCACGCCGCTCAAACAGTTTAAAGGCGCGGCGCTGGCGGGCAACATCGTCTGGGACAACGGCAAACCTTATCTGCCGGCCTATACCATCCTCGAACGCCAGGGCGTGAAGATCGGCATCATCGGCATGGACACGCCGATGACTGCGGAATTCGCCAAGGGCACCGATCGTATCAAAGGACTGAACTTCACCGATCCGGTACAGGCGGTGAAACAGGTCATCAGGCAGATCGACGGCCAGGTCGACGCGATCGTGCTGGTCGCGCATATGGGCATCGACAACGAGAACCAGCGCCCCGGCACCGGCGTGGCGGACATCGCCAACGCCAACCCGGAGCTGGCGGCGATCGTCGCCGGCCACATGCATGTGAAAATCGACAAAGCGGTGGTGAACGGCGTCATCATCACGGAGCCGGATAAGTACGGTCGCGCGCTGTCACGCATTGACCTGCAATTTGAACGCCGCGATGGCAAATTCACGCTGATCGACAAAAACAGCTACACCTATTCCATCAAGGGGCTGGCGCCGGACAGCGCCATGCAGGCTCTCTACCAGCCGTATCATGACATTTTGCGCGCCAACGCCAACCGAGTCGTGGCGAAGCTGAGCGGCAGCGATCTGATGCCTGCCGACGAGTTCCGCGGCATTCCTCAGGTACACGTTCAGGATACCGGCATCAGTGAGTTATTCCAGCAGGCCGCCCGTCACTATGCACCGCTGGCGCAGGTGATCGCCCTGCAGATCGACAACGATCGCGCCAAACTGGATGTCGGCGACATCAAGGCCAAGGATATCGCCTTTAACTACCAATACGCCGGCGGCGAGATCACCGTTTATCAGCTCAACGGCAACGCGCTCAAACGCTACATGGAGTGGTCTGCCGATTATTTCAATCAGCTGCAGCCGGGCGACGTCACCTACAGCTTTAACCCGGCGCGGCGCTCGTCCAAATATTCCACCAACGATTTCTTCGACGGCGTCACTTACACCATCGATCTGCGTCAACCGGCCGGTTCACGCATCGTCAGTCTGCGCCTGGCAGACGGCACGCCGGTCACCGACGACATGCCGATCCGCCTGGGTATGAACAGTTACCGTATGGGCCACCTGACGCAGAAGGGCGGCGCGCTGGAGGGGCAATCCTTCCCGGTGCTGTTCGACAGCAAAGCGCAATACGGTGAAGAAGAAGGCACCATTCGCAACCTGACTCTGCGCTACCTGACGGAAGTGAAACACGGCCAGTATCAGAGCGTGCCGCCGCAGCGCTGGAAACTGGTTGGCATGGAAGGATACGAACCGCAGCGGGCGATCGTCAAACGGCTGCTCAATGAAGGCGTTATCCAGGTGCCGACCACCGACGACGGGCGCTACACCAACGTCGCCTCGATCAACGTCAAAGACGCGCTGTTCAACAATGCCGACGATTACCGCACCGCCCTCACCTCGCTGGAGCAACAGCGGCAAACCGCCGCGGATCCGGTGCGGCAGCGCCGCCTGCAGGATCGGATCGCGCTGATCAAGGCGCTCAACGATTTCTGATCTTCCCCCATAAAAAAGGCCACCCAATGGGTGGCCAAACATGTCGAGATAGTGTTATTTCGTACTCAATGCTTAGCGCTTCAGCACCGCTTTTACCGCGTCGCCGATGTCCGCCAGGCTGCGAACGGTTTTCACGCCCGCCGCTTCCAGCGCAGCAAACTTCTCGTCCGCCGTGCCCTTGCCGCCTGCGATGATGGCGCCCGCGTGGCCCATACGCTTGCCTTTCGGCGCGGTTACGCCGGCGATGTAGCCGACAACCGGTTTGGTGACGTGTTCTTTGATGTAAGCTGCCGCTTCTTCTTCAGCGCTGCCGCCGATCTCACCGATCATCACGATCGCTTCGGTCTGCGGATCCTGCTGGAACATCTTCAGGATATCGATGAAGTTGGAGCCCGGGATCGGGTCGCCGCCGATGCCCACGCAGGTGGACTGGCCCAGACCGGCATCGGTGGTTTGTTTCACCGCTTCATAGGTCAGGGTGCCGGAGCGGGAAACGATGCCCACTTTGCCCGGCAGGTGGATGTGGCCAGGCATGATGCCGATTTTGCACTCGCCCGGGGTGATCACGCCAGGGCAGTTCGGCCCGATCATGCGCACGCCGGCTTCGTCCAGCTTCACTTTCACGGTCAGCATGTCCAGAGTCGGGATGCCTTCGGTGATGGTGATGATCAGTTTGATGCCGGCATCGATCGCTTCCAGAATGGAGTCTTTGCAGAACGGCGCTGGAACGTAGATGACAGAGGCCGTCGCGCCGGTCGCTTCAACCGCTTCACGCACGGTGTTGAACACCGGCAGACCCAGGTGCTGAGTGCCGCCTTTGCCTGGGGTGACGCCGCCAACCATTTTGGTGCCGTAAGCGATAGCTTGTTCGGAGTGGAAAGTCCCCTGGCTACCGGTGAAGCCCTGGCAAATTACTTTGGTGTTTTTATCGATTAAGATGGACATTATTTACCCTCCACTGCTGCAACAACTTGCTGAGCCGCATCAGTCAGGCTGGTCGCAGCAATGATATTCAGACCGCTGTCCGCCAGTTTCTTGGCGCCCAGTTCGGCGTTGTTCCCTTCCAAGCGCACCACGACCGGGACGTTAACGCCCACTTCAGCCACTGCGCCGATGATGCCGTCGGCGATCAGATCGCAACGTACGATACCACCGAAGATGTTAACCAGAACCGCTTTCACCTTGTCGTCGGACAGGATGATTTTGAACGCTTCGGTCACGCGCTCTTTGGTCGCGCCGCCGCCAACGTCCAGGAAGTTGGCCGGTTCGCCGCCGTGCAGTTTAACGATGTCCATGGTGCCCATCGCCAGACCGGCGCCGTTCACCATGCAGCCGATGTTGCCGTCGAGGGCAACGTAGTTCAGCTCCCACTGAGCCGCACGGGATTCACGCTCGTCTTCCTGCGAAGGGTCACGCATTTCACGCAGTTCAGGCTGACGGAACAGGGCGTTGCCGTCGGCGCCCAGTTTGCCGTCCAGGCACACCAGATCGCCCTGCTTGGTGATCACCAGCGGGTTGATCTCAACCATCGCCAGGTCGCGCTCCAGGAACAGCGTCGCCAGACCCATGAAGATCTTGGCGAACTGGCTGACTTGCTTGCCGGTCAGGCCCAGTTTGAAGGCCAGCTCACGGCCCTGATAAGGCTGTGGACCCGCCAGCGGATCGATGGTCATTTTGTGGATCAGTTCCGGGGTTTCTTCCGCCACTTTCTCGATTTCCACGCCGCCTTCGGTAGACGCCATGAATACGATGCGACGGGTCGCGCGGTCTACAACGGCGCCCAGGTACAGCTCTTTATCGATGTCGGTCGCCGCTTCTACCAGGATCTGGTTAACCGGCTGGCCCAGCGCGTCAGTCTGGTAAGTCACCAGACGTTTGCCCAACCAGGCTTCCGCGAAGGCACGGATATCTTCTTTGCTGTTGACGACTTTAACGCCGCCCGCTTTACCGCGGCCGCCAGCATGAACCTGACATTTCACCACCCACGGGCCGGAGCCGATTTTGGATGCGGCTTCTTCTGCTTCACGCGGAGTGGTACAGGCGTAACCGGTTGGTGCCGGCATGCCATACCGAGCAAACAGCTGTTTTGCCTGATATTCGTGTAAATTCATGATGTTCTATCCATTCAGTTCTGAAGGTTTTTAGCCGGACCATTATTACGCGGTAAACCGCATGGTTTTCCGGCCACATAGCACAGAGTGCGGGCGCGGCATGCCGCGCCCGGCAAGGGTTACTAGACGTCCAGCAGCAGACGAGCCGGATCTTCCAGCATCTCTTTGACCGTCACCAGATAACCGACGGATTCTTTACCGTCGATCAGGCGGTGGTCATAAGACAGCGCCAGATACATCATCGGCTGGATCACCACCTGACCATTGACCGCCATTGGGCGATCTTTGATGGCGTGCATGCCCAGGATGGCGCTCTGCGGCGGGTTGATGATCGGGGTGGACATCAGGGAGCCGAATACGCCGCCGTTGGTAATGGTGAAGTTACCGCCGGTCAGCTCTTCCACGGTCAGTTTGCCGTCGCGGCCCTTAACGGCCAGCTCTTTGATTTTCTTCTCGATGTCAGCCATGCTCATGGCGTCCACATCGCGCAGTACCGGCGTCACCAGGCCGCGCGGAGTAGAAACCGCGATGCTGATGTCGAAGTAGTTGTGGTAAACCACGTCGGAACCGTCGATCGACGCGTTCACTTCCGGGAAACGCTTCAGCGCTTCAACCACCGCCTTGATGTAGAAGGACATGAAGCCCAGACGCACGCCGTGGCGTTTCTCGAAGGCTTCGCCGTACTGCTTGCGCAGGTCCATGATCGGCTGCATGTTGATTTCGTTGAAGGTGGTCAACATCGCGGTGCTGTTTTTCGCTTCCAGCAGACGCTCGGCGACGCGTTTGCGCAGGCGGGTCATCGGCACGCGTTTTTCGCTGCGGCCGGCCAGAGCAGGCTGCGGCGCGGCTTCAGCGGCGGCTGGTTTGGCAGCGGCGCCGCCTTTGGCCAGGTGCGCTTCCACGTCTTCACGCGTAATGCGGCCACCCACGCCGGTGCCTTTGATGGCGCCGGCATCGAGATCGTGTTCAGCAATCAGGCGGCGAATCGCCGGGCTGAGCGCGTCATTGCTTTCTTCTTCCAGGCTCGCGGTCGCGCGCTGTGCAGGCGTGGCTTCTTTCTCCTGGCTCTTCTCAGCGGTCGGCTTGCCGGAGCTGTCGCCCGGACGGATGCGGCCGAGCAGCTGGCGAGACAGTACGGTCGCGCCCTCTTCTTCCACGATAGCATCGAGAATACCCGCTTCACTGGCCGGCACTTCCAACACCACTTTGTCGGTTTCGATTTCAACCAGGACTTCGTCACGCTGAACGCTGTCGCCCGGTTTCTTGTGCCAGGTGGCTACGGTCGCATCGGCAACCGATTCAGGAAGGTCAGGAACCAGAATATCTACGCTACTCATTTAGCTTTCCCTTAAGTTTTTTATCATCTGCTTGCCGGCCCCTCGGCCGGCAAGCGAGCGAACATTAGTCAATATTCAGCGCATCATTCACCAGAGCCTGCTGCTGCTTCTGGTGTACGGACATATAACCCACCGCCGGAGAGGCGGAGGCCGGACGTCCTGCGTAACGTAAAGAAGCCCCGAACGGCACCACTTCACGGAAGTTGTGTTGGCTGCAGTACCAGGCGCCCTGGTTCAGCGGCTCTTCCTGACACCAGACGAAGTCATGCACGTGCGAGTATTGCTCCAGCACGGCCTGCACGGCCTGATGCGGGAACGGATACAGCTGCTCGATGCGCACGATGGCCACGTCTTTCTGCTCATTCTTGCGACGCTGTTCCAGCAGGTCGTAGTAAACCTTACCGGAGCACAGCACGACGCGCTTGACCGCTTTCGGATCCAAATCGTCGATCTCGCCGATCGCCGGCAGGAAGGTGCCGTTGGCCAGCTCGTCCAGCGAAGAGACCGCCAGCGGATGACGCAGCAGCGACTTCGGCGACATCACCACCAGCGGACGACGCATACCGCGCAGCGCCTGACGACGCAGCATGTGGTAAACCTGCGCCGGCGTGGACGGGACGCACACCTGCATGTTCTGCTCAGCGCACAGCTGCAGATAACGTTCCAGACGCGCGGAGGAGTGCTCTGGGCCCTGGCCTTCATAGCCGTGCGGCAGCAGCATCACCAGGCCGCACATACGGCCCCATTTTTGCTCGCCGGAGCTGATGAACTGGTCGATAACAACCTGCGCGCCGTTGGCGAAGTCGCCGAACTGCGCTTCCCAGATGGTCAGCGTGCGCGGTTCCGCCGTGGCGTAGCCGTATTCGAACGCCAGCACCGCCTCTTCAGACAGCACGGAGTCCCAGACCTTGAATTCGCCCTGGCCGCTGTGGATATTCGCCAGCGGAACATAGACCGAACCGTTTTTCTGGTTGTGCACCACCGCGTGACGGTGGAAGAAGGTGCCGCGGCCGGCGTCTTCGCCGGAGATGCGGATTGGAATGCCTTCATCCGCCATGGTGGCGTAGGCCAGCGTTTCGGCGGCGCCCCAGTCGAACGGCTTGTTGCCCGCCGCCATCTCGGCGCGGTCAGCGTAGATTTTCGCCACGCGTGACTGCATTTCGATCGCTTCCGGCACGGTGCTGATGCGGCGGCCCAGTTCCTGCAGACGCTTCATCTCAACCTTGCTCGGGTACTCTTCGTCCCACTCGTGGTTCAGGTACGGCGACCAGGTGAAGGAGTGCAGATTCATCGGACGCCATTCTTCAACCACACAATCGCCGCGGTCGAGCGCATCACGATACAGGTTGACCATTTCCGTGGCATCTTCCAGGCTGGCCACTTTCTGTTCGGTCAGAATGTCAGCGTAGATTTTGCGCGGCGTAGGGTGTTTCTTGATCTTCTGATACATCACCGGCTGGGTGGCGCTCGGCTCATCGGCCTCGTTGTGCCCATGGCGACGGTAGCAGACCAGATCGATCATCACGTCACGCTTAAAGGTGTTACGGAAATCCAACGCCAGGCGAGTGACGAAGGCCACGGCTTCCGGATCGTCCGCGTTAACGTGGAAGATCGGCGCCTGAACCATTTTGGCGATGTCGGTGCAGTATTCGGTAGAGCGCGCATCCAGCGGGTTGGAGGTGGTGAAGCCAACCTGGTTGTTGATGACGATGCGCACGGTGCCGCCCACTTCGTAGCCGCGAGCCTGAGACATGTTCAGGGTTTCCTGAACCACGCCCTGGCCGGTAATGGCGGCGTCGCCGTGGATGGTGATCGGCAGCACCATGTTGCTGCGCGCTTCGTCCAGACGATCGCGACGGGCGCGAACCGACCCCATGACCACCGGGCTGACGATCTCCAGGTGCGACGGGTTGAACGCCAGCGCCAGGTGAACCATGCCGCCTTCGGTTTCCACGTCGGAGGAGAAGCCCTGGTGATATTTCACGTCGCCGGTGCCGAGGTGTTCTTTATGCTTGCCGGCGAATTCGTCGAACAGGTCGGCCGGCTTTTTGCCCAGCACGTTGATCAGCACGTTCAGACGGCCGCGGTGGGCCATGCCCAACACCACTTCACGCGTGCCGTTCTTGCCGGCGTGGCGCACCATCTCTTTCAGCATCGGCACCAGCGCGTCGCCGCCTTCCAGCGAGAAGCGTTTGGCGCCCGGGAATTTGGCGCCCAGGTAGCGTTCCAGGCCTTCCGCAGCGGTCAGCTCGTTCAGGAAACGGCGTTTTTCGTCGGCGGTAAAGCTGGCGCGCCCCACCACCGACTCGATGCGCTGCTGGATCCAGCGTTTCTCTTCGGTGTTGGTGATGTGCATGTATTCAGCGCCGATCGACCCGCAATAGGTCTGCTTCAGCGCGGCGTACAGATCGCCCAACTTCATGGTTTCTTTGCCGATGGCGAAAGAGCCCACGTTGAAGGTTTCCTGGAAATCGGCTTCGGTCAGGTTGTGGTAAGCGGGCTCAAGGTCAGGAACTTGCTCACGCTGCCACAGGCCGAGCGGATCGAGGTTGGCATGCTGATGTCCGCGGAAGCGGAAGGCGTTGATCAGCTGCAGTACCTTGACCTGTTTGGCGTCGGTTGCCGGATCGGTGATGGTGGTGTTGTAGCGCGCGGAGTCTTTCGCCAGGCGGCGGAAGTAGTCGCGCGTTTGAGAGTGGAGCTGATCGGGTTTGACACCCGCGGTTGGTAGCTGTTGAAAAATGGAACGCCAGCTATCTTCAACGGAACCCGGATCGGTTAAGAAATCTTCATAGAGCTGCTCTATGTAAGACTGGTTCGCGCCCGCCAGATAGGAGGAATCCAGCCAGGCCTTCATTGCGCCGTTCTGCATCATGATCCCTTAAGCTTTGAAGCTTTAGTTTTCGCCGTGGTTAACATAATTACCGTGATGAATACGGTTTGCCGTAAAACGGTTCACTCGACGTACTTGCGGCCATGACGGCCCGATACGTTCTGTTATGGACCTTGCGGTCCCTTACAAGGAACCTCTAAAAACCGGCGGAAGAACCAGGCTGCATAGCGCCGCAGCCGCGGGTCAGTTTTTAGAGGTTCCCTCCCCTATGGGATGTGCGCCGGAAAAGAGCCCGGCGCAGCATCTCATTCCGTTTATGCGCCGCGTTGCAGCAGCATGGACTTGATATGCCCGATCGCACGCGTCGGGTTCAAGCCTTTAGGACATACACTGACACAATTCATAATGCTATGGCAGCGGAAAACACTAAAAGCATCGTCCAGATCATCTAAACGTTCTTGCGTTTCCGTGTCACGGCTGTCGATCAGGAAGCGATACGCCGCCAACAGACCGGCAGGCCCGATGAACTTGTCCGGGTTCCACCAGAACGATGGGCACGAAGTCGAGCAGCAAGCGCACAGGATGCACTCGTACAGGCCGTCCAGCTTGGCGCGCTGTTCCGGCGACTGCAGGTGCTCACGCGCCGGCGGATTCTTGCCGTCGTTCAGCAGGTATGGCTTGATCTTTTCATACTGGGTGTAGAACTGCCCCATATCCACCACCAGATCGCGCACCACCGGCAGCCCCGGCAGCGGACGGATCACGATCTTGCCGTTGCCTTTGCGCAGCGACGAAACCGGAGTGATGCACGCCAGGCCGTTTTTACCGTTCATATTCAGACCGTCGGAACCGCACACGCCTTCGCGGCATGAGCGACGGAACGACAGGGTCGGATCTTTTTCTTTCAGCTGGATCAACGCATCCAGCAGCATCATGTCACGGCCTTCTTCCGCTTCCAGGGTGTAGTCCTGCATGTGCGGCGCGTCGTCGACATCCGGATTGTAGCGATAAATGGAAAATTCGAGTTTCATCTGTCGATCTCCGCAATTAGTAAGAACGCACTTTCGGCGGGAATGCCGGGCGCAGCTTCGGTTGCATGTTCACTTCACGACGCGTCATGCTTTCCGATTGCGGCAGATACAGCGAATGGCACAGCCAGTTGGCGTCATCGCGTTCCGGGTAGTCGAAGCGGCTGTGTGCGCCACGGCTCTCGGTACGGAAGTTGGCCGACACGGCGGTGGAATACGCGGTCTCCATCAGGTTATCCAACTCCAGGCACTCGATGCGCTGGGTGTTGAACTCGCTGGAGGTATCGTCCAGGCGTGCGTTCTTCAGACGTTCACGGATCACTTTCAGTTCTTCCAGGCCCTTGGCCATCGCATCGCCTTCGCGGAATACCGAGAAGTTGTGCTGCATGCAAGACTGCAGCGCTTTGCGAATCTCGACCGGGTCTTCGCCAGAACGGGTATTGTTCCAACGGTTCAGACGATCAAGCGAAGCTTCCACGTCGGAGTCGCTGGCGTCACGGCTCACGCCCTGCTCTTCCAACGATTCCTGCAGGTGCATGCCGGCGGAACGGCCGAATACCACCAGGTCCAGCAGCGAGTTGCCGCCCAGACGGTTGGCGCCGTGCACCGATACGCAGGCGATTTCGCCCACGGCGAACAGCCCCGGGATCACCACGTCTTCGCCTTTCTCGTTCACGGTCAGCGCCTGACCGGTCACCTTGGTCGGAATGCCGCCCATCATATAGTGACAGGTTGGGATAACCGGGATCGGCTCTTTCACCGGATCGACGTGCGCGAAGGTGCGGGACAGCTCCAGAATGCCCGGCAGACGGGATTCCAGCACCTCTTTGCCCAAGTGATCCAGCTTCAGCTTGGCGTGCGGGCCCCAAGGACCGTCGCAGCCGCGGCCTTCGCGGATTTCGATCATGATCGAACGGGCAACCACGTCGCGCCCCGCCAGATCTTTGGCGTTCGGCGCATAACGCTCCATGAAGCGCTCGCCGTGTTTGTTCAGCAGGTAACCGCCTTCGCCGCGGCAGCCTTCGGTCACCAGCACGCCCGCGCCGGCGATGCCGGTCGGGTGGAACTGCCACATTTCCATGTCCTGCACCGGCACGCCGGCGCGCAGCGCCATGCCGACACCGTCGCCGGTGTTGATGTGGGCGTTGGTGGTGGACTGGTAAATACGGCCTGCGCCGCCGGTCGCCAGCACGGTGGCCTTGGCTTTGAAGTAAACCACTTCACCGGTTTCGATGCAGATAGCCGTGGTGCCGACCACCGCGCCGTCCTGGTTTTTCACCAGATCAAGCGCATACCACTCGGAGAAGATGGTGGTGTGGTTTTTCAGGTTCTGTTGGTACAGGGTGTGCAGCAGCGCGTGGCCGGTACGGTCGGCTGCGGCTGCGGTACGCGCCGCCTGCTCGCCGCCAAAGTTCAGCGACTGGCCGCCGAACGGGCGCTGGTAGATGCGGCCGTCATCCAGACGAGAGAACGGCAGGCCCATGTGTTCCAGTTCCAGAATCGCTTCCGGGCCGGTTTTACACATATATTCGATGGCGTCCTGGTCACCGATATAGTCGGAACCTTTCACCGTGTCGTACATATGCCATTCCCAGTTGTCCTCGTGGCTGTTGCCCAGCGCGACGGTGATGCCGCCCTGTGCGGACACGGTATGGGAACGGGTCGGGAAAACTTTGGACAGCAGGGCACAGGTCGAGCCCGCTTGGGAAATTTGCAGCGCGGCACGCATGCCCGCACCGCCGGCGCCGATTACGACGGCATCAAACTCTCTGACTGGCAGTTTCATTTAAGCACCCCACACTACGATTGTTCCGTACAGTAAATAGACCAGCAACGCGACCACGACAGCCAGCTGCAACACCAGGCGAACCGCCAGCGGCTTGACGTAGTCCGTCAGCACCTGCCACAGCCCGATCCAGGCGTGCACCAGAATCGACAGCAAGGTCAGCAGAGTGAACACTTTCGTAATGGAAGTGGCGAAGAAACCGCGCCAGATGTCATAAGTGAGTTCCGGAGCCGTGACGAAGAAGCCCAGGATATACAGGACGTACAGGGTGATGATGATAGCGGAAGCGCGCAGCAGCAGCCAATCGTGCACGCCGTTGCGCCCTAATGCAGAAACGTTGTTTACCATACGAGGACTCCAGCCAGAACTGACAGCACGACGGTCAGACCGATCGCCACCTGGGCGGAACGGGTACCGGCGGCCAAACTCTCTTCGATGTAGCCAAAATCCATTAACAAGTGACGGATGCCACCGCAAATGTGATAGGCCAGCGCCGTGAGGATGCCCCAGAATATGAATTTGACGATGAAGCTATTCATGATGGCGGCCGCCTGCAGGAACCCCTCTTGGGAAGAGAGTGACAGGCCCAGCAGCCAGAGGAGGATACCCACGGCAACGAAGGTAATTACGCCAGAGACTCGGTGTAAGATAGACGCTATCGCAGTTACGGGGAACCGGATCGTTTGCAGATCCAAGTTGACAGGTCGTTGTTTTTTCACGTATTTGCCCACACAGCTCTTATTATTTTCCTTCCTCCGGGCCTGGGCGGGGATCAGACAGCGTTAAGAGCCTAAAACCCTTACACGTCACGCGCTCAAACATCAACATCCTCTGTGCTCAAACGGCGCGCATTTATAACGCTGGGTGCTCCTACTTCAGGGTAATCCGGAGACCTGGCGGCAGTATAGGAGGATCACATTCTGATTACAATTCTCATACAACCGCTTTGATAACATTTCCCCCGAACAGTGATTCAGATCACGGATTTCACAATTAGTGCAAAATTAATTATCTGATTTGACAAGAGATCAACATTTCCATTACATATAGGGGCACAAACGGTCCTATGATGCGCTATGGGTCAGCAGATACACTTCCCCCCGGGTTCGAGTTATGCAACAGTGTATTTGACGAACCTATCCCAATAGCCGTTGTTTCCCGCTCGATTTTGCCGGCGTCAAAAAGCAAATAAAGCAAATAAAAACAGATTATTGGGATAGGTTCACATCTCTTCGAACAGCTCATAGGTAAGATTAACAGACTATAACGAATTACTCTGAATCGTTAACAACTGGTCACCCGTCTCGTTCGCCTGGTCAGCACTCTGTACCCTACCCGCGCACAGTTGCGCAGTCGCTCACAGAGTTAGCGTCCGCACCATTTTTTTGCGGGCAACCTGCAGAGATTTAAGGTATTTCAGTTGTTAGTGGTTTTTAAAATAAGGCGCTAAGGAGACAGTAAATGACTGATAAGAAAGCGACGCTAACCATTAACGACAGCGAAGCTCCGATCGAACTGGGCGTATTGACACCGACACTGGGCCCTGATGTCCTCGATGTCCGCGCTCTGGGTTCCAAAGGTTATTTCACATTTGATCCCGGCTTTACCTCCACCGCTTCTTGCGAATCCAAGATTACCTTCATCGACGGCGACAAAGGCGTGCTGCTGCACCGCGGCTTCCCTATCGAACAGCTGGCGAAAGAATCTTCCTACCTGGAAGTGTGCTACATCCTGCTGTACGGCGAGACCCCGACGCCGGAAGAATTCGAGACCTTCAAAACAACCGTTACCCGCCACACCATGATCCACGACCAGATCACCCATCTGTTCCGTGGCTTCCGTCGCGACTCGCACCCGATGGCGGTGCTGTGCGGCGTGACCGGCGCGCTGGCGGCGTTCTACCACGATGCGCTGGACGTCAACAACGAGCGTCACCGTGAAATCACCGCGTTCCGTCTGCTGTCCAAAATGCCGACCGTGGCCGCGATGTGCTACAAATACTCCCTGGGCCAGCCGTTCGTTTATCCGCGCAACGATCTGTCCTATGCCGGCAACTTCCTGCACATGATGTTCGCCACCCCGTGCGAAGAATACGTGGTGAACCCGGTGCTGGAACGCGCCATGGATCGCATCCTGATCCTGCACGCCGACCATGAGCAGAACGCCTCTACCTCAACCGTGCGTACCGCCGGCTCTTCCGGCGCCAACCCGTTCGCCTGCATCGCGGCCGGTATCGCCTCCCTGTGGGGACCGGCGCACGGCGGCGCCAACGAAGCGGCGCTGAAAATGCTGGAAGAGATCAAGACCGTCGATCACATTCCGGAATTCATCAAGCGCGCCAAGGACAAGAACGACTCCTTCCGCCTGATGGGCTTCGGCCACCGCGTGTACAAGAACTACGATCCGCGCGCCACCGTGATGCGCGAGACCTGTCACGAAGTGCTGAAAGAGCTGAACAAGAAGGACGACAACCTGCTGCAGGTGGCGATGGAGCTGGAGCACATCGCGCTGAACGACCCGTACTTCATCGAGAAGAAACTGTACCCGAACGTCGACTTTTACTCAGGCATCATCCTGAAGGCGATGGGCATTCCTTCTTCCATGTTCACCGTGATCTTCGCCATCGCGCGCACCATCGGCTGGATCGCGCACTGGAACGAAATGCACGACGAAGGCATCAAAATTGCCCGTCCGCGTCAGCTGTACACCGGCTATGCCGAGCGTGATTTCAAATCCCAGCTGAAAACCAAGTAAGCCGCTTCCCCGGCTGAAACCGCACAGCGCCGCCCCTTCGGGCGGCGTTTTTTTTGCTTATTTCTGGCAGCCCGGGCACCAATAAAACGGCCGCGACGACAGGTCGGTGCGCACAATCATCGCGCCGCAGCGTTCACAGGGCTCGCCGCTGCGATGAAACACCTTGAAGCGAAACAGCGCGCCGTGATGGCGGTTCTCATCCGCCTGCCCGCGCGTCTGATAGGAAAGACGCGGCACCGCCAGCAACGCCTTCGCCAGACGACGCAGCGCCTCCGGCGCCAGATCCTGCGGTTTATGCTGCGGCGCCAGTTCGGCCTGCCACAGGATTTCGGCACGCAGATAATTGCCCAATCCGGCAAGAAATGCCTGGTCGAGCAGCATGCCGCTCAGCTGCCTGCGGCGAAAACGCGGCGTCAGCAACCGCTCCGCCACCTCGTCTACCGTCAGCGACATGTCCAGCACGTCGGGGCCGATGCGTTGCAGGAACGGGTGCTGTTCTATCTCCTCGCGCGGCCCAACGGTGATGTCGGACGCGCTGTAGAGCAATATTGCGCTGCGAGCGGTTTCCAGCCGCACCCGCAGATCGCGCTTGGTCTCCGGCGTCTCTCCCGCCGCCGCCACTTTCCATACGCCGTACAGCTGGTTATGGCTGTACATCGTCAGCCCATTGGAAAAGTGGGTCAACAGCGCCTTGCCGCGCGGCTCGATGGCGACGATGCGCTCGCCGAGCAAACGCTGGCGGTAGTGCTTCAACTGGGGAAAAGCGAAATCGACGGCGGTCAGCGGCTGATCGATCACCGCCGCCGCCAGTTTGTCCGCCGCCCGGCGGATCTCCGGTCCTTCCGGCATAGACCACTCCTTGCGTAGACCCGGCGCAGCCCGATGCGCCGGGGATTCTCTTGATTAATGCGTCGCGCCGCCCACCACTTTCAGATCGTGTTCCACCTGCAAAGCGATGGAAACGGCCAGCTCCAGCGCAAACAGCACCGTCGAAGCCGCCATGCTCGGCGCGCCGGGGTGCGCCGCCGCCTGCTCAGGCAGATACGGGATATGGATAAAACCGCCCTTCACCTCGCGCTGGCCGCTCAAACGGTGCAGCAGCCCATACATCACATGGTTGCACACGTAGGTGCCGGCAGTCTGCGAAACGGCGGCCGGAATGCCGGCCTCGCGCATCGAACTCACCATCGCTTTGATCGGCAAAGTGCTGAAATAGGCCGCCGGACCGCCGGCGACGATCGGCTCATCCACCGGCTGCTGCCCCTGATTGTCGGGAATACGCGCGTCGTCGACGTTGATCGCCACCCGTTCAATCGTGATATCGGTGCGGCCGCCGGCCTGGCCGATAGCCAGCACCATCACCGGCTGCACCTCGTCGATCGCCGCATTGAGCGCCTCCAGCGCGGCGCCGAACACGCACGGCAACTGGCGCGCCACGATACGCGTGCCCACCAGTTCCATATCGTTGAGCTGCTTCACCACTTCCCAGGAGGGATTGAGGCGCTCGCCGCCAAACGGCTCGAAGCCGGTAATCAATACTTTTTGCATCCTTACTCCTACAGGAACATCAGGAAATACAGCAGGAACACGTTAACCAACAGCAGCAGCACGCCGGTCGGCACCTGCGCCTTGATCACCGCATTCTTGTCCGGCAACTCCAGCAGCGCCGCCGGCACAATGTTGAAGTTCGCCGCCATCGGCGTCATCAGGGTGCCGCAATAGCCGGAGAACATGCCGATCGCCGCCATCACCGCCGGGTTGCCGCCGTGCTGCAACACCAGGATCGGAATGCCGATGCCGGCGGTAACGATCGGGAAAGCGGCGAAGGCGTTGCCCATCACCATGGTCAGCACCGCCATACCGATAGCGTAGACCGCCACGGCGATAAAACGGTTATCGACCGCCAGATATTCCTGGGTCAAATGCGAGATCGCAGTGCCAACGCCGGCGACGGTAAACAGCAGCCCCAGCGTGGCGAGGATCTGCGGCAGAATGAACGCCCAGCCGATCGAATCCAGCAGGCGCCGCGCTTCCTGTATCGGCTGCAGCGCCTTCTCATGGGTCATTGTCACCGCGATCGCCAACCCGATCAGGCAGCCGACGGTCATCGAGAACAGGGTAATTAGCGTCGCGTGGTTACCGCTGCCGAATACCGCGTTTTGCAGCGCCGGCACGTTGTTGAACAGCAGCACGCCGACCACCGTCACCACCGGGATCGCCAGCGCGGGAATGAACAGCTTGTTGCCCAGGCGCTTGGCGCTCGCCTCGCGCTCCTGCGGCGTCCGCTGGTGATAGCTGCCGAGGCGCACGCCGCCGAAGCCGGCAATCAGGGCCATCACCACCACCACCGCGCCAACGATGATATGCAGCATGCGTTTTTCGTTGCTGCCCTCGCCCAGTACATCGCCCAGCAGGCGATAAGTCCAGTCGCCGACCAGGAATACCAGGCCGTACAGCCCCCAAAACAGCCCGGTGGTGATGCGGCGCGGGTTGGCGCGATCGCGCAAGGACATCACCGCCACAATCAGCAGCACCGCGCCGGCCAGCCAGTAAAGGTATTGTTGCTGGAAGTTCATCGCGCTTCCCCCTTCGCCTGCAGCGCCGCCTGATTCAGCTGCGCCAGCTCGGCGCTCAGCTGTTTATCCATCCGATACAGCCGGAACGCGTGGATCAGGAAAGCGAAAATGGCGGTCGGAATGCCCCACAGCGCGATATGCAGCGGCTCGGTCTGAATGCCGCCGGACTCCAGCATAAAGTTATGCATGAAGATGATCGCACCGAAGGCCACGAAGATATCCTCGCCGAAGAACAGCCCGACGTTGTCGGTAGCGGCCGACATGGCGCGCAGGCGGTGGCGGGTACGCTCCGGCAGCTCGCCGTAGCGGTTTTCCGTCGCCCCTTCCGCCATCGGCGCCAGCAGCGGCCGCACCATCTGCGGATGCCCGCCCAGGCTGGTCAGCCCCATCGCCGCGGTGATCTCGCGCACGAACAGGTACACGATCAGCAAACGGCCGGCGGTGGCGCTTTTGATCTTGGCGATCCACGCCTGCGCCCGCTCTTTCAGCCCGTGACGTTCCAGCAGGCCGATCACCGCCAGCGGCAGCAGCAGGATCAGCGGCAGGTTTCGGGTATTGAGAAAGCCCTCGCCGAGCTTTTCCAGAATGACGTCCAGCGGCATCAGCGCCGCCAGACCGGTGATGATGCCGGCGGCGATCACCACCAGCACCGGATTGAAACGCAATACAAACCCGACCACGATCGCGGCGATGCCGATCAGTGGCCAGAGATTCACGGCCTGTTCCATAGTCTTCCCTCGATATTTTCTAATAATTTTTTGTTTGTGATGTTGTGTCTTGCTTTACTGCTCTGCGCTGACGCGGATGCCCTGTTGAACAAAACTGTCCCGCAGCTTGCGCGCATACGCCAGCGCATGCTCGCCGTCCCCGTGCAGGCAGACGGTCTCCGCCTGTACGGCGGTCCAAACGCCATCGACGCTGCGCACCCGGTGATGGCGCACCATCTCCAGGGTTTGCGCCAGCGCCTGTTCGTCATCCTCGATCAATGCCCCCGGCAAACCGCGCGGCACCAGCGTGCCGTCGGCCTGATAACCGCGATCGGCGAACACCTCCTGCCGGGTGGTCAGACCGAGCCGTTGCCCGGCGCGGATCAGCTCGCTGCCGGCCAGCCCCACCAGCCGCAGCGCCGGATCGACCGCCTGCACCGCCCGGGCGATGGCTTCCGCCAGCGCCGGCTCAACCGCCGCCTGGTTGTACAGCATGCCGTGCGGCTTAACGTGCACCATCACCCCGCCCTCGGCGCGGGCGATGGCCGCCAGCGCCCCGAGCTGATACACCACCTGCGCGTACACCGTTTCCGGCGGCAGCTGCATGCGGGTGCGGCCGAAATTCTCCCGATCGGGAAAACTCGGGTGGGCGCCGATCGCCACGCCGTACTGCAATGCCCAGCGCACCGACTGACGCATGGTCTGCGCATCGCCGGCGTGGAAGCCGCAGGCGATGTTGGCCGAACTCACCAATTGCAACAGCGCCTGGTCGTTGGCGCAGCCTTCGCCGAGATCGGCGTTCAAATCAACGATCATGTAACCCCCAGGCAATCTGTCGAAGGAAAAGATCCTGCTCGGCCTTGGCGCGCTGCGCCTCGGCCAGTGAACAGAGAACGAAATGGATCGGTTCGCCGAGACGGATCTGCGCCAAGTGGTAGAGATCGGCTTCGATCACGCAGGCGATACGCGGGTAACCGCCGGTGGTTTGCGCATCGGCCATCAACACGATCGGCTGGCCGTTGTGCGGCACCTGCACCACGCCGGGCAGCAGGCCGTGCGACAGCATCTCGCGGTCGGTGGTGCGCTCCAGTGGCGTACCGCCGTGCAAGCGGTAGCCCATGCGGTTGCTCTGCGGGCTGAGCTGCCAGGCGGTGCGCCAAAACGCATCTTGCGCCTCTTCGCTGAATTCGGCGTACTCCGGCCCCGGCAACGCACGGATGCGATTGGTAAACAGCAACTGCTTCACGCCACAGCGGGTTTGCGGCAGCGCGGTGGATTTGCCCAGCGGCAACCGATCGCCGTCCTTCAGATTACGCCCCTCGCACCCGCCAAAAGCGGCTTTCATGTCGGTGCTGCGCGAGCCCAGCATTTCCGGCACGGCGATACCGCCGGCGATCGCGAGATAACTGCGCATGCCGCGCTTCGGCGTGCCCAGCACCAGACGCTGCCCCTTTTTCACCGGGTAGCGCCAGCCGGTCCACAGCGGCTTACCGTCCAGCTGCGCGTCGCAGCCGGCGCCGGTCAGGGCGATCCAGCCAGGGCGGGTAAACTCGGCGCTGAACTGGCCGAGCGTGATCTCCAGCCCGGCGGCCTCCGGCGCGTTGCCCACCAGCAGGTTGGCGATCTTCAGCGCCGGTTGATCCAACGCGCCGCCGGTACTGATGCCCAGACGGCGAAATCCTTCACGGCCCAAATCCTGCACCGTGGTATAGATGCCGGCGCGCAGAATAATCAGCATACGCCCTCCTTCTGCGGCACAAAGCGTACGCTATCGCCCGGGCGCAGCAGCGTCGGCGGCATTTCATGGGGATTGAACAACGCCAGCGGCGTGCGGCCGATCAGTTGCCAGCCGCCGGGCGTCGCTAGCGGATAGATGCCGGTCTGGCCGCCGCCGATACCGACGGAGCCGGCCGCCACAGCCAGACGCGGTTCGGCGCGGCGCGGCGTCGCCAGTTTTTCCGGCATGCCGCCCAAATAGGAGAAGCCCGGCTGAAAGCCGAGAAAATAGACCACGTAAGCCGCCGCCGCATGGCATTCCACCACCTGTCGCGGCGTCATGCCGGTATGGCGCGCCACCTCATCCAGATCAGGGCCCTGTTCCCCGCCGTAGACAACCGGGATCTCCACCTGACGCGACTCCGGCGTCAGGCGCTCTTTGCTTTCCCACCCCTGCTGCAGTAACGCGAGCATCGCTTCGGCGTCGGCCTGCGGCGTATGCAACAGCAGCGTCAGGTTGTTCATTCCCGGCACCACTTCCCGCACGTCAGGATGATGATTCAGCTTTTCCGCCAGCGCCCAGATGCGCTGCTGGCTCGGCAACGTCACCGGCGGTGACAGTTCAAGCACTACCGCTCTTTCACCTAAAAGGTAATAACGCGCTTGTTGCACCCTTATTCTCCTTATTATTATCGCGCTGAAAAACACACCAGTTATGCGTGACGCAGCCCCGGCTGTCAATAGAACGCAACCATAAGGAAAATAAGGAAATAGCGCGGTAAAAGGATTCAGCCGGCGCGCAGGCCGGGCTGGATCCGACGTAGAAAAAAATCAGGCGGGATTCGGGATATCGATAAAGGTCACATCAAAACCGTGGTGCTGAGCCAGCCATTCCCCCAGCGCTTTCACGCCGCCGCGCTCGGTCGCGTGGTGGCCGGCGGCAAAGAAATGCACGCCCATTTCGCGCGCGCTGTGAATGGTCTGCTCAGACACTTCACCGCTGATGAAAGCATCGACGCCGAAGCGCGCCGCGCTGTCGATAAAGCCCTGGCCGCCGCCGGTGCACCAGGCCACTCGGCGAATATGCTCAGGCGCGTTATCGCCGCAGTGCAGCACCGCGCGCCCCAGTCGGCTTTCGATGCGCTGTTGCAGCGCTTCGCCGGTCAGCGGCTGTTCGAATTCCCCGTGCGGCACCAGCGGCTCGACGTCGCCAATCACCCGAATGCCCAGCGCCTGCGCCAGCTGCGCGTTGTTGCCCAGCACCGGATGCGCGTCCAGCGGCAAGTGGTAGCCGTACAGATTGATGTCGTGGGTCAACAGCGTTTTCAGGCGGTTGCGCTTCATGCCGCGCACCGCCGGCGCCTCGTTTTTCCAGAAATAGCCGTGGTGCACGATGATCGCGTCGGCCTGATGCGCCACCGCGGCGTCCAACAGCGCCTGACAGGCGGTGACGCCGGTCACGATGCGCTGCACGTGCGGGCGCCCTTCCACCTGCAATCCATTGGGGGCATAGTCCTGAAACGCCGCGGCGTTCAGTTCCGTGTTGATCAGTTGTTCCAGATCGAGGTTACGCATTCTCTTCTCTCTTCATAGTCAAAATGTCTGCCGGTCGCCCTGCGCCATCAGGATGAATTTCACCCCCAGATCGTTGCCCTGCGCCAGCTGCTGCGCAATGGCGGCGCGCGCGTCTTCGCCCTGCTTCAGGCTCGGTTTGATGTGGCTGATCACCACCGGCAGACCGTTCAGCGAGCCTTCGCCGCCGCTGTACTGCGTCAGGTTCTTCAGCTCCTTCAGCAGCCAGGCCGGCGTCAGATGGCCGTACAGATGTTTGTCCTCCACCCCGTTAGGGTAAGAGGTTTCGATAATCATGCCCTTGAGCTTTTTCTGCTCGACAAGCGGCCCCAGCACGCGCCACACGGTATCGAGATCGCGCGACTGCTCCACCTTGTCCGGCCCGGTATCGCCGAAGTAGGCGAAGAACTCGTTGCCGTTGGAAATCAGCAGCATTGACGACGGGTAGCGATCGTGGCTGAGCGGGTACATCACGCCGGTCAACCCGGTCAGGCCGAGGGTAAAGCGCTGCTGCGGCCGCACCGTTTGCAGCCGGTAGGTGCCCAGCCGCGAACCGTTGCCGGCGTCGGTAAAGTTCGGCCAGGCCTTCCAGTTGAAGTAATGGTTGCGCAGGGTCAGCACGGTGTCCGCCTGGGCGTAAACGGTTTTTTTATTATCTTCGGGCGAGCCGACGATCAGCCCCGCCACGTGGTCCAGATGGCCGTGGCTGATGAAATAGCCGCCGATCAACTGCCGGAACACATAGCCCTGCGGCGTGTAAGGCGCGGCCAGCTCGGGGGTCACCTGCGGGAAACTGCCCTTCTCCAGCCCTTTGGCGATGCCCGGCAGCAGCGAGCCGGCGTCCAGCGCCACATACTGCGGCTGATTATCGCTGCGGATCAGATAAGAGGTCAGGTTGCCGTCGCTGACGCCGCCGTCGACGCCCAGCGCCACCACGTCAAAGCCGGCGATCGCCAGCGCGGAATAGCCGCTCAGGCACAGGGCCAGCACCTTTTTCATCATTACGTCGCTCCTTGCAGTTGCCTCAAGACTCTCCCCGCTTCGCCGCCTCGAACGCCGCCAACGTCTCCACGCGGGCTTGTTTGTGATCGACGATCGGCAGCGGGTAGTTCAGCGTACGGCGCTGCTTTTCCGCCCAGCGGTGGGGGTAATGGATGTCATTGTCGGGCACATCCGCCAGTTCCGGCAACCATTTACGGATGAAAGTGCCTTGTGGATCAAAACGTTCACCCTGGGTGGTCGGGTTAAAGATGCGGAAATACGGCGCGGCGTCGGTGCCGGTGGAGGCCGCCCACTGCCAGCCGCCGTTGTTGGCCGCCAGATCCCCGTCCAGCAGTTGCGACATGAAATAGCGCTCCCCGGCGCGCCAGTCGATCAGCAGATCCTTCACCAGAAAACTGGCGCTGATCATGCGCAGCCGGTTGTGCATCCAGCCGGTAGCGTTCAGTTGGCGCATGGCGGCATCGACGATCGGATAGCCGGTTTCGCCCCGCTGCCAGGCCTGCAGCTTCGCCGCGTCAGCGCTCCAGCGCACCTTGTCCGTCCAGGCGATAAAGGGACGATGGCGGCACAGCTCGGGGTAGGCCACCAGCAGGTGGCGATAGAACTCGCGCCAAATCAACTCGTTCAGCCAGGCGAAAGCGCCGCTCTCGCGATCTTCCAGCAGCTGCGGGCATTCGGCGCGCAGGCGGTTAAAACACTGGCGCGGCGACAGCGCGCCGATCGCCAGATAGGGCGACAGGCTGCTGGTGCCGGCGATGGCGGGCAGATCGCGCTGCCGAAGGTAATCTTGCACCTGCTCACGACAAAAGGCGCGCAGCCGCTGCAGCGCGGCCTCCTCGCCGGCGGGATAATCATCCCCGATGTCCGCCGCGGGATAATCGAACGCCGCCGGCGCTTCAGGCGCAGGCAACGCGCCATCGGCACGGATCTTCGGCGCCGGCAGGCAGCTCACGTCGGACTCAGTCAGGCGCTGAATGAAGGCGTTGCGAAACGGCGTATAAACCTTGTACATCTCGCCGCCGCCGGTTAGCACGCTGCCCGGCGGCAACAGCAGACTGTCATCAAAACCGTGGCACGTTACCCGTCCATTCAACTGCTGCTCCAGCCGCGCATCGCGTCGCCGTTCATTCAGTTCGTACTGGCGGTTGTAAAATAGCGCGTCCACCTGCTCTCGCCAGCAATACTCCGCCAGCCAGTCGATCGACGCGGCAAAGTCCGTGCCGGCATGGCAATGCAGCGCAATGCCCTTTTGCGCCAGCGCCTGCTGTACCGCCCGCAGGCTGGCGTGGATCAGCGCCGCCTGCCGCGGCGCCATCTCATGTTCCCGCCACTGCTGCGGGGTGGCGATAAACACCGCCAGCACCCGGGCTTTGGGATCGCTGCAGGCAGCGTGCAGCGCTTTGTTGTCGGTGATACGCAGATCGTTACGCAACCAGACCAGATGCGTGGTCATAAAATTCCCTTGTCAATCAATGGCCGTAACGCAAACGCAGCGCCTCCGGATAAGGTTCGAAATAGCGTTGTTCCGCCAAATAACTGTCGGGGTATTCCGCCATGTAATGCTTAAGCAAGGCGATCGGCGCCAGCAGCGGCTGCATGCCCTGCCGGTAGCGGTCGATCAGGTGCGCCAGCTCCTGGCGCTGCGCCGCGCTGAGCTGGCGGCGGAAGTAACCCTGCACGTGCATCAGCACGTTGGTATGGTTGCGGCGCGTCGCCTTGTGCGCCAACAGCGCCATCAGGCGGCTGCGGTACTCCACGGCGAAGTCTTCCAGCGAGTCCCAGCGGTGAATGTCGGCGACGAAACGCCCCAGTTCGCGGTACGCCGGCTGCGAATGCGCCAGCAGCGACAGCTTGTAGCGGCTGTGAAACGCGATCAGCCCGCCACGGGTCAGCCCCTGACGCCACAGCATGTTCAACTCATACAGCGCGTACACTCGCTCGATAAAGTTTTCCCGCAGCGCCGCATCCTGCAAACGCCCATCCTCTTCCACCGGCAGCCACGGCATCTGGCGCAGCAGCTCGGCGGTAAACAGCCCGACGCCGTTTTTACGCGAGTCCTTGCCGTTCTCGCTGTAGACCCGCACCCGCTCCAGGCCGCAGCTCGGCGACTTGGCGCAGACGATGTAACCGCACAGGTGCTGCAACGCGGCCACGCGCTGCGCGGAGAAACTGCGCATCTCCTCGGTCAGATCCAGGCCGGCGTCGTTGCTGTAGCGCATCGCCGGCCAGCGCTGCGCCTGTTTCACCAGGCGCAGCGCCGGGCGCGGCGTGGGCAGGCCGATCGCCATTTCCGGGCAAACGGGCTCAAAGCGCACATAGGGCGCCAACTGTTCCACCGCGAAGGCCAGCCGCTTGTGGCCACCGTCGAAACGCACCGCGTCGCCCAGTAAACAGGCGCTGATGCCGATAGGGATCTTGTCACTCATACCGTTCTCTCGTGGTGTTGGTCGATGGGGAAAGTGTAGAAGAATGGCTTGCCAAATACGACCTTGCGCTTGACGGCAGCGGGCTCGGGGCATAAAAAAACCCCCGCCGCAGGGCGAGGGTTGTTCGTGAGTCGGCAGTGACTCAGTAGAAGTCGCAGGACGCCAGTTCCGCCTGCTGCAGCCAGACCGGCTTATCGCTGGTTTTTGACCAGACGCGATGCAGGTAGCTGTAAAAACGCCCGCGATCGCTGCGGAACAGCATCACCGGCAGGGCCAAAATGCCCGCGATCACCACTGCGCTGCGGCGCAGGAGAATCCGATGCAGTGAATAAGCGTGATAGGTCGTAGACATGCGAACCTCCTTAAAAACGCCTGCCGTTGATTTGTCAGGGAAAACGGCGTGGGCGTATCAAATGAACAATCGGTAATTTGGTAACTGGACAAAATTTTAGCGCACTTGATGAAAGTTTACTACTCATCCGACCACTAAATCGCACAAAAAATCGCTAATCGCCGCGGCGATTCGTAATTTTGTTACAACCAAGTTAATTTTTAACTTAACATTGGTTACGTTGTGGTTATTATCCGGTTCCTGCTGCCACGCCTCTGCCCTTGCTTATTCACTCATCAGGCGCAATCTCGCCGCCAACCTGCTGGTTGAAATGCTCAATTTTCGCTGAAATTTCAGCCATTTTTATACTTTTTTTACACCCGCCCGCGCGATTTTTTCATCTTCTTTCTACCCCGTTCCCTACACTGCCTCTATCAAAAACAACACCTCTGGAGGTGTCCCGTGAGTTTCAGCGTTATTGGTGGTGCGCTGTTGGTTCTGCTGCTGTTGGCCTATCTGGTCTACGCCCTGTTTAACGCGGAGGATTTCTGATGGCGGCTTCAGCCTTTTTACTGATCGCCAGTTTCCTGCTGGTGCTTCTGCTGCTGGCACGGCCGCTGGGCGGTTTTATGGCGCGCCTGATCGAAGGTGAGCCGCTGCCTGCGCTGCGCGCAGTGGAAGCCGGCGTCTGGCGCGCCTGCGGCATCCGCCCCACCGAGATGAATTGGTGGCAGTACGCGCTGGCGATCCTGGCGTTTAACCTGCTCGGCCTGGCGCTGCTGTTCGCCCTGCTGATGGCGCAGGGCTCGCTGCCACTCAACCCGCAAGGCTTCCCTGGCCTCTCCTGGGATCTGGCGCTCAACACCGCCGTCAGCTTCGTCACCAACACCAACTGGCAAGCCTACAGCGGTGAAAGCGCCCTCAGCTATTTCAGCCAGATGGCCGGGCTGGCGGTGCAGAACTTCGTTTCCGCCTCCACCGGCATCGCCGTGGCCTTTGCGCTGATCCGTGCCTTTACCCGCCGCGCCGGCAAGACCGTCGGCAACGCCTGGGCCGATCTGTTCCGCATCACGCTGTATGTGCTGCTGCCGATCGCGCTGCTGATCGCCCTGTTCTTCGTCAGCCAGGGCACGCTGCAAAACTTCCTGCCTTACCTGCACGTCACCACGCTCGAAGGCGCGCAGCAGACGCTGCCGATGGGGCCGGTCGCCTCGCAGGAAGCGATCAAGATGCTCGGCACCAACGGCGGGGGGTTCTTCGGCGCCAACTCGGCGCACCCGTTCGAAAACCCGACCGTGCTGACCAACTTCGTGCAGATGCTGGCCATCTTCCTGATCCCTTGCGCGCTGTGCTTCTCTTTCGGACAACTGGCCGGTGAAAACCGTCAGGGCCACGCGCTGATCTGGGCGATGGCGCTGATCTTCGTGGTGGCGGTGGTGGTGGTGATGTACGCCGAGCTGGCGGGCAACCCGCACCTGAGCGCGCTGGGCGCCGACAGCAACATCAATATGGAAGGCAAAGAGTCGCGCTTCGGCATTCTCGCCACCAGCCTGTTCTCGGTGGTGACCACCGCCGCGTCCTGCGGGGCAGTCAACGCCATGCACGACTCCTTCACCGCGCTGGGCGGCATGGCGCCGATGTGGCTGATGCAGATCGGTGAAGTGGTGTTCGGCGGCGTCGGCTCCGGCCTGTACGGCATGCTGCTATTCGTGCTGCTGACGGTGTTTATCGCCGGTCTGATGATCGGCCGCACCCCGGAATACCTGGGCAAAAAAATCGACGTTTACGACATGAAGATGACCGCGCTGGCGATCCTGGTCACGCCGGCGCTGGTGTTGCTGGGCAGCGCGCTGGCCATCGGCACCGACGCGGGCCGCGCCGGCATCCTCAATCCGGGCGCCCACGGCTTCAGCGAAGTGCTGTATGCCCTGTCCTCCGCCGCCAACAACAACGGCAGCGCCTTCGCCGGCTTGAGCGTCAATACGCCGTTCTACAACCTGCTGCTGGCCTTCGCCATGTTCGTCGGCCGCTTCGGGGTGATCCTGCCGGTGCTGGCGATCGCCGGTTCGCTGAGCGCCAAGCCACGCCAGCCGGCGGGCAACGGCACCCTGCCGACCTATGGGCCGCTGTTTATCGGCCTGCTGATCGGCACCGTGCTGCTGGTGGGCGCGCTGACCTTCGTGCCGGCGCTGGCGCTGGGCCCGGTGGCCGAGCATTTGCAGCTTTGGTTGGCAAACTAACAGACGTCACAGAGAGAGAATAAGAGATGACTCGCAAACAACGCGCGCTGTTTGAACCGGCTCTGGTGCGCACCGCGCTGATCGATGCGGTGAAAAAACTGGACCCTCGCGTTCAATGGCGCAACCCGGTGATGTTCGTGGTGTATATCGGCAGCCTGCTGACCACCGCCATCTGGCTGGCGATCCTCGCCGGCCAAACCGACGGCGCCGCCGCCTTTACCGGCAGCGTCTCCCTGTGGTTGTGGTTCACCGTGCTGTTCGCCAACTTCGCAGAGGCGCTGGCCGAAGGCCGCAGCAAGGCCCAGGCGGAAAGCCTGAAAGGCACCAAGAAAACCAGCTGGGCGAAAAAACTGGCCGGCCCGCGCCGCGACGGCGCCACGGAGAAAGTGGCCGCCGAGAGCCTGCGCAAAGGCGATATCGTGCTGGTGGAAGCCGGCGACACCATTCCGTGCGACGGCGAAGTGCTGGAGGGCGGCGCCTCGGTGGATGAAAGCGCCATCACCGGGGAATCCGCCCCGGTGATCCGCGAATCCGGCGGGGACTTCTCCTCGGTCACCGGCGGCACCCGCGTGCTGTCCGACTGGCTGGTGGTGCAGTGCAGCGTCAACCCGGGGGAAACCTTCCTCGATCGCATGATCGCCATGGTGGAAGGCGCCAAACGCCGCAAAACGCCGAACGAAATCGCGCTGACCATCCTGCTGGTGGCGCTGACCATCGTGTTCGTGTTGGCCACCGCCACCCTGTTCCCGTTCTCGCAATACAGCGTCGAGGCGGCCGGCAGCGGCAGCGTGGTCACCATCACCGTGCTGGTCGCCTTGCTGGTTTGCCTGATCCCCACCACCATCGGCGGTCTGCTGTCCGCCATCGGCGTGGCCGGGATGAGCCGCATGCTCGGCGCCAACGTGATCGCCACCAGCGGCCGCGCGGTGGAAGCCGCCGGCGACGTGGACGTGCTGCTGCTGGATAAAACCGGCACCATTACGCTGGGCAACCGTCAGGCTTCGGAGTTCCTGCCGGCGCCGGGCGTGAAAGAGCAAGAGCTGGCGGACGCCGCGCAGCTGGCTTCGCTGGCGGACGAAACGCCGGAAGGCCGCAGCATCGTGGTGCTGGCCAAACAGCGCTTTAACCTGCGCGAGCGCGATCTGCAGGCGCTGAACGCCACCTTCGTGCCCTTCTCCGCCCAGACTCGCATGAGCGGCGTCAACGTGCAGGAGCGCATGATCCGCAAAGGCGCGGTGGACGCCATTCGCCGTCACGTCGAAACCAATCAGGGGCACTTCCCGCGGGCGGTGGACGATCTGGTGGAAAGCGTGGCGCGCACCGGCGGCACGCCGCTGGTGGTGGCGGAAGGCGCCCGGGTGCTGGGCGTGGTGGCGTTGAAGGATATCGTCAAGGGCGGCATCAAAGAGCGCTTCAATGAGCTGCGCAAGATGGGCATCAAAACGGTGATGATCACCGGCGATAACCCGCTGACCGCGGCGGCGATCGCCGCCGAAGCCGGGGTGGACGACTTCCTGTCGGAAGCCACGCCGGAAGCCAAGCTGGCGCTGATCCGCCAGTATCAGGCGGAGGGCCGTCTGGTGGCGATGACCGGCGACGGCACCAACGACGCCCCGGCGTTGGCGCAGGCCGATGTGGCGGTGGCGATGAACTCCGGCACCCAGGCCGCCAAAGAGGCGGGCAACATGGTCGATCTGGATTCCAACCCGACCAAGCTGATCGAAGTGGTGCATATCGGCAAACAGATGCTGATGACGCGCGGCTCGCTGACCACCTTCAGCATCGCCAACGACGTGGCCAAGTACTTCGCCATCATTCCGGCGGCGTTCGCGGCCACCTATCCGCAGCTGAACGCGCTGAACGTGATGCACCTGCACTCCCCCGCCTCCGCCATCATGTCGGCGGTGATCTTCAACGCCCTGGTGATCGTGTTTCTGATCCCGCTGGCGCTGAAAGGGGTGAGCTACAAACCGATGAGCGCCGCGGCTCTGCTGCGCCGCAACCTGTGGCTGTACGGGGTCGGCGGTCTGCTGGTGCCGTTCGTCGGCATCAAACTGATCGACCTGATCCTGGTCGCGCTGCACGTCGCCGGTTAACCATTGAGGGAAAAGAACATGACATATTTACGACCTGCGCTGGTGATGTTGATCCTGCTGACGCTGCTCACCGGCATCGCCTATCCGCTGCTGACCACCGGGCTGGCGCAGCTGCTGTTTTCGGGCGCGGCCAACGGTTCGCTGCTGTACCAGGGCGACAAGGCGGTCGGCTCCGCGCTGATTGGCCAGAACTTCACGCGCGCCGACTATTTCTGGGGCCGCCCGTCGGCGACCGGCGATTCAGCCTATAATCCACAGGCCTCCGCCGGCAGCAACCTGGCGGCCACCAACCCGGCGCTGGATAAGGTTATCGCCGAACGCGCGGCGCAGCTGCGCCAGGCCAATCCGGCCATGAGCGGCCCGATCCCGGTGGATCTGCTGACCGCCTCCGGCAGCGGGCTGGATCCGCAGATCTCGACCGCTGCGGCGCGGTATCAGCTGGCGCGGGTCGCGGCGGCACGTCATCTGCCGCCGGAACAGGTCGCCAAACTGATCGAAGACAACACCGATCGGGCCACGCCCAACTTCATGGGCGAATCGGTGGTCAACGTGTTGAAGCTGAACCTGGCGCTGGATGCGTTGAAGTAACGCACCGTATTCAGCATAGTGATAGGGTTCGGCGTGCCGAACCCCTTTTTGCTTGGTAACACAAGGAATTGTCATGGTCGAAGAAGAACAGCAGCGTCCCGATCCCGATAGCCTGCTGGCGCTGGCCAATGAAAAACCGCGCGGCCGGTTGAAGGTATTCTTCGGCGCCTGCGCCGGCGTAGGCAAAACCTACGCCATGCTGCAGGAGGCCCAGCGTTTGCGCGCCCAGGGGCTGGACGTGCTGGTCGGCGTGGTGGAAACCCACGGCCGCAGCGAGACCGCCGCCCTGCTCGACGGCCTGGCGCTGTTGCCGCAAAAGCGCATCCAGCATCGCGGGCGACTGGTGCATGAATTCGACCTCGACGCCGCGTTGGCGCGCCATCCGGCGCTGATCCTGATGGACGAACTGGCGCACAGCAACGCCCACGGTTCGCGTCACCCCAAGCGCTGGCAGGATGTGGAAGAGCTGCTGGACGCCGGCATCGACGTGCTGACGACCGTTAACGTACAACATCTGGAAAGTTTGAACGACGTGGTGGGCGGCGTGACCGGCGTGCGGGTGCGCGAAACGGTGCCCGACCACGTGTTTGACGAGGCCAGCGAAGTGGTGCTGGTCGATCTGCCGCCGGACGATCTGCGCCGACGGCTGCACGAAGGCAAAGTGTATATTCCCGGTCAGGCCGAGCGCGCCATCGAGCATTTTTTCCGTAAAGGCAACCTGATCGCCCTGCGCGAGTTGGCGCTGCGCCGCACCGCCGATCGGGTCGATGACCAGATGCGCGAGTTTCGCGACACCCAGGGGCGCGAGAAAGTGTGGCACACCCGCGACAGCATTCTGCTGTGCGTCGGCCACAACAGCGGCAACGAAAAGCTGGTGCGCATCGCCGCCCGGCTGGCGGCGCGGCTCGGCTGCCACTGGCATGCGGTCTACGTGGAAACCCCCAAGCTGCACCGGCTGCCGGAAAACCAGCGCCGCGCCATTCTGCGCGCGCTGCGGCTGGCGCAGGAGCTGGGCGCCGAAACCGCCACCCTGGCCGATCCGTCCGAAGAGCGCGCAGTGCTGCGCTACGCCCGCGAGCATAACCTCGGCAAAATCATCATCGGCCGCCGCAGCGAGCAGCGCTGGAAGCTGCGCGGCAGTTTCGCCGATCGCCTCGGCCGGCTGGGCCCGGATCTCGATCTGGTGATCGTCGCGCTGGACAGCGACGCCGCACAGCCGCCGCCGGGCAAGGAGCACGACGGCCGCAGCTTCAATGAGAAATGGCGCATGCAGCTGCGCGGCTGCGCGGTGGCGGTGGCGCTGTGCGCGCTGATCACCCTGCTCTCGCAGTGGCTGCTGCCGGGCTTCGATCAGGCCAACCTGGTGATGGTCTACCTGCTCGGCGTGGCGATCGTCGCGCTGTTCTTCGGCCGCTGGCCATCGGTGCTGGCGGCGGTGATCAACGTCGCCAGTTTCGATCTGTTCTTCGTTCAGCCCGAATGGTCGTTCGCCGTCAGCGATATGCAGTATCTGCTGACCTTCGGCGTGATGCTCGCCGTCGGCATCATCATCGGCAACCTGACCGCCGGGGTGCGTTATCAGGCCCGGGTGGCGCGCTATCGCGAGCAGCGGGCGCGCCATCTGTACGAAATGTCACGCGGGCTGAGCCGCGCGCTGACCGTGGCCGACATCGCCAACACCAGCCGTCATTTCCTCTCCAGCAGCTTCCAGGCGAAAACCGTGCTGCTGCTGCCGCAGGAAGACGGCCGGCTGCAGCAAATGATCGGCGAGGAAGGCGGGCTGCTGTCGGTAGACGAAGCCATCGCGCGCTGGAGTTTCGATAAAGGCTTGCCGGCCGGCGCCGGCACAGACACCCTGCCCGGCGTGCCTTACCAACTGCTGCCGCTCAATACCCCCAAACAGACCTTCGGCCTGTTGGCGATCGAACCCAACAACCTGCGCCAGCTGATGGTGCCGGAACAACAGCGGCTGCTGCAAACCTTCGCAGTGCTGATCGCCAGCGCGCTGGAACGGCTGCACCTGGCGCGCAGCGCCGAAGAAGCCAAGCTGGACGCCGAACGCGAACAGCTGCGCAACTCGCTGCTGGCGGCGCTGTCGCACGATCTTCGCACCCCGCTGACCGTGTTGTTCGGCCAGGCGGAAATTCTCACGCTGGACCTGGCGGCCGAAGGTTCCAATCACGCCACCCAGGCCAGCCAGATCCGCCAGCAGGTGCTGAGCACCACCCGGCTGGTGAACAACCTGCTGGATATGGCGCGCATACAGTCCGGCGGTTTCAGCCTGCGTAAAGAGTGGCAGTCGCTGGAAGAGATCGTCGGCGCTTCGCTGCACATGCTGGAGCCGCTGCTCAGCCAGCATCCAATCGAGGTCGATCTGCCGCCGGAACAGATCCTGGTCAACTGCGACGGCAGCCTGCTGGAACGGGTGTTCACCAACCTGTTGGAAAACGCCAATAAATACGCCGGCGCCGAGGCCACCATCGGCATTCGCGCCCGCACGCTGCCCGAGTGGCTGGAAGTCGAGGTCTGGGATAACGGCCCCGGCATCCCCGCCGATCAGCTGCAGCTGATTTTCGACAAGTTTTCACGCGGCAATAAAGAGTCGGCGATCCCTGGCGTCGGCTTGGGGTTAGCGATTTGTCGTGCCATTATTGAAGTGCATGACGGCCGCATCTGGGCGGAAAACGGCGCCAACGGCGGCGCCAGCTTCCGCTTCGTGCTGCCGCTGGAAAAACCGCCCGAGATCGACGGCGACGCCTTCGATCTGTAATCAACGCAGGGGAAACGTGAGCATAACGCCAACCAACATTCTGATTGTTGAAGATGAAAAAGAGATCCGCCGCTTCGTGCGCACCGCGCTGGAGAGCGAAGGCCTGCGGGTGTTTGAAAGTGAAACGCTGCAGCGCGGGTTGATTGAAGCCGGCACGCGCAAACCGGATCTGATCATCCTGGATTTGGGCTTGCCGGACGGCGACGGGCTGAGCTACATCCGCGATCTGCGGCAGTGGAGCGCCATTCCGGTGATCGTGCTGTCGGCGCGCAACGCCGAAGAGGACAAGATCGCCGCGCTGGACGCCGGCGCCGACGACTATCTCAGCAAACCGTTCGGCATCGGTGAGCTGCTGGCGCGGGTGCGGGTCGCGCTGCGTCGCCACTCAGCTAGCCAACAGGAAAGCCCGCTGGTGAGCTTTTCGGCGATTACCGTCGATCTGGTGAATCGCCGGGTGCTGCGCAACGACGAAGATCTGCATCTGACGCCGATCGAGTTTCGTCTGTTGGCGGAGCTGCTGGCCAACGCCGGCAAGGTGATCACCCAACGCCAGCTGTTGAGCCACGTCTGGGGGCCGAACTACGTGGAGCACAGCCACTATCTGCGCATCTACATGGGCCATTTGCGGCAGAAGCTCGAAGCCGATCCGGCCCGGCCCAAACACCTGCTGACCGAAACCGGCGTCGGCTATCGCTTCATGCCTTAACCCCGGAGGGCGCGGTTTGCCGCGCCTTTACGCCGCCGGGCCCTTCTTCAATCCGACCATAAACTCCTTAAACGCCTCGCGCAGCGGAGCGAACACCGGGTGTTTGCGGTTTTCGATCATCACTTCGGAGAACAGCTTCAACCCCACGGCAAAAGCCGCGCTCTGCTCGGGGCCGAAGTTCAGATCGTCACGCGCCCGAATGCGCTCGACGATCTCGAGAATATCGTCGTGGTTGCTCACCTCAAAACTCAGCGGCGCTTTCTCGACGGGATTGCCCTGGCGATCGCTCAGGGCTTCAACGGTAATGTTAAAACGGTGGCCGGGCATCAGTTCTTCTCCTGTTGCGAAGGTTGAATCTGCATTTCGCTTTCGATCGCCGCCACGGCGGTCAGCAACGCGGCGTTGATGCGCTCCACCTGCTGCGGCGTAAGATCGGCGCGCATCACGTTGCCGCGCAGCAGGCTGCGCAGACGGTTCATGGCGTCGTAGATGCCTTCCGCCAGGTTGCCGTGCCGATGACGCTCGCGGCCGGCGCCCGCCAGACGCGCCAGAATGACCTCAACCACCTGTTGATGCTTTTGCAGCTCGCCCTCGCCCGCGGCGGTGATGCGGTAGCTTTTGCGGCCGTTGCCGGTGGTGAGCGGTTCGAGGAAATCCTGCTCTTCCAGCAGCGTCAGCGTGGGGTAAATCACCCCCGGGCTCGGCACGTACAGGCCGGATGACGCTTCCTCGATCGCCTTGATCAATTCGTACCCGTGGCTGGGCTTGCGCGCCACCAGCGCCAGCAGCACCAGGCGCAGATCGCCGTGTTCGAACAGACGATGACGCCCGCCCCGGCCGCCGCGCCCACCCCGGCCGTGCTCTTCGCCTTCGCCGCCGAAGTGATGGCGCCCGCCGCGATGACGACGACCCTCTTCGCATTCATGGTGATGATGATGCCGGTGTAAGCCTAATCGATGAAACATAAGGTGAGACCTCGCTTTAGTAGGGAACATCAATACGAGGTTGTTTAGATATATCTAAACAGCATCGATAGCGCTAATCTAGATCGATATATCTAAATGCGCAAGCGCGTGCCGTGAAAAAGATATATCTAAATAGCGCCCATAAAAAAAGCGCTGTAAAAACAGCGCTTTTTATCAATCAAGAAAAGTGATTACTTGGCGGAAGCCAGCACTTCGCTGACGATCTCGACCGCTTCGTGCTCAATCTTCTCGCGGTGCTCCGCCCCGAGGAAGCTCTCGCAGTAGATCTTGTAAGCCTCTTCGGTGCCGGAAGGACGAGCCGCGAACCAACCGTTGTCGGTCATCACTTTCAGGCCGCCGATCGACGCGCCGTTGCCCGGCGCTGCGGTCAGACGTGCGGTGATCGGGTCCCCGCCCAGCGTACTGGCCTTGACCATCTCCGGCGACAGCTTGGACAGCGCCGCTTTCTGCGCATGGGTTGCCGGCGCCTGGATGCGGTTGTAGCTTGGCGCGCCGAAGCGCTTGGCCAGATCGTCATAGTGATGCTGCGGGTTCTCACCGGTTACCGCGGTGATTTCAGCCGCCAGCAGGCACATGATGATGCCGTCTTTGTCGGTCGACCACGGCTGGCCGTTGAAGCGCAGGAACGAGGCCCCGGCGCTCTCTTCGCCGCCAAAGCCCAGGCTGCCGTCGAACAGACCGTCCACGAACCACTTGAAGCCGACCGGCACTTCCACCAGCTTGCGGCCCAGATCGGCCACCACGCGATCGATCATCGCGCTGGACACCAGCGTTTTACCCACCGCAACATCGGCGCCCCACTGCGGGCGATGCTGGAACAGGTAGTTGATGGCTACCGCCAGATAGTGGTTCGGGTTCATCAGACCCTTCGGCGTGACGATGCCGTGGCGGTCGTAATCCGGATCGTTGGCGAACGCCAAATCGAATTTGTCGCGCAGCGCCAGCAGGCCGGCCATCGCCGACTCCGACGAGCAGTCCATGCGGATGATGCCGTCGTGATCCAGGTGCATAAAGCGGAACGTCTGATCGATGGAATCGTTCACCAGCGTCAGATCCAGCTTGTAGTGTTCCGCCACCCGCTGCCAATAGGCGATGCCGGAACCGCCGAGCGGATCCACGCCCAGCTTCAGGCCGGCGCGTTGGATGGCCGGCATGTCGACCACCTCCACCAGCCCTTCGACGTAAGGCTGCACCAGATCTTTGGCGTGCAGGTGGCCGCTGTTCCAGGCCTTGTCCAGCGACTGACGCTGCACGCCTTTCAGCTGCTGCGCCAGCAGTTCGTTGGCGCGCTTTTCGATCACCGACGTCAGGTTGGTGTCAGCCGGGCCGCCGTTCGGCGGATTGTATTTGATGCCGCCGTCTTCCGGCGGGTTGTGGGACGGCGTAATGACGATGCCGTCGGCCTGCGCGCCGCCGCGGCGGTTGTGGCACAGAATGGCGTGCGATACCGCCGGCGTTGGCGTGAAGCCGTTGTTTTCCTGCACGATCACATCGACGCCGTTGGCGGTCAGCACTTCCAGCACGGAAATGAAGGCCGGCTCGGACAGTGCATGGGTGTCTTTGCCCACGTAGCACGGGCCGGTAGTGCCTTGCTGATGACGAACTTCGGCGATCGCCTGAGCGATGGCGAGAATGTGCGCTTCGTTGAAGCTGTGGCGCTGCGCGCTGCCGCGGTGGCCGGAGGTGCCAAACTTCACCGCATGTGCGGCATTGCCGGCTTCCGGTTGCAGCACATAGTACTGCGACGTCAGCTGGGCTACGTTGATCAGATCGCTTTGACGGGCGGGCTGCCCGGCACGTGGATTATTCGCCATCGACATATCTCCCTCATCCCTGTCGGTGACCGGGCAAATACGTCGCGCACGGCCATCATGACGGGCTGTTCGCTAAATTAGACGGTACCGCAAACTTTCTCGATCAGTTCCGCCGGGAACTGCATCGCCTGCATGATGTGTTCGATCATGCTGCGTTTGCGGCCGGTATTGGTATTGGTGATCACCCAGTAAGGGGTGCCCGGCACATGCTTCGGCTTGGTATGCGTGCCGTTGGCCAGCAGGGTCTGCTGATCGCCGGCGAAATAGGTGCGGGTACGGCCGGTCAACGCCTCGGTGGCGGCGGCAAAACCGGCGGCATCGAGGGTATACAGCGTGGACAGCACCAGCATGAAACGGTTGACCGCTTTGTTCTGCTCGGCGTATTCATCCGACAGCAGCAGTTCACGCACGGCGCGTACGCGATCGCGCGGGCGCTGAACCGGCGCCGCTTTTTCCGCTTCGACGGACGGCGACGCACTGGCGGCAGGCAACGCGCGCACCGGCTGACCGGCGGTGAATTTCAACATGCGGCGTAAAATATCGGACGCGCTTTCACCGATGTGTTGCGTGTGGCTGGCAATATAACGGTAAAGCTCTTCGTCGACTTCAATAGTTTTCATCTTTATCCAATACTGTTTTTTCTACTTAGAACCTGAAGCCAGATCCTGCATTCAAGCCATGGGATTATAAGGTTAAAAGCGCTGGGGCGAACACAACAATGTGCCTCCGGACGGCAAATGCAGACTAATACCTATAGCCGGCACTGCCAAGCCCGCGCCGCGAAAATTCCGCATGATTCATCGTGCGATTCAATCATGATACCCTAATCTGAATCTCTCTCAGTATGAACTTCGCCATGAAATTACATTATCAACTGCTGGCCGCCGAGTCAGACGCGCTGCCGGTGCTGCTGATCCACGGGCTGTTCGGCAATTTGGACAACCTGGGCGTGCTGGCGCGCGATCTGCATCAGCGTCACAGCGTAATTAAGGTCGATCTGCGCAACCACGGCCTCTCCCCGCGCGCCGACGAGATGAACTACCCCGCGATGGCGCAGGATCTGCTGGCGCTGCTCGACGAACTGCGGCTTGAGAAAGCGATCGTCATCGGCCATTCGATGGGCGGCAAAGCGGCGATGGCGCTGACCGCCATCGCGCCCGAGCGCGTCGCCAAGCTGATCGTCATCGACGTCGCGCCGGTGAATTACCAGACCCGACGTCACGACGAGATTTTCGCCGCCCTGAAGGCCGTCAGCGCCGCCGGCATCACCCAGCGCCAGGCCGCCGCCCAGCTGATGCGTGATTACCTGCAGGAAGAAGGCGTCATCCAGTTCCTGCTGAAATCCTTCCATAACGGCGAATGGCGCTTCAACCTGCCGGTGCTGATTGAACGCTATGATGACATCACCGGCTGGCAGGACGTGCCGGCCTGGCCGCACCCGACCCTGTTCATTCGCGGCGGCCTGTCGCCGTACGTGCAGGACAGCTACCGTGCGGACATCGCCCGCCAGTTCCCGCAGGCCCGCGCGCACGTCGTTGCCGGCACCGGCCATTGGGTGCACGCCGAAAAACCGGAGGCGGTGCTGCGCGCCATCCACCGTTTCCTCGACGAAGCCTGAAAAATACGCTCACCTGGTGAAAAAACGCGCTAAAGATAACGGCTTAGCGCGTTTAGCCCGCAGTTAGGCATTGTCGCCGCTCCATCTGCTGGGGTAATATGGCGCGCTATAATTTTGCCGCCGCGCCAGCGCGTTCGCGAACGCCGGGTCGGGGGTGAATTTGGGTTAGGGTTTATTGGCCCGAAGTGTGTTAACCGATGCTTCCGGAAGCGTGCGAGCGCTTTTTGATGCAAACTCCCTTGCAGTACCGCTACCTATGGCAAAAGAACAAACGGATCGCACGACGCTGGATCTGTTCGCAGATGAACGCCGTCCGGGGCGCCCGAAAACCAACCCGCTTTCCCGCGATGAACAGCTTAGAATCAATAAGCGCAATCAGTTACGGCGCGATAAAGTGCGTGGATTGCGGCGCGTAGAGCTGAAAATCAACGCGGATGCGGTGGACGCCCTGAACAAACTGGCGGAACAGCGCAACATTAGCCGCAGCGAACTCATCGAGCAGATGCTGTTGGCGCAACTGGCGGAAGAACAGCCGGAACATTGATCTCTTCGGCCGCACGCGCGGCGCGGCGTTAAGGACAACGCCGGATCGACCACGCTTTTCTTCATTCTCCGGCATCGCATAAATGCGATAAAACCCCGGCGCCACTTTCTGGCATGATACGCATTTACCGGCAAGAGACTGCGCCTGTCGGCGCCCGCCCCCGTGGCGAACGGCTCTTGCCATGGCATCATTTTAATCGGCGTCAGCGGCGGCAGTGCTGGCATCGAGTAATGCAATTACTTGAATTTAAAGGTTATACGCGATATGGCTACTGTAGGCATTTTCTTTGGCAGCGACACTGGCAATACCGAAAACATTGCCAAAATGATCCAGAAAATTCTCCAGAAACAGTTTGGCGACGACGTCTCTGAAGTGCATGACATCGCTAAAAGCAGCAAAGAAGACCTGGAAGGGTTCGATATCCTGCTGCTGGGTATCCCGACCTGGTACTACGGTGAAGCGCAGTGTGACTGGGATGATTTCTTCCCGACGCTGGAAGAAGTCGACTTCAACGGCAAACTGGTGGCGCTGTTCGGCTGCGGCGACCAGGAAGACTACGCGGAATACTTCTGTGACGCGATGGGCACCATCCGCGACATCATCGAACCGCGTGGCGCGGCCATCGTGGGCCACTGGCCGACCAAAGGCTACCACTTCGAGGCCTCCAAAGGCCTGGCGGACGACAACCACTTCATCGGTCTGGCGATCGACGAAGACCGTCAGCCTGAGCTGACCAACGAGCGCGTGGACGCCTGGGTCAAACAAATCGTCGAAGAGCTGAGCCTGGCCGATATCGTCGGCTAAGCCCCGGCACTGGCGAAAGGTTGAACAAAGGCCCTGTAAAGTGCATAGTGTGCCCACAGGGCCGTCATCGGCAGCAGGGATTGCTGCGATAGAAGCTACAGATTTGTAACTTCCCACCCCGTCACGGTAGACTGAGATATCGGTTTATCCCATCCATCAAGGCGTTGCATGCAAAACATGCAATAGTGCAATTATATCTTTGTTAACAACCGGCGGTTTCCATTTAGTACAACCGGTTCTATAATGAGACGCATTAACTCTTTGTGCCGACCGATGCCACAGGCGAGTACGCCTCAACTTGATTAGCATAGTAACAGGACTGAATTCGCATGACCGACAACAACATCGCATTGAAGAAGGCCGGCTTAAAAGTCACGCTTCCGCGACTCAAAATCCTGGAAGTACTGCAAAATCCGGAATGCCATCACGTCAGTGCGGAAGATTTGTACAAAAAACTGATTGATATGGGCGAAGAGATCGGGCTGGCGACGGTTTATCGCGTACTGAACCAGTTTGACGATGCGGGCATTGTGACACGTCACAATTTCGAAGGCGGCAAGTCCGTGTTCGAGCTGACCCAACAGCATCACCACGATCACCTGATTTGCCTGGATTGCGGCAAAGTGATCGAATTCAGCGACGAATCCATCGAAGTGCGCCAGCGTGACATCGCCAAGCAGCACGGCATCAAGCTCACCAACCACAGTCTGTACCTATACGGCCACTGTGAAACCGGTGACTGTCGCGAAGACGAAACGCTGCACGACAAGAAATAAGCCCTGACCGGCTATGAAAAACCGCCTCATTTTGAGGCGTTTTTTTTATGCCCGCCGTACAACGGGAAAAAAAATCCCCGGACCAGCCGGGGAAAATCATGTCATGAAATACCACAATTGCAGCGGCACAGCGACTCCACGCACTACTCTCACTACAACGTCCGCCCCGCGCCGACACGCGCGGGCGAACGCATTCCCCCTTCGTTATGATGCGGCCCGCCGCCAAAACTGCGGGCCGCACCGCCCTTCTTAGACCTTTTCGGCGCGGCTGTAGCGTTTGCCGTCCGGGCTGACCGAGCGCACCTGTACTTCGCCGGAGACCGCAGGTTTAGCCTTGGCATCATAGCGCTGCCACTGCTTACCGCCGTCGGTGGAGTACTCGATGCCCAACCCCGGCAGCGCGATATTCGCCTCCAGCTTGCCGCCCGCCACGCGAGCGCCCGGCACCGGCAGACGATAAGCCACGCCGCCTTTGTCCAGCTTGGCCAGTTCACGCTGGCCCAGAATATTGGCGAAGCGCAGCCAATCTTTCTCCAGCGTCTTGGTATCGACAAAGTGGGTTTCCCCGCCTTTGTATTCGCGGCCGGCGCGATAGTCCTGCTCCCAACCGGCGCGATGCCAGGCGCGCTCCGCCACCGACAGCGCGCGTGGGAAGATCATGTATTCCATCTGCGGGTCGGTGCGCTGGGTTTCGCTCCACAGCTGAGCGGAAAGTCCATATGCCCCCGGCCACGGCTTGTCGCTCTTGGCGTTGAAGTGGTTGCCGTCTCGGTCAACCGAGGTTTCCGCGTTCTGCGGCATGTTGTCCGGCGCGAAGCTGAACACCTTGCGCTCGTCGCTGAAGCGGGTGCCCCAGTAGTAACCGCGCTCGTCCGGGTTCACCTCGTAAGGGAAGTCCATATAGACGTAGTCCGGGTTGGAGACCACCACTTCATACCCTTTGTTGGCCCAGTCGTTGACGCTGTCGAAACCGCCCCAGTACAGGGTGTCCCAGAAGTTGACCCCCACGCGCGAGGTGGCGAACGCCTTCGAACTCTCGGCGTCTTTCAGGCCGTCTTGCCAGGCCTGCATTCTGTCGATGCCGTGCGCCTTCACCAGCTTGCTGACCTCTTGGCCGAAGTAGCTCGGCAGGTGCTCCATGTCGGCCACTTTGCCCTCTTTGATCATCACCTGGCACACCTGAGACTTGGCCCACGGCTTGTCTTCATTGCTCTGGTCAATGATGCCTTTACCCGGTTCTGGTTTCGCCTTGTCGGTGTAGCCGGCGCCCAGGCGGATGTTTTTCGCTTCGTCGCCGCCAAAGTGCCAGGTCTTAATCGGCTGGCCGGCTTCTTTATGCATCTGGGCAATCTCGCCAATCACCTTGTCGACAAAGCGCTGGGAGGAATCCAGGCACGGGTTCAGGTAACTCTGACGGTTAAAGAACTGCACCGAGGTGGTATTGGAGGTATCGGTCGGATCCACCAGGCGGAACTCGTTGGCCTCCTGCTCTTTGCCGGCGGCATGCAGTTTCTTGTAGCGCGCTTCCATCGAGACCACCGCCGCGCGGGCGTGCGCCGGCATGTCGATCTCCGGGATCACCTCAATCTGGCGCGCCTGGGCGTATTTGATGATGTCGATGTAGTCCTGACGAGTGAAGAAACCGCCGTAGACATCCGGCCCCTGGCCGTACTGCGGCAGCAGGCAGGTGGTTTCGCTCAGATCGTGGCAGCGCTGGCCGCCGACTTCCGTCAACTCAGGCAAGCCGGGAATTTCGATACGCCAACCTTCGTCATCGCTCAGGTGGAAGTGGAATTTGTTGAGCTTGTAAGCCGCCATCTGATCCAGCAGGCGCAGCACCGCATCCTTCTTATGGAAGTTGCGCGCCACGTCGAGGAAAATGCCGCGATACTGGAAGCGCGGCGCATCGCTGGCGTCGAGCGTGGCGATCTTGCCGCTGCCGTCGGTCGGCACTAACGACAGGATAGACTGCAACCCGTAGAACACCCCGGCCTGATCGAAGCCGATCACCCGCGCCTCTTTCTTGCCGATCTTCAGCTCATAAGCGCCCGGCACCGCCATCGCGCCTTTAAACTTGCCCGGCTGGATGTCGGTCTTGATCGGGTAACCGTTGGCCTGAACCGGCACGCCCAGCAGCGCGAAGCGCTGGTTGACGACATCCGCCGCCGGCTTGACCAACGTGCTCAGATCCGGCGATACCCCTTTGCGCAGATCGGCGTCCTGCGCGTGCACTTTCACCTGCATCGGCGTCGGCACGATCTGGCCGCGCAGCGCGCCGGCGGGCAGCGTCTGCAGATCGGCGTTGCTGACAAAACGCGAAGCCGGCGTCATCAGAATATTTTTGTCGTCCTTGGTGCGCTTCCACTGATCGCCGGTAAACGGCGCCACAAACTGATCCAGATTTTCGGTGTCGGTATTCGCCAGCATTTTCGGCTTGGCGTCGCCGGACGTGGCATACCAGCGGGGCAGGAAGTCGTTTCTGAACAGCTGCCAGTATTCGGCGACCACCGGGATTTCCACCGCCTTACCGGCCGGGAAACCGCTGAATTTGGCGGTCGGCTCCAGCTTGTACAGATCGCCGGTGAGGTGAGCGATCTTGAACTGATCGTTGTCTACCCGCAGAGTCTGGCGCGGGCTGTGGAAATAAATGATCCAGTCTTTGCCGTCGATCGCCTGCCCGTCGTTGCTCAGGGTGAACAACACCCGGTTGCATGAGGCCCAGTCGGCGCCCAGCGCCGCGCAATCCACGCCGTTTTCCCCGGCGCGGTTATCCAGCATTTTCACGTTCAGCTTCAGTTGGCTCAGCTGATCCACCAGCTGTTGATCGGCCATGGCGCTCCCCATGCCGCCCAGGAATCCCATCGTTGCCGTCAAGGCGGCCAGTGCGCTCAGTTTGAATGCGTTCATCTTCTCGTCCTTCTTAATTATTGTTATCGCGAATTTCTTGCCACAGCTTGCCGCACTTGGCGTCGTAAGCCTGACCGTTGCCGCTGTGAACCGCCATAATGCAGTTCTGATAATCCATCACCCGTACCGTTTCCTGCGCGGCGAACTGCTGGTGCTGTTTCTCTTGTTTCAGCACGTTCAGCACCGCCTTGCACGGCTGCAGACGCTCCGGCGAGCCTTCCGCGGTATTGATGCAGGCGCTGTAAGCCTGTTTCAACCTGGCGTCTTCCGGCGGCGCGGCGGGTTGCGCACAGGCGCTCAGGGCCGCAGCGGCCGCCAACATCAGCATGATTTTTTTCATCGTTGAATTCCCTTAACTGCCCCGGCGGCAAGGCCGGGGAACGCATCAGAAGATGGTGAATGGCGCGATGACCATGAACTTGACGTCTTTCTCGTCCTGGAAGATGTTGCCGTAACCGCCGCCCCAGCTCGGAATGTTGGTGTGGTTGTCATACTGGGTGTAATGCAGCTTGAGCAGCGTGCCCTTGGCGCGCCCTTCCTGGATGGTGTACATCGCGTCCAGACTCCAGGCGCTCTCTTTCAGGCGCTGGCTCTGATCGTAGATCGGGTTGGTGCTCGGCTTGGCGTCCCAGGCGTAAACGTAAGAGCCGCCGACCGCCATGCCCGGCAGGTTCCAGTTGCTGAGGTCATACATCACGCCGGCATACACCGCTTTTTCGCCGTTGGCGTTAAAGTCGGAGCGGTTATCCCACCACACGTCCAGGCGACCGTTTGACGAGGCGTAGGTCGGGGTCATACGTTGCAGGAAGAAGCCCTGATTGCCTTCCGCCTTGACCATGGTGCCTTCCAGACGCCAGTTGAACTGGCCGGTGGTGTAACCGAAGGTCAACGCCTGCAGCCAGGCCAGGCCGTCATAAATGCTGTTCGGATCGTTCTTGTTGCTGATGCGGTCTTCCGCGCCATAGAACTGGTAACTGGTGGTCAGCGGGTTGCCCAGCAGATCGAATTTGTAAGACGCCTTGGTGAAGTACTGATTCACGTACCCCTGGGCCTGGCCGTAAGCGGCTTCCAGCACCAGATCGTTTTTGAAATCGTACTTGGCGCCCAGCGAGTGCAGGTAGGAGACGCGGGTTTTCTTGTCGTTCTGACGGAAGTCGTCCATCTCGATATGCCACGGCGCTTTGTATTTGTCGGCCCACATGTAGGAGAAGCTCAACGCGCCGGCATCGCCGTAGTCGAACTTGGCGCCGGCTTCAGCCCCCTGATAAGTGCCCGGCATAAAGCTCCAGTGCGGCGCCAGCAGGGTTTGGCCGCTCGGCTGAATATAGCCGGCGCGCGCCCAGACCGGGCCGTATTTGAATTTGGCGGCGGCTTTGTACAGGCTGATACCGCCTTTATCACCGGAGTAGTCTTCGTCGTAGGTACGGTTCTTCGAGGAGAACGCGATTTCGTTCGGGTGACCGCTGGCGCTGGATTCAGCCAGTTCGATGGCGGTAAAAGTGCCGACATCCAGACCGAACATGTCCCAGGCGTAGCCCGACGCGAAATCCAGGCTCAGGTTGGCGGTAGAGTGGGACAGGTTGGTGGTGTATTGATTGTAATCCTTGCTGTCCGGATTGAGATCTTTACGGTCACGCTCACGTTGCCAGTAATAAATGCCGCCGGTCAGCGTGGAATCCTCGATAAACCCTGCGGCTTTCGCCTCAGGCGCCATGGCAAACCCTGTTCCCAACAGCGCGCCCGCGACTGCGAGCGCCAGCGTTTTACGCTGAGCACCGTGCGTACCCATATTGAAATTCCTCTTTGACTTAACTTAAAAGTTGCAGCCGCCTGTGTTCACCACTGCCCTGCACGACTGCCAATAAAAAACCCGAACGGGTAAAAATATTGCCGACGAGATGTTATTCCCACAGCACTAATTGCTACAGACAGACTATTTTTCGCGACGCGAATTATCAAATGAAAAATGCGGAAGATTTGTCAAAGTATGACAAGGAGCACATATCGGTGATAATTTGTTACGCTGGCATTCATGGAAGGTGTCGAATAAAAAATTCAATTAAATCAGAATAAATACGGATACCAGGTCAACCAGAGACGATTAATGGTTTCAGCCTGACTAAATTCGTCAGTCAGGAGATAAAATTTGAGAGCGCTCTCTAAATGAAATTAATTCGTATCACGAATATATAAGCAAATATTAAGACTGCTAAGCCCAATATAAGAAAACTTATTGATTAACGCACCGCAGTTAATTAAACGCAGCCTGGAAAAACGTGGCGGGAATAGATGATTTACTCAATAGCAGGCATAAAAAAGCGCGGCCTGAGCCGCGCTGATACATTAATTTTCGAGGCGATTAAGATTAACCTTCGATTTTTGCCCAGGTGTCACGCAGACCGACGGTGCGGTTAAACACCAGGTGCTCAGCCGAAGAGTAATGGCTGTCGGCGCAGAAGTAGCCTTCACGCTCGAACTGATAGGCTTTCTCCGGCTGTGCGGCCGCCAGACTCGGCTCAACGAAACCGTGCTTGATCACCAGCGATTCCGGGTTAATGGTGGAGAGGAAGTCCTCCGCCGCGCCCGGGTTAGGCACGCTGAACAGGCGATCGTACAGGCGAATTTCCGCCGGCAGCGCGTGCGCCGCAGACACCCAGTGGATCACGCCCTTCACCTTGCGGCCGTCGGCAGGATCTTTGCTCAGCGTTTCCGCATCGTAGCTGCAGAAGATGGTGGTGATCTCGCCGGCTTCATCTTTCTCGACGCGCTCGGCCTTGATCACGTACGCGTTGCGCAGACGCACTTCCTTACCCAACACCAGACGCTTGTACTGCTTGTTGGCTTCTTCGCGGAAGTCGGCGCGATCGATATAGATCTCACGGCTGAACGGCACATCGCGGTGGCCCATTTCCGGCTTGTTCGGGTGGTTAGGCATGCTGACCATTTCCACCGCATCGCCCATGTTCTCGATGACGATTTTCACCGGATCCAGCACCGCCATGGCGCGCGGCGCGTTCTCGTTCAGATCGTCGCGGATGCAGGATTCCAGCGCCACCATTTCGACGTTGTTGTCTTGCTTGGTCACGCCGATGCGCAGGCAGAACTCGCGGATCGAGGCGGCAGTATAACCGCGGCGGCGCAGACCGGAGACGGTCGGCATGCGCGGATCATCCCAACCTTCGACGATCTTCTCGGCCACCAGCTGATGCAGCTTGCGCTTCGACATGATGGCGTATTCGAGGTTGAGACGCGAAAACTCGTACTGGCGCGGGTGGCAAGGAATGGTGATGTTATCCAGCACCCAATCATACAAACGGCGGTTATCCTGGAATTCCAGGGTGCACAGCGAATGGGTGATCCCTTCCAGCGCATCGGAAATGCAGTGGGTGAAATCGTACATCGGGTAGATGCACCATTTATTGCCGGTCTGGTGGTGTTCGGCGAACTTGATGCGGTACAGCACCGGATCGCGCATCACGATAAACGGCGAAGCCATATCGATCTTGGCGCGCAGGCAGGCAGCGCCTTCGGCGAATTCGCCGTTGCGCATCTTCTCGAACAGCGCCAGGTTCTCTTCCACGCTGCGACCGCGGTACGGGCTGTCTTTGCCCGGCGCAGTCAGGGTGCCGCGGTATTCGCGGATCTGCTCCGGCGACAGTTCGTCGACGTAGGCCAGCCCTTTGCTGATAAGCTCCACCGCATACTGGTGCAGCTGATCGAAATAGTCTGAGGAGTAACGAACGTTGCCGCTCCACTCAAAGCCCAGCCACTCCACGTCGTGCTTGATAGACTCGACGAACTCGATGTCTTCTTTCACCGGGTTGGTGTCGTCGAAACGCAGGTTGCACTGGCCCTGATAGTCCTTGGCGATGCCGAAGTTCAGGCAGATGGACTTGGCGTGGCCGATATGCAGATAGCCGTTAGGCTCCGGCGGGAAACGGGTATGTACCGACGTGTGTTTCCCCGACGCCAGATCTTCATCGACGATCTGACGGATAAAATTGGTTGGGCGGGCTTCAGCCTCACTCATTTCACTGTTCCTCAATGCAAAGCGCTACACATAACCGCCTATGATCCAACAAGCCACGTCTGGAAACAACCGTTTGTTTCATGAAAAATGCGGCGCGTTGCACCATCGGCGCGCAGCGCACCGCCGTGGGGCGAAACGGGATAAAAAAAGCGGGAAGAGATCGCTCTCTTCCCGCCAAGTCGGGGCAAACTCCGCCATGATGCGTGTTCGGCCCCAGGCACTACTCAGGTAAAAACAGCCTTATTTCTGGATCTCATACAGCTTGGTCTGACCGGCGACCACAGAGCCGCTGGCCAGCGCCGCCAGGCCGGCGTACTCGTCAGAGTTGCTGACTACCACCGGGCTTATCATCGAACGCGCATTGGCATTCAGGTAATCCAGATCCAGTTCCAGAATCGGTTGACCGGCTTTCACTTCCGCGCCCTCTTCCACCAGGCGTTTGAAGCCCTGGCCTTCCAGCGCGACGGAGTCGATCCCCATGTGCACCACGATCTCGGCGCCCTTGTCGGTTTCCAGGCAGAATGCGTGGTTGGTATTGAAGATTTTCACCACGGTGCCGTCAGCCGGCGCCACCACGATCTTGTCGGTCGGGCGAATCGCCAGGCCGTCGCCTACCGCCTTGCTGGCGAAAGCTTCGTCCGGCACCTGTTCGAGCGCCACCACTTCGCCGGTCACCGGCGCCAGCAGCGTTTCAAACGCGGCTTTCGGCGCGTTCGGCACCGCCTGCGGTTTAGCTTCCGCGGCAGGCGCCGCCGCCGGGGCCACCGCTGCCGCTACCGGGCCGGCCGCAATCACGTTGCGCATTGCGCTGGCGATAAGTTCGGCACGGGTGCCGACGATCACTTGCACGCTCTGCTTGTTCAGGCGGATAACGCCCGACGCGCCGAGGCGTTTCGCCAATGCGTCGTTCACCAGCGCGGAGTCTTTCACGTTCAAACGCAGGCGGGTGATGCAGGCGTCGATGCCGGTCAGGTTGTCGGAACCGCCGATCGCGCCGACGTAACGACGAGCCAGGGTGGTGGTTTCGTTCTCGTCTTTACCGGCGTTGCTGTCGACGTTGACGTCGTAGCCGTCGGTTTCGTCACCGGCAACCGCCAGCTCGCGGCCCGGGGTCATCAGGTTGAATTTTTTGATGGTGAAGCGGAACACCACGTAGTAGATGACGAAGAACACCAGGCCTTGCGGGATCAGCATGTACCAGTGGGTCGCCAGCGGGTTGCGAGACGACAGCACCATATCCACCAGGCCGGCGCTGAAGCCGAAACCGGCGATCCAATGCATGCTGGCGGCGATGAACACCGAGATACCGGTCAGCACGGCGTGGATCACGTACAGCACCGGCGCCACGAACATGAAGGAGAATTCCAGCGGTTCGGTAATACCGGTAAAGAAGGCGGCGAAAGCGGCCGCCAGCATGATGCCCGCCACTTTGGCTTTGTTCTCAGGACGCGCGCAGTGGTAAATGGCCAGCGCCGCCCCCGGCAGACCGAACATCATGATCGGGAAGAAGCCCGCCTGATAACGGCCGGTGATGCCGACAACCGCTTTACCGGCTTCGATCGACTGCTGGCCGCCAAGGAAGTTAGGAATATCGTTGATGCCGGCCACGTCGAACCAGAACACCGAGTTCAGCGCGTGGTGCAGGCCGACCGGGATCAGCAGGCGGTTGAAGAAGGCGTAGATGCCCGCGCCGACCGAGCCCATTTTCTGAATGTGTTCACCGAAGTTCACCAGACCGTTGAAGATCACCGGCCAAATGTACATCAGGATGAAAGCCACCAGGATCATCAGGAAGGAAATGAGGATCGGCACCAAACGGCGGCCGCTGAAGAACGACAGCGCCTTGGGCAGCTCGACGCCGCTGAAGCGGTTGTACACTTCGGCGGAGATGATGCCCACCAGAATACCGACGAACTGGTTCTGGATCTTGCCGAACGCGGCGGGCACCTGATCGAGCGGGATCTTCTGAATCATCGACACGGCGGCCGGCGAACAGAGGGTGGTCAGCACCAGGAAGCCGACGAAGCCGGTCAACGCGGCGGCGCCGTCCTTGTCTTTGGACATGCCGTAGGCCACGCCGATAGCGAACAGCACCGACATGTTGTCGATGATAGCGGAGCCGGATTTAATGAAGAAAGCGGCGAGCGCGTTGTCGCCGCCCCAACCAACAGGGTCAATCCAGTACCCGACGCCCATCAAGATGGCGGCGGCGGGCAGCGTGGCGACCGGCACCATCAGCGCCCGTCCCACCTTTTGCAAATAACTAAGAATGTTCACCTTTTCCCCCTATGTTGTCCGCGGACGGACCCTATTAGTAGTTTATTTGGAGCTCTCACTACCTTTTTAGAAACAGCGCTTGGCACGTATCACTCATGCCGAGTGTAAAAAATTTATTTTGTATCGCAAATTAAAACCTCCCTTTTTGTGATAAATATCACCAAAAAGTAGTCTTTACCTCCCAGATTGCTGGCCATCACACAAAACTTATTTTATCATTCAAAAAATCAACCGGACGGACGATTCACGCGAGAATCATAAAGCTGGGTTACGCTTACGACTCCCGCAGGCCCGTACAGTATAGCTTTAGTTTACTTATCCCAAGAGGTGTTAGATGAGACTTATCCCACTGAAAGATACCGCACAAGTCGGCAAATGGGCCGCGCGTCATATCGTTCAACGCATCAACGCATTCAAGCCAACCGCAGAGCGCCCGTTTGTTCTCGGCCTGCCCACCGGCGGCACGCCGCTGGAAGCCTACAAACATCTGATTGCGATGCACAAAGCAGGTGAAGTAAGCTTTAAGCATGTTGTGACTTTCAACATGGACGAGTACGTTGGCCTGCCGCAGGAACACCCGGAAAGCTATCACACCTTCATGTACCGCAACTTCTTTGATCACGTTGATATCCCTCGCGAAAATATCAACCTGCTGAACGGCAACGCTGCGGATGTCGACGCCGAGTGCCGCCAGTACGAAGAGAAGATCAAGTCTTACGGCAAAATTAACCTGTTCATGGGCGGCGTGGGCATCGACGGCCATATCGCGTTCAACGAGCCGGCTTCGTCCCTGGCTTCGCGCACCCGCATCAAAACGCTGACCGAAGACACCCGCATCGCCAACTCGCGCTTCTTCGGCGGCGACGTCAGCCTGGTGCCGAAATATGCGCTGACCGTCGGCGTGGGCACGCTGCTGGACGCGGAAGAAGTAATGATCCTGGTCACCGGCCACGCCAAGGCGCAGGCGCTGGAAGCCGCAGTGGAAGGCAATATCAACCACATGTGGACCATCAGCTGTCTGCAGCTGCACGCCAAAGCGGTAGTGGTGTGCGACGAACCGGCCACCATGGAGCTGAAAGTCAAAACCGTCAAATATTTCCGCGAGTTAGAAGCGGAAAGCGTTAAAAGTCTTTAATCTTTGCAGGGGGCTACGATGTTCGCTTTAACCCACGGCCGAATCTATACCGGCCACGACGTACTTGATGACCATGCAGTCATTATCGCTGATGGGCTGATCGAGAAAGTCTGCCCGGCGGCTGAATTGCCCGCCGGCATCGAAACGCGCGACCTGGGTGGCGCCATCCTGGCCCCCGGGCTTATCGACGTGCAGCTGAACGGCTGCGGCGGCGTACAGTTCAACGATTCGCTGGAAGCGATCTCGGAAGAAACGCTGGAGATCATGCAGCGCGCCAACGAGAAATCCGGCTGCACCAGCTATCTGCCGACGCTGATCACCAGCAGCGACGAATTCATGAAGCACAGCGTCGACGTGATGCGCGCTTATCTGAAAAAGCACCAAAACCAGGCGTTGGGCCTGCACCTGGAAGGGCCATACCTCAGCCCGGTGAAAAAAGGCACCCACAATCCGGCGTTCATTCGCAAGCCGACCCAGGAAATGATCGATTACCTGTGCGCCAACGCCGACGTGATCACCAAGGTGACGCTGGCGCCGGAAATGGTTGAGCCGCACTTTATCAAGCAGCTGACCGAGGCCGGCATCGTGGTCTCCGCCGGCCACTCGAACGCCACCTACGATCAGGCTCGCACCGGTTTCGCCGCCGGCATCAGCTTCGCCACCCACCTGTACAACGCCATGCCTTATATCACCGGCCGCGAACCGGGGCTGATGGGGGCAATCTTCGATACGCCGGAGGTCTATACCGGCATCATCGCCGACGGCCATCACGTGGCCTGGGCGAGTATCCGTAACGCCAAACGCCTGAAAGGTGATAAATTGGTCTTGGTCACCGATGCCACCGCGCCGGCGGGTGCAGATATTGACCAATTTATTTTCGCCGGTAAAACAATATACTATCGGGATGGGCTGTGCGTGGATGAGAACGGCACTCTGAGCGGTTCCGCGCTGACCATGATCGAAGCGGTGCGAAACAGCGTCGAGCATATCGGCATCGCGCTGGACGAAGCGCTGCGCATGGCGACGCTGTATCCGGCGCGCGCCATCGGCGTCGATCACCGTCTGGGCACCCTCGAAGCCGGCAAGGTGGCTAACCTGACCGCCTTCACCCGTGATTTCAAGATCACCAAAACGCTCGTTAACGGTAACGAGGTTTAATTCAATGAACAGCGAGTAAAATTATTGATGAGCACTGGCGGACAAGCACAAATAGGGAACGTTGACTTAGTCAAACAACTTAACGGCGCGGCAGTTTACCGCCTGATCGACCAGCAGGGCCCGATCTCGCGCATTCAGATTGCCGAACTCAGCCAGCTCGCCCCCGCCAGCGTCACCAAAATTACTCGCCAGCTGCTGGAGCGCGGGCTGATCAAAGAAGTCGATCAGCAGGCCTCCACCGGCGGCCGCCGCGCGATCTCCATCGTGTCGGAAACCCGTCATTTCCATACCGTCGCGGTGCGTCTCGGCCGCCACGACGCCACCATCACCCTGTATGACATGAGCGGCAAGTCGCTCAGCGAAGAACACTATCCGCTGCCGGAACGCACTCAAGAAACGCTGGAGAATGCGCTGTTCGCCGCCATCGCCCAATTCATCGACGCTAACCAGCGCCGCCTGCGCGAGCTGATCGCCATCGCGGTGATCCTGCCCGGCCTGGTGGATCCGGCGCTGGGCGTGGTGCGCTACATGCCGCACATCAGCGTCAGCAATTGGGCGCTGGTGGACAACCTGCAGCAGCGCTTCAACGTCACCAGTTTCGTCGGCCACGACATCCGCAGCCTGGCCCTGGCGGAGCACTACTTCGGCGCCACCCGCGACTGCGAAGACTCGATTCTGGTGCGCCTGCACCGCGGCACCGGCGCCGGCATCATCGTCAACGGGCAGATTTTTCTCGGCAACAACGGTAACGTCGGCGAGATCGGCCATATCCAGATCGATCCGCTGGGTGAACGCTGCCACTGCGGCAACTTCGGCTGCCTGGAAACCGTAGCCGCCAACGCCGCGATCGAACAGCGCGTGCGCCAGCTGCTAAGTCAGGGCTACCCGAGCAAACTGACGCTGGAAGACTGCGGCATCAACGCCATCTGCAAGGCCGCCAACCGCGGCGATCTGCTGGCCAGCGAAGTGATCGAACACGTAGGCCGCTATCTGGGCAAAGCGGTAGCCATCGCCATCAACCTGTTCAATCCGCAGAAGGTGGTGATCGCCGGTGAGATCACCGAAGCGGACAAGGTGCTGCTGCCGGCGATCCAGAGCTGCATCAATACCCAGGTGCTGAAGGACTTCCGCAAAAATCTGCCGGTGGTGACCTCCGAACTCAATCATCGCTCGGCGATCGGCGCTTTCGCCCTGGCCAAACGCGCGATGCTCAACGGCGTGCTCTTGCAGCGATTGCTGGAAAGCTGATCCGCCGCTTCTGGCAGGCGTGTTATCGTCACCCTTCGCCTGCCGTAATCATGAGAAACAGCGACAAATGAAAATCAAAAACGTTATATGCGATATCGACGGCGTGCTGCTGCATGACAATACGCCGGTTCCCGGCGCCGACCTGTTCCTGGCGCGCATCCAGGAACAAGGCATGCCGCTGGTGGTGCTGACCAACTACCCATCACAGACCGCACAGGATCTGGCGAACCGCTTCGCCGCCGCCGGGCTGGAAGTGCCGGAGAGCGCGTTCTACACCTCGGCGATGGCCACCGCCGATTTCCTGCGCCGTCAGGAAGGCAAAAAAGCCTATGTGGTCGGCGAAGGCGCCCTGATCCATGAGCTGTACAAAGCCGGTTTCACCATCACCGACATCAACCCGGACTTCGTGATCGTCGGAGAAACCCGCTCTTACAACTGGGACATGATGCATAAAGCCGCCTACTTCGTGAGCAACGGCGCGCGCTTTATCGCCACCAACCCGGATAGTCACGGCCACGGCTTCTCGCCGGCCTGTGGCGCGCTGTGCGCCCCCATTGAGAAGATCACCGGCCGCAAGCCGTTTTACGTCGGCAAGCCCAGCCCGTGGATCATTCGCGCCGCACTGAACAAAATGCAGGCGCACTCGGAAGAGACGGTGATCGTCGGCGATAACCTGCGCACCGACATTCTGGCGGGCTTCCAGGCCGGCCTGGAAACCGTGCTGGTGCTGTCCGGCGTCTCCACGCTGAGCGACATCGAAACCATGCCGTTCCGCCCGAGCTACGTCTACCCTTCCGTCGCCGATATCACCATCTTCTGATGCGGCCATGGCGGCCGCCCGGCCGCCATTATTTCCTTCTCCCTCAGCGTCAGTTTGAATTTAATTCGTTCATGGCCGTAAAAGGTTTCAGCCTGCCTGCGTTAAAAATCCTCATTATAACGTTACGCCCCGCCAATAGCTGATATTGCCGGCGAGCGAAAAACCCTTACCCCTAATTAATGAGGCTACCATGAGCACAAATAACACTATTAATGCCGTCGCCGCCGATGACGCGGCCATTATGCCGTCTATCGCCAATAAAAAGATCCTGATGGGTTTCTGGCACAACTGGGCCGCCGGCGCCAGTGACGGCTATCAGCAAGGCCAGTTCACCAATATGAACCTGACCGACATTCCCGCCGAGTACAACGTGGTGGCCGTCGCCTTTATGAAAGGCCAGGGCATCCCAACCTTCAAGCCTTACAACCTGTCCGACGCCGAGTTCCGCCGCCAGGTGGGCGTGCTGAACAGCCAGGGCCGCGCGGTGCTGATCTCCCTCGGCGGCGCAGACGCGCATATCGAGCTGAAAACCGGCGACGAAGACAAGCTGAAAGACGAGATTATTCGCCTGGTGGAAGTCTATGGCTTCGACGGCCTGGATATCGATCTGGAACAGGCGGCGATCGGCGCCGCCAATAATAAAACCGTCTTGCCTGCGGCGCTGAAAAAAGTAAAAGACCATTACGCCGCCCAGGGGAAAAACTTTATTATCAGCATGGCGCCGGAATTCCCGTATTTACGCACCAACGGCACCTACCTGGATTATATTAACGCCCTCGAAGGCTATTACGACTTTATCGCGCCGCAATATTATAACCAGGGCGGCGACGGTATTTGGGTGGATGAACTCAATGCCTGGATCACGCAGAATAACGACGCCATGAAAGAGGACTTCCTCTACTACCTGACGGAAAGCCTGGTTACCGGCACCCGCGGCTATGCGAAGATCCCGGCGGCGAAATTCGTCATCGGCCTGCCAAGCAACAACGATGCCGCCGCCACCGGCTACGTGGTCAACAAACAGGCGGTGTATAACGCTTTCTCGCGTCTCGACGCCAAAAACCTGTCGATCAAGGGCCTGATGACCTGGTCAATCAACTGGGATAACGGCAAGAGCAAAGCCGGCGTCGCCTACAATTGGGAGTTCAAAACCCGCTATGCGCCGCTGATTCAGGGCGGCGTCGCCCCGCCGCCGGGAAAGCCTAATGCGCCGACGGCGCTGACGGTCGCCGAGCTTGGCGCCACCTCGCTGAAACTGAGCTGGGCCGCCGCCACCGGCGCCTCACCGATCGCCAGCTACACCGTCTACCGCAACGGCAACCCGATCGGCCAAACCACCGGTCTGTCGCTGGCCGACATCGGTCTGACGCCGGCAACCCAGTACAGCTACTTCGTTACCGCGACCGACACCCTGGGCAATACCTCGCTGCCGAGCAGCGCGCTGGCGGTCAAAACCGCCAATGACGGTACGCCGCCCGATCCGGGCGCGCCCGAGTGGCAGAACAACCACAGCTACAAAGCCGGCGACGTCGTGAGTTATAAAGGCAAGAAATACACCTGTATTCAGGCGCACACCTCCAATGCCGGCTGGACGCCGGATGCCGCGTTCACCCTCTGGCAGCTCATCGCCTAATCGCTAATCGATTGCCGGTCAAACTGGCCGGCAATCCCGCCATCACGCTAAAAATTGCATAATCGATAATTTTTCACGCCGATAACTGAAAATCCGTTAAAAACCTCAGCTACGCAAACAACTATTTCTCAGCGCATGGCTAAAACGCTTGCATCCTCTGCAGCTTTTGGCGCATTTTCATAACCACAGCGCAGCAAAACCGCGTTATCGCTGATAAATCGGCAATGCTGCCCATAACAGTAAAAACAACATCACAGTCATAAAAGCCCGTTAGGAGAGTTGTATGTGTTCTATTTTCGGTGTGCTCGATCTGAAGTCCGATCCCGTTGAACTGCGTAAGAAAGCGCTGGAGCTGTCACGTCTGATGCGCCACCGCGGCCCGGATTGGTCCGGCGTTTACGCCAGCGACAAAGCCATTCTGGCTCACGAACGCCTGTCGATCGTCGACGTCAACAACGGCGCTCAACCGCTGTACAACGCTGCGCACACCCACGTTCTGGCGGTCAACGGCGAAATTTACAACCATCAGGCGCTGCGCCAACAGCTGAGCGACCGCTATGCCTTCCAGACCGGCTCCGACTGTGAAGTGATCCTGGCGCTGTATCAGGAGAAAGGACCGGAGTTCCTCGACGATCTGCAAGGCATGTTCGCCTTTGCCCTGTATGACACTGAAAAAGACGCCTACCTGATCGGCCGCGATCACCTGGGCATCATCCCGCTGTATATGGGCCATGACGAACACGGCAACCTGTACGTTGCCTCGGAAATGAAAGCGCTGGTGCCGGTGTGCCGCACCATCAAGGAATTCCCAGCCGGCAGCTACCTGTGGAGCCAGGACGGCCAGATCCGCGAATACTATCGCCGCGACTGGTTCGATTACGACAGCGTCAAGGACAACGTGACCGACGCCGCCGCCCTGCGCACCGCGCTGGAAGAGTCGGTGAAAAGCCACCTGATGTCCGACGTGCCTTACGGCGTGCTGCTCTCGGGCGGGCTGGATTCCTCGGTCATTTCGGCGATCACCAAGAAGTACGCCGCGCGCCGCGTGGAAGATCAGGAACGCAGCGAAGCCTGGTGGCCGCAGCTGCACTCCTTCGCCGTCGGGCTGGAAGGCTCGCCGGATCTGCGCGCCGCGCAGGAGGTGGCCAACCATCTGGGCACCGTGCACCATGAGATCCACTTCACCGTGCAGGAAGGGCTGGACGCCATCCGCGACGTGATTTACCACATCGAAACCTATGACGTCACCACCATCCGCGCGTCGACGCCGATGTACCTGATGTCGCGCAAAATCAAGGCGATGGGCATCAAGATGGTGCTTTCCGGCGAAGGCGCGGACGAAGTGTTCGGCGGCTACCTGTACTTCCATAAGGCGCCGGACGCCCGCGAATTCCACGAAGAGACCGTACGCAAACTGCTGGCGCTGCACATGTTCGACTGCGCGCGCGCCAACAAGGCGATGTCCGCCTGGGGCGTCGAAGCCCGCGTGCCGTTCCTGGACAAGAAATTCCTCGACGTGGCAATGCGCATCAACCCGAAAGATAAAATGTGCGGCAACGGCAAAATGGAAAAACACATCGTTCGCGAATGTTTCGAGTCCTATTTGCCCGCCAGCGTGGCCTGGCGCCAGAAAGAGCAGTTCTCCGACGGCGTCGGCTACAGCTGGATCGACACGCTAAAAGAAGTGGCTGCGCAGCAAATTAGCGATCAACAGCTCGAAACCGCGCGTTTCCGCTTCCCGTACAACACGCCGACGTCGAAAGAAGGCTACCTGTACCGCGAAATCTTCGAGGAGCTGTTCCCGCTGCCGAGCGCCGCCGAATGCGTGCCGGGCGGCCCATCCGTCGCCTGCTCGTCCGCCAAGGCCATCGAGTGGGATGAATCGTTCAAGAAGATGGACGATCCTTCCGGCCGCGCCGTCGGCGTGCACCAGGCCGCCTATAAATAATCGTGCGGCATTTTCCCCGAGGCGGGCCTTTTGGCCCGCCTTTTTGTTGCCTTTTCCGCCCGCCAACTGCCTGAATTGCCGATTTTATCGCCATAATGTTCACAACCCAGACAAACGGCGCTTCCGGGCGCTTTTTCGGGAAAAAACTTGTTGACGCAAATCGGTCATATACGCATAATGCGCCCCGCAACGCCGATGAAGGCAAAGCAAAAAAAGAGGGCTACGTAGCTCAGCTGGTTAGAGCACATCACTCATAATGATGGGGTCACAGGTTCGAATCCCGTCGTAGCCACCATCTCTTTTTTGTATTTGCGGGAGTGGCGAAATTGGTAGACGCACCAGATTTAGGTTCTGGCGCCGCAAGGTGTGCGAGTTCAAGTCTCGCCTCCCGCACCATTTCTCTTCATCGTCGGCGCAGTATGTTGATGGGGTATCGCCAAGCGGTAAGGCACCGGTTTTTGATACCGGCATTCCCTGGTTCGAATCCAGGTACCCCAGCCATATTCTTTCGGGAACGGGGTTTCAACATAAGATTTGTTTGCAGGTGGGGTATCGCCAAGCGGTAAGGCACCGGTTTTTGATACCGGCATTCCCTGGTTCGAATCCAGGTACCCCAGCCATAACAAACTGCTTGCAAATCAAAGAAGTAAAAAGTAACATCGGCTACGTAGCTCAGCTGGTTAGAGCACATCACTCATAATGATGGGGTCACAGGTTCAAATCCCGTCGTAGCCACCATAATTGGGGTGTCGCCAAGCGGTAAGGCTCTGGTTTCTGATACCAGCATACCCAGGTTCGAATCCTGGCACCCCAGCCATATTTAGAAAAGCCCGCTTCGGCGGGCTTTTTGCTGTCTGCCGTTCAGCCAACCTTAAATAGGCCCAGCCACCGCTGAGCCCTGTCGGTTACAATCCCAAAGCGTACTTCAACGCATGCTCTTTCAGCTTACCCGCCCGCTGCGCGGCCATCAGCGCCAGATTGCGCGCCACGGTCAGCGGCGCCAGGTTATTGCTGAAGGCGGTATAGAACAGATCCATGCCGCTCTGCATCAACAGATTGTCGGTACGGCGGCGGCGTTGATAGCGCAGCAGCACCGCCTCGCCGCTCCAGTCTTCTCCCTGCTCCCGCGCCTCGCTCAGCACGTTCAGCAAGGCATCCACATCGCGATACCCCAGATTGACGCCCTGCCCGGCCAGCGGGTTGATGGTATGCGCCGCATCGCCCAGCAGCGCCAGGCCCGGCAGCACGTAGCGCTGCGCATGACGGCGCGTCAACGGGAACGATCCGGCGGCATGCACCTTGACCGGGCCCAGTCGCGCCGGAAAAGCGGCGGCGATCTCGCGCTCCAGCTGCGCCGGCGGCATCGCCTGCAGTTGGCGAATGCGCTGCGGGCTGTCATACCACACCAGCGACGCCCAGCTGTCGTACAGCGGCAGGAAAGCGCGCGGCCCTGACGGGAAGAAGCGCTGCCAGGTCACATCCTGCTGCGGCGCGCCGGTATCGACGGTGATCAACATGCACGCCTGACGATACTGCCAGCCGTTGGTGCCGATCGCCGCCAGCTTGCGCACCTGCGAGTTGGCGCCGTCGGCGCCGACAACCAGCCGCGCCTGCAGCGTTTCACCGCTGTCCAGCGTCAGTTGCCAGGCCTTGTCCGCCCGCTGCAGCGATTGCAGCCTGGCGGGGCACAGCAGCGTCAAATTGGCGCACTGTGCGAACTGCTGCCACAGCGCCAGCTGCAAAATGCGGTTTTCCACCATAAAGCCCAACTCCGGCAGCCCCAGCGATAGCGCATCGAACGCCACGCGCGACGACGCCCATTCCCAGGTCTCCAGCCGGCGATACGGCACCGTGCGCATCGCCGTCACGGCGGGCCAGGCGCCGAGCTGTTTCAGCAGCCCCACCGAGGTGCAGCCGATAGCGGAAATGCGCAGGTCCGGCGGGCTTTGCGCCTCGAACGCCTGCGGCGCCTGATGTTCCAGCAACGCCACCGACCAGCCCGCCTGCGCCAGGCCCAGAGCCGCCGCCGCGCCGACCATGCCGCCGCCCACCACCACCGCGTCGTACCGATTTTGAGATGTCTTCATATTGGCTATGTTTTCTATGTGAATGCTCGCCATCCCACCCGACATGGCGTTTTGCGCAGTGTACCGGATTTTCGCTTCGGCTTCAGGTTGCATGCCATTTTCCCCCGCGCTGGTCACAACGGCGGCAAATGATTACAATACGCGCCCTGCATGTCGCGTAACGCAACTTTCGCTCCGCACTGAGTAATGGCAAGTCAATGACGAAAAAACTACATATCAAAACCTGGGGCTGCCAGATGAATGAGTACGATTCATCGAAAATGGCCGACCTGTTGAACAGCACGCACGGCTTCGAGTGGACCGACAACGCCGAGGAAGCGGACGTGCTGTTGCTGAATACCTGCTCGATCCGTGAAAAAGCGCAGGAAAAAGTTTTCGCCATGCTGGGGCGCTGGCGCTTGCTGAAAGAGAAGAACCCGTCTGTCATCATCGGCGTCGGCGGTTGCGTGGCCTCGCAAGAAGGCGAACTGATCCGCAGCCGCGCGCCTTGCGTCGACGTGGTATTCGGCCCGCAGACCCTGCACCGCCTGCCGGAAATGATCAACCACGTTCAGGGCACCCGCAGCCCGGTGGTCGATATCAGTTTCCCTGAGATCGAAAAGTTCGACCGCCTGCCGGAGCCGCGCGCCGAAGGCCCGACCGCGTTCGTGTCGATCATGGAAGGCTGCAACAAATACTGCACTTTCTGCGTGGTGCCATACACCCGCGGCGAGGAAGTGAGCCGCCCGAGCGACGACGTGCTGTTCGAAATCGCCCAACTGGCGGCGCAGGGCGTGCGCGAAGTCAACCTGCTCGGCCAAAACGTCAACGCGTACCGCGGCGCCACACATGACGGCGATATCTGCTCGTTCGCCGAACTGCTGCGCCTGGTGGCCGCCATCGACGGCATCGATCGCATTCGCTTCACCACCAGCCACCCTATCGAGTTCACCGACGACATCATCGCGGTGTACGAAGACACGCCGGAGCTGGTCAGCTTCCTGCACCTGCCGGTGCAGAGCGGTTCGGATCGCATCCTGACCATGATGAAACGCGCCCATACCGCGCTGGAGTATAAGGCGATTATCCGCAAGCTGCGCAAGGCGCGCCCGAACATCCAGCTCAGCTCCGACTTCATCGTCGGTTTCCCGGGCGAGAGCCAGGCCGACTTCGAACAGACCATGAACCTGATCGCCGACGTCAACTTCGACGTCAGCTTCAGCTTCATCTATTCGTCGCGCCCCGGTACGCCGGCGGCGGACATGGTTGACGACGTCAGCGAAGAAGAGAAAAAACAGCGGCTGTATATTCTGCAGGATCGCATCAACCAGCAGGCGCTGCAGTTCAGCCGCCGCATGCTCGGCACCGTCCAGCGCATTCTGGTGGAAGGCACCTCGCGCAGAAGCGTGATGGAGCTGGCCGGGCGCACGGAGTGCAACCGTGTGGTAAACTTCGAAGGCACGCCCGACATGATCGGCCAGTTTGTCGACGTGGAAATTACCGAGGTGCTGACCAACACCCTGCGTGGCGCAGTGGTGCGCACCGAACAGCAGATGGATCTGCGCGTACATGAATCCCCGCAGTCGGTGATCGCCCGTACCCGCAAAGAAAACGCGCTGGGCGTCGGCATTTACCAGCCCTGACGCCGCGGCGGCCGCCTTATCGCCGCCCATTCGCGCTACTCCTTACCGTTTCTCCGCCGGGCGTCCGCGCCCGGTGATGTTCTTTTTTTATTTTTTATTGTTGAAGAGGCGACATAACATGCAACTCCCACACTGCCCGAAGTGCAACTCCGAATACACCTACCAGGACAATACCCTGTTCATCTGCCCTGAGTGCGCCCACGAGTGGAGCGATAGCGCCCCGGCGGAAGATCAGGACGCGCTGATCGTCAAAGACGCCAACGGCAACCTGCTGGCGGACGGCGACGCGGTCACCGTGATCAAGGACCTGAAGGTTAAAGGCAGCTCCTCGATGCTGAAGATCGGCACCAAGGTGAAAAACATTCGTCTGGTGGAAGGCGATCACAACATCGACTGCAAAATCGACGGCTTCGGCCCGATGAAACTGAAATCCGAGTTCGTGAAAAAGAACTGATTCTCGGCGGCCTTGTCCTGTGATGACGCGGCGGGCTTTGCGCCCCGCCGCGTTTTTTCCTTATCTTCCCTTGAATTCCGCCGATGGCGCACAGATAGATCAGCGGTAAACTTGCGCCGTTGCGGCGCACCATGAATAATTCAAGAAAGAGAGTATTCAGGCTCGCCCTGAACGCGCGCGTCCCGGACGCGCTATGTGACATCAACCAGGCCCGATGTGACCTAGAGGAATAGTTTGAACGTCGCAACACAAGAAATTATGTTGGAGCCCGCAGACAACAAGCGTTTGCTCAGCCTGTGCGGCCCGTTTGATGACAACATCAAGCAACTCGAGCGCCGATTGGGCATCGAAATCAATCGTCGCGATAACCGCTTCAAGCTGGTCGGCAAAAACCTGTGCGTGGTCGCCGCCGCCGATATCCTGCGCCATCTGTACGTGGATACCGCGCCGATTCGCGGCGTGATCCCGGATATCGATCCGGAGCAAATCCATCTGGCTATCAAAGAGAGCCGGGTGCTGGAACAGGTGGCGGACAGCGTGCCGGATTACGGCAAGGCGGTCACCATCAAAACCAAGCGCGGCATGGTGAAACCGCGCACGCCTAACCAGGCGCAGTACATCGCCAACATTCTCGATCACGACATCACCTTCGGCATCGGCCCGGCCGGTACCGGCAAAACTTACCTGGCGGTCGCCGCCGCGGTGGATGCGCTGGAACGCCAGGAAATTCGCCGCATTCTGCTGACCCGTCCTGCGGTCGAAGCCGGCGAAAAGCTGGGCTTCCTGCCGGGCGATCTGAGCCAGAAGGTCGATCCTTATCTGCGCCCGCTGTACGACGCCCTGTTCGAAATGCTGGGCTTCGAGCGCGTGGAGAAGCTCATTGAGCGCAACGTGATCGAAGTCGCGCCGCTGGCCTATATGCGCGGCCGTACGCTGAACGATGCCTTTATCATTCTGGATGAGAGCCAGAACACCACCATCGAGCAGATGAAGATGTTCCTGACGCGCATCGGCTTCAACTCTAAGGCGGTCATCACCGGCGACGTCACCCAGATCGACCTGCCGCGCAACCAGAAATCCGGCCTGCGCCACGCGGTGGAAGTGCTGTCGGACGTGGAAGAACTGAGCTTCAACTTCTTCCACAGCGAAGACGTGGTGCGCCACCCGGTGGTGGCCCGCGTGGTCATCGCTTATGAGGCCTGGGAAGCGGCCGAACAGAAACGCAAAGACGCAATTGCCGAACAACGTAAGCGCGAGGCGCTCGCCGCCTCCGAGCAGGAGACACCATGAGTCAGGTGATTTTGGATCTGCAGATTGCCTGTGAAAGCAGCGACGGCCTGCCGGATGAAGCCACGTTCCAGCGCTGGCTGGAAGGCGTGCTGCCGCAATTTCAGGAAGAGGCCGAGGTCACCGTGCGTCTGGTGGACGAAGCGGAAAGCCACGAGCTGAACCTGACCTATCGCGGCAAAGGCAAGCCGACCAACGTGCTCTCTTTCCCGTTCGAGGCTCCGCCGGGCATCGAACTGCCGCTGCTCGGCGATCTGATCATCTGCCGCCAGGTGGTTGAACAGGAAGCGATTGAGCAAGGCAAGGCGCTGGAGGCCCACTGGGCGCATATGGTTGTCCACGGCAGCCTTCATCTGCTAGGGTATGACCACATCGAAGACGATGAAGCCGAAGAAATGGAGTCTTTGGAAACCGAAATCATGCACGGACTGGGCTATCCTGATCCGTACCTGGCGGAAAAAGACCCCGTCTGACGTCAGCCGTTTACCTTACAGCCCCTAACGGGGCTGTCGCTGACGCCCCTTAACTCTGACATGAGTGACAGTAACGAAAACGCCATGAGCGACGACCATTCACAAAGCAATGACAGCCCCAGTCCCAAGAAGGGGTTCTTTACTCTTATCCTTAACCAGCTGTTCCACGGCGAGCCCAAAAACCGTGGCGATCTGGTCGAGCTGATCCGTGATTCCGAACAAAACGACCTGATCGATCCCGATACCCGCGACATGCTGGAAGGCGTGATGGATATCGCCGAGCAGCGCGTGCGCGACATCATGATCCCCCGCTCCCAGATGGTGACGCTCAAGCGCAACCAGACGCTGGAAGAGTGCCTGGACGTGATTATCGACTCCGCCCACTCGCGCTTCCCGGTGATCAGCGAAGACAAAGATCACATCGAAGGCATCCTGATGGCCAAGGATCTGCTGCCGTTCATGCGCGCAGACTCCGAGCCGTTCAGCATCGACAAAGTGCTGCGCACCGCGGTGGTGGTGCCGGAAAGCAAGCGCGTCGACCGGATGTTGAAAGAGTTCCGCTCCCAGCGCTACCACATGGCGATTGTCATTGACGAATTCGGCGGCGTGTCCGGCCTGGTCACCATCGAAGACATTCTGGAACTGATCGTCGGCGAGATCGAAGACGAATACGACGACGAAGACGATCTGGATATCCGCCAGCTCAGCCGCCACATGTACACCGTACGCGCGCTGGCACCGATCGAAGACTTCAACGAAGCCTTCGGCACCCATTTCAGCGACGACGAGGTCGATACCATCGGCGGTTTGGTGATGCAAGCCTTCGGCCATCTGCCTGCACGCGGGGAAACCATTGAAATCGAAGGTTACCTATTTAAAGTTGCCATGGCAGACAGTCGACGTATCATCCAGGTTCATGTAAAAATTCCGGACGACTCTCCACCACCGAAACTGGAAGATTAAATCCAACATGGCTAAAGCCTCATTACTTGAACGCCAGTGGGTTCGCGCCCTGCTGGCGCTGTTGTCAGGTGCCGGCGGGACGCTGGCGTTCTCGCCCTACGATTTCTGGCCCGCGGCCATCGTCTCCCTGTTCGGCCTGCTGGCCGTTACCCTCAATCGCACCACCAAACAGTCCGCCCTGCTCGGCTTTGTCTGGGGCTTCGGGTTGTTCGGCAGCGGGATCAACTGGGTGTATGTCAGCATCGCCGATTTCGGCGGCATGCCCTTCGCCGTCAACGTCTTCCTGGTGGCGCTGCTCGCCGCTTACCTGTCGCTGTATACCGGGCTGTTCGCCGGGCTGCTGACCCGCCTGTGGCCGGCTACCCGCTGGTGGCGGCTGGCCATCGCCGCGCCGGCGCTGTGGCAGGTCACGGAATTCCTGCGCGGCTGGGTGCTGACCGGCTTCCCGTGGCTGCAGTTCGGCTATAGCCAGATCAACGGCCCGCTGAAAGGCATCGCGCCGCTGCTGGGCGTCGACGCCATCACCTTTGTGCTGATGGCCATCGCCGGCCTGCTGGTGTACGCCGTCAATCAGCGCCGCCTCTCGGCGGCGGTGATCGCCGCCGCGCTGCTGCTGTTGCCATGGCCGCTGCGCCAGCTGCAGTGGTTTACTCCGCAGACGGATAAAGCGGTGAATGTCGCCATGGTGCAAGGCAACATCGCTCAATCGATGAAATGGGATCCGAAAGCGCTGGTCAGCACGCTGCAAACCTATCTGGACGAAACCCGTCCCTACATGGGTAAGGCACCGATCGTCATCTGGCCGGAATCCGCCATCCCAGATTATGAAGCCAATCAGAACGGCTTCCTGACGATGATAGACGACCTGATGCGGGCGAAGAACAGCAGCCTCATCACCGGCATCGTCGACGTGCGCGCCACGCCGCAGGGCCAGCAAATCTACAACAGCGCCATCGTGCTCGGTGAACCGACGCCGTACAGGTACCCAGCCAACGATCGCTACAACAAGCACCACCTGGTGCCGTTCGGCGAGTTCGTGCCGCTGGAGACGCTGCTGCGGCCGCTGGCGCCGTTCTTCGACCTGCCGATGTCCTCCTTCAGCCGCGGCGACTACGTACAACCGCAGCTCAGCGTACGCGGCTACAACCTGACGGCGGCCATTTGCTACGAAATCGTGTTGGGCCAGCAGGTGCGCGATAACTTCCGCCCGGATACCAACTTCCTGCTGACCATCTCCAACGACGCCTGGTTCGGCCACTCCATCGGCCCATGGCAGCACTTCCAGATGGCGCGCATGCGAGCGCTGGAACTGGGCCGGCCGCTGCTGCGCAGCACCAACAACGGCGTCACCGCCGCAGTGGACGCGAACGGCGACGTGATCGCCGAGATCCCGCAGTTTACCCGTCAGGTGCTTGAAGTGAAGGTCACACCGACCACCGGCGTCACGCCTTACGCGCGTTTCGGCGCCGCGCCGCTGTGGGTGATCACCCTGTTGCTGGGCGGTTGGGCGCTGATGTTGGGCCTGCGCCGCAAATAGTCCTCTTCGCCGGGGCGCGCCCGCCGCGCCCCGCGTTTCCGTAAACGTTCCCCCACCTCGGTCAGAAAACGTCGTTAAATCAACGCGGCTGGCACACTCCTTGCTTTATCTAAGGTGACATCGCACGTCGGTTAACTTTTGCTGACGTTTTGTCGCACCCGTGCACATTTTGGAGGCGCCGAACGCACCATGCAGGTGCGTCGGGGTTTGGTTGCATTGATTTGGTGCGCGCGGCGTCTCAAAAAATGAAACATTTTAGTTTCAAGATATTCACAATCGGTTATTTTTTAACGGCTATCCGTTCTAAGACTATCTTTATAATCTGAGCAATAAATAGTCGATTTAAACCTGACGCTCTTTAGTCAGAGCCACCACAACAGCAAAGGAGTTGGACCATGCAAATGCGTAAATTGGCGTTATCGTTACTGCTGCTCGGTATGGCAGGTAGCGTAGCGCACGCGGAAGACCTGACCGGTACGCTGAAGAAAATCAAAGACAACGGCGTTATCGTTGTCGGCCACCGCGAATCGTCTGTGCCCTTTTCCTACTACGACAACCAGCAAAAAGTTGTGGGCTACTCTCAGGACTACTCCAACCAAATCGTTGAAGCCGTTAAGAAAAAGCTGAATGCACCGAATCTGCAGGTGAAAATGCTGCCGATTACCTCGCAGAACCGCATCCCGCTGCTGCAAAACGGCACCTATGACTTCGAATGCGGTTCTACCACCAATAACGTAGAGCGCCAGAAACAGGCCGCCTTCTCCGACACCATCTTTGTGGTCGGCACCCGCCTGCTGGTGAAGAAAGGCTCCGACATCAAAGACTTTAAAGACCTGGCCGGCAAACCGGTGGTGGTCACCTCCGGCACCACGTCCGAAGTGTTGCTGAACAAACTGAACGACAGCGACAAAATGAACATGCGCATCATCAGCGCCAAAGACCACGGCGACTCCTTCCGCACCCTGGAAAGCGGCCGCGCGGTGGCCTTCATGATGGATGACGCCCTGCTGGCGGGCGAGCGCGCCAAAGCCAAGAAGCCGGATCAATGGGAAATCATCGGCACGCCGCAGTCGAAAGAAGCCTACGGTTGCATGCTGCGTAAAGACGATCCTGAGTTCAAGAAACTGGTCGATGACACTATCGCCCAGGCGCAAACCTCCGGTGAAGCGGCCAAGTGGTTTGATAAATGGTTCAAGCAGCCTATCCCACCGAAAAACCTCAACATGAACTTCGAGCTGTCGGACGACATGAAGCAACTGTTCAAAGCGCCTAACGACAAAGCGTTGAACTAACTCAATAGAATAAAGCCGGGGCGGCCGCCAAGCCAAACCGGCCCAGTTGATGACTGGGACAGACAGGAATGAGGGGGGCCGTTCCCCTCCCTCATTTTCCCCAAGGCGCGTCACCGATCTCCGCACACAACAAGCCAGCCCGACTGGCCGCACGGCGATCGGCGCCTATCAAGTCATCACTCTTCGGCGCCCTGCGCCCGTTTATCGGAGTTTGTTATGTCAATAGATTGGAACTGGGGTATCTTCCTGCAGCAGGCCCCGTTTGGGAACACCACTTACCTCGGCTGGATCTGGTCCGGCTTTCAGGTCACGGTGGCCCTCTCCGTCTGTGCATGGATTATCGCTTTCTTCGTCGGTTCGCTGTTCGGTATCTTGCGTACCGTGCCCAACCGCTTTCTTTCCACTCTCGGCACCTGTTACGTCGAACTGTTCCGCAACGTGCCGCTGATCGTGCAATTCTTTACCTGGTATCTGGTGATCCCCGAGCTGTTGCCGGCCAATATCGGCACCTGGTTCAAGACCGAGCTGGATCCCAACGTGCAGTTCTTCGTCTCTTCCATGCTCTGTCTGGGGCTGTTTACCGCCGCCCGCGTTTGCGAGCAAGTGCGCGCCGCCATTCAATCCCTGCCGCGCGGCCAGAAAGCCGCCGGGTTGGCGATGGGCCTGACGCTGCCGCAAACCTACCGCTACGTGCTGTTGCCGAACGCCTACCGGGTTATCGTGCCGCCGATGACCTCGGAGATGCTCAACCTGGTCAAAAACTCCGCCATCGCCTCCACCATCGGACTGGTGGACATGGCCGCACAGGCCGGCAAGCTGTTGGATTACTCCGCACACGCCTATGAATCCTTTACTGCCATTACGCTGGCTTATATCGGCATCAACGCCGTGATCATGCTGTTTATGCGTCTGGTCGAAAAGAAAGTGCAGTTGCCTGGCAACCTGGGGAGTAAATAATGTACGAATTTGACTGGGCGTCGATCGTCCCAAGCTTCCCTTATCTGCTGCAGGGCATGGCGATCACGCTGAAGATCACCGTGACCGCCATCGTGGTCGGCATTCTGTGGGGCACCGTGCTGGCGGTGATGCGTCTGTCGCCGTTCAAGCCCATCAGCTGGTTCGCCACCCTGTATGTTAACCTGTTCCGCTCGGTGCCGCTGGTGATGGTGCTGCTGTGGTTCTATCTGGTGGTTCCAAGCTTATTACAACAGGTTCTAGGCCTGTCGCCGAAAACCGATATTCGCCTGATCTCGGCTATGGTAGCCTTTTCCCTGTTTGAAGCGGCCTATTACTCGGAAATCATCCGCGCCGGCATTATCAGCATCTCGCGCGGCCAATCCTCCGCCGCGTTGGCGCTGGGCATGACGCATTGGCAATCCATGCGGCTGGTGATCCTGCCGCAGGCGTTCCGCGCCATGGTGCCACTGCTGCTGACCCAGGGCATCGTCCTGTTCCAGGATACCTCGCTGGTTTACGTACTGAGCCTGGCCGACTTCTTCCGCACCGCATCGACCATCGGCGAACGCGACGGCACCCAGGTTGAAATGATCCTGTTCGCCGGCTTTGTCTATTTTGTTATCAGCCTCGCCGCCTCGGCGCTGGTAAGCTATTTGAAGAAAAGGACTGTTTGATGATATCCCTGAAAAATGTTTCCAAGTGGTACGGTCACTTTCAAGTGTTGACCGATTGCACCACCGAAGTGAAAAAAGGCGAAGTGGTCGTCGTCTGCGGTCCTTCAGGCTCCGGCAAGTCCACCCTGATCAAAACCGTCAACGGCCTGGAGCCGATCCAGCAGGGAAGCATCCTGGTGAACGGCACGCCCGTTAACGACAAGAAAACCAACCTGGCGCAGCTGCGCGCCAAGGTCGGCATGGTGTTCCAACACTTTGAACTGTTCCCGCACCTGTCCATTATCGACAACCTGACGCTGGCGCAGGTAAAAGTGCTCAAGCGCGACAAGACCGCCTCACGCGAGAAGGGCCTGAAGCTGCTGGAACGCGTCGGCCTGTCCGCCCATGCCAACAAGTTCCCCGGTCAGCTCTCCGGCGGCCAGCAACAGCGCGTCGCCATCGCCCGCGCGCTGTGCATGGATCCGATCGCCATGCTGTTCGACGAACCGACCTCGGCGCTCGATCCGGAAATGATCAACGAAGTGCTGGACGTGATGGTCGAGCTGGCGAACGAAGGCATGACCATGATGGTGGTGACCCACGAAATGGGCTTCGCCCGCAAGGTGGCGAACCGCGTGATCTTTATGGACGAAGGCAAAATCGTCGAAGACCGCAACAAAGACGATTTCTTCAACAACCCCGAGTCCGATCGCGCCAAGGACTTCCTCGCCAAGATCCTGCACTAAGTTCTCACTATGCGCCCCGCCAGGGGCGCATCTTTTCTCCCGGCACGAAAAGCGCTTGTATCTCCTCGTTTTTGATCCGATGCTCGCCGGATAACAAACAGAGGAGAAAGAACATGCCCCGCCCTATTATCATCGATTGCGATCCCGGCCTCGACGACGCCATCGCGCTGGCTATGGCGCTGCGCTCGCCGGAGCTGGACGTCAAAGCCATCACCACCTCCGCCGGCAACCAGACGCCGGAGAAAACCCTGCATAACGCGCTGGGTCTGTTGACCCTGATGCAGCGCGAGGACATCCCTGTCGCCGCCGGCGCCGCTCGCCCGCTGATGCGCGAGCTGGTGATCGCCGACTATGTCCACGGCAAAACCGGCATGGGCAACACCCACCTGCCGACGCCGGCCCTCAAACCCGATCCCCGCGGCGCCGTCGAGCTGATCGCCGACCTGCTGCGCGCCAGCCCGCAGCCAATCACCCTGGTGGTGACCGGCCCGATGACCAACATCGCCCTGCTGTTGGCCCAGCACGCCGAGCTGAAAAGCCGTATCGAGCGCATCGTGTTTATGGGCGGCGGCATGAATGCCGGCAATACCACGCCGGTCGCGGAGTTCAATATCTTCGTCGATCCCGAAGCCGCCGAGATGGTGTTGAAATCCGGCGTGCCGCTGACCATGGCTGGGCTGAACGTCACCCATCAGGCGCTGGTGCTGCCGCAGGATATCGAGCGCATTCGTCAGATAGCCAATCCGGTCGCGCAGGCGGTGGCGGAGATGCTCGATTTTTACCTGCCGCTGTATCTCAGCCACCCGCGCGGCCTGCCTGGCGCGGCGATGCACGATCCCTGCACCATCGCCTGGCTGCTGGCGCCGCAGCTGTTTACCGGCGTTGAACGCTGGGTCGGTGTGGAAACCAAAGGGGAATACACCGTCGGCATGACGGTGGTGGACTATTTCCAGCAAACCGGCAACGCGGCCAACGTGGAAGTGCTGACCGGCATCGATCGCGCAGGCTTTATCGATCTGCTGGCCGAGCGCGTCGCGCGTTATTAATCCTCTCGGGGCGCGCTCGCGCCCTCATTCAACTTTTTTGATTTAACTCAGCGAATTTTTGCGCTATCACTGTTGATGGCTTGCCTCTACCATGCGTTTACACCGATTGACATCGTTACCAATTACACTTCGCCTGGAGATAAGCCAATGAGCCGCGTACTGGTCCTGAAATCAAGTATTCTGGGTGAATATTCCCAGTCTGGAAAATTAGTCGATTTTTTTGTTGAACAATGGCGTGAAGCTCATCCGGAAGACACTTTCACCGTGCGCGACTTGGCCAACCCAACGCTGCCGGAGCTGGATGGCGAAGTGATGGCCGGCTTTACCGCCGGCGACAAACCGTTGACGCCGCATCAGCAAAGCACCCTGGCGCTGTCCGATGAGCTGATTGCCGAGCTGAAGTCGCACGACACGCTGATCATCAGCGCCCCGATGTACAACTTCAACATCCCGACGCAGCTGAAGATCTACTTCGATCTGATCGCCCGCGCCGGTCAGACGTTCCGCTACACCTCCGCCGGCGCCGAAGGGCTGGTGACGGGCAAAAAAGCGATCGTCATCTCCAGCCGCGGCGGCATCCACGCCGACACGCCGACGGATCTGATCACCCCGTACGTGAAGCTGTTCCTGGGCTTTATCGGCATCACCGACGTTGAGTTCGTGCTGGCGGAAGGCTTCGCCTACGGCCCGGAAGCGGCGGAGAAAGCCGCCCAGGACAGCCGCCTCGCGGTCGCGCAGAAAATCCCGGCCGGCGTCGCCGTCCCGGCCAGCGCACCGGCGCCGGCAAACGTCGCCCAAGAAGCCGTCAGCGGCGGTTTCCTGAGCAACCTGCTGAAGAAACTGTTCCGTTAACGGTAAACGTCAGCGTTCCCCGCCGCGGCGGGGGACGTCATCAGGGTTCAAATGGCCGACGCTGGAACTGGTCGTGACCGCATTTCGGGCAAAGCGGCAGCACCTCCGGCGTGTAGAACGCCAGGTGGTAATGGCACTGCTCGCACACCAGATTGCCCAGCCCCACCACTTCACCGCTGTGGTACACGCCGTGGTGGCTGACATCCTTGAACACCTCGCGCCACTCCAACTGGGTTTTATCGGTAATATCCGCCAGTTCCTGCCACAGGCTCTCCTTAATCACCCGCATAAACACGCTGTCGGTAAACTCGTCCCGGCTTTCCTGATAGCTGCGGGCGAACTCTTCCAGATCGCGCCGCACCGCCTGCGTCACCTGCCGCACCTCGTCGCGCGTCAGATCTTCGGCCTCGTTCAACCGCCGCTCCGCGCTGGCCACCAGTTCGTCGATATCGCGTTCGCCGTTTTTCAGACGTTCGGTCAGCGATGCCACCAATTCGCGGTAATACTGAGCAACCTTGTTCATAGACTCTCCTCGATAAACGCTGCGCCGGACTTGGCCATGGGGATACCCTTAAGCTACTTGTTCTTATTTTAGCCGTAAATGACTGATGTCACTTGGCAAGACGCGGGATCCGCAGGTTGTGAGCCGCGTCATGGCGGCGTTTTTTTTAAATGCGCCGAGTCAGGCGCTTGGAGTTGTTGCCGGGAGGTCTTATCAGCTATGCTATGCGGATCTACGAATACTAAATGTTCATTGCGTTGCCTCTGACCGGGGCAACGGTTTACACCTACAGGACCACCGGCCGCCATGCAAGAGCAATACCGTCCAGAAGACATAGAATCGAACGTACAGCTTCACTGGCAAGAGAAGCAGACTTTCAAAGTTACCGAAGACGACAGCAAGGAAAAGTACTACTGCCTATCCATGCTGCCTTACCCGTCCGGCCGACTGCACATGGGCCACGTTCGTAACTACACTATCGGCGACGTGATCTCGCGCTATCAGCGCATGCTGGGCAAAAACGTACTGCAGCCGATCGGCTGGGATGCGTTCGGCCTGCCGGCGGAAGGCGCGGCGGTGAAAAACAACACCGCGCCGGCCCCGTGGACCTACGACAACATCGAATACATGAAGAACCAGCTGAAACTGCTGGGCTTCGGCTACGACTGGGATCGCGAAATCGCCACCTGCCAGCCGGAATACTACCGCTGGGAACAGTGGTTCTTCACCAAGCTGTATGAAAAAGGCCTGGTCTACAAGAAGACCTCGGCGGTGAACTGGTGCCCGCACGATCTGACCGTGCTGGCCAACGAACAGGTTATCGACGGCTGCTGCTGGCGCTGCGACACCAAGGTCGAGCGTAAAGAGATCCCGCAGTGGTTCATCAAAATCACCGCCTACGCCGATCAGCTGCTGAACGATCTGGACACGCTGGAAAGCTGGCCGGAGCAGGTGAAAACCATGCAGCGCAACTGGATTGGCCGCTCCGAAGGCGTGGAAATCACCTTCGACGTGGCTGGCAGCGAAGAGAAGCTGACGGTTTACACCACCCGTCCCGACACCTTCATGGGCGCCACCTACGTGGCGGTCGCCGCGGGCCACCCGCTGGCGCAACAGGGCGCGCGCAACAACCCGGCGCTGACCGACTTCATCGACGAATGCCGCAACACCAAAGTGGCCGAAGCCGAAATGGCGACGATGGAGAAGAAAGGCATGCCGACCGGCCTGTTCGTTGTCCACCCGCTGAGCGGCGAGAAGCTGCCGGTGTGGGTCGCCAACTTCGTGCTGATGGAATACGGCACCGGCGCCGTGATGGCGGTACCGGCGCACGACCAGCGCGACTGGGAATTCGCCACCAAATACGATTTGCCGATCAAACCGGTGATCCTGAACCTCGACGGCAGCCAGCCTGACGTGAGCGCCGAAGCGATGACCGACAAAGGCGTGCTGTTCAACTCCGGCGAGTTTGACGGTCTGGACAACGAAGCGGGCTTCAACGCCATCGCCGACAAACTGGTCGCCAAAGGCGTCGGCCAGCGCAAGGTCAATTACCGTCTGCGCGACTGGGGCGTTTCCCGTCAGCGTTACTGGGGCGCGCCAATCCCGATGGTGACGCTGGAAGACGGCACCGTGATGCCGACGCCGGAAGACCAACTGCCGGTGATCCTGCCGGAAGACGTGGTCATGGACGGCATCACCAGCCCGATCAAGGCCGACCCTGAGTGGGCGAAGACCACCGTCAACGGCCAGCCGGCGCTGCGTGAAACCGACACCTTCGACACCTTTATGGAGTCTTCCTGGTACTACGCGCGCTACACCTGCCCGCAGTACGACCAGGGCATGCTGGATCCGGCCGCCGCCAACTACTGGCTGCCGGTCGATCAATATATCGGCGGCATCGAGCACGCCATCATGCACCTGATGTACTTCCGCTTCTTCCACAAGCTGATGCGCGATGCGGGCCTGGTGGATTCCGATGAGCCGGCCAAGCGCCTGCTGTGTCAGGGCATGGTGCTGGCCGACGCCTTCTACTACACCGGCAACAGCGGCGAGCGCGTCTGGGTATCCCCGGTTGACGCCACCGTCGAGCGCGACGACAAAGGCCGCATCATCAAGGCCACCGATCCGCAAGGCCGTGAACTGGTCTATGCTGGCATGAGCAAAATGTCGAAGTCGAAGAACAACGGCATCGACCCGCAGGAGATGGTGGAAAAATACGGCGCGGACACCGTGCGTCTGTTCATGATGTTCGCTTCACCGGCAGAAATGACGCTGGAGTGGCAGGAATCCGGCGTGGAAGGGGCTAACCGCTTCCTGAAGCGCGTATGGAAACTGGCCTACGATCACGTGGAAAAAGGCGCGGTGCAGCCGCTGGACGTGGCGTCGCTGAACGAAGAGCAGAAAGCGCTGCGCCGCGATCTGCACAAAACCATCGCCAAAGTGACCGACGATATCGGCCGCCGCCAGACCTTCAACACCGCGATCGCCGCCGTGATGGAGCTGATGAACAAACTGGCCCGCGCGCCGCAGGAGAGCGAGCAGGATCGCGCGCTGCTGCAGGAAGCGCTGCTGGCCGTCGTTCGCATGCTGTATCCGTTTACCCCGCACGTGTGCTTCGCCCTGTGGCAGGCGCTGGGCGGCGAAGGCGACGTGGACACCGCGCCATGGCCGGTTGCCGACGAGCAGGCGATGGTCGAAGACTCCAAGCTGGTGGTGGTGCAGGTGAACGGCAAGGTTCGCGCTAAAATCACCGTATCTGCCGATGCGACCGAAGAGCAAGTGCGCGCGCGCGCTGCCGAAGAGCATCTGGTGGCTAAATATCTGGACGGCGTCACGATTCGCAAAGTGATCTACGTTCCGGGCAAACTGCTTAACCTGGTTGTGGGTTAACACAAGGAGGAGTTGTGCGACAACGTATTCTGACGCTGTTGCTGGGGTTGGCGGTGCTGGTCACCGCCGGCTGCGGTTTTCACCTGCGTGGCACCACGCAGGTGCCTAATGAAATGAAAACGCTGATCCTGGACAGTTCGGATCCTTATGGGCCATTGACGCGCGCGGTGCGTGAGCAACTGCGTTTGAACGCCGTGACCATCGTCAGCGATCCGAAGCGTAAAGACGTGCCTTCTCTGCGCATCGTCGGCGCGACGGAAAGCCAGGATACCGCCTCGATCTTCCAGGACGGTAAAACCGCCGAGTATCAGCTGGTGCTGACCGTGCAGGCCCAGGTGCTGATCCCGGGGCACGACCTGTATCCGCTGTCGGTGAAAGTGTTCCGTTCGTTCTTCGACAACCCGCTGACCGCGCTGGCCAAAGACTCCGAGCAGGAGATCATTCGCCAGGAAATGCGTGAGCAGGCGGCGCAACAGCTGGTGCGCAAACTGCTGACCGTGCACGCGGCGGAAGAAGAAAACCGGCAAAAAGCCGCTGCCGTCGGCGAACGAGCGGCAAGCCAAACCGCACAATGATCCGCATTTATCCGGAACAACTTGCCGCGCAGCTCCGAGAGGGGCTGCGCGCTTGTTATTTATTGAGCGGCAATGAACCGCTGCTGCTGCAGGAAAGCCAGGATCTGCTCCGGCAGGCCGCGCAACAGCAGCAGTTCAGCGAGCACTACAGCATTTCCCTCGACGCCCATACCGACTGGGACGCCATCTTCGGCATCTGCCAGGCGATGAGCCTGTTCGCCAGCCGCCAGACGCTGCTGCTGATTTTCCCGGAAAACGGCCCAACGGCGCCGATCGGCGAACAGCTGACCAAGCTCGCCACCCTGCTGCACGAGGATATTCTGCTGATCCTGCGCGGCCCGCGCCTCACCAAAGCGCAGGAAAACAGCGCCTGGTTCAAGGCGCTCAGCCCGCACGGCGCCCTCGTCAGTTGCCAGACGCCGGAGCAGGCACAGCTGCCGCGCTGGGTCGCCGCGCGCGCCAAGGTGATGAAGCTGGAGTTGGACGACGCGGCCAATCAGCTGTTGTGCTACTGCTACGAAGGCAACCTGCTGGCGCTGTCGCAGGCGCTGGAGCGGCTGTCGCTGCTGCACCCGGACGGCAAGCTCACCCTGCCGCGCGTCGAGCAGGCGGTGAACGACGCCGCCCACTTCACGCCGTTCCACTGGCTGGACGCCTTGCTGGCCGGCAAGAGCAAGCGCGCCTGGCATATTTTACAGCAGCTGCAGCAAGAGGATGTCGAGCCGGTGATCCTGTTGCGCACCCTGCAGCGCGAACTGCTGCTGTTGCTGACGCTGCAGCGCCGCATGGCGTCCGCGCCGCTGCGCACGCTGTTCGATCAGCACAAGGTCTGGCAGAACCGCCGCCCGCTGGTCACTCAGGCGCTGCAACGCCTGTCCGGCGCCCAGCTGCAGCAAGCGGTACAGCTGCTGACGCAAATCGAGCTGACCCTCAAGCAGGACTATGGCCAGTCAGTCTGGCCGGAACTGGAAACCCTGTCGATGCTGCTGTGCGGCAAACCCCTGGCCACGAGTTTTACCGATGCCCACTAATCCGGAACACCCCACCGTATTGCACGCACTGTTTGGCGGCACCTTTGATCCGATCCACTACGGCCATCTGCGGCCGGTGGAGGCGCTGGCCGCAGAAGTGGGCCTGAATCGCGTCACGCTGCTGCCTAACCACGTGCCGCCGCACCGCCCGCAGCCCGAGGCCAACGCACAGCAGCGCTTGAAGATGGTCGAGCTGGCGATCGCCGGCAATCCGCTGTTCGCGGTCGACGATCGCGAACTGCATCGCACCACCCCCTCCTACACCATCGAGACGCTGGAAACGATTCGTAAAGAGCGTGGCGCCGCCCAGCCGCTGGCGTTTATTATTGGCCAGGACTCGCTGCTGACGCTGCATAAATGGCATCGTTGGCAGGCGCTGTTGGACGTCTGCCATCTGCTGGTGTTGGCGCGCCCGGGCTATAACGATCGCATGGACACGCCGGAACTGCAGCAGTGGCTGGAACGTCATCGCACCGCCGACCCGGCGCTGCTCAGCCGCCGCCCGCACGGCCATATCTATCTGGCCGATACGCCGGAGCTGGAAATTTCCGCCACCGAGATCCGCCAGCGCCGCCATCAGGGCCTCAACTGCGACGATCTGCTGCCGCGCCCGGTGCAGCGCTATATCGAGTTGCAGGGTTTATATCGCTAGCGAAAGGTGCGTGATATACTGCGCCGCTATTTTTCAGGTATCCGCTGAAAACCCCGGAAACCTTAGCTGGCCGGGCAGTCACCAGTTAGCTGGCTTTCAGCGGCAGCCTGCCGAAACCTTTATCCGGTTACGCCGCGGCGCGCGCATGTTGCCCGCCGCAGCCGACTGAACAGAACATACCCGAGGGGGAACCTTTGCAAGGTAAAGCGCTCCAAGATTTCGTCATCGATAAAATCGATGACCTCAAAGGCCAAGACATTGTCGCTCTGGACGTACAGGGCAAATCCAGCATCACCGATTGCATGATCATCTGCACCGGCACGTCGACTCGCCACGTGATGTCGATCGCCAGCCACGTGGTGCAGGAATCCCGCGCCGCGGGCATGGAGCTGTTTGGCATGAAAGGCCAGGAAGCCTCCGACTGGATCGTGGTCGATCTGGGCGAAGTGATCGTGCACGTGATGCAGGAAGAAAGCCGTCGCCTGTACGAGCTGGAAAAACTCTGGAGCTAAGCGGTGAAACTGCAATTGGTGGCGGTCGGCACCAAAATGCCAGACTGGGTGCAAACCGGCTTTATGGATTACCTGCACCGCTTTCCCAAAGATATGCCGTTTGAGCTGACCGAGATCCCGGCCGGCAAACGCGGCAAAAACGCCGACATCAAACGCATTCTGGACAAGGAAGGCGAACAAATGCTGGCGGCGGTGGGCAAAGGCAACCGCATCGTTACGCTGGATATCCCAGGCACGCCGTGGGAAACGCCGCAGCTGGCGCAGCAGCTTGAGCGCTGGAAGCAGGATGGCCGCAACGTCAGCTTGCTGATCGGCGGCCCGGAAGGGCTGGCGCCCGCCTGCAAAGCCGCTGCCGAGCAGAGTTGGTCGCTTTCTCCGTTGACACTGCCGCATCCTTTGGTGCGCGTCCTGGTGGCCGAAAGCCTCTACCGCGCCTGGAGTATTACTACAAATCATCCTTACCACCGGGAATAGCCGGTGGTGACCGTGACAGAGTGAAATAAAGCAGCGGGATGAAAATAGAACGTAACCCTTTTCGCGACTATACGGCTGAATCCGCCCTGTTTGTACGCCGCGCCCTGGTGGCGTTCTTGGTCATTCTGGTGCTGTCCGGCATCCTGATCGCCAACCTGTATAATCTGCAAGTGGTCCGCGTCGAGGATTACCGCACCCGCTCCAACGAAAACCGCATCAAGCTGGTGCCCATCGCGCCCAGCCGCGGCATTATCTACGATCGCAACGGCACTCCGCTGGCGCTCAACCGCACCATTTATCAGCTGGAACTGATGCCGGAAAAGGTCGACGATCTCAAAGCCACGCTGCAGGCGCTGCGCCCGGTGGTCGACTTGACCGATGACGACATCACCAATTTCGAAAAAGAGCGTAAGCGCTCGCGCCGTTTCGTCTCCATTCCGGTGAAAACCGCGCTGACCGAGGTGCAAGTCGCCCGTTTTGCGGTCAATCAGTTCCGCTTCCCGGGTGTGGAAGTGAAAGGCTACCAGCGCCGCTACTATCCCTACGGCTCCGCCCTCACCCACGTCACCGGCTATGTGTCCAAGATCAACGATCGCGACGTCGAGCGGCTGGACAAAGACGGCAAACTGGCCAACTACGCCGCCACCCACGATATCGGCAAGCTGGGCATCGAACGCTATTACGAAGACACGCTGCACGGCAAAACCGGCTATGAAGAGGTCGAGGTCAACAACCGCGGCCGGGTGATCCGCCAATTGCACGAACAGCCGCCTTCCGCCGGTCAGGACGTCTACCTGACGCTCGATCTTAACCTGCAGCGCTATATCGAACAGCTGTTGGTCGGCAGCCGCGCCGCGGTGGTGGTGAGCGATCCGCGCACCGGCGCCATCCTGGCGATGGTCTCCAACCCGAGCTACGATCCGAACCTGTTCGTCGACGGCATTTCCAGCAAGGACTATCAGGGGTTGCTGAACGATCCGAATCGCCCGCTGATCAACCGCGCCACCCAGGGGGTCTACCCGCCCGCCTCGACGGTGAAGCCTTATATCGCGGTGTCGGCGCTGAGCGCCGGGGTGATCACCAAAAACACCGTGGTGTTCGATCCCGGCTGGTGGCAATTGCCCGGCTCGGAAAAACGCTTTCGCGACTGGAAGAAATGGGGCCACGGCCGCCTGAACGTCACCAAGGCGCTGGAAGAGTCCGCAGATACCTATTTCTACCAGGTCGCTTATGACATGGGGATCGATCGGCTGTCGACCTGGCTGACCAAATTCGGTTACGGCCAGTACACCGGCATCGATCTGTCCGAAGAGCGCTCCGGCCTGATGCCGACGCGCGAATGGAAGCAGAAACGCTATAAAAAACCGTGGTATCAGGGCGACACCATTCCGGTAGGCATCGGCCAGGGTTACTGGACCGCGACGCCGATCCAGATGGCCAAGGCGCTGAACACCCTGATCAACGACGGCACCGTCAAAACGCCGCACCTGCTGCAGAGCACCCGCATCAACGGCGCGCTGGTGCCGTTCAAACAGGAAGAAAACACGCAGATCGGCGATATTCACTCCGGCTTCTGGGAAATTGCCAAAGACGGCATGTACGGTGTGGCCAACCGTCCGAACGGGACGGCGCGCAAATACTTTGCGGACGCACCTTATAAAGCCGCGGCGAAATCGGGTACCGCACAGGTATTCGGCTATGAAACCTACAACGCCCACAAACTGGCGGAGCACCTGCGCGATCACAAACTGATGACCGCCTTCGCACCGTTCAACAACCCGACGGTGTCGGTCGCCATCATTCTGGAAAACGGCGGCTCCGGTCCGGCGGTGGGGACCATCACCCGCCAGATCCTCGACCACATTCTGCTGGGCGACAACAATACGCAATTGCCAAGCGAGGCCCCGCTGCCGCCTGGCGTAGAAGGTGACTAAGGTAGAACATGACTGAAAGCCAACAAAAAGGCTCGATCTGGACCAAAATCCACATCGACCCGACGTTCCTGCTGCTGATCCTGGCCCTGTTGGTCTACAGCGCCTTCGTGATGTGGAGCGCCAGCGGCCAGGACATCGGCATGATGGAGCGCAAGATCGGGCAGATCGTCATGGGGCTGATCGTGATGGCCGTCATGGCGCAGATCCCGCCGCGCGTGTACGAAAGCTGGGCGCCCTATCTGTATATCTTCTGCGTGATTTTGCTGATCCTGGTGGACGCCTTCGGGCAGATCAGTAAAGGCGCGCAGCGCTGGTTGGATCTCGGCGTAGTGCGCTTCCAGCCGTCGGAAATCGCCAAGATCGCCGTGCCGCTGATGGTGGCGCGCTTTATGAACCGCGACGTCTGCCCGCCTTCGCTGAAAAACACCGCCATCGCGCTGGTGCTGATCTTCCTGCCGACGCTGCTGGTGGCCGCGCAGCCGGATCTGGGCACCTCTATCCTGATCGCCGCTTCCGGCCTGTTCGTACTGTTCCTGTCCGGCATGAGCTGGAAGCTGATCGCCGTCGCCGCCGTCGCGCTGGCGGCCTTCATCCCGGTGCTGTGGTTCTTCCTGATGCACGGCTATCAGCGCGACCGCGTCATGATGCTGCTCGATCCGGAGAGCGACCCGCTCGGCGCCGGTTATCACATCATTCAATCCAAGATCGCCATCGGCTCCGGCGGCCTGTCCGGCAAGGGCTGGCTGCACGGCACCCAGTCACAGCTGGAGTTTCTGCCGGAGCGCCATACCGACTTTATCTTCGCCGTCCTGGCCGAAGAGCTGGGGCTGATCGGGGTGCTGGTGCTGCTGGCGCTTTACCTGCTGGTGATCATCCGCGGGCTGATGATCGCCGCCAAGGCGCAAACCACCTTTGGCCGCGTCATGGTCGGCGGCTTGATGCTGATTTTGTTCGTTTATGTCTTTGTTAACATCGGTATGGTCAGTGGCATTTTGCCGGTAGTTGGCGTACCTTTGCCTCTGGTCAGTTACGGGGGTTCGGCGCTGATAGTGTTGATGGCCGGTTTCGGCATCATCATGTCGATCCACACGCATCGGAAAATGCTGTCTAAAAGTTTATAAGAGGTGAGTAATGCGTAAGGAATGGCTTTGGATCGGCGTCGCGGCGGTGTTGCTCTCCGCCTGTACCGCCCCGACCACGGAACAGCAAGCCCCTCCGCAGCCGTACAACGGCCCGGTGGTGGAAATCGGCGGCGTCGAGCCTCAATATGAACCCTATAACCCTAATAACATGCAGGATTATAAGGTTAATGGCGATACTTACCGCATCGTAAAAGATCCGCAGAACTTCTCGCAGACCGGCCTGGCGGCCTGGTATGGCGAAGAGGCCAACGGCAACACCACGGCGCTGGGCGAGCAGTTTGACCCCAACGGCCTGACGGCGGCGCATCCGACCCTGCCAATCCCAAGCTATGTGCGCGTCACTAACCTGGCCAACGGCCGTCAGCTGGTGGTGCGCGTCAACGATCGCGGGCCATACACCAAGGGCCGCATCATCGATCTGTCGAAAGCCGCCGCCGACCGCCTCAACCTGTCCAACAACACCAAGGTCAAGGTAGATTTCATCAACGTGGCGCCGGACGGCACGCTGAGCGGCCCCGGCACCATCGGCACCATCGTGGCGAAACAGAGCTACGCCCTGCCGGCACGCCCGGATCTCGGCTCCAGCGGCATGGGCACCCCTATTCAACAGGAGGCGCCGATCGCCAGCGGCGCGGCGGTGCGCCCGATCGATAACAGCACTCTGCGCACCGACGACAACAGCGCCCCTGCAGCCGGCGGCAATGCCGCCAACGGCCGCAGCGGTTTCCTCGGCGCGCCGAGCGCGGTGCCGGCCGGGGTGCTGGAAGGTTCCGAACCTGAAGCCGCCGCGGTGGCCGCACCGGCCGCGGCCGGCGCGGCGGCTGTCGGCACGGCTGCTGCCGCTTCTTCCGGCGGCTACGTGGTGCAGGTCGGCGCGCTGAGCAGCGCCGAACGCGCCCAGAGCTGGCAACAGAGCCTGAGCCAACAGTTTGGCGTCCCGGGCAAAGTGGCGGCTAACGGCAACGTTTACCGCGTCCAGCTTGGCCCGTTCAGCAGCCGTCAACAGGCGGCCCATCTGCAGCAACGCCTGGCGAGCGAAGCGCAACAACAGTCTTTCGTTACTGCTGCACCCTGAGCGTTAAGCCCGGCGGGCATTCACGGCCGATAAGCGGTTATTTAGCTGAAACATTTTCTTGCAGCTAAAAGGGCACTAACCGCAATTAGTCAGATGAATGGGTAATGCCTGCCGGGATCGCATCTGCTATAGTGTGGCTCGTTTTTTAACTTTACTTTCACGGATGTTGTAGTCCCGATCATGAAACAAGTAACTTCTTTTCGCTTAATCAAAAGCATCGCCCTCGGCACCGTTATCGCAATGAGCGCAGCCTCCGTTGCGCACGCCGATGACGTTAACATCAAAACCATGATCCCAGGTGTCCCGCAGATCGATGCGGAAGCGTACATCCTGATTGATTACAACTCCGGCAAGGTGCTGGCCGAGATGAACGCCGATGCGCGTCGCGATCCGGCCAGCCTGACCAAAATGATGACCAGCTACGTCATCGGCCAGGCGCTGAAAGCGGGCAAAATCGGCCAGGACGATCTGGTGACCGTCGGCCAGGACGCCTGGGCGACCGGCAACCCGGTGTTCAAAGGCTCCTCGCTGATGTTCCTGAAGCCGGGCGATCGCGTGCCGGTCTCCAAACTGACCCGCGGCATCAACCTGCAGTCCGGTAACGACGCCTGCGTGGCAATGGCCGACTACGTCGCCGGCAGCCAGGACGCGTTCGTTAACCTGATGAACACCTACGTCAGCAAGCTGGGCCTGCAGAACACCCACTTCCAGACGGTACACGGCCTGGATGCCCAGGGCCAGTACAGCTCGGCGCGCGACATGGCGCTGATCGGCCAGGCGCTGATCCGCGACGTGCCGGAAGAGTACGCGATTTACAAAGAAAAAGAGTTCACCTTCAACAACATCCGCCAGATGAACCGCAACGGTCTGCTGTGGGATAACAGCCTGAACGTCGACGGCATCAAAACCGGCCACACCGATGCGGCGGGTTACAACCTGGTGGCTTCGGCGACCGAAGGCCAGATGCGTCTGATCTCCGCCGTAATGGGCGGCCGCACCTACAAAGGCCGCGAAGCCGAGAGCAAGAAACTGCTGACCTGGGGCTTCCGCTTCTTTGAAACCGTGGCGCCGCTGAAAGTCGGTAAAGAGTTCGCCTCCGAGCCGGTCTGGTTCGGCGATGCCGACCGCGTTGAGCTGGGCGTGGACAAAGACGTCTACCTGACCATCCCGCGCGGCCGCATGAAAGATCTGAAGGCCAGCTACGTGCTGAACACCCCGGAAATTCACGCGCCGCTGGCGAAAAACCAGGTGGTGGGCAGCATCAACTTCCAGCTGGACGGCAAAACCATCGACCAGCGTCCGCTGGTGGTGATGAACGAAGTGAAAGAAGGCGGCTTCTTCAGCCGCATCGTGGACTACATCAAACTGATGTTCCACCACTGGTTCGGTTAACGGTTGAAACGGGCGAAATCGTCCCCATATAGTGAATAACACTAACTCCCGCCCCGGCGGGAGTTATACTTTATAGATTAGCTAGCACTCTGGAGCGCACGCACATGCAAAAAACTAAACTGAACGAACTGCTCGAATTCCCTTGCTCGTTTACCTACAAGGTAATGGGCCTGGCGCAGCCTGAGCTGGTTGACCAGGTGGTTGAAGTGGTGCAGCGCCATGCGCCGGGCGATTACAACCCGCAGGTCAAGCCAAGCAGCAAAGGCAACTACCACTCCGTCTCCATCACCATCAATGCCACTCACATCGAGCAGGTCGAAACCCTGTACGAAGAGTTGGGCAACATTGAAATTGTTCGCATGGTGCTGTAATTCCAGCATAAACCCCTGCTTATCAACCCGGGATGGCGCAGCGTCTTCCCGGGTTGCGCATTTTTGGTCAGCGAAAGGCTGGTCGCAGGCCGGAGCGCCCGGTATAATGGCTTTACCACTTCTGTAACCTGACGATGACTCTTTTGCAACCAGACAAGATCATTTTGCGTCAGCTGGGGTTGCAGCCCTACGCGCCTGTATCCCAAGCCATGCATAACTTCACCGACAGTCGTACCGAGACCACGCCGGACGAGCTGTGGCTGGTGCAGCATCACCCGGTGTTCACCCAGGGTCAGGCCGGCAAAGCCGAACATGTGCTGATGCCCGGCGACATCCCGGTTGTCCAGAGCGATCGCGGCGGCCAGGTGACCTACCACGGGCCGGGTCAGCAGGTGATGTACGTGATGGTCGATCTGAAACGCAACAAGGTCGGCGTACGTCAATTGGTCACGGCGATAGAAGATACGGTTATCAACACTCTCGCCCACTTCCGCCTCGCATCGCGCGCCCGTCCGGATGCGCCCGGCGTGTACGTGGGGGAGCAGAAAATCTGTTCGTTGGGTTTGCGGATCCGCAAAGGCAGCTCATTCCACGGCCTGGCCCTGAATGTGGCGATGGATCTCAGCCCCTTCCAACGCATCAACCCTTGCGGTTACGCCGGTATGCAGATGACGCAGGTCAGCGCGCTGGCGCCCGGCGTTGGCATTGAAGACATACACCCAATCCTGGTACAGGAATTTGTTCATTTACTCGGCTACCAGACGGTCGAGCTTCGTAACTGGAACCTGCACGATTATGAGTAAACCAATTCAGATGGAACGCGGCGTCAAATACCGCGATGCTGACAAAATGGCGCTGATCCCGGTCAAAACGGTGGTCACCGAACGGCAGGAGCTGTTGCGTAAACCCGAGTGGATGAAGATCAAACTGCCTGCCGACTCAACGCGCATTCAGGGCATCAAAGCCGCGATGCGCAAGAACGGCCTGCACTCCGTCTGTGAGGAAGCCTCGTGCCCTAACCTGTCCGAGTGTTTCAACCACGGTACCGCCACCTTTATGATCCTCGGCGCCATCTGCACCCGCCGCTGCCCGTTCTGCGACGTGGCCCACGGCCGCCCGATCGCGCCGGACGCCAACGAGCCGGAAAAGCTGGCGCAAACCATCGCCGACATGGCGCTGCGTTACGTGGTGATCACCTCGGTTGACCGCGACGATCTGCGCGACGGCGGCGCTCAGCACTTTGCCGACTGCATCTCCGCCATCCGCGCCAAAAGCCCGAACATCAAAATTGAAACGCTGGTGCCGGACTTCCGCGGCCGTATGGACCGCGCGCTGGAGATCCTCACCGCCACGCCGCCGGACGTATTCAACCACAACCTGGAAAACGTGCCGCGCGTCTACCGCCAGGTGCGTCCGGGCGCCAACTACGAATGGTCGCTGAAGCTGCTGGAGCGCTTTAAAGAAGCGCACCCGGATATCCCGACCAAATCCGGCCTGATGGTCGGCCTGGGCGAAACCAACGCGGAAATCATTGAAGTGATGCGCGATCTGCGTCGCCACGGCGTGACCATGCTGACGCTGGGTCAGTACCTGCAGCCGAGCCGTCACCACCTGCCGGTGCAGCGCTACGTCAGCCCTGCCGAGTTTGACGAGATGAAAGAAGAAGCGATGGCGATGGGCTTCACCCACGCCGCCTGCGGCCCGTTCGTGCGTTCGTCTTACCACGCCGATCTGCAGGCCAAAGGGATGGAAGTGAAATAACGCGTAATAGTTTGTTACGCTATAGACGGCGGAAACGCCAAAAAACGGATGTCCGCAAGGCATCCGTTTTTTATTGCGCGCAGTCAGACGGGGTTAAACGTCTTTCTTTTCGACGCTCTGCTGAGCGGACTGGCTTTCGGCGGCGTTGTTGCCGGCGGCCGGCGGCGTGCTGTCATCGCCCACGGCTTTTTTAAAGCCTTTCAGCGCCGCGCCAAGATCAGCGCCGAGCGTACGCAGTTTGCTGGTGCCGAACAGTAAAATCACCAACACCGCAATCACCAGAAGTTTGGTAATGCTGATACCTTCCATACTCACCTTCTTATCATAGAGCGCTGCGTGAACAGCGAGAAAAACTGACCTTGCCTGCGAATATTTAGCGACTTTCCTTCGGCTCGCACAACCGCAACATGTAACAGAGTGAGATCGGTCGCAGTAATGCCACAGGGCCTCTGGACGTGAATCCCAGACTATTCTTAGTTTATCACCCGCATGATACGCTGCCATGATACTCATCAGGGAGATGCCGGATGTATATTGCCCCACCCATTTTCGATGCCCGAAAATCCGGCCTCAGCTTCGCCAAACGCACCTACCTGCCCCGCGCCGTCGGTCTGGGGCTCGGCTTTATCTGCGTCTGCGCCGCGCTCTACCCCCTGGCTCCGCCCGCGGCGGTCTGGCTATTGCTGGCCTTTCACGGCTTTCTCTGGCCGCATCTCGCCTACCGCCTGGCCCGCCGCGCCAAAGATCCGTTCAAAGCCGAAATTCGCAACCTGCTGATCGACTCCGCTTTCGGCGGCTTCTGGGCGGCGATGATGGCGTTCAACGCGCTGCCCGCCATCGTCATCCTGTCGATGATGAGCATGAATAACATCGCTTCAGCCGGCAAAACGCTGTTTGTAAAAGGATTGGCCATGCAACTGGCCACGGCGGCGTTCACCGCCGCGCTGCTCGGCTTCCCGTTTCACCCGTACAGCACGCCGTTGCAGGTCTATCTGTGCCTGCCGATGATCTACCTTTACCCGACGCTGCTCGGGCTGGTGACTTACCGCACCGCCAAGCGGCTGGCGGAAAAGAAACAGGAGCTGCAGCGCATCAGCACCCGCGATGGGCTGACCGGCTTATACAACCGTCGCCACTGGGAGCATCTGCTGCATCGTCAGTTCGACAGTTGCCGTCGCTACCAGGATAAGGCCACGCTGATCCTGATGGATATCGACCGCTTCAAAACCATCAACGACACCTTCGGCCATGCTTTGGGGGATGAGGCCCTGGCGGCGCTGGCGGAAGAGCTGCTGATCGGCTTGCGTAACGTGGATATCGTCGGGCGCTACGGCGGCGACGAGTTTGGCGCGCTGCTGCCGAACACCAACGCCGAGCAGGCGGAAATCGTCCTGCGACGCATCCAGCAGCGGCTGGATGCGGTCAGCTTCAAGGAGGCGCCGCAGCTGCGGCTGCAGATCAGCGCCGGCATCGCCAACTACCACCCCGCGTTGGGCGGCTATCTGGACTGGCTGAAAGCGGCCGACAGCGCGCTCTATCGGGCGAAGCAAAACGGCCGCAACCGGCTGGAAACGGCAGTGCCGCCAGGGGAGTAACTTACTGACTTAATAACTTGGCAAAATACTTCGGCGCTTCAACAAAGCCTTCGCGCAGGTAAAACGCATGGGCCCGCTCGCGGCGACTGTGGCAATGAACCTCCAACCGATCGCAGCCGCGACGGTGCGCCAACGCCTCTCCCTCCGCCAACAACCGCCGCCCCACGCCCGCGCCGCGCGCCCGATCGTCGACGCAAAAATAGCTGATGCGGCCAATGTCGCCGGCCAACGCCAGCTGCGGCAGGAAATGCAGCGACAACACGCCCAGCACCTGCGCCCCGTCCGCCGCCACCAGCAGCGCCTCGTCCGGGTGCGCCAACAGTTGCTGCATGCGCTGCGTCAGAAACGCCTCGGTGCCGGGATAGCCCAACGCCGTCATCAATTCGGCGATAGCGTGCCGGTCGCCCAGACGCGCCGCTCTGATTTCCATCGGTTTTACCTCGCAGGGGGTCGATACTACAAAATAGACGGCGTTAGGTGTAACATCCATCGGGTACGGTGAAAAAGGCCGTGCGGCACGTTGGAGATGACATTCCTCCCTAACCGCCTTCACAGGCTGATGATGTCTACGTAACCTCTCGGAGAGAGGCGCGTAGCGTTACGCCTGTCCCTTTCCGAGCCCGTGAATTTCTCTGTTTGAAAGGGAGTTGCCCCATGTTGAGTTCTTTACTGGCCGTCTTTATCGGCGGCGGCGTCGGCAGCGTTTTGCGCTGGGCGGTAAGCATGAAAATGAATCCGCTGAACGCCCACATTCCGCTAGGGACGCTGATGGTCAATCTGATCGGCGGTTTTATCATCGGTCTGGCGATGGCGATTTTCACCCGCATGACACACCTGGATCCCACCTGGAAACTGCTGATCACCACCGGCTTCTGCGGCGGCCTGACCACCTTCTCCACCTTTTCGCTGGAGGTGGTGTATCTGATGCAGGACGGCCGCTTCGGCTGGGCATTGGCCAACATGTTGCTTAACCTGGCCGGCTCGCTGGCGATGACGCTGCTGGCCTTCATGCTGGTGATGTGGGTCAACGGGCGCTAAGCCCTTAATGTTTCCTTAATCTTGCATGCGCATAATCTCATCCAGAACTCCTGACTGGATGAGAAATCGCTATGTTTAGCCTGCCGAAAACCACCGCCGAAACGATCGCCGTTGCGCTGTGCGTGCTGATCGTCGCCGCCTTTATCAACGCCTACCTGTTCGCCTAAACACCTTTTCCCCGCAACGCGCGTTCATCTTGCGTCCTCCCCATCCGTTACACTACAATTGAGAATGAACGTTCACACCCAAAATTGTGAACCCGGCTCACGCGCAGCAAAGGATCGGGCAGATGCTCTCCCCCAACGACAGTAAACAGGCCAAAGTGCAGGCGCGCCGCGATCAGATCGTCGAAGCGGCGAAAACCAGCTTCCGCCGCCACGGCTTCCATGCCGCCAGCATGGCGGAGATTGCCCAGGGCTCGCAGCTCAGCGTCGGGCAAATCTATCGCTATTTCGCCAATAAAGACGCGATTATCGAAGAGATCGTCAATCGCATCATCACCAGCAAGATGCAGCGCCTGGAAAACCTTGGCGATCACATCAACCTGATCGCCGGCACGCTGGCGGCGCGCACGCTGTTTCAGCAACCGGGCGAGAGCGAAACCGATCACATGCTGATGCTGGAAGTGACCGCCGAGGCCACGCGCAACCCGGTGGTGGCCAAACTGCTCAGCGATGCGGAGGCGCGGCTGTTTCGCCACGTGTGCCACAACCTGCAGCGGCTGTATCCCGATTTCAGCGCGGAAGAGATCGCCGCCCGGGTGGAGTTTATCGCCGTCATGAGCGAAGGCACCGGTTACCGTATCCTTACCACGCAAAAAGCCGATGCGTCCCTGCTGCGCGATCTGTATCAGCAGGCCATTTCTCACCTGTTCAGGAAATCTTAATCTCCCATGACCAAACACTTAGCCAGACAACGTCTGGTGTACGCCGTCGTGCTTGGCCTGTTGGCCGCGCTGGGGCCGCTGTGCACCGATCTCTATCTGCCCGCCCTGCCGGAAATGGCGGGCGAGCTGAATACCTCCACCGCCGCCGCGCAGCTCAGCCTGACCGCCGGGCTGCTCGGCCTGGGCGTCGGCCAGCTGATTTTTGGCCCTTACAGCGACAAACTGGGCCGTATGCGCCCGCTGCTGCTGTCGCTGATCCTGCTGCTGGGCGCTTCGCTGTGGTGCGCGCTGGCGCCCACCATCGACCAACTGCTGATCGCCCGCCTGCTCCAGGGCATCGCCGGCGCCGGCGGCGCGGTGATTTCCCGCGCCATTGCCCGCGATCTGTACGCCGGCCACGAGCTGACCCGCTTCTTCGCCCTGCTGATGCTGGTTAACGGCCTGGCGCCGATCGTCGCGCCGGTGCTGGGCGGCGTCATGCTGCAGGTGATGAACTGGCGCGGCATCTTCGGCGTGCTGGCGGCCATCGCCGTGCTGCTGTTCAGCCTGTCGGCGCTGAAGCTGCGCGAATCCCTGCCGGTAGAGCGCCGCAGCCAGGGCGGCATTCTGGCGATGCTGATGTCGCTCGGCGGGTTGCTGACCCAGCGCTATTTCATGGGCCTGTGCCTGACGCAGGGCTTCGTAATGGCCGGCATGTTCGCCTATATCGGCGCTTCGCCTTTCGTCTTGCAGCAGATCTACGGCCTCAGCCCGCAGATGTTCAGCCTGTGCTTCGCCATTAACGGCGTCGGGCTGATCATTGCGGCGCAGCTGGCCAGCCGTCTCAGTTCACGTTGGGGGGAACGCCGGGTATTGAGGGGCGGGTTAACGCTGGCGGCCGTCGCATCGCTGTTGCTGCTGTTGGCCGCCGCGCTGCATGCGCCGCTGGTCGTGTTGCTGGTGCCGCTGTTCTTCTCGGTGGCGGTGATCGGCATCGTCGGCCCGACCGCCTCGTCGCTGGCGATGCAAAGCCAGGGGGACAAAGCCGGCAGCGCGTCGGCCTTGATCGGCGTGTGCATGTTCGCGCTCGGCGCCTGCGCCGTGCCGCTCACCGGGCTGGGCGGCACCTCGGGCCTGTCGATGGCGCTGACCATCGTCGGCTGTTACGCCATCGCCATCCTGCTGTTCAGCCTGTTGGCCCGCAGCAGCGACGCATAACGCGCCCAATAAAAAACCCGCTCAATGAGCGGGTTTTAAGAAATTCAGCTACGCAGCTTAGATAGCAGTAACGTTAGCGGCAGATGGGCCTTTGGCACCGTTCGTGATTTCAAATTCTACACGCTGGCCTTCAGCAAGCGTTTTGAAACCGTTGCTAACGATGGCAGAGAAGTGAACGAAAACGTCCTTGCTACCATCTTCCGGAGTAATGAAACCGAAGCCCTTGGATTCATTAAACCACTTAACGCTACCTTTAATCTTAGACATCAAACTTACCTTTAACGTGAATGAAAGACACAAAACCTGTGTCGATTACAGTACAGCAAGCAGGCAGGATTTTGTCCACCACCGCGATCACAGAAATCCGATAAAGAGTGAAAAAATCCGTGTTGTCCGGTGTAAATGAATGACACCGGTTGCAGTAAGTTACCGTTCCAGGTCAATCCTCTCCCTGCGCCGGCGAACAACGCGCGAACGCCTAAACCTGTCCCTTCCCCCCATCGTTGACGCGCCGTGCAGACACAATCGCTATGAAATATAACCAGATGGTCTTTTTGCTTCGGCGGCCCCTGCACTAGGGTTAGGGTTTATTTCCCACTGTGAGCCAAGCCTATGACCAGCCAGTTGGCAGACAAGATCATCGCCTATCGGCGTGAACTGCACCAAAACCCGGAGCTTTCCAATCACGAATTCGCCACCACCGCCCGCCTGATCCGCTGGCTGCAAGAGGCGGGCATTCGCCTTCTGCCGTTGGCGCTGAAAACCGGCGTCGTGGCGGAGATCGGCAGCGGCCAGGGGCCGATCATCGCGCTGCGCGGCGACATCGACGCCCTGCCGATCGACGAAATCGCCGACGTGCCCTTCAGTTCGCAAAACAGCGGCGTGATGCACGCCTGCGGGCACGACTTTCACACCTCGGTGATGCTCGGCGCCGCACACCTGCTCAAAGCGCGTGAAGCCGAACTGGCGGGTACGGTGCGCATCTTCTTCCAGCCGGCGGAAGAGACCTTCAACGGCGCCCGACACCTGATCGACGCCGGCGCGCTGGATAACGTCGCGGCGATATTTGGCCTGCACAATGCGCCGGAGCTGCCCACCGGCACCTTCGCCACCCGCGCGGGGCCGTTCTACGCCAACGTCGATCGCTTCCAGATCCGCATCACCGGCAAAGGCGCCCACGCCGCCAAACCGGAACAGGGTGTCGATACCATCGTCACCGCCAGCCAGATCGTCGGCGCGCTGCAAACGCTGCCCAGCCGCAGCTTCAGCTCGCTGGAATCGCTGGTGGTGAGCGTGACGCGCATCGAAGGCGGCAATACCTGGAACGTGCTGCCGCAAACCGTCGAGCTGGAAGGCACGGTGCGCACCCACAGCGATGCGGTGCGCCGCCAAGTGCCGGATAAAATTCGCCAGGTGATCGACGGCGTTGCCGCCGCGCTCGGCGCGCAGGCCGAACTCCACTGGCAGCCGGGGCCGCCGGCGGTGATCAACGACGCCCATTGGACGGCGTTCAGCAAAACCGTCGCCGCCGAGGCCGGCTACCGGGTCGAAGAGGCGGAGCTGCAAATGGGCGGCGAGGATTTCGCGCTGTATCTGCATCACGTGCCGGGCGCGTTCGTCAGCATCGGCTCCGCCAGCGAATTCGGCCTGCACCATCCGCGTTTCAATCCCGATGAGCGCGCCCTCTTTCCTGCCGCCCACTATTTTTCGCTGCTGGCGGAGCGCACGCTGCAGCAATTAACCCCCGCAGCGAAAAAAGCCCTCAGCAACGCCTGAATAACGTGAAATAGTATTTCCCCGACGCCGCTGATGCCGCGCCGGGGATTATTATTTTCGCTCGCCGTGATATTTGCAGTTTTCAACATTTGAATATGCTGTTTTGTTGTTTTACATCCCGCCAGCGCTCATCAATAGTGGACGCATCAGACACCGCGCGCCTTTCGGCGCATGACAGGATAATCACGATGAGCGACAACGCGAATAATCAACGGCAATTACGGCTGGGCGCCATTCTGCACGGCGCATCGGGAAATATGTCCGCCTGGCGCCACCCGGACGCCACCGCCGACGCCAGCATCAACCTCGAATTTAATATCGCCTCGGCGAAAAAAGCCGAACAGGGGAAATTCGATTTCGTCTTCGTCGCCGATGGCTTATATATCAACGAAAAGTCCATTCCGCATTTTCTTAACCGTTTCGAGCCGTTGACCTTATTGGCCGCGCTGTCCGCCGCCACCGACAAAATTGGCCTGGTGGGCACGCTCTCCACATCCTACAGCGATCCGTTCACCGTCGCCCGCCAGTTCGCCAGCCTCGATCACCTGAGCAACGGCCGCGCGGGCTGGAACGTGGTGACGTCGCCGCTGGAAGGTTCGGCCAAAAACTTCTCGCGCGCCGAACACCCGGAGCACAGCCTGCGTTACCGCATCGCCGGCGAGTTTCTCGACGTCGCCAAAGGACTGTGGGACTCCTGGGAGGACGATGCCTTCGTGCGCAATAAGGCCAGCGGCGAATTTTTCCGCGCCGGGAAACTGCACACCCTCAATCATCAGGGGGAGTTCTTCTCGGTGCAGGGGCCGTTGAACATCGGCCGCACGCCGCAGGGCCGCCCGATCCTGTTCCAGGCCGGCGCCTCCGAAGACGGCAAACGGCTGGCGGCCAAGCACGCCGATGCGATCTTCACCCATCACGACACGCTGGAGCAGGCGCAGGATTTCTACCAGGACGTGAAGCGGCAGCTGGTGGAACAGGGGCGCGAACCGGACGACCTGCGCATCTTCCAGGGCGTGAGTGTGATCGTCGGCGACGACGATGCGGACGTCGAGCGCCAGTACCAGGAGACCGCCCGTCTGGTCAGCATCGAGAACGCCCTCAACTACCTGGGCCGCTACTTCGAACATTACGACTTTTCCCGCCATCCGTTGGACGCGCCCTTCCCGGACATCGGCGATCTGGGGCAAAACAGCTTCCGCAGCACCACCGACGCCATCAAGCGCAACGCCCGCGAGCGTAACCTCACGCTGCGCCAGGTGGCGCTGGAAGCCGCCTCGCCGCGCCCGGTGTTCAGCGGCACGCCGGAAGCGGTGGCGGACGGCCTGCAACGCTGGTTCGACGGCGAAGCCGCCGACGGCTTCATCATCAGCGGCGGTACGCCCAACGCCTTCGGGCACTTCGTCGATCGGGTGGTGCCCGTCCTGCAACGGCGCGGCCTGTTCCGCCAGGCGTACCACGGCGATACGCTGCGCGAGCACCTGGGCCTGAAGCGTCCGTTGAACAGATTCACCCAATAATAAGATCGTTTTCAGGGATACCCGCTATGCAGAAAACCGTTACCGCCGCTCTCGTGGCGGCCTTGCTGAGCCTGACCGGCGCCGCGCAGGCGGGCACCGGCATCGATTTGCAGGCCAATGAAACCCCTATCCATGCGCCGAAAAACCCGCAGGCGATCGCCAAGCTGCCGGCCGATTTCCGCTTCGTGAAGCCGGGCCGGTTCACCGTCGCGATCGCCGCGCTCAACACTCCGCCGCTGGCGCTGTTCGCCGCCGACAACCGGCGGCTTATCGGCAGCGAAGTGGATATCGCGCAGTTGGTGGCCGACAGCCTGGGGCTGGAACTGAACGTAGTGCAAACCTCGTGGGAAGACTGGCCGCTGGGGGTGGTTTCCGGCAAGTATGACGCGGCCATCACCAACGTCACCGTCACCAAAGAGCGCAAAACCCGCTTCGACTTCGCTACCTATCGCATCGACTCGCTCGGCTTTTATGTCAAAACCGGCGGCAAGATAGCGACGATCAAACAGCCTGCCGATATCGCCGGATTAAAGATCATCGTCGGCTCCGGCACCAACCAGGAAGCCATCTTGCTGGCATGGGACAAGCAGAATCGGCAGCAGGGGCTCAAACCCTTCCAGCCGATCTACGTGACCGACGATGCGGCCGCCACGCTGGCGATCCAGTCCGGCCGGGCCGACGCCTATTTCGGGCCCAACGTGCTGGGCGCCTATAAAGCGGCGCTGAATGGCCGTACCCGGCTGGCGGGCACGGTGGAAGGCGGTTGGCCCAAGGCGGCGCACATCGCCGTCACCACCCGTAAAGGCAACGGGCTGGTGCAGGCGGTGAATGAAGCGCTGAACGGCGCGATCCGCAGCGGACAGTACGATCAGGTGCTCAACCGCTGGGGCGAGAGCGTCGAACGCCTTGCACAGTCGGAAATCAACCCGCCCGGTCTGGGCGATTAGGAGCGCGCGATGACGCAAGACACTTTCATTCAGACGCTGCCGACCGACCCGCTGATCGCCCCGGTGATCGAGGGGCTGTTCGGCGAATATCGTCAGCGCTACGGCGACTATTTTGGTGACCAGGAACCGGAACCGCTGGACCTGTACGCGCCGCCGCAGGGCGCCTTCATCGTGCTGCTGCGCGCCGGTGCGCCGATCGCCATGGGCGCCTTCAAGCGCTATGACGGGCAAACCGCCGAGCTGAAGCGTATCTGGACGCGGGGCGATCTGCGCCGCCAGGGCCTGGCGCAACGGGTGTTGCAGCAATTGGAAGCGCTGGCGCTGGCGCAGGGTTATCGCCGGCTCTATCTGACCACCGGCTTTCGCCAGCCCGAAGCGGTGGGCCTGTACCTGAGCAACGGTTATCAGCCGCAGTTCGATCCCACCGTCGACAGCGAGGTTTACAGCCGCCCGCCCTACGATGGCCGCCTGCCGTTCCGCAAAAGCCTGATTGCAGAGGACGCCTGTTGTTGCGCGTCGGAAAGGAAAATCGCCTAAGGCCCCTTTATCTGTATCAGGAGACATGACATGTCCAAACAAGAAGTCTTAAAAGTGGTGCCCGCCCGCTATCCGCTGCGGCTGATCGGCGCGCTGTTTTCGCTGTTTATTCTGGCCGCCATCGTGCAATCGGTGGCGGGCAACGCGCGCTGGGAATGGGGCGTGTTCGCCGAGTGGTTCTTCGCCCCGGCGGTGCTGGCGGGGCTGGGACAGACCCTGCTGCTGACGCTGCTCGGCACGCTGTTCAGCATTCTGTTCGGCACCCTGCTGGCGCTGGCGCGGCTGTCGCGCTCTTACCTGCTGGCGTCGCTGGCCTGGGGGTATATCTGGCTGTTTCGCTCGCTGCCGCTGATCCTGGTGCTGATCATCCTGTATAACTTTTCCTATCTGTACGACGCCATCTCGCTGGGCATTCCCTTTACCTCGGTGGTGTTCGCCAGCTACCCGACCATCGATATCCTCGGCCAGTTCGCCGTGGCGGTGCTGGGCCTGACGCTGGTGCAGTCCGCCTATACCGCCGAGATCATCCGCGGCGGCATCCTGGGCGTGGATTACGGCCAGCACGAAGCGGCGGCGGCGCTGGGCCTGCCGGGCTATCGCCGCACCTTCCGCATCATTCTGCCGCAGGCGCTGCGATCCATTATTCCGACCGGATTCAACGAGATCATCAGTCTGGCGAAAGGCACCTCAATCGTTTATGTGCTGGCGCTGCCGGAGCTGTTTTACACCATCCAGGTGATCTATAACCGCACCCAGCAGGTGATACCGCTGCTGATGGTGGCCACCGTCTGGTATCTGTTCATCACCACCGCCCTGTCGGTGATCCAATACTACATCGAACGCTATTTCGCCCGGGGTGCGGTGCGCGAACTGCCGCCGACGCCCTGGCAGAAACTGGCCGGCTGGCTAAAACGTTAGGAGACCCGCATGTCTGAAGCCATTGATTATTACGCCTTGCCCGAACAGCCGGCACGCAACCTCACCCCGGTGCCGGCGCGCGGCCTGATCGAAATCAGCAACGTCAGCAAATTCTTCGGCAAACACAAGGCGTTGGACGACGTCAGCCTGACGCTGCAGCCGGGCACCGTGACCGTGATCCTCGGGCCTTCCGGCTCCGGAAAATCGACGCTGCTGCGGGCGATCAACCATCTGGAGCGCGTCGACGAGGGCTTTATCCGCATTGACGGCGACTACGTCGGCTATCGCCGCAAGGGCAACCGGCTGTACGAGCTGAAGGAAAAGGCCATCCTCCGGCAGCGCATCAACGTCGGCTACGTGTTCCAAAACTTCAACCTGTTCCCGCATCTGACGGTGCTGGAAAACATCATCGAAGCGCCGGTGGTGCACAAGATCCACTCCCGCGAACGGGCGAAAGCGGTGGCCTATGAGCTGCTGGATACGGTCGGGCTGCGCCACAAGGCGGACGCCTACCCGCGCCACCTCTCCGGCGGCCAACAGCAGCGCATCGCCATCGCGCGCGCGCTGGCTCTGAACCCGAAGGTGATCCTGTTCGATGAGCCGACCTCCGCGCTCGATCCCGAGCTGGTCGGCGAAGTGCTGGACGTGATTAAAGGGTTGGCGGATCTGGGCGTCACGCTGGTGGTGGTGACGCATGAAATCGGCTTTGCGCGCGAAGCGGCGGATCGGGTGGTGTTTATGGTCGACGGGCAGATCGTCGAGCAGGGCGATGCCAGACAGGTGCTGGCTCAGCCGCAGCACCCGCGCACCGTCAACTTCCTCAACAAAGTACTGTGAGCGTCGGGGCGCCGATGCGCCCCGCGCAGGAGCAGGTTAGAGGCCGGCGAAACGCCGCTTCTCGGCGGCGAAATCCAACGGGCGGATCCCCTGCTGGTTTTTGTCCTCTTCGGTCAGCAACGCCGGGGGAATAAACCAGGTCACCTCAAACAGCAGCCCGTCCGGGTCGTGACCATAAATGCTTTTGTGCACGCCGTGATCCTCTTCCAACCCGAGAATGCCGCGTTCGGCCAGCTGATGGCGAATGCGCTCCAGCTCTTCCAGGCTGTCCACTTCCCAGGCCAGATGATACAGCCCGGCCGGCGGCTCATGCTCCGCCGGCGGCTCGCCGTTGGCGCGAAACACCCCGGCGCGCTGCTGGCCCAGGTTCTTGCTGAACAACGCCAAATCGTGATCGTTGTCCGAGTCGGCGGCCTGGGTAAATACCGCCCGATCGGGGCTGTCGGACGGCTTCAGCTTGAAGCCCAATACCTGATGATAAAAGTCGGCGCTCTGCCGCACGTCGCTGACGTACAGCACGGCGTGATTGAGACGTTTGATGCCCATCGCTATTCCTTTTTGCGCATTGAATAAAGTCAGCATGAACATAGCATGTCGCTGGGAAGCCGCTAAATGCCGTTATCGCATGACTAAATGCCGCCCGCGCAATCTGTCGCTGCAAGGCATTCCGCGCTATCATAAGCGCTGTATTGAACCTTTTTGTGAGAATAGCGATGAACGGCAAGATAACGACTTTTTTTGAAGACAAAGGCTTCGGCTTTATTACCGACGAGAACGGAGAAAATCGTTATTTTCACGTGATTAAAGTGCAAAACCCGGAGCTGATTAAGAAAAACGCGGCGGTGACCTTCGAACCGACCAACAACACCAAAGGCCCGTCGGCTTATGCGGTCAAAGTGTTGGCGCCCAGCAAATACATCATCATCGCCAACGAAAGAATCAAGATCACCAGCATCAAGTCTTTCAATACCTTCACCAAGGAAGTGCCGGTCAAAGCCGACGTGGATAAAGAGAACACCGTGCTGTCAGTCGGCCTGCTGATGAACCGCATTCGCCCGCAGTCCGAAGACCAGGCGCAGGCCATGCAAACGCTGCGCATGCTGACCATCACCACCTTCCAGAACACCACCCATACCTTCTCCGAGCACGAGATCGACATGGATGAGACCATCAAGGCGCTGAAAAGCCTGTAAGCCTCTGCGTACAGAAAATAACCAACGAAATGTGTCGTCGCCTGTGTTAGCGTGAGTTTTCACCTGACACAGGCTATTGATATGTCCGATTCCAGCAGCGTCAAAGGTTTTATCAACCGCTCCACCCAAATCGTCTGCCCTAAATGCGGCTATGTTACCCGGCAAAAATGCGCGGCAATGCTGCAAGACGTGATATTGATTTGCCCTAATTGCGAAACCCGCTTCGAACCCAGGCAAGGCTGAAAACGGTTAGCGGAACAGGATATGCTCGACGCTGTTGCCGTTCACCACGTTGAACGACTCCACCCGATTACGCCCCTGCGATTTGGCGCGATACAGCGCGATATCCGCCATGTTCATCAACTGCTCCAGCGATTTCACCTCGTTCATCGCCAAACTGGCGACGCCGACGCTGATGGTGATTTTCAACGTCTGCTTGCCTTCCGCCTGCAGCTCCGTCTGCTCCACCAGCCGGCGCAGATGCTCCCCCAGCGCCACGCCCTGCGCCGCCAACGCGCGCGGCAGCATGATGGCGAACTCTTCCCCGCCCAAGCGGCCGAATAGCTGATCGTGCCGCAGCTCGCGCCGCACGATGTGCGCGAACGACGCCAGCACCTGATCGCCGGCGCTGTGGCCGTGCGTATCGTTGATCTGCTTGAAATGATCGATATCGATCAGCAGTAACGACACCGCTTCTTTGGAACGGTGCTTGTGCTCCAACAGCTCGCCCGCTTTGCGCGTCATCGCGCTGCGCGCCAGCACGCCGGTCAGGAAATCGTGGTTGGCGCTGTGCTCCAGACGCCGCATAAGCTTACGGTTGGCCGCGATGGAACTGGCGAGGATCAGCGGCCCCATCACCAGCATGGCGATACCCAATCGGGCGGACATCAGCGTGTCGAGGAAGGCATTATGGTTGTTCGGCGTTTCATACAGCACCAGGTTGGCGGAGATGCTGCTGATCTCGGACATACCGGTCAACAGCGTCAGCAACGTCACCGGGAACAGCTGGTAGCGCACCGCGCACCACAGCAGCGCCGGGATCGGGAAGGCGATCGCGCCCGGCCCGCCGATATAGACGCTGAACGCCAGCGACAGCAGCAGCGCCAGCAGCGGCAGGCAGCCTTTCAAGCGCCAACGCACCTGCATGCGTAACAGCTGTTTCAACCGCGGCGCCGCCATCAGCACCGGCAACAGCAGCAGGGTCGTCGAAAACTGTTCGCTGAACCAGGCCAGCCAGGCGACCACCACCGTGTTGTTGTACAGGCTATCGTTGCGCAGCACGGACAGCGTCGACGCCACCGCCGCACCGGCCAGGCTGGCGCTGAACATATAGAGTATCGCCTGGGGTTTACCCATGCGCCGTTGAGATTGCGGCAGCATCAGCATGATGCCGTAACCGACGACGATCAGCGACATGTTGCAGGCGTTAAGCCACAGCGCCAAAGACCAGCCCTCGCCGGTGCTGAGATCGGCGGCAACCATGCCCAGGTAGGTCGTGAGCCAGCCGAGTGGCGTGGCGTAAGCGGGTTTGCGCAGCAGCAGGCCGAGCAAAATCGCATTCACCGGCCAAAATAAAGAAAGCGAGCCAATCGGCCGGCTAAGAATGCCCACCAGGGAAAGTAAAAAGGCCAGCATGAAAAGATTGATGAGCTGAACCGTAAGCGGCAGGCCATGCCTGGCATTTATTCTGGCGTTCATCGCCTCGCCCATATTTTGCTAATAACCAGAATAATAATGTGCATACTCTCTCGCCCGGCCAGTGAGGGATAATCAACCCGAATTTCAACCAAAAAAGCCAGACAAATCAATAACAAAAAACATTAACAATTAATTAACAGACTTTTCTTAACCTAATGTGGCGGCGGCGGACTCCCCCGCATACCGTCGGAAAATAATGCTCAGCTCTGCTGACAGCATAGCGCAAAGCGTAATAGGCCGCCGACCGACGTTAATTACATTAATAAGATTGTGGTTATTGCTCGTTGAATGATATTTGAATAACTACGCGATTATTTTCCTGCAACTGGGCCGCCCGTGCAATAACAACCCAAAAAAAGCCCGCCTAAAGCGGGCTTGCTTGAACAACAGCAAATCGACAGTTACGACACAGCCATTCATTGCATGCCTGTGCTGCCATGCAGTGTAGCGGCGAAAGCTTAAGCAGACCTTAGCAACAAAAAACCCGGCCTAGGAACCGGGAATATTTGTACGAAATGCAGCGTTAGCCCAAGCAGGCTAATAACATTTCGCAGCTTACACGCCAAATGTGCAGAGAAAATGAACGCTGCACGCGGCAAGGCCTTACGCCAGTTTGGCGGCAAAGCCCGCCACGCGTTGGCCATAGAGCTTGGCGGTCGCCAAATCGCCCGACAGCATCTCGTCCACGCCGGCATCCGACGGCGTCTGCACCAACAGCCCCACCGAACCGCCCAGGTTGTTGACATCGGTACGCTGCGCCGATTTGGTGTTGGCCGGCAGCAGCCCCAAGCTGACCCACAGGCCGCCATGTTGAGAAGCCAGCGTTTGCAGCGCAATCAGCGTAACCTGCTTGTCGCCGTTCAGGCTGGCGCTGTTGGTAAAGCCGCCGAACACTTTGTCCTGCCACTTGCGGCCGAACCAGGCTTTGGAGCTGGCGTCGGCGAATTTCTTGAACTGCCAGGACGGGCCGCCCATATAGGTCGGTGAGCCAAAGATGATGGCGTCCGCCTCATCCAGCTTCTGCCACGCTTCATCGCTGATATCGCCTTCCTGATCGATAGCGATCAGTTCGGCCCCTGCGCCTTCCGCCACCACTTTCGCCAAACGCTCGGTATGGCCGTAGCCGGAATGAAACACCACTACTGTCTTCGCCATAGAAATTCTCCACTCATTGCACAGAGGCGCCGACGACGCCCATCTCGCGTTCAATCTAATCAAGCGCGCAACGGCTGAATACTGAATAAAACTGACGGTGTTATTCAAAAAAATCGCGCTACGCGCCGCCGGGTATGCGCAGATAAAAAAAATCCCGCACAAGGCGGGATAAACTTAACAGGGATGGGGTAATACACTACAGGGAATGGATAACACACAACATCATCGGGTAGAGCTACAGTACCAATCCCAATGTATAGAACTGTCATCCCCGCGTAAGTTTGCTCGGCCAGATGTAACGCCGAATGGGAAATATGACATTCCGCTCAAGGCACCACGAACAGCCTCGACTCGAAACCGCCGCTTTTGAAGGTGCCGGTGTTGACCCACCCCGGCGGCGAACGGCCGAAGTCCTGATTGAAATCCCCGCCGCTGACCAGCCAGACCCGGCGATAGCCTTTCGCTAACGCACTGAGGTTATCGACGTAGGTCTGCGCCGCCCGATCGTGGAAAAAGGTGCCGAAACCATAGGCATTGGGCTTGCCCGAAATGCCGTTGGGCCTGGCGGGGGTATACAGCAAGGCGCGATAGCCCTTCTTGTTGTAATACACATAGCTCAGGTAGTTGAACATGTTGCTGACCACCACCGCATCGTTGGGCTGATAGTTACTGTTGATGTAGTGCACCATCACCTTGAATTCATCTTTCTCGACCGGATAGTCGTTGCGCACGCCGCAGCCGAACAGCAGGCTGAAGAACAGCAGCAAAGAGATCCCGCGCACCCGGCTTTTCGTACCGGCGATCAGCACGCCCAATACCAGCGGAATGCCGAGCGCGGCGGAATAAAGGTAGCGATCGACAAACAGCGGCGAACGCCAGGAAATGGCGAATACCAACGTCACCGGGATCAGCATGCCGCCGAGCAGCAGCAGCGCATATTTTCTCGGCATCTGGCGCCGCCACAGCAGCAGTGAACATAAGGCGACAAACATCGCCGGCAGCAGCCAGAGAATGATCGTGGGATAGTTGCTGCCATCATGCCCGGTGAGAAAACGCCAATACATCGCCGGCAGATCGCCCCAGGCAACCTGAGGGATCCAACCGACGTCGCCGCCGACCCGCAGTTCGGCAATATGCGCCAGCAGATTGAGCAGCACCAGCAGCCAGGGAATATAGGCCACTCCAATCGCCGCATTGGCCCCCCACCACTCCGGCAGCCTGATGTAACACTCGCCTTCGCGGCGGCACGACAGCGCCAACACCACCAGCCAGTGCGCGATCAGCGTGAAAATCGTGAAGTAGTGAGTATAAAAGCTCAGCGTCATCAACAGCGCATACAGCGCCAGATAGCGGCGGTTATCCGGCGTTTTCAGCCACTTCGCCAGCGCCATGGCGGCGGCGATCGCCAGCAGCCCCATCAGCGCGTACATGCGCGCCTCCTGGCTGTAACGCACCGCCATCGGCATGATCGCCATCAGCCATCCCGCGGTCAGCGCCGCCCGCTCGTTGGCCAACCAACGGGTAAAACGCATCGCCAGCGCCACCGTCATCACGCCGAACACCAGGCTCAGCGCGCGGGCCGCCATAATGCCGTCGCCAAACAGCACCATCCAGCCATGCAGCAGCAGGTAATAAAGCGGCGGGTGAACATCGAAGGAAGCATGGTACAGCAAAGCGCCCACATCATAGCGGCTGGTCAGCACGCTGGAGGCCTCGTCGCACCAAAAATACCGATCCGTTAAGGAAATAAACCGCACGATCGCCGAAAACGCCACGATCGCCAACGCGTAATGTTTGTAACCGATGCCTTTTAAGCCGTTATTGCTCAAAGAAACATTCGATACCTGTTGCAGTGACATAACCGCATTCCGCCCAAGAGAACCACACAGTGTGGAGACGCAGCGTCATCATTGCCGACGGCGGGTAAATGGCGGGTAAATCAGTGCGAAAAAATCGGCGCAATCACCGCGGCGGCGCACGGCCCTCAGCGGATTTCAACGGTGATGTCCGGGTAGGCCTTCTCCCCGTCGCTGAGGTAATGCCCCAACGCCCGGTAAGCCATGACGTACAGCACGGCGGCGCCGCACAGGCACAGCAAGGTCACGAGAAAGAATCTGGATTTGCGCACGATAGGCTCCATGGGGAAATTTTCACCTATTGTAACGCGGCAAAATAAACGAAGGTTCAATTGGCGGCGGGTCGTTTGCCCTACGGCCGCTCTGTCGATCCATCAAAGCATTGGAGCGAGCTGAGCGGCAGCGTTATTGGCCATACGAAAACATGCTGCGCAGCGGGCCGACACAGCGCAGCCTGGCATGCGTCATGTTCCCGGGTACGGATGGGTCTCGCGCCAATGGTCCGCTATCTGCTGCCGCGTACAGACCCACACCCGTTCGTGTTGCTGGATATAATCGAGAAAACGCTGCAGCGCGCGAAAACGCCCCGGCCTGCCCAGCAGACGACAGTGCATCCCCACCGACATCATCTTCGGCGCCTCCTCGCCCTCAGCGTACAGCACGTCGAAGCTGTCTTTCAGATAGGTGTAAAATTGCTCGGCGGTATTAAACCCCTGAGCGGTGGCAAAACGCATGTCGTTGGCGTCCAGCGTGTAAGGAACGATCAGGTGCGGCCGACGGCTGCCGTCGCCGCACGCCACTTCGCTCCAGAACGGCAAATCATCGCCGTAATAATCGCTGTCATAATCAAAACTGCCCTGCTCCACGACCAGTTGCCGAGTGTTGGGGCTGTCGCGCCCGGTATACCAACCGGTAGGCGCTTTGCCGAACAGGTCGGCCAGCACTTGCACCGCTTTTTGCATATGCTCGCGCTCCTCAGCGATATCCATATGTTGATAATGGATCCAGCGCCAACCATGGCTGACCACATCGTATTTCGCCGCTTTGATCGCCGCGACAATCTCCGGCTGGCGCGCCAGCGCCATCGCCACGCCGAAGACCGTCAACGGCAGGCCACGCCGGCTGAACTCGCGGTGGATCCGCCAAAAGCCCGCCCGGCTACCGTATTCGTACAGCGAATCCATCGACATATGGCGCGCCGGATAGCTGGCGGCGCCGATAATATCGGAGAGAAACTGTTCCGATCCCGCATCGCCATGCAGCACATGATTCTCCGCGCCCTCCTCGTAATTGAGCACAAACTGCACGGCAATCCGCGCGTTGCCCGGCCAGCGCGCATGCGGCGGATCTCCGGCGTAGCCTCGCAGGTCACGGGGGTAATTCTCATCGACAATGACCATTCTTCATCCCTTTAAAATAGATTTAACGACTGAAATTGACCGCTTAACGCTTTGGTTTCGGGATAGGCCAAGTCCCCTTGTTTGCTGGTCGATAACCCCAACGCCACCAGCGACTCCACCATTTTTACCGCCGCGCTGACGCCATCAATCACCGGCGCCCGCAGCTCGCGGGTCAGTTCCTGCGCCAGCGTCGCCATTCCGCCGCAGCCGAGCACAATCGCCCCGCAGCCATCCTCTTTCAGAGCACGGATGCAGCGCTCGCGCACTTTCTCCTGCGCCAGCCCGCTGCCGTCCTCCAGCGCCAGCACCGGCAAGTCAATGGCGTGCAGCGCCGCGCAATGCTGATGAAAACCGTACTGATGCAGCAGGTGGCGGGCGATAATCAGCGTGCGCGGTAACGTGGTGACGATCGAAAAACGGGTCGCCACCATCGACGCCATATGCATCGCCGCTTCCGCAATGCCGATCACCGGCCCCTGCGCCAGCTCGCGCGCGGCCAGCAATCCCGGATCGCCGAAACAGGCGATCACATGACCGTCAACGCCCTGCCGTCGCCCCGCCCTCACCTGTTCCAGCACGCCGATCGCCGCGATGGCTTCGTCAAAGTGCCCTTCAATGGACGGCACCCCGTCGCGCGGACACACCGCCAGGATCTCGGTGCCCGGCGCGGCGGCGGTGCGCGCGGCGGCGGCGATGGTGTCGGTCATCGCCTGACTGGTGTTGGGGTTGATAACCTGTATGCAAACAGAAGACATCACGGCTCCTTGTAACCGGCGAACAGCCGGGAAAAATCGGGCAGGCTGACGCCATCGCGCTCAAAGCGCAGGCTGGCGACAATATGATCAAAATGGCGCATCAGGGCGTCGCTCAGAGGCTGCAGCGCTTTATCCCGCAACAAACCGACCAACTGCTGATGATCGTCGCAACGGCACCCCTGCCGCCACGGCGCGCCCCAGGTGGCGATGACCAGGGAAGAACGCTGGCAAAGACGCGTCACCATGTCGGTGATAACCGAATTGCCCGAGATCGCCTGCAGCTGAATATGAAAATCGGCGGAATAGCGAATTGCCGCCGGGCCGTCGTAAGCCTCATGCACCTGCTGTTCCAGCTGAATAATGCGCTCCAGTGCCGCCAGATGGGGCGCCCGACAGCGGGCGATAATATCGGGAAGGTTGGCGACCTCCAGCAGCGCGCGCGTGCGGAAGATAGCCTGCGCCTCTTCCACCGTCGGGCTGGCGACATATGCACCACGTTTGGGCTTCAGGCTAACCATTTGCACAGCGGCGAGTCGTTGCAGCACCTTACGGATGCCGGTGCGGCTCACGGCAAACACGTCGGACAACGCCTCCTCCGGCAATTTGCTGCCCGGTGGCAGCTGATGCTCGACAATCGCCGTCATCAACGCCTGATAAATGGTTTCATCTTTGTCCTGCAGCGCTGGCGCGGCCTGGAGACAATGTTCAGTATTCATTCACCCACTCCGGTTTCACCTATCGATAGCAAAATCGTATACATAACGCTCGGTTTCTGTATGCAAAATCAGCCATTGTGGCCTGGATCCTGCAATAGCCTCAGCAATCCACATAACAAGAGGAGCAGGTTTCATGCCACATTCAACACACATGCATCAGGTTTCGGCCAAAGACGCGACCGCCGGCTACAGCCCGCGACTATGTAATGAAGATCTCGCGCCGACGCGCGACCAAAACTGGAGCTGGTACAACATTTTTTCATTCTGGATGTCGGACGTGCACAGCATGGGGGGCTATGTGGTCGCGGCGAGCTTTTTCACGCTCGGGTTGGCCAGTTGGCAGGTGCTGCTCTGCCTGCTGATCGGCATTTGCATCGTACAGCTGTGCGCCAACCTGGTGGCGAAGCCAAGCCAAATGGCCGGCGTGCCCTATGCAGTCATCTGCCGCCAGGCGTTTGGCGTCTTTGGCGCCAATATCCCGGCGGTGATCCGCGGGCTTATCGCTTTCGCCTGGTATGGGATCCAGACCTACCTTGCGGCCAACGCCCTGATGTTGGTGCTGCTCAAGTTCTGGCCGTCGCTGTCCATGCTCACCGGAACCGGCTTCCTCGGCCTGTCGCTCCTGGGCTGGCTATGCTTCGCCACCATGTGGCTGCTGCAGGCGATGGTCTTTTGGCACGGCATGAACGCCATTAAGCGCTTCATCGATATCGCCGGGCCGGCAGTCTATGTGGTAATGCTGGCGCTGGCGGGCTGGATTGTATACAAGACCGGTTTTGACGGGATTTCCTTTACCCTGGCCAGCAAATCGCTGACCGCCGGGGAGCAGACCTGGCAAATGATCACCGCCACCGCGCTGGTGGTCTCCTACTTTTCCGGGCCGCTGCTCAACTTCGGCGATTTCTCCCGCTACGGCAAAAACATGGGCGAGATCCGCCGCGGCAACCGCTGGGGCCTGCCGTTCAACTTCCTGCTGTTCTCCATCGTCACCGTAGTGATTGTTTCCGGCACACAATCGCTGTTTGGCCACATGATCACCGACCCGATTGAAACCGTCAGCCGCATTGGAAACGATCTGGCGGTCGCCATTGGCCTGCTGACGATGATCACCGCCACCATTGGCATCAATATCGTGGCCAACTTCGTCTCGCCGGCCTTTGACTTTTCGAACTGTTCGCCGCAGAAAATCAGCTTCCGCACCGGCGGGATGATTGCCGCCGTTGGGTCGATTCTGCTGACGCCGTGGAATTTGTTTAACTCGCCGGAGCTTATCCACTACACCCTCGACGTGCTGGGCGCCTTTATTGGCCCGCTGTTCGGCATCCTGATCGCCGATTTTTATCTGATCAAACGCGGCCAGGTATCCGTGGACGATCTGTTTGATGACACCCCGAAAGGCAAATACTGGTACCGCAACGGTTTTAACCCGAAAGCCATTGCCGCGCTGCTGCCGTCGGTGGCCATTGGCCTGATCATCAGCTTTATTCCGGCTCTGCACCAAGTGGCCAACTTCAGCTGGTTTATCGGCGTCTTCCTCGGCGCGACCGCCTACCGCTGGCTGGCCCGCGATGAGCGCACCGCCGTGGCCGGTCCGGCGTTCCGGGCGAAGGTGATGGCGCAAAAAGAGTAATTCCGCCCACAGCAAACTGCGTCGGAAGGGAAAAAAGCCCTCCGCAACCGTGCCGCCCCGGCGTTAACGCCGGGGCGGCCGTTGTGAGTGAACCAGGCGGCTGCTGGCTTTTCACCGATGCGCGGAGGAGCGCTGAGCGCCGCGTTCAAGCGCGTATTTTCGAAGCACTTCAACCCCCTATCGCATCTGGGGTTGAGGCAAGTCTGCATGAAGAGACGGCGGAGTGGTGAGGGAAAGCCCGGCCAGCAAGGCGGCGATAATGACAAACAGGTGCCCTTCGGACGAGTCCAGCAGGAATGAATTGAACAGATGGCAGGCCATGTAGCTGCTGAGCACCGCAACGAACAGATTTCGGCGCGCCGGCGGCAAGCGCCAGGCGACGCGGTAGCAACTCCACATCCAGGTGAGGAACACCATCAATCCCAGCAAACCGCTCTGCACCGTTTCCAACAGGTATTCATTGTGCGGATTATGCACGCCATAGCCGGTGGATGGATTGCCGTACCAAAAGCTGCCGGCGCCGTTGCCCAGCAGCGGGGATTGCTTTATCAGTCGCAGGGCTTCGCGGGCGAAGGCGGTGCGTTGCCCCATGGAGTTGTCGCAGGCCGCATAAGCCGTTTGGGCCGGGGCGAAAACGCACCCCTGAATTTGCTGGACGCCCAGCGTCAGGCGCTCCATGGCGCGATTGGGGGTCATGACCAGCATCACGACAGCCAGTATGCCGCAGGCGAGCACGGCCACTTGCTGCTTGCGCCGGAGGGTAAGCAATAACCAGATACCCATGCCAACGGCCAATGCCACATACCCGGTACGCCCCTGCACCATCAGCAGAACATTAACCGTCGCCAACAACACCAGTCCCGCATACCCCCAGCGCCGTTTTCCGCTACAGGCAAAAGCACGCGACAACCAGACCAGCGCCGCCAGCGCCATAAACACGTTTTGGGTGATTTGCAGCTTAAACACCGTAGGGTTGTCGGGGTTCAGCCCGCCCAATGTGACATGGCCAAGCCCGCTCATGAAGCTGATGGCCAATATCGCGGCATTGGCCCACAAAAAGCCGCGGACAAATTGCGTCATCAGCCGCGAGTCGGCCAGAAAGAACAGCGCCAGCGGCAGGACATACAGCAATTTTTGGTATTTGCCGACCATTTTGGGGCCGTAGGCGTGAGCATGCGTCAGCAATGACAACGCCAGCAGCGCAAACATCAGCGCTGGCAACCAGACCAGGGGATGACAAGCCAGTGCAGCCCACTGCCGGATATCGCGCAGCCAGAGCAGACAGACGACAACCAGCCCCAGTGAGATATTCATCAGGGGATTGGAGGTCGGGAGGGAGGCTCCCAGCAAAAAGGCGGTAAACGCAAACAACCGTTGCTGAAGGGGCGTCTGTATCGACGAGGAAACTGCTGAGTTGAATAGCATCGTGGCGTACTCATTGATAAGAGAAAAAACACGGTGGAAGGCCGCGCAGGGTTAACGCTGCGCAGACCCGACGAGGGATGCCAGTTGCCTGTTAACCGCCTGTATCACATCGCCGGCCGGGATGGCCGCGAGGTAACGCTCGCGGGTATTGGTGTCAACGGCGTCCGGGGCGGGCAGCGGACGATAGTCTCCGGCCCACAGCAACGTGTGGGGCGCCTGCCACGGGGACCATCGCGCGAGGTCGCTGGGCCCGAACAGCACCACCGAGGGCGTATTCAGCGCGGCGGCCATGTGCATCGGCACCGAATCGACCCCGATAAACAGCCGCGCCCGGTCAATCAACACCGCGAGCTCCGGCAGCTCCAGACGCCCGGCCAGATTAATCACCCGCCGCGGTAACAGGCAGCAGGCCATAATGGCGCTTATCATCGCGGCTTCATCTTGCGTGCGTCCGCCGGTGAGCACCACCGTTCTGCCCTGGGCGGTCAGGTGGTTAATCACGGCGCTGAATCCGTCCACCGTCCAGGTCTTGAAAGCCCAGCGTGCGGTCGGCTGTATCAGCACAAAATCGGTCAGGTGATGGCGTCGACTGAGCCGGTCAACGTCATCCACATCAGATTGCCGCCAGGCCTGTGTCACCTGCGTGATTGTCGTGGGCAAGGCCAGTGGCGCCAGAATGCTGAGATTATTCAGCACGGTGTGCTGCGCCGGGCCGGCAACGTCGACCAGTAGCGAATGGCAGGCCCGCCAGAGTCGATTGTCGCGTTTGGGGTAGCGAAACCCCAGACTGAAGGTCGGTTTGAGAAAACGGCAGTACAACGCTGCCCGCCACTGATCGGAGAGGTTGATCACCAGATCGTAATGGCCGGTCCGCAGGCTGTTCCATAACGCATATTCGCCGCGGTATTGCGCTTTCAGCCCTTGGCGCTTGAGCTCTCGATCCACGGTAAAGGCCAGATAAACATCCTGATTGCCGGCCAGCATCGCCTCGGTGCCGTCATAGACCAGCACATCGATCAGCGCATTGGGGTAGTTGACGCGCAATGTGCTGAGCACCGGCGTCATCAACAGGACGTCGCCAAAGTGGCGCAGCTTGATGACGAGAATGCGTTGCACGCTATCCCGGTGCAAAAGCGCATTGGGCACCCGGCGATCGGGGAGTGTGGCCAGCGGGGATGCGGGGCGTTTGCCGGTGGTGCGATGGGCATTCATGGTTCGTCGCCTCAGAAAAATACAAAAGGCCGCTGCAGGGCCGAAAGAGTCCGTGAGGATAAAAATAGCGCTGCGCCACGGTTCGAAAACCCGAGAAGGCTGCAGGGAGAAAACGCCGTTCTCTCTGCCGTGCTCCCTGAACCGTCAATCTCGTTATCGCGGGAAAGCGGGCGATTAGCAGACGTTCTCGTCATGGCTGAGTACGGGGGTTTTATCCTGATAAATTGTCGAGCGCTACGTGGTATTCACCGGATGAATAAAGAGTTACCGCCGAATAATATCCTGCCCGATCTTAACGGCGACCGTGCAGCAAAGATAATTGGTTGTGCAGATCAATAAGATCCTACCGATCGTTGAAAACGATCAATCCTTTACAAATTGCAGGGTTACCGAGAAAACTCCTAACCCATTGAGGTTATTAATGTCTTTTATTGCTGCAGCGTACGGCGCGTGCTGAACTCACTCCCCGACCGGAGAGCCCGGTGCGGGAAGTGAACCATCGTCAGCGAATAAACGTGGGAGGGAGAAATAGGAGTTTTCACCGGTGGAACAGCGGCGCCGCGGCCGGATACCTAATCACTCGCCAAGCGCAGAAATTGCACGACCGTCGAAAAGCTGAGCTTTGGAGAATAGACCGGCTGGGTGAGCATAGAAATGGTACAGCGATACGCTCACCTTACACCGAACCATCTCACTGAGCATGCGAGGCAAATTGATGCGATTTTCGGAGGTTTAGTCCCAAATCTGTCCCATGATGAAATTGGAAAGACGGGATGAAAGGCGTAACTCATTGATACTTAATGGCACGCCCTATAGGATTCGAACCTATGACCTACGGCTTAGAAGGCCGTTGCTCTATCCAACTGAGCTAAGGGCGCATTGAGATGCGGCAACCTGTGGTTGCGGGTTGCGATTATACGGTCAGAGGTTAGCGAGTCAATGCCTTTTCATGACGTTACGGCGGCGACGGTGCTTTATGGCGTTTTTTCCGCCAGCGCCCGTGCGGCGGCCCGCGCTATGCTGCGTTGCGCCAGGCCGACAGCGGTATCGCCTGGCGTGCGTTCGGCCCCTTGCCGCCCATCACCCCGCCGCAGGCAAAGGCGCACGGACTGAACGACCGCCGTAATGTCGCCCCAATCGGCATGCTCAACCACCTGCATGTTGCAGGTCGCCTCCCCTCTTTTCCCCGGAGCGGAGTCAGGGCGTGCGCTGTTTAAAGAAGCCTGGCTCCACGGCGCCCAAGCCAGCAATAGCGCGCACCCTACCCATGCGCTGCCGTTCATGCGCACAGCTTCCGCCACAGGGCGCTCAGGCGCGCCCGCCACGACGGCGTCGCCTGGTGCTGACAAAGCTGATGCAGCGCGTTGAGTTGCTCACTGTCCGCCGGATGCAGCGAAGAATCGAACACCGTCTCGCCAACGTGCTTAGGCTGCGCCGGTTGCTGATCAGGCTGATGATGCAACGGATAAAGCCGGGTTATCGCTCTCATGATCCTGCCCTCTTTCGCCCTGTGTATGGCCCCAGCGTATGCAAATGCCGGTAAAAATGGCGTAGAGGTTCCTGAAGCCGGCATAAAAAAAGCGTAAATCGGTCTCGCCAACGGCGGCGAGGGTGATTCTGCGCCTGACAGCGCGCTCAGCTTCTGCCAGAATAGCGGCATCCCCGCTTTTCTTAATTGATGGATTTCCACACTGATGTCAGCAAAGATTATTGATGGTAAAACGATTGCGCAGCAGGTTAGAAACGAAGTGGCTGAGCAAGTGAAACAACGTCTGGCGGCCGGCAAGCGCGCGCCAGGGCTGGCGGTTGTGCTGGTCGGCGAGAATCCGGCTTCGCAAATTTACGTCGCCAGCAAGCGCCGCGCCTGCGATGAAGTCGGCTTCCTCTCCCGCTCCTACGACCTGCCCGCTGCCACCAGTGAAGCCGAGCTGCTGGCGTTGATCGACCAGCTGAACGCCGATGAGGAAATCGACGGTATTCTGGTGCAGCTGCCGTTGCCGGCCGGCATCGATAACGTCAAGGTGCTGGAACGCATCCATCCGGACAAAGACGTCGACGGCTTCCACCCGTACAACGTCGGCCGCCTGTGCCAGCGCGCGCCCAAGCTGCGCCCATGCACGCCGCGCGGCATCGTCACCCTGCTGGAGCGTTATAACATCGATACCTACGGCCTGAACGCCGTGGTGGTCGGCGCGTCCAACATCGTCGGCCGCCCGATGAGCATGGAGCTGCTGCTGGCCGGCTGCACCACCACCGTCACCCACCGCTTCACCAAAAACCTGCGCCACCACGTCGAGAATGCCGATCTGCTGGTGGTGGCGGTCGGCAAACCGGGCTTCATTCCGGGCGACTGGATCAAACCGGGCGCCATCGTAGTGGACGTCGGCATCAACCGCCTGGAAAGCGGTAAAGTGGTGGGCGACGTCGATTTCGACGCCGCCAGCGAGCGCGCCGCCTACATCACCCCGGTGCCGGGTGGCGTTGGCCCGATGACCGTGGCTACACTGATCCAAAATACCTTGCAGGCCTGCGAGGAATATCACGATGTTCAACCTAAATAAGTAAGGCAGTATGGAAATTTTCAATCTGGACAATCATCCCCATGTCGAACTGTGCGATCTGCTGAAGTTCCAGGGCTGGTGTGAAAGCGGCGGCGCCGCCAAAGAAGTCATCGCCGAAGGGCAGGTGAAAGTCGACGGTAAGGTCGAAACCCGCAAGCGCTGCAAGATCGTCGCCGATCAGGTGGTGGAGTTCGGCGGCGGCAAGGTCATGGTTAAACCCTAACCCGCAGCCATAGAAAAAGGCGCTGAATTCAGCGCCTTTTTTGTTTCCTTCTGCCGGATTACTTACGGCGCCAGGTGGTGCCCTGCGGGCCGTCTTCCAGCACGATGTTCATCTCGTTCAAGCGATCACGCGCGGCATCCGCCAGCGCCCAGTCCTTGGCGGTGCGCGCTTCGTTACGCTGTTTGATCAGCGCTTCGATCTCCGCCACTTCACCGTCGTCAACCTGTGCGCCCCCTTGCAGGAACTGCTCCGGCTCCTGCTGCAGCAGGCCAAGCACGTTCGCCAGCTTGCGCAGTTCCGCCGCCATGCCGCTGGCCGCCGCCATGTCTTCCCCCTTCAGGCGGTTAACCTCGCGCGCCAGATCGAACAGCGCCGAGTAGGCTTCCGGGGTGTTGAAGTCGTCGTCCATCGCTTCGCGGAAGCGGGCTTCGAACGCCTCGCCGCCGGCCGGCGCGGCATTGGCGTCGGTGCCGCGCAGCGCGGTATAGAGGCGCTCCAGCGCGGTGCGCGCCTGCTTGAGATTCTCTTCACTGTAGTTCAGCTGGCTGCGATAGTGGCCGGACATCAGGAAGTAACGCACCGTCTCCGCATCGTAATGGCCGAGCACGTCGCGAATGGTGAAGAAGTTATCCAGCGATTTGGACATCTTCTCTTTGTCGATCATCACCATGCCGGAGTGCATCCAATAATTGACGTACGGGCCGTCGTGGGCGCAGCTCGACTGCGCGATCTCGTTCTCGTGGTGCGGGAACATCAGATCGGAACCGCCGCCGTGGATGTCGAAGTGGGTGCCCAGCTGTTTGCAGTTCATGGCGGAGCATTCGATGTGCCAGCCCGGACGGCCCGGCCCCCACGGCGACTGCCAGCTCGGCTCGCCCGGCTTGGACATTTTCCACAGCACGAAGTCCATCGGGTTGCGCTTAACGTCGTCGATCTCTACGCGCGCGCCGGCCTGCAGCTGCTCCAGATCCTGGCGCGACAGCAGCCCGTACTGCGGATCGCTGTCGATGGAGAACATCACGTCGCCGTTGCTGGCCACATAGGCGTGATCGCGATCGATCAGGCGCTGGGTGATCTCGATGATCTCGGCGATGTGTTGGGTCGCGCGCGGTTCGCTGTCCGGGCGATCGATCAGCAACGCGTCGAAGTCGGCATGCATTTCCGCCAGCATGCGTTCGGTCAGCTGGTCGCAGGTCTCATGATTTTCCGCCGCGCGGCGGATGATTTTGTCGTCCACGTCGGTGACGTTGCGCACGTAGTTCAGCGAATAGCCGAGATAGCGCAGGTAACGCGCCACCACGTCGAAAGCGACAAAGGTACGACCGTGGCCGATGTGACACAGGTCATAGATGGTTACCCCGCACACGTACATGCCCACTTTCCCGGCATGAATGGGTTTGAATTCCTCTTTTTGACGACTCAGGGTATTAAAAATCTTTAGCATCGGGAGATTCCGTGGTGTGCGTGATAACAAAAAAGATAACCGGGCTTCAGGTTTAACGCCCGGTAGCGTATTGAAACCTGAAGCCTGATCTATTGCAAGGTTAAGGCCATGCTTTGCTGACTTCACGCGAAGAAAAAGCGCAAAATTCGCCGGTCGGCGCAATTGTTATAATATAACACAAATGCAATTACCACAGACAGTGCGCGGTTGAGCCGCTGCTGACTCGCTGGGGCGGATATGTTATAAGGGCGGTCTGAATGTTCACTCGCTTTACGTGACGTCTCACTTCACCTTGTTAGGATTAAAACTATGGTTACTTTCCACACCAATCACGGCGATATCGTTATCAAGACCTTTGCTGACAAAGCGCCGGTTACCGTTGAAAACTTCCTGAACTACTGCCGCGCCGGTTTCTACGACAACACCATCTTCCACCGTGTGATCAACGGCTTCATGATCCAGGGCGGCGGTTTCGAGCCGGGCATGAACCAGAAAGCGACCAACGCGGCCATCAAGAACGAAGCCAACAACGGTTTGAAAAACACCATCGGCACCCTGGCAATGGCGCGCACCAACGATCCGCACTCCGCCACCGCACAGTTCTTCATCAACGTGGCTGACAACGACTTCCTGAACTTCCGCGGCGAAAACGTGCAGGGCTGGGGCTACTGCGTGTTTGCTGAAGTGGTTGAAGGCATGGACGTGGTCAACAAGATCAAAGGCGTGAAAACCGGCCGCAGCGGCATGCACCAGGACGTACCGGTAGAAGACGTGGTGATCAACAGCGTGACCGTCAGCGAGTAATCGCGGCTGCATGAGTACGCTGTTCATCGCAGATCTGCACTTGTGCGCACAGGAACCGGCAATCACTGCCGGTTTTCTGCGTTTTTTACGGCGCGAAGCGGTGCACGCCGACGCGCTGTACATCCTCGGCGACCTGTTTGAAGCCTGGATCGGCGACGACGATCCCGAGCCGCTGCACGCGGAGATCGCCGCGGCGCTGAAAGCGCTGCAACAGGCCGGCGTGCCCTGCTATTTCATCCACGGCAACCGCGATTTTCTGCTCGGCAAGCGCTTCGCCCGCGCCAGCGGCATGCAGCTGCTGCCGGAAGAAAAAGTGCTGGAGCTGTACGGCCGCAGGATCCTGATCCTGCACGGCGACACCCTGTGCACCGACGATCAAACCTATCAGCAATTCCGCCGTAAAGTGCACAACCCGCTGATTCAAAAACTGTTCCTCGCGCTGCCGCTGCGCTGGCGACTGAAGATCGCCGCCAAGATGCGCGCCCGCAGCCAGCAATCCAACCAGTACAAGTCGGAAGCCATCATGGACGTCAACCTGCAGGCGGTCGAGCAAACGATGCTGCGCCACGACGTGCACTGGATGATCCACGGCCATACCCATCGCCCGGCGGTGCATCGGCTGGCGTTGAGCAACGGCGAAGCCCATCGCGCGGTGCTGGGCGCCTGGCACGTCGAAGGATCGATGATCAAAGTCAGCGCCGACGCCGTCGAGCTGATCCAATTCCCGTTCTGAGTTCCGCACTGGCGCGCGGGTGAAAATTCGCGCTTTCGCCGGTGAAAACCGGCGACGCAACCGTTTTCCTCGCCGTGCGCTCATGGTATGCTCTACGCCCTCATTCGGCCCTCAGCCGACGCCAGACAAATCACAGGAGCCTTACACCCATGGGAGCCAACGCCGCTTCAGCCGCCAATGCCGGGGCTAAAATCGCAATTGTAATGGGATCGAAAAGTGACTGGGCCACCATGCAGTTCGCCGCCGAAGTCCTGACCCAGCTCGATGTCCCCTTCCATGTCGAAGTCGTTTCCGCTCACCGCACGCCGGACAAGCTATTCAGCTTCGCCGAGCAGGCTGCCGCCAACGGCTTTGACGTGATCATCGCCGGCGCCGGCGGTGCCGCGCATCTGCCGGGCATGCTGGCGGCGAAAACGCTGGTGCCGGTGCTGGGTGTGCCGGTGCAAAGCGCCGCGCTGAGCGGCGTGGACAGCCTCTACTCCATCGTGCAGATGCCGCGCGGCATTCCGGTGGGGACGCTGGCGATCGGCAAAGCCGGCGCCGCCAACGCCGGGCTGCTGGCGATGCAGATCCTGGCGCTGCACGATGCCGCGCTGGCGCAGCGTTTGGCGGACTGGCGTCAGGCGCAGACTGAAGACGTTTTGAACCACCCCGATCCGCGGGAGGACGCATGAAGCCGGTTTGCGTATTGGGCAACGGTCAGCTGGGGCGCATGCTGCGCCAGGCCGGCGAACCGCTGGGCATCGCCGTCTACCCTGTCGGCATCGATGCCGAACCTGAGGCGGTGCCGTATCAGAACAGCGTCATTACCGCCGAGATTGAACGCTGGCCGGAAACCGCGCTGACGCGCGAACTGGCGACTCACAGCGCCTTCGTCAACCGCGACATCTTCCCGCGTTTGGCGGATCGCCTGACGCAAAAGCAGCTGCTCGATCAGCTCGGCCTGGCGACCGCGCCGTGGCAGCTGCTGGCGAGCGCCGCCGAATGGCCGCAGGTGTTCGCTGCGCTGGGCGAGCTGGCGATCGTCAAACGCCGGGTCGGCGGCTATGACGGCCGCGGCCAGTGGCGCCTGCGTCCGGGGCAGGAAGCCGAACTGCCGGCCGATGCCTATGGCGAGTGCATCGTCGAGCAAGGCATCAATTTCTCCGGCGAAGTGTCGCTGGTGGGCGCGCGCGGCCACGACGGCCGTTCGGTCTTCTACCCGCTGACCCACAACCTGCATGAAGACGGCATCCTGCGCGCCAGCGTGGCGCTGCCGCAGCCCAATCCGGCGCTGCAGCAACAGGCCGAGCAGATGCTGGCGGCGATCCTGAACGAGCTGAACTACGTCGGCGTGATGGCGATGGAATGCTTTATCGTCGGCGATCGACTGTTGATCAACGAACTGGCGCCGCGCGTGCACAACAGCGGCCACTGGACGCAAAACGGCGCATCCATCAGCCAGTTCGAGCTGCACCTGCGCGCCATCCTCGGCCTGCCGCTGCCGCAGCCAGTGGTGAGCACGCCGTCGGTGATGGTCAACCTGATCGGCACCGCCGTCAACGAACAGTGGCTGTCGCTGCCGCTGGTGCATCTGCACTGGTATGAGAAAGAGGTGCGCCCGGGCCGCAAGGTCGGCCACCTCAATCTGAACGACCCGAGCGCCGCCGATCTGCATCAGGCGCTGCAGGCGCTGGCGCCGCTGCTGCCGGGCGAATACCAAAGCGGGCTGGCCTGGGCACAGCAGAAGCTGGCTTAACGATTTACACCGCCGAAAAGAAGAAGGTTCAGCCCAGGCTGAGCCTTTTTTATTGCCGCAAAGATCAACGCGAGCCGATATTACGCAACGGTTTGCCGGCCATCAGATTGCGCTCAATGTGTTCCAGTGAAATATTTTTGGTTTCCGGGATCAGCGCCAGCGTGATGAAAACAAACAGCACGTTAAGCCCCGCGTAAACCCAAAAGGTGTGAGCGCTGCCCAACGAATTCAGCATGGTCAGGAACGTCGCCCCCACGATCATATTGGCTATCCAGTTAGTGGCGGTGGAACAGGTGATGCCGAAATCGCGGCCTTTCAATGGCTGGATCTCTGAGCACAGCACCCAAATCAGCGGGCCGGCGCTCATGGCAAAGCCGACGATAAACATCAGCAGCATGACGATGGCGAAATATTGCTCCGCCGCCGAGTTCATGCCGATGTTCATCATGGTGCCCAGCGCCCCCATGCCGACGGCCATCACGATAAACCCAAGGATCAAAGTGGGCTTGCGGCCCCAGCGGTCAACCAGCCCAATAGCGATAAAGGTGGCCAGCACGTTGACCAGACCGACGATCACCGTGCCCCACATCTGCTGTTCCGTACTGGCGAAGCCCGCCAGACCGAAAATCTTCGGCGCGTAATACATGGTGACGTTCATCCCGGTAAACTGCTGCATCACCTGAAGAAGAATGCCAAGGAAAACCGCGCGGCGGAAATTTTTATTGCCTTTGAACAACGCCCAACCGCTTTGCTTCAGTTTGAGGCTTTCACGAATTTCATTCAGCTCATACTGCGCCTGGGCACTGCTGTCGCGCAGCTTCTCCAACACCTGACGCGCTTGCTCATGGCGATTACGCGAGGCCAACCACCGCGGGCTGTCAGGCAAAAAGAACACGCCGACCAACAACAGCCCGGCCGGGATGGTGATGACGCCCAACATCCAGCGCCAGGCGCCGGTATAGCTGAATGCCGTATCAGACAGGTAAGCGGCCAGAATGCCGATGGTGATCATCAATTGATACATCGAGATCATGCTGCCGCGGATTTTCTCCGGCGCGATTTCAGAAAGATAAATCGGCGCGGTATAAGAAGCGATCCCCACCGCCAATCCCAGCAGAATACGTGAAACGATCAACACCTCCACGTTGGGAGCGAACGCAGAACACAGCGATCCCGCCACGAAGAGGATTGCGCCGATCATCAAACTGTATTTGCGCCCCAGCCGGAAGTTCATCCAGCCGCTGCCGATGGCGCCGACGGCGGCGCCAAACATCATTGAGCTGACCACCCACTCCTGCTGAGAGCTGGTGATCTGAAAAGTATCGGTAATAAACGGCAGGGCGCCGGCGATCACGCCGATATCAAGACCGAACAGCAGGCCGGCCAAGGCGGCTAAAAAACAGACGAAAAAAGTCATGCCGACATGAGTCGGGCTTTTCTCCGCCGGTGTCACTTTGACGGTATCGCTCATACAGCCTCCAGGAGAAAACGGTCATCAGTGTGCGACATGATAGGAGGCAATGCGTCGGAGATAAGTGAGTGCGATCACATTAGTGAAAACGGTTACATTCCATTAAATCTTTTTAGGCCGTTTTTTATGGCGGATGAATTCACTTAATACATGCGTAACCCTCTAAATCAATGCGTAAAACAGGCGAAGTCAGCCAACTATCCGCTACACCGATGACCAATGGCAAAGGTATCGATATGACATAAATGTAATCGATTTCACAATGAATGGGCATGAAGAGGAATTGCGCCAGTGACGCGCGAAAGAAAATCGGCAGGCCCGGCCACGCTTGGCGGCAACGGGCCTGCGATCGCCAGATCAGCCATCATAACTGCGGAACAGCGCCCGGCCGCGCAGCAAGCGCACGCCCAGCCAGCCGCCGCACAGCGACAGCAGCAGCGCGCTGGCCAGCGGCAGCGCCCACCACAGCACCGGCGTCGGCGTCCACGGGAAGTCGAACACCCGGCTTTGCAGCAGCCACAGCGCCGCCTCGGCCCCCACCGCCGCCGCGATGCCCGCCACCAGCCCCAGTAGGGCAAACTCGCACCACAGCGTGCGGCGCAGCAGCCGTTTACCGGCGCCCAGCGTGCGATAGACCACCAGCTCCTGCCGCCGCTGACGCATGCCGACCTGCACCTGCGCCAGCAGCAGCAGGCCGCCGCACAGCACCACCAGCACCACCATCACCTCCAGCGCGCGGCTGACCTGTTGCAGCACGCCGCCGACCTGTTTCAGGATCGCGCCGATGTCCAGCAGGCTGAGCGTTGGGAACTGGCGGTTGAGCTGGGTCAACATCCGGCCATCGCCGTCGTAGCGGAAGCTGGTGAGCCAGGTCTGCGGCTGGCCGTCCAGCGCGCCCGGCGGGAAGATAAAGTAAAAGTTCGGCTTCAGGCTTTCCCAATCCACCTGGCGCAGGCTGGTGACTTTGGCGCTGAACGCCTGGGTATCGCCGCTGAAGGTCAGCGTGTCGCCCAGCTTGATCTTCAGCCGCCCGGCGATGCCTTCATCCATCGAGACTTCGCCGCTTTTCGGCGGCCAATTGCCCGCCACCAACGGATTGTGATCCGGCAGCTCGGCCAGCCAGGTCAGGTTCAGCTCACGGTTCACCGCCTCGCCGCCCGGATCGTCCTCATGCACCCGTTCGGTCGCCACCTGCTGGTTTATCTCGGTCAGGCGCACCCGGACGATCGGGTAATAGGTTTCCGGTTTGATCTGGTGCTGCTGCAGGAAGGTTTTCACCTGCGGCACCTGCGCCTCGGTCATGTTGAGCAGGAAATAGTTCGGGCTGTCCGGCGGCAGCTGTTGCTGCCAGCGTTCGAGCAGATCGCCGCGCAGCACCAACAGCAGCGCCAACAGCATGAACGACAGCGAGAACGCCGCCAACTGGCTGATGGTCACCCACGGCTGATGCAGCAGGCGGTTGACCGCCAGCCGCAGCGCCAGACTCTTGAGCGTGATGCGGCGCAACAGCAGCAGGCTGCCCCACCCTATACCGCCCAGCAGCAGCGCCAGCACCGCCATGCCCGCCAGGATCGCCCACAGCAACGTGCTGGCTCCCATCAGCAACACCAACAACGCGACCACGATCGCCGCCGTCACCGGCAGGAAGTAGCGCAGCGGCCAGACGTTGGCTGCCACATCGCGACGCAGCACCCGCAGCGGCTGGGTGGCCAGCAACTGGCGATACGGCCGCAACCCGACCAGCAGCGAAATCAGCACCAGCGCACCGAGCGCCCACAGCCACGGCCAGACGCCGGCGGCGGGCAACGCGGCCGGCAACACCGGCTTCAGCAGGCGAATCAACAGCGCCTCGAACGCCAGCCCGATCGCCCCGCCGCACACCGCCGCCAGCGCCATCACCGCCAGCCACTGGCCGACGATCAATTTGCGCAGCGCGCCGCGCCCGGCGCCAAGGGTTTTCAGCACCGCGATCAGATCGTAGCGGCTGCGGCAATAGTGGCTCATCGCCACCGCCACGGCGGCGATCGACAACAGCAGCGTCAGCAGGGCCGACAACAGCAGGAACTGTTGGGAGCGCTGCAGCGACTTGCCCAGCGCGCTGCCGGATTCCTGCAGCCCGAACCAGCGCTGATCCGGCGTCAACTGCGGCGTCAGCCGTTCTTCGTAACGCTGAATATCCGGCTCGGCGCCGGCGAACATGTAGCGGTAGGTCAGGCGGCTGCCCGGCTGCACCGCGCCGGTCTTATCGACGTCCGCCAGGTTGATCATGATGCGCGGCGCGGTCTGGAATGGATTGAAACCGACGTCCGGCTCCTGAATGATTTCACCGGCGATGCGCAGCGTGGTGTCGCCGACCTCCAGCGAATCCCCCACTTTCACGTTCAGCAGCGCCAGCAAACGCGGCGCCACCAGCACGCTGCCCGGTTCGGGCTGGATGTTGGCCGGGCGCGTTTCCAGCTTGCCGTACAGCGGATAGGCCAAATCGGTGGCTTTCACGTCCGCCAGCTGCGGCCGATCGCCGGCATAGGTCATGGTGGTGAACGACAGCTGACGGCTCACCTTCAGCCCTTGTTGCTGCGCGTCCAGCAGCCAGCCTTCCGGCACCGGATGCGCGCTGCGCAGCACCCGATCGCCGGCGATAAAATCGCGGCTCTGCTGGCTGAGCCCTTTGTCCATGCGATCGCTGATGCTGCCCAGCGCCAGCACGCAGGCGACGGAGAGCGTCAGCGCCAGCCACACGATCAGCAGCGACGGCGAGCGCCATTCGCGCCAGAACCAGCGCCAGATCATGCTTCCTCCCACAGCTTGCCTTCGCGCAGCCGCAGCCGCCGCTGGCAGCGCGCCGCCAGGGTTTCGTCATGGGTCACCAGGATCAGGGTGGTGTCAAAATCGCGGTTGAGGGAAAACAGCAGGTCGGCGATGCGATCGCCGGTCTGACGATCGAGGTTGCCGGTCGGTTCATCGGCGAACAGCACCCGCGGTCGGCCGCTGAAGGCGCGCGCCAGCGCCACGCGCTGCTGCTCGCCGCCGGACAGCTGCGCCGGCAGGTGATCGAGCCGTTTCCCCAGCCCCAACTGCTCGAGCAGCTGCACCGCCTGCTCGCGGCTCTGTCTGTCGCTCTCGCCGCGCAACAGCGCCGGCAGTTGCACGTTCTCCAGCGCGTTCAGCGTCGGCACCAGCATGAACGACTGAAACACGAAGCCGACATTCCTGGCGCGCAGCGCGGCGCGCCCCTCTTCGTCCAGCGCGGTCAGCGACTCGCCGAGCAAGCGCACCTCGCCTTCGCTGCCGTCATCCAGCCCGGCCAAAATGCCCAGCAAGGTCGATTTCCCCGATCCGGATTCGCCGATCAGGGCGATCGTCTGCGCGGGTTTGACAAGCAGCTCGACTCCGGTAAGGATGGTGAGCTGATGCTCACCCTGACCAACGTGTTTACTAAGATGATGAACTTCAAGAACGTTTTCCGCTGGCATCTTCCCTTCCTTTTGCTGTTGGGATTATTCAGTTTACGCGCTGCCGCCGCCGATACCTTGTTGATTTTAGGCGACAGTTTAAGCGCCGGTTACCGCCTGCCGATCGAGCGGGCGTGGCCGACGCTGTTGGCCGAACAGTGGCAGAAAAAACCGGGTGCGCCGCAGCTGGTCAACGCCAGCATCAGCGGCGACACCGCCGCGCAGGGGCTGGCGCGTCTGCCCGCGCTGCTGAAACAGCATCAGCCGCGCTGGGTGCTGATCGAGCTGGGCGCCAACGACGGCCTGCGCGGCTTCCCGGCGCAGGACGTACAGCGCGATCTCGGCCAAATCATCACGTTGGTGCAGCAGGCCGGCGCGCAGCCGCTGCTGATGCAGATCCGCATCCCGCCGAACTACGGCCGCCGCTATACTGAAGCGTTCGGCGCCGTCTACCCGGCACTGGCCAAGCAGTTCAACATTCCGCTGCTGCCGTTCTATATGGAACAGGTGGTGGTGAAGCCGGAATGGATGCAGGATGACGGATTGCACCCCAATGGGGACGCCCAGCCGTTTATCGCCACCTGGATGGCGGAGCGCCTGGAGCCTCTAGTAAAGCATGAGTCTCACTAAATTAGGGTCGTACACTAGGTAAAGTTATGCAAAAAGCGGTATTGATAACCGGCTGTTCCAGCGGGATTGGCTTGATTGCGGCGCAGGATCTGCGCAACCGCGGCTACCGGGTGCTGGCCGCCTGCCGCAAGCCGCAGGACGTGGAAAACATGCGCCAGCTCGGGCTGGAAGGCATCGAGCTGGATCTGGACGACAGCGCCAGCGTCGAGCGCGCCGCCGCCGAGGTGATCGCGCTGACCGACGGCCGGCTGTACGGTCTGTTCAATAACGGCGGTTTCGGCGTTTACGGCCCGCTCAGCCGCATTTCGCGCAGCCAGCTGGAACGGCAGTTTGCCACCAACCTGTTCGGTACCCACCAACTGACCCAGCTGTTGTTGCCCGCGATGTTGCCGCACGGCGAAGGGCGCATTATTCAGACCAGCTCGGTGATGGGCCTGGTCTCCAGCGCCGGGCGCGGCGCCTACGCCGCCAGCAAGTTCGCGCTGGAAGCCTGGTCGGACGCGCTGCGCATGGAGCTGCACGGCAGCGGCATTCAGGTCAGCCTGATCGAACCGGGGCCGATCTCCACCCACTTTAGCCAGAACGTCAACCAGGCGCAGAGCGACAAACCGGTGCACAATCCCGGCATCGCCAAGCGCCTGACGCTGCCGCCGGAGGCCATTCTGCCCAAACTGCGCCACGCGCTGGAAAGCCCGCGCGCCAAACTGCGCTATCCGGTCACCCTGCTGGCGCACGCGATGAGCGTGCTGCGCCGCATTTTGCCGGGCCGCTGTCTGGATTGGCTGCTGCGCAGCAACGCTTAATTCGCCCGACGGGGTTGAAGAATGGCGGCGCGCCCCCATCTACACCCCATGGCTCCGCACGATCAGAGAGAAAAAAGATGCTAGCTCAAGCTGTTGTTGATATTAACGAAACTAACCTGCACCAGACGCTGGAACAATCGATGTCCACACCGGTGCTGTTCTACTTCTGGTCCGAGCGCAGCCAACACTGCCTGCAGCTCACGCCGGTGCTGGACAAGCTGGCGGCGGAATACGCCGGTCAGTTCATTCTGGCCAAGGTGGACTGCGACGCCGAACAGATGATCGCCTCGCAATTCGGGCTGCGTTCCATTCCGACGGTCTACCTGTTCAAAGACGGTCAGCCGGTCGACGGCTTCCAGGGCCCGCAGCCGGAAGAAGCGATCCGCGATTTGCTGCAGCGTTTCCTGCCGAAGGAAGAAGATCTGAAACTGGCACAGGCGCAGGAGCTGCTGGCCGCCGGCAACGCCGCCGAAGCGCTGCCGCTGCTGAAAGACGCCTGGCAGAGCAGCCAACAGCGCAGCGACATCGGCCTGACGCTGGCCGAAACTCAGATCGCGCTCAGCCGCAGCGAAGACGCTGAAGCGGTGCTGGCGACCATCCCGCTGCAGGATCGCGATACCCGCTATCAAGGTCTGGTGGCGCAGATTGAATTGTTGAAGCAGGCGGCGGACACGCCGGAAATCCAACAGCTGCAACAGCAGGTGCAGCAGCAGCCGGACAACGTCGAACTGGCGGTGCAGCTGGCGCTGCAACTGCATCAGGTCGGGCGTAACGAAGAAGCGCTGGAACTGCTGATGGGGCATCTGAAGAAAGATCTGGCCGCCGCCAACGGCAGCGCGCGCAAAACCCTGATGGACATTCTGGCCGCGCTCGGCACCGGAGACGCGCTGGCCGCTAAATATCGCCGCCAGCTGTACTCCCTGCTGTACTGATATCCGTCATACTTGAAGCTGCATCCAGGCGGCAAATGTGAGAAGCCCTGGGAGCTTAGATAACTAAGCGACCAGGGCTCGAACGTGCAGCCAGCTTGAAATATGACGGGGATTAGCGATAGACCCGCACCCCGCCCTCCACGCCCGCCGGGCTGAACAACACCTGCCACAGCTGAATGTTGCGCGAACGGAACGCGCCGGCGCAGGCGTTCAGGTAATAGGTGAACATGCGTTCGAAGCGCTCGGAATAACCGCCCATCAGATCCGGCCACGCCCGTTTGAAATTCTCCAGCCAGGCCATCAGCGTGCGATCGTAATCAGCGCCAAAGTTGTGCCAATCCTCCATCACGAAACGCCCTTCGCTGGCCTCGGCGATATGCCGCACCGAAGGCAGGCAGCCGTTGGGGAAGATGTATTTGTCTATCCAGGCGTCAACGTTGAGATCGGTCTGATTGGAACCGATGGTGTGCAGCAGGAACAGACCGTCGGGCTTCAGGTTGCGCGCCGCGACGCTGAAGTAGGTCTCATAGTTTTTCGGCCCGACGTGCTCGAACATGCCGACCGACACGATGCGATCAAACTGACGATCCAGATCGCGGTAATCCTGCAGCAAGATCTCGACGTCCAGCCCGGCGCAGCGTTCCTGCGCCAGCTTCTGCTGCTCGGCCGAAATGGTCACGCCGTGCACCGAGACGCCGTAGTTTTGCGCCGCAAACTGCGCCAATCCGCCCCAGCCGCAGCCGATATCCAGCAGCGTCATGCCCGGTTTCAACTGCAGTTTTTCGCAGATCATCCTGAGCTTGGCCTGCTGCGCCTGCTCCAGCGTCTGCGCCTCTTTCCAGTAACCGCAGGAGTATTGCATATAAGGATCGAGCATCGCCCGGAACAGGTCGTTGCCGATGTCGTAGTGTTCTTTGCCCACCTGCCAGGCACGCTTGCGCGATTGGCGATTGAACAGCCGGGCATAGGCGATGCGCGCGATGTCGCTCAGGCTTTTCGGCAGCCGTTCATCGACGCCGGCCTGCAGAATGCGGGTGAACAGCATGTCCAGCCGTTCGCACTCCCACCAGCCGTCCATATAGCTTTCGCCGAAGCCGAGCGAGCCTTCCTGCAAAATGCGTTTGAACAGCGCCGGGTTATGCACCCGGATATCCCAGGCGCGCGGGCCGTTGATGGCGACGCCGGCTTCCGCCAACATCTCCTCCACAATGCGATACCAGCGATCGTTCTTCTGGGCGAGTTCATCAACACTGAGCGAATCCATAACAATCCTTGGCCGAAATGTCATTTCAAAAAGCATAGTCGCAAATGAAAATGACAAATTTTTGACGGTAAACACGGGGGTGTTTTTACTCTAGCCAAGGCGAGCAACATCATGAAATGAATAAAAATTATTGAAATCATGCCATTTAGGCATACTTATTTTTCAGCTGTGCCACACTTGTCGTGACAACACTCTGTTCCAGACGCGGGATCCACCGCTCGCGGGTTGCGTCAGCGCCCTGGATTAAGTCGCGGTATCAGTAGGCATTTTTCCGGCGCTGTCGTAATATCTGTTTACATATGTCTGACAGGAGGTTTGCATGCTTACTTTTATTCCCATCGTGATCGTCGTCGCGCTGATTGTGGTGTTCGCCGGCGTCAAAATTGTGCCGCAGGGGTTCCAATGGACGGTAGAACGCTTCGGCCGCTACACCAAAACGCTGATGCCGGGCCTGAACCTGGTGGTGCCGTTCATGGACCGCATCGGCCGCAAAATCAACATGATGGAGCAGGTGCTGGACATCCCTTCCCAAGAGGTGATTTCCCGCGATAACGCCAACGTCGCCATCGACGCGGTGTGCTTTATCCAGGTGGTCGATCCGGCGCGCGCCGCCTACGAGGTCAGCAACCTCGAACAGGCGATCGTCAACCTGACCATGACCAACTTCCGCACCGTGCTCGGCTCGATGGAGCTGGACGAAATGCTGTCGCAGCGCGACAGCATCAACAGCCGCCTGTTGCACATCGTCGATGAAGCGACCAACCCTTGGGGGGTGAAAATCACCCGTATCGAGATCCGCGACGTGCGGCCGCCGGCGGAACTGATCGCCTCGATGAACGCCCAGATGAAGGCCGAGCGCACTAAGCGCGCCGACATCCTGGAGGCGGAAGGGGTGCGTCAGGCGGCCATTCTGCGCGCCGAAGGGGAGAAACAATCGCAGATCCTGAAGGCCGAGGGCGAACGCCAGTCGGCGTTCCTGCAGGCGGAAGCGCGTGAACGCGCCGCCGAGGCCGAGGCGCGCGCCACCCAGCTGGTGTCCGACGCCATCGCCAGCGGCAACATTCAGGCGGTGAACTACTTCGTGGCGCAGAAATACACCGACGCGCTGCAGAAGATCGGTTCCTCCAACAACAGCAAGGTGGTGATGATGCCGCTGGACGCCAGCAGCCTGCTCGGCTCGATCGGCGGCATTACCGAACTGCTGAAAGAAAGCAAAGGCAAATAATCATGCTCGAACTGATCGCGGCGAATCCGCTGTGGTTCTGGCTCTCCCTCGGGGGCGTGTTGCTGGCGGCGGAAATGCTCGGCGCCGGCGGCTACCTGCTGTGGAGCGGCGTGGCGGCGCTGTTGGTCGGCGCCTTGATCTGGCTGCTGCCACCGCTTTCCTGGGAATGGCAAGGCGTGATCTTCGCCGTCCTGACCGTCGTCGTCGCCTATCTGTGGTGGTACTGGCTGCGTCGCCGCCCGGCGGCCGCATCCGGCGGTTCGCCGGTGCTCAACCAGCGCAACCGTCAGCTGATCGGCACCCGCGCCACGCTGACGGAGCCGATGCACAACGGCATGGGGCGCATCAATATCGGCGACAGCAGCTGGCGCGCGCAGGCGGCGGAAGATCTGCCCGCCGGCACCGAAGTGGAAGTGGTGGCGGTGGAAGGGGTCACGCTGGTGATCCGTGCCATCAGCCGTTAATTAGAACGACAACACCCCGCCAGGTTATTGATGATGGGGCACTCCGCCCCCTCGTCGCCCGGGCATTGTTCCGCCAGCGTCAACAGGCGCTGGCGCATGTTCCCCAGCTCGCTGATGTGCTTTTCGATCTCCGCCACCTTCTGCAGCGTGCGCGCCTTCACGTCGGCGCTGTGGCGGGCCGGATCGTTGAACAACGCTACCAGTTCGCGGCACTCGTCCAGGTTGAAGCCCACCTGCCGCGCCTGACGCAGCAGCGTCAGCTCGTCGACATGCTTGGCGGAATAGTGGCGGTAACCGTTGTCGCTGCGGATCGGGGCGGTAATCAACGCTTTCTCTTCGTAAAAACGAATCGTCTTGCTGGTTAAACCGGTTTTTTTCGCGACGTCGCTAATATTCATTTTCCCTCCTTGACCTTACCCTTGCTGGAAGGTTTAAGCTCCATTCTTAGTGAAAACAGGTCAGGCGGTCAACCTTTAAACACCGCCTCTACGCAAGGAGTTCAATCATGTCACACACCACTATGCTGGCATTGCAGGGGTTGTCCTGCATGAACTGCGCGCAGCGGGTGAAAAAAGCCCTGGAAAGCCGCAGCGATGTCGAACAGGCGGAGGTTAACGTCCATTACGCCAAAGTGACCGGCGAAGCGCCGGACAGCGCATTGATCGACAGCGTGATCGCCGCCGGCTATCAGGCAGAAGTCGCGCCGCGCGCCGACACCGAATTACAGCTGAGCGGCCTGAGCTGCATGCACTGCGTCGGCAGCACCCGCAAGGCGCTGGAAGCGGTGCCGGGGGTGTTCGCCGCCGACGTCGAGATCGACAACGCGAAAGTGTACGGCGATGCCGATCCGCAGGCGCTGATCGCCGCGGTGGAACATGCCGGTTATCACGCCAGCGTGGCGGGCGCCGTCGTCCCAAAAACTGAGCCGTTGACTGACGCAACACCTTCGTTGCCGGACGTTCAGCCAGCGGCGCAGCCTTCTCTTCCGGCAACCGACAGCGCGGACGACAGCGTACAGCTGCTGCTCAGCGGCATGACCTGCGCCAGCTGCGTCAATAAGGTGCAGCAGGCGCTGCAAAGCGTTCCCGGCGTGGAGCACGCGCGCGTCAACCTGGCGGAGCGCAGCGCGCTGGTGACCGGCGCTGCCGATGCGCAGGCGCTGGTGGCGGCGGTGGAAAAAGCCGGCTACGGCGCCGAGATGATTCAGGACGAAACCGAACGCCGCGAACGTCAGCAACAGACCGCACGCGCCAACATGAAGCGCTTTAGCTGGCAGGCGGCGCTGGGGCTGGCATTGGGTATCCCACTGATGGCCTGGGGGCTGTTCGGCGGCAGCATGACGCTGACGCCGGAAACCCAGCGCCCCTGGCTGCTGGTCGGCGTCATTACCCTGGCGGTGATGGTGTTCGCCGGCGGGCACTTCTACCGCAACGCCTGGCGCGCATTGATGAACGGCAGCGCCACCATGGATACCCTGGTGGCGCTCGGCACCGGCGCCGCCTGGCTCTATTCGATCGCCGTCAACATTTGGCCCGATTTCTTCCCGATGGAGGCGCGTCACCTCTATTACGAGGCCAGCGCGATGATCATCGGTTTGATCAACCTCGGCCATGCGCTGGAACAGCGCGCCCGCCAGCGTTCTTCGCAGGCGCTGGAGCGGCTGCTCGATCTGACGCCGCCCACCGCGCGGCTGGTGACTGACGACGGCGAGCGCGATATTCCGCTGGCGGAGGTGCAGCTCGGCATGACGCTGCGGCTGACCACCGGCGATCGCGTGCCGGTCGACGGTGAAATCGTGCAGGGCGAAGTCTGGCTCGATGAAGCGATGCTGACCGGCGAAGCGGTGCCGCAGCAAAAAGGCCCCGGCGACACGGTGCATGCCGGGACGGTAGTCGACGACGGCAGCGTGCTGTTCCGCGCCGCCGCCATCGGCAGCCAAACCACGCTGGCGCGCATCATCAAACTGGTGCGTCAAGCGCAGAGCAGTAAGCCGGCGATTGGCCAACTGGCCGACCGCGTCTCGGCGGTGTTCGTGCCGGCGGTGGTGGCGATCGCCCTGTTCAGCGCGGCGGTGTGGTACTTCTTTGGTCCGCAGCCGCAGCTGGTCTATACGCTGGTGATCGCCACCACGGTGCTGATCATCGCCTGCCCATGTGCGTTAGGATTGGCGACGCCGATGTCGATCATCTCCGGCGTGGGCCGCGCGGCGGAATTCGGCGTGCTGGTGCGCGACGCCGACGCCCTGCAGCAGGCCAGCCAGTTGGACACCCTGGTGTTCGATAAAACCGGCACCCTGACGGAAGGGAAACCGCAGGTGGTGGAGATCCTGACCTTCAATCAGGTCAGCGAACAGCAGGCGCTCGGCTGGGCCGCCGCGCTGGAACAAGGCTCCAACCACCCGCTGGCGCGCGCCATCATGGAACGCGCCGCCGGGCAAACGCTGCCGCAGGTGGCGCAGTTCCGCACCCTGCGCGGCGCCGGCGTCAGCGGGGAGATCGACGGCGTGCAGGTGCTGCTGGGCAACGCCGCGCTGCTGAAACAACATCAGGTCGCGGCCGACGAACTGGAGGCGCCGATGCGTGCCCAGGCCGAACGCGGCGTGACGCCGGTGCTGCTGGCCGTTGACGGTAAACCGGCTGCGCTGTTCGCCATTCGCGATCCGCTGCGCGAGGACAGCGTAGCGGCGCTGCAGCGCCTGCACCAGCAGGGATATCAGCTGGTGATGCTGACCGGCGACAACCCGGTGACCGCCAACGCCATCGCCAAAGAGGCCGGTATCGATCGGGTGATTGCCGGCGTGCTGCCGGACGGCAAAGCGGCGGCGATCAAACAGCTGCAGGCGCAGGGCCAACGCGTGGCAATGGTCGGCGACGGCATCAACGACGCCCCGGCGCTGGCGCAGGCCGACGTGGGCATCGCGATGGGCGGCGGCAGCGACATCGCCATCGAGACCGCCGCCATCACCCTGATGCGTCACAGCCTGCACGGGGTGGCGGATGCGGTGGAACTGTCGAAGGCCACGCTGCGCAACATGAAGCAGAACCTGTTCGGCGCCTTTATCTACAATACGCTGGGCATTCCGATCGCCGCCGGCGTGCTCTATCCGCTGACCGGCACGCTGCTCAGCCCGGTGGTGGCGGGCGCGGCGATGGCGCTGTCGTCCATTACCGTGGTCAGCAACGCCAACCGGCTGCTGCGTTTTAAACCCAGGAAGTAAGCTCCGGGGCGCCGTCAAGGCGCCCCGCTGTTTTCCGGGCTTCCCTGCGCGGCGGATAGCGTTTAGCATGAATGACGATTTTCCCTCGCCTTGCACGCGAAAACGCGCACCCGTTATTCAGGAGCCACGCCGTATGGGTCAACTGTTACGCCGCCTCGCCGCCTTTCTCGGCCTGATCTCGCCCAAAAGTTACGCTTATCCGGCGCTGGACATCACTCTGCCGGGCGAGCGTCGGCTCCATCTGGTGGGCAGCATCCATATGGGCACCGTCGATATGGCGCCGCTGCCGCCCCGGCTGGCCGCCCGGCTGCAACAGGCCGACGCGCTGATCGTCGAAGCCGATATCACCGGCACCGCCTCCCCTTTCGACCACGCAGAGCAACAGCCCGAACTGGAACAGCGCCTGTCCGCCGAAGAATATCAACAGCTGCTGGCGCTGTGCCACGAACTGGGCGCCGATCCGCACGCCTTCGCCACCCTGCCCGGCTGGCAGGTGGCGCTGATGATGCAGGCGCGGCAGGCTCAGCGTCTGGGGCTGCGCGCAGAGTACGGCGTAGATTATCAGCTGCTGCAGGCCGCCAGAGCGCAGGACAAACCGGTGATCGAACTCGAGGGGGCACAGCAGCAGTTGGCGATGCTGGAACAGCTGCCGGAAGGCGGCATCGCGCTGCTGCGCGATACGCTGGAGCATTGGCATACCAACGCGCGGCTGCTGCAAACCATGGTGAGCTGGTGGCTGGACGCCAAACCGCGCGGCACGCTGGACACGCTGCCGGCCACCTTCAGCGCCGGGCTTTACGACGTGCTGATGCATCAACGCAATCGCGACTGGCGGCGTCAGCTGGAGGCGCTGCCGGCCGGAGACTATGTGGTGGCGGTTGGCGCATTGCACCTGTATGGCGAGGATAACCTGCCGGCGATGCTGCAGCCGCAGGGGTAAAAAAGTGGCCAATATCGCTATTGGCCAGTCAAAGAGGAATTTCTTGTATTCTAGTTATACGCATAGCAACCGTGTTAACGGTTACAGTAAACAGGGTAGCAACCCGGTGAATATCTTGGCAACCCGCTTTATGTAACAGCCGCTCAGGTTGCCGGGCTGGTTGGATTTTTGTATTTTTAAGGCTGGTTATCACCCTTTCCCCGCCGGGGACATTTTGGACAACACATCATGACGCCCGCAGTCGTTCTGCTTGAGAAACAAAAGGTCGCCTTCACCCTCCATCCTTATCACCACGACAGCGACGAAACCAACTTCGGCGATGAGGCGGTGAGAAAGCTGGGGCTGGATGCCGATCGGGTTTACAAAACCTTGCTGGTGGCGCTGAACGGCGACGCCAAACACCTGGCGGTGGCGGTCACGCCGGTCGCAACCCAGTTGGATCTGAAAAAGGTTGCCCGCGCCCTCGGCGCCAAAAAGGCCGAGATGGCCGATCCGCAGCTGGCGCAGCGCGTCACCGGGTATCTGGTGGGCGGCATCAGCCCGCTGGGGCAGAAAAAACGGCTGCCGACGGTGATCGACAGCCCGGCGCAAGCGTTCGCTACCATTTACGTTTCCGGCGGCAAACGCGGGCTGGATATTGAGCTGGCCGCCGCCGATCTGTGCCGCCTGCTGGCCGGCAGCTTCGCCGACATCGCCAAACGCGACTGACGCCGCGTACTCAGCGGCACACCACCGTGGCGTCACAGGCCGCCAGCGTTTCCACCAGGCGGTCCTCCAGCGCCTTCACCTGCGCGCCGGGCACCAGATAGTTATTGCTGATGATGGCGAACGCCAGCGGCCGCCCGGTCGCCGAATCGACATAGCCGCTGAGCGACGATACGCCGGTCATGGAACCGCTCTTGGCGTGAGCGCGCCCCGCCGCCGCGCTTTTCACCATGCGGTTACGCAGCGTGCCGCCCACCAGCAACCCCGGCTCGCCCGCAACGGGCAAGGCGCGATACCAGTCGGCGAACCACGGCTGTTTTCTGGCCGCCAGCAGCAGCGTCGTCAGCTGTTGCGGCGTGATCTGGTTCATGCGCGACAGCCCTGAACCGTCCACCTGGCGATACGCGTCGGCCGCGATGCCCTGGCTTTGCACAAATCCGTTTATCGCCTGAAGGCCGGCGGCCCAATCCCCTTTGTCCTGCGTCTTGCGGCCCATCGCCTTGGTCAATATCTCGCCGTAGCCGTTATTGGACACTTTCAGGAAGGTAACGACCAGGCGGGAGAGCGGCGGCGAGGTTTTTTTCGCCAGCAGCTGTGCGCCGGCCGGCGTCACGCCCTCTTCAGCGTTGCCGCGCAGGGTGATGCCGTGCGCGCGCAGAGCATGTTGCAATAAAGCGCCGACGACGAGGGCCGGTTGATCGACGGTAATCAATCGCGAGCTGGCCTCCGCCTGCGCGGCGATGGTGCCGCTGACCACGATCCGGTTGCTGCCCGGCCGGCGCTCGTACGTCAGCGCGGTGTCACTGCCGGTGGTGGTGCGATTGACCAGCGTCACCGCGTCATTGGCGGGATAGAAGCTCGCCCGTCCCGGCGCGCCGGCGCGAGCGCCCGGCCGCACATCCACCTGCACCACGTTGATATCGCCGCCGGGGGTAAAGGCGTAGTTCAGCGCCGAGATCGGCGCTGCGAAGGCGAAGGGTTCATCGTCCCAGCTCCAGCCGGCACCGAATGGCGTTTGATCGAAGGCGCCGGCGTCCAGCAACAACCGCCCCTGTATATGACGGATGCCGCGCTGCGCCAGCGCCGCGGCGAAGGTGTCGAGATCGTCCGGATGCAGCGTCGGATCGCCGCTGCCCTGCAGATAGAGATCTCCCCGCAACGTGTCGCCGCGCTGCTCGCCGGTGGTCAGCAGCCGGGTTTCAAACCGGTAATCCGCCCCCAGCACGCCGAACGCCGCCAGAGAAGTGAAGACCTTCATGTTGGAAGCCGGCGCCAAACGCTGCTCCGCGTGCGCCTGATACAGCACCTTGCCGCTGTCGGCATCGCGCACCATCACGCCGTTCGACGCCCCGACCAACGCCTTGTCTTGGCCGAGGGCCGCCAGCGCCTGGCTGAGGGTTTGTCCATGACGTTCGCCGGATGACGAACACCCCGCCAGCGCCACGATGGCGGGCAGCAGCCAGCCTGCGGTTTTCAACATGTCATCTTCCTGTTTGCGTTATCAAAACCAAATTGTCGCTCAGGCTATCATTGGAAGGCGGCGACGTCCTGTTTTCCATTCACTGAACAACGATTTTTGCCTATTGATATTATAAAACAAGCAATAATAAGAATTGCTAAACAATCCAGGCAATAAAGTTTGAATATGAACTATATTATGTGAAACAACCTTTAATATAATGTTAATGTTTTTAATGTGTCGTGTTGACAATAAACAAAGCCAAAGCTATCGTTACTCCCCATTAAAACTCACAACCTATTATTAATAACAATTTACTTATATGAATTTTAAAATGTGATCTCACTCACTGACTTCCATAGGGAATAACACGCCATGTCTGCAAATACAGGGCCCGATGGCCATCAAGTTATTTTTGATGGCGCGGGCATCGGTGACTTTTGTCCTGAAACGTCGCTGCTTGAAAACTTTGAAAGATTAAATATCGACATTCCCAACCTATGCCGAAAGGGGAGGTGCGGCTGTTGCAAATTACTTCTAATCAGCGGAAATATACGCCATGAAAAACAGAGTGCCTTATGCGAAGAGGAGTTAGAAGAGAATATTATTCTGGCCTGCTGCGCCTATTCACAATCGGATATTGAAATAGAACTCTATTAATAAGGATTAACCGATGAGCCTCATTGAAACCACGTTGAAAAAATGGGATCGCGCCGCGATTGTCCGCTCCCGCCCGCGTCGCCTTCTCAACGAACAGGACAGCCAATCAACCCTTTTCTTCCCCCTCGAACGTCTGCCGCTGTGCCTCCATCCGCGCGTTGCCGCGCTCGGTGAACAAGCATTGCGCTATATTCAGGTACAAACCCTCTACCATTACCTGAATGGCATCGCCAACATCGAGTTGGATATCATCAATGATTCCAGTTACAAGCTCTACAAAAACGCAGTCGGCGTAGACTTTCCGCTTGAAATGCGCTTAGACGCGCTGACCGTGGTCGTGGATGAGTCCTATCACGCCCTGGTGGCGCTGGATCTGATCAATCAGGTAGAGCAGATGACGTCCATTGCGCCGCTGCCGATGCCAAAAGATACCGAGGCCTCCTATGCCCTGGCGCAATCGTTGGCAATGGGCGACGAACGGCTGCGCGAGCTGCTGCGACTGGTTTGCGTGTCCCTGTCGGAGCAGGCGCTGACGACCGATCTGATCGATGTGATCAACAACGAAGATATCTTCCCGACTTTCTATCTGGTGATGAAAGATCACGTTGCGGATGAAGGCCGCCATGCCCGCTTCTCACAGCAGGTGCTGAGCCATATCTGGCGCCACAGCGACGCGGTCACCAAGCAAGCGTTGCAACAACCGATTTTGGCTTTCCTGGAAGGCTACGCAACCGACGCTATCGCCAAAGATTTCAGCGCCTGCATGTTGCGCCAACTCGGACTGACAGAAGCGGAAATTATCGACATCATCGCAGACACTTATCCAGCAACGCATGTTAAACCGTGGGAAACCAATAATATCGTCACGGAGCAAATGTTGGTGGCGCTGAATAAATCGGGCATTCTGGCTGATTTGCCTATCGCCGATGCGCTGCATGCAAAAATCTAATTAACCGGTATAAAAATCCAGCACCTTTGATATTCCGCAAGGGAAACCATTATTCTCAGGAAGCAAAAATGGAATTACTTCATATTGGCTATTTCGGCGACAGCGCCTGCGGTAAATTATTAACCGACGAAATCCAGGAATACGGCCATCAGGTTAGCTTTATCAGTCTCGAACACCGCCCAACCGAAAAGCTCGACCTTATTATCACCACTGAAAATAACGCTGAAACAATACGACGACTGCAACAGCAGGGAAAAAATCTGCTGACGCTCGCAACCAATAAAAAAAATATTAACGACATTGACACCCTGCAAAACCAAGAACACTTCTCTCTGTACTTTAGCTCCGCCGGCCAGGCCGCTTATCTGTGCGATGCGCTGTCGGATATGGCCGCTGACGCCCAACTTCCCCTGCTGCAGGAAAGGCTTGTCGACATTGTGGTCGAGCTGTCGCGTGGCGGTATACCGCCGGTACAAGAACTTCCCTACCGCTTGGCGCGTAAATACTATGCCGAATCACCGACGCGCATGCGCGAATTGACCGCATTGCTGATGGAACGTCTTGGCGATCAGATGCAGGGACGTTGCGGCAGCGATCTCTGCCATCTCACCTGGCAACCCGGCGCCGACTTCCATACGGTGCCGGTAGCGGACATCACGTCCCCCGCGCAGCTGCAACATTTCTTCTTTAATGAAACCGGCGCGCTCAAACAGGGACGCTATGCCCAGCCACGAGTGATGGTCGACGTCGCGGCTTGCGGTGACGGCACTCAGCTTACCCTGTATGGCGACGACATGCGTTTCAACGCGTTCACCGACTATCTTGACGCGCTATTGGCAGATCCGGCCGATCCCATCGCCGCGCCCATTGTTACTCAACCTCACACGTTACATCGCCTGAGCCAATTCAACGCAACCGACGATGCCGAGCTCCTGGCGCACGACGTCATCGCTTTGTTCCGCCACGCCGCCGCCGCTCATCCGCAACAGGCCGCGCTGCATGCCGATGGCCAGACATACAGCTATGGAGAAATCGATCGCGCCTCGGATCAGTTTGCCTGTTGGCTGCTTGAACACAGCGGCGCCGCCAGTTCGGTCGTCGCCGTCTCGATGGACAAGTCAGCGACGCTGCTGATCGTGCTGTTGGGGATACTGAAAAGCAATAAAACCTATGTACTGCTCGACCCGCAGGCGCCAGCGGCGCGCAATCAAAGCATTCTTGACGACGTACAGCCCGCGCTGATTTTGGCCGACTCGCCGTTGCACTCCGGCGACGCGCCATGCATTGCGCCATCAAGCATTGATTACCGTTCGCTGAACATCCATGCGGAGCAACTCCCTCAATCGCGAGACGCTCTGGCCTACGTCTGCTATACCTCCGGGACGACAGGCAAGCCCAAAGGCGTCATGATCGGGCGTGAAGGCCTGAGCAACGTGGCGCAAAACCACCGCGATTTCATTGGACTGGCGCAAGGCAGCCGCGTGCTGGCCATCGCCTCGCTGGGTTTCGACGCCTTCGGCTGGGACGTCTATGGCGCGTTGGTCAGCGGCGCGACGCTTTATCTGGCGCCTTCGGAGCTGCATACCGATGTCGGCGCGCTGCACGACTATCTGACTCAACACGATATCGGCCATATCACTATTACACCGGCAATTCTGGAATTGTTGCCCCGCGAAATGTGGCCGGGGCTGCGGACGATGATCGTCATGGGAGACGCCCCGCCTGCGGACGTCGTTGCCTGGTGGGCCGAACGCACCCGATTGTGCAACGGTTACGGGCCGACCGAGGCTTCCATTGCCACTTCGCTGTGCGAGTATCGTCCCGGCGTTCCCTGGAACTGCATTGGCAAACCGCTGAGAAACTACCGTTGCCACATCCTTGATCCCCACCATAATCCACTGCCGGTCGGTTTTGAGGGCGAACTGTGCATCGCCGGCAGCGGCCTGGCGCACGGTTACCTGCATCAAGAGGCGCTGAGCGCAGAGAAGTTCATTACCTGTCGGCTACCGTATATGGCGGCCGAAGAGCGTCTTTATCGAACCGGCGACATCGCCAAATGGGACGAACAGGGCAACATTATTTTCGTCGGCCGCCGCGATCACCAGGTGAAGATACGCGGAGTGCGCATCGAGATGGGAGAAGTGGAAAGCGCCGTCCGCAGTCACCCACTGGTTGAAAGCGCCTGCGTGGTCGCTCGCAGCCAGCCCTCGGGCAAAATTCTCGCCGCCTTCGTGCAACCCGTTTCGCCTGAGCTGACGATCGACGCGCTGCGTCACGCGTTGGTCACGCAGCTCCACCCCGCCGCGATCCCCAGCGTTTTTATTTTCTTGCCGGCGCTGCCGCTGACCATCAATGGCAAGATCGCCCGTCAACAGTTGGAAAACTGGCCGTTGGATGAGCGCAATGAGCGCTTGACGCCGCCGGAAACCGAAACGGAGGCTATTCTCGAGCGCATCGTGGCCAACGCCATCGGCTGTCCGCAAGCCGACGTCACACAGGAGTTCATCAACCTGGGTGCGCACTCGCTGACCATGAGCAAAATCGTCGCGCTCGTCGCACGCGATCTTTGCTGCCACCTGAGCATCGCCGATCTGTTCCGCCACAATACGGTGCGCAAATTGGCCGAATATATCGAGAATAAGGCCGTTGCCGCGGAGCGCGCCATCGCGATCTGCGACGAACGCCGCGCGCCGCTCAGCCCGCAGCAGAACCTGCTCTGGTACCTGAGCGCATTGAATCCTGACGACTGCAGTTACAACCTGCCGCTGGCGGTAGACATCCAGGGCCCGCTTGATCTGGGGCGCTTTGAGCAGGCGATCAATTTTATTTATGAAAAACATGAAAGCCTGCGCACTCGTTTCACCGAAACCGACGGTGTCGCCTATCAGTTGGCAGAACCACATACCCCGATTCGCCTTGCCGATCACTGGGTGGAAGGCCAAACGCTGTCGGCAGAAAAGTGGGTGCGCCAACTGTGTGCCACGCCTTTCGACATCACCGCTCGCCCGCCGCTGGTGCTTCGGCTGGTCCAGTATCATCAGCAGCACCATGTTTTGATTTGGGTAAAACACAACATTATTACCGATGCCTGGAGCGAACAACTGATCCTTAACGATCTGTGGCAGCGCTATAACGAGCTCGACAATCACAACGGCTTCGACGCACCGCAACCGCAGATTCAAACTATCGACATCGTCAATAGCGGCATCGCGTCACCCGCGCCGGCGGATGTTGCTTATTGGCAACAGCAGCTGCAAGGCTGCCGCGAACTGGACTTCCCGCTGGATAAACCGCGCCCGCTAATGCCGACGCACGCCGGAGAGCGCATCCATTATCAGCTGCAGCCCGACGTCGCCGATCTGCTGGCGTCACGGGGCAAAGCGCTGGGCGCCACGCCTTTCGCCTTGCTCTGCACGGCATTAAGTTTGCTGCTCAGCCGTTATACTCAGCAGCAGGATATCGTCATCGGCACCGCCATCGCAGCGCGGGACAACCTGGATCAGGCGCAAGTCAGCGGCTTCCATGTCAATACCGTTCCGCTGCGTATCCAACTGGGCGAACAGGACACCCTCGCCGGGCTGATCGGTAACATGATGGAAACCTGCATCGGCGCCTATCAGCATCAGCAGCTCTCGTTCGACCGGATCTTGCACCAGATCGAATACGAGCGGATGTCGAACAAAAATCCGTTATTCCAAATCATGGCGATCCTGCAGAACGCCGGCGACGTATGCCAACAAAACCTGCGCGATTGCACGCTGCATCGCTTGCCGCTTTCATCGGGCTTCTCGATGTTCGATATGACCTGGAACTTCAGTGTGGAACAAGGCGCCGTCGCCATCGAACTCGATTACGCCAGCGAACTGTTTTATCCCGCCAGCATGCAGATGCTGTTGGACAACTATCAGCAAACGCTGCAACAACTGCTCACCCTGCCGGCCAATACGGCGCAGCATGCCCTTAACCCGCTATGCGAACGGGAACAAGATTGGCTGCAACAGTTGGCCGTCAACGCGGACGCAGGCTCACGTGACTCGCTGCTGGTGCAAATTGGCCGGTTGGCACATACCCAGCCTGACAGCCTCGCCGTCAGCTGCGAACGGCATCAGTACAGCTACCGTCAGCTGTGGGCGCAGTCTGAACGCGTCGCGCATGCCTTGCTGCGCATCGACAGCCGGCCTTTCTCGGTGGGCGTCATGATGGAGAAAAGTTGCCACGTCGCCGTGCTCCTGCTCGGCGTGCTGAGAGCCGGCAAACACTACGTGCCGATTGACGTACACTACCCGGCCGACCGCGTGAGCTACATGATCGAGAACGCGCAAGCCCGGTTGCTGGTGACCGATGGTGAGCCAGAGCAAGGTTGGGCCAGTCCCGCCGTCGGTTTCGACTCGCTGGTTTCTCATCCTGCAGCGGCCGACGCGTTGCCGATCCCAGCCGACGATACGCTGGCCTATATCATGTACACCTCAGGCTCAACCGGTAACCCCAAAGGGGTGATGATCACGCATGGCAACCTGAACAATTTCACCAACGACTTCGTCGGGCGGCTGGCGCTGAGCGCGCGCGATAAGGTGCTCAGCCTGACCAGCATCAGTTTCGATATTTTTGGGTTGGAACTGTTCTGCTCGCTGGCCGGCGGCGCGCACGTCACGCTGTGTCCACGAGAAACCGCCATGGATCCGGTCAAGCTGTATCACTTTATCGAGCGACAGCAGCCCAGCGTGATTCAAGCGACACCTACCGTCTGGAGTACCATCGTCCACCACCTGCCGGCGGCGAGCCAACGCCCCCTGACCGTGCTATGCGGCGGCGAGAAAATGCCGGCGGCCCTGTTGACGCAATTGCGACGCATCGCGACACGGGTGCTGCAGGTGTATGGCCCGACGGAAACCACCATCTGGTCGACCTGCGCCGATCTGACTCACGAAGGCGCAAGCGACTGTATCGGCACGCCGATCCAGGCGACTGAGGTTCTGGTCATGGATCAGGCCGGCAACCCGCTGCCAAGCGGCGCATTGGGTGAGCTGTGGCTGGGCGGCGCAGGGGTATCGCCGGGGTATTGGCGCAACCCGACGCTGAGCGATAAGGTCTTTCTACGGCGTCAGGCGTTCGGCGCCGAGCGCTATATGTACCGCACCGGCGACATTGTGCGTTTTAATCGACAGGGGCAGCTGGAGTATCTCGGCCGGAACGATCACCAGGTCAAAATTCGCGGTCACCGCATCGAGTTGAGCGAAATCGATCTCAGTTTATCGTCTCTCGACAATATCGAGCGATCGCTCAGTTTAATTGTCGGTGAAGACCAGCAAGCCCGCATCGTCAGCTACCTGCAGTTAACGCCGGGAGCAGAGCTGAATGAAAAAGCGGTGCGCGCGGCGCTGAAAGCCCGTTTGCCGAATATCATGATCCCGTCCGGTTTTGTGGTGCTGTCGGCCTTCCCGCTCACCAACAACAACAAAATCGACATTCGTCGGTTACCGGCACCGGAAATCCGCTATTCGGCTTCGGAAGCGGACTACACGCCTGCGGCCAACGAGGCGGAAAGCGCCATGCAGCATATCTGGCAACAAGTCTTGTCACAGACGCAGATCAGCGTCTGCGACAGCTTCTTCAGCCTGGGTGGAAATTCACTGCAGATCCCGCAGCTGCTGCACGCCATTCGTCAACAGATGGGCGTCTCGCTGACTATCCGCGAATTCATCATGCACAGTCAGATCCGCGAACTCACCGCGCTGGCCTTGAGCAAAACTGCCGAGGCCGCCGATGAAACGCATTGAGGTGTACCACCAAGGGCGTTGTCATCACCTTGACCACCGAGAGCCGCTGCGGCTCTCGGCCAGGCTGGACTTCGCCGATAACCCAACCAACCTTTATGGCGTGGCTCCCGCCGACTCGGCGCCGCTGAGTTACGGCGATACCGTCGCCAGCGTGCGTCATGGCGGGGTCTGCAACGCCGAGCGCATCAGCCTGGTGCCGCACTGCCACGGCACACACACCGAATGCATCGGCCATATTCTTCCTGAAACGCACAACGTGGCGGATTTGCCGCTTGAACCGTTCATCGCCGCCACCCTGATTCGCGTCAGGCCGCAGCGAGCGGACGCAACTGCAGAGAGCTATAACGCCAGCGCTGCCTGTGAAGATTGGCTGATTACCCGGGCGGCACTCGATGACGCGTTGGCGCCGTTGTCGGGCGACTACCTGCAGGCTTTGGTGATAGCAACCGAGGCGCCGAGCGATTTCCGCGCCGCGGCCTGCGCCCCCTACTTCAGCCATCAAGCCCTGGCGCGCATCGTCGAACTCGGTGTCCAGCATCTGTTGGTGGATATTCCATCAATCGACCGGCTATACGACGGCGGACGCATGGACAACCATCGCCGTTTTTGGGGGCTTGAGGCCCCCGACAGGCCGCAAACAGGGCGCAAATACGCCTCCGTGACCGAGCTGATTCAGGTTCCCGCGCAGGCCACGGCGGGACACTATTTTCTGACCCTTCAACTGCCGGATCTGAGCGGGGATGCCCTTCCCAGCCGGCCCATCTTATTTTCGTTTTCTACAGGGAAAGTGACATCATGAATTACGCCAGCTATCTGCAGCTAAACCAGCTGCTGTCGCTGCAACAGCCAGCCTCGCCGTCTGCGGAACACCGCAATGAAAATTTGTTTATCATCACTCATCAAACCTACGAGCTCTGGTTCAAGCAGCTGATCGATGAGCTTCATCTGGCGATCGCGCAGATCGAAGAAGGAGATATACCGGCGGCGATCGAAACGATGACGCGTGTCAATGCCATTACTCAAACCGTGGTGAATCAGATCGCCGTGATTTGCACGCTGAAGTTTCACGAATTCCAGCGTTTTCGCAGCTATCTCGGCACCGCCAGCGGTTTTCAATCCTACCAGTTCGCCGGTATAGAAGCGCTACTCGGCAAGGAAAATCCGAAGAAACTACAGCAGTATCAAGGTGATGAAGAGGTACAACGCCGACTGGCGGCTATCATCCAACCGGTTTCCCTATGGCAGGCAATACGCGGCCATCTGATGCGTCTCAATGACCAGCCCAATCAGGTGGCACAAGGCTTCGACGACATCATCAGGCAATCGCTGACACGTTCGAGCTGCGAGTCGCTGCTGCTCAATCAATTGCTGGATTTGGATTCACTGCTGCAGGAGTGGCGTTACCGCCATGTGAAACTGGTGGAACGTACTATCGGGCAGCGGAAAGGTACCGGCGGTTCATCGGGTTCGGATTATCTGAAATCTACGCTGTTCACGCCGATCTTCGATGAATTGTGGAACGCCATCAACTGAATGCGTTCCTTAACGCCAAGGAGGCTCAGGCTTCCTTGGCCCCCTGAAAATACGGATTTCGCCATGCATTGCACCCACTTCCCCAACGCCCCACGCAGCTTGAAACCGCTGACGCCGGGACGCCAGGGCAGCCTGCGGCTGATCGCTTTTCCCCACGCCGGCGCCGGCGCCACTGCCTTTCAGGGGTGGAGCCCCTCGTTGCATCAGGACATCGAACTCTATGCCGTGCAATACCCCGGTCGAGAGGAGCGGGCGAACGAAGCGCCGCTCTGCCACCCCCAATCACTCATCAATCAACTGATCCCAGCACTGCAGCCACTGCAGGATAAACCGCTGATCTTTTTCGGCCACAGTCTTGGCGGACGGGTTGCGCTGGCGTTAGCGACGGCGCTGCCTCAGCCGCCGCTGCAGTTGATCATTTCCGCCAGTTCATCGCCCTTCCTGGCGCGCCACAGTTCGTTGCTGAGAATGCCGCGTGCCGCTTTGTTGAACGCGCTATGTGCCGGTGAGGGTCTGGATGCGTCGCTCATCGGCGACAGCGCGCTGCTCGATTACTATCTGCCGCTGATCCGTGCCGATCTGATGCTGTCCAGCCAATTGCTTTTCCCTGCGCAACCGGGTTACCGCGCCCCGCTGGCGATGTTTTATGGTGAAAACGACGAGTTGATCGATCGGCAGGATTTGCTCGACTGGCGCCGGATCGCGCAAGGCGACTTTCAGCAGCGCACTTTTGCCGGCGGGCATATGTATATCACCACTCAGCGCGACGCCGTGATAGCCGGCATTCACCAGTTGCTGGCAGGCCACCTGAGTGAACCGGCCAGCATATAGCCGTCAGGCGTTTTCACTCTCAAGCATCGCCAAACGACGCTCGTTGTGCACCACCCGCCACGCCAACAGCAGCACGCAGAGGCTGCAGAGCGACAGCACGGCGCCCAGGTGCTGCGACAGCCCCGCCAACACCAAGCCACCGCCGAGCATCAGGTAATACATCAGGCCAAGGATGGCGCCGGCGGTGCCCATGCAGTCTTTATAATGGCGCAGCGCGCGCGCCAGAATATTGGGAATGGCGATACCGTACGCCATCACCACCAGCATCATCGGCAGAACGAACCACAAGCTCCCTTCCAGCAGCAGTACCAGCAGGCCGCCGGTCAGCGATAATCCGCAGGCCAGCATCAACAGCGCGGGGAACAGCCAGTGCTTGCCGATCAAAAACTTGTTGATCGCCGCGCCGATGCCCACCCCGGCCGCCAACACCAAACCGGTATAACCGAACCACTGTGCCGGCAGCGCCAACGCCGAGAAGTGGAATGGCGCCAGCTGGTAATAGCTGAACATGCAAATATTGAACAACGCCACCAACAGCGCGCTGAGCCAAATATCCCCGTCCTTGACCATCCGTCCCAGCGTGCCGAAAAATGAATTCTTCACCACCTGTTGCGGACGCGTCTCCGGCAGTTGCCAACCGGCATAGCCCAGCAACAGCGCCGCCAACAGCGCCAAACCGCCGAACACCCCCTGATAGCCCCAATAGTGAGTCAGCACTGCGCCGCTCAACACGCCAACCGCCGGGCTGATCGCCATGGCGATCCCCATCACCGAGAACACCCGCGCCAATTCATAACCGTCGAAGCGATCGCGAATCGCCGTTTGCGTCCCGACCGAACCGACCGCCGCGCCAAAGGCGGCCAGCACCCGCGCGGCCAGCAGTACGCTGAAGCTGCCGCTGAACAGCGCAACGAGAGAAGCCAGCAGATAGAGCGTCAGCCCGGCCAAAATGGTGGGACGGCGTCCGATGACGTCGCACATCCGTCCCCATACCACCACGCCCAGCGCAAAGGCGAAAAAGTAACAAGAGAGCGTTTGCGCCGCCATTTCCGCACTGACCCGGAAACCGTGCGCAATATGCGTCAATGCAGGGCTGTAGATGGTCTCCACCACCTGGGGAAACATCATCATCGACGTCGCCAACGTCAGCGTCAGTTTACGTTGCATAACAGATCCTGTAGCCAAGAATAGGCTGCACAAGGTAGCATCTGCTCCCCGGTACCGATTACAATATAAAAGACAATAAATTTACAAAATCGGACATAATATGGCGTGGCTTCAGGCGCAGGACAGTTTTAATCCGGATACGCTCGACAACGGCGTGCTCGGGATCGCCGCCGAACTGGCGCAGCACGACTCGGGCACGCATTGGCATGACAGGGGGCAGTTGCTGTTCTGTCAGCAAGGCAGCATGCGTATCACGCTCGACCAAAGCATCTGTATGCTACCGCCGGGCAGAGTGGCCTGGATCCCGCCGCAGGTGGCTCACCGCGTTCAGGTCAACGGCGTCGTCGGTTACCGTTCGCTTTATCTCGACGCCGATCGCTATGCCTGTCTGCCTGCGCAGCTTGCCGTCCTGACGGCCTCACCGCTGCTGCGCGAGGTGTTGGAACGCATCGCTTTCGCCGCCTTCGACACCGACTGGCAGCATGGGCCTCACGCCAATATTCTGGCGGTCTGCCTGGACGAGATCGCCGCCGCGCCGCGCGAACTGACGCTGCTGCCGCTGCCCAGCGACCGCCGCCTGCGCCATCTGGCCAATCTGGACATGCTTCCGCCGCTGCACGAGCTATCGCGCTATAGCGGCGCTTCCGAGAAAACCATCAGCCGGATTTTCCGCCGTGAAACCGGGCTCGGTTATCAACAATGGCGTCAGCAATGGCGCCTGATCAAAGCGATAGAGATGCTGGCCGCAGGGATGAGCCAATCCGACGTCGCCGGTCGGCTGGCGTTTTCCAGCGACAGCGCCTTCGCCACTTTTTTCAAGAATATGGCGGGCTGCCCGCCGAGGGCGTATATGGAGAGAAGGAAGTAAGACGCCGTTTAAAACGGCAACGCTGACAAAAGGCGTTGATGCAGAGGAGAAAAGCGAGGGGGGAACGGCGCCCCCGCGACAAGCGAGAGCGCCGTTCCGCGACGCCTCTAGCGATAGACGATTTCGCCCTTCGGCTCGTAGGCCGCCGCATCCAGCGGCGAGTGTTTCTCGATGTACTGCTTCAGCACTTCGGCATCGATAAAGCCGGTGTTGACGTAGCTCGGCAGCCCGTCCAGCTTCGGATAGCCGTCGCCGCCCAGCGCGTTGAAGTTCAGCGTCGCCATGCGGTATGTTTTATCCGCCTGCAGCGGCTGGCCGTTGATCTTCACCTCGCTGACGCCCTTGCCGTCCGCCACCAGGCTGACGTTGGCGAACTGGGCATAGGCGCCGGAATCCGGCTTCATGTTGGCCACCACCGCCAGATACTGTTCAACCTCGCGGCCTTTCATATCGACATGCACCAGCGTATTGCCGAACGGCTGCACCTTGAGCACGTTCTTGTAGGTGATATCGCCGCTTTCAATCGAATCGCGCACCCCGCCACCGCTCATCACGGCGAAGTCGGCGTCGGCGCGCTCCCTCTGCGCCGCCAGCATCACCCGCGCCAGGTTGGTCTGCACGAAACGCACCTTGCTGCGATCGCCTTCAAGCTTGCCGTTGACGCTGCCGATCTTCACGCCCAGCTGCGCCTTGCCCTTATCCTGGAACGGCGTCAGCAGCTTCATCATGGTCGGATCTTCCGCAATCTGCTGGGTGTAGTACACGCGCTCGCTGGTGCCGTCGGCTTTCTCCACCTTCTTCTTCAGGTTCACCGGGATCAGCTGATAATGCACCAGCTTCAGCTCGCCGTTGCGGAATTCGAAATCGGCGCGCCCGACGTATTTGCCCCACTCGTGCGCCTGCACGATCCAGGTGCCGTTCTGACGATCCGGCGAGCATGGCGTGCCCGGTACGTAATCCGCCTGTTTGCGGTTGTCGCCGGCCATGCACACCGGATCCTGCGAGTGGCCGCCGACGATCATGTCGAGATATCCCGCCGGCAGGCTGCGCGCCATCTCCACGTCGCCCGGCGCGTTAGAGCCATGCTCGCCGTTGTCGTAGTGCCCCATATGGGTGGCGGCGATGATCACGTCCGGCTTCTCGTCCTTGCGCAGTTGCTCCACCACCTGCTTCGCTTCCTGCGCCGGCACGCGGAACTCCATGTCGGTGAAGTACTCCGGATTGCCTATCTTGGCGGTGTCGTCGGTCGTCAGGCCGATCACGGCAATCTTGATACCCTGTTTGTCGAACAAGGCGTAAGGCTTGAACAGGCGCTGGCCTGTGCTTTTCTGGTAGATGTTGGCGGACAAGAGCGGGAAGGTCGCCCACTTCTCCTGCTGGCGCAGCACGCTCAGCGGGTTGTCGAATTCGTGGTTGCCGATCGCCATCGCGTCGTAACCCACCAGGTTCATGCCGCGGAAGTCCGGCTCGGCGTCCTGCAGATCCGATTCCGGCACGCCGGTGTTGATGTCGCCGCCGGACAGCAACAGCAGGCTGCCGCCCTGCGCCGCCACTTCGCGGCGAATGCCGTCCACCAGGGTTTTCTGCGCGCCCAGACCGTATTCACCGTGATCGTTCTGCCAGAAGTGACCGTGATGATCGTTGGTATGCAGAATGGTGATGGCGTAGGTCTTATCCTTTTCCCAGGCACTGGCGGCCCCCGACAGCAGCGTCAGGGATACGGCCAACGCGCATGCGGTGGTTTTCAGCGAAAAACGCATGGCGGATCTCCGTGTATTAAATGGCTTTTATGATGAGGGCGAAATTGTAGCGCGAATTAATGACAGCTGATTTCAATTTTTTGCGATGTGAGTCTGATTATTTCAGATATGGTAAAAATTGAACGCCCTGCCTAAGATGTCATCTCTGTGCTCAACAACTTATCAGGCTAATAATAATATGACCGACAGTAGCCAAAGCGCGATGCCGCCCGCCAAGGGCAGTACGGTAAAGAGGACCGCTTTCTCCATCCTCGGCGCCATCAGCGTGTCTCACCTGCTCAACGATATGATCCAGTCGCTGATCCTGGCGATTTATCCGATCCTGCAAGCCGATTTCCACCTCAGCTTCGTGCAGATCGGTATGATCACCCTGACCTATCAGCTAACGGCTTCCTTGCTGCAACCGCTGATCGGCTATTACACCGATAAACACCCGCAGCCTTACTCACTGCCTATCGGCATGGGCTTTACCCTGTCCGGCCTGCTGCTGCTGTCGGTGGCGAACACCTTCCCGCTGGTGCTGCTGGCAGCGGCGCTGGTGGGCACCGGCTCATCGGTATTCCACCCGGAATCCTCGCGCGTGGCGCGCATGGCCTCCGGCGGACGACACGGCCTGGCGCAGTCGCTGTTCCAGGTCGGCGGCAACTTCGGCAGCTCGCTCGGCCCGCTGCTGGCCGCGCTGATCATCGCGCCTTACGGCAAAGGCAACGTCGCCTGGTTCACGCTGGCGGCGCTGCTGGCGATCGTGGTATTGCTGCAGGTCAGCAAGTGGTACCAACATCAGCATCGGGCGGCGAAAGGGCAGCCGAAAAGCCCCGCAATGCTGAAACCGTTGCCAAAACGTACCGTCGCCTACTCGCTGGGCATTCTGCTGGTGCTGATTTTCTCTAAATACTTCTATCTTGCCAGCATCAGCAGCTATTACACCTTTTATCTGATACATAAGTTCGGCGTTTCGGTGCAGAATGCACAGATTCACCTGTTCGCCTTCCTGTTCGCAGTGGCGGCCGGCACCATTATCGGCGGGCCTCTCGGTGACAAGATAGGGCGCAAATATGTTATTTGGGGCTCCATTCTCGGCGCTGCACCTTTTACCCTTGTTTTACCCTATGCATCCCTGTATTGGACCGGCATTTTGACGGTGATCATCGGGGTTATTCTCGCCTCGGCGTTCTCCGCCATCCTGGTCTATGCGCAGGAGCTGATCCCCGGTAAAGTCGGCATGGTTTCCGGCTTATTCTTCGGTTTTGCTTTCGGTATGGGTGGGTTAGGTGCGGCAGTTCTTGGTTATGTCGCCGATTTGACCAGTATCGAGCTGGTCTACCAAATCTGTGCTTTCCTGCCGCTGATCGGCATTATCACGGCGCTACTGCCCAATATGGAGCATAAAGCGCAATAACCCCGCGAACTGCCCGGATGAAAGTATTTATTCATCCGGGTTATCCTACGGATAAATCAATGTTATTTGGTTTATCTGGCACAAAACTCCCTCATTGCCGCGCCTTAAGCGAAATCCTCTGCTTTTTTACAAAAAAGGCCAAATTAGCCAAGCAAGCCGCGAACAAATGCAATAAACTAAATGTATCTTTTCGTAACTTTGTTGCGTTTCTCCCGTGCCGCGATGCATAGCCAGAAGGAGTATGGATGCATAATTCAACACCGCTCATCACCACCATCGTCGGAGGGTTAGTACTCGCCTTCCTCCTCGGTATGCTGGCGAACCGCCTGCGCATCTCACCCCTGGTGGGATATCTGGCCGCAGGGGTGCTCGCCGGCCCGTTCACCCCCGGTTTCGTCGCCGATACCTCACTGGCGCCGGAACTGGCGGAAATCGGCGTTATCCTGTTGATGTTCGGTGTTGGCCTGCACTTCTCTTTGAAAGACCTCCTCGCAGTAAAATCTATCGCCATACCCGGCGCCGTGGCGCAGATAGCCGTCGCTACCCTGCTCGGCATGGGGCTGTCCAAGCTGCTCGGCTGGGATCTGATCTCCGGCCTGGTGTTCGGCCTCTGTCTCTCCACCGCCAGCACCGTGGTGCTGTTGCGCGCGCTGGAGGAGAGGCAATTGATCGACAGCCAGCGCGGGCAAATCGCCATCGGCTGGCTGATCGTCGAAGATTTGGCGATGGTGCTGACGCTGGTATTACTGCCCGCCTTCGGCAATATGCTGGGCAACGACAACGCCAGCAGCGGCCAGCTGCTGATGGAGCTGGCGCTGACCATCGGTAAGGTCATCGCCTTCATTGCGTTGATGATCGTGGTCGGCCGCCGCCTGGTGCCGTGGATCCTGTCGAAAACCGCCAGCACCGGCTCGCGCGAGCTGTTCACCCTGGCGGTATTGGCGCTGGCGCTCGGCATCGCCTACGGCGCGGTGAAGCTGTTCGACGTCTCCTTCGCGCTGGGCGCCTTCTTCGCCGGCATGGTGCTGAACGAGTCCGAGCTGAGCCACCGCGCGGCGCACGACACCCTGCCGCTGCGCGACGCGTTCGCCGTGCTGTTCTTCGTCTCGGTTGGCATGCTGTTCGATCCGATGATCGTGATTAACGAACCGCTGGCGGTGCTGGCGACGCTGGCGATCATCGTGTTCGGCAAATCCGCCGCCGCGTTCCTGCTGGTGAAAATGTTCGGCCACTCCAAGCGCACCGCGCTGACCATCTCCGCCAGCCTGGCGCAGATCGGCGAGTTCGCCTTTATTCTGGCGGGCCTCGGCATCGCGCTCGGCATGATGTCGGAACACGGGCGCAATCTGGTGCTGGCCGGCGCCATTCTGTCCATCATGCTCAACCCGCTGCTGTTCACCCTGCTGGAGCGCTATCTGGCCAAAACCGAAACCATCGAAGAGCAAATCCTCGAAGAGGCGGTGGAAGAAGAGAAGCAGATCCCGGTGGACATGTGCAACCATGCGCTGGTGGTCGGCTACGGCCGCGTCGGCAGCCTGCTGGGCGGCAAACTGGCCGAGGCGGGCATTCCGCTGGTGGTGATCGAGAACTCCCGCCCGCGGGTGGAAGCGCTGCGCGAACAGGGCATCAAGACGGTGCTGGGCAACGCCGCCAATCCGGAAGTGATGGATCTGGCGCGGCTCGACTGCGCGCGCTGGCTGCTGCTGACCATCCCCAACGGCTATGAGGCCGGCGAGATCGTCGCCTCGGCGCGCGCCAAGCGGCCGAACATCGAGATCATCGCCCGCGCCCACTACGACGACGAAGTGGCCTACATCACCGATCGCGGCGCCAATCAGGTGGTGATGGGCGAACGGGAGATCGCCAACAGCATGCTGAACATCCTGCAGTTGGATACCCTGAGCGAAGAAGAAAAAATGGGGGGCTGCCCGATCTGAGGCACCGCGCACAAAAAAAGGTCCGGCATGCCGGACCTTTTCTTTTTCAGCGGATTAACGCTCCCAATAGGACTCTTCCAGGCTGTCTTCGCGCTCCGGCAGGCCGCGAGTGAGACGCGGCGAATGCTGGTTCAACACCTGGTAGCTGACGCGGTTGGCGTATTTGCACACCTGCGCCAACGAAGAGTATGTCAGGTAACTGCGCACGTGCTTGCTCGAGTTCGGCACGTTGTGGCGGTGATAACCGTTGGCGGCGATATCGTGCAGCAACGCCGACAGCGCGCCGTCGCCGGCGCCGTTGGTGTTCATGATCTTCTCCGGCCCGCCCATATACGGCGCGATGTGCGAGTAAACGCGCAGCGGATGCTCACAGTGTTCGCGACGCATGGCGCGGCTGAACTCGTAGCGGTTGAACTCGGCGATATGCCCCGGCAACAGCGGGTGCTGGGTCTGACGCTTGTTGGCCTCTTCGGTGTAGCCCGCCATATACAGGCCGTTCGGCCCGGCGGTGCACAGCACCAGATCCACCCACTCCAGCGCCATGTCCGAGGCGGTCAGCGGATCGCTCAGCCCGGTCAGCTCCAGCGCTTCGTCTTCGTTCATCGCCAGAATGGTCACATTTTCCTTCAGGAAGTCGCGCCACCACTGCGGGTTGTCGGCGATCACGTACTTGGTGCCCAGGGTCAGCACCACCGGCACATCGTGCTTTTTGGCGTATTCGATCGCCTGCAGGGTAGCCTCCTTTATCGGCTCCCCTTCCTTGCAGCGCACCAGATAAGAGCTCAGCACCAGCGCCGACGCGCCGGCGATCACCTCTTCAGGGATGCTTTCCGGGCGCAGCTGGTTCATCTGGCCGGGGTTGATGGCGAAGGTGCGCTCGCCGCTTTCGCCGATCAGCGTGAAACAGCGGCCGATGGCGCCGTCAACGCCCTGCAGATAGTTAAGATCGGTGCGGCTGGAGGTATTGCACAGATAACGGTAGGCGTAGCTGCCGATTTTCACGTTGCTGCACATCACGCCGAGCAGCACCGAGCGGTCGTCCGCCAGCACCGAATAGTTGTGCATGGTGTTGCCGATGGTGCCGCCGGCGAACTGATGGGTGACCAGGTTGTTTTCATTCAATTCCTGATACAGCGCCTCGGCGACGTCATCTTCGATCACCAGAGAGTGGCCCAGGCTCAGGCCGTAGCGCTGGACAAAAGCGTCGTCCACTTTCGCCTCGATATCCACCAGCGTCTGGTCGATGCCGACGATATACGAGGTGCTGATTTCACTTTCGGGCTGGGCCTGCTGCAGAAGCGGATCGCGGGCGCTCACCGGGAAATAGTGTTTGGACTTGCGTTTACCAGGAAATTTCATGTGATTGGTGGTGGTGGCGGTTTAACAAGCGGAGAATGTTAACACATCCCCGCCCGATCACGATGCACCTAATAGACAGATTATGGATGATTACAGACGCTGCGCCACCAACTGCTGCATCATATCGATATGCGCCTGCTCGTCGTTCAACGCTGAGATGTATTCAAACTTCTCGCCGCCGGCCTTAAGGAAGATCTCGCGGTTCTGCTCTTTAATCTCTTCCAGCGTTTCCAGGCAGTCCGCCGAGAAACCGGGGCAGATCAGCTGAATGTGCTTCACGCCCTGCGCCGGCAGCCCTTTTAGGGTCTCATCGGTATACGGCGTCAGCCAAGGCTCGCGGCCGAAGCGCGATTGGTACGTCATCATCACCCGCTCCGGCGCCAGCGGCAACGCGGCGCTCAGCGCACGCAGCGTATCCTCGCAGCGCTGCGGGTAGTCGTCGCCCAGCCGCGCATAGCGCTTGGGAATGCCGTGGAAAGACAGCACCAGCCGGTCCGGCTGGCCGTGCTCGGCGAACGAGCGCTCCACGCTTTGTTGCAGCGCGGCGATATAGGCCGGGTGTTCGGCGTAATCGCGAATGAAGGCCACCGACGGCAAGCGGCGATAGCCTTTCAGCACCCGCGCCACGCCATCCCATACCGCCGCGCTGGTGGAACAGGAATATTGCGGATAGAGCGGCAGCACCACCAGGTTGGTCACGCCCTGCGCCAGCAGCTTGTCGATGGCTTCCGCCAGGCTCGGCGAGCCGTAGCTCATGCCCAGCTCCACCGGCGTATTCGGCATGCGCGCCGCCAGCGCCCGCTGTTGGCGGCGGCTGTACACCAGCAGCGGCGAACCTTCTTCCATCCACACCGACTGATAGAGTTTCGCCACGCGCGGCGAACGGATCGGCAAGATCGCGCCGTTGAGGATCGGCCACCAGATCAGCGGCGCCGTATCGACCACGCGATCGTCACTGAGGAATTCCTTCAGATAGCGTTTGACCGCCGACGAGGTCGGCGCATCTGGCGTGCCCAGGTTCACCAGCAATACGCCGTGTTTCTCTTGCTTCATCTCAGTTCCCCTCATTTCCTTTCCGGCCGGCATTCCGTTCTGGGTCGGGATGTCAGCAGCCATTAATGCCGGCTATTGTAACGGAAAAGTCCTGCGTCGAAACCGATAACAGCAACAGGCTATGCCTGTGGGCATCTTCCTTGCGCCAGCTGCCATACCGCCGCCACGTTGCGCGCCGTCACCTGCAGATTGCGATCGGCGTCCGCCAGCGCGTCTTCCAGCGTCACGATGCGATCGAGCACCGAAAACGCCGCATCGATGCCGTGCTGATGCACCACCGGATAATCCGGCGCCAGGCTGCCGGCAATGGCGATCACCGGCACGCCGTGACGCTTGGCTACCCGCGCCACGCCGATCGGCGTTTTACCGTGGACAGACTGGCTGTCCAGCCGCCCTTCGCCGGTGATCACCAGATCGGCATCGCGCACCGCCTCATCCAGGCGCAGGGTTTCAGTGACAATCTCGATGCCCGGCCGCAAACGCGCGTTGAGCATGCCGAGCAGCGCCGCCCCCATGCCGCCCGCCGCGCCCGACCCTGGCTGGGCCAGCACGGCGCGGCCGGTTTCCCGTTCCAGCAGTTCGCCGTAGTGATGCAGCGCCGCATCGAGCTGCGCCACCATCTCCGGCGTCGCCCCTTTCTGCGGCCCGAATACCGCCGACGCGCCCTTTGCGCCGCACAGCGGGTTATCCACGTCGCAGGCGGCGGTTACGCTCACCCGCTGCCAACGCGCGTCCAGTCCGGCGAGATCGAGGTGCGCCAGCTGCGCCAGCGCCGCGCCGCCCATTGGCAGCGGGTGACGAGCCTTATCCAGCAATTTAACGCCCAGCGCCTGCATCATTCCGGCGCCGCCGTCGTTGGTGGCGCTACCGCCGATACCGAGAACGATCGCCTTCACGCCGCGATCCAACGCCGCCAGCATCAATTCGCCGGTGCCGTAACTGGTGGTGATGCGCGGATCGCGCCGGTTGGGCGGCGCCAGATGCAGCCCGGAGGCGGCGGCCATTTCAATCACCGCGGTTTCGCCATCGCCCAACAAGCCATAGAACCCCTGCACCGGCTCCCCCAGCGGGCCGGTGACCGTCACCTGAACGATTTCACCGCCGGTGGCCGCCACCATCGACTCCACCGTGCCTTCACCGCCGTCCGCCATCGGCAGCTTCACGTAGTGCGCCTGCGGGTAAATCTGACGGAATCCCCGCTCAATGGCGTCGGCGACGCCGAGCGCGCTCAGGCTCTCTTTGAAAGAATCCGGGGCAATAACCACTTTTTTCAGCGTTTTCATCACTGTTCCTTATCCCGCCAGGTTAAATACGCCAAACATCAGCGCCGAGATTGCCGCGATGGTGAACCCCACCAGCGTTTCATACGGCAACAGTTTGAGCCGCTCGTGCACCGCCATATTGACGCTGCCGCCGGTGGCGTGGAAGAAGCTGCCGTGCGGCAGGTGATCCAGCACCGTGGCGCCCGCATGGATCATCGCCGCGCCGGCCAATCCGCTCACCCCCAGCTCAAGCAGCGTGGAGCTGAACACCCCGGAGGCGACGGCGGTGCCGGCGGTGGTCGAGGCGGTCGCCATCGACATCAGCGCGCCGGACAGCGGCGCCAGCAGCCAGGCCGGCAGCCCGGTGTGCGTCAAACCGGTAATCAAGACATCCTTCAGCGCCGAGTTGGCGATAATGCCCGCCAGCGTGCCGGTGCCGAGCAGCATGATCGCCACCGGCGCCATGCGCGACAGGCCGGAGACCATAAACTGATTGCACTGACGAATGCGCCCCATCAGCAGCGCGCCCGCCAAACCGCCGGCCGGCAGCGCGATCAGCGGATCGACGGCGATACCGGCGATCGGCCGCAGCGACAGCAGCAGGATCGCCACCAGCGGCGCGCTGATCGCCGCAGCGAAGCCCGGCCGCGCCCCTTCGGCATGCTGAGTCAGCTCTTCAGCCATCACCCTGCTACCTTTATCGCTCAGGCGACGCGCCAGCAGATAGGCCACCACCAGGCCGCACAACCCCGGCACGATGCCGGCCATCATCACCGAGGTGAGCGGCACGTGGAAGTTGTCCGCCGCCGCGATGGTGTTCGGGTTGGGCGACATCACGTTGCCGGCCTTGCCGCCGCCGATCATCGCCAGCAGGATCGCCGCACGAGAAATGCCGGCCTTTTGGGCGATCGACAGCGCGATCGGCGCGACGGTGATCACCGCCACGTCGATAAACACCCCCACCGCCGTCAGGATCAGTGTAGCCACCGCCAGCGCCAGCAGCGCGCGGGTTTCCCCCACCTTGCGTACGATAGTTTCGGCGATGGTGTGCGCCGCGCCGGATTCGATCAGCACCCCGGCCAATACCCCCGCCGCCAGAATGCGCATCACGGCGTTGGTGATGCCCTGCGCCCCGCCGATCATCAGCGTCACGGTCTGCACCAGATCGGCGCCGCCGCACAGCCCGCCCGCCAGCGCGCCGGCAATCATGCCGTAAGCCGGTGGAACCTTGCGTAGAATCAGGACGATGGCGACGGCTAACGCCACCAGCGCCCCCAGAGTGGATACGGTTGTCATTGTTGTTTTCTCCGTGGTTGATGTGCAGGCCAACATATCCCGCGCGCCCGGCGTTGGCCTGAGGGGAAACAACAAAAAATCGCCGAAGGAACGGCGCGGAATTTGTGGGTTGGCACAACTCAGTCGTGCATCAGCATGCCGATATACAACCGCAGAGAGTCAGTTAATTGATTGATTTTCATACCGGTTATGGCTTCGATGCGCTGCAGGCGATAGCGCAGGGTATTGACGTGAATATGCAGCTGCGCGGCGGCCTGCGTCTGATCACAATTCTGCGAAAAATAGTGGCGCAGCGTGGCGCGCAGCACGCCTTTTTCATCCTGTTCCTCCAGCGTCCGCCAGGGGCGCCCCAGCTCTTGCGCTCGCCAGTCCTCCCCGAGATCGCACAGCAGCGACGGCAGCGGATAGTCGTGGTAGAACAGCGTGGCGTGGCGCAATTTCAGGCGCTGCGCCATCGCCTGGGTGGCGCGCGCGGTCAGGCTGGAGCGGTAGGCGCTTTGCGGATCGTCGTAGAAACCGCCGACGATCCGCCGCACCCGAACGCGGTGCTTGAGCTGGTTTTGCAGACGCTGCGCCTGTTGGCGCTCCAGCTTCAGGCTCCACTCGCCTTGCGCCATGCTGGCCGGGCGCAGCAGGGTCATTTCATTGAAGCCGGTAATGGCGATCAACGCATCGCGCTGGGTGGCCTCCAGCTCAGCCAGCAGTTCGCGCAGCAGGTGCGGCTGCGCCTCTTGCAGCTCGACGATCCACACGATGCGCGCCTGGCGCAGATCCAATCCCAGATACGCCGCCATCGCTTCCAGCGACGCCGTGTTCGGCTGCGGCTGCAACAGCTGGTTCGCCAGCTCTTCCCGGTAGCGTTTTTCCCACTGGTGCTGATCCAGCAGCGCCGCCTGCTCCACCATCATCTCCGCCGCCATTTTGACCAACTCGGCGTAGGCGCGCACCTCGGCCGGCTCGCCGGAAATGCCGATCACTCCCACCCGCTGATTGCGAAAGCTGAACGGCAGGTTGATGCCGGGCCGCACGCCCTTCAGGTGTTCGGCGGTGGCGCGGTCGATTTCCACCACCCGATTCTCCGCCAGCGCCAGCACCGCGCCTTCATGACGCTGGAACAGACGCTGCGGGTTGCCGGAGGCGATGATCACGCCGTTGCTGTCCATCACGTTGACGGAATGGCTGATGATGCCCATCGCCCGCTGGACGATCTGGCGCGCGGTGGCTTCCGCCAGAAGTTTGGTCTGTCTGAGCATGCCGGCTCCCTGCTGAGGATGAAAACGCAGGCTTGTTATACGCCATTTGGCGCGGGCGATTAACGGTCACGGCCGCAACAAGCCGCCGCGATCACAATTTAACGGGAAAACGGCAAAAAAAAACGCCGGGCCACAGGCCCGGCGTCATGCACAGCCAGCTTGCTATCAACCGAGGATAGTCGCCAGCTCTGCGCTCACTTCGGCCACCTTGCGGGTGCCGTCGATTTTGCGGTATTGGGTGTTGCCCGCTGCCGCTTCTTTGCTGTAGTAAGAGATCAGCGGCGCGGTCATCTGATGGTATTCCACCAGGCGCTTGCGCACGGTCTCTTCCTGATCGTCCTTGCGCGTGGTCAGCTCTTCGCCGGTCACGTCGTCTTTGCCTTCCACCTGCGGCGGATTGAACTTCACGTGGTATACGCGGCCGGACGGCGCGTGCACGCGGCGGCCAACGATGCGGTCAACGATCAGCTCGTCCGGCACGTCGAACTCCAGCACGAAGTCAACGTTGATGCCGGCTTCTTTCATCGCGTCAGCCTGCGGAATGGTGCGCGGGAAGCCGTCCAACAGGAAGCCCTTGCGGCAATCTTCCTGAGCGATGCGCTCTTTGACCAGCGCGATCACCAGCTCATCGGTCACCAGCTTGCCGGCGTCCATGATCTCTTTCGCCTGCTTGCCCAGTTCACTGCCGGCCTTCACGGCTGCGCGCAACATATCACCGGTGGAGATTTGCGGAATGCCGTATTTCTCCATGATGAATTGAGCCTGAGTACCTTTACCAGCGCCCGGAGCGCCCAGCAGAATGATACGCATTGCGTAAATCCCCTTGCTATGTAGTTTTTATAAAATTGCGAAAACGCTCAACGATACCATTTCAGGGGGGGCAGGCTCAAGGCGCGCGAAGGAAATCGATTGCGGAACATGCAAAAATTCAAGCGAACAAAAGAGGGGAAAATGCAGGGAAAAACCGGAAATGCGCCCCTAACGGTGCCGTTAAGGGCGCATATAATCAACTTCAGGCGGACAGCAACTTGTTCATGCGGCGGATGAACAGGTTCGGATCCTCCAGCGTGCCGCGTTCAGCCAACAGCGCCTGATCCAAAAGCAGGTCGATCCACTCGGCGAAATGTTCGTTATCGCCCACGTCGGATGCGCGTTTGACCAACGCATGCTCAGGATTAAGCTCGAAAATGTACTTCACTTCCGGCGCCTGCTGGCCCGCAGCGGCGAACAGCTTGGCCATCTGGGTGCTCATCTCATCGGCGTCGGTCACCACGATCGCCGGCGTATCGGTCAGGCGGTGCGTCAGACGCACATCCTTCACGCGGTCGCCCAGCAGGGTTTTCACGCGTTCGATGAACGGTTCCAGCTGCTTCTCGGCCGCCTTCTGCTCTTCGGTTTCATCCGCCAGTTTATCCAGCGTTTCATCCGCCTTGCTGACCGACTGGAACGGCTTGCCGTCGAACTCGGTCAGGTAGCTCATCATCCACTCGTCAATGCGATCGGACAACAGCAGCACTTCGATGCCTTTCTTGCGGAACAGCTCCAGATGCGGGCTGCTCTTGGCGGCGGCGTAGCTGTCGGCGGTGATGTAGTAAATCTTTTCCTGCCCTTCCGCCATGCGGCCGACGTACTCTTCCAGCGTCACGGTCTGCGCCGAGCTGTCGCCGTGGGTGGTCGCGAAGCGCAGCAGTTTGGCGATCGCTTCCTGGTTGCCGTTATCTTCCGCCGGGCCTTCTTTCAGCACCAGACCGAACTGCTGCCAGAATTTCTGGTAGCCTTCGGCGTCGTCTTTGGCCAGCTTATCCAGCATCTGCAGCACGCGCTTGGTCAGCGCGCCGCGCAGGTTCTGCGTCACGCGGCTGTCTTGCAGGATCTCGCGCGATACGTTCAGCGGCAGATCGTTGGAATCGATCAGGCCGCGCACGAAGCGCAGGTAGTTCGGCATGAACTGCTCGGCGTCGTCCATGATGAACACGCGCTGCACGTACAGCTTCAGGCCGTGCTTGTGATCGCGGTTCCACATGTCCCACGGCGCCTGCGCCGGGATATACAGCAGGCTGGTATATTCCTGCTTGCCTTCCACTCGATTGTGGCTCCAGCTCAGCGGATCGGTGAAATCGTGGGCGATGTGCTTGTAGAACTCTTTGTACTCTTCGTCGGTCACGTCAGCCTTGCTGCGGGTCCACAGGGCCTGCGCCTTGTTGATCTTCTCCCAGGTGACGGTGCCGTCTTCTTCGTTCTTGCTTTCGATCTCCACCGGCAAGGCGATGTGATCGGAATATTTGCCGATCACCGAACGCAGGCGCCAGGCGTCGAGGTACTCATCTTCGCCTTCGCGCAGATGCAGGGTGATTTCGGTGCCGCGGGTCTCTTTGGTGATGTCGGCGATGGTGTAGTCGCCTTCACCGGCGGACTCCCAGAACACGCCCTCGTCATCGGCGGCGCCGGCCGCGCGGGTGCGCACGGTCACTTTGTCCGCCACGATGAACGCCGAGTAGAAACCGACGCCGAATTGGCCGATCAGTTGGCTGTCTTTCGCCTGGTCGGAACCGATGGATTCCAGGAACGCTTTGGTGCCCGATTTGGCGATGGTGCCGAGGTTTTCGATCACTTCTTCGCGGCGCATGCCGATGCCGTTGTCGGCGATGGTCAGGGTGCGCTGCTCTTTATCGAAGGACAAACGCACGCGCAGCTCGCCGTCGCCGGCATACAGCTCCGGCGCGGACAGAGCGCGGAAGCGCAGCTTGTCGGCGGCGTCAGAGGCGTTGGAGATCAGCTCGCGCAGAAAAATTTCTTTGTTGGAGTACAGCGAATGGATCATCAAATGAAGCAGCTGTTTTACTTCAGACTGGAACCCGCGGGTTTCTTGACCTTTCATACTCATTGATTACCTCAAAGACAATGGCTACCAAAATCGAACAATGAGGATCAGATGAGGGTCAGGGTCTTGTTTTTCAAGCGGACGGCGGGAAATTTTTGGCAAAAAACAATGGGGCCGGGCGGCCCCATCCGGGAAAACATCAGAACTTGATGGCGTGGCGCCCCGCCAGCGAATGCGACAGCGTGGTGCCGTCGACCATCTCCAGCTCGCCGCCCACCGGCACGCCGTGGGCGATGCGGCTGGCGAGCACGCCATACTGGCCGCACATCTCGGCGATGTAGTTGGCGGTCGCTTCCCCTTCCACCGTCGGGTTGGTGGCGAGGATCACTTCGGTGATGCTTTCCTTTTCCAGCCGTTGCTCCAGGCGATCCAGACCGATATCGCCCGGCCCGATGCCGTCCAGCGGCGACAGATGCCCCATCAGCACAAAGTAGCGCCCGGCGAACTGGCCGGTCTGCTCGATGGCGTGGATATCCGCCGGGCTTTCCACCACGCAAATCTGGCCGTTTTGCTGGCGGCGCGGATTGGCGCAGATGGTGCAGACGTCCTGCTCAGTGAAGGTGCGGCAATCGGCGCAGTGGCCGATCTCCGACATCGCGCGCGTCAACGCCTGCGCCAGGCGCATGCCGCCGCTGCGATCGCGCTGCAGCAGCTGAAACGCCATGCGCTGCGCCGATTTCGGGCCGACGCCCGGCAGGCAGCGCAGCGCCTCCATCAGGGATTCAAGGAGCGGGCTGGTTTGCATCAGAACGGCATCTTGAAGCCAGGCGGCAACTGCATGCCGCTGGAGACGGAGGCCATTTTCTCTTTCTGGGTCTCTTCGATGCGGCGCGCGGCGTCGTTAAACGCAGCGGCGATCAGATCTTCCAGCATCTCTTTGTCGTCTTCCATCAGGCTTGGATCGATTTCCACGCGGCGGCAGTTGTGCGCGCCATTGATGGTGACTTTCACCAGGCCGGCGCCAGATTCGCCGGTCACTTCCAATTTGGCGACTTCTTCCTGCATCTGCTGCATTTTTTCTTGCATTTGCTGGGCTTGCTTCATCAGGTTGCCCAGACCGCCTTTACCAAACATAGTCGTCTCTCGTCGCTAGGGCCGCGCACATCGCGCAGCGTTTAAAGGGGGCGAATACTCTCTTCATCCAGATCCGCGTCGAAGAATCGGCGTAGCGTCTGAATGTTGGTATCCGCTTCGATGGACTGGCGCGCCTGCGCCAGCTTTTCCTCATAGATGGCTTGTCGCCATTCCAGCGGGGTGCGCTCCGCCGGATTATCGTCCTCCACTACGGTCAGCTCGATCGGGCTGCCGTACAGCTCACCGAGCGCGTCGGCCAGCGTCTTCTGCGCCGAAGGCGAATTCAGATGGCGCTGCGAAGACCGCAGATGGAGGCTAATCTTGCCCGGCTCCGGCTGCTGCTTGAAGGCGTTCAACGCCAGCTGCTGCACCAGTTTCGGGATCTTCAGCTTATCGATTTCCGCCGCCCAGGCGTCGCGCTCCAGCGACTCCACCACCAGCTTGGCGGCCAGCTCCGGCGTTTTCTCGTGTTCCAACGCCGTGCGCAGCGCTTTCGGCGTCGCCAGCGGTTCCGGCGCCGCCTCGGGCTCGGTCTGCGCGCGCCAACGATAGGCTTCCGGTTTCGCCGGTTTTTCCGGCACCTTCTTCTCCGCCAGGCGCTGCTGGCTGCGCTCGGTCACGGAAGCCAAACGCCCCAGCGCCGAGTTTGCCGGCCGCGCTATTCCTGGCGCCGCCGGCTCATTCTTTTTTGGTGTGGATGCTCCCTGCTGCCGTTGCAGCTGGGACCGCGCTTTCAACAGCTGGGCGGTGGCATCCGGTAAAGGGGTCGATGATTGTCGCTGCGGCGCGGCCGGCTGCCCTAGCGGCGGCGGCGCGTCCTGAAACTGCGGCGGCTGTGGCGATGCGGCCTGCTGCGGCTGCGCCATCGGCGCCGGCGCGGTCTGCACCAACGCCACCGGCTCCGGGATCACCGCTTTCGGGTGAAACGCCAGCGCGCGCAGCAGGGTCATCTCAACCCCCATGCGGCGATCCGGCGCATAGGCCAGCTCTTTGCGGCCCACCAACAGCGTCTGATAATAGAGTTGCACATCGGCCGGCGGCAGGGTGCGCGCCAGCTCACGCAGCCGTTGTTCCACGGCGGCGTAGTGGTTGTCGAGCATCGAAGGCAGCAGTTGCACCATCGCAATGCGGTGCAGCAACGCCAGCGTCTCCACCAGCAGGTTTTCCCAATCCACGCCGCGCGAAGCGGCCTGCGCGACCTGCGCCATCACCTTTTCACCGTCGGCGCTGACCAGCGCTTCGAGGATCGCCAGCGGCTGCTCGTCATCGAGCGTGCCGAGCATCTGGCTGACGGTTGCGGCCGTCACCTGCCCCTGCCCCATGGCGATCGCCTGATCGGTCAGGCTCAGCGCATCGCGCATGCTGCCGTCGGCGGCGCGCGCCAGCAGCTGCAGCGCGCGGGCGTCGCTGGTGATCTGCTCCGCCGTCAGCACCGTTTCCAGCTGCTGGCGGATCTGATCGACGTCCAGCGCTTTGAGGTGAAACTGCAGGCAGCGGGAAAGAATGGTCACCGGCAATTTTTGCGGATCGGTGGTGGCCAACAGGAATTTGACGTGCGGCGGCGGCTCTTCCAGCGTCTTCAGCAACGCGTTGAAGCTGTGGCGCGAGAGCATGTGCACTTCATCGATCAGGTAGACCTTGAAGCGGCCGCGCGCCGGCGCGTACTGGACGTTGTCCAGCAGATCGCGGGTATCTTCCACCTTGGTTCGGGAAGCGGCGTCGATCTCGATCAGATCGACGAAGCGCCCCTGCTCGATCTCGCGGCAGTTGTCGCATTGGCCGCACGGCGTGGCGGTGATGCCGGTTTCACAGTTCAGGCCTTTGGCCAGCAAGCGGGCGATGGTGGTTTTCCCCACGCCGCGCGTACCCGAGAACAGATAGGCGTGATGGATCCGCCCCAGCGAGAGGCCGTTGGCCAGCGCGGTCAGGACATGTTCCTGGCCGACCACGTCTGCGAACGTTTGAGGGCGCCACTTACGGGCGAGAACCTGATAGCTCATTAATACCGGAGAAGTCGAGTAATCTGGAGGGTCATGCTAACACAGCCCCGCGGCAATCCGCGAGGCCGTTGTGCCCAAGGGGCGATGCCGCATCAATGACCGGCGAAGTCCACCAGGCAGTAGCAATCGATGCCCAGCTTGTTCAGTCGCGCTTCTCCGCCCAGATCCGGCAGGTTGATGATGAACGCGGCGTCTTTCACTTCACCGCCCAGACGGCGGATCAGTTTGGTGGTCGCTTCAATGGTGCCGCCGGTCGCCAGCAGATCGTCCACCACCAGCACTTTGTCGCCCGCGGTGATGGCGTCGGTGTGGATCTCCAGCTTGTCGGTGCCGTACTCCAGCTCATAGCTTTCGCTGAGCGTGGCGCGCGGCAGTTTGCCCGGTTTGCGCACCGGCACGAAACCGACGCCCAACGCCAGCGCGACGGGCGCGCCGAACAGGAAACCACGCGCTTCGGTACCCACCACCTTGGTCACGCCCGCTTCGCGATAGCGCTCAACCAGCAGCTCGATGCTGGCGGCGTAGGCCAACGGGTTTTCCAGCAGGCTGGTCACGTCGCGGAACAGGATGCCCGGCTTCGGATAATCCGGGATGGTTTTGATACTGTCTTTAATAAACTGAAGCTGCTGCGCAGTAGCGGTCATAATTGTTGCCTGATAAAACTGCCTGAAAACCGGCGCGCCGCTCACCCGCCGCCCCCGGGTGAAACACACCGGAGAAAAAATGGCAGGCGATCCGCGCACGAAAACGCCCAAATCTATGCAAACTGGCGGACAAATGCAACTCTCCCCTGCATCTTTCAACCCGCAGCGTTGTTGACCGCACGCATTACTTACCTAAGTAAGCTCCCGGGGATGCCTGCGTTTGTCGCCTGGCTGCGGCTTGAAAGCTATTGAGGAGTTTAAGGTACAATCAGCGCTGTTTTTGTTGCGGCAGATCAATAACCGGCAGGCGCAGCATAAAGGTCAGCAAAATGGCCAACATCAGCAGCAACAGCCCGCGCACCCACCAGATTTTCACCAGCCACAGCGAACAGGCGAAGGTCAGCACGATCACCAGCACCGCTTTCCACTTCGCCCCCGGCGGCAGCGCGCGATGCTGCTGCCAATGGCGCAGATAAGGGCCAAACCAGGAACGGTACAGCAGCCAGTGATGAAAGCGCGGCGAGGAGCGGGCGAAGCACCAGGCGGCCAACAGCAGGAACGGCGTGGTCGGCAACAGCGGCAACACCACGCCCAACGTCGCCAGCACCACCGCCAACCAGCCCAAAATGATCAATAACCCACGCGTCATGCGGTTCTTCGCTCCTCAATCGGTTGCGGCTTACTGTAGCATCGGCGCCGCGCCGGCGGAATATGCATGCGGCGCTTGTTTCACGGCGGCATCGCGGGCAAGCTTACGCCTGTTGAAATCAAGAGGGAGCTTATGTGAGCACTCAGCGTCTATTACAGGTGTTGGCACAGCAGATTGCGGCGCTGGCGGCCGAAGTCAGCCCGCGCGGCGACGCCCCGATCCCGCAGGCGCGGTTCGACGCCGCTCTGTTCGCCAACCGCGGCACGCGGCTGCGCGACTACCTGGCCGAAGTGGAGAAAAACTTCGCCCAGCTGCAAAACGCCGCTAACGACAGCCGCGCCAGCCAGGTGGCCTTTCTGGCCGAAAAACTGGTGGCTCAGATCGCCGCCCTGCAGCGCGAGCTGGCGACCCAGGCGCTGCGGCGCAAGAATCAGCCGAAGGAAGCCCCCGAGGTCGATCTCTACCACAAGCTGGCCGAGCATCAGGATTACGAACGCCGGCTGATCGCCATGATTCAGGATCGGGAAAGCCTGCTGGGGCGCCAGACCACGCTGGCGGCGCAGCAAAAGCTGCAGCACGAGCTGGCGGCGCTGGAGGGGCGGCTGATGCGCTGTCGTCAGGCGTTGGCGCGCATCGAGCGCAATATCGAGCGCAAAGAAAACGGTTTTTGAAGATTTATCACAATATTTTAATGATTATTCCCCGGTTGCGCGCCGGGTTCACTATACTCTGCCGATACCCGAGTTATTCATCCCATTAATTAAATAAGCGCAGGTGCTATGTCTCTGGAAAACGCCTCACCCGAACTGCAGCTGGCGGTAGACTTGATTTACCTGCTGGAATGCAACGAGATCGATCCGGCCACCGCGCTGGCGGCGCTGGATATCGTCAAACGGGATTATCAGGAAAAGCTGCAGCGCGCCGGCGTCACCTCTCCCTATCTGCCTGCCGGACAGTAACCGGGGACAGCGCCGCTGTCCCTTTCGCCTCTCATTGCTTATCCGCCGCCGTCTGGCCGCCGTCGTCCGGCGACAGCGTTCTTTTCACTTCCTGCACTTCATTGCCCTGCTGGTTATGCAGATACACCTCCAGCTGGTTGAAGGCGATGTCGATGCCGTTTTCCCGGCACAAGCGGTCGATTGAGCGATTCAGTTCGTCCACCGTGTAGCTGCGATCGCGCAGTTCCCGCACATAGAGCCGCAGTTCGTGATCCAGCGTGCTGGCGCCGAAGTTGAGGAAGAACACCTGCGGTTCGGGATCGGTCATGACCCGCGGGTTGTCGTGCGCCGCCTGCAGCAGCACCTTTTTCACCTTGTCGAGATCGGAGCCGTAAGCCACGCCGACCTTGATCAGCACGCGGGTGATGGTATCGGACAGCGACCAGTTGATCAGCCGCTCGGTGACGAACGCCTTGTTCGGAATGATCACCTCTTTGCGATCGAAGTCGGTAATGGTGGTGGCGCGAATGCGGATCTTGCTGACCGAACCGGAGAAGGTGCCGATGGTGATGGTATCGCCGATGCGGATCGGGCGTTCGAACAGAATGATCAGGCCGGAGACGAAGTTGGCGAAGATCTCTTGCAGGCCGAAGCCCAGCCCGACCGTCAGACCGGCGGCCAGCCATTGCAGTTTGTCCCAGGATACGCCGAGCGATCCCAGCGCAACCACGGCGCCCACGGCGGTAATCAGGTAAGTGAGCACGGTGGTGATGGCATAAGACGCCCCCTGCCGCAGTTGCAGCCGCGACAGCACCACCACCTCCAGCAAACCGGGCAAGTTGCGGGTGAGCACGTAGGCGACAATCACTGCGGCGATCGCCACCATCATGTTGCCCAGCGTCACCGCCTGCGACACGCTGCTGCCCGCCACGGTGCTGGTGTAATGCCACAGCGTGATGCTGTCCAGATAAGCGATGACCGTCACCAGATCCGACCAAATGGCGTAGAAGGCGCTGGCGAAGATGGCGAACAGCACCAGGGTGGTCAGGCGCAGCGACTGCTGGTTGATCTGATCGAGCGCCAGCGGCGGCTCTTCCACCACCGGTTCGCCGCCTTCGGCTCCTTCTTTCGCCACGTTTTGCCGCCGCGCCAACGCGCGTCGGTAAGCCAGACGCCGCGCCGCCACGCTCAGGCCGCGCAGCGCGGTCAGGTATACGATATTCCACAGGAAAAACAGATACAGGCTGTCTATCCAGCGGCTGGCCAGCCGCAGCGTGGTATAGAAGTAACCGGCGAACATCAGCCCCAGCAGGATCAGCGGCGTGGCGGCCAGCGCGGTGACCACCACCAGCCGCACGGCGTGCGAGCCCTTTTCACGCCAGCTGTCGCGGCACAGCGGGAACACCAGCACCGTGAGCAGCGCCAGCGTCAACATCACCACGATCTGGCCGATCACGTCTTCCACCAGACGCAGCGGCGCTTTCTCGCCCAATACCGACCAGAAGATCAACGGCTGCAGCGCCAACCCCAGCCGCAGCGTCTGACGGCGGTAATGCGCGCACAGGTTGGCGCCGAAGTTGAAATGCCGCTCGGCGATGCCGCCCGGTTTCAGCATGCGATAGCTGAAGCCGAACACCAGCCACGACAGCGCCAGCTGCTGCGACAATGCCCATATAAAGTCGCTGATGCCGAAATCCGCGCGATACATCCAGAAACCGACGCCGAGGAGTAACGCGGCGCCGGGCAACACTTTCAGCAAGGTCAGCGCGATGGCCTTCGGCGTGTGCAGTTGGCCGTCGCGCTTAAGTTGCCCCACGTCGTTGGCCAGCTTTTGCAAATGGCCGTCGATCAGCCGGTAGCGCCAGCGCAATACCCCGATCGCCAACAGCATCGGGATCAGGAACACCAGCGCATTCAACCCGCCCTGCACCAGCTTGCCGCCGTCGAATTTGAGATCGAGCCCGGCAATCTGATCGCGCACCGCCTCCGGCATCGCCTTCAGCCACGCCAGATCGACCGGCTTGTTGCTGTTGACCCAGAAAATCTGCTGGGTCAGCGTATCTTGCAGCGAACCGTAAACGCTGGTCAGCTGCTGCTGATTGATCTGCAGGTTGATCGACAGCGACAGCTGGTTGCTGAGCTGCTTGTTCAGCTGATCCAGCAGTTCACGGCGCATATCGACGATCTCGTTTAACGCGTCGATCACCTCCGGGCCGGCCTTTTCCTTGCTTTCGGCCACCAGCTGGTTGATGTAATCCTCTCCCTTGAACAGATCGTCGCGTTGCTGATTGATATCGAACTGCTCCAGCCGCAAATCGGCGATGCGCGTGTCCATATCCGCCAACAGCGTGCCCTGCGGCAGGCTCTGCTGCTGCTGATACAGGATGCGCGACAGCACCAGGCTGCCCTTCAGCACCTGGATCTGTTCTTTCAGGTTACGCTCCGCCTGCAGCCCGCGGTCGAGCCAGTTTTTGACCCGAATGTTCTGCTGGAACAGGGTGTTGCTCTCTTCGGTGGCGGCGATCAGCCGCTGGCTCAGCTGGCGGTTGACGTCCAGTTGCTTGCTGACCAGCTGATCGTGCTGAATATCGGTGGCGTCTTCCGGGTTCTGCGCCTCTTTGGCGGTCTTTTCAGACAGCGTCAAACGTTTGCTGTTGACGATCTCCTGCAGCAACTGTACCGAGCGATCCAGCGCGTCGATATGCGCCGTGGTGTAATCACGCTGTTTTTGCAGCAGATCCTGCAGCGTGGTATTGGCTTCCAGACTTTTGCGCTGCAGCTCCAGCTGCGCGTTGAGCAACGCCTGCTCGGTGGTCAGCATCACCTGCTGGCTGTTGCGCAGCGAATCTTGCCCCGGCGTCTGGCCGCTGAGCTGGCTGCGGATCTCCTGCAGGCGCTGCGAAGCGGCGTACATGGTGCTTTGTACTCGTTCAGGCTGGGTTTGCAGCGACACCAGTTGGCTGTTGTAAGTAGAGAGGCTCTCCTGCGCGCTTTGCAGCTCGTCGAGCGTTTGATACAGCCGGCTTTCCAGCTGACGCAGCGACAGCGGCAACAGCGCGGCGCGCGCCGCCGCATTGTCTACCGGCTGCTTCAGCGCATCCAGTTCGGCGGTCACCTGATTGAGCTTCGCCGGCGCCTGCTGCACCTGCTGTTTAAGCTGCGCGGCGTCCTGCCGATTGCGCTCGATGGCGTCCAGCAGCTCCAGCGTGCGGGTTAAATCCTGTTGGGACAGCTTTTCGACCGGCGTCAGGGCTTTTTGCTTGCTCAGCGCTTCCAGCTGGCTTTGCACTTCGCTGCGCTGCGGCAAATCGCCGTTCAGCGCCGCCTGCACCGGCGAGCTCAGCGCGCAAATCAGGAAAAGGAGTGTCGCGGCGGCGATGCGCCGCCGGCATGCGCCGACAAACGAGCGCGGCGTCAGAGAGGGCAGAGTCAACCAGCGATGCATGATTTAGCTTCGGATCGGTTAAGAAGCCTGAAGATTATCACGATCGCCGGCGGGCAACGAACAACAAAAACGTTGCCGATGATGTCCCGTTGTCGCGAAATCAGAAAGTGAGCACTTTCTCCGCCGCCAGCGTCCACTGCGCCAGTTCGACCAGCGTGCCGATCTCCACGCCGTCCGCCAGCGGCAAGCGGCTGACGCCGCGCGCGTCGGCGCAGGTCTTGCACAGCTTGACCGGCACCTGCTGCGCGGTGAGGATCTCCAGCATCTGCTGCAGATGGTATCCTTCGTGCGGCTGCTGTCCTGCCAGCCCGGCCACCACCGCGTCGGACATCAGAAACAGCCGCAGGTCGAGATTGCTTTGCTGCTCTTTCAGCGCGATGGCCAACCGCAGCGCATTGAACAAGGATTCATGGCCATAGGCGGCGCCGTTGGCGATGAGAACAACTGATGACATGAAATCTCTCCTTATAAAGGAAGGCGGTCGACGTCGGGGTTGAGGCGCAAGGTGGGGCAAAACTGCAGCATCTCCAAAAACGCATCGACCAGCGCTTCGGCTTCGGCCCGCAGATCGAAACTTTCCGGCATAAACAGCCAGTTTTCCATCAGGCCGGTGATATAACCGCGCAGGATGATCGCCGCACGGCGGGTATGCAAATCGGCGGGCAATTGCTCGTGGTGAATGCAGTTATACAGCACCGCTTCGATGCGTTCGTAGCCGGCGAGGTACAACACCTTGCGCGAATCCAGCAGCGGCATCATTTCACCGACAAACTCGCATTTGTGGAATATAATCTCCATCAACGCCCGCCTGCGGCCGTCTTCAACCGTAGACGTCAGAATGTAAATCAGAATTTCCCGGATAACCCGCAGTGGATTATCGGGAAACTTTGCCTGATACTCTGTTTCGAGCTGGTCAATTTTCGGCTCGGTAGATTCCCAAACTTCATTAAACAGGTCTACCTTATTTTTGAAGTGCCAGTAAATGGCTCCACGCGTAACCCCGGCAGCGGTGGCAATATCTGTCAGTGACGTTGCAGCAACGCCACGTTCAGAGAACTCTCTCACCGCAGCATCGAGGATTTGCTGCCGGGTTTCTTGCGCCTGCTGTTTGGTTTTTCGTGCCATGGCATTGTTATTTAGGGGGAGTGTGATTTACATACATTCGCGAATGTATGTACCATAGCACGCACATATAATTAACGCAGCAATGGGTTTTAAAGCTTGTGATCCATTGATCATTTTGAAATCGGACACTTGAGGTTTTTCTATGAACAAAAACAGAGGGTTAACGCCTCTGGCGGCCGTTCTGATGCTTTCAGGCAGCTTAGTGCTAACAGGATGTAACGATAAAGAAACCCAACAGCAAGGCGCCCAACAGCAGGCTCCTGAAGTGGGCGTAGTCACTTTGAAGGCCGAGCCTCTCAATATCACTACCGATCTTCCTGGCCGCACCGCTGCGTATCGCATCGCCGAAGTTCGCCCTCAGGTCAGCGGCATCATCCTGAAGCGTAACTTCGTTGAAGGCAGCGATATCAAGGCCGGGACGTCTCTGTACCAAATCGATCCCGCGACCTATCAGGCCAGCTACGACAGCGCGAAAGGCGATTTGGCCAAAGCGCAGGCCAGCGCTTCCATCGCGCGCGTGACGGTAAACCGCTACAAGCCATTGCTGGGCACCAGCTACATCAGCAAGCAGGACTATGACAACGCCGTGTCCACGCTGCAGCAAGCGGATGCCGCCGTGGTGGCCGCCAAGGCCGCCGTGGAAACCGCGCGCATCAACCTGGCGTACACCAAGGTGACCTCTCCGATCTCCGGCCGCATCGGCAAATCCGCCGTGACCGAAGGCGCGCTGGTCAGCAACGGCCAGGCAACCGCCCTGTCCACCGTGCAGCAGCTGGATCCGATGTATGTCGACGTCACCCAGTCGAGCACCGACTTCCTGCGCCTGAAGCAAGAACTGGCCAGCGGCGCGCTGAAGCAGGAAAACGGCAAGGCCAAAGTGAAACTGATGCTGGAAAACGGCACCGAATACGCGCAGGAAGGCACGCTGGAGTTCTCCGACGTCACCGTCGATGAGACCACCGGCTCCATCACCATTCGCGCCCTGTTCCCTAACCCGAACGATACGCTGTTGCCTGGCATGTTCGTGCGCGCCCGTCTGGACGAAGGCGTACGCAGCGATGCGTTGCTGGTGCCTCAACAGGGCGTCACCCGCAACCCGCGCGGCGACGCGACGGCGTTGGTGGTAGGGGCAGACAACAAAGTTGAGCTGCGCACGCTGAAGGCGGACCAGGCGATTGGCGACAAATGGCTGGTTACCGATGGCCTGAAAGCCGGCGATCGCGTCATCGTCACCGGCCTGATGAAAGTGCATCCGGGCGCGCAGGTAAAAGTGCAGGAAGTTGACACTCAGGCGCAAAAACAGCCGCAGTCTGAAGCGCAGAAGTCATAAAAAGGAGCCTGTAATACATGGCTAAGTTCTTTATAGACCGCCCAATTTTCGCCTGGGTAATCGCCATCATCGTCATGTTGGCGGGGGTGCTTGCAATAATGAAACTGCCAATCGCGCAGTATCCCACTATTGCACCGCCGGCGGTGAGTATTTCCGCCAACTACCCGGGCGCAGATGCCAAAACGGTGCAGGATACCGTCACACAGATTATCGAACAGAACATGAACGGTATCGATAACCTGATGTACATGTCCTCCACCAGTGATTCCTCTGGTAGCGTCACCATTACCCTGACGTTTGAGTCCGGCACCGATCCTGACATCGCGCAGGTTCAGGTCCAGAACAAACTGTCGCTGGCCACTCCGCTGCTGCCGCAAGAAGTTCAGCAGCAGGGCCTGAAAGTAGAAAAATCCAGCAGCAGCTTCCTGATGGTGGCCGGCTTCGTTTCCGACGATCCGAACATGACTCAGGACGATATTGCGGACTACGTGGCGTCCAACATCAAGGACCCGATCAGCCGTTCGTCCGGCGTGGGTGAAGTGCAGCTGTTCGGTGCCCAGTACGCGATGCGCATCTGGCTGGATCCGAACAAGCTGAATAACTACCAGCTGACGACCACGGACGTGACCTCCGCCATCACCGAGCAGAACAACCAGATCGCCGCAGGCCAGCTGGGCGGCCTGCCGCCGGTGCCGGGGCAGCAGTTGAACGCCTCGATCATCGCGCAGACCCGTCTGACTTCGCCGGAAGAGTTCGGCAAGATCCTGCTGAAGGTCAATACCGACGGTTCCCAGGTGCGCCTGCGCGACGTCGCTCACATCGAGCGCGGCGCGGAAAGCTATGCCGTTACCGCGCGTTATAACGGCAAGCCTGCCGCCGGCCTGGGTATCAAACTGGCGACCGGCGCCAACGCCTTGAACACCGCTAAAGGTGTGAAAGACGAGCTGGCCAAGATGGCGCCCTTCTTCCCGCAAGGGATGAAAGTGGTTTATCCGTACGACACCACCCCATTCGTTAAGATCTCCATCAACGAAGTGGTGAAAACGCTGATCGAAGCCATCATCCTGGTATTCCTGGTGATGTATCTGTTCCTGCAGAACTTCCGCGCGACGCTGATCCCAACCATCGCGGTGCCGGTGGTGTTGCTGGGGACCTTTGCGATACTCGCGGCGTTCGGCTTCTCGATAAACACCCTGACGATGTTCGGCATGGTGTTGGCGATCGGCCTGCTGGTGGATGACGCCATCGTGGTGGTGGAAAACGTCGAGCGCGTCATGTCCGAAGAGGGGCTGCCGCCGAAAGAAGCTACCCGTAAATCGATGGGCCAGATCCAGGGCGCGCTGGTGGGTATCGCCATGGTGCTGTCGGCGGTATTCGTGCCGATGGCGTTCTTCGGCGGTTCAACCGGCGCCATCTATCGTCAGTTCTCGATCACCATCGTGTCCGCGATGGCGCTGTCGGTGCTGGTGGCCTTGATCCTGACACCGGCGCTGTGCGCCACCCTGCTCAAACCGATCCCGAAAGGCGATCACGGGGTTAAAACGGGCTTCTTCGGCTGGTTTAACCGCATGTTCGAGAAGAGCACGCATCACTATACCGACAGCGTGGGCAACATCCTGCGCAGCACCGGCCGCTACCTGATCATCTACCTGCTGATCGTAGTTGGCATGGGCCTGCTGTTCCTGCGCCTGCCCTCTTCGTTCCTGCCGGACGAAGATCAGGGCATCCTGTTGACCATGGTGCAGTTGCCTGCCGGCGCCACCGAATCCCGCACCAACAAGGTGTTGGAAGAAGTCTCCGACTACTTCCTGAACAAGGAAAAGGACAACGTGGTTTCGGTGTTTACCGTCGCGGGCTTCGGCTTCAACGGTAACGGCCAGAACAACGGCCTGGCATTCGTCAGCCTGAAAGACTGGGGTGAGCGTCCAGGGGCCGGGAACAAGGTGGAAGCGATCGCGGGTCGCGCCATGGGCGCCTTCTCGCAGATTAAAGAAGGCCTGGTGTTCCCGTTCAACCTGCCGGCGATCATCGAACTCGGTACCGCAACCGGCTTCGACTTCGAGCTGATTGACCAGGGCGGCCTGGGGCACGAAAAACTGACCGAAGCGCGTAACCAGCTGTTGGGCATGGTTGCTCAGCATCCGGACGTGCTGGTGGGCGTGCGCCCGAACGGCCTGGAAGATACGCCGCAGTTCAAACTGATCGTCGATCAGGAGAAAGCCAAGGCGCTGGGCGTGAGCATCACCACCATCAACAGCACGCTGAGCACCGCACTGGGCGGTTCGTACGTCAACGACTTCATCGACCGCGGTCGTGTGAAGAAGGTGTATGTACAGGCAGACGCGCCGTTCCGTATGCTGCCGGAAGACATCAACAAGTGGTACGTGCGCGGTACCAGCGGCCAGATGGTGCCATTCTCCGCCTTCTCTTCGGCGAAATGGGAATACGGCTCACCGCGTCTGGAACGCTATAACGGCTTGCCGTCGATGGAAATTCTGGGCCAGGCTGCACCGGGCAAGAGTACCGGTGAAGCGATGAACCTGATGGAACAGCTGGCGTCCAAACTGCCAAGCGGCATCGGTTACGACTGGACCGGCATGTCCTATCAGGAACGTCTGTCGGGCAACCAGGCGCCGGCGCTGTACGCCATCTCGATTCTGGTGGTGTTCCTGTGTCTGGCGGCGCTGTATGAAAGCTGGTCCGTACCGTTCTCGGTCATGCTGGTATTGCCGCTGGGGGTTATCGGTGCGTTGTTGGCCGCGACGATGCGCGGCATGAATAACGACGTGTACTTCCAGGTGGGGCTGTTGACCACCATCGGTCTATCGGCGAAGAACGCCATCCTGATCGTGGAATTCGCCAAGGATCTGATGGAGAAAGAAGGCAAAGGTCTGATCGAAGCGACGTTGGAAGCGGTGCGTATGCGTCTGCGTCCAATTCTGATGACGTCCCTGGCCTTCATCCTCGGGGTTCTGCCGCTGGTTATCAGCAGCGGCGCAGGCTCCGGCGCACAGAACGCGGTAGGTACCGGCGTAATGGGCGGGATGATCACCGCGACCGTATTGGCGATCTTCTTCGTACCGGTGTTCTTCGTGGTGGTTCGCCGCCGCTTCAGCAAGAAGAACGAAGACCTGGAACACAGCCACCCGGTAGAGCATCACTGATCGTTCAGTGAAGAGATTTCTACCCGATAATCGAAAAGGCCGCGCATGCGGCCTTTTTCTTTTGCTTCAGTTGCTTAATGCAAACCGTTCTCATTAATTCACTCGTGTGTGCAATTTACGCTTGATCGTGATGCCCGGTCGGCGCATAATTGTTGTTATAGTATAACATTACACGAGAGAGCCATTATGAAACCCGGCATCCATCCCGATTATCGCACCGTGGTGTTCCACGACGTCAGCGCCAACACCTACTTCAAAGTGGGATCGACCATCAAAACCGATCGCACAATCGAGCTGGACGGCGAAAGCTGGCCGTATGTCACCCTCGACGTCTCTTCCGCTTCGCATCCGTATTACACCGGCAAGCAGAAAGACTATTCCAAAGAAGGCAGCACGGCGCGCTTCCAGCAGCGCTTTGGCCGCTTTATCGGCAATAAGTAACAAGGAACCCCCATGCAGGTATTGAGTTCATTGCGTTCGGCGAAAAATCGCCACCCGGATTGCAAAGTCGTGCGTCGTCGTGGCCGCATCTATGTGATCTGTAAAAGCAATCCGCGATTCAAAGCGGTACAGGGACGTAAGAAAAAGCGTTAACTCCAAAGTGTCATCTGTCGCAAAGCCCCGTTGCTGCTCAACGGGGCTTTTTTTATGGCGAGAAAGTGCCTACAAGCTGCCCCCGCCGGCAAGCGGGGGCGGAGATTACTTCATGCTGCTCAGCAGCGCGTCGACATTGTGCTTGAACGCCTGCTCATAGGTGGCCGCCGGGCCGCCCACGCGCGAGAGCGCTTCAGGGTACAGCTCGCCGCCCGCCTTGGCGCCGGTGGCGGCGGCAATCTGTTTCACCAGCCGCGGATCGGTCTGGTTTTCGATAAAGTAAGCGTTAACTTTTTCCTGTTTGATTTGTTTGATCAGGCCGGCCACATCGCTGGCGCTGGCTTCGGCCTCGGTGGAAAATCCGACCGGCGCAAGGAAGGTGACGCCATACTCTTGCCCAAAGTAACCAAAGGCATCATGGCTGGTGAGCACCTTACGTTTCTGCGGCGGCACAGCGGCGAACTGGGTTTTGGCCCACAGATCCAGCTTTTGCAACTGCTGAATGTATTCGGCGCCGCGCTGGCGAAAATAGTTGGCATCCTCGGGATCGGCGGCGATCAGGGCGTTCATCACGTTGGTGGCGTACTGCACGCCGTTTTTCATGCTGTTCCAGGCGTGGGGATCGGTAATCGGTTTGCCGTCCTCCTCCATCTGGCGGGTGTTGATCCCCTGTGAAGCGGTGATCACCTGCCCTTTATAACCCGAAGCGCTGACCAGGCGATCGATCCACCCTTCCAGCCCCAGGCCGCTGACGAACACCACGTCGGCCTGAGCCAACGTCTTGCCGTCCTGCGGCGAAGGCTCGAAACTGTGCGGATCGCCATCCGGCCCCACCAGCGTGCTAACCTTGACGTGATCGCCTCCCACCTGTTTGACGATATCGCCCAGAATGGAAAAGCTGGCGACGGCGTCGACGGTCTTCGCCATCGCCAATGGGCTGGCCAGCAGAGCAGCAACCGCCAGCGATATAGGTAAACGTTTCATATTTTCTCCTTGCAAATGGCACTTCTCAACGGCGCGCAAAGGCGTAAATGCCTCCACGCGTTCCAAACAGGATCGAGACAAAGAAGATGACGCTGGCGCTGAGCACGATCGCCGGACCGGCAGGCAGCGAAGCGTAGTAGGACCACACCAGCCCAATCAGGCTGGACAGCGCGCCGATGCCCATCGCCACCGCCAGCGTCTGCGGCAGATTGCGCGCCCAGAAGCGTGCGCTGGCGGCGGGCAGCATCATCAGCCCCACCGACATCAGGGTGCCGAGGATCTGGAACCCCGCCACCAGATTGACCACCACCAGCGCCAAAAACAGGCCGTGGATCAGCGCCAACCGGCGCGGCGCGTTAACGCGCAGAAAAGTCACGTCGAAAGATTCGATCACTAACGCGCGGTACAGCGCCGCCAGCGCCAGCAGCGACACCGTAGCGATCGCACCGACCATCAGCATCGCCTGCGCATCCACCGCCAGAATCGAACCGAACAGCACGTGCAGCAGATCCACGCTGGAACCGCGCAGCGAGACCAACGTGACCCCGAGCGCCAGCGACCCCAGATAGAATCCGGCGAAGCTGGCGTCCTCTTTCAGCGGCGTGCGGCGGCTCACCAGGCCGGACAACATCGCCACCGCCAGCCCGGCGATAAAGCCGCCCACGCCCATGGCCACCAGCGACATGCCGGAAATCAGATAACCGATTGCCGCGCCGGGCAACACCGCGTGGGACAATGCATCCCCCACCAGGCTCATGCGGCGCAGCAACAGAAACACCCCCAGCGGGGCGGCGCTGAGCGACAGCGCCAGACACGCCATCAATGCGCGACGCATAAAACCGAAAGAGAGAAAAGGGTCGATAAGCCCATGCAACAGCATCATGGCGCCACCACCCGCAGGCTCGGCTGCCGTTCGGCGGCGAGATACCGCGGCACCTGTTCCAGCACGCGCTCGGCCGCGCCCCAATGACACGCCTGCGGGGTCAGCAACAGCACCTGCGGAAAATGCTCGGCGACCATCGACATGTCATGCAGGACGGCGATCACCGTTCTCCCCTGCTGGTGCAGCTGCGCGATCACCTGCAGCAGGATCTGCGTAGTGGCGCTGTCGATGCCGGTGAAGGGTTCATCCAGCAGGATCAACGGCGCCTGTTGGACCAGCAGTCGCGCAAACAGCACCCGCTGCAGCTGGCCGCCGGAGAGCTCGCCCACCGGACTGTGCGCCAGCGCGCTCATGCCGACGCTCGCCAGCGCCTCATTAACCTGGCTCGCCGCACGCTGATTCATACCGCCGAACATGCCGCTTTGCGGCCAACATCCCATCGCCACCAGATCGCTCACCGCGATCGGGAATTGCCGATCCAGCTCCGCCTGCTGCGGTAAATAAGCCTTGCGCGGCGGCTTTTCACCGCTAAAGTCCAGGCGACCCGCCACAGGCGGCAACAAACCGGCGAGCGTTTTCAGCAACGTCGATTTCCCTGCCCCGTTGACGCCCACCACCGCGGTTAACGAACCGGCGCTAAACTGCCCGCTCAGCGGCGGGAAAAGCGGCGTGGCGCCATAGCCTATCGCCAGCTGACGTAATGAAATCATGGCAGCGACACCGCCCAAAAAATGCCGAGCCACAGCAGAGTCAACAAAACGATAGCGCCCACACAGCGCACGGCCGCGGAGGTGGTGAACAACGAATTCAGTGACGACGCGGCGTCATTTTGCGAAGTGGGAATCAAGGGAATAACCAAAGCAGCAGATTTATAGTTACAATATAACATCACAATTAATGGTATGTCTCAAGCGTTGCCGGACTCATTAATGCAACGGAACGTAACAGCTCGTCGCGCAGCAGGCCCCCCCCTCGCCCCCTTATCAAACTCAGGGATATTCCCGTTCGACGCAAATGTTGGCGGAAGGTAAAAAAACAGCGGTAAATCGAAAAATTTACCGGCGCGAGTGGAAAAGGAGTAAGATGAGCAGATAACATTGTTGTTGGCCGAGATTAATGCTTGTTACCCTTGCCTGTAACCTGGACGTCAACGCACTTTCTGTTAAAAAATTAAAGAAAGTGATTAATGACAATATTGCGGAGTTAGTGCCGGCGCTGACCAGCGGACTCAGTTTTTATTCTGAAAGCGCACGCTATGCCGAAGATTCATTAGAAATACTTGATATAGTGCAACAAGGTGACAGCGATTATTCAATGAGTTATCGCTATAAGTGGGGCATTTTTAATGCTTGCCTGGATATCAACAGCGAAGACACGATCAGCGATAGCGTCCGGTTCCGTGTGGCGCAACGGGGTTTAATCTTCGACATCATTGATAACTCACGCCCATCAACCGCGGATGAATTGTAAGTTTACGTAATAACTGCAGGCCAAACGCGAAAAAATGATTTATATTCATTTTACGGGAAGTTTATTTAACCACCGTTAAGCTGCCTCCGTTCATGATGTAAATCAGCTTACTCACATAGTGTTATCAACACCGCCATTAAGACTTACGGAGGGGATGATATGGATGAGTATTCGCCTAAGCGACACGACATTGCTCAACTCAAATTCTTGTGCGAAAATTTGTATGATGAAGGTATCGCCACCCTGGGAGACAGCCACCACGGGTGGGTCAACGATCCGACATCCTCCGTCAACCTTCAGCTTAATGAGTTGATCGAACATATCGCTTCGTTTGTGATGAGTTATAAAATTAAATACATGGACGAATCCGATTTGTCGGAGTTAGTCGAGGAATATCTCGACGATACCTATACGCTGTTCAGCAGCTACGGTATCAATGATTCCGACCTGCGCCGCTGGCAAAAAACCAAGGCGAGATTATTCAGAATGTTCTCAGGAGAGGACATCTGTACGACAATGAAAACTTAGGGGATAATTATTCCCGAGCTATTTTACGGTTATTAAACTAAAAGGCCACCATGACTAAAACCGACTATCTGATGCGTTTACGTAAATGCACCACGATTGATACTCTCGAACGTGTTATTGAAAAAAATAAGTACGAGCTTTCCGATGATGAACTGGAGCTGTTTTACTCAGCCGCCGATCATCGTTTGGCGGAGCTGACCATGAACAAGCTGTATGACAAAATCCCCACCTCCGTTTGGAAATATGTCAGATAATCAGCCCCCAACGCGTTGAGCCGATGCTTTTATCGGCTTCAATGTTCAAGTTGAATAGGTCATTTTCCTATTGACAACGAAATGTTAATTACACTCATCTTTGCCGTTAATAATTAATTACACTCATCTTTGCCGTTAATAATAAATAGCAACAATTCTCGGTTAATGCCCGGGGTATTACGCCTTAACACTATTCACGCGTGAAGACGCTCGCCTCACATTGCCTGTGTGGTGCACATCGCGGCGAATATCCCTGAGGCCATCGCTGCCACGCCGCCGCGCCGGGCGGCGTGATCCATCACCGCCAGGCTCAGAGCATGCGGCGCAAAATCGCCCGCCGGGCGAAACAGTGATGCTTAATCACCGCCGCGATGTGCAGCACAATCATGGCCGACAGCGCGATGCATGAATAACGGTGCACGGCGAAAAAGAAACGATTAACCTCAAGATTCGCAATCGGACGGGGGAAATCGATCGCGCCGAAAACCGCAAAGCCGTGCTCCAGCATGAGAAATCCGCTCAGCAACACCACGAAAATCAGCAGGTAGAATATTTCGTGCAGCAAATGCACCAACCCCTTCTCGCGCCCTTGCAGCATATCGCCATAAGGCACTTTAGGCCGGAAAAAACGCCAGATAAAGCGCGCCGCCATCAGCGGTGTCAGCACCAAGGCCAACGACATATTGGTCACGGAGAAAAAGGCGAAGATGCGCGCATCCGTCATAAAATGCAGTGAATAACCCACGATCATGATGTAGATCATCACGGCGGCAATGCCCCAATGCAGTAACCGACTGAAAAGATCGTAACGGGCAGGTTCGTGTGACATAAAGCTCCTTTAAAAGCGGCCATCATTGGCCGCTTGACTATCCGATGCGCACTTACTTTTTCACGACCCAGGCGTCCTGCCAGTTGGATCCCACGCCCGGCTCAAACTGAGTCGCGCCGCTGTTCCACTGCATGCAGTAACCGCTGTAAGGGAAAGGTTTGCACTGATAAACCTTGCCGTCTTTCGGTTGCAGCACCGTGGTGCCGGCGGTGTATTTACTCAGCGCGTTCGGGAAGACGAAGTTGTAGTCGCCATTGCCGCCACCGCCGGTGGATTCAGCTTCCAGATTGAAGTTTTCGATATCCGGCTGAATGCTCTGCCCATTGTCGTTGCTGGCGATCACTTTCAGCATGTGATGGCCCTCGCTGACGTTGTTCAGCGCGATGGTCAGCGGCTGGCTGGCGTCTTCCAGCGTCTCTTTCATGTAGCCTTTTTCCGTCTGGCCGTGATCGTAAACGCGCGCTTCAACGGTCAATTTGCCTTTAACCTCGGCATTGAAGGTCAGCTGAGCTTTACCGTCCTTGATCTTGGTGCTGGACAGGTTGCCGATGCGGATCTCTTCGGTGATAGCCGGCGTTTCTTCCTCATAGGAGATCACCACGCTCTTCATCGTGCTGCCTTGTTTGGCAAAGACCGCATTATTGCCAAACACCGGATTGACGTTGCCTTTACCGTCTTTCACCCCGGCACGCACCGCTTTCTGTTCGGCGTTGATCTTGCTGGCCAACGCGTGGCTCCAGCGGTTTTTGTCGGTCAGCGCCTCACTGTCGATCGCCAGCTCGGTTTTCATCGTCAGCACTTCACCGTCCGCATCGAAGAAGCGGGCGATCACCTTGTCGCCAACCTGCAGGTTTTTGCCGGTGAGAGAGCCTTGCAGCTGCTTGCGCCATTCGGACACGACGCCGTCGTCCTCGAAGTTGACGTCAACCACCTGATAGAAGCTGTTCACCGTGTCATTGATTTCCCACACGCCATAAATCACCTGATAGCCGGTTCTCTCCGGCACCACGCACTGGTGCACTTCGCGATCTTTTGGCGCCTGAGCATGGCCATCGACTTCACAGAACGGCTCTTTTTCGAAAGCCTCGCGCGACAGCGGCTTATTCACGTCCCAGTCTTGTTTGGTGATGTAATAACGCCAGTTATTGGTTTTGTGCTTGGCGGTGTGGTACCAGGTGAACGTCTGCGGTCCCGGCTTCATGGTGTTCAACGCCCAGACGTTGACGCCCTGACGATCCAACGGCTCGAACCCGCCCACCCCGCCGCTGGCCAGCTGGCCGTCGCGCGGCGTCGCGCCGCCAGGGAAGCCGGAAACCTGCTCGACGCTCTGCGGTTCCCACTGCGCTCGGCCGCAGTCGGTGTTGCTGCCCAGCTTGCACTTGTAGGCGCGGCTCTCGGGCACTTCGATATAACCGTGCGACCAGGCGGCCGAGGAGGCAGTGAGCGCTGCCATCATCAGGGCGATTTTGGATAATTTCATTACGACTCCAGTTAAATTTATTGGATTCCAACTGAGTGAGAAGAAACTCAAAGAGATGCGGCGATACCGCGAGAGGAATAATAAGTAGAAGCCCTGAACGCCCGGCACTTAGAATGCATTAAAATAATAAAACCTAATGCCGTCAGAATATTAAACCGCATGATAAAGGGTTAAAATATTCCTGACCTCGTAAAGCGCCGCCATGCGGCGCAAGAAAATACCGACACCGCGCCAATTAATTCCACAGGGAAAATAACGTGACATTGAAAAACATCGCCACGGCGTTCATGGCATGCCTGCTGTTATCCGGCTGTCAGCACGCCGCCAAATCGGCCCCTGACGCCGCCATCCAGCGCGACCAGCTGTCATCGCTGGTCGGCGCCGGCCAGTTTCTGAGAGAACGCTGCAACCGCGCCGATATCCCGACCAACGACCCACTCGCGGCGGCGGCGTTGCAGGCGGCGGAGAGAAAAGGCTGGGCGCCGGCACTTAATCGCACCCAGTTGCTTGATGCAGGCAAAAACGTCGCCGCGCAGCTGGAGGCCGACACCACGCCGTTGCAAGAGAAGTGCAGCGGACTCAACCGAACGCTGGCGCCGTTTTTAGCCCAGCTCCGTTAACCCGCCAGCGGTAGCGCAAGCCACTGGCAGGCTACCGCGCCGGCGCCCGCCGCCGCCAACCCCGGGCCGAAAGGCAGGGGCTGTGCCCCATCGCCGCCGCGCCACACCCGCAGCAGTAGCCACAGCAGGCTGCCGGTGGCAGCAAACAGCAGAATCGACGGCAAAACGGCATAGCCGCCCCAGGCGCCGAGCGCCGCCAGCAGTTTAAAATCGCCGTATCCCAGCCCCTCGCGGCCGGTCGCGAGACGAAATCCCCAATACAGCAGCCACAGCGTCAAATACCCCGCCAGCGCGCCGATGACCGCCGTCGGCAAAAATGCCGGGTGCGCCAGGCAATGCCACAACAGCCCGGCCCACAGCAGCGACAGCGTCAGGCAATCCGGCAACAGCTGACGCTCGCTGTCGATCGCCGCCAAGGCCAACAGCAATGCAGCAAACGCCAACATGAAAAACCAATCCACACCGATGCCGACGCGCCAGGCCAGCGTTATTCCCATTAGCATCAGCAATAGCTCCACCAGTGGATAACGGATGGAAATAGGCGTGCGACAATAACGACAGCGACCGCGCAACAGCAGCCAACTTAATAAAGGAATATTATCGAGCGCCGATATTTTCATTGTGCAACACAGGCAGAATGAACGCGGCAAAAAGAGATTAAATCGTTCGGCCTGCGCCATTTCCATTTCGCGCTCAAGCATGACAGGCAGCCGATAAACGACCACATTGATAAAACTGCCGATGCACAGGCTCAACACGGCGCTAAATAGCAGCCAGTGTTCATCGGCCACTGCGTTTATTGCGGATAGCATGGTTCTCTGGATCCTCTATTGTCGTCGCGTGGGTGACATCGCCGGTTGCGCCGTTACCCGCAGTTGGCTGATTTGCACCACGCCCGGCGCCTGCCCCGCACGTTCTGCGGCGAGTGAGAGCACGCGGATCCCGTGCTCGCGTTGCAGGGCGGCCAGCCACGGCAACAGGCGTTCAAACGGCACCGGTGGCAGCGTGACCCGCACATCCGCTTCACTTTCCGTCAGTTCGGCGATGGCGATGCGATATGCCAGCGCACTCTGTCGCAGTCGCTCCGGCAGTTGCTCGCGCGCGGCGGCGCTCTGCGGCAAACGCGCCTGCAATTGTTGGATGACGCGCGCCTGCTCCCGCAGCGCCGCCAGCCGTTGTGCGTTTTTTTGCGCCTGTGAAAATTGATACAGGCAGTAGCCGCAGGCCATCAGCATCAACAGGCTTAACAGCACTGCCCGCCGCAGCGCCTTATCGCGCCAACCGATGTTCATCGCTCACCTCTCACCGTCAGGATCGCCTGGTTAGGCGCGCTTCCCTCGCTGAACGTCATGCTGACGCCACCGTCGTTGACCGGCGCCGGCAGCGGCGCGTCGTTTCTGTTTACCGTCACCACCAAACGATCGTCGGCGGCGTCGAAAGCCAGCGCCTGCAACTGCGGAGGTTCCCAGACAGCAAGCGCCTCGGCCGCGTAGGGCAACAGCCTGAACAGCTGCGGCGCATTCAGGGTGTCTTGCATACGCCGTGCCCACGCTTGCGCCGCCCGTTCGGCGAACGCCGGCGCGGTCTCGCCACTCGGCAGCAGGCGCTGAGTCAGCGCCGTTATCTGGCTTTCGCTCTGTCTGGCCATTAATTGGTGATGCAAGCCCCCCACCAGCAGCGAACCGCTGAGCAGCAGCATCGCGCAGGCGGTCTTATCGGGCAGACGGCGCGGCCAGCGCACGCCCGGTTTGAAACGCCCCTGCAACAGCGTGGATGTGCTGTTCCAGGCCTCTTCCGCCAATCGCCACAGCGGATCCTCATCGATACGCGCCGTTTCCCAGCCCGCCGGCACCTCTCCGCCACTGTGCAGACACCAATCCGGCGTCGGCCACGGGACGCTGTCCCCCCAGGCATCGGGCAACTGCATGCCCTGCATGCCCCCCGTTCGGAGCAGCCAGTGTCCGCGCCAGCGCAGTGCGCTGCATTGGTTCGGCAACGGCAACGCCAGCACGTCGGGCAGCAGGGCATCGACGCGAATGCCGCAGGCGTTGAGGCTATCAACCCACCCTTGCATCTGCGCCAGCGCAACGCCGGCGATAGTGAAATCACGCTGCACCTTGCCCAGCACCGCCCAATGCATCTGCTCGACATCGGTCAACAACCCGGTCTCATGGGAGTACGCCAGCGCCAGCGGCGTCGCCTGCCGGGCCTTGCCCTGGAATGTCGTTTGTCTCAGCACCACATGACGGGCAGGCACCAGCACCACGACCCGGCTGCCCTGCGCCATGGCCGCCAACTCACTACCGCCTTCGGCCAGATCGAGGCGGGCGGCAAAGCGGCAGCGCGTCTCGCCGACGCGGCCCCAGCGCACATCGGCCATCGCATCATCGTCCAGCGCGATAAGCAGGATGGTGTTCGCCATCGTTTACCCTTCCCCTCTGTCGAACCGACGTCCGCTGACCGTGACGCCTGACGGGCCCGGCTGCAACGCGCTGACCAGCCGATAGCGCCCGTCGTTCAGCCTAAGCTGCAGCTGCGCAATCCAGCGGTTATCGTCGAAAATAAGTCGCTCGCCAAGGCCATCCTCGCCCAGCGCCTGCGGCGCTTTTTCCTGCGACAAAAACGCCAGCGTCTGCCAGCCCTGCGGCGGACGGGCCGCCAGCAGCGCCAGCAGCCGCTCATCGCTCAGCGCGTTCATCAACATCGCCCGCAGCAGCGGCAGCTGAGCGTCGTTCACGGCGTCCGGATTGAGGCGCAGCTCGGCATCCGGCGCCGCACAAAGCAGCGGCGCAAGACGCAGATAAAGCTCGCGGTCGATGCCGGCCAGCTCCCGCAGCTCGCTGACATCCCCCATCAGATATCCTTCGCCATAGGCTCTGGCGACGATCGCATCGGCAATCGCGCCCGCCTGGGCAGCGGCGATCCCCTGATTGTTCAATAGCAGCATGAATATTCGCCTCTCCTTATTGGGGGGGCCCCCCTCGCTATCGCCGACATCCGCCGGGCCGGCGACGCGGATCAGGGCGTTGAGGTTGAAACAGGCGTCAACGCGGCGCAGACGTATCGCCACTTCCCCCTCTTCGGTGCGCATGCTGAAGGTCACCCCTGATGCCCCCCACGCCTTCCGCTGCTCTCCCGCCTGCTGCAGCCGCTGCCGGGCGTAGCTCTCGCCGCCCAGCAGCAACCATTTCGCCCTCAGTCGATCCTGCTGAGACTGGGTGCGCACCAGCGAACGCTGCCAGTTATCGTTGATATTGACCGCCACGATCGCCATCAGCGACATCATCAGCAACACCATCAACAGCGCCATACCGCGTTGTTTATTCATAGTGGCCTCGCAGCGGGCAACGTGACGATGCGCCGGACTTCCCCCAGCGCGGGGGTGTCGATGGCGATTTCCACCGCCTGCGGCAGCAGCCCGCCGGCGCGCCAGGCCGTCAACCATTCGCCCTGCCGGTAAAAACGCAATTGGAACCGCGTCACCTCAGACAGCAGCAGCACGCTGCGCGCCGCCGCCTGCGGGCTGCTCAAATTCGGGTAACTGAGGCGTTCGAGCCGCCCCTGCCGGTAGCGATACGCCACCCGCTCCTGCGTGGCTCGCGGCAATCGGGCCTGGGGGTTCGGCCAGCCGTTTCGGATCAGCAACAGCTGAAAATCGCCGCCTTCCTCTCCCGCCGTCTGCAGCACCGCAAACTCCGGCGCCGCCGGCCAGCGTTTATCGCCGGTCGGCGCGCGCGCCTGCGCCTGCGTCAAATCGCGCTCGACGATCGCCAGCGCCCGTTGCAGCTGGGTCAACTGCGTCGATTTGCGCTGGGTGATTTCGTCGTTTTTCAGCACGCCTCTGAAGACCGTCAATGCGGTGAGCGACAGCATGGCGAACAGGGCGATGGCCAACAGCATTTCCACCAGCGTAAAACCCCGTTGCAAAGCGCGCTTCACAACAACGCCCTGTAGGTGAGCATCTCCACCAGCGCATTGCGATCCTGCGGGTCGCGCCTGACTTCAATCGCGATCGCCCGCATCCCGGCGTCGCTGGTCTCCCGCCCGCGATAGCGCCAGTGCCAGGTTTCACCGGCCATTACCGTGGTGCCCGAATGCCAGGCGAGCGTCGGTGGGCGGGGCTCGAGCTGCAGCAGCGTCAGCTGGTTGTCCGCCACCCACAGCGCCACGGTCTTGGCTTCGATCGCGCTCAGGCTACGCACCTGGCCGCCGGTGCTGTTGATCAGCGCCAGACAGCCGATGGCGAAGATCATCATGGCCACCATCACTTCCAGCAGCGTCATGCCCTGCTGGCGTCTCATTTTCCGCGTCATCGCAACGAATGTCCGTCGTTTCAAATACAAAGTAACCGGGCGCCTGCAATCGCCACAGACACTTGCCCTGGGATAGCTCCACGCTGAACGCCGTGGTTTCGCCCCCCGGATACAGCCACACCTGTGGCAGCGCCGCCTCTGCGGCGAGCGCGACGGTTTGCCCTTCAACGCTCAGCCGCAGCGCGACGCCGTCCGGCAGAGCGTACTGCTCCCGGCTCTCCCGCCCCGCTTCGGCGACGCTGCGCCAACCGCCGTCATCGAACGCCACGCCATACCTCACCCCTTCGCGCTCGGCCCGCTCGGCGAGGGCATTCAGCCAATGGCTCAATCGCTCTCCCTGCTGCGCCAACGGCTTCTCATCCGCCGGAAAACTCAGCATCACCAGGCCGCTGGTCACCCCCAGCAGCAGCAATACCAACATGGTCTCCAGCAGCGTAAAACCGCGTATGCGCCTCATGGCGCGTCGGCCACCCAGTTACCGATGTCATCATCGGTATCGGCGACACCGTCCGGCCCCAGCGTGAACACATCCAGCTTGCCATGGCGCCCCGGGTTGCGCAGACGATACGCTTGCCCCCAGGGGTCTTGCGGCAAGCGGCGGATATAACCGTCTTCGGGATAATTCCTTGGGATCGGTGCCAGCGTCGGCCGGGTCACCAGCGCCGCCAGCCCCTGCTCCGCGCTGGGATAACGGCCGTTATCCAGCTTGTACATATCCAGCGAGTTCTCCAGCGCGACGATATCGCTGGCGGCCTTTTGCCGATCGGCCTTCTCCTTGTTACCCATCAGGCTTGGGATGGTCAGGCTGGCCAACAGCCCCAGAATGACGATCACCACCATGATTTCCAGCAGCGTGAACCCACGCTGCCGGGACCTGCGCATATTGCTGATATGACTCACTTTACTCTCCATTAATGGCATGATTAGCCGACCATATTATTGAGCTGCAATATCGGCTGCAGGATGGCCAGAATGATAAACAGCACCGAACCGGCCATCGCGATCACCAATAAAGGCTCAAACAGCCCCAGCGCCAGCGTGATTTGCCGGCTGAAGGCCTCCTGCTGCATCGCCGCCGCCCGTTCGAGCATCATGTCCAGTTCGCCGCTGCGCTCGCCGGACATGATCATGTGTCGCATCATCGGCGAGAACAGCGCGGTGCCTTCAAGCGACGGCGACAATCCTTCCCCCTCTCGCACCCGCTCCATCGCCGCCAGCAGGCGCTCACGGGCAGCCTCGTTACCCAACACGCCGGCGCTGATGCGCATCGCCTCCAGCAACGGCACGGCGCTGGCGTTCAAAATGCTCAGCGTTTTGGCGTAGCGCGCGGTATTCACCGCCAGCGACAGTTTGCCGACCACCGGCAGCCGCAGGATGAACGCATGCCAGCGTGCGCGCCGCGCCGGATCCCGCAGGCGATAACGGAAAGCGCCAAAGCCCGCCAGCGCCGCCATCAACACCGCCGCCCCCCATTGGCGCAATCCGTCGCTGGCGCCAAGCAGCATCCGGGTCGACAGCGGCAAGGTCTGCTTCATATGCACAAACTGTTCGATCACCTTCGGCACCACTGCCGTCAGCAAGATAGCCACCACGCCAATCGCCACCGCCGTCAGCACCATCGGGTACACCAACGCCTGCACGATCTTGTTCTTCATGTGCTGGCGCTGTTCGACATAGTCAGCCAGCCGTTCCAGCACCGGCCCCAGATGGCCGGCAATCTCACCGGCCGCCACCATGGCGCAATAGAGACGGTCAAAAATCTGCGGATACTGCCCCAGCGCCTGCGCCAGCGGGAAACCCTCCAGAATGCGCTGCCTCACCTGAGTCAACGCCGCCTGCAGGCCTTTTTTCTCCGTTTGCCGCGCCACCGCCATCAGCGCCTCTTCCAGCGGCAGCGCGGCAGACAGCAGCGTCGCCAGTTGCCGGGTGAGCAGCGCCAGATCGCCGCTGCTCACGCCGCCCATCCAACGGCCGGCGAGCAGGCCGGCAAGAGCGGATCGCCTGCGCGCCTGCACCGCCAGCACCTGCCACCCCTTCTCACGCAGCCGATCGCGGGCCTGGCGCAAAGAATCCGCCTCCAACACGCCACGCCGGGCGCGCCCCTCACGATCGCAGGCGCGATAATCAAACTTCATCGCCATCCCCTTCGCGCGTCACCCGCAACACTTCTTCCAGGCTGGTCTCTCCGGCGCACATTTTGGCGATCCCATCCTGGCGCAGCGGCTGATAGCGCTCCCCGGCCAGCCTGGCGATGTCCAGCTCACCGTCGCTACGGTGGATTGCCCTGCGCATCGGTTCATCCAGCACCAACAGTTCATGCAAACCGATTCGGCCGCGATAGCCCTGCCCGCCGCAGGCCTCACATCCTATCGGGCGCCAGCAGGTCAGCGCCCGCGTCGACGCCAGCCCCAGTTGGCGCCGCTGCGCGTCAGGCAGCGCATAAGGCTCGCGACAGTGCGGACAAAGCCGGCGCACCAGGCGCTGCGCCAACACGCCGCTCAGCGAGCTGGAAAGCAAAAACGGTTCAACGCCCATGTCCCGCAGCCGGGTCACGGCGCCGATCGCCGTGTTGGTATGCAGGGTCGACAGCACCAGATGTCCGGTCAATGAGGCCTGCACCGCGATCTGCGCCGTTTCACCGTCGCGGATCTCGCCGATCAACACCACATCGGGATCCTGACGCAGCAGCGCGCGCAGCCCGCGCGCGAAGGTCATGTCCACTTTGGGGTTCACCTGCGTCTGCGCGATGCCGGCCAGTTCATACTCGACGGGATCTTCGATCGTCATGATGTTGCGCTGTTCGTCATTGATCTGGTTCAGCAAGGTATAAAGCGTGGTGCTCTTGCCCGAACCGGTCGGGCCGGTGACCAGAATAATGCCGTGCGGCTGGCGGATCAGGCGCAGCAACGCCTGTTGGTGCGCCGCCGCCATGCCCAGGCTGGGCAGTTCGAGCCGCACGCCCTGTTTATCCAACAGGCGCATGACCACGCGCTCGCCGTGGCTGGCCGGCATCACCGACACCCGCACGTCGATCGCCCGCCCGCCAACCTTCAGCGCCATGCGCCCATCCTGCGGCACGCGCTTCTCGGCGATATCCAGCTTCGACATGACCTTGATGCGCGACACCAGCAGCGCCGCCAACTTGCGCTGCGGCGCCAGAATGCGGCGCAGCGCGCCGTCAATACGAAAACGGATCACCAGCTCGCTCTCGTAGGTTTCGATGTGAATATCGGAGGCGCGCTCTTTGATCGCCTCACTCAGCAAGGCGTTAATCAGGCGGATAATCGGCGCATCGTCCTGTTCGTCCAACAGGTCTTGCTGCTGCGGCAGCTCTTCCGCCAACGCATAGAAATCCAGTTCGCCGCCCAGATCGTCGATCATTTTCTGCGCCTGGCCGCTTTCCCGCTGATAGTGCGCCACCAGCCGTTGTTCAAAGGCCTCCGTGTCCAGCCGGGCCAGCGTCGGCTCACCGGGCAGGCAGCGGTACGCCTCCATCAACGCGGCCTGGCGGGTCTCGGGGTGACAATACAGTTGGATGCCGCTCTGCCCGTCGACGGCCAGCACGCCATGCTGCCGCGCCCAGCCAAAAGGCAGCCGCGGCCCCACAGAACGGGGCTTCACGGGCGCGCTCCGCGCGAATAAAACGCCTCGATACGCGCGACGGTGGCGAGGAACGCCCGATTGTCGATCGCCTTCTTATCGCCGGCGATCTCGCTGCGCAGTGCGTTATTCAGCTCACGATCGTCCTGCTGCTCGGCGTCGAACTTGCCTAACTTGCGCTGGCTCTGCCGGGCATACCCCTCGGAGCTGCGAATGATGGTCGGGCGGATAAACAGCATCAAATTACGCTTGCTCGCTTTGGTGGCGTTCGAGCGAAACAGCGCCCCCACCAGCGGGATCTTGCCCAGGATCGGCACGCTGCTCTCCAGCTCCGAGTTGGACTTGTCCAGCAGCCCGCCCACCACCACGGTCTCACCGCTGTCCACCAGCACCGTATTGTTGACCGTGCGGATATTGAAGGTCGCCCCCAGCGAATCCGGCGTAGCGCCGGCGCTGTCGGCAACGCTGGAGACCTCCTGCTCGATCTGCATCAGCACGGACTGGCCCTGATTGATCTGCGGTTTGACCTTGAGCTTGATGCCCACCGTTTTGCGCGACACGGTATTGAAGACGTTATCGCTGTTGGTGGTTTGCGAACCGGTGAGGATCGGTACATCCTGGCCGACGCTGAACTCCGCCTCGGCGTTATCGAGCGTAACGATGCTCGGCGTAGCCAGGATATTGTTTTGGTTGTTGCTGGCGATGGCGGACAGCAATACGCCCCAGTTGCCGCTGTAGAAACCGGTCATCAGGCCGTTGGCCTTGCCGAACACATCGCTCATGCCGTTTTCGAACCCCGCCGAGATGCCGGGCGCCTGGCCGGCGAACTGCGTGCCGCCGCCGTATTTGTTGGCCCACTGCACGCCGATGTTCAGCCCCTGACCATCCTGCACTTCGACGATCACCGCTTCGACCAGCACCTGCGCGCGCCGTACATCCAGCTTGGCGACCACCGCCTCCAGATCGCGCATCACGTCCGGCGCGGCGGTGATGATCAGCGCATTGGTCTGCTCATCGGCCTTGATCACCACATTTTTCAACAGCGCCACGTTGGCGGCGGCGCTCTCTTTCTCGTTTTGCAGGCCCGCGCTCACGCCGGTCAGCACCTCGACCAGGCTCTGCGCCTTGGCGTATTTGAGCGGAATGACCTGGGTATTGCCTTGGGTGACACTCTTGTTATCCAACTGCTCAATCAGTTCTTTGGCGTGTTCGCGGGCCCGATCGTCCCCGGCGATCATCACGCTGTTGGTGCGCTCATCCGCCACCAGCCGCAGCGAGCCTGCCCCGGCCATACGCCGTTTACCCTCTTCGCGAAACAGTTCGTTCACCATCCGCGCAATCTCCGGCGCCGCCGCATGCTTCAGCGCGAAGGTCTCGACCTGATTGCCGTCGTCCTGATCCATCTCCCTGACAAGGTCGAGCAGGCCGTTGACCACCCCGGCTCGGCCGGTGATCAACAGCGCATTGCCCTGCTCGTAATGCGCCACGCTGCCCACGCCGATGCTGTCGTTAAGCTGGCGCAAGATCGGAGAAACGTCTTTGGCCGCGATATTGCGCAGCGGCACCACGCGCATCACCACTTCATCCCCTTCGGCGATCGCCTCGCTGCCGCTTTGCGACAGCGCGGCTCTTTTTCCCTCTTTGGCGGCGATCACCTTCAGGACATTGTTGGGCATGCCGATGACCGTATAGCCGTAGACGTCCAGCACATTGAGAAAGAACTGGTAATATTGCTTCTCGTTGAGCTGTTCGTAGCTGCGCACCGTAACCTTACCTTTCACCGCCGGATCGATAATGATGGTCTTGCTCAGGTTTTTACTGACCGTATTGATAAATTCCTGAATGTCCGTGCCTTTGAAATTGGCGGAGAATTGCTCCGCATGCGCCAGGCCCCCCAGGGCAATCATGACGGCCACCGCCGCTAACGCGCGCCATAAACCGGCGCTCCAGCCTGCGCGGGAACGAAAAATAAAATGCGTCATCACAGTGTTGCCTTATGCTGTAAAACACCCCACGCCGAAGCGGCGCGCCGGCTACTCTTTAAACGTCAGCGCGGCGTAATAACCGTTTTCATCGAGCAGTATTTTGTTTTTTAATATCCGCACGATAACGGCATTGCTGCCGACCAGCCGGTCGCCAACGCCATACCCGGTTTGCTTACCGCCATGTTCCACGATAACCAGGCTTTTTTCGGCGTTATCACTGAACAGCAGACCGGTTATCTTGCCGAGCGTCGCGGCCTCCGGCGCGTTAGCCAGCAGCTCGGCGCCGATCGTCCACTCGCCGACCTTATACCCGCGCGCCTTTTCGCCGCTTTTCGCCGCCTGATAGCGGCCAAACCAGTGTGCGTCGTTAATTTTCTCGATGTCATCTTCCTGGGGAAAGACGCCATGGCGCACTTGCTCACGCCCACTTTCAAGGTGCGGCTCAACGGGTTCGTTATTCACGGTTATCATTCGCCACACCTGAGAAAGCATGAACGTCAAATTAGCCAGGAAGAAAAGTAGAATAAAAAAGTCTATCAACCGCTTGCTCACTGGCCCCCCGGTTATTCAACGGCGCCAACGCTAAGCGGAAATGCCCAACACCATCGCCACGGAAAACAGCAGCGTGATGGCCAGCGCCACTTTATAATTCACGGCGTCCAGCCACGTTCGCCGCTGTTTATTAGCCGCCGGTGCCAAGCATTGCTCCCGCGTATTCGCGCGTTCGCAGGCCTGGAAACTCAGCATCACGCCAAATCGGGGAATGGTTTTGATCACCTCGCCCGGAATACCGTGGCGGGAGAGCAAAGCGCGGCATTGGAATATCATTTGATAATAGTTATTGTCGCTGATGGTCTCATGGTTGCAGAACCAGACTGCGCGAATAATGTCATTTTTCTTATAGATGCCACTCAACAGGCACAGCATGAAACGCCGCTGCAATTCGGTCATTTCGATGAGCACATTCTCTTTTTTAAATAACAGCGTCTTTTCATTGTTGTTTAAGATCACCAACTCATTTTCCAACAGAGTCTCGTTCAGGGCAATGCTATGTATGTCCATCTCTCGCCTATCAGTTTAATGAAGTCCAAAGGCTCCCTGTGCCATTACCTTTGCACGCATGCGGCAGATGCATTTTCAACGCAAATAAGTGATTCGCCGTGTTAAGAGCCGGCTCAATTAATCATGTTGAAAATATTCATGCAACTTATTTATTTAAAATAAACAATATAAAATTAATCTAACAAAACAACACAAACCTAAAGCCATTAAGTCATTTAAAAACATGGTGATAGAAGAATTTATAAAATAAGTGAACCGCCATTAAATTCGATTAGTGATGCGAAAAATAGACAATGACCGATAATAACTCATGTTATTAGTTGTGCGCTAAAAAGACGGCGGAACGCTATAAACGGCAAATAAAATACATCTTTATCGGAGGGGCAATAAAGTAAACGTCAGGATTCAATATTGCATAAGAACATCGGCGAATAGGCATTGCTAAACATCAACGTGTTTTTATCAATGCTGCGAATATGATAAAACGTCGACTCATTGCTGAAAAAGTAGGTATAAATCTCTTCCGGCAAGGTATCACGCGGCGAATAGTTGACCTCGCCATACTGAAAGCGATAAAAACTCCCCTGCGAAACATAGCTGAAGTTAACCCGCCGATTGACGAAGTATTTCTTTTCACCGTCGTTGGCTAACCCCGACAGGACCATCACGCCCTTATCGCCGGACAAAAAGATGTAGTTTATTTTCAGCGACAGCTGAATGTCGTTATGAGCCGCCTGCGCGTCCAGTGAATTGAAATAATTGAACGTGGCGTTCGCTTCACAGGAAAAATCACTGAAGTCATGATGGCTGCGTATCAGGGAATACATCACGCTGCCGGTCAACACGCACAGGCCGACCAGCGTGGCTGACAGAATATTTAACTTTTTTTCCATGCCCGAATGTACTCGCTCTCACAGTTATGCAAAACAGCCGCACTGTCCTTCGTGCATTTGGCGATAAACTGGCGTCCGCTGTCTTCATTGGCATTTTGAGAACGGTTAACCTTGGTAATGACGACCTCGCCGGATCGGCAATGCCGGCCATACAAATCTTTCCTGACCAGAAACTGCAAGTAGCCGTCCTGGTGATTCGCCAAAAAATGGCCGGCATAGTAGATCGGGCAACCGTTCACCGTGCCGACGTAGGACAATACCTGCTTCTTTTCACTGTCGCGATGGTGCTTGTAATAGATGAAACACAGCGCCAGAAAAGATAAGGGTACGACGATCGATAAACTGCGTAGCAGAATAAAAAAATAGTGATGGGTGTTTTTTGTCGTTGCGGCAGGTGACGCCAACGTCACCGCGGCATCGGCAAGCTGAGGAGGCTCGGGTAAATCAATCCGCAGTCGGTCGACAGGTATTATTCGATTAAGTCTATACCCCTTTTTGGATAGGGTAACGATGAGGCGCTCGTTGAAACCGACAGACGTCAATGCGCGTCGGGTCAGGCTGATATATTGATTTAACGTCGCGGAAGAGGCGCTCAAGCCGTGATCGGTCCAAACCTGCTGCAACAGCGTCTCGCGACTCACCGTCTCATGGCCGTGTTCAAGCAAGCATTTGAATACTCTGGCATTGACGCTGGATAAGAAAACTTCCCGCCCCTTCTTTAAACTTTTCAATGAACCGTTTTCAGTATTAAATGTAATATCTTTATCAATGATATAAATCATGTTTAGCCTGACAGCGCACACGGGTTATTATTTAAACTTATTGAGCCAGTTCGACGACCGCCGCTAAGCGCGGATAGTTTTTTCGCACAGAGAAAAAACAATACTAACGTCATCCCAACAGGTGCGCAACTTTAAGAATTTTCCCCATCTCTCCATCCTTATTTGTCCCACAAATGGCGGTATGCGCGTTATTTTTTCGCCGTCATCGGATCTGTTGGCAACAATACATTTCTATCAGGGGGATAAAGGCTAAAACGGTGCAGAGGACACGCTTCGCGATCGCGAGGTGCGCAAGTAACGCCTGTTCAGCGTATCGACTTGATGAATAATGGGGAAGAGCGTTTTGCGGGACGCAAATGGGTGGGGACCCTGCCAGCTACATCCCGGCACACACGTCACCTGCTGCGGCTGCTTCCTTCCGGACCTGACCGAGTTCACAAGTTAGTGTTGCGGGAGAACCAACAGGGCCCCCATTGACGGCTTCTGTACTCCGAAGCGGTGGGCATTATCGGCGATGCCCCATCAAATAGCAAGCCAACCGGGGCCAACCGCTGTTTTCTTGCCCACCTGCATTGTGGCACACTCTCCGCCTGGGTTTTGACTCGCGCAGGAACTGCAACATGCAACCAGAAGACGCCTCTTTCAGCCAGCGGGTATTCCATATCGTGGCCGCTATTCCGTACGGCAAAGTCACCACCTACGGTGAAGTCGCCCGTCTGGCCGGTTCGCCGCGCGCCGCGCGTCAGGTCGGCGGCGTGCTGCGGCGTTTGCCGGAAGGCAGCACGCTGCCGTGGCACCGCGTAATCAACCGGCACGGGCAAATCTCGCAACAGGGGGAGGATTTTCAACGGCAACGGCAGGCATTGCTGGCGGAGGGGATTATTTTCGGCCCGCACAGCACGGTCGATTTCGATCGCTACGGCTGGCGCTGGTAAAACAAAACAGCCTTTGGCCGAAGCGCAAAGGCTGTTGATTGGGTCTTGCCGTACCGCAGCAGAATTACTGCATCGCGCTTGGCGCAGCCTGCATCGGCACGCCCTGCACCGGAACCAGCAGCAGATCGGCGCGGGTGCCGTTGCGGTTAACCACTTCCTGGATCGTGTCGGTAATGAACATCAGTCGCCCGTTGACCGTCACCGCCGCGCTCAGAATGATGCGCGCATTCGGTTGGATATCAGACGGGTTGTACGGCAGCGTAAAGTTGAACGGCGCTTGTTGCCCTTCGGTACGTATCGCGCGCTGTGCAATCACTTTGGACGGCGCATCCGCCAGCGAGGCATCAGAGAGGGTGACAGTCAGTACGGCGTCCGGCGGCAGCGCAATGCGCTGACGTATATTAACCGAACCTGTCACCGCCGGCCCCTGAATCTGCGTTTGCGCAGCCGCCGGGTTGCCGGCCGCCGGTGTAGGCACATCAGCACTCTTTTGCGCGCATCCTGCCAGCGTGATCGTCAGTGCTGCGGCACCGCCTACGATTTGCCAGAGTTTCATGGATCGGTCTCCTTTTTTATTATCAACACGTTGGTGGCTTTCACCACCTCACTCATTAAACTTAGCACAAAACACTGATAAATCCACTTTGCCCCGCCTATTAATCACTTAGCCAGCCCAATGCGCTCACTATTAAGAGCATTCTCATCGGCCCTTTAACGCAAGATATTGACGCCGCGCCGTGATATTCCGCACACTGCGCAAAATGATTATTAGAAAGGTAACAATTTTATGAGCCAGGCATTGCAAAACCTCCTCGATCTGTTGGATCTGGAGAAAATCGAAGAAGGGCTGTTCCGCGGCCAAAGCGAAGATCTGGGGCTGCGTCAGGTGTTCGGCGGGCAAGTGGTCGGCCAGGCGCTGTACGCCGCCAAACAGACGGTGCCGGACGAGCGCAGCGTGCACTCGTTCCACAGCTACTTCCTGCGCCCGGGCGACAGCAGCAAGCCGATCGTCTACGACGTAGAAACCCTGCGCGACGGCAACAGCTTCAGCGCCCGTCGCGTCAGCGCCATCCAGCACGGCAAACCTATCTTCTATATGACCGCCTCCTTCCAGAGCCCGGAAGAAGGTTTCGAGCACCAGAACCAGATGCCGGACGTGCCGCCGCCGGAAGGGCTGCTGTCCGAATCAGAGATTGCTCAGAAGCTGGCGCCGATGCTGCCGACCAAAGTACGCGAAAAATTTATCGGTCAGAAGCCGATCGAAATGCGCCCGGTGAAATTCCACAACCCGTTGAAGGGCAGCGTGGAAGAACCGCATCGCTACGTGTGGTTCCGCGCCAACGGCAGCATGCCGGACGATGCGCGCATCCACCAATATCTGCTGGGCTACGCATCGGACTTTAACTTCCTGCCGACGGCGCTACAGCCGCACGGCGTCGGCTTCCTCGAGCCGGGCATGCAGGTGGCCACCATCGACCATTCGATGTGGTTCCACCGCCCGTTCCGCATGGATGATTGGCTGCTGTACGCGGTGGAAAGCTCCTCCGCCTCCGGCGCACGCGGCTTTGTGCGCGGCCAGATCTACACCCGCGACGGCGTGCTGGTCGCCACCACCGTACAGGAAGGGGTGATTCGCCAACGCGACGCCTGATTTGCGGCATAAAGAAAGGGGCGATGTTTCCATCGCCCCTTTTTGCTTCATCATTATTTTCGTATTTAGCGCACTGCCCTGCTTCGAGTCTTACTGGTTGTAGGCGCTCTCGCCGTGGCTGTTGACGTCCAACCCTTCGCGCTCCTGCTCTTCCGGCACTCTCAGCCCCACCATCGCGCCCGCGATCTTGAAGGCGATAAAGGCGGCGACGCTTGACCACACCAGCGTAATCACGACGCTCAGCAGCTGGATCCACACCTGATGCCCCATCGTCACCCCTTCGGCATAGCCGGTGCCGCCGAGGGAAGAAGCGGTGAACACACCGGTCAGCAGACAGCCGGCGATGCCGCACACGCCGTGCACGCCGAACACGTCGCAGGTGTCGTCCACTTTCAGCCATTTCTTCAACGTCACTACGCCCCACAGGCCGGCGACGCCCCCCACCAGGCCGATGATCAACGCGCCGCCCACGCCCACGGTGCCCGCCGCCGGCGTAACGGCAACCAGCCCGGCGATCATGCCGGAGCAGGCGCCCAGCAACGAAGGCTTGCCGCGCAGCACCCACTCGGCAAAGGTCCAGGACAGAATGGCGCCCGCAGTAGCCACCACAGTGTTCAGGAATGCCAAGGCCGCGATGCCGTTAGCCGCGCTGGCGGAACCGGCGTTAAAGCCGAACCAGCCGATATACAAGATGGACGCGCCGGTAAACACCATCGGCAGGTTATGCGGTTTGAACGCCTCTTTACCGAAGCCGGCGCGTTTGCCGAGCAGATAGGCGCCGATCAGCCCGGCGCTGGCGGCGTTGATGTGCACCACGGTGCCGCCGGCGAAGTCCAGCGCGCCGTCGGTGGCCAGATAGCCACCGCCCCACACCATGTGTGCGATCGGCAGGTAAGACAGGGTGAACCACAGGATCGCGAAGATCAGCACCGCCGAGAAGCGAATGCGTTCGGCGAAGCCCCCCACCACCAGCGCCACGGTAATGCAGGCGAAGGAGGCCTGGAAAGCGACGTGGATCATCTGGCTGATGCTGCCGGTGACGCTGTCGATGCCGATGCCTTTCAGCATCGCCGTCTGGAATCCGCCGAACACCGCATTGCCTTCGCTGAACGCCAGGCTGTAGCCATACAGCACCCACAGCACGCAGACCAGCGCGAAGGTGACGGTGACCTGCGTCAGCATCGACAGCACGTTTTTGCCGCGCAGCAGGCCGCCGTAAAACAGCGCGATGCCGGGCAGCGTCATGAACAGCACCAACGCGGTGCAGATCATCATAAAGGCGTTGTCGGCCTTATCGGCGACCGCCGGGGCGGCCAGGGCCAAAGAAGGAACCAGGGTTACCGAACTCAGGCCCAACATGGATAACAGTCTTTTCATTATCAATCATCCCCATCACTTAACTGAGTTCGCGGTTACAGTGCCGATTCGTCGGTTTCGCCGGTGCGAATACGGATCACGCGTTGCAATTCGGCAACGAAAATTTTGCCGTCGCCGATTTTGCCGGTGTAGGCGGCTTTGCTAATGACATCAACCACTTCATCCAACTGATCGTCGGCGATGGCGATATCGATTTTGACCTTGGGCAGGAAATTGACGTTATATTCGGCGCCGCGATACAGCTCGGCGTGCCCTTTCTGGCGGCCAAAGCCCTTCACTTCGGTTACGGTCAACCCCTGAATGCCCACGGAGGACAAGGCCTCGCGCACGTCCTCCAGCTTGAACGGTTTGATTACCACGGTCACCAGCTTCATATTGCCTCTCCACGAATTAAGCCCAAACTCACCCCGGTACGCCTCATATGTAGCAAGGGCTGTGCCAAATTTTATTTTGCATGGCGATTCAGCGGATTAGCGGGCACGCGGGCGCCGCCGCGGCGCGGTGCAGTACCGATACCTTGAATGGGTTAAATAATGCGCACTGATTTGGTGCGCGTCGCGTCGAAAAAGTGCAGAAAGGGGGCGTAGCCTGGCGGAGTTGCCTGCTTGTGGTGCGTTGGGAAAAATAAGGGCCGCGATCGCGGCCCGTGGGATCAGGCGGGTTGGCTCTCGTCGCGCACCGCTTCCGCCAACTGCTCGCCCGCCAGCTGCAGCTGATACATCTGGTAGTAGCGCCCCTGCTGCGCCAGCAGCTGTTGATGGTTGCCCTGCTCCACCGCCTGGCCCCGATGCAGCACCAGAATGGAATCGGCATCGACGATCGTCGAGAGGCGGTGAGCGATCACCACCAGCGTGGTGTGCTCGCGGATCACGCGCAGCGCCCGCTGGATAGCCTGCTCGGTGCCCGAGTCGATATTGGCGGTCGCCTCATCGAGGATCAGGATCTGCGGCGCCTGCACCAATACCCGCACCATCGCCAGCAGCTGTTTCTGCCCGACCGACAGGTTATTGCCCTGCTCCCCCAGCCGGGTATGGATACCCTGTGGGAAGCCGCGCACCAGACTCGCCAGCTGCACCGTTTCCAGCGCCCGCCAGACGGCTTCTTCATCGATGTTGCGCCCCAGCGTCACGTTGGCCAGCACCGAATCGGCGATCACCACCGGATCCTGTTGCACCATCGCCACGCCCTGGCGCAGCGTGCGGTGCGACAGGCTGGAGAGCGGACGGCCGTCGAGACGCACTTCCCCTTCGCTGACCGGGTAATAGCCCATCAGCAGGTTAGCCAGCGTGCTCTTGCCGCTGCCGGTGTGGCCAACCAGCGCCACGAAGCCGCGTGAGGGCACCGCCAGCGAAATATGCTGCAGCACCTTTTTATCCGCACGGTAGGCGAAGCTCAGATCGGTGATGTCGATGCTGCCGCTGGCCAACGGACGATCGTCTGCGCCGTAGCTTTGCTGGCTGCGATCCATCAGTTCGAAAATACGTTCGCCGGCCACCACCGCCTGCTGCAGGATCGACTGTTGTGACGTCAACTCGATCAGCGGTTCGTTCAAACGCCCCAGGTAGTTGATGAAGGCATAGAGCACGCCGACGCCAATCACGCCTTCGCCGCTGAAGCCGAACAACATCAGCAAACCGCACAGCACCAGCGCCGAAAACAGACTGAGCAGCGGCCGCAGCAGAAACCCGTCGAGCCGCAGCGTCTGCATGCGCGCGAGATAGTGCGATTGGCTGGCGGCGCTCATGCGTTCGCCGAAGCGCACCTGCTGGCGGAATTGCTGGATCACGCCCATGCCGTTGATCACTTCGTTGAAACCGTCGTTGATGTCCGCCAGATAACTGCGCACCCGGCGCACAATCGGCGTGCTGTAATATTGATAGATGCCCATCACCACGAACACCGCCGGGAAGATGCAGATAGCCACTAACGCCATGCGCCAGTCGAGGCTGAACATCGCCACCAGCATGGCGCCGATCAGCGCGGCGCTTTTCAGCACCGTGGAGACCACCATCACGTACAGGTCCTTGATCACTTCGGTGTCGTTGGTGACGCGCGAGATCAATTGCCCGACCGGTTGGGTGTCGAAGGCGCTGAGCGGCTGGCGCAGCGCGGCGTCCATCACGTCGGTACGCAGCCGCTGCACCACGCCTACCGCCGCCTGGTTGAACAGCAGCGCCTGGAAGTAGTGCAGCGCCGCCGCCAGCAGCTCCAGCAGAATGTAAGCCGCCGCCAGCCCGCCGACAATCATCAGCGGCAGTTGCCCTTTGGCGACGTAATTATCGATAAAATAGCTGACCAGGATCGGCCCGGCGACTTCCGCCGCCGCCGCCACCCACAGCATCAGCACCGCCACCCCCAGCGGTTTGCGGTACGGCGAGCCGTAGGCCAGTAGCCGCTTCAGCGTCGGCCACAGCTTTTGCACTTTATTCATCGGCCAACGCCTCCTCACCGTTTTCCGGCGCTTCGTCCAGCGCCGCTTCCAGCTGCTGATAACGGTACATATCGCGATACCAGCCCGGCTGCGCCGCCAGCGCCGCCGGATCGCCGCGCTGCGCCACGCCGCCGTGCTGCATCACCAGGATTTCGCTGGCTTCGGTCAATGCCGACAGCCGGTGCGCGCTGATAATCACCGTGCGATCTTGCCCCCAGCTGCGCAGGTTGTGCAGGATCTGGTGCTCGGTACGGCCGTCCACCGCCGACAACGCATCGTCGAGGATCAGGATCTCCGCATCCAGCAGCAACGCGCGCGCGATGGAGATGCGCTGTTTCTGGCCGCCCGACAGCATCACGCCGCGTTCGCCCACTTCGGTATCATAGCCCTGCGGCAGCCGCAGAATGTCCTCATGGACGCTGGCCAGCCGCGCCGCCTGTTCAATCTGCGCCTGCGTCGCCCCCGGCTGGCCCAGCGCGATGTTGTTCGCCACGGTATCGGAGAACAGGAACGGCGTCTGGCTCACCACCGACAGGCGCGAACGCCAGTCGTCGAGCCTGACCTGCGGAAGCGGCAGGCCGTGATAGCAGATCTGCCCTTGGTCGACGTCGAACTGACGCTGGATCAGCGACAGTAATGTCGACTTACCGGCCCCGGTCGGCCCGCACAGCCCCAGCATCTGCCCCGGCTTCAACGTCAGCGCCACGTCATGCAGCGCCGGGTGCGGGTTTTCCGGGTAGTGGAACGCGCGGATATCCACCTCCAGCACGCCGCGCCCGGCCGGCAACGCCTGCGGGCCGTCCTGCACCGCCGGCGCCTCGTCGAGCAGGCTGCGGATACGGCTGTAGGCCGCGCTGCCGCGCTCGACGATGTTGAACATCCAGGCCAGCGCCAGCATCGGCCAGATCATCAGGCCGAGGTACATCACAAAGCTGGTCAGTTGCCCGAGCGTCAGCGAACCGTTCACCACCATCCAGCTGCCGCCGCCGATGGCCAGCAGGTTAGAGGCGCCGATGGCGATATAAATGGTCGGATCGAAGCGCGCATCCACCCGCGCCACGTGCATGTTCTTGGCGCCGGTCTGCGCCGCGACGTCGGCGAAGCGGTTGGATTGGTGATCTTCCAGCCCGAAGGCCTTGATCATGCGGATGCTGGTCATGCTTTCCTGCGCCTGATCGTTGAGGCTGGAAAACGCCGCCTGCGCCGATTTAAAGCGCTGGTGCAGCTGATCGCCGTAATATTTGATGGCGATCGCCATCAGCGGCATCGGGATTAACGCCAACACCGTCAGCTGCCAGCTGATTTGGGTGCTCATCACCACCAGCACCACCAACCCCATCACCAGCGAATCCACCAGCGTCAGCACGCCTTCACCGGCGGCGAACACCACGCGATCCACGTCGTTGGTGGCGCGCGCCATCAGATCGCCGGTGCGGTGGCGCAGGTAGAACGCCGGGTTCTGCCGACTGAGCTGACGGTAAAAGTTTTCGCGCAGCTCGACCGCCAGCTGGTAGGAGGCGCCGAACAGCAGCACCCGCCACACATAGCGCAGCAGGTAAACGACGATCGCAGTGCCGATCATCAGCCCAAGCCAGGCCAACAGCACGCCGGTAGACATCTGTTTTTCGGTGACGCCGTCCACGATGATGCCGACCAGTTTAGGCGGCAGCAGTTGCAGGATGGCGATGACGATAAGCAATACCACCGCGCCCAGGTAGCGGCGCCACTCCCGGCGGAAGTACCAGCCGATTTGTGCAAATAATCTCACGCAGTTTGATTCCAGGGTTTTATGAGGTTTGTCTCTTTTTCCGCTTCAACGGAGCAGGATACCACCGTTGAGCCGCTCGTCCGGTGAACTTTTCACTCCGGTACCGGCAGCGCGGTGGTGTATTTGATTTTTTCCATGGCAAAGCTTGAGGTGACATCGATGAGGCCCGGTACGCCGTTCACCAGACGCTTATAAAAGCCGTCGTAGCTTTTCATGTCCGCCACTTCGACCTGCATCAGGTAGTCGTACTCCCCCGCCATGCGGTAGAACGCCAGCACCTCGGGCATCTGGCTGGTCAACTGCACAAACGCCTGATACCACTCGCTGCTGTGCTGCTGGGTCTTGATCAGCACGAACGCCGTCAGCCCCAGGCCGAGCTTTTCGTTATCCAGCAAGGCCACCCGGCCGCGGATATAGCCCTCGTCCTCCAGGCGCTTCAGCCGTTTCCAGCACGGCGTCGAGGTCAAATTGACCGCATCGGCCAGCGTCTGCAGCGACTGGGTGCAATCTTGCTGCAGCATGCACAGCAGCTTACGGTCTGTTTTATCTAACATATCGGCCACCAGGAGAAAAACTTTCTCTCATTAGGCGATTAAACAGGAAAAATGGCAATCCTTTTTTCCTGCCGACAGGCTATGCTACGCCATAAACCAGCCCCCTATTCTGAGGCCAAATCATGACAAACTCTTGGGTAAAATATGCTATCGGTGAAATAGAAGCGGATTTTCAACGCTCCGCCGATACGCACCTGATTCGCCTGAACCTGCCGGCGTTTCCCGGCATCTGCCTGTACCTGAAAGATGAGAGCACCCACCCGACCGGCAGCCTGAAACACCGCCTGGCGCGCTCGCTGTTCCTTTACGGCCTGTGCAACGGCTGGATCACCGAGGACACCACCATCATCGAGGCCTCGTCCGGCAGCACGGCGGTGTCCGAAGCCTACTTCGCGCGGCTGATCGGTCTGCCGTTCATCGCGGTGATGCCGTCCTGCACCGCACGCCGCAAGGTAGAACAGATCGCCTTTTACGGCGGCCGCTGTCACTTCGTCGATCACGCCGCCCAGATCTACGCCGCTTCCGAACAGCTGGCGAAAGAGCTGAACGGCCACTATATGGATCAGTTCACCTACGCCGAGCGCGCCACTGACTGGCGCGGCAACAACAACATCGCCGACAGCATCTTCCGCCAGATGGCGCGCGAACCCTTCCCGGTGCCGAAACACATCGTGATGAGCGCCGGCACCGGCGGCACCTCCGCCACGCTGGGGCGTTATATCCGCTATCAGGGGCACGACACCCAATTGACGGTGGTCGATCCGGAAAACTCGGTGTTCTATGACTGCTTCCACCACGGCGATCGCACCCTGATCGGCAGCTGCGGCAGCCGTATCGAAGGCATCGGCCGCCCGCGCGCCGAGCCGTCGTTCATCCCGTCGGTGGTCGACAACATGCTGCGGGTGCCGGATGCCGCCAGCATCGCCACCATTCACTGGCTGGAAGGCGTGCTCGGCCGCAAGGTCGGCGCCTCCACCGGCACCAACGTCTGGGGTGCGCTGCAGCTGGCGAAACAGATGCGGGAAAACGGCGAGCAAGGGTCGATCGTCACCCTGCTGTGCGACAGCGGCGAGCGTTACCTGGATACCTATTACAACCCGGAATGGGTCAGCAACAACATCGGCGATCTGCAGCCGTATCTGGCGCAGCTGGCAAATTTGTAACGCCAGGCTTCGGGTAAAAAAAAGCCGGGTAGTCATACCCGGCCGGCTGTAAGGAGAACCTCATTCTTCGGGGGAATAGGTGAGGCAAGGTGAACGCAGCCAATGTTGTAAATAGTGGGCCACCGCCTGTTGTTGGCAATGGCCGATAACCGGCAGCTGCGGCAGCAGGGATTTCAGCTGCGGCAGGGCGTTGCCCATCACCACGCCGTGTCCCACCGCGCCCAGCATCTCTTTGTCGTTCATCGCATCGCCGAATGCCATGCAGTCGGCCATCGTCAATCCCAGGTGACGGCTCAGCCGATCCAGCGCCGCGCCCTTGTTGCAACCGAGTGGCAGCACCTCCAGGCAATCGTAAGCGGAGAAACACAGATCGGCCTCGCCGCCCAGCTGCGCCCGCAGCTGCACCTGCAATTCCAGCAACTCCTCATGCGGTGCGACAAAGCACACCTTGCTGTTGCCGAACGCCGGTAAGCGGCGCACGTCAGCCAGTTGGAAACGAAAGCCGCTCAGGTGGTGCGCCTGCAGCATCTCTTCCGGCGCGGGGAACTCGGTCAGCCAACCTTCGTCGCGGAACACGTGCATACTGGCGCGGGTGCGCCAATGATGATGCAGCACCTCTTCGGCGATCTCCGCCGGCAGATCGGCGGCGTGCAGCTGTTGGCCACGGTTGTCATACACCCGCGTGCCGTTGCCGGTGATCAGATAGCCCTGCAGCCCCAGCTGCGCCATGATCGGTTGCGCATCAAGGTAGTGCCGCCCGGTGGCGAACGTCACCACCATCTCCCGCTCCACCAGCTGGTTCAGCACCGCCAGCGTTTCCGGGCCAACCCGGTGATCCGGCATCAACAGCGTGCCGTCCATATCGAAAGCCGCCAGGCGATACATAAAGACCTCATGAATGTGAACGCGATTACAATCAGTGCAGTATGGGATGGTATTTGCGGAAGTAATAGTGAACAATTTGGGAAAACTGTTCCGGATTTCTGCTCATGCGCCTGGTTCACCGTCTCAGCCAATATCAACGCCTGTATCAACAGCTCGGCAACGCGCCGGTCGCCGTGACCATCGGCGAGCTGGCGGCAATGTTCTACTGCAGCGAACGCCATGCCCGCACGCTGGTGCAGCAGCTGCAGGATCAGGGCTGGCTGAGCTGGCATTCGCAGCCCGGCCGCGGCAAACGCGCCAGCCTGCATTGCCTGAAAACCCCGGATGAGCTGCGCGCGCAGCTGTTGCAGCAGCTGTTGCAACAGGGCAATCATCAGGGGGCGCTGGAGATGGCGCAGCTCGATCCGCAACACCTGCAGGATCTGCTCAGCCCGCACCTCGGCGGGCAATGGCAGGCCGGCAGCCCGACGCTGCGCATTCCCTATTACCGTACGCTGGAGGCGCTCGATCCGCTCACGCTGACCGGCCGCGCCGAGCAACATCTGGTGTCGACCCTGCACGCCGGGCTGACGCGTCTGATGACCGGTAACCCGGAGCCGCAGCCCGATCTGGCGCACCACTGGCAGATAAGCGATGGCGGCCTGCGCTGGCGGTTCTTTTTGCGTAGCCAGCTGCGCTGGCACAACGGCGAACCGTTGACCGGCCAGCAACTGCTGCAAACGCTGGAAAAACTGCTGGGCCATCCGCGCAGCCAACCCAGCCTGAGCAGCGTCGCGAACGTCAGCCTGCCGCATCCGCTGTGCATTCAGTTCGACCTGCACCTGCCGGACTATTGGCTGGCACACCGGCTGGCGGAGCTGCCTTGTCTGATGACGCACCCCGAACTGCCGGCCATCGGCGCCGGCCCATTTAAACTGGCGTTGAATGAACCGCAGTTGGTGAGGCTGGAACAGCATGCCGGTTACCATCTGCAGCATCCGTATCTGGACACCATCGAATACTGGATCACGCCCGATCTGCCCATCACCGGCGCCGACGCCAGCTGCCGGCATCCGGTGCGCATCACCATCGGTCAGCAAGACGATTTGGCGCAGGCCCGGCCGGTGCAGCGCAGCATGAGCCTGGGCTGGTGTTATCTGGCGCTGAACCTGCGCCACGGCGTGCTGAGCGAAGCCCAGGGGCAAAAGCTGCTGATGCTGATCCAGCAGTCCGGCCTGCTCAGCCATCTGCCGATCCCCAACAGCGTGATCACCCCCAGCCATGAAATGCTGCCCGGCTGGCGCATCCCCAGCCAACGGATTGAAGAAGATGTCCCGCTGCCCGCTCGGCTAACATTGCTGTATCGGCCGCCGGTCGAGCTGCAAACGGTGACGGTCGCGCTACAGCGGCTGCTCGCGCAGCACGGCTGCGAGCTGGAAGTGCGTTACTACGCCGGCAAACGCTGGCAAAGCGAGGCGCAGATCGCCCAGGCCGACCTGCTGCTGGCGGACAACCTGATCGGCGAGGCGCCTGAGGCGACGCTGGAGAGCTGGCTGCGGCAGGATTCGCTGTGGCGCGGCATCCTGACGGCAAGCCGCTGGCAGCAGCAGCAGGAGACGTTGCGGGAGATCCAGCAGCTGCAGGCGCAGCCACTGCGCTTCGAACGGCTGCAGGCCTATTATCAACAGCTGATGGCCGCCGCCATCATCACGCCGCTGTTCCACTACCAGTATCAGATCAGCGCGCCGCCGCGTATGCATGGCGTGACGCTGACCGCCCATGGCTGGTTCGATTTTTGCCAGGCGTGGCTGCCGCCGCCGGTGGATGAGGCACCGACCGGAGCCGAACCGCCCTGCGCCTGACGGCCCTTTCTGCTACTATTGTCGCCGCAACGCAATTTTTATCCTGCCGCCCGAATGTGTATCGGGAATGGCCAAAGCCCAAAAAGGTGATTTTATGAAGCGCGCGGTTGTCGTTTTCAGCGGTGGACAAGACTCCACGACCTGCTTGATCCAGGCATTGCAACAGTATGACGAAGTTCACTGCGTCACGTTCGATTACGGCCAGCGCCATCGCGCCGAAATTGAAGTGGCTCAGGAGCTGTCGGAGGCCCTCGGCGCCAAGGCGCACAAGGTGCTGGACGTGACGTTGCTCAATGAGCTGGCCATCAGCAGCCTGACTCGCGACAATATTCCGGTTCCCGCCTACGATCCCAACCAGAAAAACGCGCTGCCGAGCACCTTCGTGCCGGGCCGCAACATCCTGTTCCTGACGCTGGCGGCGATCTACGCCTACCAGGTGGAAGCGGAGGCGGTGATCACCGGCGTGTGTGAAACCGACTTCTCCGGCTACCCGGATTGCCGCGACGAGTTCGTCAAAGCGCTGAACCAGGCGGTGGTGTTGGGCATCGCCCGCGATATCCGCTTCGAAACGCCGTTGATGTGGCTGAACAAGGCCGAAACCTGGGCACTGGCGGACTATTACCAGCAGCTGGATCGGGTGCGTCAGGATACGCTGACCTGCTACAACGGCATCAAGGGTGACGGCTGCGGCGAATGCGCCGCCTGCAACCTGCGCGCCAATGGCCTGACGCAATATCGCGCCAACCAGGCGGAAGTGATGGCGGCGTTGAAACAGAAGGCCGGTCTGGCCTGAGGCAGCGACGGCGGCAGCCGCCGCCGGTGAGCTGACTGCGAATGTTATTTGGGCGTGAGCGCTTCCAGGTGCTCGCGCAATTCCCCTTCAATCGGCAGCGCCCGCTGCGTTTTCAGATCGACGCACACGAAAGTCAGCAGCGCGTCGGCCACCGGCGTCCCCGCCGGATCCTGCGTCACCTTCTGGCTCAGTACCCCGCTTTTGCCGTTGAGCTGCACCATCTGGCTGTCGATGCGCAGTTTATCCCCCAATACCGCCGGGCTGCGGTAATTGATATTGATGTTCACCACGATGAAAGCGATGTTGTTTTCCGTCATCCAGCGGAACCCTGCCTCGTTTTCCAGCCACTCCCAGCGCGCCTCCTCCAGAAACTCCAGATAGCGGGCATTGTTAACGTGCTGGTAGACATCAAGGTGATAACCGCGAACTTTGATAAAGGTTTGCATAGGGAACGATCGCTCCTGCCTGGTGATTACAGAAAGAGGGAGCCGCGTGGGCTCCCTCGCCCGTTTGGTCAACGCGCCAAACTGGTAAGACCTGTAAAATGTAGCAGAGTCGCCATTGCCTCAGCGGCATTTTGCCGCGCAGCCGCGACCGGGATCACATTTTCAGCCGAGTGCGGTTCTTCTCGAACAGCGCCGGTCCGATGCCCGGCACCTCCTGCAGTTGCTCAACCTGGGTGAATGGCCCGTTCTGTTCGCGATAGCGCACAATGCCTTCCGCCTTCTTCAGACCGACACCGCTCAAAGCCGCTGCGAGCTGTTCGGCGGTGGCCTGATTGATGCTGACCGCCGTCTCTTCGGCCGCCTTGGTCATCGCCTGTTGCCCGCCATTGCTCGTCGGGGTTGAGAGCATCGGCGCCGGCGCATCGGCTTTATCCGCCGCGGCGGCCGGCACCGCCAGGCATAACAACAGCGCGGCCAGCGCGGCTTTAACGTGATGACGGTAACCTGATAACGTTTTTTTCTCTGTATGTTGCATGCTGTATCCTCCTTGTGTGTGACAGCACGGCTACCTTGCCGCGGCGGCAGATATTCAGCAATCGGCGGATATCAGATGTGGAAAAGGCCGCGAAAGCGGCCTTTGTTTGTTGCACTGCGTTGCAGAAAAATGCGGCGATTACTGCGGCTGTTGCTCAGCGGCGCCCATTTTAATTTTGGCTTCTTTACGCAGGCTCGCCAGCAGCGAATCGAAGGAAACGCCGGTCGCGCCCTCTTCCATCTTGCCGACGAAGGTTTTCATTTCGTCTTCCGGCAGCGTGCCTGGCTTCACCGCATCGAGTGCGATCAGCACCACGTTGTCCTGGCGATCCTGCGACATGCCGTACACCGGTTTGCCGTCCTGCGGGTGCGGCAGCGCGAACACGCTCTCCACCAGCTGGCTGTCTTCCGGCGCGCGCGCCATCTTCTGCACGGCACCAAAGCTCAGGCCGGCGGCTTTCATCGCCTCGTCGCCCTTGCCCTGCTTCAGCTCAACCAGCAGCTTCTCACCCTGCAGTTTCGCTTCCTGCACCGCCTTGTTGCGCTTCACCAGATCCGCCACGCGGTCTTTTACCTGGTCGAACGGCTCGATGCCTTCCGGCTTGTGGCCGCTCACGCGCACCACGAAGGCGCGGTCGCCGTCTACGGTGATCACGTCGGAGTTACTGCCCGGCGCGCCGTTCTCGCCGATCAGCGAACCGTCGAAGATCGCCTGCACCACCGGCTTGAAGTTCAGCGCCGCAGGGATGTTGTCGCGGGTGAACCAGTCGGTTTGCGCCGCTTTCACGCCGGCTGCTTCTTCAGCCGAGGCCAGGGATTCGTTGTCGCTGGTTGCCGCTTCGCTCACCTTCTGCTGCAGCGCGTAATACGCATCTACCGCTTTCTCCTGCTTCACCTGCTTGGCGATAGCGTCATGCACTTCGCTCAGCGGCTTCAGTTTCTCTGGTTCGATGTCGTTCAAACGCACGATCAGGTAGCCGACGGAAGATTTCACCACGCCGGACAGCTGCCCTTTTTCAGTCAGGTTAGCCTGTTTCAGCTCGTCGGCGGTGGTTTCCGGCTCCAGCCAACCCAGTTCGCCGCCGGTACGGCGTGAAATGATGTCGGTGGATTTCTCTTTCGCCAGCGTGGCGAAATCGGCGCCCTTCTTCAGCTCATCCAGCGCCGCATTGGCTTCCGCCTCGGTTTTCAGCTGGATCACGCTGTAGTTTTTACGCTCCGGCTGGCCGTAGCTGCTCTTGTGCTGGTCGTAGTAAGCGCTGATGTCCTCTTCGCTCACTTTCACCTTGTCCTGCATGGACGCGGCGTCCAGCGGGATATAGCTCACCTTCACCTGCTCCGGGGCGATGAAGCTGTTCTTGTTCTGATCGTAATACGCCTTCAGTTCGTCGTCGCCGGCGCTCTGTTTCGCCTGCAGCGCCTTCAGATCGATAGTCGCCAGACGCACGTCGCGCTCCTGCAGCACCAACGCCGCCATGGCTAGTGATTCGGACGGCAGCACGAAGCCGGATTCGCCGAAGGCCTGGATCAGCTGCTGATTGACCAGCTGCTGACGCATCGACTGCGCGAAGTTGTCGGCGGTGTAGCCCATACGGCCGATCAGGTCGAGGTACTTGGCGTTATCGAACTGGCCGTTGGTTTGGAAATAAGGCGCCTTGCGGATGGCGTCCTTGATCTGATCGTCGCTGACCGCCAGGCCCAGCTTCTTGGCGTATTGGTCGAGCAGCATGTTGTCGATCAACTGGGACAACACCTGACGGCGCATCTGCTGCATGTAGCCTTCGTTGCCGGCCAGCGCAGAGAACTGGTCACCCAGCTGCTGCTGCATGCGGCTACGCTCGCTTTGGAAAGCCTGTTCCAGCTGAGCGCGTTCGATCGTCTGACCATTTACTTTCGCAGCATAATCGCCGGAGCCGCCGATCAGGTAGTTACCCACCCCGGTCAGGACGAATGACAGGATGATCAGGGCCAGGATGATTTTGAGCACGACGTGATTGGCAGCCGCGCGTAAATTGTCCATCATAGTGTGACAACACTCCGCTGTGATGTGGATTAACAACCCTTGTGCAGGCGCGTTCCCTGCGACAAAAATAAAAAAAGCGCATCAGTCCGATGCGCCTTGTATCTTACCTTACCAGCACCGCTGCGTCAGGTGATTGTTTATTACAAAACCCTGTTACGCTAAACGGTTAGACGCCAAATCAGTTTACAGCGTCTTTCAGCGCTTTCCCTGCACGGAAGGCCGGCACTTTGGCTGCCGCGATCTTGATTTCTTTACCGGTTTGCGGGTTACGGCCGGTACGAGCCGAACGTTCACGCACGGTGAAGGAACCGAAACCAACCAGAGCCACGTCATCCCCAGCTTTCAGAGAGTCGGTAACGGAAGCGATTACTGCGTCTAAAGCACGTCCAGCTGCCGCTTTGGAAATATCAGCACCTGCGGCAATCTTGTCGATCAGTTGTGACTTATTCACTCTATCATCCCCTCTAGAATTCTATCGTCGCACCGAAAAATCCCTACGGTTGCGACAGCGCAGCTGTTATATCAATCCCATCGAACCTTGGCAAGCCACCGACTGGGTGGCAAAACGTGGGCCGACAGAGATCTAACTTAGCGGTACAAAAAAATACTGGCAAGTCCGAAATGGCTTGCCAGTATAAGTTTTATCAATGGTTTTTGCGATTCGTCACTATTTTGCCGCTACCGGCAGTGCGCCGAAGGCCGGGTTTTGCAACGCAATGTTCAAAACTTCATCGATTCGCTGCACCGGATGAATCTCCAGATCGGCGATGACATTGTCCGGGATCTCTTCCAGATCGCGCTTGTTCTCGTAAGGGATCAGCACGGTTTTGATGCCGCCGCGATGCGCCGCCAACAGCTTCTCTTTCAGGCCGCCGATCGGCAACACCTGGCCGCGCAGCGTGATCTCGCCGGTCATCGCCACATCGGCGCGTACCGGGTTGCCGGTCAGGCAGGAGACCAGCGCGGTGCACATCGCGATACCGGCGCTTGGGCCGTCTTTCGGCGTCGCCCCTTCCGGCACGTGCACGTGGATGTCGCGCTTCTCGTAGAAATCGGCGTTGATGCCCAATTTCTCCGCGCGCGCGCGCACCACGGTCAGCGCCGCCTGAATCGATTCCTGCATCACTTCACCCAGAGAGCCGGTGTAAGTCAGCTTGCCTTTGCCCGGCACGCAGGCGGTTTCGATGGTCAGCAGATCGCCGCCCACTTCCGTCCACGCCAGCCCGGTGACTTCGCCCACGCGGTTTTCGGTATCCGCACGGCCGTAATCGACGCGCTGCACGCCCAGGTAGTCCTTCAGGTTGTCGCCGTTGATCTCGATGTGCTTGCGCTTCTTATCCATCAGCAGCGTTTTCACCGCTTTACGGCACAGTTTGGAGATTTCACGCTCCAGGCTGCGCACCCCGGCTTCGCGGGTGTAGAAGCGAATGATGCCGATGATGGCGCTGTCGTCGACCGTCAGCTCGCCTTTTTTCAGCGCGTTGCGCTCAAGCTGCTTCGGCAGCAGGTGCTGTTTGGCGATGTTGAGCTTTTCGTCCTCGGTATAACCCGACAGACGGATCACTTCCATACGGTCCAGCAGCGGCGCAGGGATGTTCATCGAGTTGGAAGTGGCGACGAACATCACGTCGGACAGATCGTAATCCACTTCCAGGTAGTGGTCGTTGAACGCCACGTTCTGTTCCGGATCCAGCACCTCCAGCAGAGCGGAAGCCGGATCGCCGCGCATGTCGGAAGACATCTTGTCGATCTCATCCAGCAGGAACAGCGGGTTCTTCACCCCAACCTTGGCCATTTTCTGGATCAGTTTGCCCGGCATCGATCCGATGTAGGTACGGCGGTGACCGCGGATTTCCGCTTCGTCACGCACGCCGCCCAACGCCATGCGCACGTACTGGCGCCCGGTCGCTTTGGCGATCGACTGCCCCAGCGAGGTTTTACCCACGCCCGGCGGCCCAACCAGACACAGGATAGGCCCTTTGATTTTGCTGACGCGGCTCTGCACCGCGAGGTACTCGAGGATGCGATCCTTGACGCGCTCCAGGCCGTAGTGATCGGTATCGAGCACTTCCTGCGCCTTGACCAGGTCTTTTTTCACCTTGCTGCGCGCGTTCCACGGCACCTGCAGCATCCAGTCGATGTAGCCGCGTACCACGGTCGCTTCCGCCGACATCGGCGACATCATCTTCAGCTTTTGCAGTTCCGCTTCGGTTTTCTCGCGCGCCTCTTTCGGCATTTTCGCCGCATCGATCTTGCGCTTCAGCGCTTCGTGCTCGTCCGGCGCGTCGTCCATCTCGCCCAGTTCTTTCTGAATCGCCTTCATCTGCTCATTCAGATAGTACTCGCGCTGGCTCTTCTCCATCTGCTTCTTGACGCGGTTGCGGATGCGTTTCTCAACCTGCAGCAGGTCGATCTCCGACTCCATCATCGCCATCAGGTATTCCAGACGCTCGGTGATGTCGGACATCTCGAGCACCGACTGTTTGTCGCTGAGTTTCAGCGGCATGTGGGCGGCGATGGTGTCCGCCAGGCGCGCGGCGTCGTCGATGCTGTTCAGTGACGTCAGCACCTCCGGCGGGATTTTTTTGTTCAGTTTGATATAGCCTTCAAACTGATTGATCGCGGTGCGCACCAGCACTTCTTGCTCGCGCTCGTCGATAGCCGGCGATTCAAGGTATTCCGCCTGCGCGGCAAAATGCTCACCGCTGTCGGACAGCGTAGTGATGCGTGCGCGCTGCAGCCCCTCGACCAGCACTTTTACCGTGCCGTCCGGCAGCTTCAGCATCTGCAGGATCGACGCTACGGTGCCAACCGAGAACAAGTCGTTAATGCCAGGTTCATCCGTTGAGGCCTCTTTCTGTGCCACCAGCATGATCTTCTTATCGTGATCCATTGCGGCTTCGAGGCACCGAATCGATTTTTCCCGGCCAACAAATAACGGGATCACCATGTGCGGATAAACCACCACGTCGCGCAATGGCAAAACGGGGATTTCAATGCGTTCGGAACGCTCAGGGTTCATAGAGCTCTCTCTTAGTTTAATTTCCGCCAGGTTGAGGGGGAATCTCATGAGACGCAAGCATCTAACGTTTCATAAAATCTGGTTAATGAGTATATGGGGATGAATCTCTTACATTCAACGGCAAGAATGCAGGAAAAAGAAATGGGGGATGAAATCCCCCATTTTGCTGATAACGCGCTGGTTTAACTGGCTAATTATTCGCCAGATGCCTGGGCTTCCGGCTTGCCGTAAATCAGCAGCGGTTTGGATTGACCGGCGATCACCGACTCGTCGATCACCACTTTATCCACGCTGTCCATCGACGGCAGATCGTACATGGTATCGAGCAGCGCGCCTTCCACGATGGAACGCAGGCCGCGGGCGCCGGTTTTGCGCGCCATGGCTTTCTTGGCGATGGCGTTCAGCGCTTCGTCACGGAACTCCAGCTCCACGCCTTCCAGGTTGAACAGCGCCTGATACTGCTTGGTCAGAGCGTTCTTCGGCTCTTTCAGGATCTGAATCAGCGCGTCTTCGCTCAGCTCGCTCAGGGTCGCCACCACCGGCAGACGGCCGATGAACTCAGGGATCAGACCGAACTTGATCAGGTCTTCCGGTTCGGCCTGCAGCAACAGTTCGCCTTCGGTGGCCTTCTCGGACTCGCCCTTGACGGTCGCGCCGAAGCCGATGCCGGAGCCGGTGTTGACGCGCTGACCGATCACCTTATCCAGGCCGGCAAATGCGCCGCCGCAGATAAACAGGATCTTGGAGGTATCGACCTGCAGGAACTCCTGCTGCGGATGCTTGCGCCCACCCTGCGGCGGAACCGCGGCGATGGTGCCTTCAATCAGCTTCAGCAGCGCCTGCTGCACGCCTTCACCCGAAACGTCACGCGTGATAGACGGGTTGTCGGACTTGCGGGAAATCTTATCGATTTCATCGATATAAACTATGCCGCGCTGCGCTTTCTGCACGTCATAGTCACATTTTTGCAACAGCTTCTGGATAATATTTTCCACGTCCTCGCCCACGTAACCGGCTTCGGTCAGCGTGGTGGCGTCGGCCATGGTGAACGGCACGTCCAGGAAGCGCGCCAGCGTTTCCGCCAGCAGAGTCTTGCCGCTGCCGGTTGGGCCAATCAGCAAGATGTTGCTCTTGCCCAACTCGATACCGTTGCTGGTATCGCCGTTGCGCAGGCGTTTGTAGTGGTTGTACACCGCAACCGCCAGCACTTTCTTCGCCTGCTCCTGACCGATGACATAGTCATCCAGGTGGTGGCGGATTTCGTGCGGCGTCGGCAGCGCACTGCGCTCACGATGCGGGGCAACTTCTTTAATCTCTTCGCGAATAATGTCGTTACACAGATCGACACATTCATCGCAGATATACACTGACGGCCCGGCAATCAGCTTACGCACTTCATGCTGGCTTTTGCCGCAAAAAGAGCAGTACAGCAGCTTTCCTGAACCGTCTTTGCGCTTATCTGTCATCAGTCAAACCTCTTCTTTAGTCTTGTCCCGCAGGAAAATCACGGCGGCAGTGCGCCCAAACTCATATCGGGAACGCCGGGGGGCTACAACAGAGCGAGCCCCTGCCCACTCTGATTACTATAGTCCATCGGCGCCGCGTGGTTCTAGCTGCGGTGTGTCAGAATGCTGTCAACCAGGCCGTATTCCACGGCTTCTTCCGCGGTCATAAAGCGATCGCGCTCGGTATCGCGCTCGATCTGCTCCAGCGGTTGGCCGGTATGCTCGGCCATCAGTTCATTCATGCGCGCTTTCACCTTGAGGATTTCACGCGCGTGGATTTCGATGTCCGTCGCCTGGCCCTGGTAGCCGCCCAGCGGCTGGTGAATCATCACGCGCGAGTTCGGCAGGCAGAAACGTTTGCCTTTGGCGCCCGCGGTCAGCAGGAAGGAGCCCATCGAGCACGCCTGCCCCATACAGATGGTGCTGACGTCCGGCTTGATGAACTTCATGGTGTCGTAAATCGACATGCCCGCGGTGATCACCCCGCCCGGCGAGTTGATGTAGAGGAAAATGTCTTTTTCCGGGCTTTCCGCTTCGAGGAACAGCATTTGCGCCACGATCAGGTTGGCCATGTGATCTTCCACCTGGCCGGTCAGGAAAATGATGCGCTCTTTCAGCAGGCGGGAATAGATGTCGTAAGAACGCTCCCCGCGTGAAGTCTGCTCTACCACCATCGGCACCAGCGCCATGTTCGGTGCAAATTGATCTCGTTCGCCACTGTATGACATTACCGTCTCCTAATAGAAATTGCCTTGGCGGCCAGGGTGTCACCCTAATACGCCGATTCTACTTGAGAACGGCCATGATGACTATGCTCAAGCATTCGACCCGCGCCACACGTACCCGACGGTTATTTCATCCCGCGCACTTTGGCAAACAGCCCCAGAATTATTCTTTACAGATTGGGGGAGCCCGGCGCGATTTCAAGCCCAGAGGCCGATTTTCTCCGCGCGCCGGAAACGATGCCGTTATTCTGACCGTTATCATGCCAGCCAGTTCCCCAGGCAACAGGGTAAATATAGTGCATATTGCCCCGCTTAACCTGAGATTAATCAGCAACGTGGCAAAAAGAAAAGCCCGCAACCTGAGGTTGCGGGCTTTTTCATCGTGCGCCGGTTCGCCAGGCGAAACCGGGGGCGCCGTTCATCGCGCCCGGCACGCAGGCATTACGCCTGTTGAGTTTGGTTCATCAGCTCGCTGAAGGTAGTGGCTTTTTCAGTCACTTTCGCTTTTGCCAGCAGGGCTTCAACCGCTTGCTCTTCCAGAGCCACGTTGCGCATGTTGTTCATCAGCTCTTTGTTTTTGCTGTAGAACTCAATGACTTCGCTCGGATCTTCGTAGGCGGAGGCCATTTCTTCGATCAGCGTCTTCACGCGGTCTTCGTCAGCTTTCAGATCGTTGGTGCTGATCACTTCGCCCAGCAGCAGGCCAACCACTACGCGGCGTTTGGCTTGCTCTTCGAACAGCTCGCGTGGCAGTTCCAGCGCTTGCTTCTCGTTGCCGCCGAAACGCTGTGCAGCCTGACGACGCAGCACGTCGATTTCGCCGTCGATCAGCGCAGCAGGCACGTCGATTTCGTTCGCGCTCACCAGGCCTTCGATCGCCTGAGACTTGATGCGGTTACGCACGGCGCCTTTCAGCTCGCGCTCCATGTTCTTGCGAACTTCGGTGCGCAGACCGGCAACGGAACCGTCCGCCACGCCGAAACGCTTGATGAACTCTTCGGTCAGTTCAGGCAGCTCGCGCTCTTCAACTTTCTTCAGCACGATAGCGAATTTGGCCGCTTTGCCCTTCAGGTTTTCCGCGTGGTAGTCTTCCGGGAAGTTCACGTCGATGGAGAACTCTTCGCCCGCTTTGTGACCGACCAGACCTTCTTCGAAGCCTGGGATCATGCGGCCCTGGCCCATTGCCAGCACGAAGTCGGACGCTTTGCCGCCTTCGAACTCTTCACCGTCGATAGAACCGGTGAAGTCAACGGTCACGCGATCTTCAGCTTCCGCCGCGCGATCGGTTTCTTTCCAGGTCGCCTGCTGCTTGCGCAGAGTGTCCAGCATCGCGTCGACGTCTTCGTCGTTCACTTCCACTACTGGTTTTTCAACTTCGATGTTTTCCAGGCCTTTCAGCTCAACTTCTGGATACACTTCGAATTCAACGGCGAAAGTGAAGTCTTCACCTTCTTTGTACTCGCCCGGCACGTAGTTTGGTGCGCCGGCCGGATTAATCTTTTCTTTGATGATCGCGTCAACGAAGCTGCGCTGCATCGCTTCGCCCAGCACGTCCTGACGAACAGAGGCGCCGTAACGCTGTTCCACGATGTTCATCGGCACTTTGCCTTTGCGGAAGCCGTCGATACGCACGCTTTTCGCTGCGTTGATCAGCTCTTTCTTCACCGCCTGCTTGATAGTATCAGCCGGTACAGTAATAGAGAGACGGCGCCCAAGGCCTTGAGTGGTTTCTACTGAAACTTGCATCTTGTTACCTCAAAAAAATCACAGTGCTCGGTCAACTCCGTTCCAAGAACCAGGACGGCTACAAATAAGAACCGAGTTCCCTGATGACAGAAGCGTCCCGAAACCATTCCGGAAAAATAAGACGCGACATTATAGCGGCGCATGCATGGCGAGTCGAGGAAAGCTAGGCGGCGCAGGCGCGCTAAAAATCACACTTTTGTCGATTCGATCGCCAAAAGGCCGCCAAAACAGACCGAACGTTGGCCATATTGCGCATCGGCCGTGTCGTCGTCAAAAACAGAAACGGCCCGCAGGCCGTTTCAAAATTCGTCAGTAGTAATACCCTAATTCGAGGGCAAAGTTCCACTGATACCTGAAAATTTCCCCCTCAGGCCAGCGTCCCGGCGCCGCGGCACGGCGGCGAGGCCGGCACGGTATCCTGCAACCCTTCCCACTCTTTGAGCGTATAGGTGTGCAGCGCCAGCGCGTGTACGCCATCGGCCAACTCTTCCGACAATACCCCGTAGATGGAGCGGTGACGCGTCAAAAACCGTTCGCCGACGAAGCGATCGCTGACCAATACCACTTTGAAATGACTTTCTGAACCCGCCGGAACGTTATGACGATAGCTTTCATCAACGACTTCCAGATACGCGGGCTCAAACGCCGCCCTTAACTTTGCTTCTATTTGCTCGCGAATCATAGGATCTCCTTACAACACCGGCAGAGGACCGTGCCCATCTAGTTCAATATTAGCCGGTTTTCCCCCGTTTAGACCATCGCCTGGACAAATTTCTCTTTTCTGCGGTCAGAGGATGAGCGTCATCCCCGCCGCTTGGGGGATTATCCGATTGAGCGGGCCAAAAAAGCGTGTTTTTATCAACGGCAGGTAAAAATTTGTCACTCAGGCGCCTTCCGCGCTTCCACCGCACGGCGGCGATGCTATGATGTCGGCAATTCGTTGTCGGCTATCCCGCTCTGATTATTGCTAAATCCATCGAGAATGAGACAGAAAACATGTTAAAGAAACTTTGTCTTCCTTTGCTGACCGCCCTGCTGCTGGCCGGCTGCGCGACCAGCAGCAACACCCTGAACGTCACGCCGAAAATCGTTCTGCCGCAGCAGGATCCGACCCTGCAGGGCATCACCATCAGCATCAACGGCGCGGATCAGCGCACCGATCAGGCGCTGGCCAAGGTGAACCGCGACGGCCAACTGGTCACGCTGACGCCGTCGCGCGATCTGCGTTTCCTGCTGCAGGAAGTGCTGGAGAAACAAATGGGCGCCCGCGGTTACATGATTGGCGCCGACGGCCCGGTCGCGCTGCAGGTGGTCGTCAATAATCTGTACGCGGACGTATCCGAAGGCAACCTGCGCTACAACATCACCACCAAAGCCGACATCTCGATCATCGCCCAGGCGAAGAACGGCAACAAGCAGGTGAAAAACTACCGCTCGACCTATAACGTGCAGGGCGCCTTCACGGCGACCAACGACAAGATCACCGACGCCGTCAACTCCGTGCTGGGCGACGTGATCGCCGACATGGCGCAGGACACCAGCGTCAACGACTTTATCAAGCAAAACGCGCGCTAATCGGCGCGCCTGGCGCCGCCCGGCGGATCGGGCGGCGCAGACAGGGAACTCATGTCGAAACACTATCTGAACATCTTCACCCAGCGTAACTCCGCCATTCTGCTGCTGCTGGGCTTCGCGTCGGGTCTGCCGCTGGCACTGACCTCCGGCACGCTGCAAGCCTGGATGACCGTCGAAAACATCGATCTGAAAACCATCGGCATCTTCTCGCTGGTGGGCCAGGCCTACGTCTTCAAATTCCTCTGGTCGCCCTTCATGGATCGCTATACCCCGCCGTTCCTCGGGCGGCGGCGCGGTTGGCTGCTGATCAGCCAGCTGCTGCTGGTGGCGGCGATCGTGGCGATGGGCTTTATGCAACCCGCGCAGCACCTGTGGTGGCTGGCGGCGTTGGCGGTGCTGGTGGCGTTCTGCTCCGCCTCGCAAGATATCGTGTTCGACGCCTATAAAACCGACCTGCTGAAAGCCGAAGAACGCGGCGCGGGCGCGGCGATATCGGTGCTGGGTTATCGGCTGGCGATGCTGGTTTCCGGCGGCCTGGCGCTGTGGCTGGCGGATCGCTATTTCGGCTGGCAAGCCACCTACTGGCTGATGGCCGGATTGATGCTGATCGGCGTGGCCGCCACGCTGATGGCGCCGGAACCGGATGAAAGCATCCCGGCGCCGCGCACCATGGAACAGGCGGTCGTCGCGCCGCTGCGCGATTTCTTCGGCCGCAACAACGCCTGGCTGATCCTGCTACTGATCGTGATGTACAAAATGGGCGACGCCTTCGCCGGCAGCCTGAGCACCACCTTCCTGATCCGCGGCGTGGGATTCGACGCCGGCGAAGTGGGGCTGGTGAACAAAACCCTCGGGCTGTTCGCCACCATCGTCGGCGCTCTGTTCGGCGGCGTGCTGATGCAGCGTCTCACCCTGTTCCGCGCCCTGATGCTGTTCGGCGTCCTGCAGGCGGTCTCCAATCTCGGCTATTGGATTCTGGCGGTGACCGACAAGAACCTGCTCACCATGGGCAGCGCCATCTTCCTTGAAAACCTGTGCGGCGGCATGGGCACCGCGGCCTTCGTCGCGCTGCTGATGACGCTGTGCAACCGTTCGTTCTCCGCCACCCAGTTCGCGCTGCTGTCGGCGCTGTCCGCCGTGGGTCGCGTTTATGTCGGGCCGATCGCCGGCTGGTTCGTCGAAGCCCATGGTTGGCCGCTGTTCTATCTGTTTTCGATCGCCGCCGCGCTGCCGGGCTTGCTGTTGCTCGGCGTCTGCCGCCAGACGCTGGAACACACCCAGCAGCATGGCGACTTTATGCCGCGCACCGCGTTTACCCAGGCTTACCGCTGGGCGCTGCGCCTGCTGACGCTGGGCTGCTCGCTGCTGGGGCTGTGGTTGCTGCTGCTGATCGCCAATGCGCTCGACTGGACGCAGGCGCCGCTGTTGGCCGACCGGTTGCTGCAGATCGGCGCCGCATTAAGCCTGCTCGGCGTCGCGATGGGCAGCATGCTGGATTATCTGGCGCTGCGCCGCGCTCGTTTGGCGTAACCCGACCGGCCGGCGATTTTGCCGGCCGAAAAAAAAAGCGATCCGGGGGTGTATTTATTTCGTTAAAAAAAGATAATCAGCGAGAAAATTATTTTTTTATCCGACTGCGGCGCTCGGAAATAAAATTAAATTCACCTTTAAGACACAATTATTTTACATTAAATAAACCTTTTCTGCGTATTTCCCCGCCGCGCATTTCTTCGCCAGATTCATCATACCTTTAGTTTTCCTTAACATACGGACTGCTCGTCACGATTCAGCGTGCCAACGCGTTGTTGTCATTGGTAAATTGTCACGCAGGGTTACATCTGTGACCCCCTTAACAGAAAGTGTCAACAAGCCGCTGACACTCCCTTAAGCATGTTTACAGTACTGCAACCTTCCCGTAAAATGCCCGCACACATGAAACGACAATTGAGCCTTTGTTATTGAGGTCGTTAGATGAGACTTAAGAAATACAATAAAAGTATTGGGATGCTGTCATTAATTGCAGGCACTGTATTGCTCAGTGGCTGCGATATGGTTTTGATGAATCCCAAAGGAGCAATTGGTGTTGAGCAACGGACACTGATTATCACTGCAATCGCGTTGATGTTGATCGTGGTGGTGCCAGTTATCTTCATGGCGTTCGCCTTTGCCTGGAAGTATCGCGCTTCCAACAAAGACGCCAAGTACAGTCCGAACTGGGCCCACTCCAACAAGATCGAAGCGGTCGTCTGGACCATTCCTATCATTATCATCGCCATCCTTGGCACCATTACCTGGAAGACTACCCACGAACTCGATCCGTTCAAGCCGATTGTCACCGACAAGAAGCCGATGACGATCGAAGTGGTGTCGCTCGACTGGAAATGGCTGTTCATCTATCCGGAACAAGGCATTGCGACCGTTAATGAGCTGGCTTTCCCGAAAGATGTTCCAGTCGAATTCAAGATCACCTCTAACTCGGTAATGAACTCGTTCTTTATCCCGCAGTTGGGTGGACAGATTTATGCGATGGCCGGCATGCAGACCAAACTGCACCTGATCGGCAACGAAGCCGGTGCCTACAAGGGCATCTCCAGCAGCTACAGCGGCGCAGGCTTCTCCGGTATGAAATTCACCGCGATCGTTACCCCGACCGAAGGCGACTTCGATCAGTGGGTGGCCAAGGTGAAGGCATCGCCTAAAAACCTGAACACCACCGACGACTTTAACAAACTGGCAGAGCCGAGTGAAAACAACCCGGTCGAGTACTTTGCCGCTGTCAAACCGAATTTGTTCAAAGAAACAATTGCCAAATTCATGGGCGACATGGATATGCACAAGGGCGCTGGCGCGCACGAAGGCATGGACATGAGCCAAGGTATGGACATGGGTGAACATGCTGCTCACGCCGGAGCCGAGGAATAACTGATGTTGGGAAAATTAACACTTGATGCGGTTCCGTACCACGAACCGATCATCATGGTCACCGTAGCCGCAATTATCGTCGGGGGCCTGGCAGTGCTGGCGCTGCTGACCTATTTCGGCAAATGGAAGTGGCTGTGGAGCGAATGGCTGACTTCGGTCGACCATAAAAAAATTGGTATCATGTATATCGTCGTGGCGATGGTCATGCTGCTGCGCGGCTTCGCCGACGCCATCATGATGCGTAGCCAGCAGGCGTTGGCGTCCGCCGGCGAAGCCGGATTCCTGCCGCCGCACCACTACGACCAGATCTTCACCGCGCACGGCGTTATCATGATCTTCTTCATGGCGATGCCTTTCGTGGTCGGCCTTATGAACGTCGTGGTGCCGCTGCAAATCGGCGCGCGCGACGTCGCCTTCCCGTTCCTGAACTCCCTGAGCTTCTGGTTCTTCGTGGTGGGCGTTGTGCTGATCAACATCTCCCTGGGGGTCGGTGAATTCGCTCAGACCGGTTGGCTGGCGTATCCGCCGCTGTCGGGTAAAGAGTACAGTCCTGGCGTCGGGGTCGATTACTGGATCTGGAGTCTGCAGATTTCCGGTCTGGGTACCCTGCTGACCGGCGTGAACTTCTTCGCCACCATTCTGAAGATGCGTGCCCCTGGCATGCCTATGATGAAGATGCCGGTGTTCACCTGGGCGGCGCTGTGTACCAACGTCCTGATCATCGTTTCTTTCCCAATTCTGACCGTCACCATCGCGCTGCTGACCCTGGATCGCTATCTGGGCACCCATTTCTTCACCAATGATATGGGCGGCAACATGATGATGTACATCAACCTGATTTGGGCCTGGGGTCACCCAGAGGTGTACATTCTGGTTCTGCCGGTGTTCGGCGTGTTCTCCGAAGTCACCGCGACCTTCTCCAGAAAACGCCTGTTCGGCTATACCTCACTGGTATGGGCAACCATCGCGATCACCGTTCTGTCGTTCATCGTATGGCTGCACCACTTCTTCACCATGGGGTCCGGCGCGAACGTTAACGCCTTCTTCGGTATCGCCACCATGATCATTTCCATCCCGACCGGGGTGAAAATCTTCAACTGGCTGTTCACCATGTATCAGGGCCGCATCAAGCTCAACTCCGCAATGCTGTGGACCGTTGGCTTCATCATCACCTTCTCCGTGGGTGGTATGACCGGCGTTCTGCTGGCGGTGCCGGGCGCGAACTTCGTGCTGCACAACAGCCTGTTCCTGATCGCGCACTTCCACAACGTCATCATCGGCGGCGTGGTGTTCGGTTGCTTCGCGGGCCTGACCTACTGGTTCCCGAAATCCTTCGGCTTCACGCTGAACGAAAAATGGGGCATCCGCGCGTTCTGGTTCTGGATCATCGGCTTCTTCACCGCCTTCATGCCGCTGTACGCATTGGGCTTTATGGGCATGACCCGTCGTATCAGCCAGAACATCAACCCTGAGTTCCACCCTCTGCTGCTGGTTGCAGCCGGCGGTGCGGCGCTGATCGCCTGCGGCATCCTGTGCCAGCTGACCCAGATCTTCGTCAGTATCCGTGACCGCGAACAGAACCGCGATCTGACCGGTGACCCATGGGGCGCTCGTACTCTGGAGTGGTCAACCTCGTCTCCACCGCCGTTCTATAACTTTGCCGTAGTGCCGCAGATTCATGACCGTGACGAGTTCTGGGACATGAAAGAAAAAGGCGAAGCCTATAAGAAACCGGCTAAGTACGAACCGATTCATATGCCTAAGAACACCGGCGCCGGCGTTATCATCGCCTTCTTCAGCCTGGTATTCGGTTTCGCAATGATTTGGGAAATCTGGTGGATGGCTCTGGCCGGTTTCATCGGTATGATCGTCGTCTGGATCGGCAAGAGCTTCGATCACGATGTTGACTACTATGTGCAGGTTGATGAAATCGAGCGCATTGAGAACCAACACTACGAACAAATCCGTAAAGCAGGCGTGAACCATGTCAACTGAAACTCTGACCAATCATAACGCAGCCCATGCAGAGCATGGGCACCACGATGCGGGTGAGACCAAGGTCTTCGGATTCTGGATCTACCTGATGAGCGACTGTATTTTGTTTGCGAGCTTGTTCGCGACTTATGCAGTCCTGGTGAACGGGACCGCCGGCGGTCCCTCTGGCAAAGACATCTTCGACCTGAAGTTTGTCTTGGTCGAAACTTTCCTGCTGTTATTCAGCTCCATCACCTACGGCATGGCGATGATCGCCATGAACAAGGGTAAAGTTGGCGGTGTAAACACCTGGCTGTTCCTGACCTTCCTGTTCGGTCTGGGCTTCGTGGCGATGGAAATCTATGAATTCCATCACCTGATCGCCGAAGGCTTCGGTCCGGATCGCAGCGCGTTCCTGTCCAGCTTCTTCGCGCTGGTCGGCACCCACGGTCTGCACGTGACTTCCGGCCTAATTTGGATCATCGTGCTGATGATTCAGGTGAGCAAGTTCGGCCTGACCGCGACCAACAAAACCCGCCTGATGTGCCTGAGCCTGTTCTGGCACTTCCTGGACGTGGTCTGGATCTGCGTATTTACCGTTGTCTACCTGCTGGGGGTTATGTAATGAGCCATTCATCCCATGAAACCTCTCACGGCGGCGCAAGCCACGGCAGCGTGAAGTCATACCTGATCGGCTTTATCCTGTCGATCATCCTGACGGTAATTCCATTTGCGATGGTAATGAACGGCACTGCCTCTCATTCCACCATCCTGGCGGTTGTTGTCGGTATGGCGGTTATCCAGGTGATTGTTCACCTGGTTTACTTCCTGCACATGAACACCTCATCGGAAGAGCGCTGGAACCTGGTGGCATTGCTGTTCACCGCTATGATCATCGGTATCGTTGTTGTAGGTTCACTCTGGATTATGTACAACCTCAACATCAATATGATGGTCGATTAAGAGCTGAGCTGCACGTGATGATTAAGCAATACCTGCAAGTCACTAAACCAGGAATTATTTTCGGCAATTTAATTTCTGTCGTTGGGGGATTCCTGCTCGCTTCCAAAGGGAGCATCGACTATCCCCTGTTTCTCGCCACCCTGGTGGGTGTCTCGTTGGTGGTCGCGTCGGGCTGTGTGTTTAACAACTACATCGACCGCGACATCGACAAGAAGATGGAGAGAACGAAGAATCGGGTGCTGGTAAAAGGCCTGATCGCGCCGAGTGTCACCCTGGTTTATGCGACCGCGTTGGGTATTGTGGGCTTCGCGTTGCTGTATATCGCGGCCAACCCGCTGGCCATGTGGCTGGCGGTGATGGGCTTCGTGGTTTATGTCGGCGTTTACAGCCTGTACATGAAGCGCCACTCGGTCTACGGCACGCTGATCGGCAGCTTGTCGGGTGCCGCGCCGCCGGTTATCGGTTACTGCGCGGTCACCAACGAGTTCGACGCCGGTGCGTTGATCCTGCTGGCTATCTTTAGCCTGTGGCAGATGCCGCATTCTTATGCGATCGCTATCTTCCGCTTTAAAGATTACCAGGCGGCCAACATTCCGGTGCTGCCGGTGGTGAAAGGCATTTCCGTCGCCAAGAACCACATCACGGTCTACATCCTGGCGTTTATGATCGCCACGCTGATGCTGACCCTGGTGGGCTACGCCGGCTACAAATACCTGATCGTCGCTGCGGCGGTGAGCGTATGGTGGCTGGGCATGGCGCTGCGCGGTTACAAAACCGAAAACGACAGCGTCTGGGCGCGTAAACTGTTCGTGTTCTCCATCGTCGCCATCACCTCGCTGAGCGTGATGATGTCGATCGACTTCAGCGCCACGGCGGCGCCTGAAGCGCTGGTGACCTACGTTTGGTAAGCCAAATCATCTGTCAATGGGCCGCGTATGCGGCCCATTTTATTTGTCACGCCGAAAAGCGGCCAAACTGTAATATCTGTTAAACAACATTCGATTTACCCCCCCTGCCCTGCACACTAAAATGACGCAGCTTTACAGAAATCATGCCATCAGGCGCTGTCTCAACGTCTGATGGCATGGTTTTTACCGAGGTTTGACGTGAACGATAATTCAATGACCCCGCAGGAGCGCCGCGCCACCTGGGGATTGGGCACCGTGTTCTCCCTGCGCATGCTCGGCATGTTTATGGTATTGCCGGTGTTGACCACCTACGGCATGGCGCTCAACGGCGCCAGCGAAGCGCTGATCGGCATCGCCATCGGCATTTACGGCCTGGCGCAGGCGGTGTTCCAGATCCCGTTCGGCCTGGTGTCCGATCGCATCGGCCGCAAGCCGCTGATCGTCGGCGGCCTGCTGATCTTTGCCCTCGGCAGCGTGATCGCCGCCGTCACTGACTCTATCTGGGGCGTGATCCTCGGCCGCGCGTTGCAAGGCTCCGGCGCCATCGCCGCCGCGGTAATGGCGCTGCTCTCCGATCTGACCCGCGAGCAGAACCGCACCAAAGCGATGGCGTTTATCGGCGTCAGCTTCGGCATCACCTTCGCCATCGCCATGGTTCTGGGCCCTATCATCACTCACGCCTTGGGCTTGCACGCGCTGTTCTGGATGATCGCCGTGCTGGCGCTGGCCGGCATCGTCATCACCCTGGCAGTGGTGCCTTCCGCCGACACCCATCTGCTGAACCGCGAGTCCAGCATCGTGCGCGGCAGCTTCCGCAAAGTGCTGAGCAACTCGCGCCTGTTGAAACTCAACTTCGGCATTATGTGTCTGCACATTCTGCTGATGTCGAGCTTCGTGGCGCTGCCGCTGGCGATGGAAAAAGCCGGGCTGGCGGCCAGCGAACACTGGATCGTCTACTTGGTGACCATGCTGGTGTCGTTCGCCGCCGTGGTGCCGTTCATTATCTATGCCGAGAAATACCGCCGCATGAAGCAGGTGTTTATGGGCTGCGTGGCGGTTCTGTTCTGCGCCGAAGTGCTGCTGTGGCTCTCCGGCGCTCATCTATGGGGCATCATCGCCGGCGTGCAGCTGTTCTTTATGGCCTTCAACGTGATGGAAGCCATCCTGCCTTCGCTGATCAGCAAAGAATCGCCGGCCGGCTACAAGGGCACCGCGATGGGGGTGTACTCCACCAGCCAGTTTATCGGCGTGGCGATCGGCGGCAGCCTCGGCGGCTGGCTGTACGGTTTGCAGGGGGCAGGCTTGGTGTTTATCGCCGGCGCAGTATTGGCCGCCGTCTGGTTCCTGGTCAGCAGCACCATGAAAGAACCGCCGTATGTCAGCAGCCTGCGCATTACGCTGTCGGAACTGGCGGTGAAGGATTCAGCGCTGGAAAGCCGCCTGAAGGCGCAGCCCGGCGTGGCCGAGGCGATCGTCGTGCCGGAAGAGCGCAGCGCCTACGTCAAGGTGGATACCAAGCAGACCAATCGCGGTCAGTTGGAAGCGCTGGTCAATTCGCTGTAAAAAATCAGGGCCGGCAATGCCGGCCCCGTCGAGATTAATCGCGGAAGTTCTTGAACTGGAACGGCTGGCCCAGATCGCCGCCGCGCACCAGCGCCATCACGCTCTGCAAGTCGTCGCGTGACTTGCCGGTCACCCGCACTTCTTCGCCCTGGATCTGCGCCTGCACCTTCAGCTTGCTGTCTTTGATCAGCTTGACGATTTTCTTCGCCACGCTGGTTTCAATCCCCTGCTTCAGCTTGGCTTCCACGCTGTAGGTTTTACCGCTGTGGGTAAACTCTTCCGGGATCTCCAGCGCGGCGCCGTCGATGCTGCGCTTGCTCAGTTTTTCGCGCAGAATGTCGAGCAGCTGCTGCACCTGGAAATCAGACTCGGTGGCAACCTTGATGCTTTGATTCTTCTCGTTTAGCTCAAAGCTGGCCGGCACGTTGCGAAAATCCCAGCGGGTGCCGAGATCGCGGGTGGCGTTCTCAACGGCGTTACGCACTTCCTGCATATCAATTTCGGAAACGATGTCGAAAGATGGCATACTTCTTCCTCCTGAATGAGTGCCTAATAGCTTAGGCGATTTTGATGCCGAGCATGATAACCGCTTTGCCGCCTCAGACAAAATCTGCTGAACGCACGCAGGGATAGCGCTTCAGGCTGCCATAAAGCCTATAGTTAGATCACGGTAATTGAGCGGTATTCCCGTGTTTCCAAGGAGACTGAATGAAAATAACCATTCTTGGTTGCGGCGCGCTCGGACAACTGTGGCTCTCCCGGCTGTATCAGCAGGGCCACGATGTACAGGGATGGCTAAGAGTGCCGCAGCCTTTTTGCGCCGTGAACGTGATAGAGCCGGAAGGCGTCTCGTTTAATCGCAATTTGCCCACCAACGATCCGGAGCACCTCGCGCAAAGCGAGCTGCTGCTGGTGACGCTGAAAGCCTGGCAGGTATCCAGCGCGGTCAGCGCGCTGTTGCCGAAGCTGAGCCCCCGCTGCGCCATCTTGCTGCTGCACAACGGCATGGGCACTCAGGAGGAGCTGCCGCCGAATGGCCAGCCCATCTTGCAGGGCACCACCACCCACGCCGCGCGCCACGAAGGCAGCACCATTATCCACGTCGCCACCGGCATCACCCACATCGGCCCCACCTCACCGGCCGCCCAGCACCTCAGCCACCTGGCGGAAGTGCTGCATCAGGCGCTGCCCGACGTCGCCTGGCACAACAACATCGCCTCGGCCAACTGGCGCAAGCTGGCGGTCAACTGCGTGATCAACCCGCTGACGGCGCTGTACGGCTGCCGCAACGGCGATCTGCAGCGCTACCCGGAGCAGATCGAAGCGCTGTGTCGTGAAGTCGCCAGCGTGATGGCCATGGAGGGTTACCACACCTCCTGCGAAGGCCTGATGCAATACGTGATGGACGTGATCCACAGCACCGCCGACAACGTTTCGTCGATGCTGCAGGATATCCGCAGCCAGCGGCATACCGAGATCGACTACATCACCGGCTACCTGCTGCGCCGCGCGCGCAGCCACGGCCTCACGCTGCCGGAGAATGCGCGGCTGTTTGAATTGATTAAACGAAAGGAAAATGAATATGAGCGTATCGGCGCTGGTCTGCCTGGCACCTGGTAGCGAAGAAACCGAAGCCGTCACCACCATCGATCTGCTGGTGCGGGCGGGCGTTAAAGTCACTACCGCCAGCGTCGCCGGCGACGGCGAGCTGACTATCGTTTGTTCGCGCGGCGTCAAACTGCTGGCCGACGCGCCGCTGGTGGCGATCGTCGATGAGCCTTTCGACGCCATCGTGCTGCCCGGCGGCCTGCAGGGGGCGGAATGCTTCCGCGACAGTCCGCTGCTGGTGGAAAAAGTGCGGCAGATGCATCTGCAGGGCCACATCGTCGCCGCCATCTGCGCGGCCCCGGCGCTGGTGCTGCAGCACCACGATCTGTTCCCGATCGGCAACATGACCGGTTTTCCGGGTTTGAAAGATCGGATACCGGCGGATAAATGGATGGAGCGCCGCGTGGTGTACGACGCGCGCGTCAACCTACTCACCAGCCAGGGGCCGGGCACCGCGATGGAGTTTGCACTGAAGCTGATAGACCTGCTGCTCGGCAAGGCCAAAGCGGCGGAGATCGCCGCGCAGCTGGTGCTGATCCCTGGGATGTACGATTTCCGCGACTGAGCGGCTTGCCGATAAAAAAAGGGCTGAACACCGGTTCAGCCCCTCTCATTTACGCCGCTGCCCGCGTTACGGGCGATAAACCTTCACGTTGCTGAAGCCCTGCTCCAGCAGGTACAGCGCCTGCAGGCGGCTCATTACGCCGCGCTCGCAGTACAGCAGATAGGTTTTGCTCTGATCCAGATCGCCGAACTGGGTGCTCAGCTTATAGAACGGCAGCGCTTTCACTTCAACCTGTTCCAGCTGCAACGGCTTCTCTTCCTGCTCGTCGTTGGAACGGATATCCAGGATCACCTCGTCGGCGCCGAAGGCCGCGACGGTTTCCACTTCGGTCACCTGCTCCTGCGCCTGCTCGGCGATGGAGCGAATATCGACGTTCTTCGCCTCGCTCACCACCCGATCGAGAATGCTGAAATCGAAGTGGCTTTCTTCCTCTTCAATCTTGGCCTTGACGGCTTTTACCGTCGGGCTCTTCGAAATCACGCCGCAGTATTCCGGCATGGTTTTGGCGAAGTCTTCGGTGCCGATTTCACGCGCCAGTTTGATGATGTGCTCTTTATCGTGCGAGATCAGCGGACGCAGGATCAGCGTATCGGACGCATTGTCGATCAAGCGCAGGTTGGTCAGCGTCTGGCTGGACACCTGCCCCAGCGCTTCACCGGTTACCAGCGCCTGCACGCCGTAGCGTTCGGCCACTTGCGAAGCGGCGCGCACCATCATGCGCTTGAGCACCACGCCCATCTGGCCGTCGTCGACTTTCTCCAGGATCTCGCCCACCACCGGCTCGAAGTCGATAGCGACGAAGCGCACCTTGTGCGAGCTGGCGAAACGGTTCCACAGATAGTGCGCCACCTGCTTCACGCCAATCTCATGCGCGGCGCCGCCCAGGTTAAAGAAGCAGAAGTGCACGCGGCAGCCGCGACGCATCAGCATATAGCTGGACACGCCCGAGTCGAAACCGCCGGAAATCAGCGACATCACGTCTTCCTGAGTGCCGACCGGGTAACCACCGATGCCTTCGAGGCGGCGTTTAACCAGCATCAGCTTGTCGTCTTCGATCTCAAGGTTTACCGTGACCTGCGGGCGGGTCAGGTTAACGCGCGCGCTGTCGATATGCTGGTTCAGACCGCCGCCGACGTAGCGCTCCACGTCCTGCGAGTTGAACGCCTGCTTGCCGCGGCGCTTGACGCGCACGCAGAAGGTTTTGCCTTCCAGCTGGGCGCGGTAGGCTTCCAGCGTCTGCTCGAAGATGTGGTGGATATCGGTATAAGCGCGATCTTCCACTTCCAGAATATGGTGGATGCCGGGAATGCGCGTCAGCGCGTCGGCGATGACCGGCCGCTGGTTTTCATCTTTGGCGCGAACTTCGATATGATCCCAGTGACGGACGACCGCCAGCGTTTCATCATACTGCTTCAGGACGTTGCGAATATTGGTCGAGAGAATCTTGATAAAGCGCAAGCGCACAGATTGGCTCTTGATGGTGATTTCCGGGAACAATTTAATGATAAACTTCATGGCGGTCTTTGTTGTCAGATAAGAATTACGGCGCGGAGTATATCACCATATCGCCGTGCTCTGCGCACAAAACCACACATGAGCGCCATGATTTGCTAATCAAGATCCGCTAGGATAGGCTCTGGCGCCACGGTTCACATGATGACGTAAAAAGAAAATTATGCCGAAAAAACCAGCACAATCAGCCAGTACAGAGCAAACAGCCAGCTTTGAAAGCGCCCTCGGCGAGCTGGAAAGCATCGTGACGCGTCTGGAGTCGGGCGAACTGCCGCTGGAAGACGCGCTGAACGAATTCGAACGCGGCGTGCAGCTGGCGCGTCAAGGCCAGCAGAAACTGCAACAGGCGGAACAGCGTGTGCAGATCCTCCTTAACGACAGCGCCGACGACGCGGCGTTGGCGCCTTTCACACCGGATACCGAGTAACCGACATGTCTGAGATCGTCCCATCGGCCGCTTTTGCCGATCAACTGCAGATTTTCCGCCGGCGCGCCGATCGCGCGCTGCTGGATTTCATCGCCCCGCTGCCGTTCAACAACGGCAACATGGTGGCGGCGATGCGTCATGGCGCCTTACTGGGCGGCAAGCGCCTGCGCCCGTTCCTGGTGTACACCACCGGCCAGATGTTCGGCGTATCGCTGACCAACCTGGACGCGCCGGCGGCGGCGGTGGAATGCATTCACGCCTACTCGCTGATCCACGACGATCTGCCGGCGATGGACGACGACGATCTGCGCCGCGGCCAGCCGACCTGCCACATTAAATTCGGCGAAGCCAACGCGATCCTGGCCGGCGATGCGCTGCAAACGCTGGCGTTTTCGATCCTGGCCGATGCCGAAATGCCCGACGTGGCGCTGCGCGATCGGCTGGCGATGGTCTCCGAACTGGCGGCGGCCAGCGGCGTCGCTGGCATGTGCGGCGGCCAATCGCTGGATCTGGAGGCCGAAGGCAAGCGCGTCGATCTGCAGGCGCTGGAGCAGATCCACCGCCACAAAACCGGTGCGCTGATCCGTGCCGCGGTGCGTCTGGGCGCGCTGAGCGCCGGCGAAGCAGGACGAGCGGCGCTGCCGCAGTTGGATCGTTACGCCGCTGCGGTCGGCCTGGCGTTCCAGGTGCAGGATGACATTTTGGACGTTGTCGGCGAGACTGAAAAGATCGGCAAGCGCCAGGGAGCGGACCAACAACACGGAAAGAGTACCTACCCGGCGTTACTCGGGCTTGACAGCGCGAAAGCAAAAGCGTGGGATCTCTATCAGGAAGCATTAGCTGCATTAGACACTTTGGCAGCGCAATCTTATAACACAGCGCCATTGCGAGCGTTAGCCAGCTTCATTATTGAACGCGACAATTAACGTGTGACGTTAACTCCTCTGATATGAGTATCGAATGAGTCTTGATATAGCCAAATACCCAACCCTGGCGCTAGCGGAAAACCCCGAGGAACTCCGCTCACTGCCCAAAGAGAGCTTGCCGAAGCTGTGCGATGAGCTGCGGCAATATCTGCTGAACAGCGTCAGTCGCTCCAGCGGCCACTTTGCCTCCGGGCTGGGTACCGTCGAACTGACGGTGGCGTTGCATTTCGTCTACAACACGCCGTTCGATCATCTGGTGTGGGACGTCGGCCACCAGGCCTACCCGCACAAAATCCTGACCGGCCGCCGCGACCGGATCGCCACTATCCGGCAAAAGAACGGGTTGCACCCCTTCCCGTGGCGCGCCGAAAGCGAATACGACGTGCTGTCGGTCGGCCATTCGTCAACCTCGATCAGCGCCGGCCTCGGCATGGCGGTGGCGGCAGAGCGTGAAGGCAAAGGCCGCCGTACAGTGTGCGTGATCGGCGATGGCGCCATCACCGCCGGCATGGCGTTCGAAGCGATGAACCACGCCGGCGACATCAATCCGGACATGCTGGTGGTGCTGAACGACAACGAGATGTCGATCTCGGAAAACGTCGGCGCGCTGAACAACCATCTGGCACAGCTGCTGTCCGGCAAGCTTTACTCCACCCTGCGCGAAGGCGGCAAAAAAGTGCTGGCCGGCGTGCCGCCGATCAAGGAGCTGGTGAAACGCACCGAAGAGCACCTGAAAGGCATGGTGGTGCCGGGTACGCTGTTCGAAGAGCTGGGCTTCAACTACATCGGCCCGGTAGACGGGCACGACGTACAAGGCCTGGTCGCCACGTTGAAAAACATGCGCGATCTGAAAGGCCCGCAGCTGTTGCACATCATGACCAAGAAAGGCCGCGGTTACGCGCCGGCGGAGAAGGATCCGATCAGCTTCCACGCGGTGCCGAAGTTCGATCCCGCCAGCGGCACGCTGCCGAAAAGCGCCGGCGGTCTGCCGACCTATTCGAAAATCTTCGGCGACTGGCTGTGTGAAACCGCCGCCAAAGACAGCTCACTGATGGCGATCACGCCGGCGATGCGCGAAGGTTCCGGCATGGTGCAGTTCTCGCGCGACTATCCGCAGCAATATTTCGATGTGGCGATCGCCGAGCAGCACGCGGTCACCTTCGCCGCCGGGCTGGCGATCGGCGGCTACAAGCCGGTGGTGGCGATCTATTCCACCTTCCTGCAACGCGCCTACGATCAGCTGATCCATGACGTGGCGATCCAAAACCTGCCGGTGATGTTCGCCATCGATCGCGGCGGCATCGTAGGCGCCGACGGCCAGACCCACCAGGGGGCGTTCGATCTGTCGTTCATGCGCTGCATCCCGACCATGGTGATCATGACGCCGAGCGACGAAAATGAATGCCGCCAGATGCTGTATACCGGCTATCACTACAACGACGGCCCGAGCGCCGTGCGCTATCCGCGCGGCACCGGCACCGGCGCTGCGCTGGAGCCGCTCAGCCTGCTGCCGATCGGCAAAGGCGTGGTGCGCCGCCAGGGGGAAAAGATCGCCATTCTCAACTTCGGCACCCTGCTGCCGGAGGCCGCTGCGGCGGCGGAAGCGCTCAACGCCACGCTGGTCGACATGCGCTTCGTCAAACCGCTGGACGAGCAGCTGGTGCTCGAACTGGCCGCCAGCCATGAAACGCTGGTCACGCTGGAAGAGAACGCCATCATGGGCGGCGCCGGCAGCGGCGTCAACGAACTGCTGATGGCCAAACGCCGTCCGGTGCCGGTGCTGAACCTCGGCCTGCCGGACAGCTTCGTCTCACAGGGCACCCAGGAAGAACTGCGCGCCGATCTGGGACTGGACGCCGCCGGCATTCAGCGCCAAATCGAAACCTGGCTGGCGCAGTAATTCGCCACTCGCGCCTGATAAAACGCCTCCGCCTTCGGGGGCGTTTTCATTTCCGCCCTCCGGGATCCGCGCTACAGTTACTGTCTGAGCTGTGAATGGGAGGCAAGCATGAAATATCTCAAACTGGGCAACACCGATCTGAACGTCTCGCGCATCTGCCTGGGTTGCATGACCTACGGCGAACCGAGCCGCGGCAATCACGCCTGGACGCTGCCGGAAGAAAGCAGCCGCCCACTGTTGAAACAGGCGCTGGAAGCCGGCATCAACTTTTTCGACACCGCCAACAGCTATTCCGACGGCAGCAGCGAGGAGATCCTCGGCCGGGCGCTGCGCGACTATGCACGCCGCGAGGAGGTGGTGATCGCCACCAAGGTTTATTTCCCGCTGAGCAACCTGGAGCGCGGTTTGTCGCGCGCCAAGATCATGCAGTCCATCGACGACAGCCTGCGCCGTCTCGGCACCGACTATGTCGATTTGCTGCAAATCCATCGCTGGGATTACGAAACGCCACTGGAAGAGACGCTGGAAGCGCTGCACGACGTGGTGAAAGCCGGTAAGGCGCGTTACATCGGCGCCTCTTCCATGTACGCCTGGCAGTTCGCCAAGGCGCTGTATACCGCCGATCTGCACGGCTGGACGCGCTTCGTCAGCATGCAGGATCAATACAACCTGATCCAGCGCGAAGAAGAGCGTGAGATGCACCCGCTGTGCGCCGCCGAAGGCATCGCCGTACTGCCGTGGAGCCCGCTGGCGCGCGGCCGCCTGACCCGCCCCTGGGGCGAAACCACCGCCCGCCTGGTCTCGGACCAGTTCGGCAAGAGTCTGTACGATGAAACCGAAGGCATCGACGCCATTATCGCCGAGCGCGTCGCCAGCCTGGCGGAGGAACGCGGCGTGCCACGCGCGCAGATCGCGCTGGCCTGGCTGCTGAACAAGCCGGCGGTCAGCGCGCCGATCGTTGGCGCGTCACGCAGCGAGCAGTTGGACGACGCCATTGCCGCGGTCGATTTGAGTTTGTCGCCGCAAGAGGTGGCGGAGTTGGAAACGGCTTACGTGCCGCATCGGGTGACGGGATTTGAATAAGAAAAGCGGGCGCGAAGAACCGCGCCCGGCTGTCAGAACAGCCCGATCGGCCAGTGGTGCCCAATCAGGTAGATGATGCCCGCAGACAGCACGCCGGCGATGATATCGTCGACCATGATGCCCATGCCGCCATGCACGTTGCGGTCGAACCAGCGGATCGGCCACGGCTTCCACATATCCAGAATGCGGAAGATGACGAAACCGGCGGCGACCCAGCGCCAATCGTTGACCGGCAGCGCCATCAGCGTGATCCACATGCCGACGAACTCATCCCAGACGATGCTGCCGTGATCGTGCACCTTCATGTCTTTTGCCGTGCGGTGGCAAATATAGACGCCGATGCAAATGCTGAACATCACCGTCAGCGAGTAGAGCTGCCACGGCAGTTGGATCAGCAGCAGCCAGAACGGGATCGCCGCCAGCGATCCCATGGTGCCCGGCATCACCGGTGACAAACCGCTGCCGAAACCGGTGGCCAGCAGGTGCCACGGATTGCTCATCCGCAGCCGACGCTTGGCTTCATCCATGGGTTCCCGGCTCCGCGTTGAAATGATCGAACCCGGCCCAGTCCAGCACCACCGCCTCGTCGTTGCGGTAATAGCGAATGCCTTCAGACAGCGGGCCAATCTGGCCGATACAGGTGTAATCGGCCCCGAGGTGGCTCAGCGCCACGTCCAGCGCGCCGCGGTTGATCTCCGGCACCGTGAAGCACAGCTCGTAGTCTTCGCCGCCCGCCAGCGCCCAACGCAGCGCCTGTTCGGCATCGGCATGGCTGCTCAGCGCCTGCGACATCGGCAGCTCGTCCAGCACGATGCGCGCGCCGCAGTCGCTGGCCTTCAGGATGTGCTTCAGATCGGAAATCAGGCCGTCGGAAAGATCGATTGCCGAGCTGGCCAGATCGCGCAGCGCCTGCCCCTGCAGCACCCGCGGCTGCGGACGCAGATGGCGAGCGACCAGATAATCGCGCGCCGCGCTATCCGTCACCGCCAGGCGATCCTGCAGGATCGCCAAACCGGCGGCGCTGTCGCCCAGCGTGCCGGTCACATAGATCCAGTCGCCGATGCGCGCGCCGCTGCGGCTCAACGCCCGGCCGGCCGGGATCAGCCCCTGAATGGTCAAGGTCATGCTCAGCGGGCCGCGCGTGGTATCGCCGCCGATCAGCTGCATGCCGTAATAATTGAGTTGATCGAACAGGCTGTCGCTGAACGCCTTCAGCCAGGGTTCGTTCACCTCCGGCAGCGTCAGGGCCAGCGAGAGCCACGCCGGATCGGCGCCCATCGCCGCCAGATCGCTCAGATTGACCGCCAGCGCTTTATACCCGAGATCGGCCGGATCGATGTCCGGCAGGAAGTGAATGCCCGCGACCAACGTATCGGTACTGACGGCCACCAGCTGTTTTTCCGGCACTGCCAGCAGTGCGCAGTCATCTCCAATGCCCAACTGTACATCCCGGCGCACGCGCTTAAACCGGTCAAAATAGCGGGCAATGAGGTCAAATTCGCCGCATGCCATATCGATATTCCACTAGAAGAAATTAAGGCCGGGAATGCCGGCCTTAATGTTTTTACTTTTTCTTGCGAAGGGTTGGCGCCACTTTATCCAGCACCCCGTTCACAAACTTGTGGCTGTCTTCCGCGCCGAAGGTTTTCGCCAGCTCGATCGCTTCGTTGATCGCCACCTTGTAAGGGACATCCTCGCGCATTTTCAGTTCAAACAGCGCGACGCGCAGCACCGCGCGTTCCACCTGGCCCAGCTCTTCGAGCTGACGCGACAGGTAAGGCGCCATCAGTTCGTCCAGCATACCTGCATTCACTGCCGCGCCGGACAGCAACTCGCGAAAATAGGCGACGTCAACATCTTTGACATCCTGCTCCGTCAGGAACTGGTGTTCAACATCGGCAAGGTCGTTTTTAGACAACTGCCAAGAGTAAAGCGCTTGAACAGCGCACTCACGAGCGCGGCGACGAGCAGCAGGTTTCACGGAATTCCCCTTAACTAAATTCAGGCTTTAATAGCTTTGATAACATTAATCATTTCAAGTGCGGTCAACGCGGCTTCAGCGCCCTTGTTGCCCGCTTTGGTGCCGGCGCGTTCGATCGCTTGTTCGATGCTTTCGGTAGTCAGCACGCCAAAGGCAACCGGGATTTCGGCATTCATCGCAACGTTGCCGATGCCGGAGCTGGCTTCGCCCGCCACATATTCGAAGTGCGCGGTGCCCCCACGGATAACGGTGCCCAGCGCGATAACCGCGTCGTATTTGCCGGTTTTGGCCAATACGCTCGCCGTCAGCGGCAGCTCGTAAGCGCCCGGGACCCAGACAACGGTGATGTTGTCGTCAGCAACCTGACCAATGCGTTTCAGCGCGTCGATGGCGCCTTCCAGCAGGCTGTCGTTGATGAAATTGTTAAAACGTGCAATTGCGATCGCCACACGGGCATTTGGAGTAGCAACAACACCTTCGATAACTTTCATGGGCTTTCCTTAAAAATGGGTTCAATACCCCGCAGGGGGGCGGATTCTATCATATTCTTTCATCGCCTGCGCGGCGCTTTTGTAAAACCGGCGCGCGGGCGCGAGATTCAGTGTTTCGCCCGCAGGCGCAAACGCAGATCGGGGCCAACCTGGCGCACGTCGCTAAAGACGAATTCCGGTGCGTCGGCCAGACGCTCAAGGCCCGGCAAATGACACAGGCCGCGGCCATTATCGCCCAACAGTTTTGGCGCGATGTACAAAATGAGCTCATCCACCAGGCCAGCCTGCAGCAGCGCGCCGGCCAGCGTCGCCCCCGCCTCCACCCAGATTGAATTCACCTGGCGCTTGGCCAACAGCATCATCATCACCACCAGATCGACGCCGCCGCCGTGCGCCGGGCAGATAAACTGCTCAACGTCTTGCGGCCAAGCCTGTTCATCCGCCTGCAGCCGCGCCAGCCAGGTAGCGCCCGGTTGCTGCACCACGCGATGCTGTGGGGTGATGCGATTTTGGCTGTCGAGCAGGATACGCAGCGGCTGACGCAGATTTTCGCGCGGATAGAGGCGCTGGGTCTCGGCATCCAGCTCATCCCAACGCACCGTCAGCGACGGATCGTCCGCCAGCACGGTGGCGCTGGTGCTGAGAATGGCGGCGCTCTGCGCACGCAGCCGCTGCACGTCCTGACGCGCTTCGGGTGAGGTGATCCACTGGCTTTCGCCGGAGGCCATCGCCGTGCGGCCGTCCAGCGACGCGCCCAGCTTCAGTTGCACATAGGGAAAACCGGTGCGCATGCGTTTGAGGAAGCCCAGGTTGACCGCTTCGGCCTCGGCCAGCATCAGGCCATGACGTACTTCGACGCCGGCTTGCTGCAGCTTGTACAAGCCGCGCCCCGCCACCTGAGGATTGGGATCTTGCATCGCCGCGACCACCCGCGTCACGCCGGCGGCCACCAGCGCATCGGCGCAGGGAGGCGTGCGGCCGTGATGGCTGCACGGCTCGAGCGTCACATAGGCGGTGGCGCCGCGCGCCTTGTCGCCCGCCATGCGCAGCGCGTGCACTTCCGCGTGCGGCTCGCCGGCGCGCAGATGATAGCCTTCACCGACAATTTCGCCGTCGCGCACGATAACGCAGCCGACGTTCGGATTGGGCGCGGTGGTGAAACGCCCCAGCCGCGCCAGCTCGAAGGCGCGCGCCATGTAAAATTCGTCGTGATGCATGAAAGATCCTTTAGTCTTGCAGGCGGGCAATCTCTTCGCCGAACTCGCGCACGTCTTCGAAGCTGCGGTACACCGACGCGAAGCGAATGTAGGCGACCTTATCCAGCTTTTTCAGCGCGTCCATCACCAGATTGCCGACTAACTTGGTCGGCACTTCGCGTTCGCCGGTGGCGCGCAGTTGGGATTTGATATGGTTAAGGGCGTTTTCCACGTCGTCCGAGCTGACCGGGCGCTTTTCCAGCGCTTTCAGCATGCCGCGACGCAGTTTGTCTTCGTTGAACGGCTCGCGCACCTCATCGCTTTTAATCACTCGCGGCATCACCAGCTCGGCCACCTCGAAGGTGGTGAAGCGTTCATTGCATACCAGACACTGGCGACGACGGCGTACTTGCGAACCGTCCCCCACCAGGCGGGAATCAATGACTTTGGTATCAACGGCGGCGCAGAAAGGGCAATGCATAACACGTCCTGATAAACGTTTTTTATAGATAAATGCAGTTTAACCCGAAGTGAAGCCACAACAAAGGGCGTCGGCCATTTGTTGCGATAAGCGGCGGGCAGGCGGCGCCGATATGACTTTCACCGCCATGCGGGCTAAGCTTGATAGCAGGAGATTCAGCATAGGAAATCGCCGTCATGACAACCCGTTATCCCAAAACCGCCCTGCTCGCCGCCGCCGTGTTGCTCACTGGCTGCGCGCACAACGCCGCCGTGCCTCAGCTGCGCCATCAGGTCGCCGCACTTAACCAAAAAGTGAGCGTATTGACCGATCAGGCCACCGCGCTGGAGCGGCAAAACCAGCTCAATCAGCACTCCGACAACGGCGTCTACCTGCTGCCGGCGGCGCGGAGCGCCGCCCGTTTGCAAAGCGGCATCGGCGAACTGAGCGTTTCGCTGAGCCACATCAAGAGCGAAGCCAACGGTGCCCAGGCGCAGCTGCATGTGCGCATCCTCTCACAGGCCACGCTGCCGCCGTTTAAAGCGGTGGTGGAATGGGGCCAACTGGACGCGGCCACCGGCCGGCCGCTGACCGCCGAGGCGCTGTCGCAACCGATCGCCAGCGCCGACTCGCTGCTGCCGAAACCCGGGCAGGACTTCGAGCTGCGCTTCAGCGGCCTGACGCCGGAACAGCTGGGCTATATCCGTCTGCACAGCCTGGTAGCCACCGCCCAGCCGGCGGTGGTGCAGCAACACTGAAATTCGAGGCAAAAAAAAGGAGCGCCGATAGGCGCTCCTTCTCATTTCGCTGAATACTGCGGCGGTTAAGGCAGAATCGAAGGCTGATCCGCGCCCTCTTTTTCCACTTTTTGCTGCAGCATGTGTTCGCGTTTCATCCCCAGCTTCAACGCCAGCGCGGACGCGACGTAGATAGAGGAAACGGTACCGATCGACACGCCGATCAGCATCGCCAGCGAGAAGCCTTGCAGCATCGCGCCACCGAAGATGTACAGCATCAGCACCACCATCAGGGTGGTCCCGGAAGTCATCAGCGTACGGCTCAGCGTCTGGGTCAACGACACGTTCATGATCTCGTAAGGCGTGCCGCGGCGGATCTTGCGGAAGTTCTCACGAATACGGTCGGAGACCACGATGCTGTCGTTCAGCGAGTAACCGATAACCGACATCAGGGACGCGACGATGGTCAGGTCAATCTCGATGTGGAACAGCGACAGCACGCCCAGCGTGATGATCACGTCGTGCGCCAGCGCGATAACCGCCCCCAGCGCCAGGCGCCATTCGAAGCGGAAGCCGACGTAGATCAGGATACAGATCAACGCCACCAGCAGCGCCATGCCGCCGGTTTGCGCCAGCTCGCTGCCCACGCTCGGGCCGACGAACTCAATGCGCTTCACGGTGGCGTTTTTATCCACCGAGTCGTTGATCACGCCGATCACCTTATTGCCCAGTTCCTGGCCTGCGGTGCCGGTCGCCGGTGGCATGCGCACCATCACGTCGCGGCTGCTGCCGAAGTTCTGGATGATCGGATCCTGGAACCCGGCCTTCTCCAGCGTGTCGCGCATCAGGTCGAGGTTAGCCGGCTTCTCCAGGTTGATTTCAATCACCGTACCGCCGGTGAAATCCAGACCCCAGTTAAAGCCGCGCACCGACATGGTGGCGATCGACGCGACCAACAGCACCAACGAGATGCCGAAAGCCACGTAGTCCCAGCGCATAAAGTCGTAGACTTTACGGCCGTAGTTGAGTTGCTCAACAGTATAATCCTGTGCCACAACGCACTCCTCAGATAGACAGCTTGTTAATGCGTTTGCCGCCGTAAAGCAGGTTGACGATGGCACGGGTACCGACAATCGCGGTGAACATGGACGTCGCCACACCGATAGCGGTAGTGATCGCAAAGCCCTTGATCGAACCGGTGCCGACTGCGTACAGGATGACCGCGGTGATCAGGGTGGTGATGTTGGCGTCGACGATACTGGAGAACGCGCCTTTATAGCCCTCATGGATCGCCTGCTGAACGGACCTGCCGTTCTTCAGCTCTTCCTTGATACGTTCGTTAATCAGCACGTTGGCGTCGACCGCCACCGCCAGCGTCAACACGATCCCGGCAATGCCCGGCATGGTCAGCGTCGCCCCCGGCAACAGGGACATCACGCCGACGATCAACACCAGGTTAGCGACCAGCGCCGTGGTGGCGATCACGCCGAACTTACGGTACCAGACCACCATGAACACGATGGACGCCACCAGGCCCCACAGACAGGCTTCCAGACCTTGGGTGATGTTCTGCTGACCCAGGGTTGGACCGATGGTGCGCTCTTCAACGATCTGAATCGGCGCAATCAGCGCACCCGCACGCAGCAGCAGCGAAAGCTGACGCGCTTCGTTCGGGTTGCCGATGCCGGTGATGCGGAAGCTGTTGCCCAGACGCGACTGAATGTTCGCTACGTTGATCACTTCTTCCTGTTTCACCAGCACCGCACGGCCGTTGGCGTCTTTCTTGCCGCTGTCCTTGTACTCCACGAACAGGGTCGCCATCGGTTTGCCGATGTTGTCCTTGGTGAAGTTGGACATCGACGTGCCGCCGGCGCTGTCCAGCGAGATGTTAACCTGCGGCTGGTTGTATTCGTCGGTGCTCGAGGTGGAGTCGGTGATGTGGTCACCGGTCAGGATCACGCGCTTGTACAGCACGATCGGCTGGCCGTCGCGGGTGTATTTCACCTCGGAATCGCCCGGCACGCGGCCGTTGGCCGCCGCAGTGGCGTCCGCATTGGTGTTCACCAGACGGAATTCCAGCGTCGCGGTGGCGCCCAGAATTTCTTTGGCGCGTGCGGTGTCCTGAATGCCCGGCAACTCAACCACGATGCGGTCGGATCCCTGGCGCTGCACCAGCGGTTCGGCGACGCCGAGCTGGTTGACGCGGTTACGCAGGATAGTGATGTTCTGCTGTACGGCGTATTCGCGCGCTTCGCTCAGACGGGCGTCCGTCAGGCTGGCTTTCATGGTGTTGGCGCCATTGGCGGACAGCACCAGATCGCGCTGACGCGGGCCGATATAGCTGATGGCCTGGTCACGGGCCGCATCGTCGCGGAAGCGAACTTCCACGCCGTTGTTGTCCAGCTTGCGGATAGACGCGTAAGGAATGCCCTTCTCGCGCAGCTCGCTGCGCAGGGTATCCATGGTCTGTTCCTGCAGCTTGCTCAACGCGGTGTCCATGTCCACTTCCATCAGGAAGTGCACGCCGCCGCGCAGGTCCAGACCGAGTTTCATCGGCTCTGCGCCCAGCATGGCCAGCCAGGTCGGCGTAGCCGGCGCCAGGTTCAGCGCCACGACGAATTTGTCACCCAGCTCGGTCACCAGCGCTTCGCGGGCGCGCAGCTGAACGTCAGGATCTTTAAAGCGAGCCAGGATGGCGCCATTTTCCAGCGCAATCGACTTGCTCGCGATGTTGTCTTTTTCTAATACGGTACGGACCTGGTCCAGCGTAGTTTCACTGGCGGCGACGCCGCGCGCGCCAGTGATTTGTACGGCCGGATCCTCACCGTAGATGTTGGGAAGCGCATAAAGCAGACCGACGAGGATCACGACGATCAACATCAGATACTTCCACAAAGGATAACGGTTTAGCACGGCAATTCCCTTCGGGAAAAAAGATTACAGGGCCTTCATGGTACCTTTCGGCAGAACGGCCGCCACGAAGTCACGCTTGATCATCACTTCCGTGGTGTCGTTCAGCGCGATGGCGATGATGCCGGTGTCGGCCACTTTGGTCACGCGACCGATCAGGCCGCCGGTGGTCAGCACTTCGTCGCCCTTACCGATGGAGTCCATCAGCTTCTTGTGATCTTTCGCGCGCTTCTGCTGTGGGCGCAGGATCATGAAGTAGAAGATCAGGCCGAACACCACCAGCATAATGATCAGAGAGTACGGGCTTCCCTGAGCCGGAGCCCCTGCGGATGCGACGGCGTCAGAAATGAAAAAGCTCATTGAAATTCCCTCATTAAGTTATCAATTATTAGATCAAGCGTTTAAAGGCGGAATCGGCTTGCCGATCCGACCATAGAAATCCGCAACAAACTGCTCTAATTTACCCTCTTCGATAGCCTGGCGTAAACCCGCCATCAGGCGCTGGTAGTGACGCAGGTTATGAATTGTGTTCAGTCGAGCACCCAATATTTCGTTGCAACGGTCGAGATGGTGCAAGTAGGCGCGGCTGTAATGGCGACACGTGTAGCAATCACAGTCTTTATCCAGCGGAGAAGTATCATCCTTGTGCTTGGCATTACGGATTTTTACCACACCGTCAGTCACGAACAAATGGCCGTTGCGGGCGTTGCGGGTCGGCATGACGCAGTCGAACATGTCGATGCCGCGGCGCACGCCTTCCACCAAATCTTCCGGCTTGCCGACGCCCATCAAATAGCGTGGCTTATCTTCCGGAATTTGCGGGCAAACGTGTTCAAGAATGCGATGCATATCCTCTTTCGGCTCGCCTACAGCCAAGCCGCCCACAGCGTACCCATCAAAGCCGATATCCACCAGCCCTTTTACTGAAACATCACGTAAATCTTCGTAAACGCCGCCCTGAATGATGCCGAACAGCGCATTTTTATTTTCCAGCTCGTCGAAACGCTGGCGGCTGCGCTGCGCCCAACGCAGCGACATTTCCATCGAACGCTTGGCGTAGTCCCAGTCGGCCGGGTACGGCGTACATTCATCGAAGATCATCACGATGTCGGAACCCAGGTCATACTGGATTTCCATCGATTTTTCCGGGCTCAGGAACACCTTGTCGCCGTTGATCGGGTTGCGGAAGTACACGCCTTCCTCTTTGATCTTGCGCATCGCCCCCAGGCTGAACACCTGGAAACCGCCGGAGTCGGTGAGGATCGGGCCCGGCCACTGCATGAAATCGTGCAGATCGCCGTGCAGCTTCATGATCTCCTGGCCAGGGCGCAGCCACAGGTGGAAGGTGTTGCCCAGCAGGATCTGCGCGCCGGTCTCTTTCACTTCTTCCGGCGTCATGCCCTTGACCGTGCCGTAGGTACCGACCGGCATAAAGGCCGGGGTTTCCACTACGCCGCGGTCGAAAATCAGGCGGCCGCGGCGTGCGCGGCCATCGGTAGTTTGTAGTTCGTACTTCACAAAGCCTCCAGCATCAGAGAAACAGTCTGATGATATACAAAGGGTGCGTATTCTAAACTAACAGCCAAAGCCGCACCACAAGCCAGTCGCTTCAAAGTGCGTTTGTTTATTTTTGCCTTTCATTGTTGGTTTGTGTCAGTGTTTTGGCACAAACTTGTCACACCTCCCGCCTAAATTTCTCACCACCAGCTACCATTACTGCACACCCACCAGTGGAGCAGAGCAATGGGCAGCATCACTCTCGCCGGCCGGCAGATCTTCATTCTCAACGAAAACGACAGATACCCAGAACCACAGCAAAACAGCCCTCCAATGTTCGCAATACGCGAAGACGAGGAGCGGCAGCATTGGCTTTATGTGTGGCATAAAGGGCGCTGGCCGCTCGTCTCTGAAACCCCATTTAGTACGCAGGGAGAAGCCGTAGACGGCGCCATATCATTCGATTTTGGCAGTCTCTACAAAAATAAATTTAGAGGAGATAATTAAGAAAGAGGTATGGCTGTGTTAGCGCAGAAAGAACGAAGGCGACCAGCAACAAGGCTTTGCTGAACTTCAGTTAAAACACCTTCATAGATGATGAATGCCGCCATATCGTTGTAACCCTTCAATGACTGCGTTTCATTTGCCGGGCCGCCAACCGCAAACGCCCGATTTGAAAGCGCAGGAATAGTGCCGGCTGGGAATGGGTTAGTTGCCATGATCCCGGTAATCCAGTCTTTTACTGTAATGCTCGTATTGGTACACGTTACGGACATAATGGAAAACTTGGACATGTCCTTAACAACGTTAACTGAAAGCGGTGTGGATGTTGCTGGTGCAGCTGGGTTAAATACCCCTGCCTGAGCAGTCAACTTACCCATTGGCGCGCCAGGGTCGTTATTGTTTACGAACAATGATAAACCGTGAGAAACAAAATTAGGTGCCTCAACGTTCTGACCACTGAATGTACCCATAAACATCGGCTTGTGCTCATCAGTAGCAAACGTGTCATCTGAACGAGCAATACAAAATAGCGTGTGGTTTCGACGCTGGAAAACAGAGGTTCTTAAAAAGTCCCTACCCCCCTTAAAACGTAAATAATTACTATGAACCTCAGGGGTGCCAACTACAGTAAATGCAGGTTGATAGCGCGCAAGGTTTATTAATGACTTGTCAATACTTCCGCCCAAGTGTCCCCAGGCCAATAAACCATCCTGAACAGGAGGCATAATAAAATTAGTTTTACCGCTCAGGTCTGTGCTGTTATCGAATAATGCGATACCCATTATTTATGCCTCTTCTGCTGTGATTTGATAGGCGACACTCCAGTTTCTGAGGTCGTAATAGTTGTCTACTAATTCAGGTATATTTGCAGATGGATACATCCCGCTATCAGGAAGGTATTCATACTTGCTTTCGCTAAGTCCATTACTTGAGTCGCAAACCATTCCGTTGCCGTTGTGATTGGCCTTGTCCGCATAACGGATCAGTAGCGTGCCGAGCGGCTCGCGCGTCAGCGTGATGTGAATTGTTGAAAGCCCACGAATTTCTACAGACAAAATGCTGATCGGGGTGTCGGAGCCATTGAATCTGTCGATAGCCGTGAAGCCTTTGTCAGCGTATTCTTGCGCCGCATTCACCACGTAGGGCGCAGCAAACCGCAACGGCGGCGCCGGTGTATGCATCGACAACAGAACATCAACGCCTCGGCAAACGGCAGCAATTGGCTGCAGCGGCTTCCAGTCATGGCCAAGCTCGCACACCCTGAACGAAATCTCGCCAAGCTTTTCAGCAAACCAGCGATAGCCGTTTGAATCCAGGTGTCCGTTTTTATCGGTGTAGGGATAGGTCGGGCCTGCCAGGAACCAGTTTTCGTTCTCGTCGGCAAGCTCTATCTGTGCCATACCAACGGCCATATCCCGCTCGTCCCGCGTGAATGATGCGCCAGTCTGGTATGTGATGAATGCCGGCATGCGAGACTGTCCTGTCACTGCCGCGACATCTGCGTACATGTCATTGCGAAGTTGCAGCGTGGCTGTTTTGAAATACTCCTTTGTGGCGCTGGGGTAATCGTTCTCGCCCTGCATGTGAACGATGCAGCCGACTTGATATGACTTCCCTGAAGCATCAGCGATGGCTTTTACACCAGTCATGGCGGTGCAGAAACGGTTGTACAGTTCAGGGCTTGCGCCTTTACTGAGCTGAGCAATCGTCCGACCGCCAACGCCCGTTGCTGAGCCAACAAAGAGGCGGTTAGGTTCAGATGAAATCCCGAGGCGATCGAGATGGTGACGGCGCCAGGAATTCAAAGCTCCCTCCACCGGGGACTCGCCATACGCAATTGTTCCTGGCGCCAGTGCAGCCACCTGCGAATCAGTCAGCGCGTTGCCGTTGGCATCACAGCAGGTAGCGATCAATGGTTTTAACGCCGCACCTCCGCGAGGAGTAAACACAGCGGCAGTTGGCGACGCCGGCATAACCGAATCACCAAACATCAGGTTATCAAGCGGCTGTACAGTGCTCAGGCGTGGCCATCCCTCGGTTCCATTCTGTAGAGACTGCCCGTAATAAATGTCGTGGACTATCTGCGCCAGCGGGCGAATCGCGTTATTACCACGAGAAGCCACCGCCTCGCGGCTCTGGCGTGCCAATACCTCACTTTTCTCTGTTTGCTGCTCAAGCCAGCTATCTGCATCAGGGTTTTCTGAAGAGATCTGCAGCTCTACTGCATACCCGTTCTTGTCTACAAGGTATATCCCATCTCCGTTGAATAAAGAAATTTCTAAATCACCAGCATAGATATTTCCGTTTTGAATAAATGCTGAAGGATATCCGTTTGCATCAACGTGGGAAATTGCATCCCCATCATCAACACGAACTAAATCACGAAATGCTTTCCCTGTTGGCGTTGCAACCCCATTAACGTTTTTATATTCATCCGCAATGGTAAAGCTATCATCTGACCAAACATAAAAAACAGCACCATTGATTATTTCACCAGAAGCTATTGCATCATTAGCTTCTGCCAGGGTGTATCCTTTGCCCAATGGTGATAACGTCTTTCTAATGCCTTCAATTGTATAACGGTCATTCCCAAACCTGTCTTTATAGGTTGGGCTTCCAGAGTTAACTACCTCATCTATTTTACCGGCATTAAACTTAAAATCCCTTACATCTTCGCTTGGGATTGGTTTATTTGTTGGTGTGGTAGCCATTTATGCAGTTACCTCGTAATTATACATTTCATCGTTGTATTCAGACATGGTTAACGAAGTTGTCCCGTCGCCATTCGGTTTCTTTTCAGTGATCGTCCATTTCGTTGCATCCATCTCCACCTGAGAGGCGATGACGTAGCGAGACGGCGACTGGACGTTGTAGCCGTCAAATATGTTGAGGTTTATTGCTGGTACTGCAGCGGTAAAACCGAATGTCGTATCGCTGCGGGGGTATGCCTGAACGCGCGCCGTTGGGGTGCCACTTGCATCAGTAATGACGACAAACATATCCCCAGCCCATTGGATGCGTTCGCTTGTGTCGAAGTTGTTACCATTGCGTGCGACGATATAGCCATCCTGCTGGTTAGCGTCGTAGATATCGGCTACCTGCACCATCTGGCCGACGTTCACCCATTCCCCATCAGCCAGAGCGCGAATTGCCATGGTTTGGCGTGAATACAGCAGCCGGCGAACTTCTTTCAATGCCCGATCACGAGCCTGGAAAGAATTGCGGATAAACAACATGTCGAATTTTTTCGCCTTTACCGGTTCCCCCTCTTCAATCGAGTTGCCGACGCTCCGGTAGCGGATGAATGCCTGTTTATTCGTGACCGGGTTTCGATACTTGACTTCCACCCCATCAAAACCACCGGGTAGCGTCATGTCGTAGGAAAGGCTGTAATCCTCCGCTTTCATGTTGGCGCGGTTGAATACCGTCGTTGCGCTTGGCTTCCGTTCATCGCGAGTGAAAGACAACACTCCGCCATCCCAAAACGCGGTTACCGTCGCCGCATCACAGATCGTCTGAATCCGAGAGCCCAGCGAGATATCTTCGTCGTCGAAGGTGTAATCGAAATAGCCCAGGCGCTGATCCGTCAACGATGCCGCGATGGAGTAAAGTTCGTAGATGTCGATGCTCGACTCTGGCTGACCGCCCATTTTTAGCCAGGTGTGCAATACAGCGTCAGCAAATGAACGTGAAGGCCTTTCTGTGTAATCGACCGTCTGTGTAGCCAGGTTGTAGCTGATAACATGACGGGTGATTAGAGCGTTATATTTTCGCTCCCTCGCACTGGTTGCGCGCTCTGTCGCAGTGACAGTGACGGTTACGAGCGTGTCATTCGGGTAAACAACGTTGGTGCGCGTCCTGACGATGTGAACAGCTTCGACCTTCAGGATTGAGTGATCGTTACTGTTATTGGTGCGGATGAACGTTACCGCATATCGGCCATTACCAGATATTGGCGTGAATTTGAACGTCCTATACTTTGTATCCGCGTTCTCGTCATCGTTGTTAAGGCCGATGTTGTAGCTTTCCAGCGTGCCGGGTATCTGGTTGTTATCATCATCAACCTTCCAGAAGGTGACGCTGGTTCTGGCGTAGTCTCCATGCCCCAATTGCGCCTGCAGATGAACCCAAAGCTGAGTCCCATCAACCGGAGAGAATGATGGGCCAATTACCAGCGGTTCATTGTCGTTAAGCGTGAATATCGACGTGTTGATTACCGCGTCTTCGGGGATCTGGCTGATATCGTTGCCACCCAGATTTACAAACGTGAACTCGTAGAAATACTGTGGGTTCACTGGGGCGCCATCGTCTGTTGTCGTCGCGCTGAAGAGATCGGCAAATACCGTGATATCGCGAGTTACTGGCCCCGACACCGTGTTGTAGGTGACATTGACAACGAACGACACAGAATGAGGCTTAGGCAGGTCATAGAAGTAATCAAAGTCGCTGTTCTGCTTGATTTTCACCTTTGCCTGTCCGGCGATGAACTCGCCAGAAACCATATCGGTGGTTGTCGTCGCCGTCTCTGCTGGGAAATCACCGCTCTCGTTCGGCCCCGGCAGTTCTTGGCCGTCGATGTCGTCGAAAGCGAAACCCTCATTGATAAGAGGGATACTCTCGCCTGGCTGGTAGATGCGGTATGAAGCACCGGCCAGCGCGCCGAGGTTCGATTCCGAATACCTTACTGACGTGACGTCATATCGGCCCAGCCCGAAGTTCATCCACTCTGTGACTTTCTTGATGTTGTTGTCGTACTCGAACAGCGACTCCTGAATCAGGTCAGGGTACGCGCGCACCTGGCCATAGTTGTCAGGCTTTGCCTCACCGTTTCGCGCAATGTTGGTTTGCCCTTTCAGGCTGTTGTTCGGGGAGGTCTTTGCGTTGCTGCTTGTCGCCACGCCCGCGCTTGGCTGGCCGAGCAATGACGTCAGGATTTTTTGAACAAACTTTATCGGAGCGAAAATCGGGCTTAGCACTTTACCGATGGTGCCGCTTTTCGGCTGGTCGTAGACGCTGATAATGTCGCCATCGTTGAGCGGGAAATTCAACTCATCATCAGGCTGCAGCTTTACGCCATTACGCAGAATTTCAACATCACAGTGGAGGTTGGCCGATTTAAGCCAGGGATAGAACATGCTGCCGGCGGGAAGATTATGCCGTTCTTTCGGCAACCCCGGCACGCGCTGAACTTCGATCAACGGCATAGTCGTAAAACTCCAATTTGGTGAAAACTCGCTCCAGCGTCCGCAGCTTGTCAAAGCGCACATGCCCCGCTTCGCCACGGCTATGGAATGCTTGCCCATCAATGACCAAACCAACGTGGGCTGGCTGACCGCCGTAATACGCGATAAAAATGCTACCGTCGGCCGCTTTCTCGGCCTGATGCCAGAACACAACATCACCGGAAAAACACGTCAGGAAGTCGCTGCCGGCTTCGTAGTCCGGCGTTTGGTGTATCTCTATGCCGAGCACATGCCGGTAATACAAAGTGACCAATCCCCAACAGTCTGCAGATTGAAAACTGCAACTCCTGTTTTCCCAGGGAACTCCCGTCATCGTTATAACGAATTGCTCTTTTGTCATCATTCGCCATGCCTTTCAGTGAATGTCGGGTTGGATTGAATAGCCATCCTTCTTGCGGAGCATGCGTCGTCAAAACTGTCAAAATAACCAAGCGTAGATCCACATAATTTTGCAACCCACTTGCCGGTAGATTTTTTCAGAAACACGCCAGTAACGCCTGACTTATTATTTCGCTGCTTACTCTTATTCCTTTGATTCAAAGAAGCAGTTGAAGCTCTCAAGTTTTCAATACTATTGTTTCTTCTATTCCCGTCTATATGGTCAATTTGCATTCCATCGGGTATGCAGCCGTTGTGAATCTCATAAATTATCCTGTGTGCCAGATAAAACTTTCCATCTAACATCACCCTGATATAACCCTTGCTATCCACGCTTTTAACTTCATCACCTAACTTTACTGGCCCCCTTCTACTTATCTTCCAAAAAAGAGTCCCATTTCTATATTCGAAGAAATCATTCCATTTATGCATTGGCGAGTCCTGGGAATTCAGTGGTGTTGTAGAGAAAGCCGATGTTGTTGTTTAGCGGGTTCTGTAGCGTGAGCGAGCACGTTACGTCTGCCTCATCAAGAGAGGCGTCTTTCACATATAGCGTCCACGACTTCAGCGGCGTGTTCATGTCCGCCGCATCGAAACGCTGATACGTGGCGGAGATCGGCGTTATGCGTGAATGCGCGCGCCACAACTTCAACTGCTGCTTGAAGTCCTGTGCCAGGCGCCCGAATTTCACCGTTGAGTTGATCACCGGCGTACTGCTCTGCTGGCTCTCTGCGACCTCCATTCGACACGGCGAAAACATCTGTCCGGCGAACGTCTTTGGGTATATCTGGTTTGCCACCAGCCGGAGAACGCCAAATGACGGATGGCTAAACGTCATCGTGTCGTAGATGATCCGGTTAGGCCGCTGTGACTGAAACTCTCGTAATGTAGGCATTCAATACTCCGGCATGTCGCGGTTGACCACTTCATCAATAATCCCCCACTGATACGGCGGCAACTCAACAATGACGTCTGAGAACTCGTCATCCGGGTTGTAGACCTTCCGGGTGATTACGCTCGCCGTCCACGTCGTCGTGTTGCCATTGATGCTCGTTTGAACCGGCGGCGCCACGAAATGCAGTTCCTGCAGTTGCAGGCCAGAGCCACCCAGATTGCACAGCATCGTGAACCACTGATTGCCGTTATCCAGGTAACGAGGACTGCGATACCACTGCTCGAATGCCCGATCCTCTTGCAGCGTGAAAATCCACGTCAGCGACCAGGTGGTTTTGAGGTCATCGGTCAGGCGCTGGAATATCGGCGCGCCCACTGCCGGCTGATCGGTGCGGAACCCGGCATCAATCGTGCGGCTCTTGTTGGCCTTCTGGGGAAGTGATAGCCAGTCGGGATAGGGTATTGCCACGGTTTTCTCCCGGTAATAAAAAACCCGCCGAAGCGGGTTGTTGTCACAGTGGTTTAATCACCTCAGCCCGTATCTTTAGAGCCATCATCTGTCCGGCGAAAAATACGTTAAACTCTTGCCTTGGCGTAGGTGGGATGTCAAATTTATCCAGAATCGCCGAGTGAACTTCCTCTGCTGATTTGAAGATTGCTCGCAACCTATCTTTCACATCAGTTTCAGTGAACGACGCTTTATATATATTGTGAGCAAATTCATTTCTCATTTTTCTGAATTTGTTTAATAACTCCCTGATACCATCGTTTATAACCCCCAACCTATAGGCCATTTCAATTTTTGCTCCAAAAGTTGAAAGCGGAGCTCCCTCACTGCCAAATAGAGGATCTTTATTGGTAACTGACGGTAATAGACGCTTTGAGATTATCTCTTGGAGCGCCTCTTCAAAAAGGCCAGAGGCAATAAGTACTGCACCTCTGTCACTTTCTTCTTCAAGCATTTTGTAGTATCTAGCAAACAAATCAGAGCCAAAACCATTCCCCATTAGCTCATTGAATTTTTCGTCCATTATTTCCCTCTGCTGTTATCTCGCTGCAACCAGTCAATCCATAGCTCACCTATTCTACTATGAATCGGTCGCCTTTCTTGGTGCGTGATGATTGCGGGTGAAAGCTTGGTCTATCGGGCCGCCATTGTTAATGTCAGCAATGATGGTTTCTATCGTCAATGACCCATCGGGATTCTGCGTGGTCTGTGAATCAACCATCGCGCTACTGTAGTTCTGAATGTTGTTGTAAACGACGATCCCACCACCGCCTTGCATGTCCTTGTTGCTGATCACTTTGCCACCCTCGCCGGGCAGCAGATAGTTCTTGCCTGTACTGGATTGATATAACTCAGGCTTACCGCCTTCACCAAATCGGTAGAGCCCATTGGATGCAACCGGGCCTCCGCTCTTCCTGGCTCCAGAAACGTAGCTCTGCCAGTTCGTCCCCATCCCCATAGCGCCAGTTCCCGCACCCGCACCAACGCTTCCGACGGATGATGATATTGAGCCGAAACTTGGTATAGCGCCAAGACCGCCCATAAATGAGCCGAGAATAGTTCTCACGAGTAACGCCTGAACGGCCATCTGAATCAACTGCTGGAGCACGGCATTGAGAGCGCCAGCTGCCAAGTTACGCATCGCATCACCAGCTGATTGAGTCCCGGAAATGATGCCTGACAGAGCGCTTGCGGTTCCCGAACTCAGTGAGTCAATAGCCGTACCCATCAGGCCATTTACCTGGTCTTGGCTCTTCCAGAGGTTCCATATGGCATCGAATCGCGCTTGCTCATAGGTGGTGTCCTGAGCATTTTTAAGTGCGATAGCTTGTCCGTGCTGGAGAATACCAGCCGTCTCAAACTGCTGAATCAACGCCAGCTTCTGCGCATTCTCATTGGCAAGCTGCTGCACTGGGTCAACCATCCCGGCAGCTTGCTGTTGAGGACTTACCACGGCTTCAGCCCGGATTTTTGCCAAGTTAACCTGATGCTGCTGCTCCAGTTGCTCAGCCGTAGTGTTGAACTGCTCCTGGCTGATTTTCTTAGCCGCCAACGCCGTGTTTAAATCCTTCACATCCTGCGCGTAGCTGGCGTTTTCTTTGGATTCTGGGAGTAGCTTCTCTGCGGCCGCCTGCGCCTTGATAGCGTTGGCCGTGTCCCACCTTTTGGCAGCGTAAGCACCAGCCTCAGCGATCTGAGCCTGTGTAGCTCCTTTCCCCAGTGATTGCTGTGCGGTCAGGATCGCCTGCTCTCGGCTAAGCTCACTTGTTGAGTCCGCCGCAAGTTCGGACTGCTGTTTCAGGTTTGCCAACTTCTGGGCAACGCTTTCCGCCTGGCTGGCTGATTTCTTGCCCTCCGCTATTCCTTCCTTTGTTGCTTTGTTGCTTTCCTTGATGGCTTGGCTTTTATCGTACTCAACCCCGGCTCTTTCTCGAGCCAGGATAACATCCTGCTCTAATCGCTCTTGGCTAGCAGCATCAGCGCTATCATTTCCTGCCAGATTTCTAATATCCTGCTCTGCCTTGAGCTGAGCCCTTTTGCGCTCGTTAAGTTCGCTTTGCAATTCAATTTGCTGCTGTTGCTTATCTAGATAGTCCTGAATATTTTTAGGTCTATCTACGATTAGGCTTTGGGAGTTGAATTTCTCCTTAGCTCTGCTGGCGAAGTTAATAGCATTGCCAAGATGATTCATCATGTCCGCAGCTATTCCAGTTTGCTCACTGTCACGCCGCAATAAATCAATGCCCTCCCTTCTAGTACCATTTAACTGCGATTGAAGTAAATTGAGAGCGCTTTTAGTCCTAGAGTTTTTACGCTCCATTTCTTCTAACTTTTCAGTTTCTAAAGTCAGTTCTTCTTGAGTATCTCGTAAGTTTCGAACAGACCTTTCAGATTCACCATAAATCTTTATCGATACTTTATAGTCATTTACACGTTTGGTCAGTGCTTCAACCTTAGCCTCTTGATCATCTATCGCGTCAGATTGCCCCCTAATAGCTCTGGCAGTATTAACGATCTCCGCTTCAAGTTGTGTTTGGCTCATTTTCTGCATTTTACCAATCAGCCCATCAAGCTTATCAGCAAAATCCATCGACTCTTGTTTCGCCTTTTGAGCACTTTGGTAAAAATAGTAGATGGCAGAACCTGCCAGCATTGCCGCTCCGGCAGGCCCTCCAAGTAAAGCCAGGCCATTTCTTAGCAGCCCAGCACCAAGGCTAGCGTTCCTAGCTGCTGTATTTGCAGTCGCTTGAGCTGAAGCATTAGCCACCAATGCCCTGTTATAATTTTCTGTCGCAGTGGCCGCGCCAACTCTCGCAGCAGATAACCTCCCCTCTGCAGCAGAAAGGGCATCAGCAGTTAGGGCGGAATTACGCATCAGTTGAGCAATTCGAACCTCGTCTAGCGCCTGCACTTTAGCTGCTTCAGCAACACGCAACTTTGATGCCGCCTGTAACGCACTTGCCTTGGCATCATCTGCTGCTGCTAAAATTGCTTGCCTAGTAACCGCCAACTCCTTCACCTTAGCGGCCGTTGCCATAGTTAGTGCGCCAACATACCGGCTTCCCATAACCGCGGCAGCCAGTGTTAAAGCAATGCTAAGAGCGTCTATATTCTCACTTGCGGCTACTATAGCGCTGGAAAATACAGATACCCCGGATTGAACCGCAGAGCTTTCACCAAAGAACTTCTGCAAATTGTTACCTGCGACTTGCAAAGACTGACTCATTGTTTGAGTTGTTTTTCCAAACTCTTTGGCAATCACATCACCTTGGCTCAGCAACCCTTTCACAACAACATCGGTAGTCAGCTTACCTTCTGCCGCCATGGCGCGGAGCTGACCAACCGTTACGCCTAGTGAGTCAGCCAGTGCCACGGCTAAGCGGGAGCCGTTCTCTGAGATTGAGTTGAACTCTTCACCGCGCAGCACGCCGGAGGCGAGCGCCTGAGACAACTGGATCATGGTTGAGCTGGCTTCCTCTGCCGTTGCACCAGAAACCACCAGCCCCTTGTTAATTGTCGTTGTAAGTTTTGCGAGGTCTTCGGTACTGGTTCCTGCGCTGCGCGTTGCGCGCTCAAGTCGACCATAAAGCGTTGCTGTGGCCTCAAGCCCGGAACGCGTCTCTTGGGATATGTTAAAAACCCGCTGTGTTACATCCGCCAACTGTTGGGTTGGTCTTACGGCGTTTACCAGCTTGTTGTTCACATCTACCCAAGCGTTGGCATACTGTGCCACTTGCTGGACGGATAGAGCGGCGGACAGGCTGACAGCAACGCGCGATAAAGACGAGAAGGCTTTTTCTGTGGCTCCTACTGCTTTCCCTGTAGAGTTGAAGCGTCCTTCCATTTCATCAAGCCGGGCATTTACTTGCCGCTGACCAACCAACAAGCCCTGTACATCCATCTCAACCTGATAAAGGATGTTTCCTTCTCGCGTCTCATTAGCCATTTACCGTTCTCCGAGTATAAAAAAACCCCGCCGGAGCGAGGTTTATTAAATAGCAACAATATTTTTACAAAACAACTAATTAAGCTTAAAGAGCATCCTTTATAGCATCGGATGAAAAAAGAACATTCGTCTCTTTTTCGTCATAATAAACTAGAGCGTTATTGGTTCCTTTTCTAAATACGGCGTATTTCACTCCTGGGCAAGATTTTGTTCTCGAGCATACGTAAACACTAGCATTGACAGAAGGTTCATTAATAACATCACTTTCTGTTGCAATTGCATCACCTAGCTTACCTTTCACAAATGAAACAATCCCAGCGTAACGAGAACCGTTGCTGTCATGAATATTTGCCGAAATACTTACTATTGATCCGTCAGACGCTTGCAAAGAATAGCTCGCCTCACTTCCAGCATCAGGTGATGGCACTGAGGATAGCTCGGCATATATAAGGTGCTTGTCAGATGGTATTACATCAACTTTTTTTATTAACCCATCCTTTTTTACATCTTCTATGTTGCCGCCTAGTTTAATGCCAAAAACATCCAGATTAGAATCACACCCGCCAAGCAAGCCAAGAAGCGCAACCAGCATTATTTTTTTCACACCCATACCCCCACAAGTAACAAGTTGTCACATGTTAGCAAAGGGTTGTCGTAAGATCAGCGATTCACCTTAAACTTTTCTAGCGCCGCTAATATCTCGTCCACCTTACGCTCTGTTTCGACAACTTTTTTCAGGGTGTCAATCTGAGACTTAAGTACCAGGGAGTCGCCTTCATTCAGGATAATCTCTGTTCCTTCATCCCCTTCAGTTACCTCGCCAAACGCTCTTCTACAGGCAAACTCTATGGCCGCAACAATCTCAGCATTAACAGATCTCTTGTTCTGCGCCGCCAACGCATGAAGCCTATCTTTCAGCTCCTGGGGCAGTCTAACGTTTACTTTTGGTTCATCTCTAGCCATCGGCTCACCTCCAAAATCATCGTTGACATGGTGGCACTGTGGGTCTACATTATCAATGGTTCCACCGTGCCACCAAGGAGAGTAAATGAAACAAGAATGGCAGTTGAAGGCAAGATTCCCAATGCAGATGCGGGACGACCTTTATTCAATAGCAAAACTCAATGATCGCTCTATCAATTACTTAATAGTCAAAGCAGTAGCCGAATTTATCGCCAGAAACAGCGAAGCCCCAACTGCGGGAACAGTCAGGGCTTCTAATTTGTCAGCAACCTTGTGAGAAACCGACATGAACAGTATATCAATTCTTGAAGCAGTTAACACTTCGTCTGTCCAGTTCCATGGACAACCGATCATCACTGCTATGGCCGCCGGAGTGGCCTATGTGGCGATGAAACAGGTTGTAGAAAATATCGGGATCGATTGGGCTGCTCAGTTTGTTAAGCTGAGAAACCAAAAGGATAAATTCAACTGTTGTGATATCCCAATGGTTGCTGCGGATGGCAAGATTCGCAATCTGCTCTGCATCCCACTGAAGAAGCTCAACGGCTGGCTGTTCAGCATCAACCCGTCAAAGGTGCGCGCCGACATCCGCGACAAGCTGATCGCCTATCAGGAAGAATGCTTCACCGTTCTGCACGACTACTGGACGAAAGGCGCCGCCGTTCGGAAGTCAGGAACAACTGTCGATGAGAGAACGCCACTGCGCGATGCAGTAAACATGCTCGTCAGCAAGAAGCACCTGATGTACCCGGAAGCTTACTCCATCATACACCAGCGTTTCGCTGTAGAGAGCATAGAGGACTTAACACCAGAGCAGATCCCGCAGGCTATCGAGTACGTTCATCGCATAGTGCTGGATGGCGAATACATCGAAAACCAACCAGAGCTCTCGCTGCCAACACCGCAGTTCTCAGAAGAGGAAATTCTGAGACTATGCCGAATGTGGGTATGGGCCAACAGAGCGAGAAAGATGTGCAAGCTGATTTATCCGTCGCTGCGCAACATGGAATCGCGCTTGGCCGGAAATTTCTACGACCTCGGCTTTGAGACTTACTGGATACTCAACGAAAGCCGGAAGATTCTCTACAGAGAAGCCTCCAACGTCGCGAGCGAAACCTATAGATGCGTCTCCCATGAAAATAGAGACACCCTGTTATCCAAGCTCTCTCAGGACATATAACCATGTACGGCGCAAGGACGCGCCGCATATCCCTATCCCCATCAATCAAAGATGACCCGATCTTAGCAGAGAGCATGAAGTAGGCAACGAAAAAGCGAAAATTGCGGCGCATGAAGTCTTCGGTTAAACGCGCTAAGCTACTCCCACAGCTACTCATCAACCCGGAGAACAACAATGACAGTAAGTGCTGAAGATTTACGAAATGGCTGCCAATGGCTCGCCAGAGAGCTAACACGACTGGAGCAGCTAAACAGACCTTTAAGTTTCAAAGACTTTTACAAGTGGTCAGAAGATGGGATGTTTATAAAAACCATTTTCAAAGAATACGGTCACTTTATGAAAGGCGTCCAGATACTCGATCCAGACTATGAGCGTCATAACAAGAATTTGTTGGTGTTTATGGAGGATGCGCTTGCCCGTCATGCTAACGTTATCACTAATGACACCTATGGTGTGGTGGATAACGCCTACCTTCTTGCTATAAACGTGATTTTTGCCATATCGCGTGAAGCCGACGATTTTTGAGTAGAAAGCCCATGCAATTGGGGGTTAGCCAGCTCGCTTGAAACATCTAATGATCAGGTTGGGTTGGTTAACCTTATAGGGGTATCGTTATAAATGGCAAGCAATTCGCTTCTTCCCATAATGATCTTTTGCCCTATCTCCGTTGCCATTTCTTCAAATCTTCTGCCAACTGCATCAATAAAGTGATAACGCATCTCAATTAACAGCTGAACATCACAAATGATGGGTTTAAACTCTTGCTCCCATCCTCGTGGATTAGGCAAGCAGTTATAATAAAAAAAGTAAATTTCCTCTGCCTTCAAAAAATCAGTATTTGCACCGCCGCCACGTGTTAAGTCGCGCATAACTTGTTCATGATCGAAATCATCACCGTTAAAATTCTCAGCATAAGCCCCACTATAAAGCACCTTCACTCTACCCATTGAGTACTCTCTTACATCCTCTATTGCAGTGAGTGACGTCCGATAAGAGCTCAAGGCATATCCATAATGTCCTTTGGTATGCGAAGGAACCTGAACAACTATGTCTCTTGGCGACCAACCCAAGCTGTTAGCGCACAACCAGTGCCCTGCCTCATGTTTGGCAATACTGTATGTTGCAGCTTTGAAATCATAATGTTCCAATTCATTGCTCCTGATGTATGCATCTACCGCAAAATAGCATATGCCATCATTCAAGAGTGGTCACTTCATTTGGCTTTATAACTTTTGATTGGGAACAGGAATCAAAACGCTCTTTAACAGCTTCATCATCTAGATCAAGCGGCGTCAGATCATCAATATAAGAATGGTCATCAGGCACTTCTTCGCGTGGAGTTACGCTGCAATGATGGATGCTTGCCATAGAACGAACCCTTATCATTTTTTCATCATCGCCTGCCAGCGCTTCTCATCTTCGTCCATCACCTGATCGTACTCTTCGCGCGTGAAGCCTTTCTGCTCTGGGTACTTTGCCGCCAGCAGCAGCTGAAACTCAGTCATCGAAAGGCGCTCTGCTTCGGCGCGAGGCATGTTGAAGTGATTCCGTGCTGCGCTGATGTACTCCAAGGCGTTGAACTCGTTCACGTAGCTGTTCGACTCGTGTCGCTGCAGCTTGCGTATCTTTGCCTTGCCGATGATGCCGTGAGTGATCAGTGATTGGCCGATTACAATGATATCGCTCGCCGGCATCTTGCCGCGGCGAAACACGAAAGCCCTCTTACCTCTTTTGCTTGGTCGTAACTCTCCCACCAGCGCGCTAAGGTCATCATCGCAGCAGGCCTGCATTACGATCATCCCGGCGAATATTGCTGAGCTACTGAATGACGGCGCATTGATGTATGCCAGCAACCACCCAGGAACGTCACCGTATGCCTCTACAGCGGCTTCAAGTAACCGTGGTGCCTCACTGGTATGGAGTTCAGCAAATCGCTCTACAATCTCCGCTGGCGAGCCTATACGGGTCATGTTTGCGAACGAAGGTCGAAGGAAATAATCGCGATCGGCATCGGTGATGACCATCTCGCCTAATTCAGTGATTGGTGTCATGAGATGCCTCGAATAATTATCATCAAGGGCGCCTTACGCCCTTTGTGATAGTCACGCGGTAACGGTGATCGCGCTGGTTGATGTTTTGGCGCCATCGTTGGTGGTAAACGTGATTGTGGCCGCACCAGCAGAAACACCAGTAACGAGACCTGACTGATTGACGGTGGCCTTACCGGTTGCCGAGGATGACCAGGTGCCGGTTTTGTCGCTTGCATCAGCCGGCGCCACGGTGGCGGTAAGCTGTTGAGTAGCACCTACAGCAATGCTTGCTGTTGCTGGCGCCACTGTCACACCGGTAACCGGTACATCCGCGGCGACTTCAAACACGACAGTATCGGCATCAGCAACTTTCCACTCGCCAGAGAAAGTGGAGATGTCGCTCGTGCCAAAATCACCAGACCACGACGTAGTGTTGAAGTAGCCCATGATGTAGGTGCCGGAGTCTTCACCGACGAAATCGAATCGCACCCAGATCGACGGCTGCCGGCCAGCCTGCACTTCATCGAAAATGTACTTCGAGATGTTGAGCGCGCCGATCTCAGTGGTTTTGTCTTTACGGCGGAATTCACCTTCACCGGAAATGGTGAAGTCCATATTGGTTACCAGGTTCTCCACCAGCCCTTTCGCGTCGTCCGCTTCGGACGTCACGGAGTTTGGCGAGAAGTCGAAGCCCTTGGTGGTCAGCGCGCCGAGGCGCTTCCAGTCACTCAGTGCCGGCAGCGTGTCAGCACAGCCGAAAGCCATACGCAGCACCGCGACTTTACCGATCAGCTTGCCGGTATCATTTGCACAACCTTGCATGTGTTACCTCTTCAAATAAAAAAGGCCGCCCAGAGGCAGCCTGATGGATAGATATGTGCGTTATTCGCCGTAGGTGCAGCAGACTAAAAGTCGGTAGATTAATCGCCCCTCTGCTGATGGGATTGGCGTTGGAGAGCCTCCAAGCAGACGCATAGCGCCAACACAGCTATCAGCGCCCTGCTGGCTGCTGATGTAGTCGGCGATTTTGTTCGCCGCGGCATCTGCTTCTGCGTTCTTCCCTTTGGCCCCGACAACATCGACCATTACGAAGAAATCTCCGCCGCGGTCGTATTGAATATCTGAACCACCACCTGGACGGAACACGATGAAGGCGTCGGATAACTTACCCGTGTCGTTCCACATCAGCGTTTGGATGGTGAACCCCGCGGTTAGGCCTGCACTCTCGAAAAGATTTCGCAGGCGGAGATACATTGGAGGTGTCACAGCATCATCTCCTTCCTGATTATTTCGTCCACCTGCCGGCGGGTTTTCTCTGCGGCCTTGGTGAGGAATTTAGGTTCACCAGCAGGATCCCAATAATTACCGCCACCTTGCGACTTAGGACGCGGCAGCCCTTTTAAGATGCCACTGGCGTTATGGACATAGACCGCATAGTTGGCCGAATACCCGATACGCCCAGTGATGCGTGTTCCATTCACTACGGGGGTATCCTGGTATTGCGAGTTAAACAGTACCGAGGTTTTACCTATTGGGGTCATCAGGGCTGCCTCATTGCCGATGATAAACAGCGCTGTTTTGATAGCCCTGACCGCCTTTCTCGTCCTGACATCCTCAACCACGGCATCAAGGCGCCACTGGGCCTCTTTGATACCTTTTATCTTTACGCCCATCGCTATGCTCCCGTCAGAATGGCTATATCCTCTGTCAGGCGCTCAAACGTGTCGGCATAGCGGATCACCTGTACCACCTCATCGGCACCCGCGGCGATCGGGTCTACCATGGTAGACACTCCGATAAGCAGATAGTCGCCTTTCTTTGCTTCGGTGAATTCAGTCCACACCGTGTTTTTTACAGTGATTTCAGAACCGATATTGTTCAGCTTCGCCGAGAGTCCGCCCTGGTAATCGCACATTATAATTTCAGGCGGAGCCCAACCCAAAGGATCGCCCGCTTCGCTATTGCCGAGATTGCGCCATATCGTGGCCTCAGCCGTATATGACCAAATGGCTAATGATGACATGTCACTCTCTCCAGCTAATCACCGCAGGCCGTTCTGCCGCGATTTTCGGGCAATTAAATTTCCATTCACCGCGGTCGTTAACGAATCCCGTAGTTTGCCTTGCTGTGTCAGTCTTCACCCAGACGCGTTCAAAAGGCTTTGGTAATCGTTCGGCGACAGGTATCCACGACATCAACTACCACCGCACATGCAGCCGCCCTTACCAATCCAGACACCGGCAAAAGCCTTGTTTGTTGGGTCAGGTGGAATCAGGCCTGTAGCGCACCCTTTTTTATCCAACCCGCGCAGCAGATTCAGCGCCCCTTTCCAGCGATCGCTGAATGATTGATACCGAAACGAGCGAGATGCTCCGCTTGGCGCCGTTTGAGAGCTGATGTATTTATCGCCCTGGCCTAATCCCATAAGCCCGAGAAGATAGAGTTGGATGAGTAACGCTGTTGATGCTGGGTAATTAGCATCCAGACATTCCTGAATGCTGTTCACCTGCTCCACCAGCGCATCCAGGACGAAATCAGGCAAGGTGATACCCTGTGACTCCAGATATTCCTTGGCCTTTTCTTTAGTCACCATGGCTGATTCCTGTAAGAAGAAGCCCCGCCGAAACGGGGCATAAAAAAACCGCCTTGGCGGCGGCTGTTATTCAGCAGGGAACAGATTTTCGAGCTCGCCTTCCGGCAACAGTTCAGCGAGCTTTTCTTCGCCGAGATTGCCTTTGAACTCAATCCCCAGATCAGTGAGCCGCGCCTTGATAGCATCCTTGCGTGACTTTGTTTCGTTGCCGGCATCCGGGGTGGCCGGGGTCAGTTCACCGCCGGCCTCGCCACGCATCAACCGAACGTTAGATTTCAGCGCTGGGTGAAGATTTTCCAGCTCCAACACATCCCCGATCTCTACGCCATTCCAGGGGCGAATAACTTCGTATTTAGCCATATTTCCCCCTTACGCCAGATTGGCGCCGTAGACAACACCGGAAAGCCCCTGATCGTCCGCAGTGATTTGCAGACCTTCAGCAGACATGATCTGGAAGTTGTAGTTAACGTTAGGCAGAGGGCGCGGCAGCGGAACAACACCCACAGCCATGCCGACCAGCGGAGAGATCACATCACGGCGACGGACGTAAGCAACGAACTCATTACCATTCAGTGCAAAGGTCATGCGGATTTCTTTAACCGGTGCAAATGGCAGTACCGCCTGCAATACAGTGCCACTCACAACGCCGTTTACCACATATGGCTGCGCCAGGTTTGCCCAGATTTCTGGGGATACCCACATCACGTCGTACTGAGCGACTTTGTTGGCGCGCGCCAGCGCACCGAATGCACCTTTGCCGAAGAACTCGAACAACTGAGTCATCGTTGCTGCAGTCAGATCGATGTTTGCGCCGCCAGCACCAGCCCCCAGATTGAGCTTTTTGGTGTTGCGGTGGTTTTTAATACCCTGCGCAGGATAGGACTGAACCTGGATGTTAGGATCACCGTTGAGGTAATAGTTGACGCGCTTCTGGTTGAACTTACGCATCTTAGCCATTTGCGAGTCCAACACCAGATCGATACCCACGGTGTTCAGCCCGGCAGCATGACGCCAGTTCACACCATAGCCGGCAGTGAATACCGGAATTGGGTCGCCATCGCTGGCGTATTCGGTGTGGTCAAAGGAGAACGGCGCCTGGCCGTCAATGCTGACTGACACATCATCAGCAATATCACCGACCACGCTATACAGCTTGGCAGTTTTGCCGACGGACAGAACCGTTTGTACGCCGGCCAGATCGTTGATGATTTCCATGCCAACTTCCTGATCGCGCAGTTGCAGTACCTGGCGATCAATTTCAGCCCAGAAATCACGAGTAAAGCCACCAGCAGCGTTTACTGCCAACCACTCCTGCGTCATGTGGGCGCGGTTGGCAGCGATCATGGCGTTATGATTGGCGTTCCACATATTGCGGTTCGCCCACAGCTCATTCCAGTGACCACCGAGACGGCTATTAGCCGCCAATGTCTCTTTGGAGAAATACATGTGCGTTTATCCTTCTTTTAAGCGCCAGCGGCGACAGTGCCAACGCGCATACGCACGCGGATGAAATCGGTAGCGCCGGCGGCGATAGTGGCTTCGTCCTGGCTGTAACCGATCACTGAATCAGTGTCAGCAGTTGCCAGGGTGAATTGGCCGTTAGCGCCAAGCTTGATCGGGCTATCTTTCTTGTACGCGCCAGGTACGCAGAGCAGCGCCAGTTCACGGCCTTCTTCCACGTAGTTGCCTACAGCAGAGTCGCCAGCAGGAACCGCCTCGGTGATTTTCAGCCCTTGATGGTAGGCAACGTCGATGATGTAGATCCGGCCCTTTAACGCGGTAGCCTGAGCGAATTCATCGTTGGCGTTGATGACAGCAGCAGTGCCTGGCAAAAGTGCCGCGGCAGTGGTGCGGGTTTCGGTCTTATACAGCGACTTTCCGTCGATGTTTACGCGACGATAACGTGGCATTGGATAGCCCCCTTATTTGAAGTATGCATCTGCGGCGGGTGCGCCGGATTCTTGCTGATGCTGGCCTGAGTTACCTGCCAGCGGCGCCGATTCGCCCAGCGTTTTAAACATCGCTTCCAGCGCTTCGCCTTGTAGCGCGTTTGCCACGATTTCGCCGTGAACTTTCGCCACTGCTTCACGCTTGGTTTTCTCTTCTGCGCGGGAGTTGGCAGTAAGGGTTTCGGCCAGTTGGGTATGGTTGGCCTGCAGCGCTTCAACTTTCTCGGTAATAGGCTTGAGCGCCTCGGCGAAGTTGGCGGCCAGGCCTTTGCCGATTTCGGTGATCAGCTCTTGTTTCTCTTCAGTGGTTAAAGGCATGTCGCCCTCCGTTTGGTGGTTGGTTGCAGGTTGTCCCTGCGGATTGAAAAGGGATTTAACTTTGTTGGCGACGACCGTCACCCAGGATTCCTGACGCGCAACCGGCGTGCCGGTTTCATCAAAGGTGATTTTTCCGCCCTCCGATGTGTAGCCATAAACCTGGGCTGCGCCGCCGTTGCGGATGATCACCACCTGTGAGTCGGTGAAATCAGCCACCCAGGCATATTCATTTTCGCCGGGAGCGAATCTTTCTTTTGCTGCGCGGTCGAGACGCTGCTCACGATCCCGGTAGGATTCGCCAATCAGCGCGCCAGAGTTAGCTTTTAACGGCGTGGCAAGGTCAGCGTTAACCATCAGACCAACGCCCTGCTCAGGTGTCGCTGCGCCTACTTCATGCAGCAAGATTGCGTCATGATCCATGCCGTGAATCTTCGCCACCCACTTGGCACCTGTGGCCTTCTGTTGCTCATTGGGCTCAAGCTGGTCGAGAAACACCGCAACGCTGGTGTGAATAGGTGGAACATCTTCGCCGCGCTCAATGGCCTCTACGCGGGAGATAAGCTCCCTACCTCCCTCGCTCTGGTTAGCAATCTGGGTATCAACCCACTTCTCCAGGTAGATCCGGTTGCCTGATTTCTTCACATTGCGATTCCAGGCGCCGATATGGCCCTGGTTGATACCTTCAGGAGAAAAGGCAGAGATGAATGCGCCATTTAGCTGAGGATGCCCCAGCGGCGCCAGCGTGCCTTCCAGCCCTTGATAGTGAGCATCGATTTCGCTGGCCGTATACAGCCCCTCATTCATGACGACGTTTGCCGGTAGTGTGTAGCTCGGCAAAACAAGATGCTCGCGGCCGTTGTATGACTCCCGGCGAATTGCCTGGCTGTTGACCTTCGTAGTGACGTTAACTTGAACTTTCATGGATTAACCCTCTGCCCATTTGTAGCCTCTCTCCTTCATGTCGTTGAACGTCTGCTTGGCCTTGTCGATGATCGAAGGAGTGAGAGGGTTCCCCTTGTCATCCACCAGCACGGAAAGCTGCGAGCATTTGCAGTTGATGGCGTTTCCGTTCTTCGTGTACCACTCCCTAACTTCATCCTGCGTGTACAGATGAGCATGCCTGGCGGCGTGCGTTGCTCGGGTGGTAGGGCTTAACGCAGAGATGTGAAGCAGCTTTGTTTTGATGCCGTAGCGGTCTTGTGCATCCTGAGCTTCATCCCACCGCGCGCGCCGCTGTGCGGTGGTGATTTCCGTCCTGGCAATGCGATTCGCGCGCCGGGTTTCTATGCCAGTTTGCTCGTTGAGGTTTTTGGCTACGTCACGCGGGTTTAGCCCCCTAGCAATGCCGTCAGTCAGAATTCGCGCCATATCGCTCTTAACCTGAGCGCTAAGCCCTTTCATCTCTTCGAACTCGCGCGCTCTGACCAGAATCAAACGCAGCTGATAGGGTTCACTCAACAAGATGTTGGGAACATCCTGCTGGCCGGCAGCGTAAGCGGAAGATTGCTGGGAGAGGTTGTAATACTCCTGCGCCGTTCCTCGCTGGTAAGCCACGGACACATAGCGCCCAAAGAACCACAGATTGAACTCCCCACCCTCCAGCAGAATTTCATCCACCAGCGCTTCACCGTTCTGCAACAGCATCGACAGAAGCCCCTGATCAAGTCGGAAGGTGTAGCGCTCGTTTACGACGGGTTCGGCGGGGATGCGGTTGAGGATGTCGATATAGCCTTTCGTTATCAGCTTCATGCGCTTTGCAAACTCACGCATGGCGCCACGCTCTAACTTATCAACTCCTGTGGGGTCTTTGATGTTGCTCGGCAGGATTGGAGGCTTAGGTTTCGTCGTCATCCCCTGTCTCTCCAAGCGGGTCGCCGCCTTCAGTTTCGAATCCTGCAGCAGTGCGAATTTCCTCACCGCTGAACGGCGCCGTATCACCGCTTTCAACCATGGCCTTGTTCACCTCTGCCATAGCTTTGGAGTCAGCCAGACGCTCAGCGCGAGTCTGTTGATTGAGGTCGTCCCAAATGACAGTTTTCTGGCCGACAGAATCGATAATTCTCAGGTCGATCAGCTTGTCGCAGAAGTCCTCAATTTCGAACGACAGATCACTGCGGCGACTCTGGCAGCGCCCATTCATGTACTTCTGGTCTTCGGTGCTTGAGCGTTCAGCCTGTTGGTTGCCTACCAGTATTCGTGATGGAATATCAACGCCGGCAGAAGCCGTTTGCAGGTTCACGCTATAGGTTGGGCTTGGATCAGACACAGGGGAAACAAGGGAAGTAACAGCTGCCCCCTGTAGGCTCATCAGCACATCGTTGCCGCGGTTCATCTCGCGCGCGGCTTCGTTGAACTTGTCCTGCAATTCGTCAACGCTGACGCCATACATAGACGCCAGACTGCCGAAGTCGATCTCTCTGTCGAAGCTAAGCGCCAACTGCCGCGCTGCATTCTTCAGGAATGACTCACCGGAACCGCCCTCCACCTTCTCCAGGCTGACGAATGCGTTGTATGCTGGCTCAAGGAACCCGATAGCGTCGTCGGTGTAGTCGCCAAGGATGAAGATCCGGTCTGGATGTATTTCGACACGTCGCGAGGCTCCATTTGAAAGCCGCTCTGTGTATTGCCACATCTTCGGCTGGCCGTATGTTTGCGAGTTAAGCCCGGTATCCCACTCGCTCACGTTTAGTGAACCAGCCCAGGCTACTGTGACTTTCTCGAGGCCTCGCCCTCTGGCTGCTTCGGTATTCCATGGTTTGTTATCGCGGATGTGCAACAAAATGCCGGAGTAACGCCCGACAAGCCGCCGACGGTCAGCCTCTGCAAAAGCGCGCCATAACCGGTTCGTGAATACCTGTTTGAGTTTTTTCTCCCAGGCAGTTTCCGCGCGCTTCTCGTCGGCCTTATCACCCTCGATGATCTCCGGGTTGGTCTGCCAGCATTTACCCACCAGCTTTTCCACGGCGCCATGCGCAATACCACCGCGGCGATACAGTGAATAAAGGTTGTCGTAAGTGATCTGCTCAGGAAAGCCGTATTCGCACCATGCGGAGCCGCGTTTATTATCCAGGCCCATAGATGGCCCAAGCATCGCCATACGAGCACGCTCAATCCTGGCGTCGTTCAACGCGTGGTTGACGGCCAGTTGGAGATTTTTGTTCATGTGGTTTCCGTTTGGAGTGGTTTACTGTAGCCGCTTAGGGAGCATCATCCCTCTCGGTTGAGAGCCGTTAAGTTCAGTCAGCGCATAAACCATGGCATCAAGGCGGTCTGGTGACTTTTTGGCAGTCGTCGGTATGTACTCCATTAGCTGATTTTCCAGCACGTAGAGATTTCCCTGATTCAACACCCTGCCTTGCTCGTACAGGGCTGATATTGGTTCCGCTCGGGCATACTTCCCCTTACTGGCGTGAACTCGAATAATGCGCCCTTTAAAGCCTGCATTGCGCAGTGTCTCCTCCGCCATGTCACCACCCTGGTTTGTCTCTATGACGATCGCATCTGCCTGATGATGTTCATACGCCCATATCGCTTTTTTAGCCCATCCTGCTGGGGAATATTTACCGCTGTAATCCCCATCAACTGAGAATTGCTTTTTGTCTCCAGCGCCATAGGAACTCGCAGCAACTATCCCTGTTTCATCACTCTCATCGCTGTTGGTTGCCTGTGGGTCAATCGCCACGACTGTGCGAACCTTGTCATGCTTGATTTGTAGTTCATGAGCAGCGCTTATCATCTGCTCGTTCCACAGCGCCCCCTCAGCATTGAAGCGGCGAGGTTTCTGCATGTACTGAGCTTCCGCAGTTCGGCGATGAGAAAACAGAGATGTTCGATGCGATTCGTTGTGTTTGAATGGCCACAGCCAACCATCAGGCAATCCGTGGTCAATCGGTATAGCGTGGGTGTTTTCTGGATACTGCGCAGCGTATGACTGACTGTTGTCGATAATCACCGGCAAGTTCAGATGATGCCATTTCTCACCACTTCCTCCGCGCAGAAGATAACCGCTAAGATCGTGGTAATGGATGCGCTGCATAATGACAATCATCGGCGTCGTTTCGATCGCCAGTCGTGATTTGATTGTCTCGTTAAAGCGGTTATTTACGCCATCGCGGACGATCTCAGAGTAAGCGTCGTCAGGTTTTACTGGGTCATCTATAACCAGAGCGCCTTGCCAGCCTGGCTCCATGTGCCCGGCTCGAAATCCGGTTACCTGGCCTGCTGCTGATGACGCATACACGCCGCCGCCAAACTCATTCCACCACATCGCCTTGCTATCAGCATCATCGCGAAGCTCCATAGGCCACATGGATTGATACGTACGAGACTTTATTATTCCTCGCGCTGTAGATGAGTTAAGAAGAGCAAGGTTGTGCGAATACGACAGATGCATGAACCTGGCACGCCTATTTAGCGCCAGTCCTCTCCCCATCATATTGATGGTCGCCAGTTCTGTTTTTGTATAGCCGGGAGGGACGTTAATAATCAGACGCTGAATCTCGCCATCGATCACACGATCCAGTGTCTCCTGGATTACCTTGTGATGTGGTGCGACGATCATCTTGCCGCCGGTTCTCTGCTTGAAGAAGTAGCGGGAGAAATACATCCCATCCTCTTCACACTCTATCTTGCGGGCATAATTCCGCTGCTCAACAGTCGTCATCCTCCAACATCTCCCGCCGAGCCTGCTTGTATTCGTCTTTCGTCAACGTGGCCGACTCGATGGGGCCGCCGTCTTTACCTGTGTGCTCTACCTTCTGTCGATTCGTATACGCATCGCCGCACTCTTTCGCGGCCTGTTCGACGATCTGAGCGGCCAATGCGTAGTTCTTCATGGTTTCGGTTCGCGTCGCCATGCGGTCAAGCACGCGCAGCCGGTAGGCCTTGTTTGCGATCGGAATGTCTGAAATTTCCGTCTTGAATCGTTCTCGCGTCGTGTGGAACAGGTCTACCCACTTCTTGGCCAGCGACTTACCGCTAACCTTTGTCGGGTCGTGAGATTCAACCTGCTGACGCGTGATTTTTAGCCCAAACTCTTTTTGGACGGATTCCACGACCAATGTAGGGGTGTCAAAGCACGCAAGCGAATGAATGATGAAGGCTTTCACATCTGGTTTTAATGCAGCCATAAATCACCATCCGTCCAATACAGTCCAATATTTACGCCAGCCTCAACATGCAGTTACCGCACGCCCTGGCAATGTTTAGTTGTGCCACCTCCGCAGGCCTGTTGGCCGCATCAACCAGTTCCTGAACTTCCACGCTGGCGCCATACCGGCGAACTACGCCAACAAACTCTTCAACGTCGTGGCCGCGCAGCTTCAGCACCGGCTGGCCTTCCTTGTTGAATTTTGGTGCGCCGAAATCGTCTGTTGCCTGCGCGATGTGGTAAAGCTCATGCTCGACCAGGGCGCAGAACTCAGCATCAGAGCACTGTGAGCAGTAGTCGGCAGCGAGCGTGATGATAAATTTCGGCACCACTCCGAACCACTCATGCATCTGCTGTTCCATTCTGGCCTTCTGCCAGCCGCCGGCGCGCATCGCCACCTCTTCAGCTTGGCCGAGCACATGGCGCCCTTTCTTCTCAAACGCGGAAGATGCCCACATGAAACGCAGATCGGCGTCTGCAAGGTGTCCGTGGTCTGGGTTAAACAGGCTGCCGGCATCGTTTATGATTTGACGCTGTATCCAATCCTGCACCTCGTTCGCAGGAATCAGGCCGATGTATGGCGTTAGCTGATGGTCTTCGATAAACCTCAGCGGTGGGTATGGGCGCCTCTCATGACTCTCATCCTGTGCTGTTTTAGCCATGATTCTCTCCCAATAAAAAACCCGCCGGAGCGGGTTCAGTCATTTCTTGCTGTTGGCATCTGAGGTTACAGGTGACTCATGCTTTTGGTTTTCACCGTGCATTTCTCGCATCTGCTCGTTGTACTGGCTCTCGAAATTCTTTGGAGGAAATGTGCTCATTGTTTTCACCTCGATTTAAATCGCCTGAAATCTCAACCACCTTCCTGAGCGTCCGCTGAGGCTAATCCTAAGGCTGCCATTGCAAACTCTGGCTTGGTTGCCGTTTTGAACACCCCCAGAAACTTATCTTTCAGTGCATAAATTTCATTCCGTTCAGCATCACCCAGCTGACTGATTGCGCCCAGCAGAATCAATCGCTGAGTCTCTTCTTCTTTTGATAATGCCATATTAGAGTTTCCTGCTGGTTAGCTGGATATGACCCCGGCTATGCCGTCGAACACCACACGAGGATTCAGATCGTTTATTCTGTCAAAGGCACTCAGTGAATGCCTTTTGCAGAATTTTATAAACCACGGTGCCGATCGGCTACCCTTTTCATGTATGCCCCCGTAGCGACCACTGATTGTCCTTCTAGCAATTCCGCGCGGGTGCCGGTGACAATTGCTGTGTAGTGCGAGTGCCTGTTCTCTGCCAGCCACTCGATAAGTAGTCTGGCTGCATCTTCGAAACTTCCCGTAGCCCAAGATTCGCCGCAATCCTCACCGCTACTTTGTAAATTGTTTTCCATCCTGTTTTTCCTCATCGAGTCTTCGAATCTCAAGAAGCTGGTTGTTCGCTTTGTCGAGCGCAGCCAGCAGCGGATCAATCCACAGCACTGCTTGGCAGTATGTCAGGGTGCCGGAGGCAGCGGCGCCAGCACCGGTTGTGTTAGCGTCGCCGGTATCGGCTGACATTGCGCGGGAACGTAGACGGTGCGTGTAGTCGAGCAGCCCACCAGCAACAGCGGCAGGCACAGCCAGATCGCACGTCGGCTGTTTCTTGAGGATCGTCCGGTATTCAATTTCTTTCCCCTGGGTGGCCGCGTCGGTTTTGATGCCGTACTGAATCGCCGCGTTGCTGATTTCGTTGGCGCGTTGGAACTGAAATGCCTGTGTGGCGATTGCCTTCGCCTGCAGGGTGTTATCGCTCTGAAGCTGCTTAACCTTCTCACCGGCCTTTACTGCGTTGCTGTGGAAGTAAAACGCCAGCCTGCCGGCAACAATCAGCGCCACCAGCAACAGTCCTATCGCCATCGTGCGAAAGCTGAATGAAGTGCTCATATCGTGCTGACCCCACTTAGGAAACTGTTGAACACCCATAATTGATTAGCTTTGCTTGATGTTTTACTTTGGTAATGATTTAATTCTTAAGCTTCAAGTTTATAACCAGAAATAATCTCTAGCCGTGTTTGCCCCGCAGGTATCCCCTTCGGGGTATTTTTTTAAGCACCTCACTGACATTGACCGGCGCTCTCTTATCCCGCCAGGTCGATAGCCTTCACGAATACATCGAAGCCATATGGCTGAACGCCGTTCTCATGAGTAATGATGGCTTCCACCAGCGGGATCATCACCCTACTATCCATAACGTCGATGACTTGGTCAGGTTTCACGCCCACAGACTTTGCAACGCTGTTGATGTACGCCAATGTGTTGTTCTCAACTGGCGGTGCCCAGCGGTTGATAATGCCGGTAACAGTCTTTAGCCCACGCTTGCGCTGGTAGTTGCGCAAGATAATGATCATCGCGCGAATGCCATATTCCGGGGCAGTGAACTGGCAGAAAGACTTATCAGTGCGTTGCGCATCAGGAACCAGACCGCGCCAGTCATCACCCCAGCGAATATTGCCGGGGTTTTTGTTTCGAATGCCTCTCGGCTGGTTATTGCTGTTTTTCATCATTGGAACCTACTCGCTTGCTGATAACGCCAATGGCGATATTGCGGATCTTCTTCACACCCAGGAAGCCGACAACACCACCAAGGAATGGCGCAACTGACATCGGCATTCCTACCAGCTCTAAGCCAAAAGAAGCAGACCATGCCAATAGGCCGCACAGTAATGGCTCTATCCAGTGGTCTTTTCTCTCAGCGCCATCATAAATAAGCCGCCCATAGCAGATAGCCACCGCCAGAATGGCTCCTGAAATTTGCGGCCATGCGTTTTTAAGGCCGTTGAGAGCGTCAGCCCAAAATCCAGGGTCACGTTCTGTCATTTGACGATCCTGCATACTCTAGCCCCTACACTCTCCCCGCCGAGCGAGTCAACGAATGCACGGTCGTTATCACAGAGAACGCGGAGAGCTCCGATTTGGGCACCCCATGCATCCTTCTTCCACAGTTCAACAGTGGAGATAACTTCATCATCGGTCTTTGCGCTTGCGAGGCCATATGAAACGACAGATCGCGGGTACGCGTAGGCCGCCGAGTTAATCCTCGAATTAACCTCTGCAGCGAGATAAGAAAGGAGAATTAAGCCCAGCAACCAAGGAGACGAACTCACGAAACCAGCCCTGACGAGCTCAGGTAATTTGAGCATGGTGGGTTCCTTACATTGCTATGCTGTAGTCAAAGGCCATTTGTAAGGCCCATAAATGCGAAAGGCCACGCGTTAGCGCAGCCTTTGAAATTGGGTTGGCAGACTATGTACACACTTGTCACACCATACCCTGTTATTATGGGTGAATAGGTAAAACAAAGTCAAGCATTATCTATGCAACATGCTTAATTTTCTCTACACGTTTGCGACTGTTGAACGCATTTACCATCGGAGCATAGAGCATGAACAAGCTCGCTTTGAGGATTTCAGCCACTTCTTTCCGGCATGTTTCCTCTGACGGCTTGCGCCACCCTTCACCTAAGCGACCTCGGTTAATCTTGCGGGGCTTTGCGGTCGCGTGATAGTAAGATGCAATGGCTCGTTTAGAAGAACCATGAGCGTAGTAGCTGAGCAGGATGCCAAAGGCTTTCTTGTCGATAAACATGACGGAATCTACGACCTGAGAAATCAACATTCCGTCATCGTCATTGCACATCGGCCTGCTTGGATTCTTGCTTGGCTCTACGCTTTCCATGAACTTGGCGATCATGTTGCTCATGCGTCGCTCAAGTCGACCGGAGTAAACCCATGCTCCCCACAGCTCAAGCCAGGCATTAACCCACTGGTGCTGATCATCATCCAGCTCAAATTTGCTGATGTTCACGATATGCCCTCCGTCTTAACCGTTCCGTGCCGGTCTTGTTTTGTGGTGAACAACGTATGCATTCCTCGCCTGTCGATTACCCTAACGACCATATTTCCGCCTGGACGTTGAACCACTCCATGACATCTGCCGGTGAGCGCGCGGAGGAACCTCGCCTCTTCGATTGCTGCAGGTATGCTTGTGAACATCAGGCTGCCTCCCCGGTTTTTCTTCCATGATTCGGATGAAATCCGTATTTAACATTTGCATCGCTTCTGGCTTTGATTGCCTCTGATAGATCTGAAAACACTCCGAGATGAATGCGTTTATTGCCAAACTTTATATGAGCAATAAATTTCCCTGTCCTACTATCTACAGACACGCCTAGGTGGCCTGAGGATGTACGGCAGCGCAGTTTTTGATTTCTTTGGTTTTCTGATCTGGTTACAGATCGAAGATTTGAGAGTTTATTGTTCGTTCTGCATCCATCGATGTGATCGATATACTGCGGCCACTCTCCTTTCGAAATCAGCCATGCGAGTCGGTGAGAGTAATATTTCTTGTTATCAATTGAGATTCGAAGATATCCAGTGGAGCCAATAATTCCAGTTTTGCTACCTGCATATCGGTTATTCCACCTAGCCTGATAGCTAATATCTTTGAAGTGATTAGCTGGTCTGTTTTTCCAGATAAAATCACCAGTAAGCGGATGATAATCTAAGCACTCACTAAGATATTTTGCAGTTAGACGTTCATTTTTCACGCGGCCTCCAGATGTCGCTTGCGGAGTTTTTCGTAATGCTTCGCCCGGCGCGTGAAGATTGACTTCACTCGCTGTAGGTAAGCGATATCGAATTTCCGTGGTGTGTTGTCGTGCTCGATTCGCGCAACGCGGTACGCGCCAATCTTCTCGATGAGGTTTATTCGGTATGGGATCAGGTTTCCTGATAGGTCTCGGTTGCAATGGACGCACCCGGCGTGATTGTTGAATACGTTGAAGCGAAGATGTGGCGCAGCGCCTCTTGAACGATAGTGACTGGCATCTACTGCACCGCCCCTTACGCCGTAATTAAGCGGCCTGCCACATGCGATGCATGGTTTCCCATAGTCGCGCCAAAATACAAAGCGATTTACCGCTGCCTGTGCCTCTCTGTTCCATTCTGATTTTGTCTTTAGCCTTTCCCTTCTCTGCCGTAGCTCATCGCGCTGTAGACGCTCCTGCTTGCGTTTTTCGCGCAAAGCAATCTCTTCATCGCGCTTCTTGTTGAAGGCAATGGCGCATTTGTAGTTGTGGCAGACTTTTTGAAGGGAACTTCTGGGAAGGTATTCAGTGGAGCAGATGGGACATTTCTTCGGCTTCGGCGGCTTGATGCCTTTAGCCATCATCCTCCTCCCCCATCACTGACTCGATGAACCTGCGTTGCTCTTGGTCGCAGGAATCGCATACATACACCTCTTCGGTTTGCAATTCCTTACCGCAATCAGCGCAGATCATCGCACGCACCTCATCAGCAGAAACAGAACGGCATTACCCGGCCATGCGAGGCTTAGTAGCAGCATCTTTGTGGTTGATAGTGTTGGCTCGTATTTGCAGAAGAACTCGAAGCTGCGGCCAGCGATGAAGCAGTAAGCGCAGGCGGCGATGATTGCGATTGTGATTAGGATTAGCATTTTTCTGCATCCTTCATCATGAGGAAAACAATCATGGCGGCGCGGAGTGGGTTTTCCTCTGCGTAACGTGGCTTGGGTTCACCTACAGGAACAAATGCTTTTGCTCCCCAGACAGACTTGCCTAAATGGTCAAGGCTGATTTTGTTCTCAACAATAATCGGCCATGCGTCTGCCGGGTTGTTGCAGTAATCAGCACATAGGATAGAAACTATTTCTCCATCACCAATGTCGCAGAAGACTGTAACCGCCGGCCGACTTGGCACGTCGCGCTGCACAATCAATGAAGGCTTTTCTTTGTACAATTGCTCAGCAACTACTTTGTTAATCTCAAAATCACTCATCTTGCTGTAATCAGTCATGGCTTTCTCCGTGCGCGACGACGCAGCCACATGCTATCGGCTAAGGTCGCGGTGTAATTGAATGTTGGGGTTAACTCGGGTTTGGTGCGGGTCTTTCTGGTCTTGCGGTGGTCAGTCTTGAATATCAGGTTATCCATTATGATTTGCGTTGGACTTCGCTGTGTCATGCGGCTTTGCCTCCAAATCGATTAGCCCACTCGATAGCTAGCCGGGATTCATCGCTGAACTTGACGCCATGCTCAGCACCAAACGCGTTTATAAGCTCGATGAGGTCGCGCATCTCGCCGACGGTCATCTTGCTTGTTGATTGCCCAAGAACGACAAATCCGCCGTCTATGCCAGGAACCGTTTCTTGCTTCTTCAGCGCAGCGGTGAAAACACACTTCCAGCTCTCAGAGCCCATCTTTCGCCCATACCAAACGACCTGCTCGCTGATGTCGCGCAGGGTTGCCCAGAGCTTGGCGTTCTGGTCTAGGCTTCTGGTTGGCTCTTGGATGGTTACTGCGAGGGGTTTTTCTGGATTTAGTGGGAGGCTGTCGATGAAGTTTTTCAGGTTCTGGCGTATCTGTGGGCTTCTTAGGTAGAAGACCTGCTTGCTCATTTAATCCTCTTAGTGCAATTGCTCATCCAGTGATAGTGAAATACGCATCAACGCATCTTCCCACTCATGGAGGTGCTCGACTTTTCCGTTAGCGCACATAAAGCCGCGCACATAGCTCAGGCAATAATTCACCGGGCACTCCCCAATGCCATTAAGTTCAGATAGGGCTTCTGTGAATTTCTTGTCTATTTGCTGCTTTTTGCTCATCTCTACTCCCCTTTGATTGATAGGCCGATAGAGCGGATGGCCTCGACTGTTTCTTCATATTCCAGGCCCTCTCCAGTATCGCTTGGCACAAAATATCCATCGCCATAACCAGAGGCATACAAAGCCTGACGCTGAGGCAGCTCAACCACGATGCTTGCTCTGCTATCGCGCCATGCTTCCCAGAGTTTTAGTTTCCTTACCGACGGCTTTTTAAGTGGGTACTTTTCAGAGAACCACTCTTCAAATTCTTCACGTAGCTTATCCATGGTTATCTCCTTTGCTTGGCAGGTCAGGCTGCCCTTGTGACCTTGTTGATCTCAAAGTCATGGTCAATATCCGACTGCTTACGGTTTGCGATGTAGTTCAGCGGGCTTTCGCCTTCTGCCTGTAAAAATTGATGGGAGCGAGGGTCTAACCATAGAGGTTGCTGCCCCTCCCAACCTTCGCCGTTCCGCTGTTTCTCCAGAGAAAGAATCGAGGCAGGCAAGGCAAGGTATTTCTGCTCCTTTTCATCCAGAGCCTGCGGGCCCTGCTCTGTTTGCTTCTGTAGCGCCCTCTCCCTCAGCTTGTTTCGCCAGATGATAAACAGGTTGTCTGCTAGGTCGGTGATCGCTCCTGTACCTTTCACGTCCATTTTGCCGGTGGGCTTGTCCTCACTGTCTGCCTTGCGGCTATGAGTTACCAGGATGATGTGGCAACTGTTTTTGTTCTTGAAGTCACACAGGCGGTCTACAAAATCTTTCTGACCGTTGTAGTCGTCCTCGCCAACGCCGCACTTCATCAAGCTGTCGATAACGAACAGCTGGATTCCGTAGCGCTTTCTTGCATAAGCAAATATCTCAAGCAATCGATCCGCCTTGGTAGTACCGGTTACGTTAAACAGCCAGAGCCTGTCGTTGTACCAGTCAAAAGCCATGTCGATTTCTTCCCTGGGAGGGGTTTTGGCACATAGTGCCTGTCGTGTTAGTCGCTGTAGTAACTTTCCCGGTTTAAGCTCCAGGGATGCGATGCAACAACGAACACCCTGTGCCATCGCTTCCAGCGCCATATGCCCTACAACTTCGGTTTTTCCGTGACCGTTCACCCCATTGACCAAAGTTAACTCTGAATCGCGGAAGGAGAAGTTTTGGTTCAGTATGCGCCAGGGGCTCTTGAAAATTCCTGACTCTTGCTTGTAGAACGCATCGATTGTCGCTTGCTTGAATTCGCTGGCGCCGTGGAGTTCTTCCGGATCAAAAAAGGTCGCGTTCTGAACGAAGTCGAATACTTCCTCGTCGGATATCCCGGCTTGCAGGCACTCGTTTACGTCTTTGCGCGGTAGCGTTACGACGCGGCATCGATGCTCACCGAGACGGCTGGCGATTTCTTTTGCTGCTTCTCGCCCTACTTCGTCGTTGTCCAGACACAGGTAAATCTCTTCGAACCTGTCCAGATTGTGATATTCGTACTCAATCCAGTCCTGCTTAGCACCCTTGCCACCGCCGAAGGGTACGGAGAGCGCTGGAATGCTGTACTGGTAGAAGCTCATGCAGTCGATTTCACCCTCGCAGATAACCACCACTTTCGAGCTTGGCGGCATCACCTGCCAGCCGAACAGGCACGGCTCACAATTGGCCTCTGCCATGATCACCTTCTTGCCGTTTGGCCGCTCGGTGCTTATCCGCTTAACCTGCAACAACTCCCCATCGCGAATGTATGGGAAGCCAACTGCGGGCAATTCACGCTTCAAATCGTGATGCCATACCACCGCATCAGTAACTTTGAACTGCTCGGCAACTGCCTTGCTGATGCCCCGAGACTCAAGATAGGCATAGCAATCACTGGCTTTTTTCAACCCCTGTTTTTTGGGCTTGTCGAATTTTTTCTTTCGAGCTTCGAAGTGGTGATCGTCGTCCTTGATGCCAAGCAGCGCCTTGGCCTCCGTCATTGCGACGTGCAACTGGCAGCCCTTGCAGGCACACCACAAATCCAGCAAGTCACCACTCTCACCGGTTGAAAAGTCAGACCAGACGCGCTTGCCGGCCAGGTTTACCTTCAGGCTGCTGCCCTTCTCGCCATCCACCGAACCACATGTCCACTCGTTGGCGATTTTTTTTCCATTCGGCAGCAGGTAAGCCACCACGCGCTCAACGTTGTCCCATAGCGCGTTACTCAATTCGCAGGGCGTCATATCGCCTCCAGGTGCAAATGTTTAAACCAGAATGTCACACTCCCCTCGCTGATAAATCCACGGCAATAGCCAGCGATAAGCAGCCGTTTGATTGCCCGTTTCATCAAAGTTTTGAGAAGTCAGCATGGAAGCTGTTTTGACCGTAGAACACGGCTGCGGTAGTTTGCGTCGCGGCTGGCGAGGAAGGTTTCTCATCTTCCCAGCGCTCACCATTCAGGTACGAGGTTGGAAGCAGCTTGTCAAAACCAAATTGCTTTGACGCCAACCTGGCTTGGATATCTTCGGCCAGCATCCGAGCAAAATCCTCAGGGGTGCCTCTGGCGGTTTTCCGCCACAGCAGATACTTGGTTCGGAATGCGGTTTTTGCTTTAGCCTTGGCAGCTTTGCGCATTCCTGCACCCCAGAAGATACTTTCAAATGCGTCGTCAATGGGGTTTCGCTTTGCAGGCTCTTCTGATGCTTTTTCACATGACGTCCGATGCAAATCGGACATAGTGTTTTTAATGTCTTTATTTTCTTTTGTAATATTGTCTTTTGTGGTTAGCAACTTCTGCAAAGGTCGATTAGCAGGTTCTGCTAAGGTTTTCTTAGCAGGTTTAGCTAATGTTTTGCAGTATCCGTTATTCTTCGTTTGCCACTCAGAAATATTGGTGTTCATGCCAATTTTTCGGCCTTCCTGAACAAGGACTTTCCTCCTGACCAGATTGTTTTTTGCGGTGGAGCAATGGGTGAAATGTTTGTCGATCATCCCCTCCAATTGCTCATTGCTAATCCAGTCAATTTTTTTGCCGTATCCGTATGTTTTGCGCCACACAGCCATCAGAATGCAAAGCTCTGTTTCCGGAAGCCCGGAACACATTGTTGCATCTAGAAGCTCATTGGCTAGGCGCAAATAGCCATCTTCAAGCTGCGCCACACGGTGCTCCACGACCTCCAGTTGAGGCCTGTAGTTTGACAATTGCTTAACGACGCCCATCGTTCTTCACCCTCTCTTGTTGTTGCCGGAAAACCTGCGCCAGTTTCTTCCCATAGTCGGGATTACACGCAGCGATATACACCAGCCCATCGGGCGAATCAGGGTGACGCCGCTCCTCGTTTTGATTGATATTTCTGCGTTTTCGTGCCATTATTTACCTCGTTAGAAAGACATAGTTATTTGCTCAGAACCCTTGGTTGCCGCCAGGGGTTTTTGCTTTTTAGTGCTCACTGCCTTAACCACTTCCTGCACCATCATTCCCAGAGGGCTAACCTCCAGAGACTTCTTCGCAACACACAACACAGTTGCGATATAGCGCCAGTCAGTGCGGCTAATCTTCGACTCATGACAGCCAACCAATCGCGCAAACTGCCTGTTTGTCACCAGCGATAACGTCATCAGTAGGTCAGTCTCTGCCCGGTTGATTTCTTGCTCTGTTGGCTTGCTGTAGTTTGCTAGTTCCATAGCGGATAATTTTCCTTGTTGATTGAATAGATATACGTGCGGCATCCGTGGGGATTGCCACTTTGGTTCCCCAGACCTACCGGGGAGAGGTTTAGTAGTGTTAAAGAGCGGTGGTGCTTAGGCGGCTTTGCCACCAGAATTTCCGTACAACAACCAGAGCGGTTCGCACCCCAACGCTTGAGCCAACTCAACCAAGACCCTTGGTCTTTTTGTCAGGCCGGCCTCTACTTGTTGGATTGTTTGCTGCTTAGTGCCAGCCAATTCAGCTAATTGCGCTTGCGTTAGGTTCAACTCATTCCGCTTCTGTTTGAGTCGGTCAGATAAAGTTTCCATACAACCTCCTTACAAACTTATTTGTATTTTATTGTCAAAGTAGCTTGTTTGTCAAATACCGTATTTCTTGTGAACATGGAGGGGGAAAATAGAGGTTTATATGAGCATTGCTGAACGAGTAAAAATGAGAAGAAACGAGCTTGGTCTTACGCAGGCTGAGTTAGCTGTGCGCGCTAACACATCACAGCAAGCCATTCAGCAACTTGAAGACGGAAAGACTAAGAGGCCGCGGTATCTACCCGAACTAGCATCAGCGCTTGGCTGTGATGTTAGATGGCTTCTTTCAGGGCAAGGGATGGCAAAGAGCACCGGATCTGTACCACATCACCCAGATTCTACTATTCCACCTGAGAGCGAGTGGGGAACGGTTGATGCCTGGGATAGCAGAACGCCTCTTCCAGATGATGAGGTTGAAGTTCCGTTTTTAAGGGATATAGAGTTTGCGTGTGGGGAAGGGCGAGTGCCAGAGGAAGACTATAACGGTTATAAAATACGATTCTCAAAAGCGACGCTACGCAGGGTTGGTGCTAGCACTGATGGTTCAGGCGTGATTTGCTTTCCTGCCACCGGTAATAGTATGGAGCCTGTCATCCCAGATGGCGCAACAGTTGCGGTTGATGTTCATAACAAGCGCATAGTGGATGGCGAACTATACGCTATCAACCAAGATGGGCTGAAACGCATTAAACAACTGTACCGTCGCCCAGGTGGTAAGCTGACGATCCGCAGTTTCAACCGGGAAGAGAATGAAGACGAAGAGGCGCTTGAAAGCGAAGTAGAGATCGTTGGATTTGTTTTCTGGTACTCGGTTATCAGATACCGAAAGTGAAAAAAATTGGCTGTCTAATGGGCGTTAGCGGCCACAGGGAGCTGTAGCAACAGGGATGTTGACCTAATGATTAGATTGATAGTTATCGCTGCCTTGGTTACGGGCGCCTGCTTCTGGCTGATGTACTTGCTTCAACGGGTGAGTGAGTTGCCTTGGGGGTAGGATGAGGCGTTTGGGTAGGAGGGATGATGAGCTGGGTAGTAATGAGAAAAAGGATTCTAAGTGAATAACATCATATCAATAAACAGCATCGACTCGCTTGAAAGCGTATTTAACCGCCTACAATCAGGCGAGGAAATATTGATTGAGCAGCTAAAGGTTGAGCTATTTGACAATGTAAAAATCAAGATTTTTGGTGATCCAGCACGCTATAATGGGACGCTACCAGCATCGCTAGCGCAAGGGCTTTGCGAGTTTCAAACGGAGATGTATAAAGTCTATACTCTAATCAGGTATAAAACTGACAACCTCCAGAGGCTAGGCAGCGACGACAGAGAAGACGCTGAAATAATCTTCTCCATAAACCCAGGATGCACAGAGATTATAACTGCGCTTACTGATCTAGCTAAGGCTTGTGGCAACGCATTTGACAAGGTGACACAAGGGATGAGCCCAACCCAGAAGACAACATGCTTCCTCTTTGCCGTAGCTCTATTTGGCGGGGCATGGGTTGGCACGTCATATCTCAACTCAGAGACTGAGATTGCTGTAAAAAAAGAAGAGACAAAACAACAAGAAGCCAAGATTAAATCTGAGAACGAGAGACTTACCATCCTTAAAGATGGCATGCTTCAGTCTATGCGCGAAAATGCTGGCGTTGACACCATAGAGAGAGCTGAGGGAATTCAAGAGCATGTGACCAAAGCCTATACTGGCGTGCTAAAATCAGCTAGCGATGCTGATCGGATAGAAATTGAAGGCGCAACCAAGGTTAACCTTTCTCAAAAGGATGTCCACGAGATTATCAAAAACCCCATCGAAAAAGCCAAAAAAGAAGAACGAAATATCGAAGTGGTTATTGACAGCATCAAGAGAACATCAGAAAAATTAACTCTTAGCTGCCGAGAACCATCAAGCGATGAGAGCTTCCCCGTATCCGTCGATACATCCTTTATCGATGACAAAGATGAGATTTCGCTGCTGTTCGATGCCATGAAAGAGAACAAATCCGTGAGGATATTGGGCAGCTATACAATTCGAGCGGGTGTCATAGAGAAAGGTAACGCCTCAACAATATCAAAGCCTTAAAACCAATCACAACCCGGCCACCGCGCCGGGTTTTCTACACCCACCATCTGTACTATACTAACATCAGGGGCAAGGATAAGCCTCGTAGCAATACCCCCCCCCCATTTACTGATAATGCCCGGCTGCCGTGCCGGGTTCTTTTTGCCTGTCGTTCTCCATTCCTGCTTTACCGAAACCCTACCCCGCTCTGTAGCCGCTGCCGAGGCATGAAACCCCGGTTCTGCGCTCAAGCCAGCGCCGCGTGACTGCGCCTCAGCCTCAATCATCCAGCCAAATATCCAGGAATAAGCGCGTAAGGCGCTGCATGATGAAAATAAATTACCTTAATAAACAATATCAAACATGCAAAATACAATAAAATACAAACATTCGTGTTTACAAGAAAGTTTGTTATCTTGTATATTAACCCCATCGAGACGCAACACGGTCTCCCGCTCTTTAACAATCTAACCGACACCAGATAGGCAGCTAAGCAAGCCACATCACGCACATCAACGCCATTCCGAAGTCGGTTAGGACGGAACTCTCTCCCGGTGAGTCTGGGAGACCAAAGTGAAGTTGGCTTTGGGGTGCAGGCAGAATCCAACCTTCTCGGCGGAGGCGATCGGCAATGAGTACGCGGTCAGGGTTAGCCGCCTGACTGTCTGCACCACCAAAGCTAATCAACGGAGGGGGTATGGCAACAATCATCATCAAGCCAGCAAAAGAAAACGCCAAGCGGCGCAAATACCGCAAGCAAGGTGAATTTCTGGCAAAAAAAGACGCTGACCGTGAGTTGGCGAAGAAAATCCGCAAAGCCTGGGCGAAGTTAACCCGGGTTGAGATACCGGCACAAAAGCCTGTTTATAGCGGCTCATGCTGCTTGCCAGAGGTGGCGATGTTTGCAGCTGGGCATCGTAAAGTTCGTAAAGGCGCAACACACATTATCAAGTGAGGTCATATGAGCTATTTAGTAGAACTACAGCCAACCGAAGATCAGATAGCAGCGGGAATTAAACAACTCCAAGAAGATTTGGATGGCTACTTAGATGATTTAGATGATGATCAGCTATCGGATATTGTGACCTTTATTTGGCAGGCCATGTTAGCTGCAAGATAAGTTGTATGACAGATCGATAAACAGCCGCCTAGCGGCTTTTTTTACGCCTAAAAGTCGAGGTCAGCATGAGCTTCAGAGGAAAGGTTTGGTTTTGGATGTTGGTTTCATGCGCCCTCTTCTGGTGTGGCTTGGTTATTGGATTGATGAGGGTTATGTGATGAGTGAATGGATTAAGTGCGAAGAACAACTCCCTCAGCAAAATGAAGAAGTCCTTGTTTTCGGCGAGTCATGGGGAACGGTGGTCGCATTCATTAACCATCACGGGAATTGGGATGACGGTGATTTTCATGCCGACATTAGCGGAATCACCCACTGGATGCTCCTGCCAGAACCTCCTGCTGACTGACCATCACAAAGCTCATTTCACAGTGGGCCTGATGATGTTTAGAGAAGCCTCGACACCATTTAGGCCGCCATTGCGCGGCCATTTTTTTACCCATCGCTAAGCCAATTTCCGAGTTGGTTCAGCAATGAATACCTATCAATCAACAGGAAAACGCCAATGGCAAAAGCTATCGGCGGCGCTATTGGCGTCGCAAAAACACTGCTTGACCGCATCCATCAATATCTAATCGCTGGCGCTAAGCCAAATCGTGAGGCATTCGCATGACAAATCTGCAGCATGTTATCAGCTTACTCGCCCGCGAGTCAGTGAGACTCGGCGACGAAAAACTGTTTCAGGTTTCTAACCATCTTTTCTATCGGGGGATGAAATGAACATCGAAATCACCTGCTCACGGTTAAGCACCATGCCACCGCAGCGAATCGGTGAGTATCGCGTCAACATCATCAACGCCACCATCAACGCGCCTGACGAAGCCGCACAACGCGAAATGCTCTCCCTGGTCGATGAGTCAGTCTTGCGCCAGTGGATGGCTGAGAACGGCCTCACGCTCGTTGAAGCTAAGGCGGTGGCATGAACACCGACTACATGTTCAACGCCGTGCTGGACGAGGCTGAGCGCGTCACCAGCGGGGAAATCAACTACAGCGAAAGCTGGATAAGCAAATTGGACGGAGATTATGACCAAGGCATTCTACGCGAAGCTGGCGCATATTCAGTTGCACCTCAACGCACCGAAGAATCAATACAATTCGTTCGGTAACTACAAATACCGCAGTTGCGAGGACATCCTGGAGGGCGTTAAGCCGCTGCTTGGTGATCTCTTTCTCTCCATTAGCGATGAGATAGTTCAGATCGGCGACCGATTCTATGTGAAAGCGACGGCAACAATCACAGATGGTGAGCATACCCATTCTGCTTCCGCAATGGCCCGTGAAGCCCTTACAAAGAAAGGCATGGATGATGCTCAGGTAACTGGAGCAACAAGCTCATACGCCCGCAAATACTGCCTAAACGGCTTATTCGGCATTGACGACGCGAAGGATGCAGACACTGACGAGCACCGAAAGCAAGAGGATGCCGCTAAACCCGAGCAGAAAAAGCACACGCCGCAGCAACTGCTGGAGAGATTCACAGCCTCAGCGCCGAATCTTGATATTGCCGGGCTTGAGGAGGCATTCGAGTGGACGAAGAAAAGGCTTGCAGGAAACAATGATCTTCTTAGCAAAGCCACTGAGGTCTACAACATCCAAAAAACTGACTTGGAGTTACCAATTTAATGCACAGCATCACTGTACGGCTAAACAAATCCGCCAGAGAGTTTCAAGCTGGAGATAGCATCGGCTTTAACATCCGCGCGGGCGTTCAGTACTACGACCGGCAGAAAAAGCAGAAGGAATGGACGAATTACAGCGCTACTGTATTTGCTAAGCCGGGCCCGCAAGCTGATTACTATCGTAACGTTCTGGTTGATGGATCAGTAGTTGAAATCAGCGGTGACACTATCCGCGTTGATGTGTACGACGGGCAAAACGGACAAGCCATCACGCTTGAGCTTCAAAATGCCCGCATTGGTTCTGCTTACCCTGGTGACAAGCAAGGTAAGCCGCAAAAAAACTCCGGTCAGCACTCGAGTCAGCAAAGCAATCAATCAAGCTGGGATGACGAACCGCCATTCTGAGCAACCTACAAAGCCGCAGGTAATCAATCATGAAGGAACAATACGCAAACATTGTTGCGGGGTGCCTAGCGGCTTTCGATTGCCTAAAGCGAGGTGAGCCGCACGAACGCGCTAACAAAATGATGACCAAGACAGCCGCGAAAAACGCGGCTTTTTTATTGCCTGAACGTCATCCTGCCAGTGAGAAAACGAAGATGGATAAAAACACCAAACCCATATCGGTAGTTCGCATCGTCGGAAGCTGCTGGGAGTTTCCAGACGGCCAAAGAATTCCTGATTTTCTTAAGGCTGACCAAAAGGCAAAGCAACTCGGAATGGTGCTTGAGCGTCGGCAGAAATGGCGCTTTAGCGAAACTGAATAGGAAGCATCATGTTTGGACTATTTCTTCTCATCTGCGCAAGCGGTGCGGATATCTGCAGCTATCAATCTGCTGGCTACATCTACCCGGATTACCAGAACTGTACTGCTGACATCGCCGCGCAAAAACTCCCCTCTTCTTACGAATGCCTGCCAGTTGATGCTGTGGTGCGGGCTAAGGATGACCTATGACCGAAGTATTGACCTATGAAGCACTGAAGGCTGAGCGCGATGCGCAGCAGAAACGAGCCGATGCGCTGGCTGTGGAGAATGCGGAGCGCGGCGAAATCATTGAACGCCTGATCGGAATCTTCTCTGCATCCGGTTATCACGCTGTGCAGAACTCACATGACCCATGCAGCTCGCTGTTGTTCGATGCATTCCAAGCCATAAGACAACCAGCCACCTCCGCAGCACTTGCAGCTATCCAGGCGCAGGGAGTGGAGAAGGCCATCGAACGCCTGATGAATATGTTTGCAAGCACTGGGCATATTGGCATTCCTGTCATGGCTCTTGAAGGTTTGGCTAAAGAGCTGCGGGAGGCCAAATGAAAGAGCGCCCAGTGATGCAGCAACAAGTCAAATACCCCGGCGACTTTGACAGCTTGGAAATCCGTAAGCTGCTAGATGGCCTTGTATCTGCGCATATCTCTGCCGCTATTGCCGGTGAAAAGATGAAGTCCGCCGACCGCAATCGCGACCTGGCAACCATCAAGGAAAGCATCGTGAGTGCCGCACACCTGGTTCGCTCGATTATCGAAGAGCGAGAGGGTGTATGGCTGAACGGGATTAACACCGCCGATGATTTCCTCAAGGAGTCCCAGCATGGCTAAGCGCGATGACCTCTTTAAGGTTGGCGAAGTGTGGCAGTCCCCTCGCGGGACTCTCTACAAAGTAATGGCTGTTGATGGAAATCAGGCAACTCTTCGCCTCGGTTCGCTTGGCGATGGACGAATCGTTCGTCGCTGGGTTTATCAAAACTACGGATGGAAGTTATGGGCAGAGGCCCAGGAGAAAGCACAATGAAAAACAATATCGTAATTACAGGTCGTGCATTCGTTGAATTTCGCCGAGTAATCAGCGGGCTCGATAACGCGGAAACCAGAGAGATTATCAACAGCCACGATTTGGCAGCTCAACAGGTCGATCTTGAGCATTGCCATACCATTGTGGAAATCAAATACATTGACATTGAGGTAAATCCGCAATGACTAATTTGAGCGAACTGAGCAAGCCGGTGGCGTGGAAACTACATCACCACGATCGTTACTACTTCGAAGAGAACGCGGATGTAGTGGCTATCGCAGAAAGCATGGCGCAGGCAAAAGGCGATGCGGTCTACTCGCAAGAGTACGTCTCCGCCCTGCTGGCAGAAAGAGATGCATTTGAAGCTTCAGCGCTGGCTCTGCGGGATGAATGGAGGGCGTCAAAGAAAAGCAACGCATTCCTCAAAGAGCAGTTGGCTAAATTGGCAAACTTCAATCCCGATTGGGACATGCTTGAAGCGTGCAGAGAAAGCTGGCGTGAAGTGACTGATGCACTTAAAGAAGCAGAGGCCAAGCTGGCTACGCCGGTGCGGTTGCCGAACAAGAACGATGCCGAGTTTTGGTTTGGCAGCACTTTCCAGGTGGCGAAGTTCGACCGTGCAGTTGAGCGAGCCATTAGCGCAGCAGGCTTCAAGTTTGTGGGGGATGAGTAGGATGACTGAATTAATCAAGCCAACAAAGAAAGGTCTGCACGATGGTGCTGTTGAATATCTGACGTCTGACGATTGCCGATTTTTGGTTATGCGCGGCGACTATACCGAAGCCGATATTATCCAGGCAGCGGTAAATCAAGACCAAATCGATAGCGACATTGCTGAGACTTGGGCGCGTGCCGCTCGATATTACCAATCCTGGTACAAGGTAAGCCCGACTGGCGGCCAGGATGGTTACGGTAGTTGGCACTACCCACGCGATACGCCGTGCCGCGGTGCCTATTTCGCATCAACATTGTGCTGGGACTGAGGGAGGATGCATGACACTAACGACTGAGCGCGAAGAATTCGAAAAATGGGCTGAGCAGGCATGTGGATTACCGTGGGGATTCCTTGCCAAGCGCCGGGGGAAAAGCGGGGAATATGCCGATCAATCATATGAAAACATGTGGGGAGCATGGCTCGCTTCCCGCGAACTCCTGGCTAACCGGGAGGCGCAGCCGGTGTATCAGTACCGCATGCGAAACCCGTACAACGGCCAGGTGACGGACTGGGAAACCATCAAGCCTGAACAGGTGGACTTCATATTGAAGGAAACCATTGCGGCCAACGTAGAGTTTCGAATCATTGCCGCCCCGCCAGCGCCAGCAGTGCCAAGCGAAATTATGAACTGTCTGGCATTTTTCGCCAGTGTAATTAAGAGCGGTGAGTCGTGGACGGAAACCTGTCAACAAGATTATGACGTTGCGCGTCGCGCCGCAATGCTGGCAGCAGTGCCGGAGGGTGGGAATGGCTAGCCCAAGACGGGGATATCTTACTCAACGCTAAATGCAACCTCACCATTGAAATAAATCCCCGCCTTGGACGCAGGAATTTACAACAAGCTAACGGCTAGTGCAATTATGAAAGAGATTATCCGCGGTGACACTGAGCCTGTTCACGTGTTTGCTGCTCACAAAGCAATTGATGAGCATCTTCACAAATACGGCTCAGGCAACAAATATCACCCCATCGTCTACAGCATCAAATACCGCAATAAAACCTACCAAGTCGAAGTCGTCACACGCAACACAACCATCGCAGCCACGGTAATAACTGGCGTTCGCAATCTGTCTAAAATTCACTATGAGGGCGCGGCATGACATGGACTCCGCAAAGAAAAACCTTCTCCGCAGTACAGCCAGAGAGCTTTTAAGAGATTTCGACTCTCCATCCAATAATTTAACCCTCCGTCAGCTACTCGATAAACACGCAGTGAAGATAGCCCCATATTGGCCGAAGTCTCCGCAGGTTTGGCTACGCCTTTGCTGTGAGGTTCATCGGGTGCGGGAGGGGAAGTAGTGAGGTAACCATGGCCGACACCCGCGCAGCCTCGGACGAGGCCAAACTAATGAAGGTCAAAGAGTACGCAGCCAGAATCCAAGTATCCCACCACACGATATACCGAAACCCCGCGAAATTTCACATGTTCAAAGTCGGCGGGTCGTGGAGGGCCAACAAAGAAAGCATAGAAAAATTCTCGCAGACCAATAACAATGTCTTCCGACTGGCTGTGGTCGGCAGCAAGGAGTCAAAACGATGCCGATCTTCAAGAGGGGTAAAAAATACTGGATTGATATCTCCGCGCCAGACGGAACGAGAATTAGACGCTCTGCTGGCACCGAGGAAAAGGCAAAGGCCCAGCAACTGCACGACAAGTTAAAGCATGAGCTATGGGCCGTAGCCAACTTGGATAAGCGTCCGGAGAGACTGTTCGAAGATATGGTCGTCTTGGCGCTGAGAGATGCCGAAGGGCAATCAAGTTATCAGAACAAGCAGATTTACGCGCGATACTGGCTTGGCATCTTCGGCGGTAGGGTAGTGTCATCCATCACCGGGGAGGAGATAGTAGATAACCTGCCGACTCATAACCTGGCCACCAGAAATCGCCTGGCTAACGCCACAAAAAACCGATACCGATCATTCATCATGCGAGGATTCTCACTCGCCGATAAAAGTGGGTGGCTTGATAGACAACCTTACGCGCAGTCGTTGAGAGAGCCAACGGTTAGAGTTCGGTGGATAGAAAAGAGCGAAGCAAAGTCGCTGATCGCAAATTTACACCATCAATGGATGAAGTGGGTGTGTTCGTTTGCTTTACTGACTGGTGCTCGTCTGGGGGAGATTTTGTCGCTGAAATGGAAGGACGTTGATCTGGGTCGCAGGGTGGCCGTTGTTACAGCCGAAAACGCAAAATCAGGGAAAGCTCGACCGCTGCCGCTTAATGATGACGCGGTGGCGGTGATGAGGGAAATCCCGTTCGACAATGAGTATGTGTTCTCGGCTGACGGCGAAAAAGAAGGGTACATAAACAGGACGGATTTTGAACGCGCACTCTTGCTATCTGGTATCACAGATTTTCGCTTTCACGATCTCCGCCACACATGGGCAAGCTGGCACGTTCAGAACGGAACCCCGTTGATGGTGCTAAAAGAACTGGGGGGATGGGAGAAGCTGGAGATGGTCAATAAATACGCTCACCTGAGCGGTGAGCATTTGAGCAAGTTCAGCGGCATTGTCACGTTTTTGGCACAGGACACCGAAAAAACAAATGACGCCGCTAGAATTTCTCTTGTAATTTAATGTTTTTACAACGAAACAAACACACACCCTAGCCCATGTTGTCGCATAGACATCAGAGAAACAGTCTGATGTCGTTGAAACGGGGCCGCGCCGTGGGCGCAGCCCGGGAAATTAACCGCCGACGGACTCGTTTTCCGCCTGCGGATTACGGCTGATGAACATCGCATCGCCGTAGCTGAAAAAGCGATACTGCTCGGCCACCGCCTGCTGATAGGCGTTCATGGTATTTTTGTGGCCGGCGAAAGCCGACACCAGCATGATCAGGGTGGACTCCGGCAGGTGGAAGTTGGTCACCAGCGCGTCGATCACCTGATAGTGGTAACCCGGATAGATAAAGATGCTGGTGTCGCCGAAGAACGGCGCAATCAGCGCCTCTTTGCTGGCCGCCGCGGCGCTTTCCAGCGAACGCACCGAGGTGGTGCCCACCGCCACCACGCGCTTGCCGCGCGCTTTGCAGGCCAGCACCGCATCTACCACCTCCTGCGGCACTTCGGCGTATTCGGCGTGCATCACGTGATCTTCGATGGTTTCCACGCGCACCGGCTGGAAGGTGCCGGCGCCGACGTGCAGCGTCACGAACGCCATTTCCACGCCCTTGGCGCGCAACGCCGCCAGCAGCGGTTCGTCGAAGTGCAGGCCGGCGGTCGGTGCGGCGACCGCGCCCGGCTTCTCGCTGTAGACCGTCTGATACAGCTCGCGGTCGGCGTCCTCATCCGGGCGAGCGATATAAGGCGGCAGCGGCATATGGCCGGCCGCGTTGAGAATGGTGAAGACATCGCGTTCGTCGTTGAAGCGCAGCTCGAACAGCGTCTCGTGGCGCGCCACCATGGTGGCGGCGATGCTCTCGTCATCACCCAGCAGCAGCTCGGCGCCCGGCTTGGGCGCTTTCGACGCGCGCACGTGCGCCAGCACGCGATGGTCGTCCAGCACGCGCTCCACCAGCACTTCAATCTTGCCGCCGCTGACCTTGCGGCCGAACATGCGCGCCGGGATCACGCGGGTATTATTGAACACCAGCAGGTCGCCGGCTTCCAGCTTGTCCAGCAGATCGGTGAATACGCCGTGCGTCAGCGCCCCGCTCGGCCCGTCCAGCTGCAGCAGGCGGCATGCGCTGCGCTCGGCCTGGGGATAGTGGGCAATCAGGGATTCGGGAAGTTCAAACGAAAAATCAGCGACGCGCATGGGTATTCACTTCTTCAATTTAAGGCTGGTTGGTAAAAAACAGGCGGCCTAGTCTAAAGCCGGGGGCGGTCAGCGGCAAGAAATAAGGAGGATTTGCCTGACTTCGGGTATAGTTGAGGGATGAATTTTCTCGCTCATCTTCACCTGGCCATGCTGGCGGACAGCTCGCTGCTGGGCAACCTGCTGGCCGATTTCGTGCGCGGCAACCCCGCCGCCGACTATCAGCCCGAGGTCGTAGCCGGCATCATGATGCACCGCCGCGTCGACGTGCTGACCGACAGCCTGCCGCAGGTGAAAGCCTGCCGCGACTATTTCAGCGCCCCCTACCGCCGCGTAGCGCCGATCACCCTCGACGTGGTGTGGGACCATTTTCTGGCGCGCCACTGGCAGCAGCTGGAGCCTTCACGCGACCTGCACCAGTTTACCCAGGAAGCCCGCAGCCAGATCGAACCTTACCTGCCGCTCACGCCGCCGCGTTTTCAGAACCTGAACGGCTATCTGTGGCCGGAACGCTGGCTGGAACGCTACGCCGAATTGCCGTTCATCGCCCGGGTATTGCAGGGCATGGCCAGCCGCCGTCCGCGCCTCGATGCCCTGGCCGGCTCGTTCGCCGACGTCGAGCGGCATTATCATCAGCTTGAAACACAATTCTGGCAGTTTTATCCGCAAATGATGCAGCAGGCGAAGGAAAAAACGCTGTGAGGTCAAGCCCAAGCGTTTGAAATTGCAGCGCCTTGCAAGAATTTACGTTTTGCCGCTTGCCCTTTTGTGGGAAAAGGTTATTTTTAAAGCCTGTCAAATTTAATTAATGAATTTAATAGGTAAAAGCTATCTCATCGATTGGTCTTTTACCCTTTATTCACCAAGTCGCGGCCCCTATACTGGCCCTTGTTTTTACATCCACCCTTTAACACCTATTACAGGAGTAATTATGGTCCTGGTAACTCGTCAAGCCCCTGACTTCACTGCAGCTGCCGTACTGGGTAGCGGCGAAATCGTTGAAAACTTCAACCTGAAGAAGCACCTGAACGGCAAACCGGCCGTACTGTTCTTCTGGCCAATGGACTTCACCTTCGTATGCCCTTCCGAGCTGATCGCTTTCGATCACCGCTATGAAGAGTTCCAGAAGCGTGGCGTTGAAGTGGTTGGCGTTTCCTTCGACTCAGAATTCGTTCACAACGCATGGCGTAAAACCCCTGTCGACAAAGGCGGCATCGGTGAAGTGAAATACGCAATGGTTGCTGACGTTAAGCGTGAAATCCAGAAAGCTTACGGCATCGAACACCCGGAAGCCGGCGTTGCGCTGCGCGGCTCTTTCCTGATCGACAAAGACGGCATCGTGCGTGCTCAGGTTGTTAACGACCTGCCAATCGGCCGTAACATCGACGAAATGATCCGTACCGTCGACGCGCTGCAATTCCACGAAGAGCACGGTGAAGTGTGCCCGGCTCAGTGGGAAAAAGGCAAAGCAGGTATGGGCGCTTCCCCAGACGGCGTTGCAAAATACCTGTCTGAAAACGCTGCCAAGCTGTAATTTCAGCCTGATAGTGAATCAACCGGCCCACGCGGCCGGTTTTTTTATGCCCCTTTATGGGGCAGACCGCCCACCTTCAGTGCTTTATTTCCCTGTTTCCGCTCACATTTCCTACCCTGCTCGCCGCGCGCACGCCCATCTGCGGCTACTATCAATAACGCTGGCTCGCGCTTTGCAAGTGAACAGCGGCAAGCAAACACAACACAATAAAAAACTGACAGGGTAGGAATAACTATGTTTTTACAGAAATGGAGCAAACCCCTGACCATGGCGGCGCTGCTGGTCAGCGGCAGCCTGTATGCGGCATCCAACCCGGCGGTGGAAGCCAAAAACGGCATGGTGGTCACCTCGCAACACCTGGCCTCGCAGGTCGGCGTGGATATCCTGAAGATGGGCGGCAACGCCATCGATGCCGCCGTGGCGGTGGGCTATGCGCAGGCGGTGGTTAACCCTTGCTGCGGCAACATCGGCGGCGGCGGCTTTATGACCGTCCACCTGGCGGACGGCACCGACACCTTCATCAACTTCCGTGAAACTGCGCCGGCGGCGGCCAGCGCCAACATGTATCTGGACGCCGACGGCAAGGTGAAGAAAGACGCCAGCCTGTACGGCTATCTGGCGGCCGGCGTACCGGGCACCGTGCTGGGAATGGAAACCGCGCGTGAGAAGTACGGCAAACTGAGCCGCGAACAGGTGCTGGCGCCGGCGATCAAGCTGGCGCGCGAAGGCTTTGTGCTGACCCGCGCTGATACCGATATTCTCGACACCACCGTTGCACGCTTCAAACAGGATCCCGAGTCGGCCAAAATCTTCCTGCGCCCGGACGGCAGCCCGCTGCAGCCGGGGGACAAACTGGTGCAAACCGATCTGGCCAATACGCTGGAAGCCATCGCCAAAGGGGGAACCGACGCCTTCTACAAAGGCAAGATCCCGCAGGCGGTAGAGGCGGCGGCCAAACAGGGCGGCGGCATTTTGACGGCGGCCGACTTCGCCAACTATAAAGTCACCGAAACCCCACCGATCACCTGCAGCTACCGCGGCTACAAGTTCGTGTCGGCGCCGCCTCCCAGCTCCGGCGGCGTGACGCTGTGCGAAATCCTCAACGTGGTGGAAGGCTATGACCTGAAAAGCATGGGCTTCAACTCGGCGGCGGCCATTCACACCATGACCGAGGCGATGCGCCATGCCTACATGGACCGCAACACCTACCTCGGCGACCCGGAATTCATCAAGAACCCGATCGACCGGCTGGTGAGCAAGAGCTACGCCGAGCAGATCCGCAAGAAAATCGTCGCGGACAAGGCCACGCCGTCGGAAAACGTGCAGCCCGGCATGGAACCGCATGAGAAGCCGGAAACCACCCACTATTCGATCGTCGACCATGACGGCAACGCGGTCTCCACCACCTATACCGTCAACGGCCGCTTCGGCGCCGTGGTGATCGCACCGGGCACCGGCTTCTTCCTCAACGACGAGATGGACGATTTTACGGTCAAAGTGGGCGAGAAAAACCTGTACGGGCTGGTGCAGGGCACCGCCAACAGCATTGCCCCCGGTAAGCGCCCACTATCGTCAATGAGCCCGACGCTGGTGACCAAGGACAACAAGATCTTTATGGTACTGGGCTCCCCGGGCGGTTCGCGCATCATCACCATCACCCTGCAGACCGCGTTGAACGTGATCGACCACGCCATGGCGCCGCAGGAAGCGGTGGACGCACCGCGCATCCATCACCAATGGTTGCCGGATGAGGTGTACTACGAACAGCGCGGCGTTTCCGCCGATACGCTGAAACTGCTGAGCGGCATGGGCTATAAGATGGTCGAACAAACGCCGTGGGGCGCCGCCGAACTGATTCTGGTCGGTTTGCCGGGCGCGGCGGGCGTCAGCCCGGCCAACTCCGGCAACGATTCGGCGGTTTCCGGCAAAGTGCGCGAAGGTTACCTGTACGGCGCCAACGACGTGCGTCGCCCGGCAGGCTCCGCGGTCGGTTACTGATGTAAACGCCCACTCACCTTAATCGCGGGGGCCCTTCGGCCCCCGCAGTTCCCTTAGCCTTCACAGCGCCACACGGTGGCCGATTCTTCCGTCAGCTGCAGGCGCAGCCCGCCGGCCGTTTCGCTCAACTCTCCCCGCCCTTCCACACGCCGCCACGGGCCGCGGGCCAACAGCGGGTTGTGCGGCAGCTGCGCCTGGCCGCTGCCGTCGCGCTGCAGCGCCACCAGCACCTGCTCCTGCTGATACAGGCGCACGAACACCAGCGTTTCTCCGCTGGCGTACAGCACCTGACAGCCGCCGCGACGCAGCGCCAGGCTCTGTTTACGCAGCGCGGCCATGCGCTGGAACAGCGCCAGCAGCGGCCGATCCCAGTCGCCGACGTCCCACGGGAACGGCTTGCGGCAGAACGGATCGTTGCCGCCGTCCAGGCCAATCTCATCGCCGTAATAGAGGCAAGGCACGCCGATCCAGCTCAGCAACCACACCGCCGCCATCTGCATGCGCGCCGCGTTCCCCTGCAACAGCGTGAGGAAACGCGCGGTATCGTGGCTGTCCAGCTGGTTGAACTGGATCAGCTGGCGGCCGTGCGGCAACCCGGCGCGGTAGCCGTCCATCCACTGCGCGCATCCGGCGGCGTCCAGCCGCACCGGGTGATAAGCCACGTCCAGCCCCGCCAAAAACGCCCGCACCGGCAGCGCGAACCCCATGTAGTTCATCGCCGCATCCTCCACGCCGGCGTGCAACCAGCGACGCGCGTCGCCAAAGTGCTCGCCCACTACGTAGGCCTGAGGATTCTCCTGCTTCACCGCCTGATAGATGCCCGCCAGGTGACGCAGGTTGCCGGCAGCGCCGCCGTTCTCCCCCAGCATATGCACCACGTCCAGCCGCCAACCGTCGATGCTGTACGGCGGACGCAGCCAGTGGCGCACCACGCTGCCTTCCCCGCGATAGATCGCTTCCGCCACCTGCGGCTCGGCGAAGTTGAGCTTCGGCAGGCTGGCGTTGCCCTTCCAGTCGAGCGCGCGGCCGTCCGGGTAGAAGTTGAACCAGCCGCGATACGGCGAATCGGGATGGTGGCAGGCGCCGTTTTGCCCTTGGCGATGGCGGTCGAACCACGGATGCGAGTCGCCGGTGTGGTTGAACACCCCGTCCAGCACCAGTTTCATGCCTACCTTGTGAGTGCTCACTCGCAAACGCGCCAGCGCCGCGTTGCCGCCGAAGTGCGGATCGACCTGGTAATAATCCTCGGTATCGTACTTATGCACGCTCGGCGCGGTAAAAATCGGGTTCAGGTATAGCGCCGTCACGCCCAGCTGCTGCAGGTACGGCAGTTTGGCGCAGATGCCGTCCAGATCGCCGCCGTAAAAGGTCGAAGCGGCGTGGCTGTCCTCCAGCGGATGCTGCCAGTCGCGCCGGATCACCTCGGCGCCGGCCGCGTGATGGCGGTAGCTGCCGCTTTGGATGCCGTGCTCGCCGCCGCTGCTGGCGAAGCGATCGGGGAAAATCTGGTAGAACAGCTGATCCGCCACCCACTCGGGGCCGTTGTCAGGCTCGTCGACGGCGAATTGCGCCAGCTGGCCCGGCGGCGTTAGCGACCAGCCCTGCGGCCCGAACCACTGCTGGCGATCGGCCCACAGCAGCTTGAAGCAGTATCGCCGCGTCGGCTCGCCCTCATTCAGCGTCAGGCTGGCCTGGTAGCGCCGCATCCCCTCGTGACGCTGCGCTTTCATCACCAGCAGCCACTCTTCGTTGTCCGGTTCGGCGCGCAAAAACACCCGTTCCGGCAGTTCATCCCCTTGTAACCACAGCGTGATATCCAAACGTTGCCCTTGCTTCACCACAAAAGGCGGAACCGGTTGATGCCAGGCGTTAAGCATACTGTTCTCCTGCTGTACCAAACGAAATCGACGGCATTCTTCAAGAAGCGAACAATGCCACGTTAAGTGCAACTCCCCCTCCTCTCTGACCGCAAAACCCAGGGATGAGCCGGGGGGCGGAGACCGAAAAATAACGCTAACTCGATGTAAAAAAAGGTAAACAGGCACAAATCCTGCACGTTACCCCTTAGGCTAACGCGTTTTGAGCATACAGGATATTTTTTGCGCATTTTTTAAGGAGCGGTAATGCAACAACAGATAACGCGCTGGCTGGAACAATTTGGGTTGGAATTCGGCGGAGTGATGTCGCTGTTGATGGTCTTGGGGTTGATCGTCCTGATCTCGGTGGTGATCCACCTGGTGCTGCACCGGGTGGTGTTGGCCGCCCTTCAGCGCCGCGGCCAGCAGTCGCAACGCGTCTGGCAACAGGCCATCACCCAATACAAACTGTTCCAGCGCGTGGCGCTGCTGCTGCAAGGGGTGATCATCAGCATCCAGGCGACGCTGTGGCTGCAGAGCGGCAGCCAGACTCAGGCGGTGATCGTTACCGCCGCGCAGGTGTGGATACTCGCCTTCACCCTGCTGTCGCTGTTCTCGCTGCTGGATACGCTGCTGGCGCTGCTGCGCCAAAGCCCGATTTCCAATCAGCTGCCGCTGCGCGGCATTTTCCAGGGCCTGAAACTGGTGGCGGCGATCCTGATCGGCATCATGATCGTCTCGCTGCTGATGGGCAAATCGCCGCTGTTGCTGCTCAGCGGCCTGGGCGCCATGACGGCGGTCTTGATGTTGGTGTTCAAGGATCCGATCCTCGGGCTGGTGGCCGGCATTCAGCTCTCCGCCAACGACATGCTGAAGATCGGCGACTGGCTGGAAATGCCGAAATACGGCGCCGACGGCGCGGTCACCGACATCGGCCTGACCACGGTCAAAGTGCGTAACTGGGACAACACCGTCACCACCATACCGACCTACGCGCTGATCTCCGACTCGTTCAAAAACTGGCGTTCGATGTCGGAATCCGGCGGGCGCCGCATCAAGCGCAGTTTGAATATCGACACCGGCAGCGTGCACTTCCTGTCGGAAGAGGAACAGCGCCGCCTGCAGCGCAACCCGCTGCTGCACAGCTACCTGAACGTTAAGACCCAGGAGCTGAGCCAGCACAACCAGGAGATCGCCGTCGATCTGGCCTCGCCGCTCAACGGCCGCCGCCTGACCAACCTCGGCACGCTGCGCGCCTATCTGGAAGCCTACCTGCGCGCTCACCCGCGCATTCACCAAAACATGACGCTGATGGTGCGCCAGCTGGCGCCGACGCCGGAAGGCCTGCCGCTGGAAATCTACGCCTTCACCAACACCACGGTCTGGGCGGAGTACGAAAGCATTCAGGCGGATATTTTCGACCATATCCTGGCGGTGATCGACGAGTTCGGCCTGCGCGTGCATCAGACACCGACCGGCAATGACCTGCGCGGCATGCTGCAACAAAGCGCGAACGCTTCCTGACGTCGGCTGACGTAACTGTGTCTGCTGGTAATGATGTTCTTTCAATTGCCAGCAGATATCTCCACCCCCTTCTTTTCCCCGGCGAAAACGGCGTTAATGCGCCTTCACCTTCACCACCGAGAGGGAAAGCCCTTGCTGAAACGGTTACGTCACCGGTTGTTTACCCTGATGGCCACCCTGCTGTTTATCGGCTGCCTGCACAGCGCTTCGCTGGACGAAAGCCGCATGCCCCGCAATCTGCAACCTTCGCTGAGTGCGCTCAGCAGCAACCTGCAGGACATTCGCGAAGTGCTGGCGCGCTGCGCCGGCGAGGAAGAAGAGGAACGGCTGAACGATGGCGGCATACGCATCGAAGCGCGCGCCGCCGGGGAGGATGAAGTGGAAGACCAACGCTAAAAAAACACCGGCCTTAGCCGGTGTTTTTCCATTTAGTCTTGCTGCGTCGCCAGCGGCGCGCGTTTTTTCTGATGGTTGACCTTGAACCAGTATCCCGCCAGCAGCAATACCACCCAGACCAGGCCGGCGTACAGCGAGACGCGCGTGGTCGGGAAGTAGCCGATCAGGCCGATGATGAACACCAGGAACACGATCGCCACCACCGAGGTGAATACCCCGCCGCGCAGCGGGAACGCCAACTGCTTCACCTGCTCTTTGCTCAGGCTGCGGCGGAAGGCGATTTGGGAGAACAAGATCATGATCCACACCCACACGGTGGCGAAGGTCGCCAGGGACGCGATCACCAGGAACACGCTCTCCGGCATGATGTAGTTGAGGTATACCGCCAGCAGCAGCGCCAGCATCATCACCACCACCGTCACCCAGGGAATACCGCGCTTCGACACCTTGCTGAACATTTTCGGCGCGTGGCCCTGCTCAGCCATGCCGTGCAGCATGCGGCCGACGCCGAACACGTCGCTGTTGATCGCCGACAGCGACGCGGTAATCACCACGAAGTTGAGAATGCCCGCCGCCACGGTGATGCCCATATGCTGGAAGGTCAGCACGAACGGGCTGCCGTTGGTGCCCACCTGGTTCCACGGGTAGATAGACATAATGACGAACAGCGTGCCGACGTAGAACACCAGAATGCGCCACGGCACCGAGTTGATGGCTTTGGGAATCGATTTTTTCGGATCTTTGGCTTCGCCGGCGGTGATGCCGATGATTTCAATGCCGCCGTAAGCGAACATCACCAACTGCAGCGACAGGATCATGCCGATAAAGCCGTTGCTGAAGAAGCCGCCGTTCGACCACAGGTTATGAATGCCGGTCGGTTGCCCGCCGTTGCCGATACCCCAGATGATGATGCCGATACCGGCCGCGATCATGATGATGATGGTGGCGACCTTGAAGAACGAGAACCAGAACTCCAGCTCGCCGAACACCTTGACGCTCATCAGGTTGATGGCGCCGATGATCAACACCACGCTCAGCACCCAGATCCAGTGCGGCACTTCCGGGAACCAGACCCCCATATAGATGCCGAAAGCGGTCACGTCGGCGATGGCGACGATCAGGATTTCAAAGCAGTAGGTCCAACCGGTGATGTAACCCGCCATCGGGCCGAGGTAGTCCTGCGCGTAGCGGGAAAATGAGCTGGCCTGCGGGTTGTTGACCGACATCTCCCCCAGGGCGCGCATGATGATAAAGGCCACGATGCCGCCGATCAGGTAAGCCAGCAGCACGCTCGGGCCAGCCATTTTGATGGCGTCCGCCGAGCCGTAGAACAACCCGGTGCCGATGGCCGACCCCAACGCCATAAAGCGGATATGACGCGTGCTGAGGCCGCGTTTCAGCTTATTGTCGGGGGCAGAGGTGGGTGACTGTTGTTGCATGAAAATGACCCATAGTTTTAAACGAAAAAAAGCCACGGACATGTCCGTGGCCCTGGATTAAGCCGGGGGATTATCAGTGCGCGGTCACTTGGGAACGCGTGCACACCCGATCATAAATCGCGACCAGCACCAGCATCAGCAGCGAAGGCGGCAACCATGCCAACCCCTGCTCCGCCAGCGGCAGGTGAGTCGTCCAGGCCGGCAGCAGTTGCTGGAAGCTGGAGGCTTTCACCGCGTCAAGGATACCAAACAACAGGCTGACAAGCATCACCGGCGCGATGATGCGCGGCGCGCTGTGCCACCAACGCAGGGTGAAGCTCAGCACCACCAGCACGATGCACGGCGGATAAATCGCGGTCAGCACCGGAATGGAGATCTGGATCAGGTGGCTCAGGCCGAGGTTAGACACCACCATCGAGAACAGGCCCAGGATAAACACCAGCGTCTTGTACGAGAACGGCAGGTATTGCGCGAAGAACTCGGCGCAGGCGCAGGTCAGGCCGACCGCGGTCACCATGCAGGCGATGAAAATCAGCGCCGCCAGGAAGAAGCTGCCGAGGCCGCCGAAGGTGTTCTGAACGTAAGCGTGCAGGATCACCGCGCCGTTGGTGGCGTCCGGCACCAGCGCGCCGCTGCCGGAGCCCAGCTTGAACAGGCTCAGGTACACCAGTGTCAGGCCCACGCCGGCGATCAAACCGGCCAGAATGGTGTAGCGGGTCAACAAACCGGCGTCTTTCACGCCGCGTGAACGCGCCGCGTTGACGATAACGATGCCGAATACCAGCGCACCCAGCGTATCCATGGTCAGATAGCCGTTAACGAAACCGGAGGAGAAAGGCACGCTCTGATAAGCCGCCGTCGCCGGGATCGGCGCGCCGGCAGGCCACAGCAGCGCAGCGATGCCCAATACGGCCAGCGCGACGATCTTCAGCGGCGCCAGCACATGGCCGACGGTATCGAGCAGGCGGCCCGGATACAGGGAGATGCCGATCACCAGCGCGAAATACACCAGGCTATAGATGAACAGCGGCATGGCGCCGTCGCCGGTCAGCGGGGCGATACCCACTTCGAAGGACACGGTGGCGGTGCGCGGCGTGGCGAACAGCGGGCCGACGGCCAGGTAGCAGACGGTCGCCAGCAGCAGGCCGGCGCCGCGGCCGATTGGCGAACTGAGGGCGTCGATACCGCCGCCGACGCGCGCCAGCGCGATGACGGTGATGACCGGCAGGCCGACGGCGGTGATCAGGAAGCCCAGCGCCGCGGTCCAGACGTGTTCACCGGACTGCAAGCCGACCATCGGCGGGAAGATGATGTTCCCGGCCCCGACGAATAAGGCAAAGGTCATAAAGCCCAGTGCCAGGATATCTTTTGACGTTAAACGATGACTCATACGATGTCGTGTTGCCTGTTCAAATGAAAAAAAATTGTCCGATAGCGTGGTGGCGTAACGCCCCACCCGGTTGCCGGCATGCCCGATCGTCGCCGCGCCAAATAAGCACCCTAAACGCACTGGATCCGGCGTTTATGTCCCTATTCGAAAGTGGCCGCTCATAAAGATGGGCAAAATTTTAGGAGTTATAAAAATGGAGGTTTAATCCGACAACGAAGGCTAAGGTAAACGTTTATAGCGCTTCAAGGCAAGACGCACGGCGAAAAGCAGAGCTATCGACCATATAAACTTTTGCCACCAGTCGATCATATTGGTTATCAATAAATATACACTACATGATTTGTATCATTTTTGAACAATGAATTCACAAAACGTGAAGCATATATCGCTTTACCGCTCGAAATCACCAATAAAAAGCCGATTTTCGCGTGGTATGAGCTTCGTTTCGCCATAAAAAAAGGTGAAAATTGCGCCGTTTTTTGTCGCTTATTGCGCCATGGCCGGCGCGAGCAGTGGCAACCCCAGCGCCTGACGGGTCTTCTGCAGGGTGGCCGGCGGTAGCGGCAGATAGCCGTCGTGGTTGACCAGGCTCTGGCCTGGTGTCGACAGCACGCGATCGAGGAACGCGGCGGTCAGCGGCTCAAGCGGTTGATTGGGGGCTTTGTTGATATAGATATAGAGATAGCGCGACAGCGGGTAGCGATCGTTGCGCACGTTGGCGGCGGTAGGCGCGACATAGTCTTCTCCCGACTCCGCCAACGGCAGCAGCCGCACGCCGCTGGCGCGAAAGCCGATGCTGGCATAGCCGATACCGTTGAGCGAACCGGCCACCGCCTGCACCACCGAGGCCGAGCCGGGCAGCTCATTGACGCGCGGCATAAAATCGCCGCCGCACAGCGCGCGCAGTTTGAAATAGCCGTAGGTGCCCGAAGCCGAGTTGCGGCCGAAGCGCTGCAGCGAGCGCGTCGCCCAATCGCCGCTGAGCCCCAGCTCGCCCCAGCGCGTCAGCGGTTTGCTTTCACCGCAGCGCCGGGTGGCGGAGAAAATGCGATCGAGCTGCTGCAGATTGAGGCCGCGCAGCGGGTTGTCCTGATGCACCAACACCACCAGCGCATCCACCGCCACCGGCACCGCCAGCGGCGCATAGCCGTAACGGTGTTCGAACGCCGAAACCTCAGCCGCCTTCATCGGCCGGCTCATCGGGCCCAGCTGCGCGGCGCCCGCCGCCAACGCGGTCGGCGCGGTCGACGAGCCGGCGGCCTGGATCTGCAGGTTAACGTTGGGGTAATGCCGGCTGAAATCCTGCGCCCACAACGCCATCAGATTCGCCAGGGTGTCGGAGCCGACGCTGGACAGGTTGCCCGCCAACATGCCATCGGGCTGCGCCAGCGCGCCGCGTCCGGCCAGCAGCGCCAGGCAAAGCAACAGCCCTCGGGTTATTCGGGTCATACCGGTGTCTCGCGTTAATTTTTCACCGCATTCTCTGATAAAGCGGCGGGAACAATCAACCGGTTGGGTAAGGTAAAGATAAAGCGCGTGCCGATCCCCGGCTCGCTGAGGATCTCCAGCCGCGCGTCGTGATGGCTGAGCGCGTGTTTGACGATCGCCAGCCCCAGCCCGCTGCCGCCGGTCTGGCGCGAGCGGGCCTTGTCGACGCGGTAAAAACGCTCGGTCAGGCGCGGAAGGTGTTCGGCGGCGATGCCCGGCCCGTTGTCGCTGACCTGGAACTGCGCGCCATGCGCCGTCTGTTGCCAGCTCACTTCGATATGGGTGCCCTTCGGCGTGTGGTTGACCGCGTTGTACACCAGGTTAGACACCGCGCTGCGCAACTGGTCTTCATTGCCGAACACGTTGAGCTGTTCGTTCACCCGGAAGGTGATCTCATGATTGCCGCCGCTCAGCGATTGCGCCTCGCGCTGCAACACCCGCAGCATCAGCGGGATATCCACCCGCTCGTTCATGTCGACATTGGGCGCCGCCTCGATGCGCGACAGCGTCAGCAGTTGCTTGACCAGCCCGTCCATCCGGCGGGTCTGCTCTTGCATGGTGCTGAGCGCCTTGCTGCGCAGCGAACCGTCCTGCTCTTCGTCGCCCATCATCTCCAGGTAGCCCTGCAGCACCGTCAGCGGCGTGCGCAGCTCATGGCTGACGTTGGCGAAGAAGTTGCGCCGCGCGCCCTCCAGCTGGCGCATCTGGGTGACGTCGCGCGCCACCATCAGCAACTGCCCTTCGGAATACGGCATCACGCGGAATTCGACGTAGTGTTCGTTGTTCAACTGCAGCGTCAGCGGACGCGAAAACTCCTGCTGTTGCAGATAGTGGCTGAATTCCGGATAACGCAGCAGGTTAAGGATGTGCTGGCCGTTGTCTTCCGGCCAGCGGAAGCCGAGCAGATGCTGCGCCAGCCCGTTGCACCAGAAGATGTTGCCCTCGACGGTGGTCATCACCACCGCGTCAGGCAGCGATTCGGCCCCGCTGCGAAAACGCTTGATAAGCAGCGCCAGCTCGCGCCGGCGGCGGCGGTTGCGCTGCTGCATCTGATACAGGCCATAAAACAGCGGCTCCCAGCTCCAGCGGCCGGGCGGCGGCGTCATGCTGCGGTCGATCCACAGCCAATGGGAGAGTTTGAGCTGGTTGTAGAAATTCCACACCAGCGCAGCCAGCGCGGAGGCCAGCAGGAACCAGGGCAGATAACCGAAAATCAGCCCCAGCAGTAAGGCGGGCAAACAAAAAAGAGCCAGCTCCAGAGCCAGCCTCTTCCACGACAGACGTTCTAACACGGCATATTCTCCAGCGCGGCGCGATCAGTAGCGCGTTGAGAACCGGTAGCCGGTGCCCCGAACGGTTTGAACCATTTTATCATGCCCACTGGTTTCTAACGCCTTGCGGAGCCGACGGATATGCACGTCAACGGTACGGTCTTCCACATAAACGTTAGTGCCCCAGACGTGATTAAGCAACTGCTCACGGCTATAAACCCGCTCCGGGTGGGTCATAAAGAAGTGCAGCAGCTTGAACTCGGTCGGCCCCATGTCCAGCGCCTGATCGTTCGCCATCACGCGGTGGGAGGACGGGTCCAGGCTCAGCCCTTGCATTTCAATCACCTCCTCCACCGCCATCGGTGAAATGCGGCGCATGACCGCCTTGATGCGCGCCACCAGCTCCTTGGGCGAGAACGGCTTGGTGATGTAATCATCCGCCCCCACTTCCAGGCCGCGTACCCGGTCTTCTTCTTCGCCGCGCGCGGTCAACATCATCACCGGGATATCGCGGGTCAGCGCTTCGCGCTTCATATGTTTGATAAACTGAATGCCGGAACCCCCGGGCAACATCCAGTCAAGCAACACCAAATCAGGGAACGGCTCAGACAGACGCGTCACGGCGCTGTCATAATCCTCGGCTTCCAACGGTTGGTAACCATTTTGTTCCAACACAAAGCACACCATCTCACGGATCGGCGCTTCGTCTTCCACCACCAGTATGCGTCTTGCCATCGTCAATCCTGCCAATGTGTTAGCGACTTTTCGGGCGCCATTATGCGTCAGTTTTGTGACACTTTTATGAAAAAAACCGGCTGTTATAGGCAGTAAGCATAGCGATTATTTCCCGCAGTAAAGAAAAATCATCCGGTTGTCATCATCATTGCGCCAGGACAGCCGCCGCCGCGGCCTTTATAATCATCGCCATTATCTTTGCATCCGGGAGTGTCATGCGCCTGATCCACACCTCTGACTGGCACCTTGGCCAGTACTTTTTCACCAAAAGCCGCGCCGCCGAGCACCAGGCTTTTCTGAACTGGCTGATCGAACAGATCGAACAGCAACAGGTGGATGCGCTGATCGTCGCCGGGGATCTGTTCGATACCGGCTCACCGCCCAGCTATGCCCGCGAGCTGTACAACCGCTTCGTGGTGGAACTGCAGCGCACCGGCTGCCAGTTGGTGGTGCTGGGCGGCAACCACGACTCGGTAGCGACGCTGAACGAATCGCGGGAGCTGCTCTCCTGCCTGAACACCACGGTGATCGCCAGCGCGCAAGGCGCCCCTGAACAGCAAATCGTGGTGCTGAACCGGCGCGACGGCCAGCCGGGCGCGGTGCTGTGCGCCATTCCGTTCCTGCGGCCGCGCGATCTGCTCACCAGCCGCGCCGGCGAATCCGGCGTACAGAAACAGCAGGCGCTGCAGGAAGCCATCGCCGAACATTATCAGACGCTGTATCAGGCGGCCTGCGAGCGCCGCAACCAGCTGGGCTTGCCGCTGCCGATCGTCGCCACCGGCCACCTGACCACCGTCGGCGTCACCACCTCCGACTCGGTGCGCGACATCTATATCGGCACCCTCGACGCCTTCCCGGCACAGGCCTTCCCGCCCGCCGATTACATCGCGCTCGGCCACATTCACCGCGCGCAGAACGTCGCCAAGTCGGAACATATTCGCTATAGCGGCTCGCCGATCCCGCTCAGCTTCGATGAACTGGGCAAAGCCAAAAGCGTCTTCCTGGTCGATTTCGCCGACGGCGCCCTGCAGCAGGTAGTCGCTTTAACGATCCCGCAGTTCCAGCCCATGCAGCTGATCAAAGGCGATCTGGCCGAGATCGAACGGCAGCTGCAACAATTTGCCGACTATGCCGGCGAGCTGCCGGTGTGGCTGGATATCGAAGTGGCGACGCAGGACTACCTCAGCGATATCCAACGCCGCATCCAGCTGATGGCGGATGAGCTGCCGGTGGAAGTGGTGCTGCTGCGGCGCAGCAAAGAGCAACGCCGCCAGGCGATCGCGCAGCAGGACAAAGAAACGCTGAACGAGCTGAGCGTCAACGAGGTGTTCGAACGGCGCCTGGCGCAGGAGGCCGACATGCCCGAAGCGCGCCAACGGCGGATGCGCCAGATGTTCCGCCAGGTGGTCGATGCAGTGCAGCACAACGCAGAGGAGACCAACCCATGAAGATCCTCAGCCTGCGGTTAAAAAACCTCAATTCGCTGCAGGGCGAATGGAAAATTGACTTCACCGCCGAGCCGTTCGCCAGCAACGGCCTGTTCGCCATTACCGGCCCGACCGGCGCAGGCAAAACCACCCTGCTGGACGCCATCTGCCTGGCGCTGTACCACCAGACGCCGCGCCTCAACGTCACGCCGAGCCAGAATGAACTGATGACCCGCCACACCGCCGAATCGCTGGCGGAGGTCGAATTCGAGGTCAAGGGCGTCGGCTATCGCGCCTTCTGGAGCCAGCGCCGCGCCAAAAATGCGCCGGACGGCAATTTGCAGGCGCCGAAGGTCGAACTGGCGCGCCGCGAGGACGGCAAGATCCTGGCGGATAAGGTGCGCGACAAGCTGGAGATCACCGCTGCCATCACCGGGCTGGACTTCGGCCGCTTCACCAAATCGATGATGCTGTCTCAGGGGCAGTTCGCCGCGTTCCTCAACGCCGACGCCAACGATCGCGCCGAGCTGTTGGAAGAGCTGACCGGCACCGAAATCTACGGGCGACTGTCCGAACAGGTGTTCGAGTCGCACAAGCTGGCCAAAACCGACCTGGATGGGTTGCACCAGCGCGCCAGCGGCATCGAGCTGCTGAACGACGAGCAGCGCCACTCCTTGAGCGAACAGCTGACGGCGCTGAGCGCGCAGGAAATCACCCTCGGCGAGCAAACCCAGCAACAGCAACAGGCGCTGAGCTGGCTGCAGCAATGGCAACGCCTCCGGCAACAGCAAAGCGAGGGTCAGCTGCGGCTGGAAACCGCCCAGCGCGAGCAGGCCGAGGCCGCCCCGCAGCTGCAGCGGCTGGCGCTCAGCGAACCGGCCGAGAAATTGCGGCCGCTGCGCGGCGAACGCGATCGCTGCCGCGCCGAGCTGCAAACGATACAACAGCAGGCAGCTCAGCTGACGCAGCAACAGGAACAACACTCGGCTCAGTTGGCGCCGCTGCAGCAGGCGGTGGAGAAAACCCGCCAGGCGCAGCAAACCCATGCCGAGCATATGCGGCAACAGCAACAGCTGATCGACGAGCAGGTCGCCCCGCTCGATCACCAAATAGCCCAACTGCTATCGACCCAGGCCGAGCGGCGACAGGCCGGCGATGCCGCCGCGCAGCAGTGCGCTAAACAACAGACCGCGCTGGAGCAACTCACCGTCCAACGCCACCAACTGACGACGCAGGCCGCACAGCATCAGCAGCAACTGAGCGCGCTGAGCGAAGCGCTGGCCGTTCAACAGCAACAGCAGCAGGCACTGGAGGCGAAAACGCCGCTGGCCCCGCTGCGCCAGCGCCTGAGCGCCCTGGCAGACCTGCGCCCAACGCGCCAGCAGCTGTTTACTCTATCCTCTTTGTCGCAGCAAATCGTTAAACGGCTGGAACAGCAGCGGCAAGAGCTAAACATCGGTCAACATGAACTGACCCAGTTGGAGCCACAGCTAGAACTCATCCGTCAGCAATTTAAGCAGCAGAAAGCACACCAGGCCGATGTTGAAAAAACCTATGCGCTGGAACAACGGATCGTGGGTCTGGAGGCCGAGCGCGCCCGTTTGCAACCCGGCGCCCCCTGCCCGCTGTGCGGCTCATGCGAGCATCCGGCGGTAGAGCAATACCAAGAGGTAAAACTGTCAGAAACTGCGCAACGTCTGGAGCAAATGAAAGTCCAGACCGAAGCATTGCAAAAACAAGGCGTCGAGCTGCGAGCCCGTTACGACAACCTGCAACAGCAGTTGCAGCGCCAACAGCAAACCATCGCTCAGGATGAACAGCAGCTGGCTGCCCAACAGCAGCAGTGGCGGCAGCTCAGCGCACCGCTGGCGTTCGACTTTACGCTGGCGGATGGCGAGCAACTCAGCGCCTGGCTGAACGGCTGCGACGACGAAGAACGGCGCGGGCAACAGGCGCTGCAGCAGCATGAACAGGCGGCGCAGGCGGTACAGCAGGCGAAAGACGCGCTCATCGCTCTGCAAACGCAGCAGCAGCAGGCGCAGCAACAGCTGGCGCTGCTCGAAGAGCGCTTTACGCTGCTGCAGAAAACCCATGCCGACAGCCTGCAACAGCAGCAAGACCTGCAACAACGTTGGCAGGAAGGCGAGAAAACCCTCGCCGAGCGGCGTACGCAGCGGTTGGCGCTGTTCGGCGAACAGCGGGTCGCCGAGGTGCGGGAACAGCTGCGCGCCAAACAAACCGCCTGTGAACAGGCTTGCTTGCAGGCCGCCGAGCAGTGGCAAAAGGCGCAGGAGCTGCGCGAACGCCTGGCCGGCCAACAGGCCGGGTTACAACAACAGCACACCCAAATGCAGGAACGGCTGCAGCAGGCGCAGCAGCAATGGCAGCAGGCGCTGGCCGACAGCGAATTCGCCGATGAAACCGCCTTCGCCGCCGCGCTGCTGGACGACGCCCTGCGCCGCGAATTGCAGCAGCGCAAAGAGCAACTGCAACAGCGGCAGGTAGAGGCTGCGGCCCTGCTGACTCAGGCGACGCAAACGCTGGAGCAGCATCGGCTGAACCTCCCTGAAGGGGTGGATGAAGCCAACGCGGATCTCGACGCGCTCACCCAATCGCTGGCCGAGCTGGCACAGCAGTTGAAGGCGCTGCAGCTGAGCCAGGGCGAACTGCGCAACCAGCTGGAAAGCGACGCCGCCCGTCGTCTCAATCAACAGGCGCTGTTCGAGCAAATCGCCCGCAGCCAGCAAGACTACGACGACTGGAGCTACCTCAACCAGCTGATCGGCTCGAAAGAAGGCGACAAGTTCCGCCGTTTCGCTCAGGGGCTGACGCTCGATCATCTGGTCTATCTGGCCAACCGGCAGCTCGGCCGGCTGCACGGGCGCTACCTGCTGCAGCGCAAAACCAGCGACGCGCTGGAGCTGCAGGTGGTGGACACCTGGCAGGCCGATGCGCTGCGCGATACCCGCACCCTGTCCGGCGGCGAGAGCTTCCTGGTCAGCCTGGCGCTGGCGCTGGCGTTGTCCGATCTGGTTAGCCACAAAACCAGCATCGACTCGCTGTTCCTCGACGAAGGCTTCGGCACGCTGGACGCCGAAACCCTCGATACCGCGCTGGACGCGCTGGACAGCCTGAATGCTTCCGGTAAAACCATTGGCGTGATCAGCCACGTCGAGGCGATGAAAGAGCGTATTCCGGTGCAAATCAAAGTGAAAAAGGTCAACGGGCTTGGCGTCAGTCGGCTGGAGGCGCACTTCAGGCTGGAATGATCCCGCCGCGCGCGGCGCAGAAGTGTGACCGCGGCGGCACTCCGCGGTGAAAAGCGTTGAGCCGCGGCAGGCACGGGTTATTATGCCAGCATAACAGGATTGTTACTGTATCCCCTCCGCCGCTCAGGCCGCAGGGCAGAAAGATAAAATACAGGCAAAACCTGACGCCCGGGATCGCTTCCGGGCGTCAGGTTTTTTCGTTTTCAGGATGCTGAAACACCGGGAAAAACCATGAAAATCGCTAAAATACTCAATAATAACGTGGTGATTACGCTGGACGACCGTCAGGCAGAGACGGTGGTGATGGGAAAAGGAATCGGCTTTAAAAAGAAGCCCGGCGATACGCTGGACGAAAGCCTGATCGAAAAGGTCTTCACCCATAACGGCGGAGAAATCGCCGAGCGCTATAAAGAGCTGCTCGCCGAGATCCCATTGGCCTGCGTCACCACCGCCGACAGAATCATCACCCTCGCCCGCGAACGCCTGCCGGGCAAGCTGCATAACATCGTCTACATCACGCTGACCGATCACATCCACTTCGCCCTGCAGCGCCATGCGCAAGGGCTGGATATCAAGAATGCGCTGCTGTGGGAGATTAAAAAACTCTATCCGGCCGAATTCGCCGTCGGGCTGGAGGCGCTGGCCCTGATCGCACAGCGGCTGGATACCGTGTTGCCGGAGGACGAAGCCGGATTTATCGCCCTGCACCTGGTCAACGCTCAGCTTAACGACGAGATGCACAACACGCTGCACATTACCCGCGTGATGCAAGAGATCCTCAACCTGGTCAAGTACCATTTCCGCTTTGATTACAACGAGGAATCCCTGAGCTACCACCGGTTCGTCACCCACTTGAAATTTTTCGCCCAACGGCTGCTGGGGAAAAACTACGTCGACAGCGACGACGATTCGCTGTATCAGGTGGTGAAAGAGAAGTACCCCGAGTCATTCGCCTGCGCCGGTAAGATCAACCGCCACATCGAAAAGCACTATCAGCATCAGCTCACCACGGAAGAGATGATGTTTCTGACCATTCATATCGAACGGGTGCGCAGCGAAAGCGAGGAAAAGCCGGCTTAACGGCGGGCGTCCGCCACCCGCACGCCGTACTGCGGAAACACCGCGTCGGCGGAGATCAGCGTCAGCCCCTCGGCCTGCGCCTGTGCGATCAGCATGCGATCGAAAGGATCTTGATGATGGGGCGGCAGCTGCCCGGCCTGTTGGCAGTGAAAGGCGTCCATCGGCAAAGACAGAAAATCCTCGGCCTCGATGATCGCAAAGATGTCTTCCGGCAGCGCCAGTTTGCCCAGCGCCTGCTTGATCGAGATCTCCCAAATGCTGGCCGCGCTGACGTACACCGCATTGCCCGGATCGGCGATCTGCCTTTTGGCGTTCACGCCCAGGCAGGCGTCGTCGATCAGCCACCACAGCAACGCGTGGGTATCCAGCAACAGGCGCTTCATTCATCGCCCTCAAACAACGCCGCAATGGCCGCATCCCCGGCGTTGAAATCCGCCGGCACGGTGAACCTGCCCTTGGCGGCGCCAGGGCGGCGCGCTTCCCCCTTGATGGCGACCAGCTGTACGTACGGCTTCCCTGCTTTTGCAATAATCACGGTTTCTCCCTCCGCGGCTCTGTCCGCCAACTGGCTCAGATTGGATTTGGCTTCGTGCATATTGGCCTGAATCGGCATACGCGTCCTCCTTAGCTAAGTTAGCTAAAGCATAAAGCGCCGTCCAGTTTTTGTACAGTGAAGGGTTTAAAGCGCGAGCAGCCTCGCGCTTTGTTGCAACGCTTAGCGCTGCTGTTGCGGCCACAGCCAGGCCGCACCGCGCACGCCGCTGGAGTCGCCGTGAACGGCCTTGCGGATCGGCGTTTCACACTCGCCGCCGAACACCCAGCCTTTCACCAGTTGCGGCACCGTGCGATACAGACGATCCACGTTGCTCATACCGCCGCCGAGCACCACCACATCCGGATCCAGCATGTTGATCACGTGCGCCAGCGATTTCGCCAGCCGCATTTCGTAGCGGCCAATCGCCTGCTCCGCCAACGCATCGCCCCGCTCGCTCAGCGCCATGATCTCATGCCCTTGCAGCGCATTGCCGCTCAGGCGCGCATAGTCGGTGGCGAAACCGGTGCCGGAAACAAAGGTTTCGATGCAACCCGGCTTGCCGCAGTAACACAGCACTTCGCGGGCGTAACGCAGCTCATCGTCATCCTGCCACGGCAGCGGATTGTGCCCCCATTCACCGGCGATGCCGTTGCCGCCGGCATGCGCCTGGCCGTTCAGCGCCACGCCGGCGCCGCAGCCGGTGCCGATGATAACCGCAAACACGGTTTTCGCGCCGGCGCCGGCGCCATCGGTGGCTTCCGACACCGCCAGACAGTTGGCATCGTTGGCGATGCGCACCTCTCGCGTCAGCAGCGCAGAAAGATCCTCGTCCAGCGGTTGGCCGTTGAGCCACACCGAGTTGGCGTTTTTCACCCGCCCGGTAAACGGCGACAGCGTGCCGGGAATGCCGATCCCGACCGATCCCCGTTCGCCGGTATGATCCTCGGCCAGTTTCACCAGCCCGGCGATCGCCGCCAGAGTTTGCCGGTAGTCATGGCGCGGCGTGGCGATACGATGGCGAAACAGCTCCCGCCCGTCGTCCGCCAACGCAATCACTTCAATTTTCGTTCCACCCAAATCGATGCCAATGCGCACGTATTTTTCTCCTCGATGCCGCGCAGCGTTGCCACAGCCTAATGTAAGCGCGCGAATGAATCACCTGTTTCCCACCCTCCGTCCCGTCCTTTCTCGCTGCGTAAAGCGACGCAATTCAGAGAGAATGGGGCGATTTTTCAGCGTCAATTCGTTATCATGCCGCCCTGCTTTTGACGAATCAGCGTGCCGAACGCACGCCCAGCCTGGGATAACATTATGCTGTGGTTTAAGAATTTGATGGTTTACCGTTTGAGCCGCGAAGTGGCGCTAAACGCGGATGAAATGGAAAAACAACTCAGCGCGTTCGCCTTCACGCCGTGCGGCAGCCAGGACATGGCGAAGACCGGCTGGGTCTCCCCGATGGGTTCGCACAGCGATGCATTGACGCACGCGGTCAACGGCCAAATCGTCATCTGCGCGCGCAAGGAAGAGAAAATCCTGCCGTCGCCGGTCATCAAGCAAGAGCTGCAGGCCAAGATTGAGCGCCTGGAGGCGGAACAACACCGCAAACTGAAGAAAACCGAGAAGGACGCGCTGAAGGATGAAGTGCTGCACAGCCTGCTGCCGCGCGCATTCAGCCGCTTCAACCAGACTTTCATGTGGATCGACACCGTCAACGATCTGATCATGGTCGATGCCGCCAGCGCCAAACGCGCCGAAGATACGCTGGCGCTGCTGCGCAAAAGCCTCGGTTCGCTGCCGGTGGTGCCGCTGACGATGGAAAGCCCGATCGAACTGACGCTGACCGAATGGGTGCGTTCCGGCGAGATGCCGGCCGGCTTCGCCATTCAGGATGAAGCGGAACTGAAAGCGATTCTGGAAGAAGGCGGCGTGATCCGCTGCAAAAAACAGAATCTGATCAGCGACGAAATCGCGGTGCACATCGAAGCCGGCAAACTGGTGACCAAGCTGGCGGTGGATTGGCAGGAGCGCATTCAGCTGATGCTGTCGGACGACGGTTCATTAAAACGTCTGAAGTTTGCCGACACGCTGCGCGAGCAGAACGACGACATCGATCGCGACGACTTCGCCCAGCGCTTTGACGCCGACTTTATCCTGATGACCAGCGAGCTGGCGGCGTTGATCAAAAACACCATCGAAGCGCTCGGCGGCGAAGCCCAGCGTTAATCCCGCCTCAGAAACGACCAGGGCCCAGCGTTCGCTGAGCCCTGCATTCCCCTAACGAGCAACCTTTATTTGCTCAGGTAGCGGCACAGATAGGCGGTTGCGTCGGCCACCTGCAGGTTGAACTCGCTGTGCCCCGGCACGAAGAATTTCTCGCCCGGCGTAAACACCTGCCAGTCCGGCGCGCCCGGCAGCAGCACTTTCAGCGCCCCGGTGATCACCGTCATTTCTTCCGGCTGCGCGGTGGAGAAGGTGTATTCGCCCTCTTCCATCACGCCCACGCTGGTAAGACCGATGCTGCTACTGTCAAAACCGATAGACTTCACTTTTCCGGCAAAATACTCATTCACTTTCAGCATAGACTGGCACCCGCGTCATCATCTTGTATGGAAAATCCATATTGGGGGATTGCGGTTGATCTGTCACTGGTTTTTCGCGCGAAATGCGATCGCGGCGCAGAGGCAAAGGTTACCGTGCACAACGCCCAGGCGTCGGCATGAAACCACCGCGTCAAAAACCCGCGCCGCGCAAACTGAAATCGATCGGCAACGTCAATTCCACCGTGCCGTTGACGTAGGCATCCGCCGGCGGCGTGGGCAGCGGCGAAGCGCGTTTGACCAGCGCCTGGATTTCGCGATCCAGCGACGGCAGCCCGGCGCTGCTGACCAGCGTCACCGCCAGCACATGGCCCTGCCTGTCCAACGTGAAACGCACCTGCCCGACGCCCTGGCGCTTCAGCCGCAATGCGTCTTTGGGGTAACGTTTAAAGCGATTCAGGCGGCCGCTGATGCGGCTGCGCCAGTTGTCCTCCCCCGCCTGCGCATAGGGCGTCAGGCGAGTTTGCGGCGCGGCCGTTTTATCCGCCCGGCCCGGCGGCGGCGCACCGACGCTTTGCTCCTGAACCTTCGGCGGCGCGATCGTTCTCTCCTGCGGCGGCGTGCGGGGCGGCGGGTTTTTCTTCACCGGTTTGGGCGGTTTTTTCTGCTTCGGCGGTACGGCGATGTTCGGCCGCGCGGCTTCAGGCACTTTCAACGTCGGCAACGGCTCCGGGGGCGTCGGCGGTTCAACCTGAGGCGGAGGCGTCCTTTGCCCCGGCGGTTGTTTTACCTCAGCCGGAGCCTGCGGTGCGGCGGCCATCACTACCATGACCGCAGGCGGCGGCACCCACTGCGGCTCAGCCTTATCCCACCAGGGCCAGAACAACGCCACGCCCAGCAGATGCAGCGCCAGCACCAGCACCAGACAACGGCGCCAGGGCATGGCAGCGCCGGGTGCGGCGAAAGGCAGCGGCGAAACCGACATGCTCACTCTTCCGTCAAGGCCAGATGAAGGCGATCGGTCAGCGGTTTAAACAGGTAGTTCATCATCGAACGCTCGCCGGTGCGGATGAAGCCTTCAACCGGCATCCCCGGGCGGATTTCCAACCCGTTCAAACGTTGCAACCCTTCTTCGCTGACCTTGGCGCGCACGCTGTAATAGGGCGCGCCGCTTTTCTCGTCGGTCAGGCGATCGGCCCCGACCAGCGTCACTTCGCCCTCGACGCGCGGCGTGGTGCTTTGGTTAAACGCCGAGAACAACAGCTCGACCGGCAGCCCCACCTGCACCTTGTCGATCAACTCGACCGGGATACGCGCCTCCACCTGCAGCCCCCGATCGCTGGGCACGATCTCCATCAGCTGCTGACCGGCGCCGATCACGCCGCCTTCGGTGAACACGCTCAGCCCCACCACGGTGCCCGCCACCGGCGCTTTCACCTGCGTATGGCCCAGATCGGCCTCCGCCTTGGCCAGGCGGTTATCCAGTTCGTCCAGCTTCATCCGCACCTCGGCCAGCTGGCTGCTGACCTCTTTCTGATACTCTTCCCGCCTCTGGATCGCCCGCAGCTTCAGCTCCAGGATCTGGCGCCCCAGGCGGCCGATATTGCCGGTATCCTCGGATGCCTGGCCGTCAATCTGCGCATACTGTCCTTCCAGATCCAACAGCCGGTTGCGCGCCACATACCCCTGCGCCGCCAGCTTGCGCATGCCGCCCAGCTGCTCCTGCAACATGGCCTTTTGCCGCTGTTTGCTGGCGTAAGACTGCCGGATCCCCTCCAGCATCGCCTGCGATCCGGCGATGCTCTCCGCGATCGCCGCCAGCTCGCTCTGCAACGCCGCACGGCGGCTGGTGAACAGCTGCTGTTGCAACAGCATCAACGACATCACCTCCGGCTCCTCCCGCCGCGCTTGCAGCAATGCCGGGAAAGCGATCGCCTGCAGGCCGTCGCGCTCGGCCTGCAGCCGCGCCCGCTGCGCGGCGTTGCTCAACTGCTGGCTGCGCAGCGCATCGCGCTGGGTGCGGCTGTCGACGGTATCCATCAGCAGCAGCACCTGCCCGGCGTGAACCCGGTCGCCTTCATGCACCTGAATTTGCGACACCACGCCGCCGCTCGGGTGCTGTACCGCCTTGCGGTTACCGGCCACCACCACGCTGCCGGAGACCGGTACGCCTTTGTCCAGCGGCGCCAACAGCCCCCACAGCAGGAAACCGCCAAACCCCAACAGCACCAGCCAGCCGCCGAGCCGCAGATGGCGCCCTTCGTCGAACTGCCGGGAAAGGGCGTCGATATCGCCGGGGATCACACTCTGATTGCTCATACTTTTCGTTCACCGCTGGCCGTTTTGGCAAAGTTGGCGTAGTTGACGTTGAAGCCACCGCTGCTGCGGCCGACGTTGGCCGGTACGGCAGCGGGCGCAAAACCAGGCAACTTTTTCAGGATGGCGTCACTGGGGCCGAAGTGCTGCACCTGGCCAGCGGCCAGCACCAGCAATTTGTCGGTGGTCGCCAGGATCGCCGGTTTGTGAGTCACTAACACGATGGTGGTGCCGCGCGCCTTCAACGCTTCGATCGCCCGCTGCAGCGCCTCTTCCCCTTCACGATCGAGGTTGGCATTCGGTTCATCCAGCACTACCAACGCCGGAGAACCGTACAGCGCGCGCGCCAGCGCCACGCGCTGACGCTGGCCGCCGGACAGGCCGCTGCCGCCCTCACCCAGCTCAGTTTCATACCCTTTGGGCAAATGCAGTATCAATTGGTGCACGCCGGCCAGCGCGGCGGCGGCCAGCGCGGCGGCGGCCACCACCTTCTCGGCGTCAACCTGGCCAAAGCGGGCGATGTTTTCCGTCAGGGTACCGGCGAACAGCTGGATATCCTGTGGCAAATAGCCGATATGCGGCCCCAGCTGCTGTTTATCCCACTGCCGGATATCCGCGCCGTCCAGCCGCACGTCGCCGCTGAGCGGCGTCAACGCGCCGACCAGTTGGCGCATCAGCAGCGTTTTGCCGGAGCCGGATGCGCCAATGACGCCCAGTACCTCACCGGCCTCCAGACGAAAACTGACGCCGTGCAATACCGGTGCGCTCCCGCCGGGCGCGCTGGCGGCCAGCTGATTCACGGTCAAGGTGCCATTGGGGGCCGGCAGCGGCAGGCTCGCCGCCTGCGGCGGGTTGGCGGCCAGCATCACCTCCAGCCGCTGCAGGGACTGGCGCGCCGACGACCACTGCTTCCAGGCGCCGATCAGCTGATCGATCGGCCCCAGCACCCTGCCGATCAGGATCGATCCGGCGATCATCATGCCCGGCGTAATGTCGCCGTTGACCGCCAGCAGCGCGCCGCAGCCCAACATCAGCGACTGCAGCGCCAGCCGCACGGTTTTCGACCAGGCGGTGACGGCGGCGATTTTCTCGCTGGCGCGGTTCTGCAACAGCAGGAACTGCTGATGCTGCCGCAACCAACGCAGGCGCAAGTCGGTCAGCATCCCCATGGCGGCAATGGCTTCGGCGTTGCGCAGGTTGCCGTTGGCCTGCTGCGTGGCGCTCAGCGCGACCCGGCCGGCCTCTGCGAGCGGCGCCTGCGACACCCGCTGGTTGAGCCAGGCCAGCAGCACCAGCACGATTACCCCGGCGCTGGCCAACGCGCCAAGCCAGGGGTGGAGCAGAAACACCACCAGCAGATAAACCGGGAACCAGGGCGCATCGAAGAACGCAAACAGCGCATTGCCGGTGGCGAACTGGCGCAGGTTGGTCAGATCGTTCAGCGCCTGTCCCGCCAGCGGGTTGCCGGTTTTCAGATTGGTTTCGAAGGCGGCGTCGTAGACCCGCTGATTCAGGCGCATATCCATCTGGGCGCCGAGGCGGATCACCACCTGACTGCGGACCCACTCCAGCAGCCCCATAAACAGGTAAAGGCCGACCACCATCAGGGTCAGCATCGCCAGCGTCATGCGGTTGCCCGACGGCAACACGCGATCGTAGACCTGCAGCATGTACAGCGCCGGGGCCAGCATCAGCAGGTTGATCACCGCGGTAAACAGCGCGATGCCCCAAAATCCGCGCCGGTATGCGGCCAGCACGCTCATCACTTCTCCGCGCCTGACGGCGTTTTTCATGGCGTTTTCCATCGGCTAAAAACGAGAAAATGCCCGCCGGGGCGCGCGGCGCCGGCGGGCAAACGGCCGCGATCAGGCCGCCAGCAGTTCCGGGCTGTCGGCATGCTGCACGCCCACCGCCGTCGCCGCCGCCACCTGATCGAAGGTGGAGTTGACGCTCAGGCCGTAGTCGTCGAGGATGCCGTTCAGCGCGGTTTCCAGCGCGCCGGTATCGCCGGACATCAGGCCGTACACCACCTGGTGCACCACGCCATCGTGGCCCTGCGCCTGCAGGCTGCTGAGGTTCAGGCCGCCGAAGCTGACGTCAGGCACCTGGATGTTGTACGGCGTGGAGCCGCCGCCGTTCAGGCCGTCGCCGAACGACAGCGAATCCAGCTGGCCGTACAGGGTGTGCGCCGGGGCATTGAACAAGGTGTAGGTCAGGTTGCCGCCCGCCACGAACGAGGTAACGTTGTTGGCGGTGCTGGTCACGGCGTATTGGCTGCCGGACAGGCTGCCGCCATAGAAGCCGCCGCTGTTGGAGTCGGTGACGTTACCGTTGGTGTGGTTGATATCGCCAAATGACGACGCCCACTCGTTCAGATAGTTATGGATGCTGTAGCTGCCGAAGCTGCTGTCATAGTTGACTGAAAATGCCATTTCTCTATCTCCATTGATGAATGGCGCCCCTTGCGAGGCCGCCCTTGTGCTCAAGAATGAGCAACGCCCTTTTACTGCTTAAAAACGGTATTCCACCCCGCCCTGCACGGTGCGGCCGCGCCCCAGCGTGTTGGCCAGCGTCTCGCCGTAGCTGACGACGTAGGCGCGGTTGGTCAGGTTCTCCACCGAGCCGCGCAGCGTCAGGCTGTCGGTCAGCTTGTAGCTGGCATACAGATCGAACAGGGTGTACTTCGGCCAGTCGGCCAGGTACGGGTAGTTGGACGGCACCGAACTGTCCTGATAGCCCGGCGCGAAGCGCACGGTCACCCCGGCGTCCAGCTTGCGATCGAAAGCGCGGCCGCCCAGCGTGACCGAGCCGCGATCGCCCGGCAGATAGGCGGCAGTGCCGAACTGCGAGCCCCCGTCGCACGTGACGGCATCATTGGACGCGGCATCCGGTTCAACATAGAAGTTGCCGCGGCGCGAACCGTCGCCATAGCGCAGGCGTCCTCCCAGCCAGGCTTTGTTCGAGCAGAACTCGTTTTTGCCGATCATGTGGGTGTAGGTCAGATCGGCGTAGAACACCCCGGCGTCATAGTTGAGCTGGTACTCCAGCCCGCGGAAGCGGGTTTTCGACAGGTTGTTGACGTAAGCGGCATTGCCGATGCTCGGCTGCACCAGCCCCGGTTTATTGCGGTCTATCGCCAGGTTGATGTAGTTATCCACTTTGGTGTCGAAGTAGGCCACCTTGGCCACCAGCCGATCGCCCTCAAACCACAGATCCGGCTGCTGCACGTTGAACCCGACTTCCCAGGCGCGCGAGCGCTCGGGCTGCAGAAACGGGTTGGGGTATTGCGTGGAGGAGCCGTGCGCACTGCCGTTGGTCAGCGTTTCGGTGATCGCCGGCGGCCGCCAGGATTTGCCGTAGGTGGAATACAGCTCCAGCCACTCCACGCCGGGACGCACCGCCACCGCCAGCGTCGGCGACAGCTTGCCCTGATCGCGATCCACGTCCCAATCTTCGCGGGTGGTGGTTGAACAGCCGGTCAGACGCAGCGCTTTGCAAGGATTGTCAATCGTGTAGCGTTGCCCATCCTTGGCCAAATCCGGATAGCTCAGGCCGGTCTGGCCGCGCAGGCGATAGCGGTCGTAACGCAGCCCGCCCTCCAACGTCAGCCAGCCGTCGTAGTCGTAGGTCAGGTTGGCGAACAGGCTGGCGACCGAACGGTTGCCGGCCGGCGTCACCCCTTCCATGCCCTGACGAGAAGAGTCGCTGGTCGCCTTGTCGTAATAGAACTCCAACCCGTAGTTGGCGCGGAAGTCATGCCCCGGCGCCAGGCTGAAGCGCGAGGTGTTTTGCGCCTGCGCGCCATAGGTACGCAGCCGGGTACGCGTCGCGTAGCCGTTGTCCAGCAGCGAGCTGGTGCTGTAGGTGTCGCTGTCGTCCTGAGTATCGACGTAATACAGCTTGGCCTGAAAATCGAGCCAGTCGACGCCTTCCGGCGCCAGGCTGTAATCAAACGCCGCGTTGCGCGCCATCACGTCGCTGTAACCGGTGCGCTTCCAGCCCAGTTCATAGGGTGGGCGAGTGCCCAGGTTGGTCAGCGTGCCGGCGATCGGCGACGCAGTCTGGGTCTGCAGATAGCTCAGCTGCAGGCGCTGATTGGCGGGTAGATTCCAGCCCACCTTGGCCAGCCGCGAGTGCATGCGGTAATTTGTGTCGGGGATTTTGTTGTTCTTGATGCTCTCGGCGTAGCGATCGTAATTGCCGGTGTCATTATTGATACGAATGTTACCGATATCGCCCTTGTTGCCGGGCCAATAGTCGCCGAGGTGGCGTTCGCTGGCGGCCAGCAGGATATCGCCGGTTTCGTTGCCCAATGCCAGTATGCTGCTGCCGATGAAGTGGGTGCCGTTATCGCCGGTGCTGGCGTGCAGCTTGCCGCCCAGCTCTTTGCCCGGCGCCAGGAAATCGCTCGCGCTGACGGTATTGAAGGTGGCGATGCCGCCGAGCGTGCCGGCGCTGCCCATGCCGCCGGTGGTGCCCTTGTCGATGGTCACGCCGGACAGCAGTTCGGAATCGATGTACATGGTGCCATTACGCTGGCCATGGCCGCTCTTTTGAAAATTCTGCCGCATGCCGTCGATGTTCATGTTCACCCGGCCATAGTCTTGTATGCCGCGGATGTTGACCGACAGCGCCGGATCTTGCTGGCTGACGCTGGAATAGGCCCCCGTAGTCTGCTCCAGAATATCGGCCGCGTGCCGCGCCGGGCGGTTGTCCATCTGTTCGCGGCTGATGACGCTGACCGAGCGCGGTTCGTCGTAAACCCAATCGTTGGCGTTGATGCCGCCGGCGCCCAGCACCGTCAGGCTGTCCAGCGCCAGCGCGCCACCGTCGCCGTTTGCCGCTGGCAACCGGCTCAATACGATCTGCCCCTGCGGCTGCAGGCGGAAAGCCACCGGATTGTTGCCAATCAAGCGCCGCAGGCCCTGTTCAACGCTCATGCTGCCGTTCAGCGCCGCCGCCTGCATGCCGTCGAGCTTCACCTCGTCGAAAAATACCTGCATATCGGCCTGCTCGGCGAAGCGCAACATGGCGCTCTGCAGCGGCTGCGCCGCAATGTTGAAATTCTTTTGCTGTGCGGCCTGCGCGCTGCTCGCATCAGCCTGGGCGGCGAGCGCTACCGCCGGCTGAGTCAGCATCATCGCCGCCAGCGCGGCGCGTACCGCCGTGGCCAATCGGCCGGCCGGCGTGGTTCCCTTGTGAATAAACATGCGTGTGTGTTCCACCCGAAAGAATGCCAAACTAAGTGATAATGGAAATCAATCTCGTTTAAACATAAGGACGTTCCGGGAGGCAAAAACCCGTAAAGATTTTTTACAGAAAGTGAAAATAGCGGCGAAACGGGCATCCCGGCCCGCCTTTAGCCGCTCAGTAAAGCAATGTGATGCCGGGGAGATTCAGTTGGCGGGCGGAGAGTTCCTGACGAATGGCGCCGACGCCGTCGTCGAGTTTATTGAGCGCGAACACGCCGCTCACCGTGCGCGCTCTTAGCGCGGGATTGACCGCCACGATGCGGGTTTCGCGATAGCGATTGAGCTGCGCGAGCGCCTGCGTCAGCGGTTGGCGGTCGATCACCAGCCAGCCGCGCCGCCAGGCGTCATCGCCGGCCGTTTGCCTCGTCAGCCACAGCAGGCCGCTGCGGTAATGCGCCGCCTGACGTTGCGCGACCACCAGCGAGCGCTCGCCGCGCTCGAGCGTCACCCGCACGCTGTGCTGATGCACGCTGACGTCGACGCCCTGTTCAGTGCGCGCCACGCTGAACTCGGTGCCCAGCGCCTGCGTAACGCCGTTTTCCGCCTCCACCCTGAACGGGCGACGTTCCGACCCGCCCAGCGGCGCGACGATAAAATAGGCGGTACCGCGCAGCAGCCGCACCTTGCGCTCGTCTGCAGAATACGCCAGCGCGATCGCGCTGCCGCTGTCCAGCGCCACCCGGCTGCCGTCCGGTAGCGCGACTTCGCGCACCTCGCCGCGAACGGTTTGATAATCCGCCTGCAGGCCGCTCCACAGATCCGGCCCGCGATAAACGCCGAAGGAAACGGCGATCGCCACCGCAGCCGCCACCGCCCAGCGGGGCCATCGATGGCGAGAGGGCGTTTTCAGCGCCGCCACCTGCGGCTGTAGCGCCTGCCGCTGCTCTGGCGGCAGCTGCCCCAGCGTCGCCCAAAGCAGGCGAGCCTGACGCAGCGCCGCCGGATGCTGCGGATCATCGGCCAGCCAGGCGTCCAGCGCTTGCCGCCGATCGTCGGGCAGCGCCCCTTCGGCCAGGCATACGGCCCAGGCCGCCGCCTGCTGTCGCACCTGTGCGGTTAGCGGTTTCATGATGACGTAGACCCCTGTTTTTTCTGGTTATAGGTTAAGACGTCTGAGGGCGGATAAACCCGTAAAAAAATTGCCATTATTGTTCGCCCATCCGCGCCATCAGCCGCTCCAGCGCGCTGGCCAAGTGTTTCTCCACCGTGCTGAGCGACACCCCCAGCTGCGTCGCCACCTGCGCCTGGGTCAAGCCATCGAGCCGGTTAAGGCGGAAAATCTGCTGCGTGCGCGGCGGCATGCCCGCCAACGCCTGTTGCAACAGCTGCAGCAGTTGGCCATCGATCGCCCGCTGTTCGAGCGCCGGTTCGCCGGAGGGGTACTGCGCCAGAATGTCGTCTTCTACCGCTTCGGTTTGCCGCCGCTGCTGCTGCCGCAGATGGTCGAGCATCAGATTTTTGGCGGTTTTATACAGGTAGGCCTCGATATCGAGAATATTGCCCTGCGGGTATTGCTCGGTGAGGCGGGTAAAACTTTCCTGCGCCAAATCCGCGGCCAGCTGAGGGTCGCGCAGTTTGGCATTCAAATAGGCTTGCAGCGGCCGCATGTGGCGCAGAAATAGCGCCTGCAACTCGGAATTGGACATCTCTTTTCCCAGAAGTGAAACACCCAATAGGGGCGATAAAAATCACATAAATGATTATCATTATCAATATTGTTCTGGGAAATATGTGCTAAGGCGGGAATAACAGGAAACCGGCCTGACGCCGGTTTCCGCTGGGCTGCAGGTCAATGCTCTAACGCCTCGTCCTCATAGCGGTGCTTGGCGTCGAGCGCTTCCTGCTCGGTTTCATGTTCACTGAGCAACGTATTCGGCTCAATGTCGTCGGTGCGCACCTCAAAACGGCGCAGATGCAGGTTCGGGTCGCCTCGAAACACCTCTACGACGCGGGCGCTTCGTGGATAAGCAGGTTGGTCATTTTCGCGCATGCCGTTCTCCCGTGTGTTTCACACAGTAGCAAGTATAGCAGCCGCCCTCATTCCGACACGCGCGAGCCAAGATCGCGATCGCCGGGGGCGCCCGTCAACAGCTCGGTCAGTTCGTCGCAGGCGCAAATGCGCCCTTCACGCACGGTGAAGTGCGCCAGCACCCGCACGCGGCTGCGGGAACCGTCGCGCTTTTCCACCTCGACCAGATGGTGGGTCAGCACCGCCTCGCCCTGCTCCGCCGCCGCGATCACGCTCAGCGTCATGCGGCGGGTTTGCCGCTTCAGCAGCGCCATATGCTGCTCAAACTGCTCGAAGTTCAGCACCTTGCCATCCACCTGCTGGCGGTAGCCTGCGCTGAAACGGGCGGCGAGCTGCGTCGGCCGATGCTCCGGGCTGGCGATCACCTGCTGCAGCGTATCGAGCACCAGGTTCAGCGGGGTAAGTTGAGTCATCACGTTTCTCCGAAATGGGGGGAATGGCGATCCTATCCCGGCCAGGCGATGGCATAATAACCGCACTAAGACTTTCAATAACGTTAAACGGCCAACATGACGCAGATCCGCAGTCAACGCCTTCAGCATGAAAGAAAGCACCTGACGCCCTGGCACCGACACGACGGCGGCCAGATCTATCTCTTGACGCGCGGCATGCTGGCGCTGGAACTGCCTGGCCGGCAATGGGCGATCACCGGCGGTGCGCTGGGCTGGCTGCCGCCGGGGTGCCCCCATCAGGCGCTGGCCTGTGGCGATGTGGCGGGCTGGAGTCTGTATCTGCCGGTGGAAAGCGCGCCGGAGATGCCGCCGCAGCCACAGCTGTTCACCGCCTCCGCGCTGTTGCAGGCCCTGGTGGAACGCATCGCGCAGCTCCCCGCTGGCCCGATGAGCGCGCCGCAACGGCGGCTGCTGCAGGTGCTGCTGGATGAAATGCACACGGCAAGCCGCGCGCCGTTGCAATTGCCGCTGCCGCAGGACGCCCGGTTGCTGAACATCGCCCGGGCGCTGCTGAACGATCCCGCCAGCCTGCACAGCCAGCGCGACTGGGCCGCCTGGGCCGGGCTCAGCCCACGCACCCTGAGCCGCCGCTTTCTGCAGGAAACCGGCATCAGCTTCGCGCTGTGGCGCCAACAGGCGCGGGTATTGCGTTCACTGGAGGGATTATCACGCGGCGAAGCGGTCAGCGAGGTGGCCGACGCCTGCGGCTATGACAACGTCAGCGCCTACATCGCCGCCTTTCGCCGCCGCTTCGGCGTCACGCCCGGCGCGTACTTTGCGGCCGCTCGGCAAAGGGAATAAGAAAACGGGCGCCCAGCGCCCGAAGAGAAGAAAAGGTTATTTCACCGTCTCACGCGGCAGCACCGCGAGGATTTGTTCCACCACCCGCTGGGGATCGGCGGCGCCGTCCATCACGTAATGCGCGGCATCCTGATACAGCGCTTCACGCGCGGCCAGCACCTCGAGCATCTCTTCGGCGATCGGTCTGCCGGTGAGCGTCGGGCGTTGCGCATCTTCCGGGTACTCTTCCAACCGCTGCGCCAACACGCTGGCCGGCGCGCGCAGGTAGATAACGGTGCCATGCTGGCGCATAAACTGACGATTCTCTTCCGCCAGGATCGCACCGCCGCCGGTGGCAACTATAGTTGACGGCTTGGTCACGGTTTGCAACGCGATGGTCTCGCGGCGGCGGAACCCCAGCCAGCCCTCGCGCTCGACCATTTCCGCCACGCTCATCTGCGCCGCCTGCTGCATAAACAGATCGGTATCGACGAACTGATAGCCCAACGCCAGCGCCAATGCGCTGCCTACCGTCGTCTTGCCGGCTCCGCGAGCGCCTATCATGAACAGGGTTTGTGTCATTACGGGTTGTCCCTTATGCGGTGACTTGAGTGCATTGCATACCAAAATACCGAGCGGGTGCGATGGCGTGGTGGCAGCATCATACCCTGCCCGCTCTGTATTTCAATATTTACGATAGTGTAAATTCCATGGCGCAGCGACTGCCGACGGCAAAGCCGTGCGCCAGATCCTCATCCAGGTGCCGCCGTAAAGCGGTCGTGAGCCGCGCGTCGTCAAGCGGCCGGAATCCCAGCCGCCGGTAGTAAGGCGCATTCCACGGCACCTCGATGAAGGTAGTGAGCGTCAGGCGGCCGGCACCCTGCCGTTTGGCCTCTTCCGCCACCGCGCCGATCAGGCGACGGCCGACGCCCTGCCGCTGCCAGGTGCCGGCGACCGACAATTCGGCGATGTGCCAATCGTCCCCCTGAACCTGCACGGCGATAAAACCGGCGCACTCGCCGTTGTCGCTTTGCGCCAGCCATTCACGGTGCTCGGCGATAAATGCGGCATGCTGCTGCGGGGCCATCACCTCGCCTTCGGCGATAAAGCGCCATTCCGGCTGCTGGCGAAACAGCTGCGCCGCCGAACGTTCAACCGCCATCAGATGCACGATATCTTGCTGCTGCGCCAAACGAATCTGCAGGCTCATGGGTTCTCCTTAACGTTGGGGCGGTTATTTAAGCAAATTTCACCGCCCGCGGCTCAGAAATCGATACTGCCGCGCAGCACCACCTCACGCGGTTCCCCCACCGCCACGCGCAAATTGCCGCCGCTGGACGGGTAATAGGTTTTATCGAACAGGTTCTTCACGTTCAGCTGCCATTTCACCCGATAGCCGTTGATCGGCATGGTGTAAGCGGCGAACGCATCGGCAACGGTGTAATTATCCAGATTGAAGCTGTTGGCGGCATCGCCCGGGCGGCGGCCCACGTAGCGCGCACCGGCGCCGATACGCATCTCATCGCCGCTGTACAGGCCGGGGCTGCCCAGGTTCTGGGTCAGGAACAGCGAGGCGGTATGGCGCGCCACGTTGGTCATCTCTTTGCCCTTGTTGTCCGGATCGTCCACCACGCGCGCGTCGGTATACGCATAGGAACCGATCAGGCTCAGCGAGTCGGTGAGGTTACCGGCCACGTCCAGCTCCACGCCCTGCGAACGCACGCGCCCGGCGGTGCGCGTCACGGTTTCGCCCTCCACCAGCTCATTGACCATGACGTTGCGCTTGGTGATGTCGAACAGCGCCAGCGTGCCGGTGACGCCGTTCGGCAGCGCCAGCTTGCCGCCGACTTCCCACGACTTGCCCTGTTCCGGCGGCAGCGAACCAATTTGGGTGGCGATGGAGGAGTTAGGCTTGAACGACTCGGTATAGCTGCTGTACAGCGACACGTAAGGCGTCAGCTTGTACACCACCCCGGCGCGCGGCACCAGCTTGCCGTCCGAACTGTCGGTGTTGGTCTGGAACGGCCGCCCCTTGCCGGCATAGACGTCGAAAGCGTCGTAGCGCAGCCCGCCCATCACCAGCCATTTATCGGTCAGTTGGATGGAATCCTGCATAAACCAGCCGTAGCTGGTGAGATTTTCCCGCTGATCGCTGTCTTTGGCGCTGACCGCGGTCGAGGGTGGCATCAGGCCGTATACCGGATGATAGATATTGAAATCGCTATTCTTTTTGCCGCGGATCATGTCGCCGCGGTAGGTACGGTTATCTTCAAAATCGAAGCCGAACAGCATCTGGTGGTTGATGCTGCCCCAATCCACGTCACCATTGAGCGTCAGCTGCACCGCATTGGCGTGGCTGACGGCATGGGCGGTCGAGTCGGCCTGGCGGCTCAATACGCCGGTCACCGGGTTCAGCGCCGTGGCGCGCGCCTGATTGTCGCTGTAGCTGTTGCGGCTGTAGGCGTAGGTCAGCGAGCTTTTCCAGCGCTCGTTGAGCGTTTGATCGATCTGCAGAGTGACGCTGTCCTGATCGCCGCGGGTGGCGTTATAGGCTTCGTCGAAACGGCGATCGCGCGGCGTATTCACCGGTTTGCCAGTGCGCGAATCGATAATGGTGCCGCGATCGAACGGCACCAGATATTCCATATGCTCGTAGGCCAGCCGCACGGTGGTGTTCTCGCCATACCACATCAGCGAGGGCGCGATCACCGTCTGGCGGTTGCGGCCGAAGTTGCGCCAGTAGTCGGTTTCATCGTGATCGACGATCATGCGATAGGCGAAGCCCGACGTGCCGAGCGGCCCGGTAACGTCGAGCTGACCGCCGCCGCCGTTGAAGCTGCTGCCCCAGCCTTCCACATGAGTGCGCTGCTGCAGCTGGGGTTTTTTGGTGATCATGTTGATCATGCCGCCCGGTTCCCCCATGCCGTACAGCATCGAAGCCGGCCCCTTGAGCACCTCTACCCGCTCGGTGGTCGGCGTGAAGTTGCGCGCCTGCACCGAGCGCACGCCGTCGCGCAGAATGGAGCCGTCGCGGTTGTCGCCGAAACCGCGTTTCATTACTGCGTCCTGGGTGCCACCCAGCGTGTTGGCCTGGGTAATGCCGCTGACGTTGTACAGCGCTTCATCCAGGCTGCTGACCGCCTGATCGGCAATCACCTGCTGCGGCACCACGTCGATCGCCTGCGGCACGTTCAGCAGATTGGTTTCGCTGCGGGTGCCGGTGACGCTCGTCAACGGCTGATAGCTCTGCACGCCGTCGACGTCTTTGCGGCCGATCACCACCAGGCTTTCTTCCTGCGACGCGGTTTTTTCCGCCGCCCACGTCGGCGATGTCGCGCAGGCCGCCAACGGCAATGCGCACCACCAACCGCGTTTGTTGTTATTCATTATCTAACTGACTCCAATAGGTCCCTGAAAAAGGTAACGGCAAAAACTGCTGATAAAGCTGTTGGAAGGTCTGCTGCGGGTTGATGTCGGCGAACAGATCCGGGTAAAACGCTTTGGCGAACACCTCGACCAGCACCACGTGGTACGGGCTGAGGTAAAAGTTGTGCCAGACGCTCCAGGCGCGGTGGTTTTTCACCGCCTGCAGGTTGGTCAGCATCGGCTGTTTGGCGATCAGCCGGCGGAAGCTGTCGGCGGCCTCTTGGCGGCTGACCTGCGGCCCGAGGCGAAGATCGGACAGCCGTTTGCCCTGCGGCCCGGCCATGCCGGTGGCGAGGTACACGTCGGGATTGGCGCTCAGAATGGTTTCCGGGTTCAGCTCGCCATACACCCCTTTGACGCTGGCGTTGGCGATGTTGTCGCCGCCGGCGAAGGTCAGCAGATCGCCAAGGTTGCCATGCGCGGCGGTGGTGCAGCAGGTGTCGCGCCGCCCCAGATGCAGGTGCAGCATCACTTTGGGCTTCGGCCCCTGATAGCCCGCCAGCCGCTGCTGAATCACAGCCATATGCTGCTGATAAAACGCGATGAACTGCTCAGCGCGCTGCTGGCGATTGAGCACGTCGCCCAGCAGCCGTACGCTCGGCACGGTGTTGTTCAGCAGATCGATGCGCAGATCGACGTAGATCACCGCCACGCCGGCCTTGTTCAACGCAGAAACCAACCGATCGTTGTCGCCGTCTTCACGCGCATAGCGCGCCAGGATCACCAGATCCGGTTTCAGCTGCAGCAGGCTTTCGACATTGACCTGGCGAAAGTTATTGCCGCTGATGACGGGGATCTGGGCTATCTGCGGAAACTGCTGCGTATAAAGCTGCCAGCTTTGCGCATCGAAACGCGCCAGATCCGCCGGCCAGCCGACGATGCGCTGCGCCGGGTTGCCCGGCTCCAGCAGCGCCAGCGTATACAACATGCGGCTCTCCCCCACCACGATGCGCTGCGGATTGTCCGGCACCACAACCTGACGGCCGGTGATATCGGTCACCGTCTTCGCCTGGGCGGAGAACACGCCGAACCACAGAGAAAGCAGCAGTAAAATGAGGAAATTGCGCATGACTGAGCCGAAAGGGGGAAATAATGTGCGCATGATAATCACTCTCATTAGCACTTGCAATCCCGCGCCGCCATTGCCAAAAGAAATCCGGGAAACGGCGCCGGGTGTGCGGCAAACACGGCGAAACCGCTAAAATAACGGCTTTAAAAAGTTAAAAAAATGGCGGGGAAATCGGTTAAATAGAACGGGGAAACAGCTAAAAACCGGGAGACCTCCATGACTCAACGCATCATTCCGCTGTCGGATTGCCCGCAGTTTGCCGATGTGTGCGCCGCCTGGGCATTCGGCCAGTGGGGTTCACAGCGCGGCGGCTCGCTGGAGCGCACCCAGCTGCGTTTCGCCCAATGCAGCCGACCGGGCGACGACCACCTGACGCTGATGATGATCGACGGCGATCGTCCGGTGGGCATGGCCAGCCTATGGCCCAGCGACGACCATCAGCGCCAGGATCTCACCCCGTGGCTGGCCGGCGTCTTCGTGCATCCCGATCACCGCCGCAAGGGCATCGCCCGCCGTCTTGAAATGGCCATCGTCGAGGCGGCGCGGCAGCGCCATCACTCGGTTCTGCATCTCATTACCGACAAATCGGAAGCGCTGTACGCCGGCTGGGGTTGGCAACCTCTGGAGCGCCGGCGGCAGCATGACGAAGAGGTGGTGGTGATGGAGAAAAAACTGTAGCTAACGCGGCGTACAGACATACACCAGCGCCGGCGGGAAGTTGCGCACCACCCGCAGGCGCTTCCAGTGAAAATAGCGCGACAGCAATTTTTCCGACAGGTGGCTGTATTGGAACAGCACCAGCGTGCCGTTGCGCGCCAGCAACCGTTGCCGGGCCTGCTGAAGAATGCGCACGCTGATCCTGACCGGGATCGACAGCAGCGGCAGGCAGGAAAACACCACGTCGTAATCCGTGGCCATCCGGGTCGCCGAATGGCCCATCACCTGCAGCCGCCGATCGTCAATCCCGCGCAGCCGATGCACGAAATGGGGTTGGATCTCGAAAGCCTCCAGCGCCGCATCGGCGCGCATCCGCCCCAGAATGCGTTTGGTCAGCACGCCGTCCGCCGCGCCCAGTTCCGCGATCGACAGCGCCCGGGTCCATTCAACCTGATTCAGCATCGCCTGACACAGCCACGGGGAAGAAGGCGCCAGCGTACCGACGGTGCGCGGTGAAGCCATAAATTGCTGCAGGTAAGCGAAGTGATTCATCAGTTGCAGTCGGGTCGCATTTAACATTGAGGCCTCCTTGGGTTAAGCCCTCAATGTGAGCCGAATTTCTTAAGTAATCATTAACATGATTCCGAAAGCGGCGGACACAGTTGTAATAAAATGCAACCTTGCCAGCGGCGCGCAAAGAAAAACGGTCGCAATAATGATCTGAGAATAAGCGGTTTATGCGCCGACCGTTCAGATAATTATTGCGACCGTTTATTTTTTTGGCCGCGTTGCCGCGGCCAGAGGGTAAAAAGCTAACGCTTAGCGATAAATTTCCGCATTGCCGCGCCAGTTGCTGGAGTCCCCGGGGGTGTCCAGACCGATAATGCGATAATGACTGGCGCCGTCCGCCGCGGCTTTTTCTTTCAGGGCGGTGATGGCGTCATGCGGTGAGCCGCTAACGCCGGAAACCGACACGACGCCGAGGCTTTGCAGATTGGCGGCCTGCTCGCTGTTGACCTGTTTTACCGACGACAGCGGCGCGGCGAAAGTGGAAAATGAAGCGGCGGCGATCAATACGGCTGCGATGCTTGGGATAAGTTTCATGATTGACTCCAGGTGTTCTTGTTTATTCGCTCGTTGTCAGTGATGTTAATTATCCGCTAGCCAATGAAAACGGACGTCATGCAACGTAAAGAACATCAATCATTGTGAGGAGAATAAGGAGGAAGTGAGAGCGGGTGTGTATTTTCAGGCGAGAATGACTTTATAGGCTTCACCTTACCCCTATTTGATGAACAATTAAAGACGGCGCGTGATAAAGAATGCGCGCCGCGTCTATTTAAGATTTTTTACCCGCCGGAGCGCGCTGAGCTACGCTGAATTTTGTGGCTTACCCTTTTAAGGAAGAACGCTTATGTCGCAAAACCTGCTGCGCGTGCGTGACGGTCAGGGCGCGTCGGTCTCATTTTCCGAGCTGCTGTTCGATCTGATCTACGTTTTCGCCGTGACCCAACTTTCCCACTATCTGTTGCATCACCTGACGCTGACAGGCGCGCTGGAAACCCTGCTGCTGTGGTTCGCCGTCTGGCTGGCCTGGCAATACACCGCCTGGGTCACCAACTGGTTCAATCCGGATACCCGCCAGATCCGCCTGTTGCTGTTCGCGATCATGCTGCTGGGGCTGTTCGCCGCCGCCGCGTTGCCGCAGGCGTTTGGCGAACGCGGTCTGATCTTCGCCCTGTTCTACGTCGCCATTCAGGTCGGGCGCTCCGCCACGGTATTGCGCCTGCTGGCGCCCGATCATCCGTTAAAACATAACTTTCGCCGCATTCTCGGCTGGCTGTGCATCTCCGCCGTCTTCTGGATCGCCGGCGGGCTGGCGGAAGGCCATGCTCGCCTGGCGCTGTGGGCGATCGCCGTCTTGTGCGAGTACGTCTCGCCGATGTTCGGTTTTCACCTGCCGGTGCTGGGGCGCTCGGACAGCAGCAGCGAATGGACCATCGAAGGCCACCATCTGGCGGAGCGCTGCCAGCTGTTCGTGATCGTGGCGCTGGGGGAAACCATTCTGATCACCGGCGCCACCCTGAGCGAAATGGAAAGCTGGAGCCTGCCGGTGCTCATCGCTTCGCTGGTGGCCTTTCTCGGCAGCCTGGCGATGTGGTGGGTTTACTTCGACACCAGCAGCAAAGCCGGCAGCCACGCCATCAGCCAGGCGGAAAATCCCGGCCAGCTGGGCGCTTATTTCCATTATGTGCACGTCGCGCTGGTGGGGGCGATCATCGTCTGTGCCGTGGCCAACGAGCTGGTGATCGCCCATCCCGACGGCCGCATCCAACATGCCACGGCGGCGGTGCTGCTGCTCGGCCCGGCAATTTACCTGTTCGCCAACGCGCTGTACAAACGGCTGGTGTATCGCCGCTTCCCGCTGTCGCATCTGGTCGGGCTGCTGGCGCTGGCGGTATTGGCCCCGATCGCCTATTTAACCGACCTGCTGATGGTCAATGGCCTGACGACGCTGATCATGGTGGTGGTGGCGGCGTGGGAGAGCATCTCGCGCGGCAAAGCGCCGCAGCGGCACGCACAAGCCTGAATCAAACGGGGGCGCAATCGCCCCCCAATGTGAGATTGATGACAAACCTCATGCCATTACCGGGTTTGCAGAGAGCAGCGGATAAAAAAACAAGGAAAATCAATTTATTGATTTTCGACTGATGGCCACAAAGGAGGAAAAACCACGTTTTTTCCTCCTTTGTCAACGGTCTGACGGGGGCGCAATCGCCCCCGATATCGGTCACTTCAAGGATTGCGGCAAGGTGAGCACCCAGAGCTCACTCAGCGATTCCGGCTGCTCCAGAGGGCGCAATTCGATGCGGGCGTCGGTTTTGTCACCGTCGAGGCTCAACCGCCCTCCTTTCTCCAGCTGATAGTCGCCGATTTTCTTGCTCTTTGGTGACGCATCCACCAGCATGGCCTGCAAGCCGAAATCGTTGTCATTGATCACCGCCAGCGTGCGATCGTCGATCAGCGCCAACCCTTCCGCTTTCTCCTGGCGCCAGCCCAACTGACGCAGATCCGCCACTTCCCGTTTCTGCGCCAGCTTCACGCCGCGTTTAGCCAGATCTTTCGCATCGTCGAACTCCAGCGCTTTACCCTGGCCGTCAAACGCGCTCAGATCGCTGGCCTGCGCGAGATCCACCAGATAGATCTTGTTGATCATCGACTTATCTTTACCGGTTCCCTGTTCAATCAACAGGATGCGCTGGTTGTCCAACGCCACGACATCGCCAATTTTGGCGTCTTTGGCTTTTTTATAGCTGTCGATATCGATGGGATAGCCGTACATGGCGGTTTTGCCACTGCGCGGATCGAAGCTCACCAGCCGGGTAAACTGCGCCTTGTTTTTGCTTTTGCCATCGACATCCAGCGTGCTCTGCACCGCCGCCAGAATTCGCCCGTCCGGCATCCGGGTCAATCCTTCAAAACCGCGGTTGGGCTGACGCCATTTCAGGATGTTCGGCAAACCGCCCGCCACCGCTTGTTCGCCGGCCTGCGGCGTTGGGCCATATTTGGCGAGGATTTTACCTTTGCCGTTGATATGGATCAGAAACGGGCCGTACTCATCACACAGCCAATAGCCGCCGTTGCCGTCACCGGTCACCCCTTCGGTATCCAACCCGCGGCGATCGCCGGACAGCGGCTGCAACGCGTCGTTCAACGCCACTTCGTTTGTAGAACCAATCAGCTCGCCCGGCAACGGCAGCCCGCCGATCGGCCCTTTTTCGTCGTGCAAGGGCCGCGCATTCTCGGCTACGGCCTTGCCGCCGCCGATACGAATGTCCATCAACAGAGGCGTGAATTGCGGATTGGCGAAAATCTTGGCCTCTTGCTTGTCTACCGCCGGGGCATCGGCATTCGGGCCGCGATCGGTCAGCGTCGTCAGCACCAAATCGTCGCCCTGCTTCTTGTTGAACATCAATCCGGAGCCGATCCCTACCGGCAATCCCTGTGGGAAATGCTTGGCGAACGCCCCCTGATAGGCGACGCGTTCCCCGCCGGGGAAGCCGACCACATAACGCGCCACCTCAATGTCGGCAGCGTGAGCCAATACCGGAAACAGTGAAGCCAACAGCAGGGAGAGCGATTTTATTTTCATATTTTTTACCCGAGGTTAAATGAAGCGTTGTCAGGCAGAAGACGATATTAATTTAGCATGACACTTAGATGACAATAGGCAATTCGTCAAATGCACATCAGGCAATAAGGTTGGCTGGCAAATAGAAATTAGCAATTAACCTGAGCGTATTGAATGGAGAAAACCGCTGGAAAAAACCGCCCGGAAATAGCCCGTCGTTTTGCTTAGGGTAAATTCTTATAACAAAGATAAAAAAATCGGCAAACGCGCGTCAACACGCCGAAAAACGGTGTTTTTCTCATAGACAAAATAAAATGTCAGGGATTTAATACCGCCGTTATTCAAGGTGCATTAAGAAAATTCTATAGAATATCTGCATGAACTTAAAAAGCTGTTCTATAGTTTTTAGTGCTAACGCCCGTTAGTCTATTCCGCAGGATGGAATCTATGTCAAAGCGACTTTTTGCTGAATTTTTTGGCACATTTTGGTTGGTGTTTGGTGGTTGTGGTAGCGCAGTATTGGCAGCGGCATTCCCACAGCTGGGTATTGGTTTCCTCGGCGTCGCGCTCGCTTTCGGTCTGACCGTAGTGACGATGGCCTATGCCGTCGGCCATATTTCCGGCGGGCATTTTAACCCGGCGGTCACCGTCGGCTTATTCGCCGGCGGCCGTTTCGCGGCGAAAGACGTGATCCCTTACGTTATCGCACAGGTGATCGGCGGTATCGCCGCAGCGTCGGTGCTGTATTTGATCGCCAGCGGCAAAGCCGGTTTCGACGCCACGGCAGGCGGTTTCGCCTCCAACGGTTACGGCGAACACTCACCGGGCGGTTACTCTCTGCAAGCCGCAATCGTGATTGAGCTGGTGCTGACCGCCTTCTTCCTGATCGTTATTCATGGCGTGACCGACAAGCGCGCGCCGGCAGGCTTTGCCCCGCTGGCTATCGGCCTGACGCTGACGCTGATCCACCTGATCAGCATCCCGGTGACCAACACCTCCGTCAACCCGGCGCGCAGCACCGGCGTAGCGATCTTCCAGGGCACCTGGGCGCTGCAGCAGCTGTGGGTGTTCTGGCTGGTGCCGCTGGTCGGCGGCATTATCGGCGGCCTGATCTACCGCTGCCTGCTGGAAGACAAAAAATAAGCGTATCGCAGTCGATCGCGTTTCACGGGGCAGCCTTCATCGGCTGCCCCGTTGCTTTCAGCCCTTCGTCACTTCAAACATCATGATATCGCTGGTGAAGGAGCCGTCCGGCTGGATGGCGAAATGCTCCGCCACCTCCTGCGACACACTTTGCTGCAGCGCGCGGATCGCGGTGACGAAATGCGCCGGCGTGCGCATACGCGCCACCCAACTGCCGAACTCCAGCGTCAATCGATCCGCCGTCACCTCGCGTACCACCAGCCCGGCCTCGGTCAGCAACGTCAGCCACTCGCCCGGCGCATAGTTGCGCACATGCGAGGTGTCGCGCAGCACTTCCACGGTTTGCAGGTAGATATCCAGCAGCGGGTGCCCCGGCGAGACCACGTCCATAAAGATCGCGCTGCCGCCCGGTTTGAGTACCCGCCTGACCTCGCGCAGCGCCTGACCGACATCGCGCCAGTGGTGCGCCGAATAGCGGCTGATGACCAGATCGAAACTGGCATCCTCAAACGGCAAAGACTCCGCCACGCCCTGCTGCTGCTGAATGTTGTTCAGGCCTTTTTCCGCCGCCGCCTGCTTCACCACCGCCAACATTTGCGCCGACAGATCGTAGGCCACCACCTGCGCTACGCTGGCCGCCGCGGTGAAGCTGGCATGCCCGGCGCCACAGCCCAGATCGAGCAAGCGCGCTTCGGCGTGCGGCGCCAGTAACTGCGCCAGACGTTGCAAATCCTTGCCCTGCGCATGCACCGCGCTGGTTAAATAGGCGTTGGCCTGCTCGCCGAACTGCCGGTCTACCGCATTGTTATGGCTGTTGCTGTTGCTCATGTTTGCTCCTGTTATTATCCGGCTTGCGCCTGTGCCTGAAGGCTTTCGGCTACTATAATCAGGCTACTATACGGGTACAATATGAGCAGTTATCCTGGTATAAATAGGTACCATGCTATGTCATCAGAAGCCTTATCCGGGCCAAAAGCCCTCGGCGCGTTTCTGCGCGCGCACCGCGAACGCATCACGCCGGAAATGATCGGCCTGCCCAGCTCTTCGCGCCGCCGCACCAGCGGCCTGCGCCGCGAAGAGCTGGCGCAAATCAGCGGCATCAGCGCCACCTGGTATACCTGGATCGAACAGGGCCGCGAGGTGTCCATTTCCCCTTTCACGCTGGCGCGCATCGCCAAAGCGCTGCGGCTCGGCCCGGCCGAACGCCACTACCTGTTTACCCTGGCGCGTATCGCCGACCCCGAGCAGGAAGCGCACCGAGAAACCGCCAATGACGCGGTGCTGCAAAGCGTGCATCAGATGACGGTGCCCTGCTATCTGCTGGACGTGAGCTGGAACGTCGTCGCCTGGAACCCGCAGGCGGCGGCGCTGTTCAGCGGCTGGCTGGATGTGGCCAACAGCCCCAACCTGCTGCACTTCATGTTCTTCCACCCGTTGGCGAAAACGCTGGTCAGCGATTGGGAAGAGCGCGCGCGCCGCGTGGTGGCCGAATTTCGCGCCGAGACCAGCCATCATCAAAATACCGAAGAGATGCGCGCCTTCGTGCGCAACATGACGCACAACAGCGCGGACTTTAATCACTGGTGGAAGCAACATGACGTCATGGCGCGCGAAGGCGGCGAAAGAGCGTTCGAGCATCCTCAGCGAGGCGCGCTGCGCTATCGCCAACTCACCTTCCATCCGGCGGAGCACGCCGGTCTGAAGCTGGTGATGCTGATCCCGCTGCCGCAATTGGTAACAAATTCATAGGCAGGTTTACCCGCCATTTATTTATTGGTTCATGTAAACGCGCTAGGGTAATTGATACCGATGATAGTGATCATCCAGCACCGTTATTTATCTCCTGAGGTACTCCTATGCAATCCGAAGAACAACGCCTTATCGATGGTCTGTTTGGCCGCCTGAAAGAAGCCGAGACCAAGACGGGCCCACGGGATCTCCAGGCAGAGCAGCAAATCAACCAGCATATTCGCGAGCAGCCTTCCGCCCCTTATTACATGGCGCAGGCGATGATTATTCAGGAAGCGGCGCTCAAGCAGATGGATCAGCGGGTCAAAGAGCTGGAGGCCCAGGTGGCGCAGCTGCAGCAAACCGCCAACGGCCAGCAGAGCAGCGGCGGCTTCCTGGCCGGCTTGTTCGGCGGCGGCAGCCGCAGTACGCCAAGCCCGCGCGAACAGTATCAGGCGCAGCAGCAAAATACGGCGGCCTGGAACAACGCGCAGCAGCCGCAGCAACCGGCCTATGCCCCACCGCAGCAGGCGGCGCCTTCACGCGCCGGCGGCTTCCTGGGAGGCGCCTTGCAAACGGCGGCGGGCGTCGCCGGTGGCGTGGTATTGGCCGACATGCTGACCGGCATGTTCCGCCATTCGCAACCACAGGAAATCGTAAATATTATCGAGGAAACCCCGGCGCCGCTGGACGACAGCGCAATGCGCAATTTCGACGCCTCCAACAACCTGGATACCTTCAACAACGGCGATGGCGGCAGCTTCCTCAACCAGGACAACGGCTTCCAGAACGCCAACTATCAGGACGACACGGACTACGCCGACGACGATTACAGCGACGACGACGACTCCTTCCTGTAATTCCCTTCGCCCCCTCTCACCCGCAGAGGGGGATTTCCCGTTTCGCCATTCTGGTCTACAGTGAACACTGTTCATTTATCCAGCAGAGAGAAACGATGACAAGCTTTAATCCTTCCACTCCTTTCTTCAGCGAACGCCTGCAGATGCGCCCACCGGTGATGGCGGATCTCGCGCGTTTCTACGCCATCTTCGGCGATCCGCAAACGCAGCGTTTCAATCCCGCCGGTCCACTCACCAGCGAAGCGCAGGCCGCAGCGGCGCTGCAAGAGAGGATTTCCGGGTGGCAACAACACGGTTACGGTTCCTGGGCGATCGCTCTGCGCGAACGGCCGGATTGGATTATCGGCTTTGGCGGATTGTCCCGGAAACCGCTCGGGGCGCAGCGCACCGTGAACCTCGGCTATCGCTTCGATACTCGCGTTTGGGGCATGGGATTGGCCACCGAGATGGCGCGGGCATCGCTGCAATACGGTTTTGTCGGATTGGCGCTGGAGGAGATTTCCGCCATTGTGCGTGCGGAGAATCAGGCGTCGTGGCGAGTGCTGGAAAAGATCGGCATGCAGCGGGTGGATACACTGGATGACGTGCCCGGCGCGGCGCCGAGCCTGGTGTATACGCTAAAGCGCTGCGACTATCAGGGCTGATCGTCGCTGATTTTGGCCAACGCCATGCGGTAAGATTTGACCTTCTGGCGCTTTTTCAACCAGGTGGCGGTAGAGACAATGAATACCGCGCCCGACATCGCCAATACGCCGGTTGGATGGCCATAAAACACCATCAAGGCAAAGTAGACGGCGGAAACGATCGCCACCCATTTCGCCGTATTGCCCATGTCGTTTTTCTCTTGGGTCAAACGGCGGATGTGCTCTTCTTCACTGATTCCCATACGCGCTCCTTGTTGGCTGAATGCCCCATTATATGGAGCTGGAGTGCTGATATTTCAAGCGGTTGGATGGTAAAGAAGCGTAAAGCTCAGGCCGGCGGCTCCCGCCGCCGAGGCAGATAGCGCCCGGGCTGGTCGGCACCCGGCAGGCCGCTGCCGTCGTTGCGGCCAAACAGCCGGTAGCGATTGCCGGCGACCGCATCGTAGATCTTGTCCGCCAGTCGCGGCGGCAAGCAACGCGCCAGCGCCAGCGCGCGGTACGGCCATCCCACTTGGCGCAGCGCCCGAAACAACGCCGCCGAACGCAGCCAACAGCGCCCCTGTTCCACATAGACCACGGAATCGAAACGGTCGGTCGGCAATCCCAGCGCCTGCAGGATCGCCTGCCCTTCGACGGATTGCACCGTCGCCAACAGAATGCGCCGCTGCCGATCGGCGCGAACAAGGTATCTCACCAGCCCATGACACAGGTTGCATTCGCCGTCGAACAACAACGCGCGATCGCCGGGCTGCAGATAAGGCAGCTGTGATAAAGGGGTCATCCCGCCTCCCGAAAAATGCTCGCCTTAGCCTAACGCGCCTGGTGCGCCCAAGCCAGAGCGGGATGACGGGGCGTGTTAAGGCCCGGGCGGTGCGTCAGGCACCGCCACCACCGCGACGCGCACTTCGTAATGTTTGGCGCTGCCCGCCGGGATCACCGCCGTCAGTTTGTTGATGGTTTCCACCGGATTGTCGCTGGCCGAGGTGGCGCAGAACAGCTCGCCGCCGCGGCAGAACCCCGGCTTGGGCGGGTGCCCGCCCGGGAAAGGCGGCATGCGCATCGGTTCATCCGCCACAGGCGGCAACGCTTTGGCCGCAGGCGCCTCGGGGGCAGACATCGCGCTCGCGCTGAACAACAGCGCCATGCCCATGCAGGGCAGCGCCAGGATCTTGATTACTTGTTTCATTGAGTTAGCCTCATTTGCCGGGTTCGGGATTACGCTACCCCGCCCCCGGCACATGAGAAAGCCGCTTTTCGCTACCTTTTCGCCCCGCTGCGCTTTGCTTACACGCGCTTAACGTGATGAGAGGCAAAAGGTTGGGTAAAGGGCCGTCGCGTTACTTGCCGTTCGTCAGCGTGTTGTAGCTGGTCATCAGATTGCGGTAGTCCGGGATATGGTTGGAGAACAGCGTGCCCAGGCCTTCGATGTCGTTGCGCCAGTCGCGGTGCAGCTCGCAGGCGACGCCGAACCAGGTCATCAGCTGCGCGCCGGCGGCCTCCATGCGGCTCCAGGCCGACTGACGCGTCAGCTCATTGAAGGTGCCGGAGGCGTCGGTCACCACAAAGACCTCGAAACCTTCATTGAGCGCCGACAGCGCCGGGAATGCCACGCACACTTCGGTCACTACGCCGGCGATGATCAGCTGCTTGCGGCCGGTGGCTTTTACCGCCTTGACGAAATCGTCGTTGTCCCAGGCGTTGATCTGGCCAGGGCGAGGAATGAAGGGAGCATCGGGGAATTGGGCTTTCAGTTCCGGCACCAGCGGGCCGTTGGGGCCGTTTTCGAAACTGGTGGTAAGAATGGTCGGCAGGTTGAAGTACTTCGCTAAATCACCCAGCGCCAGCACGTTGTTTTTAAACCGATCGGGATCGATATCACGCACCAGCGAAAGCAGCCCTGCCTGATGATCCACCAGCAATACGGCGGCCTGGTCTTTGTCGAGGCGCTTGTAATTTGCAGTCATGGTTTTACTCCTGTGGGGTTGATGTTGCGGATGAAACGCCCCGCCGCAGGGAGGGGCGTTGAGGTTTAAGTGTAGCGCCTGAGCCGGGGAACACGGTCCGCCCCAGGCGCCAAGGTTCAACCGGCGCTCGCTTCGGCGTTCATGCTGCCGAACTTGCCGCTGTTGAAATCGCGGAACGCCTGCTGGATTTCCGCGTCGCTGTTCATGACGAACGGGCCGTAGCCGACGATAGGCTCATCGATCGGTTCGCCGCTCAGCACCAACAGCGCGACGTCGTTGTTGGCTTCGATGGTGATCGAATCCCCCGCCCGGTCGAAACGCACCATTTGGGTTTCGCGCACCACGTCTTTACCGTTAACCAGGATCGCGCCGTGCAGCATCACCAGCGCCAGCGTATGGCCTTCTTTCACCGTCAGCGTGGTGGTATGGCCGGCATTCAGCTTCATGTCCCACACGTTAAGCGGGCTGAAGGTGCGCGCCGGGCCGGCGTGCCCGCCAAAGTCACCGGCGATCACCCGCACCTGCCCTGCGCCGTCCGCCAGAGGAACCACCGGAATATCGGCGTTCAGCAGCGTCTGATAGCCCGGCTCGGCCATTTTGTCCTTGGCCGGCAGGTTGACCCACAGCTGCACCATTTCCATGGTGCCGCCCTTGCGCGAGAAGTCCCGTGAATGGAACTCTTCGTGCAGAATGCCGGAGGCGGCGGTCATCCACTGGACGTCGCCGGGGCCAATCACCCCGCCGCTGCCGGTCGAGTCGCGGTGTTCCACTTCGCCCTGATAGACGATGGTCACCGTTTCAAACCCGCGATGCGGGTGCTGACCCACGCCACGGGTGCCGGAGGCGGAGCGGAATTTGGTTGGCGCTGCGTGATCCAGCAGCAGGAACGGGCTCATTTCCGCTCCCAAATCGTTATAAGAGAACAGCGAATTCACCAGGAAACCGTTACCGACCCAATGTGCTTCCGGGCTGTTGTGAATACCGAGGATTTTTTTCATCTTGAACTCCCGTTTCAGACCTCACGGCCTTAAGTTGATGTCAGAAGTTTAATCCGCCGGGGTTTGCTGCAGTAGTAGGCAAGATGTACACTCAGCGTTCTACTGGTAGAACGATAAGGGATGCAATGCTGACCGATCTGAACGACCTGTTTTTCTTCGCCAGCGTGGTCGATCACCAGGGATTCGCCCCCGCCGGCCGGGCGCTGGGCATTCCCAAATCCAAACTCAGCCGCCGCGTGGCGCTGCTGGAAGAGCGGCTGGGCGTGCGCCTGATCCAGCGCTCGACGCGGCGCTTCTCGGTGACCGAACTCGGCCAAACCTATTACGCGCACTGCAAGGCGATGCTGGTGGAAGCGGAAGCCGCGCAGCAGGCGATCGAACAGACGCGCGCCGAGCCCTGCGGCACGGTGCGCATGTCCTGCCCGGTGGCGATCCTGCACACTCGCGTCGGCAGCATGGTGGCAGCCTTTATGGCCGATTATCCCAAGGTGACGGTGCATCTGGAGGCCACCAACCGCCGGGTGGACGTGGTGGGGGAAGGGTTGGATCTGGCGATCCGCGTGCGGCCGCCGCCGCTGGAGGACAGCGATCTGGTGCTGAAGATCCTCGCGCAGCGCACCTGGTGCGTCGCCGCCAGCCCGGCGCTGGTGCGCACCCTCGGGCCGGCGCAAACGCCGGAAGACCTGCGTAAATACCCGACGCTCGATCTCGGCCCGGCGCGCGCTCAGCACCAATGGCGGCTGACCGGCCCACAGGGTGAACGGGTGGAGTGGGAGCACTCGCCGCGGCTGGTCACCGACGACATGCTGATGCTGCGCACCGCCGCCATCGCCGGCGCCGGCATCGTACAACTGCCGGCGATGATGATGCGCGACGACATGCTGCGCGGCGAGCTGGTGCAACTGTTGCCTGGCTGGCAGCCGCAGGGCGGCGTGGTGCACGCGGTCTACCCGTCGCGCCGCGGCCTGCTGCCGGCGGTGCGGCTGCTGCTCGACTATCTGGGGGAGCAGTTCGCCAGCATTGAAGAAGAGTGATCAGGCGGTGATTTCGATCGCGTTGCCATCCGGATCGCGAATGACGGCCTCGTAGAAGCCGTCGCCGGTCCAGCGCGGTGCGGACAGCAAGATGCCCTCCTGCCGTGCGCGCTGCGCCAACCGATCGACCTGCCGCTCATCCCCCAGCGACAGCGCGATGTGCGCCCAGCCCACCCGCTCCTCCTGCGCCTGCGCCGGCAGCAACGTCGGCACGCGCATGATCTCCAGCGTCGGCCCGGCCGCCAGATTGACGAAGCGGGAAACGAACCCCGGCCGATTGCGGCTGACGTACTCCTCTCCCGCTTCACCGTTGAAATAGCGCTGCCAGAACGCCAGCTGCGCGTCGATGTCACAGGTCCACAGGGCAACATGGGCTATTTTCATCATCATTCTCCGGTCGATAAATCGCTGTGCCAGATCTGGCCGCCGCCCTGCGCCACCTGCTGCTCAAGCTGCGGGTGCGCACCGCGCGCCGTCACCAGATGATCCACCCGCCCGGCGGGCAGGAAGGGGTAAGGGGCGTAGGTATTGAGTTTGTCGCGGGTGCACAGCACCGCCACGCTGCCGGCGCGCGTCAGCAACCGCTTTTTGAACGTGGCGTCCTGGTAACTCAACGCGGAGAAGCCGCCGGCCGGGTCGTAGGCGCAAATGCCGGTGAACACCAGATCGAAATGAAATCCGTCGATCTCTTCCGCCGCCTTGGCGTCCACGCAGCCGCCGACCTGCGCATCCAGTTCGCCGCCGATCAGGATGGTGCGGATCCCCGGCCGTTCCAGCATTTTGCCGGCGATGCTCAACGCATTGGTTACCACCGTCAAACGCCGATCGCGCGGCAACAGATCCGCCAGATACAGGTGGGTGCTGCCGGCATCGAGGAAGATCAGCTGTTCTTCGCCGATCACCCCCAGCGCGGTCTGCGCCAGCGCCAGCTTCTCATCACCGCTGAGGGCAATGCGCGCCGCAACGGGGCCTTCGGCCGGCGTCGGCGCCAGCGCACCGCCATAGATGCGTTTGCACAGATTTTGCGCCGCCAGCTGACGCAGATCGCGGCGGATGGTCGCTTCGGTGGTATTCAGCCGCTGCGCCATCTCCAGAGCCAGCACTCGCCCCTGTTGGCGGAGCGTGTCGAGAATGGCCTGATGGCGCTCATTCGGTAACAGTTTGGACATCATGTCAATCCGGCGATGCTAAAGTGATCATGAATGTACACAAACGTACACAATCGAACAAACACTTTTTTGGCAACACTCAAGCGGCGGCGCTCGTCTAGACTGAAAGTGACATCACAGATAAGGGATTATGACGCGATGACCTCCGCCGTGCTTTATACGCTGTTTCCCGCCGCAGCCACCGTCGTCGGCGCAGCGGTGGCGCTCTATCGCCGCCCCGGCGACGCCGCGATGCGCGTCATCCATCACTTTACCGCCGGCATCGTGTTCGCCGCCGCCGCCGCCGAAATCTTGCCCGATCTCAAACAGCAGTCGCCTTTGGCGGTGTTGCTGGGCGGCGCTGTGGGGGTGCTGTTGTTAATGTTGCTGGTTCGGCGGCTGGGCGAAAAAGCGCAGGGGCCGGTCGGTTTTATCGCCGCGGTCGGCGTCGATATCTTTATCGATGGGCTGGTGCTGGGCATTGCCTTCGCGGCCGGCGCCAAAGCCGGCCTGCTGTTGACGCTGGCGTTAACGCTGGAAGTGCTGTTCCTGGGATTGTCGATCGTCGGCGATTTGCAAGACTTTCTCGGCAGGCGGCTGCGCGTCATGGCGGCGATAGTTGGCCTGGCGCTGCTGTTGCCCATCGGCGGCCTGCTGGGAGCGCCGGTGGCCATGCTGGGCGCATTTTGGCTGACCGCCTTTCTGGCCTTTGGCCTGATCGCCCTGCTCTACCTGGTGACCGAAGAGCTGCTGGTCGAAGCGCATGAAGGCGGAAAGGAAACCCCGTTCGCCGCCGCGATGTTCTTTGCCGGCTTCCTGCTGCTGTTGCTGTTGGAAGAAGGTTTAGGATAAAAAAACAGGAATTTCATGGCGCATGCCGCCCGGTGGCAACGCTTTGGCTATACTGAGGCAAGCGAAGTTACCGCAGACGTAACGGCTTGGGCGTAAAGGGAAAACGATGTTATTGACGATCGCAAGGTGGCTGTTTCAATTACCCGGGAAGCTGTTTGGGCTGATTTTTAAAAATCGCCTGAGGGTATTTCTGTTCTTCATGCTGGTCGCCCTCGGGGTGCTCGGCGTCAAACGCTATCTGCTCACCCACCAGTATGACGACGAATTCAGCCTCGCCGCCCCCACCGATTACAACCGCGCCATCAAGCGCGAAATGCCGCAGCGCGAAGCGCGTGAGCAATGCGGCGGGCCGCTGCACGATAATGCCGGGCAACCCTGGCCCGCGTCAGCCGGCTATCTGCATCAGCCGACCGGCCTGCCCGCAACCGGCCTGCATCGGCTGACGCTGGACAATCAAGGCAACGATTTCGCGGTGTTGGTCAAAATGGAAACGCCCGCCGCGCCGCAGCAGCTGGCGGAAGTCTTTATTCCGGCCGCCGGCAGCTTCGAGGTTAAAATGAATGCGGATGCGGAACACGTGATGAAAATCAAGAACATCAAGACCGGCTGCATGTTCCGCTCCAGGCCGTTCAACCTGGATAAACGGAGCGATTGGCGCATACCGTTATCGCTGCAAAAGGACGGCAGCCTGCAGCTGCAGTCGATAGGCGATCGGCAATTCTGATCGGGCGCCGGGCAGAGTCGCCGGCGCCGCAGAGGTTACTTTTTCACCGGGTGATCGCGGCGGAACAGCTCCCAACTTTCAATTTCCTGCCCATTCGGCAGCGTACAGGTCGAATACTGGCCCGCCGCGTTTTCTTTGGCGTTCAGCTTGCCGCCGATTTTGGTGCAATACACGTCGGCCGGGTTCGCCATGCCGATCGGTTTCACCTGCGGCGGTGGCGGCGCATCGTTGGATTTCACGGAACACCCCTGCAACATCGTCATCCCTGCCAGCAGGGAAAGCATCAACGTTTTTTTCATTTTTCCAGCTTATGCAAAATACCCACGGCGGAACGCTCCGCCGTGGGTTGATCATGAAATAAAGGATTTGCCCTGTTTCAGCACCAGATCGCAGGCTTTTTGTTTCACCTTCTCGGTGATCTGCGAGGTGCCCAGGCTGTTGAGATCCAGGCTCTTGCCTTCACCGGTCTGCAGCAAGCCACCCAGGCCCTGCTGATAATCCTGGCTCTTGGCGTTTTCAGTGCTGGTGATGCCCAGTTTGCTGAGCAACTGATCTTTCACCCCTTCGGCGCCGTTAGCCGACAGCACGTTGTTTTTCACACAGTACTGCAGGATGCCGGCGGCGTTGGTCATGCTGCTGGAGCTTAACGCCTTGTCGCCGCCGTTCAGCAGGCCGGTCAACGAGGAGAGCGACATGCCGCCGCCGCTTTCGCCGCCAGACTTGCTCAGTTCGCCCGCCGCGCTGTTGAGAGAATCCATCAGACCGGCGGCCTGGGTGGCGCCGCTGGCCAGGGTCGCGGACAGCGCCAAAGCCAGCAGTAAACGATGTTTGGTGATCATAGTGATAAAACTCCTGTAAGAACGGCATGCAATCGGCGCAGCGCGCCGGGATACCTCTCCGACGCCGCCTGCGGCGACAAGTTCCTTTTATCTCGCCGCCGCGCCGTTTTTCGGAATTCAGGAAGTTTAGAACTGCCAGCGCAGCCAGGCGAAGAACACGTTGCCGTTGTTATAGGTGCCGGGAATGTAGGTCGCCTGGAACGTCAGCCGCTGATAGCCGATAGAAGCCAGCGGCAGCGGCGCCGGGATAGGAATATATTTCCAGTTATCGCGCGCGGTGACGCTGGCGGTGAAACCCAGCCCCAGGCGGAAATCCTTGTCATCCAACGGACGCCAGATCTTCTCGTAGGCGTAGCCGCCGATCGGCTCCCACTTGTTGAAGGAATCCTTGAACGCCATGATGTAGATGCCGTGCCAGTCACCGTCGCTGTCGTAGCGGGAGATGCCATAACCGGCGCCCCACGGGCGCTCGTTGTACTTATCGATATGTTCGTCATCGTAAGTCCAACGGTTATGCCAGGTGATGGCCGGAATATAGAGATCGTGGTTCGGCGAATTGTTCCAGGTCTCCGACACGTTATGGGTAAAGCGCTGCCATAGACCCGGTTTTTCGGCCTGCGCGGTATTGCCACTTTCTGTACTAACCTCAGCGTAAGAAGGCAGTGCAGGAAATATCAACGCCAGAGAACATGCCAACAGAGTCCGTTTGAGAAACATGGTAAAGCTCCTGTAAAAATACGGCCGAAGATTTTTACCGATAGCCCAGGCAAGATCAAGCTGTATCCAATTTATCCAACGCCCGTTTCGCCTTGGTTAAACTTAGCATCGGAAAATTCGCATTGGTTTATAACGGGTTGCACCGACATCTGCATGTTAGCGCCTTTCGGACGGCAAAACCGTGGGAAAAGTCCGCTTTGTCGTTCGCTACTCGCGGGCCAGGTGCTTGACCAACACATCGACATCGAGGCGGTTCACGAACGCCAGAGAATACGAGGAATAAAGGCCAAACAGGCGGTTTTGGTGCCCGACCACCACCAAATCGATGCCGGCCTGGTGAATAAAATCGCTCACGTCCTTAAAGCGGCGAATGGTAACGATCTGCTTCACCGCCACCGGCGCATCGACGGCGCGCACCAGCCGGCTCAGCATCGCCTTGGCGGCGATCACCTCCTGCGCCTGGCGATCCTTGATTAACGCATCGCTGCCGTACTCCAGCTCGGCATAGTCGGCGTTCAGGTGGCCGACGGTGATGGCGACAGGCAGCCCATGCACCATCGCCGCCGTTTGGCGCAGCAACGGCAACCCATCACGCTCGTCGTGGATCAGCACCAGCACACGTCGATAGCTTTTCATGGCTATTTCCCCCTCAGACGAGCCCCGCTGGGACGCAGGCCCTTTGGTAGGTATACGCCATCCAGGCGCACGTAGAGAAAAGTTTACGTATCGGCTCCACGGAATGTGATGGTCGCCACGTTATATTAGCGCCCGTAACGACGCTTGTTTACGCCGGCCCGAGGCGGCGCGCATTGCAGCCCCGTAAAGTAAAACTGACAACACGACGCGAATAAAAAAGCGACATTGTTAATTTTTTGTTTTTGATTGGTTGCGCGATGGTTTCATGAAATAAGCGTGCGGCGGATCACCAAAATGCCTCTTTGCGCCGGCTTCTGCCTTTCTTTACCAGCAAAAGAGCGTTACGCCACCCGATGGGATTTAACGCGACCTCAAAAGTACCGGATGCTTCGCCCTGCATCATGATAAATGCCAATACGCCGCCATTTTTCTGTCGATATACCGCCAGGGAAAAATACCGCACTGTCCACCTGCATAATAACCACACTATTTATACATTATTCAATCGCGTAAAGCGCCGAATACAAACCGCCGATTCATCGGCTGCCACGCCTGTCTTGAACAAGCCGACACTTTAAATAACTGTTAATGCTAACGACACAACATCGCCAGCAATTTATTTTTGCTGATTTTCGCCTGACAAAATAAAGATAAATAATTCGGAGCAATCAATGAAAATAACTATCGGGTCATTCATTCTGCAACAGCTTCACGCCCTGAACGTCGATCGTATTTACGGCGTGCCCGGCGACTATAATCTCAGCCTGCTGGAGCTGCTGGAAAACGACGAGCGGCTGGCGTTTGTCGGCAACTGCAATGAATTGAACGCCTCCTACGCCGCCGACGGTTACGCCCGCATGAAAGGCGCCGGCGCGCTGATCGTCACCTACGGCGTCGGCGATCTGGCCGCGCTGTCCGGCATCGCCGGGGCCTATGCCGAATCTTCGCCGGTTATCTGCATCGCCGGCACGCCGCCGCTGCATGCGATGAAAAATCACCAGCTCTTGCACCATACCCTGGGCGATGGCAATTTCGACAACGTCATGAACTGCTTTAAACAATTCACCGTTGCGCAAGCCTTGATTACGCCGGAAAATGCCGCACAAGAAATCCCACGCGTTATTTCCCGCGCCTGGATAGAGAAGAAACCGGTGTATTTACAGCTGCCGTCGGATATTTGCGATGTGGAAATTGAAATCGCCGCGGCGGCGACGGCACCGCAATTACCGGCCAGCGATAAATACAATGTGCAATTAGCGGCGATGGCGCTGTTAACCAAAATCAAACGCGCCCAGCGCCCAATCATGTTGGTCGATCAAATGGTGGATCGCTACCAGTTGCAGCAGTTGGTCATCGCGGTCGCTCACCGCTTCGCCATTCCGCTGACCAATATGCCCACCGCCAAATGCATTATCCCGGAAAACACCGCCGGTTGGATGGGCGGCTACAGCGGCAATCTGTCGCGCCCCGAACTGTATGAACACATGGCCCACTCGGACTGCGTGCTGAGCTTCGGCGTGCGTTTGGTGGATTCCACCACCGGCTATTTCTCCCAGCACATTCCCGCCGCCGCTCAGGTGGACATCCAACCGTTCTCAATGAAGCTGGACAACACCTCCTACCCGGCGGTAGCGACGGCGGATCTGCTGCAGGCGCTGTTGGATCTGAGCGAAGACGCGCCGGCGCAGCCCCTGGCGCCGTTGGCCAGCCCGCATGAGAAGCTGGCGACGCCGAGCGACGCGCCTATCGACCAGGCCTATCTGTGGCGGCGCATCCAACGCTTCATCCGGGCGGATGACGTGGTGGTGGTGGAAAACGGCACCTCCGGCGCGGCCATCGGCGGCATGCGCATGCCGGACGGCGTCAAGGTGGTCAACCAACCGATTTGGGGCTCAATCGGCTATACCCTGCCGGCGCTGCTCGGCACCCTGATGGCGGCCCCTGAACGCCGCCACCTGCTGTTCATCGGCGACGGCTCTTTCCAGTTGACCGCGCAGGAAGTGTCCACCCTGCTGCGCTGCGAGCAAAAGCCGATCATCTTCCTGATCAATAACGACGGCTACACCATCGAACGCTATATCCTCGGCGAAAGCTCGTCCTACAACGACATCAGCCCGTGGGACTACGCCAAACTGCCGGCGGTGCTGAATACTCGATCGCAGCCGTTCAGCGTGGCGGTGGAAACCACGCAACAGCTGGAAATGGCCCTGGAACACGCCTCGCGGCAGGATCGGCTGGCGTTTATCGAGGTGAAAGTGCCGATGATGGACACGCCGCCGGTGATGAAAGAGTTCTGCAACCGTTGCAACAGCTTTAACTTCGGCCTGACCAACCCGCGCCGCAGCGCCTGATGCGCGATCGCGCCGCCGGTGACTCAGGCCACCGGCGGCGTTTTCTTTAGGGTTAACCGCCGGCGCGCGCCATGCAGCGCTGGCGGCGTTCATCCACCCGCTTGGCGAACCAGGCGGTAGTCAACTTACGGGTGATTTTCGGGCTTTCCAGTTGGATGCCCGGCAGCATCTCGCGCGGCAGCTTGCCGCCCGCCAGCGCATAGACCTTCTTATACAGGTCGGTATCGGCAAAGTCGGCCGTGTCGCCTTTCTCCAGCGCCCGGCGAATGGCGCTGTCGCTCATGTTCAGGCGCTTGCCGAGCGTGCGCACCGCCAGCTCGGTGGAGCCGGGCTTGTCGCTGCCAAAGTCGATCAGATCGCCGTCCAGCGCCAGCGGAATGGCGCTCGCCCGGCTGACCGCGTTTTGGAACGCCGCGTTGCGGCTGGCGTACCAGCCGGCGTTGAAGTCGGCGAAGCGGTAAATTGGCCGGCTATAGTCGGCCGGGTACCCCAGCAAATGCATAATGCCGAAGTACATGCCGCCGCGTCGGCTGAAGACTTCGCGCCGAATCGAACCGTCAACCGGATAAGGATACCCTTTGGCATGCGCCTCAGCGAAGGCGACGCTCACCTGCATCGGGCCACCGGTATGAACCGGGTTCAAATGACCGAACAGCTTCTGCCCCATCGGCACGCGGTCGATCATGTCATCGAAGATATCGCTCAGATCCTTTTCGGTGCGCACCTTATCCAGGCGCTCGCTGTAGCTCTGGCCGTTCGACGACGAGATCTTCAACGCGGTATGCACCAAAAAGTTCGGGATGTGCATCTGATCGGCGCGGCGGTCGATCTCCTTCCAGGCGATCTTCGGCAGCCCCGGCACCTGCGGGTTAGCCTGGAACGTCGACTCCTGTTCGGTGACCGCCAGCACCGAGCACAGGTTCTCATCGCTCGGCTCGATGCCCTGCGCGGCGAACGCGGCGGTGATATCGGTGGCCCAACCCTGACGGTCGCCGGCATTGGCCGGGATCAGCGTCATCAGTCGCGCTTTGACGTCGGCGGGGCGCGCCGCCGGCGAGGTGGTGGTGGTTTTGCTGGTACAGCCCGCCAGCGCCAGCAGCGCGGCCAGGCTCAGCAAACGGAGGGGCTTCGGGTGGCATAAACGGCGTATCGGCATCTTTTCCCTGAACGTGATGACATGAACAGCACTGAAATTAGCCCAGCCGCCGCGCACAATCCAGTATAAAGATCTCCCCGCGCCTTTCCTTCAGGCTGCTATGTTCAAACGATCGATAAAGATGTATTTTATATACATCATATAAATCACTTTGCTTGCCCAGCCAGAGGAGCCCCCTATGGAGCAGCAGTTGCTTTGCTATAAAACCCTGCCGGAATGGAACAGCGAAACGCTGCCGGAAGCCTTTCGTCAGCGCCACAACACCCAGAGCGGCACCTGGGCGAAGCTCACCGTGCTGAGCGGCAGCCTGACGTTCGCCATGATGACCGAAGACGGCGCCACCACCGAGACCTGGCAGTTCAGCCCCGAAAGCCAGCCGCCGTTTATCGCACCGCAGCAGTGGCATCGCATCGTTTCCTTCTCGGACGACATGACCTGCCGGCTGGCGTTTTACTGCACGCCGGAAGATTACTACCACAAGAAATACGAACTGACGCGCACCCACTCTGAAGTGATCGAGGCGGCGGCGCGCATCGCGCCGGGCAAGGCGCTGGATCTGGGCTGCGGCGGCGGCCGCAATTCGCTCTATCTCAATCTGAAAGGTTTCGACGTCACCGCCTGGGACAAGCACGCGCCGTCGATAGACCGCCTCAATCAGATCATCGACGCCGAGCAGCTGACCCGCCTGAGCGCCAGCGTGCAGGATCTCAATACCCACCGCTTCAGCGGCGAATACGACTTCATCCTGTCCACCGTGGTGATGATGTTCCTCGAACGCCAGCAAATTCCGTCTATCGTGCAAAACATGCAGGACAGCACCGTGCGCGGCGGCCATAACCTGATCGTGGCGGCGATGGATACCGAGGATTATCCCTGCCCGCTGCCGTTCCCGTTCACCTTCAGCCCGGGTGAGCTGAAGCATTATTATCGCGACTGGGAGATCCTCAAATACAACGAAGACGTCGGCCAACTGCACAAGACCGACGCCGCCGGCAACCGCATCTCGCTGCGCTTCGCCACCCTGCTGGCGCGCAAGCTATAGCGCGTCGTGAAAGATAATCCCCAGCGTGTGGCGTTGGCCGGCGCGTATTCGGCTGACGCCATGGCGCAGATTGACCCGATAGTAACCTTTCATTCCCGCCACCGGCCGGTGATGCACGGCGAACACCACCGCGTCGCCCTGTTGCAGCGGCACCACCTCCGCCCGGCTCTGCATCCGCGGCCGCTGTTCGGTCAGCACGAACTCGCCGCCGGTGAAGTCCTGCTCGGGGGCGGAGAGCAGAAACGCCACCTGCAGCGGAAACACTCGCTCGCCGTACAGGTCCTGATGCAGACAGTTGTAATCCCCCGTTTCATAGCGCAACAGCAGCGGCGTCGGCCGCCGCTGGCCGGCCCGGTGGCATTCCGCCAGGTAGGTTTCATGTGCGGCGGGATAGCGCGCCGCCAGCCCCAACAAGGCGTTCCAACGGTTGGCCACCGGCGCCAGCCGCGCATACATCAGGCTGCGCGCTTCGGCCACCGGCGGCGGCAGCGGATAGGCGAAATAGCGGTACTCGCCGCGGCCAAAACCGTGCTTCGCCATCACGACGCGGCTGCGAAAATGCGCATCCTGCAGGTAAAGCGCCGAAAGCTCGCGGCACAGCTCTTGGCTGAGCACGCCCGGCAGACGCGCGCAGCCCTGCGCATCGAGTTCACGTTCAATTGCCGCCCAGTCCAATTCGGCCAGCCGGGTCGCCAGCGCGCCGCTCATCGCTGCGCCTCTTTTTCCAGCAACGCTTTCTTGCGATCGACGCCCCAGCGGTAGCCGGACAGCGTGCCGTCGTTGCGCACCACCCGGTGGCAGGGGATCGCCACCGCCAGCATGTTGGCGGCGCAGGCGCCGGCTACCGCGCGCACCGCTTTGGGCGCCCCAATGCGCCGAGCGATATCGGCATAGCTGACGGTTTCGCCGACCGGTATCGCCTGCAGCGCCCGCCAGACCCGCTGTTGAAACGCGGTGCCGCGAATATCCAGCGGCAGCGCCAACCCGTTCTCCGGCGCTTCAATCAGGCCCACCACCTGCGCCATCAGCGCTTCATACTGCGCGTCGCCGCCGATCAGCTCGGCGTTGGGGAATTTGTCCTGCAGATCCTGCACCAGCTGCTGCGCATCGTCCCCCAGCAGAATGGCGCAGATGCCCACCTCGCTCTGGGCCGCCAGGATCTCGCCCAGCGAACAGCGCCCGACGGCGAAATGGATGCGCATGCCTTTGCCGCCCGCCCGATAGGTCTTCGGCGTCATGCCCAACGCGGCGTTGGCCTGCTGGTAGAAGCGGCCGTTGGCGCCATAACCGGCGTCGAAGATCGCGTCGGTCACCGTTTCCCGCTGCGTAAGACCGGCGCGTAAGCGTTGGCTGCGCTGCGCGTCGGCGTAGCCTTTCGGCGTCAGGCCGGTGATCGCTTTGAACAGCCGGTGGAAATGGTATTGGCTCAACCCGACGTGGCGCGCCAGCGTCTGCAGCGACGGCGCTTTTTCCGCCTGCTCGATATAGCGGCAGGCCTCAGCTATCTGCCGCGCATGCTGTTCCGTCAGCGGCGTCAGCCCCTGCCGGCAGCGTTTACAGGGCCGATAGCCGGCCGCCTCCGCCTGCTCCGCGTCGTCAAACAGCTCCACGTTTTGCCGATTCGGTTGGCGTGACGGGCAGGAAGGCGAGCAATACACGCCGGTGGTTTTCACCGCGTAGATAAAGCGGCCGTCGGCGTGCTTGTCGCGGCTGACAATCGCCAGCCAGCGCGGATCGGCGCTGTCGATTACGTTTTTCATCATCCGTTCCTCACTGCGGTTTCGATGTTAACCAGCATAGTGACGGGCCGTTGGCGAAACACGCCGACTCTTGCTTTTTAATTCGTCGCCGACGTTTTCAACAATCTTTCGACAATTTTTAACCAACAACATGAAGTTTATTACGTTGCCAACCCGGTTGCACGGCGTTAGGATCGCGGCCGGCCACGGGCGTGGCCAGTGTTTCTGCCTGTTAGTTGCGCGCATGGAGAGGTTATTGTGTTAGAGAGTTTTGGCGTCCTGAATTTATGGACCTATTTGGCCGGGGTGATCTTCATCATCATTCTGCCGGGGCCGAATACGCTGTACGTGCTGAAAACCGGCATATCGCGCGGCGTGCGCGCCGGCTATACCGCGGCGCTGGGCGTGTTTATCGGCGATGCGATCCTGATCTTTTGCGCCTATATCGGCGTGGCTTCGCTGATCCGCACCACGCCGTTCCTGTTTACCCTGGTGCGTTTTCTCGGCGCGATTTACCTGCTGTTCCTTGGCGCAAAAATCCTCTACGCCACCTTCGTGCAGAAGGCGCAGGCGCAACAGCAACAGATTGAAGGCGGCCACAGCATTCTGCGCAAATCGCTGACGCTGAGCCTGACCAACCCGAAAGCTATTCTGTTTTATGTGTCGTTCTTCGTGCAGTTCATCGATTTCAACTACGCGCACACCGGGCTGTCGTTCACCATTCTGGCGCTGATCCTCGAAGCCGTCAGCTTTATCTACATGAGCACGCTGATCTTCTCCGGCGCGATGCTGGCGCATTTCTTCAACCACAAGAAAGGCCTGGCGAAGCTCGGCAACGGCCTGATCGGCCTGCTGTTCCTCGGTTTCGCCACCCGTCTGGCGACCCTGAGTTCGTAATCCTTCCCGGCCGGCGCCCGCCGGCCGCAGTTTACTGTTCCGTCACGGCAAAATGACACGCAGGACAAATCGAATGTCAGGCAGAGCAAAGCCGCCGCTTTACCGCTGATCTAGACTCTCAGGGTTAACGATAACCTGATGAATCTGATCGGAGGATGTATGTCTGACAATACCGTAGCCGTGCTGGATAGCGTGTCGCGTTTTCTCGATCGTCAGCATGGGCTGTATATCGACGGCCAGTGGCGCGCGTCCGCCGCGGAAGGCCGCCTGGCGGTGTATAACCCCGCCAATGGGCAGCAAATCGCCACCACCGCCGACGCCAACGAACACGACGTGGCGCAGGCGGTGGAGTCCGCCCACAAAGCCTTCAGCGAAGGCGTCTGGGCGCAGCGTCTGCCGGTCGAGCGCGAACGCATCCTGCTGCGCTTCGCCGATTTGGTGGAGCAGCACGCCGAAGAGCTGGCGCAGCTCGAAACCCTGGAGCAGGGTAAATCCATCAACATCGCCCGCGCTTTCGAAGTCGGCAGCACCCTGAACTGGATGCGTTACACCGCCGGGCTGGCGACCAAAATCACCGGTCAGACGCTGGACGTGTCCATTCCGATGCCGCCGGGCGCCAAATATCAGGTTTATACCCGCAAAGAACCGATCGGCGTCGTCGCCGGCATCGTGCCCTGGAACTTCCCGCTGATGATCGGCATGTGGAAAGTCATGCCGGCGCTGGCGGCGGGCTGCTCCATCGTCATCAAGCCGTCGGAAACCACCCCGCTCACCCTGCTGCGCATCGCCGAACTGGCGAGCGAAGCCGGCGTACCGCCGGGCGTGTTCAACGTGGTCACCGGCCGCGGCACCGTGTGCGGCAAGGCACTGACCGAACATCCGCTGATCGCCAAAGTCAGCTTTACCGGCTCCACGCCGGTGGGCAAAAGCATCGCGCGCGCGGCGGCGGATCGCCTGACCCGCGTGACGCTGGAGCTGGGCGGTAAAAACCCGGCCATCGTGCTGCAAGATGCCGATCCGCAGCAGGTGATCGAAGGCCTGATGCTCGGCAGCTTCCTCAACCAGGGTCAGGTGTGTGCCGCAAGCTCGCGAATTTATATCGAAGCGCCGATTTACGATCGGTTGGTGGCCGGATTCGAACAGGCGGTGAAATCGCTGTCGGTCGGGCCGGGGATGGATACCGGGGCGCAAATCAACCCACTGGTGTCGCTCGCGCACCGCAACAAGGTGGCGGCCTACCTGGACGACGCCCGGGCGAAAAACGCCGAGCTTATCGGCGGCGCGGCCGGCCCGGACGCCAACGGCTTCTACATTCCGCCGACGCTGGTGATCAATCCGGATGACCGGCTGAACCTGACGCGCGAGGAAGTGTTCGGCCCGGTGGTCAACCTGATCCGGGTGGCGAGCGCCGAAGAGGCGCTGAGCAAAGCCAACGACACCGACTTCGGGCTGACCGCCAGCCTGTGGACCACCAGCTTGCAAAAGGCGATGGCGTTTACGCCGCGCATTCAGGCCGGCACCGTGTGGGTCAACACCCATACGTTGATCGACCCGAACATGCCGTTCGGCGGGTTCAAACAGTCGGGCAGCGGCCGTGATTTCGGCCCGGATTGGCTGGATGCCTACACCGAGTCGAAATCGGTCTGCATCCGCTATTGAGTGCAGCGGCGCGGGCCTGGCCCGCGCCCTGACTTATTGATACTGTCGACGGTACTCGCTCGGCGACATGCCGAAACGCTGCTTGAAAGCGGTCGAGAAATGGCTGTGATCGGCGAAGCCCCAGTCAAGACCAATGCCGGCCAGCTTTTCCTGCCCGGCGGCGCTGCGCAGCGCCTGCGCGCACAGATCCAACCTGCGGTTCCTGATGTACTGCGCCACCACCAGCCCCTGACGGGCGAACAGCCGATACAGGCTGCGTAACGATACCCCCAGCTCGGCCGCTACCCACTCAGGACGCAGTTGCGCCGACTGAATATGCCTGTCGATCAACGCCAGCGCCTTGTCAAAGACCGGGTGCTGCCCTTCCGGCCGCGCCTGTTCGAGCGCCAGAGCCGGGCGCAGCAGCGCCGCCAGCGCATTCAGCACCGCCTCGCTTTCCGCCGCGGCGAGCTGAGGATCCTGCATGCTGCTCAGCACCAGCTGGCGGCTGAGGCGCACCGCGCTCAGCTCCGCCCCCAGACGCTGCGCGCAAGGCGGCGGCAGCGGCAGGCAGCCACGCGGCAGTAGCAAAGAGATTTGGCGCGAATCGCGCTGGAAGGTGAAGCTGCTGGGCTGTGAGGCGTCGATCAGCGTCATGTCGCCGGGAGAGAGCATCGTTTGACGATCGCCCTGCTCCATCAACGCGCTGCCGCGCAGCTGGAAGACGGTAAAAAAGTGCGCGCCGTCGCTGCGGGCGATTTCACGCGGCGTGCGATACAGCCGGGCCTGGGCCACGTCGACCACGCTCAGACGCAGCGCATGGGCGCGGAACTCCTGCATCGCCCCGCTGAAACCCGGCCCCAGCGTTTTCGCGCAGAACCTGCCGCAGGCGGTGTTGATTTTGCCCAGCCACTCTTCGAAGCCGGCGTCGCGGAGCGTTGCCAATGCCGTCATGATCTCTCCCTTCAAACGCCGGCGGCGCTGCGCCGTTGAACAGAAAATCACCATAACAACCCGTTAACACACAATCAATGGCGAGCGGGGGATTTGGCACCGCGATCACAGATCATCGGGTGCCGAAGGGAGAACCACCTTAAGGCTGTTTGTCCAACAGGTAACGCACCACCGCCGCGTACTCTTTGGCGTAGCCTTCAACGCTGGTGCTGGCCATGCCGGCATTGTCTATCTTGTATTGGCCAGCCACGTAGAACGACGGGGTGCCGCGCACGTCAAACGCTTTCACCGCTTCATTCTGCTTGGCGATCAACCCTTTGACCAGCAGGCTGTGGCGCGCGTTTTCATAGGTGGCAGCATCGATGCCGGCCGCCGTGAACACCCGCTGAATATCGTCGGCGCTGTTGACGGCGCGCTGTTTTTGCACCGCGTCGAACATCGCCCCTTCAATCTTGTCTTCCACGCCCAGCACCGTCGCCACCGCCCAGGCTTCGGTCAGCTCATTGCCCAGTTTGCCCATCAGGCTGACGTGATATTTGGTGACCTTCTCGCCCGCGGGCAGCGCCTGCGCCACGGTGCTGCCCACGCGGTAAGTTTCGGCGAACTGATAACAAGGGCCACAGTAGAAGGAGAAGAACTCCACCACCGCCGGCGCGGCGGCTACCGGCTTATCCAGCCGGGTGTATTGCTCGCCCGCACGGTAATCCGCGGCCTGAACCGCAGGCAGCGCCAACATCAATACGACGGCGGCGGCGAACGAACGCTTAACTTTTGCCAACATAAACACTCCTGGTTTCATCTATGAACATCGTCCTTAGCGGCGGTTTTTATAATCAAATAACCACCAGAAGACCAGTTTTTATTACCTTCTATACCCTAAATAATTGGAGTTGCATCACGGCGGCAAGAGCGGGAGTCCCCAGGAGCTTACTCAAGTAAGTGACTGGGGTGAGCGCTCGCAGTCAACACAGATGCAGCTTCAAGTATGACGGGTATATTTGTGAGGGATTATGTTCAGCGCCCTTCGTAACCGTCCCAGTACGCGCCTACCGCTTCCTGCGAGAACACCTGGCGGCGTTTAGGATTGTCGGCGCTGCTGTAAGTGCGGTTGATGAAAATGGTTTTGTGTTCCATGTTCTGCTGGAATTCCGGGCTGGCCAGATAGTCGGCCTTTTTCTGCGCCTCGCTGCGCACCACGCCTGCCGCGCGATCCTTTTTCCCCAGCTGGTAGAACTGTTCGAACATCGGCACGGCGTTCTTAATACTGCCGTTCACATCGGTGCGGAATTGCGGATCGAAATCGTCGCGGGTTTGATAAATGTAGTGCTTGGCATGCAGCTCGGCGCTGCTGAGGTGATGGGTGCAGGCGCTGAGCGCCAACAGCGGCAACAACAGCGCCGCGCTTTTCAGTCTTTTCATGTCGTCTGTCCCTGTCAGTGAGGAAGGTTCCTTTAGCGCCAAGAGCATAGCGCCGGCCCCCGGCGAACGTCAAACGACAAAACGCGCATCACCTTGTTTTATATTAATATTATATACATTGATTGGTATTCATTGCCTGAAACACTATGCTTTAACAGACAGGGTAAACACTCACCGACAGCGAGGCGGCCAATGAAACCGATCGACAAAAACGTGGGGGAGTACGACCTCACGGCGGAAAAAAAAGCGGGCATGATCACCGGCACCATCCGCGGTGAACTGCCGGACAGCGACGCGAATCTGCCGCTGGTGCCCTTCTCCGGCACTTTCGCAGGCCCCAGCGTGGCCGAAGCCATCGCCGATATTCAGCAGCAGTTCCCCGACATCGAACCGGCGATTATCGACGATTTGCGCGAGGAACTGCTGAAGGCCGGGTTCTAAGCCGGATCGCAGTGCCGCACGAACGGGCTGTACACCGGCGCGCCGGGCTTCAGCGCCAGATCGGCGTCAAAATCTTCATTGCGGTTGAACGGCACAGCCGGCCAGGCGGAAAACGCGTTCAAACCGTCCCGGTACGCCTGCGTCACCTGCGCCAACGCGGCGTTTTGCGCCTGCAGAGCCTCGCCCGCCAACCCGCCGCGCACGCCATAGACCAGGAACGGCTCCAGCACGCTAAAACCGATATAGTGCAACGCATGCATGATGGGCCACAGCATCAGCCGCATATCGCCGTCACGCCCGTTCGGCGCGCAGGCCTGTGCGGAAGCGCCGGCGGTGACGGTCAGCAGCGCCCGTTTGCCGCGCATTACGCCGTTCTCATGGCGGTGGCGGCTGTCGTAGATCCCGCCGTAAACGAACACCCGATCCATCCAGCCTTTGATGATGGCCGGCGCGCCGAACCACCAGAAAGGAAACTGCAGCACCAGCGTATCCGCCCAATGCAGCAGCTCAATATGCCGCCGGATCTCCGCCGGCAGCGCCTGAGTCGTCCAGTGATGGCGCTGCTCCTGCATCGCATCAAATCTGTCCGCCTGCTTTCTGCTGGGGTAATGGCCGGCGCCCTCGCGCGGATCAAATCCCTCCTGATACAAATCGACCGTCTTCACCTGATGCCCCTGCGCCAGGCAGACCTGCCGCGCCTGTTCGGCCAAATGGGCATTGAAGGAATGCGGCTCGGGGTGAGCCAGCACAATCAGCACGTTCATCCTGTTTCTCCCGTTGTAAGGTGGTGCTGCTATGCTGTGGCTTTATCGCCCCCTTGGCAATTACGCACCTGAAGGTAACCCCCAATGGCTTATCCCGGCGACGTCTATTCGAGCAAGTGCTCCGCGCGCGATGCGCTGGCGCTGATTTCCGGCAAGTGGGTGATGTTGATCCTGCCTGCGCTGGCGCAGCGGCCAATGCGCAACGGCGAACTGCTGCGCCGCATCGACGGCATTTCGCAGAAGGTGCTGACGCAAACGCTGCGCCAGTTGGAACGCAACGGGCTGCTCGAGCGGCTGGATTTAAGTGAAAAAAATCAGGCACATGTGGAATATCGGCTCAGCGCCGTCGCCTGCTCGCTGGTCGAGACGCTGACGGCGCTGGACCGCTGGGCGGAATACCATTTCCCCGAGCTGGACGCCGCTCGCGAGCGCTATGATGCCGACCGCAAGCGCGAGAGCGAGTAAAGCGGTTTGGCAAGCAACGCGCGGCGCACAGAATGCGCAGGTGAGACGCTTGTTCCCGGTCTCGCCATCCGTTATCTATAGTTAATTCAATTCGCCGGTAACGGCCCACTCCACCTGAGGATCTTGCCTTGACGTTTTTAAAACACCCAATCGCCGCGCTGGTGCTGGCCGGCTGCGGCCTGCTGTCGGCGGGCGGCGCGCTGGCCGCTTCCGATGCGCTGGTGTACTGCACCGTTGCCTCGCCGGAATCGTTCAACCCGCAGCTCTCCAGCTCCGGGCCAACCTTTATCGCCACCTCGCAGGTGCTGTACAACCGCTTGGTGACGCTGCGCGAAAGCGATAAAACGCCCGCCCCGTCGCTGGCCACCGAGTGGAGCGTCAGCCCGGACGGCAAGACCTACACCTTTACCCTGCGCCAGGGGGTAAAATTCAACAGCAACAAATACTTCACCCCGACGCGCGACTTCAACGCCGAAGACGTGGTGTTCACCGTGATGCGGCAGAAGGATCCCGCCAACCCGTATCACAAGGTCTCCGGCGGCAACTATGAATACTTCACCGACATGGGTCTGGATAAGCTGATCACCAAGGTGGAAGCGGTGGACGAACACCACGTGCGCTTCACGCTGAGCCAGCCCAACGCCGCCTTCGTCGCCGACTGGGCGATGGATTTCGCCTCGATCCTGTCCGCCGAGTACGCCGACGCGATGCTGAAAAAGGGCACGCCGGAATACGTCGACAACTGGCCGATCGGCACCGGGCCGTTTGCGCTGCAGCAGTACAAGCAGGATTCGCTGATCCGCTACATCGCCAACCCGCACTACTGGCAGGGCGAAGTGGCCAGCAAGCACCTCATCTTCTCCATCACGCCGGATCCGCAAACCCGGCTGGCCAAGCTGAAAACCAACGAATGCCAGATCATCCCCGCGCCGCTGCCGGAACAGTTCGCCGCCATCAAGGCCGACGGCAACCTGCAGTTGCACGACATTACCGGGCTGAACGTCGGCTATCTGGCGTTCAACACCCAGAAAAAACCGTTCGACAACCTGCTGGTGCGTCAGGCGCTGAGCTACGCGGTAGACAAGAAAGCGATCGTCGCCGCGGTGTTCAAAGACAGCGGCACACCGGCCAATTCGCTGCTGCCGCCGGGCATGCTGGGCTACAACGACAAGCTGCCGGAATACGCCTACGATCCGCAGAAGGCGCGCGAGCTGCTGAAGCAGGCCGGGCTGGAACAGGGTTTTGAGACCGACATCTGGTCGATGCCGGTACAGCGCCCTTACAACCCGAACTCGAAGCGCATCGCCGAGATGATCCAGAGCGACTGGGCGAAGGTGGGCGTGAAGGCCAAGATCGTCACCTGGGAGTGGGGCCAGTATCTGGCCGGGCTGCGCAAAGGCGAGCAGCAGAGCGCGCTGTACGGCTGGGTATCGGACAACGGCGATCCGGACAACTTCGCCACCCTGCTCGGCTGCGCCGGGGTGCAGAGCGGCGCCAACGTGGCGCGCTGGTGCGATAAGGATTACGACCGGCTGATCCAGCAGGCGATCCAGGAGAACCAGCCGCAAGCGCGCGCCAAGCTGTACCAACAGGCGCAGGTGATCTTCGCCAAACAGGCGCCGTGGCTGCCGCTGGCCACCGGCAAAGTGTTCTACGCCACCCGCAGCAACCTGAGCGGCTATGTGGTGGACGTGAACGGCAGCGATTTCGCCAAGGCCAAATTGAACTGATCCCAGGCGCCGCAGCAAGGGCTGCGGCGCAACCCGCTTCATCACTTAATAAGCTGCCAGCCTCTGAAACTGTCGTCCATTAGCTTCACAACTTACGATGCCCCTCTACCGCCTGGCGCATAACCCACTAAACCAATCGCTTAATAAGTGAGTTGAGCCTGGCGTTTTGCCTAAATTGCGCGCACGCGCTTTCCTCCGATGTAACATTTCGTTACCATCGGCGCACAGACCCTTTAACATCAAAAGGTAACCCGGTGCAGAACACCTATATGCCGTGGCAAATTCGCCTGCACTGGCTGGTGGCTATCCTGCTGGTCATCACCTGCGTCACCATCGAGCTGCGGGGCTTTGCCGAACCGGGCAGCGCACCGTGGTACGCGCTGGTTGTCACCCACTTCAGCAGCGGCGTGACGGTGTTTGCGCTGATGCTGGCCCGCCTGTTCCTGCGCCGGCGCCACGCCTCGCCCGCCATCGCGCCCAAACCGCCGAAGTGGCAAACCGGCATGGCGCACCTGACGCATACCCTGATTTATCTGCTGCTGCTGACGCTGCCAGTGCTGGGGGTGTATTCGCGCTATCTGGGCGGCAAGGAGTGGTATCTGTTCGGCCTGTCGATGCCGTTCACCGACGTGGCCGATCGGCCGCAGGCGCGGATGATTATCGGCTGGCATAAAACGCTGGCCTCATTCGGCTACTGGCTGATCGGCCTGCATGCCGCCGCCGCGCTGTTCCATCACTACATCGTCAAGGACAATGCGCTGGTGCGCATGCTGCCATTGATGAAAAAACGCTGAATACCCGGCGCCAGGGATGACTTTTCGGGCCACGCCCGCTGACAGGGAATGACATGCAAACCCAATTTTTTAATGTGACCGTCGAACAATGCGCCTGCCAGCAGACGGCGCCCGACAACCTGGTGAGGATCATCGCCTCCGGCCAGACGTTCTTTTTTTACCGTGATGACTTCAGCGACAGCGAAAATCTGCTGGCCACGCTCGCCGCCGGCGATCGGGTGAAGATTGGCGCTCACCGCCTGCGTGACGGCAGCTACTGGCTGCACTGGCTGCTGCACGGCACGAAAGGCCGGCTGGAACCCGACAGAACGCTTAAATACAAGCTGAAATATTTCGCCCTGCTGGTGCTGGGCGCGGCGCTGGCCGGTGGCTTCCCGGCCGCCTTTTTCATCATGGACCGGGAAGATTCCTGGCTGACCATTGTCCTGTTCTTTATCGCCATCATCGCCGGCCTCATCGGCATCGGCATGGTGCTGTTCGTCGGTTCAGAGCTCTTGCTGATCGGGCATCGCGGCCGCAGGCGCCTGCTCAGGGCGCTGGATCGCGTGCTGCTGGGGCAAGACGTCACGCCGCCCGATTCGCTCAGCCTGAAAATCCCCGGCATCAGATACCGGGCCGTCCGCAAAGACGCCGTGCCGACGACCGCACCGCTGCAGACCGCACTTCCCCTTCCTGACGGCGTCGAGGCCTCCGGCATCGAGACGGTCAACGCCCTGAGCTACGAACTTCGCCACTATGAGATCCCGCGGCAGGTGCAGTATTTGGACACTTACGCGTGGCGTCAGAACGAGACGCACTTCGCGGTGACGACCCGTGCGCTCAACGTCCCCACGACCAAACTGCATCCGGTATTTCGTCGGCAGCATCCGCTTTTCATCGCTAAGGGCGATCCGCTGCAGGTGTTGTACTGCGAGAACGACACCGTCCCCGAGTTGCCTACGGTGCGCGGGATCATCAATCATCGCGACCGCCAGACCTATCTTATCGGCGGCAGCCGCTACTTCACCGAAGCCGGCCTTAACCTGAGCGCACGCGTCGTTTTCATCCTGGGCGCGATCATGATGTGTTTGATGCTCGGTCTGATCGTGTGGGATAACGCCGATACCCCAGCGGGCTTTTACCTGGATGCCTGGACCCTGAAGCGCCTCGGCAGTGAGTTGCCGCCGATTCTGCTGCTGATGATGCTGATGATCAGCGGCCTGGCGCTGCTGATCGAGGGCTTCGCCCAGATCTGCCGCCTCTACGCGTTTGACCAGCACCGCACGTTTAAAACGTTCAAATACCTGCGCCATCTGCGCCGCAGGCTATGGCGGCAGGCTCAGGTGACGGAGCTGAAATGATGACGTTAGCGCTTTATAAAAGACCCCTTATTATCCTGACGCTGTTTTTGGCCAGCGCGCTGGGCGTCTATTTGCTCGCCCCTGAGCAACGCTATGCGCAGTGGCAATGGACTCAGGGCGACCAGGCGTTGCCGACGATAGCCCGTTATGATCTCATCCACAGCTACCCGGCGCAGGACGGCGCCCTGCTGCTCACCAGCAAAAGAAGTGAAGACCGCGCGTACAATAGCTTTTACGGCTGGGCGGCCAACTACCTCAGCCAGGTGCTGTTTGCCGGCCCAAAAGGGTTACAGATGCTGGGGGAACTCGACGAATCAATCTACGATGCGGTTTGCGTCGAGCAGGAGTGCGTGCTTTTTCTGTCCAAAGGGCGCCGGCTGGTCGATGTGCAACGGGGCACCATCGGGGCGCTGATCCCCTGGCCAGAGGGCGACGACAATCTGCCTTCCTTTATCGGCGGCAAACTGGCGGCGCTGTCGGGAAAGCGCGCGCTGTATTTCATCAGCACCGAAGGCGTATTCTACAGCCCGGACTTTGGCGCCCATTGGCGGCAGACGCTGGATCTGCCGGCGCTGTTGGATGAGCGACAGCTGCTGGGCTTTGAGCGCGGCGAGGAGGAGTCACCGACGGCTTACGCCTCCGGTAAGCGCAAATCCATGCCCGAGATCTTTACCGCCGTTGATGGCGATCTCGTGCTGTTTTGGATGAACCCGGTGCTCGGTTCCGGCGCCTTGCACATTGCCGTTAACGGCAAAACCGGCGAGGTGGTCGAACTGCATTGGCTAACGGTGCGCGTCAAGGAAAGCGCGCAGGCCCCGGATGGCGGCATCTACCTGATCGCCCAAACGCTGGACAGAGGGCTGTATCAGCTTCTGCGTTATCAATCCGACGGGCAGTTGGCGGTGCTGTTGGAAAACGGCGATAAATCGCTGTATCAGCTGTGGGCGGGCAACGACAAGCTGGTCGCCCAAACGGATAACGGCGATGCGCGCCTTTCGCTGATTTTCGATCTGCGCTCATCCGACGTGCGCTACCGACAGCCGTTGGAGTACCGCTACAACGGGCGCGACGACGCACGCCAAACCGTGATCGAACCGGAAAGCCACTATGGCGATGACGGGAAGACCCCGCCACTGCCCTACTTCGTTCGCTATCGCTCCACCACGCCGTGAACATAAGGAACTTGCCATGCTGTTAGGTTATGGCGCCGGCGGCGCCGGCCTGCTGGCGCTGTTATTGGCCCTGCTGCTCGCCGGCATCCTGCTCGCCTGGTGGGGCTGGCGATACGCCGCCGCCCGCTGCGGCCGCCCGCGCCCGCCGCTTTCCTGGGGCGGCTATCTGTTGGCCTCGGCGCTGGCGATCTACCCGGTGGCGTTCGCGCTGATGCTGATCGACATTGCCCTTCAGGATCTCAAGAGCCAGCGGGCGGAAGAACGCTGGAATCGGCGCAGTTACCTGACTCTCGAGGCGGCAAAACCGTTCGGTGAAATCACCCTGCCAAAAGGCAGCTGGGTAAACCGGCAGGAGCCGCGCCAGCCCGGCACCGAAGACAGCCCCATCACGATGAACGGCGTGACCGCCGTGCGCTTTCCTCAGCCGCAGAGCGTGGCCGGCGTTCCAATCATCGCCTTCGAGGTTTTACCGCCGGTGATGGAGCTGGCAGATGCGCATACTTTCACCCGCCCAACCGGTCAAATGGCGCACTGCGAAGCCGGTTGGCTGGTCTCTTTCTCTTTACCGCCGGATAAGCCGGCCCCGCAGTGGGAGGAGTGGCAGGCCGGCCTGCCTGCGGCGGCGTTTCGGCCCAGCGATTGGATCTTTAGGGAGTGCTTCTCCGGCAGCCCGATCGCGGTGCTGACCTTGCACAACGGCGAAGTCAGGGTGTTGCCTTAAGTCTTACGCCGTGGCGTTGGGCAAGCGCACGGTCACGCGGTTGTTGGCCGTTGGCAACTGCAGCGGCGTTTCCTGCCAACTCACCGCGATAACCAATACCGGCGGGGCCGGCACGCGCGGCTCACGCCCGTCGGGCCCCACGCTGTAAGCATCCCATTCAATCACAAAAACCCCGCCGTCTTGCGGCTCGACCCGCTCGACGAAAAAGGTGGTGTCCGAACCGCGCCCGCCCGCCGGTTTATGCGCGTAAGAGAGCAGGCTGAACCACTCGCCGGCGAAGTACAGATGGTACAGACCATCGACGATATGCTCGCCGTGGAACTGGCAGCCGCCGACGCTCAAACCATCACCCGACGGGGATCCCGCCACGCGTTCAAGATCGCGCACGAAGCGATCGGTCGGCCGGTTATCCAGCAACAGCTCATAAGGCGGCGTGTGCAGCAGCGCGGCAGGATCGTCCGCCTGGCGCAGATCCGCCGGCAACATCGAGCGCGCCGCCAGCATCCGGCCGTTGGGTAAGGCGATCTCCAGCCGATCCGCCGGATCCGCTACCCACTGCGGCACCCACAGACCGCGTACAAGGTGCAACGGCGTAACCTCCGCCTGCCGGCATTTCTCCCGCAGCCGCGCCAGCGCCTCGGCGGAGCCGGCGGCCAAGGCTCCCAGCTCGCGATCGGTCAATGCCGGCAGCGCGTACATCGCCCGGGCGGCGGGCTCGTATACCGTCAGCTCCTCTCCCTCGCGGCTGCGGGTCGGTATCAGGCGCAGCTTGCCGTCGTCCACGTCCTGCGGCGCGGCACAGGCGCCATGCACAATCGCCCCGTCGCGCAGCAGCAGCGTCCAAAAGCTGGGGCCGCCCATGCCCAGTTCCCCCACGCCGCCAATCTGCCGATCGCTGTCGCCGGCGTGCGCCATCTCAATCGGCTGCGAATGCCAGTCGGTCTTGCGCCACTCTGCCGCCTCTTCGGGTTCTTGCCCGCTTTTAGCGGCGTACTTCGCCCATTGCAGCACGGCAAACAACGCGATGCACAGCACACCCCAAACCGGGTGATCCTGCCAAATCAATAACCAACCGACGATCAAAAGCGCCCAGGCGGCCATGGCGATATCCTTTTCGAAGAGAAAACCGCCTGATTCTAGCTCAGGCGGTTAGTGGGGTTGAAGTCTATGCCATGAATAATTAGCCGTTAAATAGAAAGGTAATAATTTCAGCGTTATTTCTGTGACTATGAAGATCACATAAATAATGCTTCACTGCGTGATTCCAACATAAAAACATAACCCTCTGTATCTCAATAAATATTTATTGCTCGATTAAAAAACAGAAAGCGTAAAGAGAAAAAAATCGCAATAATTTGTACATATTCTAAACATTGACTATGTTTAGACATACTATTTATATGCAGGAAAAAATACCGAATAAAAAATCAGACAGGCGCTTAAAAAATTAACACCACCTTGCTTACCGCGAGGAAGAAAAACTCTTTTCCAGCAATATTCCGAGGATATTTTATCTCCACGGAACGGGTCACTTTGCGTTTTATCAGGCCAATAGGCTACACACCGCAATTAATAGCATTATTAGCATTCCGGAGACCGACAATGAAAATCGTTACGGGCATTATCCTTACCTCTGTGGCCGCCTTCAGCGGCGCGGCTTACGCTGCCGATGCGCAGCCTACCACCGGCAGCGCGGAAGTGACGCTGGAACACGTGCATGCCGTGATGGAAAACGGCAGCCCGGCGCCGCAGCACGACGCCGCCTGCAAAAAAGAACTTTCCATGCCGGAATCGAAATATATCGGCATGAAGGTTAAAACCGATTACAGCATCAATAGCAGCACCATGATGATGTCGGCCAAGTCGATGTTCCCATCGCCCAACGACAAACAGCCGATGGAGCTGACGGTCGATCTCTCTGCGCTGGGCCTGGCGGATGTGTATGCCTTCGGCGCCTTTAAACCGGCTGCACTACCGCAGGCCTATATTTATTTCACCATCGACAAGGATTTTAAAAATCCGGTCAGCACCTTTATGATCATTAACCAAGGCAAGCAATATAACTGCGTGATCTCCAGCTCGAATAAAATGATGAGCAAAGAGATGCGCGGCAAGATGATGAAGAAACAGTAGCGGAATGAAAAACGGCGCTTCCCGGAGCAGGAAGCGCCGCCAGCAAAGCCTTAAATCAGACCCGGATTGTATTTCTGGTTGAACTTCTCTTCCGATTGGAACAGATAAATAATGCCTTCGATAAAGCCGACAATCGATGGGATCCCCGTCCAGCAGAACAGCAGGTAGAACAGCCCCCACCACTTCATCCCCAGGTAAAACTTGTGAATGCCCAGTCCGCCCAGGAAGATGGCCAACAGGGCCGCCGCGAGCTTGTCTTTTCTGCTCATAGTTCACTTCTCCTAACTTCTCACCGAACCACCGGCATGCCTAAAAACGGATGCCGCTCCACAGAGCGCCGCATCGCAATGCTTGAGGAGGAAAACATTCATCCATCAAGGCTCAACAGGGGTAATTATAACAGCGATTAATTAAACGGTTGTTTAACCGGCGAAAGGATAAGCAGGGGGATGCATGGAAAGTGAGGCTACAGATACTCGGTTTCGGCTCAAAAAAACACGCACGCTCGCAGGAGCTCGTCGGCATAATAGATGAGCGAAAATTATCCCGCAGCCGTCATTGTAAGAGATAAGGTTAAAACAGATTTTTATTGCCTGATATCGGCATATCGTTATAATTTTTAGTTTCCCTGGTGAATGCCTGCAGACGATTAATAGCAGCTCACTTGCAGGTGTTCAAAAAATGATTATATCACGACGCTAAAGCCCATCACGTTGAGTATTATGCGCCGCAATCGCATTCGCCATCAGTGCATAATCCTTGATGACCCCTTGGTGACGACGCCCTGAGCAGAAAATAAAATCACAGCGTTGCTCATCTTCGATCAGTTTTTTTGCCAGATGCCTGACTCGCAATTTGGGTGTTGCATTAATTCTGGTCACCCGCCCTCTTTCAGTTTCATTACTTTGCGGATGAACCTTTTCCTCATACTCGCCAATCATCAGGGTTATTTTATTAACGCTTTCAGCGATTGTTAACTTGCCATCAGGAAGCAACGCCCCATTCCCCCACCAGATCGATGGACTGGCCGCTAGATAATTTTGAAACGCGTCAGGATGGTTCAACAGCGTATAAAGTACAAAATGCCCGCCATGTGAATGACCTGCCAGCGTTTGTTTGTCTGTATTGATTGAGTAGCGTGACTCAACCCAGGGCTTAACGCATGCGGTGATAAACTGATAAAATGCCGGCGCTCCGCCACCGTCAATAAACTCTTTATCATCAGAGGGAACCGTATAGTCGCGGGTTCTTGCTTTTAGTATATCCACCCCATCCTGATAGCCGATGCCCACATAAAGAATATTGTCGTTGTTTCTACTCTGATGGCGTTCGGTCAGCTTGGAGAATTGAGTATTGGCATCGAGAAAGTAAAGCGCGTTTAAATCGCCATGCGCTTGCTTGTCATGAGCAATAAAAACCCTATAACGTTGACCATTAAAGTTAAAGTCCTTCGTTCTTGAAATCAAACATCCACGCATAACAACCTCACTTTATAAATAAGCCAGTGATTTAACATTGGCGATAATGTCTTTTCCCAGATAAGAAAAGACGGTGAGGTTCAACCGTAGCAACGTATTATTCTGCTTACGACGCTTGCTGGTTGTGTGAATGATTAAACAAACGCGTTTGTATTATACCTTGCAGCATATTGCCACATAGCGATAAGCAGAAATATCAACCGCAAGCGTTGCAGACGCCAGTGCTGCGTATTTTTACTAAGGAAGGCAGTGAAACTTGAAATGGTGCCGATAATAGGAGTCGAACCTACGACCTTCGCATTACGAATGCGCTGCTCTACCAACTGAGCTATATCGGCATCGAGCCGGGCCTGCGGGGCAAGCCGGAAGTGCGTTGAACAAGGTAGACCTGCGCGCGAAATGAGTCAATAGCCGCCGGGGCGTTTGGTTGTTTTGCAAACAGCCGCACTGCAGCTACGCTGCAAAAAAAATCAGGGCGCAGCCCGCTGCGCCCTGACCTCTTTATGACCGTAATGCGGCCTTAGCTACGCACCAGATCGTCGCCGTAGCCAATCCACTTGTAGGTGGTCAGCGCGTCCAGGCCCATCGGGCCGCGGGCGTGCAGTTTCTGGGTGCTCACCGCCACTTCAGCGCCCAAGCCGAACTGGCCGCCGTCGGTGAAGCGGGTGCTGGCGTTGACGTACACCGCCGAGGAGTCCACCGCGCGCACGAAGTGCTCGGCGCTGCTGAGCGAACGGGTGAGGATCGCGTCGGAATGGTTAGTGCCGTGGGTGCGGATGTGATCGATGGCCTGATCGATATCGTCCACCAGCAGCACGTTCAGATCCAGCGACAGCCATTCGTCGTCGTAATCCTCCGCGTTCACCGGCACCACCGTCGCCGGGCCGCCCTGCAGCAGCGGCAGCGCGTTTTCCGCCGCGTGCAGCGTCACGCCCGCCGCCGCCATTTTGGCGCTCAGCGCCGGCAGGAACTCGGCGGCGATGCTGCGGTTCACCAGCAGCGTCTCCAGCGAGTTACAGGCGCTCGGGCGCTGGATCTTGGCGTTTTCAATCACCGTCAGCGCCTTGTCGAAATCAACGTCGGCATCCACATAGGTATGGCACACGCCGATGCCGCCGGTGATCACCGGGATGGTCGATTGCTCGCGGCACAGCTTGTGCAGGCCGGCGCCGCCGCGCGGGATCAGCATGTCGACGTAGCGATCCAGGCGCAGCAGTTCGTTCACCAGCGCGCGATCCGGGCTGTCGATCGCCTGCACCGCCGCCGCCGGCAGGCCACACTGTTCCAACGCCTGCTGGATCACTTTCACCGTCGCCTGGTTGGTGTTGTGCGTCTCTTTACCGCCGCGCAGGATCACTGCGTTGCCGGTTTTCAGGCACAGGCTGGCGACGTCGATGGTGACGTTCGGCCGCGCCTCGTAAATCACGCCGATCACGCCGAGCGGCACCCGCCGGCGCTCCAGCTTCAGCCCGCTGTCCAGCAGGTTGCCGTCCAGCACGTGGCCGACCGGATCGTTCAGGCGGCATACCTGGCGCACGTCGTTGGCGATCGCCGCCAGCCGCGCCGGGGTCAGCAACAGGCGATCGAGCAGCGCTTCGCTCATGCCGGTGGCGCGCGCCTGCGCCATGTCTTGTTCGTTCGCCAGCAGGATCGCTTCACTGTTGGCTTCCAACCTGTCGGCCATCACCGACAGCACCTGATTCTTCTTCGCCGTGCTCAGCACCGCCAGCTGCCAGGAGGCCTGCTTGGCGGCCTTCCCCATCTGCTCCAGCATGCTCACTCCTTAACTGACAATCATATCGTCGCGGTGCACTGCCACCGGACCGTATTCATAACCGAGGATTTCGCTGATTTCCTGCGAGTGGTGCCCGGCGATCATACGCATCGCGTCGCTGTTGTAGCGGCTGACGCCGTGCGCCAGATCGCGCCCCGCCTGGTTGCGGATGCGGATCACTTCGCCGCGCGAGAAGTCGCCCTTCACTTCGCGGATGCCTTTCGGCAGCAGCGAGCTGCCGCGCGCCATCATCGCTTCCACCGCACCGTCATCGACGGTGATCTCACCGGCCGGCGGCGCGCCAAAGATCCAGCGCTTGCGGTTTTCCAGCGGGGTTTCCAACGCGTGGAAACGGGTGCCCACCGGTTTGCCTTCGATCACGTCCGCCACCACGCCCGGCTTGCTGCCCGCGGCGATCACCACGTCGATGCCGGCGCGGCAGGCCACGTCGGCCGCCTGCAGCTTGGTGCCCATGCCGCCGGTGCCCAGACCGGAGACGCTGTCGCCGGCGATGGCGCGCAGCGCGTCGTCGATGCCGTGCACTTCACGGATCAGTTCGGCCTGCGGATTGTTGCGCGGATCGGCGGTGTAGAGGCCCTGCTGATCGGTCAGCAGCAGCAGTTTGTCGGCCCCGGCCAGAATGGCCGCCAGTGCCGACAGGTTATCGTTGTCGCCCACCTTGATTTCGGCGGTGGCGACGGCGTCGTTCTCATTGATTACCGGCACGATGCGGTTGTCCAGCAGCGCCGTCATGGTGTCGCGCGCGTTGAGGAAGCGCTCGCGGTCTTCCAGATCGGCGCGCGTCAGCAGCATCTGCCCGACGTGAATGCCGTAAATGGAGAACAGCTGTTCCCACAGCTGGATCAGCCGGCTCTGCCCTACCGCTGCCAGCAGCTGCTTGGAGGCGATGGTGGCGGGCAGCTCGGGGTAGCCCAGGTGTTCGCGCCCGGCGGCGATGGCGCCGGAGGTGACGATGACGATGCGGTGGCCCGCGGCGTGTTGCTGCGCGCACTGGCGCACCAATTCGACAATGTGGGCGCGGTTCAGACGCAGCGATCCGCCGGTCAACACGCTGGTGCCCAATTTCACAACCAATGTCTGGCTGCCGTTCATAGTATTTCTGCCGTGTGTAATGATGAGAAGAAGAGTGCAAAGGTCTTTGTAACAGGAGAGACGCGTTATGCCAACAGGCACAACGCGAAATCAGCACAATACGTGGTCAAACGGGGTCAGGCGGAGAGTTTGATCAGTTTTTCTTTGAAATCATCGGCGGGTTCCAGCCCCAGTTCCATGGTCGCCAGCAGTTCGCCCAGGCGGCGATGGAAGTCGCGCAGGGTGTCTTCCAGCTTGGCGTTCACTTCATCATCCTTAATGTTTTGCGCCGTCCAGTCGCCTTCCTTGTCGAACAGGCCGAATTGGTACGAATAGGTGAAGCGCGCCTCTTCCGCCTGCAGCTCCATCCACCAGCCCCAGAACTCACGCTTCTCCGGAGCAGGCTTTACATTGACGCAGACGGCCAAACAATCAAAGAAAAACCGGTCGTTCTCACATTGCCCTTCACGCAGGTACGGCCCCAAGCTGGCAAAACGTTTCATTAGTCGGCTTTTAGGGTGACCACTCGGTAACGTCATTCTCTAACCTCCTCAATGTAGACCACTCTTTTTAACAAATTGTTAAAATTTAGCAACTAATTAACGCATTTTATCCTTCAGCCAACCGGACATCTGCAGCAACGCCCGGTGGAAGCTATCGTAAACCGGGGTGCGCGGGATGGCGATCAGCTTGCCGCTCACCGAAGAGGTGACGATCAACTGCGACTCTTCTTTCGGGCTGAGCGTATCGCGCTCCCAGTAGCCGGAGATCATCGGCGTCGGGCAACGGCGCCCCAGCAGCCCCTGCATTTTCAGCGAGTAGCTGTTCAGCTCCACCTTCAGCACGTTGTCCGAGGCGTTGGCCATGCCCATGCGGCTGGCCAGCACGTCCATATACATGTCCGGCACGTTCAACTGGGTGCTGCTGTCGCACAGCAGGCGATGCACCACCGGCCCCAGGCAGGCTACGCCGCGTAGCCGCTGCGGCTCCAGATAGGCCAATCGCACCGCCACGTTGGCGCCGAAGCGGAAGCCGAAGGCGCTCACCCGCTGATGATCCACCCACGGCACCGAGGCCAGCTGGATCAGCACCTGCTGGTGCAGGTAGCTGGAGTCCTGCGTCAGCTTCCATTTGCACGAAGAACCGATCGACGGCATGTCGAGCGTCAGCATGGCGATGCCGTGCGGCGCCAGGTAGTCGCGGAACAGGCGATGATAGTCGGTCTGCAGCGTGTCGAGGCTGCCGCACATCAGCACCGTCGGGAACGGCGCTTCGCCCTTCTCCGGCATGTGCAGGAAGCCGGTGACGCTGGCGCCGCCTTCAATGCGAAACTCCAGCTCTTTCAGCTGATACGGCAGCAGCAGCGCCGCCTCTTCGTACGCGCGGTTGGCGAGCATCTCCGCCTGTTCGGCCAATTCGTCGCCCTTCAGGTGCGGGTAACCGGCGATGCTGTACAGGCTCGCGGCCTTCAGCCAGTATTCGCCGCCGAGCAGCGGATCCTGCTGCTCCGTCGCCCGCTGCTGCCACTGCATGCCCTGATGGATCCACTCGTAGATCCAGTTGCCATTGCGGTAGCCCACCACGGTATCCAGCCGCTGCGGATTGCTGCGCTCGGCGTCCGAGGCGGCGATACGCGCCAGCACTTCGTGGATTTCGATCGGGCTGACGCCGCGCCAGGCCCACAGCAGCGGGTTCAGCATGCGATACCAGCTGCCGGTAGTGTCGCCTTCCAATGCGGAATGCATGGCGGCGCTCACTTTGTTGCGCGCGCGCAGCACCAGCGTCGAGGTTTCAGGGTGTTTGAATTTGGGCTTGAAAAGAATTTCAGAAAGGTTGGCCTGTGCCATGGTAACAACAGCCTCCGTAAATCTGGCGATAGGCCGCAAAAGGCCTACTTAACTGGAGGTAGTGTACCTAACTCTGGCGGGATAAACCAAGATAACGCAAACGCCCGGCATAACCGGGCGTCAGGCGGCTGACAAAGGAGGAAAAAGCGTGGTTTTTCCTCCTTTGTGGTCAACGGCCGAAAATCAATAAATTGATTTTCCTTATTTTTTATATCTTGCCTTCGGTAAGCCTGACAACGCCATCACGTTTATCATTAAACAAACGCCCGGCATAACCGGGCGTTGACTTAGAACTGGCTGGGCTTAGCGACCGCCGATCGGGGGAACGAAGCTGACGCCCATGTCCCACGGCTGTTCGATCCAGGTATCCTGCGGGATGTCGACTTCGTAGTCGTCCACCAGCGGACGGCCCGCCGGCTTGGCGAAGATGGTGACGAAATGCGCTTTCGGGTACATGTCGCGGATCGCTTTCGCGGTGCCGCCGGTATCCACCAGATCGTCCACCACGATGAAGCCTTCACCGTCGCCTTCGGCGCGCTTGAGCACTTTCATTTCGCGTTGGTTGTCATGGTCATAGCTGGAAATGCAGACGGTATCCACATAGCGGATGCCCAGTTCGCGCGCCAGCAGGCCCGCCGGTACCAGACCGCCGCGGCTTACGGCAATGATGCCTGTCCATTTGTCGGCAGGCAGCAGGCGGTGCGCCAGCTTGCGTGCGTGCATTTGCAGCATATCCCAGGTAACAACGTATTTTTCGCTCATAGAATCGTGTCCCAGCCGGCGGTGAAGCGGCTTATTTGTAGTTCAGGGGAAAAAAGGTTGCGCGAGATTATAGAGACTGGCCGCGTTGAATTCCAGCTGTACCGAGGAAAACCTCGCGATTTCCGCCGGGCGGCTTTTCGGTGATTGATGCTGAAAAAGCGAGCGTTCCCGCAGCGAAGCCATGTGATCAAGCGCTTAAACCGCACAATACGGGGGGCGCACCGCCGGAAATAAAGTGATATTCTCTGACGATCGTGCCACGACGCACAGATACCCGCTCACCTTAACCGCGCGGCATGCCCGTCCTGTCGGAGCCTGCCGTCACAGGAGACTTATAGTGTCTGAATTGTCTCAGCTTTCGCCACAGCCGCTGTGGGATATTTTCGCCAAGATCTGTTCTATCCCGCACCCTTCTTATCATGAAGAAGCGCTGGCGCAGCACATCCTCACCTGGGCCAAAGAAAAGAACCTGCACGCCGAGCGCGATCAGGTCGGCAATATCCTGCTGCGCAAGCCGGCCACCAAAGGCATGGAAAACCGCAAGCCGGTCGCGCTGCAGGCGCACCTGGACATGGTGCCGCAAAAGAATAACGACACCGTACACGACTTCGCCAAGGATCCGATCCAACCTTATATCGCCGGCGAGTGGGTGAAAGCGCGCGGCACCACGCTGGGCGCCGACAACGGCATCGGCATGGCCTCCGCCCTGGCGGTGCTGGCCGACGACAGCGTTGAGCACGGCCCGCTGGAAGTGCTGCTGACCATGACCGAAGAAGCGGGGATGGACGGCGCCTTCGGGCTGCAGCCGAACTGGCTGCAGGCGGACATCCTGATCAATACCGATTCCGAAGAAGAAGGCGAAATCTACATGGGTTGCGCCGGCGGTATCGACTTCATCACCACCCTGCCGCTGCAGCGCGAAGCGGTGCCGGCCGGTTACCAAACCCTGAAGCTGACCCTCAAGGGCCTGAAAGGCGGCCATTCCGGCGCCGAGATCCACGTCGGGCTGGGCAACGCCAACAAACTGCTGGCGCGCTTCCTATTCGCCCATGCGGAGGCGCTGAACCTGCGCGTGCTGGACCTGAACGGCGGCACCCTGCGCAACGCCATCCCGCGTGAAGCCTCCGCGGTGGTAGCGGTGCCGGCAGAAAAAGCCGACGCGCTGAAAGCGCTGAGCCAAGAGTTCCTGGCCGTGCTGCAGAACGAACTCTCCGCCAAAGAGAAGAACATCACCGTGCTGCTGGAGCCGACCACCAGCGCTTCGCAGGCGCTGAGCGCCGACAGCCAGCAACGCTTCCTGGCGCTACTGAACGGCACGCCGAACGGCGTGATCCGCATGAGCGACGCGGTGAAAGGCGTGGTGGAAACCTCGCTGAACGTCGGCGTAGTCACCACCAGCGAAAACGAAGCGGAAATCATCTGCCTGATCCGCTCCCTGATCGACAGCGGCAAAGATTACGTTGTCGAGATGCTGACCGCGCTGGGCCAGCTGGCCGGCGCCAACGTGGCGCCGAAGGGGGGCTACCCGGGCTGGCAGCCGGACGCCGACTCGCCGGTGATGCACCTGGTGCGCGAGCTGTATCAGGAGCTGTTCAACAAGACGCCGAACATCATGGTGATCCACGCCGGTCTGGAATGCGGTCTGTTCAAAAAGCCGTATCCAAACATGGATATGGTATCGATCGGGCCAACCATCACCGGCCCGCACTCGCCGGATGAGCAAGTGCATATCGAAAGCGTCGGTCTGTACTGGAAGCTGCTGACCTCGTTGCTGAAAGCGATCCCTGAGCGCGCGTAATCTGCGCGCTTAACGCAAAAAGCCGGCGGTCGCCGGCTTTTTTATTCCCAAGGCAGCGCCAACTGCCGCTCCAGCTGCGGATCGAGCAGCGTCACATGCAACCCCACCAGCCGCACGCCGCGCCCTTCGCGCCGCTCGCGCCACGCCTGTCGCGCCACCTCCAGCAAATCCTGCCGGTTCAACACCGGGAAGACGTGCTCCTGGGTGGTTTGCTGAAAATCCTGAAACTTCAGCTTCACGCCCTGCCGGGCGATGTGCAGATCCGGCTTTACCTTGCGCAGCCGCATCTCCAGCTCGGGATAGAGTTTGTCGATAATCAGCGTTTCGCAGTCTTCCCAGTCGTGAATGTCTTCCGCCAGCGTGCGCTCCACCCCCACCGATTTGCGCAGCCGCTCCGCCGAGATTTCGCGCCGATCGATGCCCTGACACCGTTCCCACAACACCCGGCCAAACTTGCCGAAGCGCTTGAGCAGCTGCGCCAAATCGTATTGCTGCACGTCGGCGCAGGTGATGAGCCCCACTTCCTCCAGCCGTTTGGCGGTCACCTTGCCGACGCCGGGGATCTTGCTGAGCGGCAGCTGCTGCAAAAACGCCGGCACCTGCGCCGGCGTGATCACGTATTGCCCGTTCGGCTTGTTCATCTCGGAGGCGATTTTGGCGAGAAACTTGATCGGCGCGACGCCGGCCGACGCGGTCAGGTTCAGCTCGTCGGCGATCGCCTGACGGATTTCCTGGGCGATCAGCGTCGCCGAACCGTTGCATTGCGGGCTGTCGGTCACGTCGAGATAGGCTTCATCAAGCGACAGCGGCTCGATCAACGGGGTATAGCGGGCGAAGATTTCGCGGATGTGCAGCGAAGCCTCTTTATAGGCCGCCATGCGCCCCGGCAGCAGGGTGAGATGCGGACACAGCTTGAGCGCCATCGCCGTGGACATGGCGCTGTGTACGCCATAGCGCCGCGCCGGGTAGTTGGCGGTGCTGATCACCCCGCGCCGATCGGCGCTGCCACCAATCGCCAACGGAATATCGCGCAGGCTGGGATCGTCGCGCATTTCCACCGCCGCGAAGAAGCAGTCCATATCGACATGAATGATTTTACGCATCGCACCCTCCAGTAACACTGTATAAGTATACAGTTAGATACCGAAAGCTCAAGGCCACGGAGCTCGAGGAAAGCGGCGTTTCCGCCAGATATTTCCGCGTTGTTAAAAAAGCTTAATTTTTCAATAGTATGATTTCCGCCATCCCGTGCGGCTCTCCACAACGATAACGATAAGGTACCCTACATGATCAGATTTTCTCATTTGCTGCTGGCTTCCGCGCTGTCGCTGAGCGCGCTGGCGGCCAGCGCCGCCGCCGGTCATGCGCCGGCGATCGTCGCCCACCGCGGCGGCACCGCCGATGCGCCGGAAAACACCCGCATCGCTATCGAAACGGCGTTGAAAAACGGCGCCGACGCCATTTGGATCACCCTGCAAGAATCCAAAGACGGCGTCATCGTGCTGTATCGCCCCTCGGATCTGAAAGCGTTGACCAACCGGCAGGGCCCGGTCTCTGCCTATACCGCCGCGCAGCTGGCCGAGACCGATGCCGGCTGGGCCTTCGCCAAGGGTGACGCCCACCCGTTCCGCGGCCAGGGCATCGGCATTCCGCGCCTCGACGACGTGCTGAAGGCGTTTCCGCACGTCACCTTTTATCTGGACATCAAATCCCCGGACGCCGATCCGGCGCAGTTTGGCCAGGCGCTGCTGGCGACGTTGCAAAGCACCGACAGCCTGAACCGCACCCGCGTCTACTCTACCGACGCCAAATACCTTCAGGCGCTGCCGCCGGCCATCCCGCGCTTTGAAAGCCGCGACGAGACCCGCACGCTGCTGGCCAACGTCACCATGGCGCACCAGTGCGACGTCAAACCGGACAACCGGCAGCCGCGCTGGTACGGGCTGGAGCTGAAACGCGAGGTGGAGGTGGTAGAGAAATATACCCTCGGCGAAGGGCGTTCGAAGGCATTTCTGACCTGGGATAAAGAGTCGATGGACTGTTTCCGCTCGCAGGGCCCGGCGCACATCATCCTGTTCGGGGTCAACTCGCCGCAGGAATATCAGCAGGCGCTGGCGCTGGGCGCCGACGGCGTGATGGTTAACTCCCCGGCCGAGGCGAAAAGCTTCCGCAAGGCGAAATAAAAAACCCGGCCAAGGCCGGGTTTTCGCTACAGAATGCGGTGCTTTTCCAACTGCTCGCGCCGCTGCGCCGCTTTGGCTTCGCGTTTTTTGCGCGCATCGCACGGCTCCGGGCAGTCGCAGACTTTCTCCATGCCCAGCGCGGTGATGCCGCCGCAGCTGCCCTGCAGGCTTTTGCGTTTGAACACATAGCCCAGCGACATGCCGCCGACGATCAGCAGAAACAACACGAAGGTAGCGGCGAATACCGTCAACATAGCAACCTCACGAACGCTTTTTCAGATAGGGCTTGAACGCGTCTGAATAACGCTCCTCAAACCCGTCGGCGGTTTTCACGATCATGAACACCGGGATGCCGAGCAGGTTAGCCAGCGCCAGGCCGCGCTCCGGCCCCATCACGTTCAGGCCGGTGGACAGGCCGTCGGCGGTCATGCAGGTCGGGCTCAGCACAGTGATCGACACCAACCGATGATGGATTGGGCGCCCGGTGACCGGATCGATGGTGTGCGAATAGCGCATCCCGTCTTGCTCGAAGTAGTTGCGATAGTCACCCGAAGTGGCGATCGACATCTCCCCGGGTTGGATCACCAGCTGCGCCTGCTGCTGCGTACCGGCGGTCGGGCGCTCGATGGCGATGCGCCACAGCTTTTGTTCGCCGTTATGCCCGCGCGTGCGCACCTCGCCGCCGATATCCACCATGTAGTTCTTCACATGCCGGGACTGCAGATATTCCGCCACCACGTCCACGCCATACCCTTTGGCGATCGACGACAGATCGACGTACAGCTCAGGGATGCTTTTCACCAGCGCGCTGCCCTGCACCGACAGTTTGTCGGCGCCGGTCCAGGCGCGGCGATGCTCCAGCTCCGCCTCGCTCGGCACTTTGTCCGGCCGCCCTTCCGGGCCGAAGCCCCACAGGTTGACCAGCGGCCCGACGGTCACGTCCAGCGCGCCATCGGTGACGCGGTTGATGCGCAGCGCTTCGCGCACCACTTCGGCGGTGGCCGGCGAAACCGGGAACGGCCGGTCAATGTCGCGGCTGGCGTTGAAGCGGCTCAGCTCGGAATCCGGCCGGTAGGTGGACATCTGATCGTTCACCTGCTCCAGCCGTTTGTCGATCTCCGCCTGCATCTCGCGCGCCGACGGCGTATCTTCGCCGGTCACGTAACGGATCGAATACGAGGTGCCCATGGTTTTACCCGTCAGGTCCACCTGTTCCGGCCCGCAGCCGGTCAGCAGCAGGGTGGCGCTCAGCGCCACGCCCGTCAGCCAGTTCTTCATCGCCAATGCGCGCATTTAGCCACCAAAGTCATCCAGCATGATGTTTTCGTCTTCGACGCCCAGATCTTTGAGCATCTTGATCACCGCGGCGTTCATCATCGGCGGCCCGCACATGTAAAACTCGCAGTCCTCCGGCGCCGGGTGGTTCTTCAGGTAGTTCTCCAGCAGAACATTATGGATAAAGCCGGTGTAGCCGGTCCAGTTATCTTCCGGCTGCGGATCCGACAGCGCCACGTGCCAGGTGAAGTTTTCGTTCTCCGCCTGCAGCTGGTTGAAGTCGTCTTCATAGAACATCTCGCGCAGCGAACGCGCGCCGTACCAGAAGGTGATCTTGCGTTTCGAGTTCAAACGCTTGAGCTGATCGAAGATGTGTGAACGCATCGGCGCCATGCCCGCGCCGCCGCCGATAAAGATCATTTCGGCGTCGGTGTCCTTGGCGAAGAACTCGCCGAACGGCCCGGAGATGGTCACCTTGTCGCCCGGCTTCAGCGACCAGATATAGGAAGACATGATGCCCGGCGGCACGTCCGGATTGTTCGGCGGCGGCGTGGCGATACGCACGTTGAGCATGATGATGCCCTTCTCTTCCGGGTAGTTGGCCATCGAGTAGGCGCGCACCGTGGTGTCGTTCACCGTCGAACGGTAGCGGAACAGGTTGAACTTGTCCCAGTCGCCGCGATACTCCTGCGGCACGTCGAAGTCGGCGTAACTGATGTCGTGCGCCGGCGCTTCGATCTGGATGAAACCGCCCGCGCGGAACGGCACGTCTTCGCCATCGGGGATCTTCAGCTTCAGCTCTTTGATAAAGGTGGCTTTGTTATCGTTGGAGATAACCTCGCACTCCCATTTCTTCACGCCGAAGATCTCTTCCGGCAGCTCGATCTTCAGGTTCTGCTTCACGTTCACCTGGCACGCCAGGCGGCACCCTTCTTTCGCTTCGCGCTTGTTGATGTGCGAGAGCTCGGTCGGCAGGATATCGCCGCCGCCCTCTTTGATCACCACCCGGCACTGGCCGCAGGAGCCGCCGCCGCCGCAAGCCGAGGAGACGAAGATCCCCTGGCTGGAGAGCACGTTGAGCAGCTTGTCGCCCGCAGGCGCATGGAAGCTTTTATCCAGATCGCCATTGATTTCCACCGCGATGTCGCCGGTGTTCACCAGCTTCGATTTGGCGAACAGGATCAGCAACACCAGCACCATCACGATGGCGGTGAACATCGCTACGCCTAAAATAATTTCCATAAATTCTTCCCGCCTTTACAACTGAACACCGGAGAAGGACATGAAGCCCAGCGCCATCAGTCCGGTGGTGATAAAGGTAATGCCCAGACCGCGCAGCCCTGCCGGCACGTTGGCATACTTGAGTTTTTCGCGGATCCCCGCCATGGCAACGATCGCCAGCATCCAGCCGGTGCCGGAACCAAAGCCGTACACCACCGATTCGGCGAAGTTGTAGTCGCGCTGCACCATGAAGGACACGCCGCCGAAGATGGCGCAGTTCACGGTGATGAGCGGCAGGAAGATGCCGAGCGCGTTATACAGCGACGGGAAGAAGCGATCGAGGATCATCTCCAAAATCTGCACCAGCGCCGCAATCACGCCGATGAAGGTGATGAAGTTGAGGAAGCTCAGATCGACGCCCTCCACCAGCGCGCCGTCGCGCAGGATCAGGTTGTAGACCAGGTTATTCACCGGCACCGAAATGCCGAGCACGATGGTCACCGCGATGCCCAGGCCAAAGGCAGTCGACACCTTCTTCGACACCGCCAGGAAGGTACACATCCCGAGGAAGAACGCCAGCGCCATGTTCTCGACGAACACCGCGCGCACAAACAGGCTGATATAGTGTTCCATCGGCCTTTACTCCTTTTCGATCTGCGCCGGCTTCAGGGTGCGCAGCACCCAGATCAGCAGGCCGATGATGAAGAACGCGCTCGGCGCCAGCAGGAACAGGCCGTTCGGCTGATACCAGCCGCCGTTCTGCACCGTTTCCAGCACCGGAACGCCGAACAGCTTGCCGGAGCCAATCAGCTCGCGCAGGAAACCGACCAGCACCAGGATCACCCCGTAACCCAGCCCGTTGCCGATGCCGTCCATAAAGCTCTCGATCGGCGGCGACTTCATGGCGTAGGCCTCGGCGCGCCCCATCACGATGCAGTTGGTGATGATAAGGCCGACGAACACCGACAGCTGCTTGGAGATCTCGAACGCATAGGCGCGCAACAGCTGATCGACCACGATCACCAGCGAGGCGATGATCGCCATCTGCACGATGATGCGCACGCTGTTGGGAATATGATGACGGATCAGCGAGATGAAGAAGCTGGAGAACGCGGTCACCAGCGTCACCGCAATGGTCATCACCACCGCCGTTTCCAGCTTGGTGGTCACCGCCAGCGCCGAACAGACGCCCAGCACCTGCAGGGCGATCGGGTTATTGTCGAACAGCGGCCCCAGCAGGACCCGCTTTATCTCTTTGGAATCAGCCATTTTTCAACGCTCCTTCACGAACTTTTTTCAGGAACGGGCCGAAGCCGTGCTCGCCCAACCAGAAATCAAACGTATGCTGCACGCCGTTGGAGGTCAGCGTGGCGCCGGACAGGCCATCCACCCCGTGTACGTCCCCCTGACGCGCGCCGCCTTTCACCACGCGGATCGCCGGCTGGCCGTTGTCGTCGAACAGCTGCTTGCCGACCCACTGCTGGCGCCAGGACGGGTTCTCGACCTCACCGCCCAGCCCCGGCGTTTCCCCCTGGTCGTAGTAGGTGATGCCCTTGACCGTGTTGCCGTCGTTATCCAATGCCACGAAGGCGTACATCATCGACCACAGACCGGTGCCGTATACCGGCAACACAATCTTGTTCACCTGACCGCTTTCATCGCGCACCAGGTAGATTTCCGCCTGGTTGCTGCGGCGCTTGATGCCGGCCGGATCGTCGCCCGCGGGCAACGCCACGCTTTTGGCGTCGTCGCGCAGCGCAGCGCCCAGATCGAACGCCGCCGCCTTGCCGGCGACAAATTCGCCGCTGTTCAGATCCACCAGGCGCGGTTCGATGCGCTCGCTGTATAGGCGCTTGACCTGCTCGCTCTCCATTTTCGGCTGCAACAGGCCGGCTACGTCGAGAATATTGCGCTGCTTGTCGAGCAGCTTTTGCTCCTGCTGTTTGGACTTCAGGCCGACGGCGGAGCCCGCCACCACCACTGAACACACCAGACACAGCAGCAGCACTACCAGCAGCGTTTTACCGATGCCGTCGTTTTTCGCTTCATTCGCCACGGGCTTTTCTCCGCTTGATGTTGGCCTGCACCACCAGGTAATCGAACAGCGGCGCGAACAGGTTGGCGAACAGGATCGCCAGCATCATGCCTTCCGGATAGGCGGGGTTGACCACCCGGATCAGCACGCACATCACGCCGATCAGAATGCCGTACCACCATTTCCCCTTGTTGGTGAAGGAGGCGGAAACCGGGTCGGTCGCCATAAAGATCATGCCGAAGGCGAAGCCGCCCAGCACCAGATGCCAGTACCACGGCATGGCAAACATCGGGTTGGTGTCCGAACCGATGGCGTTGAACAACAGGGCGGAAGCCACCATGCCGAGCATCACGCCGGCGACGATGCGCCAGGAGGCCACGCGGCCGAACAGGATAATCGCCCCGCCGATCAGGATCATCAGCGTGGAGACTTCACCGATGGAGCCGGGAATGTTGCCGAGGAAGGCGTCCAGCCAACTGATGGACTGGCCGGTGGCCACGTTGCTCAGGCTGTGCGCCCCGCCTGCGCTCCACTGCGCCAGCGGCGTCGCGCCGGAGAAACCGTCCGCGGAGGTCCACACCAAGTCACCGGAGATCTGCGCCGGATAGGCGAAGAACAGGAAGGCGCGGCCGGCCAGCGCCGGGTTGAGGAAGTTGCGCCCGGTGCCGCCGAAGATCTCTTTGGCCACCACCACGCCGAAGGTGATGCCCAGCGCGGCCTGCCACAGTGGCAGGGTCGGCGGCACGATCAGCGCGAACAGGATAGAAGTGACGAAGAAGCCTTCGTTGACCTCATGCTTGCGGATAATGGCGAACAACACTTCCCAGAAGCCGCCGACGACGAACACCACGGCGTAGATCGGCAGGAAGTAACAGGCGCCCAGCACCATCTTGCTGACCCAGCCGGCGTCGGCCGCCAGCGAGGCGCCGAGCCACTGCGCCAGGCGATAATGCCAGTCGCCCGCCAGCACCTGTTGCAGCGCGTCGCCGCTGTACAGATGGTGCAGCGCCGGGATCGCCTGCTGGCCGACGTTGTACATGCCCCAGAACATCGCCGGGAACACCGCCAGCCACACCAGGATCATCATGCGTTTCAAATCGATGGCGTCGCGCACGTGCGAAGCGCCGCGCGTCACCGTGCCGGGGGTATAAAACACCGTGGTGGTCGCTTCATACAGCGGGTACCACTTTTCCAGTTTGCCGCCCGGCGTGAAGTGATGCTCTATCTTCTCAAAATAATTCTTCAGGCCCATCGGTTATCCTTCCTGCTCAATCTTGGTCAGCACCTCGCGCAGCACCGGCGCGTACTCATACTTGCCGGGGCAAACGAAGGTGCACAACGCCAGATCTTCCTCGTCCAGCTCCAGGCAGCCCAGCGCCTGCGCACTGTCGCTGTCGCCCGCCAGCAAATCGCGCAGCAGCAGCGTCGGCAAAATATCCAGCGGCATCACCCGCTCATAGTTGCCGATCGGCACCATGGCGCGTTCGCCGCCGTTAGTGGTGGTCGAGAAGGCGAACAGTTTGTTTTTCAGGAAGTGGCCCAGCGTGGTGCGGGTAATGGAGAACTTGTTCGGCGACGGCACGATCCAGCCGAACAGCTCTTTGTCGCGCCCTTCTTCCAGCACCGACACCTGCGAGTGGAAACGGCCCAGCCAGGCGTTCGGCCCGGCGGCCTGCATACCGTTCAGCACCGAACCGGAGATCACCCGGTTCTCGCCCTCTTTCAGGCGGCCGGCGGTCAGCTCATCGAGGCTGGCTCCCAGGCGGGTGCGCAGCAGCGTCGGCTGCGCCACCTGCGGCCCGGCCAGCGCCACGACCCGGCGGGTATCGAGCTTACCGGTGGTGAACAGGGTGCCGATGGCGATCGCGTCCTGGTAACCGATGTGCCAAACGGTTTTCTTCAGGCTGACCGGTTCAAGGAAGTGAATGTGGGTGCCCACCAGCCCGGCAGGATGCGGGCCGGCAAATTCGCTGTAGGCGATCTGCGGGCCGCTCTGCTGGCCAACCGAGGCGCCGGCGGCGTGGCATACGTGTACCTTACCCGCCGTCAGACGCGCCAAGACCACCAGCCCGGCGTTGAACGCCGCCTGCTGTTCGGCGATGATCACTTGCGGATCTGCGGCCAACGGTTGGGTATCCATCGCGGTGACGAAAATGGCACGCGGTTCGCTGCCGGGGCTTGGCGTTTTGCTGAACGGGCGGGTGCGCAGCGCGGTCCACAGGCCGCTGGCGATCAGTTCGCTTTCGACCTGTTCGCGCGGCAGTTGGCTGAGTTCACCCAACGGATAATGCGCAAACTCGAGCTGATCGTCGCCGCCGTTTTCCAGCGCAATCACCACCGATTGCAAGACGCGCCGCTCGCCGCGGTTAATCGCGACGATGCGGCCGCTGGCGGGAGCCGTGAAGAAAACCCCGGGGTTTTTCTTATCTTCGAACAACGCCTGGCCTTTCTTAACGGTATCGCCTTCCTGCACCAGCATGGAGGGACGCATTCCGACATACTCTTCCCCAAGCAGGGCGACATGCTGAATGTTCGGGCCATCTTGGATCGCCTGAACCGGGGCTCCGGCTATCGGCAGATCTAACCCTTTTCTGATCTTAATCATAGGATTTATACGATGTAGTTTGGTTTACACGTCTGACCGGCCCCAGAGGCGGGTGCTGACGATGCCAGGATTGCCGGGCAGTGCGCACAACGGCACGCCCAACATGAACTTTCTCGCAGTGAAAAACTGGGGTAACGCGCATTCCCTTGAATCCCCCTTCCGTTGTTTGCGCGACAGTCGATGTGTTAACGGCATGTAGCCAAATAACCATCAAAACGTCCGGGTTATATGCAATAACTCCTGCCGCTTCAATCGCCACAGCGCGTTAAATTGAAGAGAGAATATTAACATTGTTCGCAACATTGTTCTGCGTTCCGTCGTGACTTGTGTCAAGCAAACGCAATTAAATTTCGCCTGTTTTTCACTACTTATCGTTAAAATCTGCCGGTCATTTCACTTTTATCGAGCTTTGTCGTTTTTTTATACATATCACGTATTGCTAAAAATAAACGCGCTGGTAATCTGGCGGTGTTTTGCAGCAGTAAAAACAATAATCAGTGGCACGCTGGCCAATCTCATTGCGCCGGCAGATAAATATAAGCAGGAATAATAATGAGCAAAATCGCGCTGTTGTTTGCGATGCTTGTTTCTATGCCGATGATCACGGCCTGCAGCGCCAGCGAGCAGGTACCCGAAGCGCCGGTAGTTAAACAGCAATTATTGGGGTCGCCGGTCTATATTCAGATCTTCAAAGAGGAACGCAAGCTGGAATTGTATGCCAAAATGGGCAATGAATTCCGCTTGGTCAATACGTTCCCGATCTGTAATTTCTCCGGTGGGCTGGGTCCTAAACGTCGTGAAGGCGACTTTAAAAGTCCGGAAGGCTTTTATAGCGTTGACGCGCGCCATCTGAAACCCGACAGCAAGTATTACCGGGCGATCAATATCGGTTTCCCTAATGATTACGATAAGTCGCAGGGCTATTCCGGCGCTTATCTGATGATCCACGGCGAATGTAAATCGATCGGCTGTTACGCGATGACCAACACCTATATGGATGAAATCTATCGCTACGTCGAAGCCGCCTTCGCCTATGGCCAAAGCCGCGTCGACATCAGCATCTACCCGTTCCGCATGACCGAACAGAACCTGAAGCGCCATGCGTCATCCAGCTATATCGCCTTCTGGCGCCAGCTGAAGCCGGGCTATGATTACTTCGCGAAGAACCACCAGCCGCCGATGATGACCGTGGACAACGGCCAGTATGTGCTGGGTCAACCGTTGATGAGCAGCGGCCAGATGACGCAGTACGCGTCAACCAGCCCGACGCCCAACACCAATCCCTTCGCTCAGAACAAGCCGCTCACCGAAGTGAAATAACGCGAACTCGCCTGGCTCAATCTTGTGCCAGGTTTCGTTGGCGGTCAGCGGTTGGGTGGCGATCACCGTGACCACATCGTTCGGTGTGGTCTGCTGCTGAAAATCGATCTCCACGTCCTGATCCAGTAGCGTCGCCTTGCCGAACGGCGCGCGGCGCGTGATCCAATACAGGTTGGTGGAGCAATAGGCCATCACGAAGCGCCCGTCCGACAACAGCATGTTGAACACCCCTTTCTTGCGCAGCTGGCTCGCCAACAGGCCGATATAGCGGAACACCGCCGGCCACTGGCTCGGCGTGCGCGGGTATTTCAACGCCAGCTGATGCAGCAGCCAGCAAAACGCGTATTCGCTGTCGGTCTGGCCGACCGGGCGAAACGTGCCGGTATCCAGTTGGCGATAGCCTTTCAATTGGCCGTTGTGCGCGTAGGTCCAGTTGCGGCCCCACAGTTCCCGGGTGAACGGATGGGTGTTTTCCAGCGCCACTTCGCCGCGGTTGGCCTGGCGAATATGGGACACCACCGCGCAAGACTTGATCGGATAGTCCTGCACCAGGCGGGCGATCGGCGAGTTGAAGCTCGGCTGCGGATCCTTGAATGTGCGGCAGCCGTTCCCTTCATAGAAGGTAATGCCCCAGCCATCCTTATGCGGCCCGGTGCGGCCGCCGCGCTGTACCAGGCCGGTAAAGCTGAAGCAGATATCGGTCGGTACGTTTGCGCTCATCCCGAGCAGTTCACACATCGCCAGCACTCCTTAACCACACTGACATACGCTGTGCGGGCGCGGCATGCATGCGGCGCCCGCTGTCTTATTCCTGGGGGAGCCGGAGCCCCCCCGAAGGCTATCAAGCCTTAACCATCTCTTTTTCGATCAGCTGAATCAAGATGTGAATCGCTTTGATGTGGATTTCCTGAATGCGATCGGCGTAGCCGAAGTGCGGCACACGGATTTCCACATCGGCGGAACCCGCCATTTTTCCGCCGTCCTTGCCGGTCAGGGTGATCACTTTCATCCCCTTGGCGCGCGCCGCGTCGATGGCCTTGATGATGTTGCCGGAGTTGCCGGAGGTGGAAATGCCCAGCAGCACGTCGCCTTCGCGGCCCACCGCTTCCACATAGCGGGAGAACACATACTCATAGCCGAAGTCGTTGCTGACGCAGGACAGATGGCTCACGTCCGAGATGGCAATCGCCGGGTAGCCCGGGCGGTTTTCACGGTAGCGGCCGGTCAGCTCTTCGGCGAAGTGCATCGCGTCGCAATGGGAACCGCCGTTGCCGCAGGAGATCACTTTACCGCCGGCTTTGAAGGAGTCCGCCAGCAGCACCGCCGCGCGTTGGATGGCGTCGATGTTGGCGTCGTCATTGATAAATTTCGCCAGGGTATCAGCCGCTTCGTTCAGTTCACTGCGAATAAGGTCGTGGTACATGAGGAACCTCTTGTTATCGTCAAATCTTCCGCTCCGCAGTGTACCGGATCGCGGAAACAGCGAGAAGCATTCTCAGCCAAACAGCGCGCCGGTTAAGGAAGCGGAGAGGTTTTTGATGATTGGTGCTGTCAGTTTGTGACCTGAGTTGTAATTAAACTGTAAACGCATTGATAAAAATTCTGCCTTGTACTAAAACCTATTACATACACACAACAGGTCAGACCTCTTACTACTTCGGAGCTTCTTATGATGGTTCTTAGTATTGTCGTTTTACTGGCTCTCCTCGGCGTGGTGTTCTACCACCGAGTGAACCTTACCCTCAGCAGCCTGATCCTGGTGGCGTACACCGCCGCCATGGGCGCGATCGGCCTGTGGAGCTTCTGGCTGTTGCTGCCGCTGGCGATCGTGCTGCTGCCGCTGAACCTTTCCTCTGTGCGTCGCTCTCTGCTCTCCGCGCCGGCGCTGCGCGCCTTCCGCAAGGTGATGCCGCCGATGTCCACCACCGAGAAGGAAGCGATCGACGCGGGCACCACCTGGTGGGAAGGCGATCTGTTCCGCGGCGCGCCGGACTGGAACAAGCTGCACAGCTACCCGAAACCGCGCCTGACGGAAGAAGAGCAGGCGTTTATCGACGGCCCGGTGGAAGAAGCCTGCCGCATGGCCAACGACTTCCAGATCACTCACGAACTGGCCGATCTGCCGCCTGAACTCTGGGCGTACCTGAAAGAACACCGTTTCTTCGCGATGATCATCAAGAAAGAGTACGGCGGTCTGGAATTCTCCCCTTACGCTCAGGCGATGGTGCTGCAAAAACTGGCCGGCGTTTCCGGCATCCTGGCGATCACCGTCGGCGTGCCGAACTCCCTCGGCCCAGGCGAACTGCTGCAGCATTACGGTACCGAAGAACAGAAAAACCACTATCTGCCGGGCCTGGCGCGCGGCGACGAGATCCCTTGCTTCGCGCTGACCAGCCCGGAAGCGGGCTCCGATGCCGGTGCCATTCCAGACGTCGGCACCGTGTGCATGGGTGAATGGCAAGGCAAGCAGGTGCTGGGCATGCGCCTGACCTGGAACAAGCGCTACATCACGCTGGCGCCGGTCGCCACCGTACTGGGTTTGGCATTCAAACTGCATGACCCGAACCGCCTGCTGAGCGACAACGAATCCCCGGGCATCACCTGTGCGCTGATCCCGACCAGCACGCCGGGCGTGGAGATCGGCAACCGCCACTTCCCGCTGAACGTGCCGTTCCAGAACGGCCCAACCCGTGGCACCGACGTGTTCGTGCCGATCGATTACATCATCGGCGGGCCGAAAATGGCCGGCCAGGGCTGGCGCATGCTGGTTGAGTGTCTGTCGGTCGGTCGCGGCATCACCCTGCCGTCCAACTCTACCGGCAGCCTGAAATCCATCGCCCTGGCGACCGGCGCCTACGCGCACATTCGTCGTCAGTTCAAAATCTCCATCGGCAAGATGGAAGGGATCGAAGAGCCGTTGGCGCGCATCGCCGGCAACACCTATGTGATGGACGCCGCCGCTTCGCTGATCACCTATGCGCTGGTACAGGGCGAGAAGCCGGCCGTACTGTCGGCCATCGTCAAATACCACTGCACGCACCGCGGTCAGCAGTCGATCGTTGACGCCATGGACATCGCCGGCGGTAAAGGCATCATGCTCGGTGAATCCAACTTCCTGGCTCGCGCCTATCAGGGCGCACCGATTGCCATCACGGTGGAAGGCGCGAACATCCTGACCCGTACCATGATGATCTTCGGTCAAGGCGCGATCCGCTGCCATCCTTATGTGCTGGATGAAATGGCGGCGGCGCAGAGCAACGATCTGAACGCCTTCGATAAATCGCTGTTCGGCCACCTGGGCCACGTCGGCAGCAACAAGGTACGCAGCTTCTGGCTGGGCCTGACCAACGGCCGTACCAGCGCCACGCCGACCAAGGACGCGACCCGTCGCTACTATCAGCAGCTGAACCGCCTGAGCGCCAACCTGGCGCTGCTGTCGGACGTTTCCATGGGCGTGCTGGGCGGTAGCCTGAAGCGCCGTGAGCGTATCTCCGCTCGCCTGGGGGATATCCTCAGCCAGATGTATTTGGCTTCCGCCGTGCTGAAACGCTTTGACGACGAAGGCCGTCAGAAAGAAGATCTGCCGCTGGTGCATTGGGGCGTGCAAGACAGCCTGCATAAGGCCGAACAGGCGCTGGATGACCTGCTGCGCAACTTCCCGAACCGCTTTATCGCCGGCGCGATGCGCTTCGTGGTCTTCCCGCTCGGCCGTGTGCATACCGCACCGTCCGATCGTCTGGATCACCAGTTGGCCAAGATCCTGCAGGTGCCTTCCGCCACCCGCAGCCGCCTGGGGCGCGGCCAGTACCTGACGCCGAGCGAACATAACCCAATCGGCCTGCTGGAAGCGGCGCTGGCCGACGTGATGGCCGCCGAGCCGATTCACGAACGTCTGTGCAAGGCAGCCGGCAAAAACCTGCCGTTCACCCGTCTGGATCGTTTAGCGGAACGCGCGCTGGAAGAAGGCAAGATCAGCGCCAACGAAGCGAAGATCCTGGTGAAAGCCGAAGAGAGCCGTCTGCGCTCCATCAACGTGGACGACTTTGCGCCGGATGCGCTGGCGGCCGCCAAGCCGGAAAAGCCGGCGGCGCAGTCTAAGCGCCAACAGCAGACCGAAGCGGCCTAACGCCAATTCCCACTCCACGCATCCAAGGGGCGATCATCATCGCCCCTTTTTCTTTTCTTGCACCGCAAACTGCGCACCGCGCCGCAGGTTGGCGCAACGGCGGATTTCACGGGAAGGAAGTTCGAGTAAACTGCGCGGCGGGTGCTCTGGATCTTTCTGTCCGGAGCCTTGGCAAAGGAGAGAAAGAGAAAGGCCCCGAGTCGATATTATCAACCCGAGGCCACTCTGATGCCTAGCAACATCAGGTTAGCCTCTTACCCGCCGCAAGGCAAGGATAGGGAGGTCAAAAATGCAGCAAAAACGGGTCGTGCTTAAGCTGGTGATCGTCTGTATGACGCTGATCGCGTTCATCTGGCTAACCCGCGGTTCACTGTGCGAACTGCGCATCAGGCTGGGAGGGAGACTCGGAGGTTGCGGCCACTTTGGCTTACGAATCCGAACGGTAAGGCAACCCAACGGCGGGGTTCGCCCCGCCCGTTGGCGGATGGTGTCAGGCAGGATCCACGAGCACCCGCCTTTTCAGCCGCTGACCGTCAGCTTGTCATAGCCGCGCAGGCGGTAATTCACCACCGACACCAGCCAGCAGAAAATGAACACGGCGATCACCCAATAGCCCATCTCCCCCAGATGATCGTTGAGCCGCGCCACGGCGTCCCACAGCGGGCCGGACAGCGCCAGCTTGTCGGCGATAAGTCCGAGCGCTTCGATGCCGCCGATAAACACCGCGATGATCACCGACGCCGCCGTGATGGTCATGTTGTAGTACAGTTTGCGGATCGGTTTGGAGAACGCCCAGCCGTAAGCGCCAATCATCACGAAGTTGTCGATGGAGTCGATCAGCGCCATGCCGGCGGCGAACAGCGCCGGGAACAGCATGATGCTCCACAGGTTCATGCCGTGGCCGGCGCCGGCAGCCGAAATCCCCAACAACCCGACCTCGGTGGCGGTGTCGAAGCCCAGGCCAAACAAGAAGCCCACCAGGTACATGTGCCAGCTCTGATTCACCAGCCTGAACAGCGGGCGGAAGCAGCGCGCCAGCGCACCGCCGCCGCTCATCAACAGATCCAGCGATTGATGCGCAGGCAGCTCGCCCGCCTTCACCTGCCGGAAAGCGCGCCACACGGAGATCAGCACCAGCAGGTTGATAAAGGCCACCGTCAGCAGAAACAGCGCGGACACCAGCGTGCCGATCAAACCGCCGGTTTCGTGAAACCAGCCCATCTGTCGGCTGAACATCATCGCCGTGGCGGCAATGGCGGCCGAGGCCAGCACCACGATGGTCGAGTGGCCGAGCGAGAAGAAGGTGCCGACCGCCACCGGCGTTTTGCCTTGTTGCATCAGCTTGCGGGTCACGTTGTCGATCGCGGCGATGTGATCGGCATCCACCGCATGGCGCAGACCAAAACTGTAGGCCAGCAAGGCGGTGCCCATCAGCGCCGCATTGTCTTTGAACACCGCCAGCGCCAGCAGCCAGACAACGACGTTGACCGCCACCAGCCCCAGCAGCAGGGATACCGCCCGCCGCCGGGCCGCGCCATGCAATCCTTCGGAAATTACCGCCATACCCACACTCCCGTTTTCTCGTTATGTTGAAATCAATGGATTAGCGCCGCGCCGCGATCACCGCCGGATTGGCGCTCAAAAACAGCCAGGACGCGATCACGAACGGCATGGTCAACGACGGCATCCCCAGCGGAGCCAGCAAGGTATTGAAAGCCCCCTGCACCAGCACCGTGAAAATCACGCCGAGCAGCGTATAGATAAGCACCCGCCGGCCGGGCGGGTTGAAGACGGAACCCAGCGCCACCGCCGTCAGCACCGCGCTGAAAGCATATAGCCCGGCGAAGACCGCCTGCGGATCGGCGCCGATCGCCAGCGCGGTGATCACCGCCAGCAAGGCGCCGAAAAAACCCAGCGCCATCGCGCGCGGCGACGAAACCGCCAGCCCGAGCAACAGCAGCACGCCGCCGCTCACGCTGCTGCACAAAAAGACCTGGGAGACGCCGTGCAACGCACCGCTCAACACCTCCGCCAGGTCGGGATGCGGGTTGAACACCGCGCCGTCGGCCGGGATGGCCGCCGGCGGCAACCGCACATGCCGCAGATGGCTGAACGGGTAGCTGGCCAGCAGCACCGTCCAGGTGGTCAGCACGAAAGGCGCGGTCAGCGCCGCGATCTTCCAGGTACGCAGCAGCCGATTGAGGCCGACGGTGACGATCACCGAGATCGCGCTGCTGAAGATCACGCCGATCCACAGCCAGACAGAGGGCAGCAAAAAGGTCGGCAGCGCGGCGCCGACCAGGCAGCCGTTGTAGCCATAGAGACCTGTGCGCAACGCTGTGCGATCGTCCACCAACCACGCCGCGCTGAGCGTCGCCGCCGCCGTGCCCAGCAGGCAGCCGAAGGCCACCTGCGGTAGCCCCTCTTCCCAGGCGCCCACGAAAATGGCGATGAAAAACAATAATCCGGTCAACGGGTTATTTTGAAACATCACCTGCGAACAGCCGCGCAGCACCGCATCCGTCACCGCCGCTATTCGGCTGCGGGCGCACAACGCCGCCCAACTCCACTTTGTCGTCATGACCGCTTCCCGCTGCAGACTAGCGCCAGATAAAAGGCTCGGGCAGCGTCACGCCCAGGATTTCCTCCCGGGCGACGCGCCAGAAAGCGCGAATCGCCGCCTTCACCTGGCGCGCCTCTTTGCCCAAAGCCTTAAAGATCAGCCCGCACTCATTGGGCAACCGGCTGACGCCGCTGGCGATCCCCTCAGCCTCGTCATAGCGGGGCGCGATGCGATCGAGGATCCGCTGATGATGCTCGGGCGGCGTCAGCAGGATCACATTGCCGAACACATCGAACGGCCCCATCACGCCGACCCCATTCAGCGGATGTTTATGCGGTTCCAGCACATAGCGCTCGACAAACAGCGTGTTGCCCTCGGGGCGACAGGCGCTGATGCGCGAAGAGTAAACGTCGAATCTGAAACCGCGATCCGCCTGATGGTGTTTGCGTCCCGACATCAGGATCTCGCCATAGAGCAGCGTCGCCGTGGGGTGCAGCGTAATGCGGGTATCGGTAATGAAGCGCGAGCCGCAGTGAGGGATCACCGGATCGGGCATCATCTCCAGATAGCTGCCCTCTTCGAGCGTCAGCGTCTGCATCTGTGCCGCGTAGTTATTTTCCATGGCGTGGATCTTGGTCGCCGATTGAGTGGTGACATGCCCGCAGGCCCGGGGGGCGACCTGCACCTCGAGCGTCAGGCGATCGCCCTGCAAGATGCAGCCCGAGGTGGAGATGACGAATACGCACGGCATCTGCGGCAGCGCCTCGTCCCAATACAGCGCCCGCTGCACCAGAAATGGCACGCGCCGCTCCATTTGCCGCAGCACGCTACGATGCCCGTTCAGCGCGAACCCCAGCCGCAGATAGCCGGTTTTGCCCACGCCGCCGCTGGCCATCTGCGGCGGTTCGTCCTGGTAGGCGGCCAACTCCGGCGCGTCGGCGCCGAGTTGCGCCACGCGCCTCGCCGCTTCGCTGACGGCCGTCATAACGCCGCCGACGGCGCGTGGGTGAACAGGAAATCACGCATGATCATGTCCACCAGTTCGTCGATGCCTTCGCCAGTTTTGCAGTTGGTGAGGATATAAGGCCGCTCGCCGCGCACCACGCGCGTATCGTGTTCCATCACCGCCAGGCTGGCGCCGACGTACGGCGCCAAATCGATTTTGTTGATCACCAGGATGTCGGCCTGAACCAGGCCCGGGCCATTTTTGCGCGGGATCTTTTCCCCTTCGGCGACGTCGATAACGTAGATGTAAAAGTCCGCCAGCGCCGGGCTGAAGGTCAACGTCAGGTTATCGCCGCCGCTCTCGATCATCACCACGTCGCTGTCCGGGAAACGGGCCTCCATCTCCTCCACCGCGGCGATATTCATGCTCGGATCCTCGCGCACCGCGGTATGCGGGCAGGCGCCGGTTTCCACGCCCAGAATTTTCTCCTCGTCGAGGATCCCCTTGAGCGTGCGCTTGACCTGTTTGGCGTCTTCGGTAGTGACGATGTCGTTGGTGATGATTAACGGGCTGATGCCCCGTTCGATCAGGCGCGGCGTAATGACTTCGATAATCGCGGTCTTGCCCGAGCCTACCGGGCCGCCGATGCCAATGCGGGTAATTTTCTTCACTCTGCTCGTTCCTTTATCATTAGTTGCTGAACAGTCGGGTAAATGCGCCGACGTGCAGCGCGGCCAGGACGTCGGTCACCGGCGCGTAAGAGGCCATTTGTTCAACGCCGCCGCGTTCGGCTTCGTCACAAAAAACGTCGATGTCCCGGTTGAGTTGAAACAGGATGCGTTGGGTGTCGATATGGGTGACGCGCATCAGGCGCATGGCGGCGCTGAGAATGGTCATCGCCACGCCGTACTGGTGCATCACCGCCACCTCGCGCGGCCCCGCGCCCAGCGCCGTCATCACTACCGCCTGCGTCACCGGATAGGTGCCGGCGGCGCGGCCGGTTTTGATCTGCTCAAGCCACCAGACCACCTGGGGCTCATCACAGATGGCCGCCGTCATTTCCGCCAGCTTCTTTCCCATCCTCACCACCATGCTGCGGCCTTCTTCATTCAGCTTGCGGTTGAACAGCGCCCAGTCGTGCCCGATAACCGCCTCGCGATCGCCCCCCTGCAGCGACCGGCAGGCCGCCGCGACCGCCCGGCCGTCGCCGCCCGCCGCCTGTTGCAAAGCGGTGAGGGTGAACGATTTCAGCGTGTCGACATCGCGCACGATGCCGGCCTGGATCGCCGACTCGACGCCATTGGAAAAGGCGAACGCCCCCACCGGCAGCACCGAGTCGGCAAACTGCAGGATGCGAATCAGCTGAACGGCGTTCATTTCAGCGTGATCACATGCTGACCGAGGAATGGGCTGTCAACATGCACATGGGTGGCGGAGTCCTCCGCGCCGCCGAACAGCAGGCGCGCTTCCGGCTGGGTCAGATGCGGCAAAATGCTTTCACCCTTCACGAACGAATAAGGCAGCGCATGAAAGCCGTGGGTTTTCATCACCGAATCCATCACCTTGGTCGCCACCGTCAGCGGAATAAAGATGCGATTCCCTTTGATGACCGATTTCCAGTGCTGATTGCCCAGGGCATGCCCCAGTTCGAACGCGGTCTTCAGCACCGTCGCCATATCGGTCGCCAACAGCGACTGCAGGTGGATCACCATCACGTCGCGCAGGTCCATCTGCACCACCACCGCGCTGCGGTTCGCTTCGTCCCAAAGCAGCACATCGCCGTCGGCCAGCACCTGGTGACGATCGAGGGAAATGCCGAGATCCTGACCATCGCGGGTGGTTTTGCGGCAGCGGCTTTTCTGCGCCTCCCACTGCGAAAGCGCCAGCACGTCCAACGAGGCGTGTTGCAAGCGCTCACGCCAGTCGGCATCCCGTTTGATATTGCCGAGTATCTTTTCAATCACGATCATGAGCGGCGGTTCCTAGCTGAAGAAGTAGCGTTGATTAAGCACGGCGGTGGCGATCGGTTTCACCGTGGCGTGTTCGCCGTTGACCTTGACGGCGAAGGTTTCGGGGTCCACCTCGATGTGCGGCGTTTCCGCATTGCGCACCATGTCCTGCTTGGAGATCGCGCGGCAGTTATGCACTGCCATCACCTGCCGCTCCAGCCCCAGTTTCTCTTTGATGCCGTCGTGCAACGCCGCGCCGGAGACGAAGGTGACGCAGGTTTCCTGCAGCGATTTGCCCATGGCGCCGAACATCGGTCGGTAGAACGTGGGCTGCGGCGTCGGCAACGACGCGTTGGGATCGCCCATCACCGCCCAGTTAATCATCCCACCCTTGATCACCAGCTTCGGCTTGGCACCGAAGAAGCGCGGCTCCCACAGCACCAGATCGGCCATCTTGCCGACCTCGACCGAACCCAGCACATGGCTGATGCCCTGCGCGATCGCCGGGTTGATGGTGATCTTCGCCACGTAGCGCAGCACGCGGAAGTTATCGTGTTCCGCCGCATCTTCCGGCAGCTTGCCGCGCGCGGCTTTCATCGCGTGTGCCGTCTGCATCACCCGCAGCCAGTTTTCGCCAACCCGCCCCATCGCCTGGGAGTCGCTGGAAAACATCGACAGCACGCCCATGTCGTGCAGCACGTTTTCCGCGGCGATGGTTTCCGGCCGCACCCGGCTTTCAGAAAACGCCACGTCGGCCGGCACATTGGGGTTGAGGTTGTGGCACACCATGATCATGTCGAACAGTTCGGCCTGACTGTTGATGCCGAACGGCAGCGTGGGGTTGGTGGAGCTCGGCAAGACGTTCATCTGCGCGGCGACCTTGATGATATCCGGCGAGTGCCCGCCGCCGGCGCCTTCGGTGTGGAAGGTGTGGATAGTGCGCCCTTCGAAGGCGTCGATGGTGTCCTCGACGTAGCCGCCCTCGTTCAGGCTGTCGGTATGCACCGCCACCTGAATATCCATGTCGTCGGCCACCCGCAGCGCGTGGCGCAGCGCGGAGTTGGTGGCGCCCCAGTCCTCATGCACCTTCAGCCCGGCCACGCCGGCGGCGATCTGTTCGACCAGCGGCGCAGCGTGCGAAGCGTGCCCCTTGCCGAGCATCCCCACGTTGACCGGCATGCTCTCAAAGGCGCGCAGCATGCGGTGGATATGCCAGGGCCCGGCGGTCACCGTGGTGCCGTTGGAACCGTCGGTCGGCCCGACGCCGCCGCCGAAGAAGGTCGTCACGCCGTTGGAGAGCGCATGTGCGGCCTGCTGCGGCGAAATGAAATGAATGTGCGTATCGATGCCGGCGGCGGTCAGGATCAGGTGTTCGCCCGAGATGGCGTCGGTGCTGACGCCCACCACCATGCCGGGCGTGACGCCGTTCATCATCGCCGGGTTGCCGCTTTTGCCAATGCCGGCGATCAGGCCGTTTTTAATGCCGACGTCCGCCTTGATCACCCCTTGCCGGGCGTCCAGAATGGTCACATTGGTAATGACCAGATCCAACACATTGTCGCTGGTTAATCGGTTATCGGCGCCCATGCCGTCGCGCAGCGACTTACCGCCGCCGTAGACCGATTCCTCACCGTAACCGCGCAGATCTTTTTCTATTTCAATAAACAGTTGCGTATCGCCCAAGCGAATTTTATCGCCGGTGGTCGGGCCGAACAGCCCGGCATATTCCTGCCTGGAGATCGTTGGCATGCTTTATTCCTCGTCCGTCTTGATGGGCGCCTGATCGCGGTTTTTATAACCCAGCTCAATAGCTCGCTTTACATCTATAGTTTTCTTTACTCTTTCACCGGCGGCTACCGGGCTGTCGCCCGCCCAACCGTCCACCAGATTATTAAAACCATAAACCGTTTGCTTGCCGCCGATGGCAATAAGCGCCACCTCGATTTCATCGCCGGGTTCAAAACGGATCGCCGTCGTGGCGGTGATATTTAACCGTTTGCCAAAGGCGGCAGCGCGATCGAACTGCAGCGCTTTGTTGGCTTCGAAGAAATGAAAGTGTGAGCCGACCTGAATAGGCCTGTCGCCGGTATTGCGCACCGTTAAAATAACCGTCTCGCGATCTTCATTGAAGGTGATGGGACTTTCGGACAGGATATAGCCGCCTGGCGGCACGTGCTTTTCTTTGTCATGCTTTTTCATCGGAATACCTGTGCTGATAAGATTCGTCCATGGGATTCAGGAAGGCCATCGGCGCTTATTGAATAGGATCGTGCACCGTCACCAGGCGGCTGCCGTCGCTGAATATCGCCTCGACCTGCACATGCGGGATCAAGTCCGCCACGCCGTCCATGACGTCATCGCGGCTCAAAACCTGCCGCGTGTCGTTCATGACTTCTTCCAGCGTTTTTCCCTCGCGGGCGCCCTCCAGCGCCGCGGTGGTAATAATGGCCACCGCCTCGGGATAATTAAGCTTTATCCCTCTGGATTTTCGTTTTAATGCGACGTCAGCCAGGGTATAGACCATCAGCTTTTCGATTTCTCTTGGCGTTAATTGCATGGAGCACTCCGATCTCGATAGAAATAATCAGACAAAGTGAGGCCAAAGGTTACTTATAGTTAATAACCTTGCGTTATTTATTTACGATTGTCCGACACTCGAATAATCTAGGGGGTAATATTGAGATAATCAACCCGCTGCTTTATTCAAACCCAAGCATGAGCTGCCCCATTTCCTAAAAAAGTAACGGCGACGTGATAGTTTTTATCGATAAAAAGTCTTTTTTCATCTTCCCACCCCCACAATAAAACGATCAAAAAAAGAACGGATGGCGTTTTTTTATTTTAATTACCGTCATGAAATCCAGATAAATAAGCACTGTCCTTATGGATGGCACTAATATTAAAGACATGTAACCAACGGTCAGAAAATATAATTAAATTTACAAATAAGACGCGAGTGAAAATACCTTTTTAGTTAAAAACAATTTATCTATTCTGTTACTGATGCCAATAAGTTATTAAAAAAAAACCCGGCCGCAGCCGGGTTTGCCTCATTACTGTCGGGCTCTTCAGCCTTGCTGACGAATGCGCGCCAACAGCGCGTCGATATGCTCGATCTGCGGCGCATTGACGATCAGCGTGCGCCCCAAACCCAGCGCATGACGCTGACAGTCGAGGCGCATGTCGGCGTCGGCGATGCTGTCCAGATCGGCGACGTGCGCCAGGCCGATAGTGCGCCGAATCAGCTCGGTGCCGCAGTACCCTACCGCATCAATCCAGACCTGCTGCAGGAACTGCTCGGCGTAACCCGGCGTCGCCAGCGCCGCATCGCGGCTTTGCTGATGGCACAGCGCCAGGAAACGATCGGCAAAGATCAGCCACAGCTCGCGCACATCCTGCAGACGCTGCTCGCGCCCGGCGGCGGCGTCGCGCGGCCCGAACAGCCCAGGCTGGCCGCAATAGTTGAGCAGCAGATTGCCTAACGCAGTGCCGACATCGAAACCGATCGGGCCGTAGAAACCGAATTCAGCGTCGATCGCTTTCAATCGCCCTTCCGCCACGAAAATTGAACCGCTGTGGATATCCCCGTGCAACAACGCCTCCGCCTTGCTGAGAAAGCGGTGTTTCAGGCCGGCGACCGCCAGCTTCAGCGGCGCATCCTCACGCAGCGCCTGCACCTGCGGCAACAGCGCCGCCTCGAACTGATTGCGCTCATGGTCGATATAGGGATCGGTAAAGAACAGATCTTCGGTGATCTGGCACAGCTCGGGGTTGGTGAAGCGGCTGACTTCCGCTTTTTTCTGCTGCGCCGACTGATAAAAATCGGAGGTGTGGAACAGCGTCTGCGCCAGGTATTCCGCCAGCTGACCGGCCGCCAGCGGATGATAGTTCCCCTGCACCAGTTCGCTGCGCCAGATGCGATGATCGGAGAGATCTTCTTGCACCATCACCGCCAACTCGGGATCGTGGTGCAGGACTTTTACCGTATGTCGCGGGCAGAAACCGCCGTGGATCAACAGCGTTTCCGCTTCGATGCGCGCCCGATCCAGCGTCAGCGGCCAGGATTCGCCCACGCAGCGCACGTACGGCAACGCCTGTTTGACGATCACCCGGCTCACGCCTTCGCGATCGCGGATCTTAAACACCAGGTTCAGGTTGCCGTCGCCGATCTCGTCGGCGCTGACCAGCGCCTGCGGATCGGCCACCTGCCCGTATTGGCGGGCGTATTCAACGGCATCGGCAGCCGTAAACGTACGATAAAGCGACATTCCCCAACCCCTCTGTTCTCTCTCGCTGCCCCCAGCGATTCTGTTTATTTAGACGTAAAAGCATTTGGACGTCTATACATCTGGAAGTCATGTTGGCAGAATAGCGTTTCAGATGCAATAACCTCGCAACAAGGAATTAACCGCCGATGCAAGCGCTTAACACCACCAGTTTGACCCTGCGGGACAACCGCCTTTGGATCCTCGATCAGCAAGCCCTGCCGCAGGAAAAGCGGTGGCGCGCCTGCGACAGCGTGGAGGAGTTGGTCGGGCACATTCACAGCCTGCGGGTGCGCGGCGCGCCGCTGATCGGGCTGTCCGCCAGCCTGCTGTTGGCGCTGCTGGCGGAACGCGGTGTGCCGCGCGCCGAGCTGGAACAGGCGCTGCACACGCTGCGCGCCGCCCGCCCGACGGCGGTTAACCTGATGAACAATCTGGATTGCATGAAGCTGGCGCTGGCGGAGCCGGACTGGGCGCCGGCGATGGTGAACGAAGCGCTGCGGCTGGTGGAGGAAGATCGCCGGCTGTGCGATCGCATCGCCGATCACGGCGCTGGGCTGGTCAAGCCCGGCAGCCGCCTGCTGACCCACTGCAATACCGGCGGGTTGGCCACCGCCGGCGTCGGCACCGCCATCGGCGTGCTGCTGCGCGCCCACCAGCAGGGCAAAGTGCAACAGGTATGGGTTGATGAAACCCGGCCGCTGCTGCAGGGCGGCCGTCTGACCGCCTGGGAACTGGGCGAACTGGGCATACCCTATCGCCTGATCTGCGATTCGATGGCTGCCAGCCTGATGGCGCAGGGCCAGGTCGATGCGGTGTGGGTCGGCGCGGATCGCATCGCCGCCAACGGCGACGTCGCCAACAAGATTGGCACCTACAGCCTGGCGGTGCTGGCGCACTACCACGGCATTCCGTTCTACGTGGCCGCCCCGCATACCACCCACGATCCGCACTGTCCGGACGGCGCCGCCATCCCGATCGAGCAACGCGCGGCGGCCGAAGTCACCGGCGTTTCAGGCAGTTTCGGCGCCTGCCAGTGGGCGCCGGCCGATGCGCCGGTCTGCAATCCGGCGTTCGACGTCACGCCGGCCAAGCTTATCAGCGGGTGGGTGTTCGACAGCGGCGTGATCACGCCGCAGCAGGTTGAAGCGGGGATTTTCCAGCGGGCGCTGGGTTAACGCCCGCCGGTTGACGATCAGTCCAGACGCGGATAGGCATCGGCGATCGTGTCGCCGGTGAAATGCGCCACCCAGCCTTCCGGGTTGTCAAATACCCGGATCGCGGTAAAGTGCGGCGCCGAGCCCATATCGAACCAGTGACGGGTGTTGGCCGGCACTGAGATCAGATCGTTCTTTTCGCACAGGATCTGGAAGATCTTGCCATCCAGATGCAGGCAAAACAGCCCCGCCCCTTCAACGAAAAAGCGCACTTCATCCTCGCCGTGCGTGTGTTCGGACAGGAATTTTTCGCGCAGCGCCTGACGCTGCTCGTGGTCCGGCCGCATGCTGATCACGTCCCAACTCTGGTAGCCCTTTTCCGCCACCAGCCGGTCGATCTCATGCTGGTAGGCGGCGATCACCGCCTCCGGCTGCGGGTTGTCGCCCAACTCGCGATCCGCCTGCCAACGCTCAAAGCGCACGCCGATCTGCGCCAGCTGGCGCTGGATTTCCTGCGCGTCGCGGCTCTGCCACAGCGGCTGCTGCGGTGCTGTATCACTGAAAATGGTCAATCCACTCATGAGACAAACTCCCCTAAATCGATGTGATCAAAACGGCTGACCTGCGGATGCCGGCTCTGTGCGTCCGCCTCATCGCGGATCAGCTGGCAGGTATGCCAGCCGGCGGCCTGCGCGGCGTCCAGCTCCTGGTGAATATCGGACAGGAACAGCAGTTCGTCGGGCGCGATGCCGATAGCCTGCGCGATGTTGCGGTACGACGCGGTTTCACGCTTGGCGCCGACGCGGGTGTCGAAATAGCCGCTGAACAGCGGCTGCAGATCGCCGGCGTCGCTGTGGCCGAACAGCAGCTTCTGCGCCTCCACCGAACCGGAGGAATAAACGTAAAGCTTCAGCCCCTGGCGCTGCCAGGCAGCCAACTGCCCGGCGACCTCCGGATAAAGATGTCCGCGGAAGTCGCCCTCGCGATAGCCGCTGCGCCAGATGATGCCCTGCAGCGCCTTGAGCGCGGTGGATTTGCGATCTTCATCCATAAAGCGATACAGCGCGGCGATCAGCGTATCGAGATCCGCCTGCGGCTGGTCAATTTCAGCGCGCAGCGCCGCCAACGGCGCGGCGACTTCGCTCTCCGTGGCGTGACGGCGTACAAAATCCGCCAGCCGCTCGCGGGCATAGGGAAACAGCACCTGATGCACGAAGCGAATATCGCTGGTGGTGCCTTCAATATCGGTCACGATAGCGCGGATCATTTCGCCTCCAGCAAGCGACGTTGCAGTTCACACTGGAACAGGAATTCCAGCCCTTCGAGATGGCGGCGGGCTTCCGCCACCTGACTTCCCCAGCAATAGAGACCGTGGCCGCGCACCAGAAAACCGTACTGCAGCGGCGTGACCTCGGCATAGGCCGCGACGCGCGACGCCAGCCGGGGAATGTCCTGATCGTTATCGAAAATGGGGATCGCCACGCTGTCCAGGTGGCTGCGCTGACCGGCGAGCGACTTTTGCATTTCGTACCCCTGCAGCACCAACGCATCGCCGCGTTCCACCCGCGACAACACGGTGGCGTTGACGGAATGGGTATGCAACACCGCGCCAAAGTGCGGGTACAAGCGATAGAGCAGCGTATGCAGCCCGGTTTCCGCCGACGGCGTACGGCCGCTCGGCACGTGATTGTCAGCGATATCCACCCGCAGAAAATCGGCGGCGCTCAGACTCCCTTTGTCTTTGCCGGACTCGGTGACCAGGCACTGGCGTTCGTCGAGGCGCAGCGACATGTTGCCGCCGGTCGCCGGACACCAGCCTTTGTCGCCAATCCAGTGGCAGGCCGCCAGTAATGCGGTAAGTTGCGGATTCTCCGTCATTGTTATCGTTTCCCGTTCGGTATAGCGGTCAGCAGGTGAGGCTTAGCCGGCTGCGCGACAGGCTAAGCACTTTTTCGCATTTAGCCATCTAAGCGTCTTGATTGCCAAATACTAGCATCGTGTTATATTGACGGCAATATAAGCGCCTGGAGTATTCACCTGCTATGAGCACTTCCGCATTGATTCCCGACAGTAAACTGCCTGCCCTGGGCACCACCATCTTCACCCAGATGAGCGCGCTGGCGCAGCAGCATCAGGCGATCAACCTGTCGCAGGGCTTCCCTGATTTTGACGGGCCGGACTACCTGAAAGCACGCCTGGCCTGGCACGTCGCCCAGGGCGCCAACCAATATGCGCCAATGACCGGCGTGGCGGCGCTGCGCGAAGCCATCGCCGACAAAACCGCCGAGCTGTATGGCTGGCAGCCGGATGCCGGCAGCGAAGTGACCGTCACCGCCGGTGCCACCGAAGCGCTGTTCGCCGCCATCACCGCGCTGGTGCGCCCCGGCGATGAGGTGGTCTGTTTCGATCCGAGCTACGACAGCTACGCGCCGGCGGTGACGCTGGCCGGCGGCGTACTCAAACGCCTCGCCCTGCAGCCGCCCGCATTTGCCGTGGATTGGCAACGGTTCGCCGCCGCGCTGTCGCCGCGCACCCGTCTGGTGATCGTCAATACGCCGCACAACCCGTCCGCCACCGCCTGGCAGGCGGAAGACATGCAGCAGCTGTGGCACGCCATCGCCGAGCGCGAGATCTACGTGCTCAGCGACGAAGTCTACGAACACATCTGCTTCGCCAAAGGCGGGCACGCCAGCGTGTTGGCCCACCCACAATTGCGCCAACGGGCGATCGCGGTGTCCTCCTTCGGTAAAACCTTCCACATGACCGGCTGGAAAGTGGGTTACTGCGTGGCGCCCGCCGCGCTGAGCGCCGAGGTGCGCAAGGTGCATCAATACCTGACCTTCTCGGTCAACACCCCGGCGCAGCTGGCGCTGGCGGATAGCCTGCGCGCCGAGCCGGAGCACTGGCGACAGTTGCCGGCATTCTACCGCGCCAAGCGCGACCGCTTCGTGCAAGCGCTGGCGAGCAGCCGACTGGAAATTTTACCCTGCGCCGGTACATACTTCTTGCTGGCGGACTACAGCGCCATCTCCGATCTGGACGATGTGGCGTTCTGCCATTGGTTAACCGAGCACGTGGGCGTGGCGGCCATTCCGCTGTCGGTCTTCTGTGCCGATCCTTTCCCCCATAAATTGATCCGGCTGTGCTTCGCTAAACAGGACGCCACGCTGGATGCAGCTGCGGAGCGGTTATGTCGACTTTAAAAATTACCCTGTTGCAGCAACCTCTGGTCTGGCGCGACGGCCTCGCTAACCTGGCCGCCTTCGACGCGTTGCTGGCGCCGATCGTCGGGCGCGATCTCATCGTCTTGCCGGAAATGTTCACCACCGGTTTTGCCATGGATGCCGGCGAGAGCGCCCTGCCCGAACAGCAGGTGATCGACTGGCTGCACGGCTGGGCGGTGAAAAGCCACGCGTTGATCGGCGGCAGCGTGGCGCTGAAAACCGCCGAAGGCGCGGTCAATCGCTTCCTGCTGGTGGAGCCGGGCGGCCAGGTGCATGCCTATGATAAACGCCATCTGTTCCGCATGGCCGGCGAACACCTGCACTATCAGGCCGGCAACCGGCGCGAAATCGTCGAGTGGCGCGGCTGGCGCATTCTGCCGCAGATCTGCTACGACCTGCGTTTCCCGGTCTGGGCGCGCTATCAGCAGGATTACGATCTGGCGCTGTACGTCGCCAACTGGCCGGCGCCGCGCAGCCGCCATTGGCAAACGCTGCTGGCGGCGCGGGCGATTGAAAATCAGGTGTATGTGGCGGGCTGCAACCGGGTGGGCGATGATCCGAACGGCCTGAACTACAGCGGAGACAGCCTGATCATCAGCCCGCAGGGCGAGATCCTGGCGGATGCCGAGCCCGGCGCAGCCGCGCGGCTGGACGCCGAGCTGTCGCTGGAAACCCTGCAGAGTTACCGCAGCGCCTTCCCGGCCTGGCGCGATGCCGACAGCTTTCTGCGTCTTGACTGAATTCCCGGCACCTTAGCCGATAACGCAAGGAGAAGTGATATGGATATGACGACACTCTTGCTCTATATCGTGGCCGTCGCGGCGGTCACCATTACGCCGGGCCCAACCATGCTGTTGGCGCTCAATAACGGCGCCACCAAAGGCAAACGCGTCGCCGCCTGCGGCATTGCCGGTGCGGCGCTGTCCGACCTGCTGTTGATCGGTGCCGTCGGCTGCGGCTTAGGGGCAATACTGCAAGCTTCCGAACTGCTTTTCACGCTGGTCAAATGGGCCGGCGCCGCTTATTTGTTCTATGTAGCCTGCCAACTGTGGCGCGCGCCGCTTGGCACCCCGCAGGCAGCACAGAACGCGATGCCCGGCGCCCGCAACGGCCGCGCCGCGTTTATGCGCTCGCTGCTGGTCGCACTCTCCAACCCCAAAGGACTGCTGTTCTTTTCCGCCTTTCTGCCGCAGTTCATCCAGCCAGCGGGCGACGTAGCGCTGCAATACGTGATTCTCGCTTTGGTGACCGCCCTGATCGATATCGCTCTGATGAGTCTCTACGCGCTTGGCGGCCACCATGCTATGCGTATATTTTCCGGCCGCGCTCTGCGCTGGCTAAACCGCACCTGCGCCGGACTGCTGGCCGGATTGGCCATCGCCCTGAGCTTCTATCGTCGTAACGCGTCATCTTAAGGAAGTCTCATACCCTCATCTTAGCTCCCAGCCGGCGATCGTCAGGCAATAGGCCTGGATCGCCAGCGCTACGTCAGCCTGCCGCACCGCTTCAGCCGGATGATGGCTGACGCCGCCGGCGCAACGCACGAACAGCATGCCGACCGGCCATTGCGCCGCCACGGCGATGGCGTCATGACCAGCGCCGCTCGGCAGCGCCAGACTCTGCCCCTGTACCTGCTCGACGGCCGCCTGCCAGCGGCGCTGCAGATCGCTATCGCAGGCGGTGGCGTCAATGCGGTAAAACTCCTCGCTGGCGAAGCGCGCTCCGCGGCGTGCGCAGATCGTCTGCGCCTGCGCCAGCAACGTCGCCAACAGCGCCGCCAGCGGCGCATCCTGCGGGCCGCGCACGTCGAGCGTCAATCGCACTTCGCCCGGGATCACGTTGGCCGCGCCCGGCAGGCTCTCGATGCAGCCGACGGTGGCCACCAGATGCGGATCGGCGGCGCGGGTCAACGTTTCAACCGCCGCTATCCATTCCGCCGCGGCCGCCAGCGCGTCTTTGCGCTGCCCCATCGGCACCGTACCGGCATGGCCCGCCTCCCCGCTAAAGACGCAGTTAAGCCGACGCGCGCCGTTGATCGCCGTCACCACCCCCAGCGCCAGGTCGGCCGCCTCCAGACATGGGCCCTGTTCGATATGCAATTCCAGATAAGCGCGGATTTCCTGCGGCGCGCGGCGCGCCTGCGCGATCGCCGTCGGCTCCAGCCCAAAGTCGCGCATGGCCTGCGCGATGCTCACCCCGTCCGCGTCAGTCTGCGCCAGCCATTCCTGCGGCCATTGGCCGGTCAAGCCGCGGCTGCCCAGCAACGTCACGCCGAAGCGAGCGCCCTCTTCGTCGGCAAAGCCGATCACCTCCAGCGCCAGCGGCAAACGACGCCCCTGGCGGTGGTATTGCGCCACCGTTTCCAGCGCCGTGAGCACGCCGAGCATGCCGTCATAACGCCCGGCGTTGCGCACCGTGTCCAGATGCGAACCGAGCAGCAGCGCGGGGGCGCCGGGCGTTAGCCCTTCATAACGGCCACAGATATTGCCGACGCTGTCTTGCCACACCCGCATGCCGCTCTCGCGCATCCATTCGCCCACCAGAACGTTGGCGCGCCGATGTTCCGCAGACAGATAAAGACGCGTCAGTTTACCGGGCTCCGCGCTGATCGCCGCCAGCTCGTCACAGCGCGCCATCACCCGCGCGGCGGCCTGCTGCGCCTCCTGCGGCGTCATTCTGGCCGTCCTGCATCGTACAGGTTCCAGGCCGCCTGGAGGGCCTCCCCCTGTTGCGTGGCGAAGCCCAACCGGTTCAACACCGCCTCCAGCGCCGCCAGCGTTTGCAGCACGCAATCTTTGCGCGCGTTGTAGCCCATGGTGCCGATGCGCCAGATCTTGCCCTGCAGCGGGCCGAACGAGGTGCCGATTTCGATAGCGAAATCGTTCAGCATCATCTGCCGCACCTGCTCGCCGTGCACCTGCGGCGGGATCATCACGCCGAGCACGTTATTCATGCGGTGATCGAGATCGCCGAACACCGCCAGCCCCATGCCTTGGATGCCCGCCAGCATCGCCGCGCCGTGCAGCCGGTGGCGGGCAATGGCCTGATCCAGCCCTTCCTCGAGGATCACCCGCGCGCATTCTCGCGCCGCGAACAACATGCTGGTGGCTTCGGTATGGTGATTCAGGCGTTCCGGCCCCCAATAATCCATGATCATGCCGAGGTCGAAATAGTTGGAGTAGATCATCTCGTCGTCGCCGTCGGCATGTTCGGCGGTGCGGATCCCCTCCTCCACGCATTTGCGACGGCGCACGATCTCTTCAAACTGCGGGCTGAGGGTGACCGGCGAACTGCCGGAAGGGCCGCCCAGGCACTTCTGCAGCCCGGCGGAGACCGCATCCAGCCCCCAGGCGTCGGTCTCCAGCGGGTTGCCGCCAAAGGACGCCGTCGCATCGGTATAGAACAGCACGCCGTGGCGGCGGCAGATATCGCCCAGCTCATGCAGCGGCTGCAGCATGGTGGTGGACGTATCGCCCTGCACCGTCAGCAGCAGGCGCGGGCGCACCCGCTTAATCGCGTCTTCGATGCGATCGGCGCTGAACACCTCGCCCCACGGCGCGTCGATCGTGTGTACCTCGGCGCGACAACGGCGGGCAATTTCGCACAGCAGATGTCCGAAGCGGCCGAATACCGGCACAAGCACCTTATCGCCCGGACGAATGGCAGAAACCAGCAGCGCCTCGATGCCGGCGCGCGAGGTGCCGTCCACCAGCATCGTCCAGCGGTTTTCGGTGCGGAACAGCGCGCGATACAGCGCCATGACCTGATTCATGTAACCGGTCATTGCCGGATCGTACTGGCCGATCAGTTGGCTCGACATGGCGCGCAGCACGCGCGGATCGGCGTTGATCGGCCCCGGCCCCATCAACAGGCGCGCCGGCGGGTTAATCTGTTCGAACTGCGGAGTAGTTAGCATGTTATTTCCTTACCAGCTTAATAACTTGTCATTTTATTTGCCGAAATCAGGCTTCTGACAACCCGCGCACAGAAGCGATAAACTGTTTCAATTCCTGCGTTTGCGGATTGGCGAACAGCGTGCGGCTATTTCCCTGCTCCCACACCTTGCCCTGGTGCATGAATACCACCCGGTCGCCCACCTCGCGGGCGAAGCTCATTTCATGAGTGACCAGAATCAGCGTCATGCCCTCTCGCGCCAACTGTTCCAGCACCTTCAGGACTTCACCCACCAGCTCGGGATCCAGCGCCGAGGTGATCTCATCGCACAGCAACACCTTCGGTTTCATCGCCAGCGCCCGGGCGATCGCCACCCGCTGCTGTTGCCCGCCGGAAAGGTTGGCCGGCGCGTAATGCATGCGCTCACCCAATCCCACCTTGTTCAGCATCTGTTCGGCCAACTCGCGGCACTCGGCAGCGCTTTTTTTCAGCACCCGGCGCGGCGCCAGCATCACGTTTTCCAGCGCCGTCATATGCGGGAACAGGTTGAAGTTCTGAAACACCATGCCAATCGAGCGGCTGATTTCACGCGCCTGCGAATCGCGATCGGTGATGGTCATGCCGCCCAGTTTGATGCTCCCTTCCTGATACCCTTCCAGCCCGTTGATGCAGCGCAATAGCGTGCTTTTACCAGACCCGCTGCGGCCGATGATCGACACCACCTGCCCCATGTCGATATCCAGATCCACGCCCTTCAACACATGATTCTGACCGTAATATTTTTGAACCTGATTAATGGTGATGATCGGCATGGCATTTCTTCTCCAGATAATGGCTGTAACGCGACAAGGGATAGCACATCAGGAAATAGCCCAACGCGACCAGACCAAACACCTTGAAGGGCTGATAAGTCACATTGTTCAGCATGGTGCCGGCCTTGGTCAGCTCGACGAAGCCAATGATCGACGCCAAGGCGGTGCCCTTGATCACCTGAACCGAGAAACCGACGGTCGGCGCAATGGCGATACGCACCGCCTGCGGCGTGATGACGCGCATCAGCGTCTGCGTGAAACTCAGCCCGAGACAACGGGCTGCCTCCCACTGACCTTTCGGCAAGGCGGCGATGCTGCCGGACCAGATATCCACCAGAAAAGCGCTGGTGAATAGCGTCAGCGCCAGCGCGGCCGCGGTCCATGGGCTGACGTCGACGCCGAACAGCGCCAGACCGAAAAACGCCAAAAACAGCTGCATCAGCAGCGGCGTGCCCTGAAACAGTTCAGCGTAAACGCGGACAAAACGCATTGCCCAGCGGCGCTTGCTCAGGCGCATCAACACCAGCGGCAGCGCCACCAGCGTACCGCCGAAAAATGCCGTCAACGACAGCAGCAGCGTCCAGCGAGCCGCCAACAGCAGATTGCGCACGATGTCCCAATCGGTAAACGTCAGCATCAGTTCCGGCTCCCTAAAAAACGCCGCCCGGCGGCCAGTAACAGTTGACGCATCAACAGCGACAACAACAGATAAAGCAGCGCCGTCACCAGATAGACTTCAAAGCTGAGGAAGGTGCGCGACTGGATCAGGTTGGCGGCGAAGGTCAGCTCTTCGAATGAGACCTGCGACACCACCGAGGATCCCAGCATCACGATGATGCACTGGCTCACCAACGCCGGATAAATACGCTGCAGCGACGGCGGCAGTACGATGCGTAAAAAGGTCTGGCTGCGGCTGAGCCCCAACACGCGCCCCGCTTCCCACTGCCCCTTCGGCGTGACCTGAATGCCGGCACGAATAATTTCGGTGCTGTAGGCGCCAAGGTTGATCACCATCGCCAGCAGCGCCGCCTGCCCGGCCGTCAGTTTCCAGCCCAGGCTCGGCAGGCCGAACACGATGAAGAACAACTGCACGACGAACGGCGTGTTGCGCACCACTTCGACGTAAACGCCCCAAAGGCGGCTCAGCGCGCCGGCCCGGCCGCTGCGGATCGCCGCGCCGCAAATGCCCAGCGCAACCCCCATCAACGTCGCCAGCGCCGTCAGCGCCATCGTCGTCAGTAACCCCGCCAACAGCTCAGGCATGTAGGGCCAGAGCGCGGAGAAATTCAGCTGATAGGTCATCCGCCGCTCCCGTTATGCGCCAAAACCATCGGGCAGCGGCGCCTTCAACCATTTCTCCGACAGGCCATTCAGCGTCTTGTCCGCCAGCGCCTGTCCAATCAGCGCATCCACCGCCGCTTTCAAGGCCGGTTCTCCCTGGCGCAACCCCACGAAGCACGGCGAATCTTTCAACATGAACTTGGCGGCCGGCGCCTTGCCCGGATTCTGGCGCGCCAGGGCGCTCACCACCATGTTACCGGTGGCGATGTACTGCACCTGCCCGGAGAGATAGGCCGACAGCGTCGTGTTGTTATCCTCATAACGCTTGATCTGCGCCCCTTTAGGCGCGCCGTCGCTCAGAACCATATCCTCCACCGCACCGCGCGTGACGCCGACGGTCTTGCCATCGAGCTGCGCCATGTCCGCCAACGCGCCGTCTTTAGGACCAAAGACCCCCAGGAAGAACGGCGCATAGGCGCGGCTGAAGGCGATGGTCTTTTCACGCTCCGGATTTTTGCCCAGGCTGGAGATCACCAGATCCACTTTATTGGTCTGCAGATAAGGCACCCGGTTGGCGCTGGTGACCGGCACCAACTGCAACTTAAGTTTCATCTTATCGGCCAGATAACGCGCCATATCGATGTCATAACCCTGGGGCTGCAGATCGGTGCCCACCGAGCCGAATGGCGGGAAATCCTGCGGCACCGCCACGCGCAGGACGCCGCGCTGCCGGATCTCTTGCAATTGATCCGCCATGGTCGGCGCGGCCTGCGCCAGCAAGGCGATCCCAGTGAAAACCGTCCACAGCGTTTTTTTGATGTTCATAGCGTATCCCCGATGGTGAAAAGATGAAACAAAAGATTCTTACACCACAAACGCTGCAACTAATGTGCCAATCGAAAATACGTCGAACCCATGCCTTAACTGGCGCTGATTAACGAGAAAAAACCTGCCGGCCTCAGCGGGCCGGCGACGGAGAAAGGGAAGGCAGGCAGGCCAGAGCTGCACCAAAAATGCGCATAAGCACCAAAAAAGCGCCGGTTAGCGCGGTTCCAGTTCGTCCAAATCCTGATACAGACCGGCAATATGATGAATACGCGATCGCCCCTGCTCTAACATCTCATGCAGCAGGGCGTTGCTGAGCAGGTTACATAAGCTCATGGCGGCTGAATAGCTGTCGAAGGCGGAGACGCTGTCCAGCGAAGCGGCCAAATGCCAGTCCGCCAGCGGGATCAGCGACTGCGCCTGCGGTTCGCAGATCAACAGCGTCGGCACCCGGCGAGTTTGCAGCTGCGTCAGTATCGCCTTGAGCTGACGCGGCCGGCGCCGAAACGCCACCACCACCGCCATATCCTGCGGCGCGAGATCCACCAGCTCCTCCGCCAGCGTCTGGCCGGGCTGCGGCATCAGCAGCACCCGCTCCCGCACCTGCATCAGCTGCTGACGCAGATGCATGGCTATCGGATAGCTGTTGCGAAACCCCAGCAGCGCGACCCGCCGCGCCCGCGCCAGCGCAGCGATCACCGCGCCGAATTGCTCCACATCGAGATGGCTCACCCAGTGCGAGAGGTTAGCCATTTCCTGCTTGTAATGCCGCGCCAGCAGCGTATTGCCCTGCACCGCATGCCTCTCGTCGGTCACCGGCATGCCGCTCTGGCGCAGGGTGCGCAGCTCAGCGCGCATGTCCTTGTAGCTGCGATACCCCAACCGCTTGAACAGCCTGCTGACCGTGGCTTTAGAAACCCCGCTCAAGCGCGCCAACTCGGCGCTGTTGTAACTGATCAGGTCATCGAAATGATCGAGGATAAAGTCGGCGACGCGCTGTTCCTGCGGCGCCAATTGCGGATATTCGTTGCGCAGGCGTTCATCGAAGGGCTGCATCATCACTCTCGCTGTAACTTTTGTTTCACCGGAACATAGCACGCCCCGGCCCCTCTCTGACAAGCAATTAATCGTCCTGATTAAAAGTGGAACGCCTCTTGCTTCTGTTACCCGAACGCTCACCTCAGACAAGGGCAGAAACATGATTAACAGCAATACCGCGCCACAGGGCATGGCGGTCACGCCACACCATCTCGCCAGCGAAAGCGCGCTGGCGGTGCTGCGCGAAGGCGGCAACGCCATTGAGGCGATGGTGGCCGCCGCCGCGACCATCGCCGTGGTCTATCCGCACATGAACGGCATCGGCGGTGACGGTTTCTGGCTGATCGTGCCGCCGCAGGGCGAGCCGCTGACCATCGACGCCAGCGGCGCCGCCGGCTCGCTGGCGACGCCGACGCTGTACGCCGGAGAAAGCCGCATCCCGCAGCGCGGCCCAAAAGCGGCGTTGACCGTGGCCGGCACCGTCGGCGGCTGGCAGGAGGCGTTGGCCTATTCGGCCGAACTGGGCGAAACGCCGCTGCCGCTGTCGCGGTTGCTCGCCGACGCCATACGCTACGCCGCCGACGGCATTCCGGTCACCGCCTCCCAAGAGGCGGCGACGCGCAGCAAACGCCACGAGCTGGAGGAGTTCGCCCCCTTCGCCCGCATTTACCTGCCGCAGGGAAAGCTCCCGCTTGCCGGCCAACGATTCTGCCAACCGCAGCTGGCCGATACGCTGATCGCACTGAGTGAGGACGGGCTCGACAGTTTTTATCGCGGGCCGCTGGCTGAAAGCATGGCGGCGGACATGGCGATGTTGGGCATGCCGCTTACCGCTCAGGATCTGGCGAGTTATCGGCCATGCCGCCGTCCTCCGCTGCGCCTGGAACACCAAAAAGGTGAAATATTCAATCTGGCTCCCCCGACCCAAGGGCTGGTGTCGCTTGCCATCCTCGGGCTGACCGACCGTCTGCCGCTGGTCGGACAGAGCGAAGGCGCCGTGGTGCACGCCGTGGTCGAGGCCACCAAGCTGGCGTTCGATCTGCGCGACCGTTTCATCACCGATCCGCGCCACATGACGCAGGATCCGCAGGCGCTGCTGGCGGCCGACCATTTGGATAGGCTGGCCGGGCGCATCGACGGCCAAAAAGCGGCCGACTGGGGCCAGGGCAAAGGACCCGGCGATACGGTCTGGATGGGGGTGATGGACAGCAGCGGGCTGGCGGTCTCCTTCATTCAGAGCATCTACCACGAATTCGGCAGCGGCATGGTACTGCCGAACAGCGGCGTCCTGTGGCAAAACCGCGGCGCCTCTTTCAGCCTGGACGCCGATCATCTGCTGGCGCTGGCGCCGGGCAAGCAGCCGTTCCATACGCTGAACCCGGCCGCCGCCCGGCTGTATGACGGACGCACGCTGATCTACGGCTCGATGGGCGGTGACGGCCAGCCGCAGACTCAAGCGGCGTTATTCGTGCAGCATGTGGTGCAAGGGCTGCCGCTGCAGCAGGCGATCAGCGCGCCGCGCTGGCTGCTGGGGCGAACCTGGGGCGAAAGTTCGGACTCATTGAAGCTTGAGGGACGCTTTAACGCGGCGACCCTCGACTATCTGCGACAGCGCGGCCACGCCGTTGAACTGCTGCCGGCGTTCAGCGAAACGGTCGGCCATGCCGGCGCCGTCGTACGCCACACCAACGGCATGTTCGAAGGCGCTTTCGATCCGCGAAGCAACGGCAGCGCCGCCGGCTTCTGACTCTCTTATTTATCGGGATCGCTTATGAACAATCAACACGCCGCCGATTGGGCGGCCTATATCCACCAGATGGAAACCGTGCTGGCCGTGGAACTGGACGATGTCCGCCGCCGGGAACTGTTGAAACAGATCGAACGCATCGCCGCGCTGGCCGAACCGCTGATGGCCTTACCGCTGGATCCGCGCCAGGAAATCGCGGGGGTATATCGCCCATGAACCCCTTAAGCGCCCTGTCGCTCGCCGAGATCCGTACGGCCCTTGAACGCGGCGCGCTCTCGGCGCGCGAGATCGTCCGGCATACGCTCGATCACATCGACCGTCAGAATCCCGCGCTGAACGCCTTTACGCACATCACCCGGGAACGCATGCAAAAAGAAGCCGATCGCCTTGACCGTTCGCGCGCGCTTGGGCAAACGCTGCCCGCTTTGGCCGGCATTCCCTATGCGGTAAAAAATCTGTTCGACGTCGCCGGTGAAACCACGCTGGCCGGCGCCCGCCTGTTCAGCGATCGGCCACCGGCCGGCCGCGACGCCTGGGGCGTCTCCCGGCTGGCGGATCAAGGCGCGTTGCTTTGCGGCATGTTGAACATGGACGCCTACGCCTACGGTTTCACCACCGAGAACAGCCATTACGGCGCCACCCGAAACCCGCATGACCTCGGGCGCATCGCCGGCGGCTCTTCGGGCGGCTCGGCCGCAGCGGTGGCGGCCGGCCTGGTGACCTTTTCGCTCGGCAGCGACACCAATGGCTCAATACGCGTGCCCGCCTCGCTGTGCGGCATTTATGGTCTGAAACCGACCTTCGGCCGTCTTTCGCGCAGCGGCAGCCAGCCGTTTGTCGACAGCCTGGATCACATCGGCCCGTTCGCCCGCCGGGTGCACGATCTCGCGACGGTGTATGACGCGATGCAGGGCATCGACGCCGAGGATCCGTTCCAGAGCGATCGGCCGATTTCCCGCACCGAAGCGTTGCTGGCGCAGGGCAGCCAGAACCTGCGCTGCGCCGTGTTAGGCGGCTATTTCCTGCAATGGTGCAATGATGACGCCAAAGCCGCAGTCAACCAGGTGGCGCAAGCGCTGGCAGCCAGCGCCGAAGTCGAGCTGCCGCAGGCCGAGCTGGCCCGATCGGCGGCCTTTATCCTCAGCGCCTCAGAGGGCGGCCATCGCTATCTGCCGCAGTTGCGCAGCCAACCCGAACGCTTCGAGCCACTGTCGCGAGAACGACTGCTGGCCGGCGCCATGCTCCCCACCACCTGGTATTTGCAGGCACAGCGCTTTCGTCACGCGTTTCGCCGGCAAGCCGCGCCGCTGTTCAAGCACTGGGACATTTTGATCGCCCCGGCGACGCCGTGCAGCGCCACGCCGATCGGCCAGGAAACGATGCGCATCAACGGCGTCGATCTGCCGATCCGCGCCAGTATGGGCATGCTGACGCAGCCGATTTCCTTCCTTGGCCTGCCGGTCGTGACGGTTCCTTTGAAAAGCGCATCCGGTCTGCCGATCGGCCTGCAACTGATCGCCCCGCCGTGGCGCGAAGATTTGGCGCTGCGCGCCGCCTATGCGCTGGAATGCGCCGGCATCGCCACTTGCGTCTGCAAACAGGAGTAATCAATGAACAGTGAACATATCGATCGGCCGGCGGTGCTGGCGGAGGTCAACGCCGCCTTTTACCGCTATGAGCAGGCGTTAATCAGCAATGACATCGATGTGCTGAACGAGTTGTTCTGGCACGACGCGCGCACGGTGCGCTATGGCGCCACCGAAAGCCTCTACGGTATCGACGAGATCCGCGATTTTCGTCAACGGCGCCCGGCCAACGGACTGCAGCGGCTGTTGGAAAACACCCAAATCACGACTTTTGGTGAAGATATGGCGGTGGCCAGCACGGAATTTCATCGGCCGGGCAGCAACCGCAGGGGGCGGCAAATGCAAACCTGGGTCAAGCTGCCCTGTGGCTGGCGCATCGTAGCGGCGCACGTCAGCCTGCTCGACGCGCCTTAGGCCTCCAGGCGGTAGAGCCCATGATGAAGGCGCACGGCGGCGGCCGACTCAGCACCAATAGGCCATGAAGTTAACGGTGGAGCGATCCAGATCGCGTTCGCCAATCAGGTAACGCCGCAGCGTTTTCACCGCGGAAGATTCGGCCGCCACCCAGGCATAGAAAGCGTTGCTTCCGGCCGCCCGCTCCCACAACACCTCATCGCTCAGGCTGCTTTCCGCCAGGGACTGCGCTTGCGCACAGGCCGATGCGGGGATATCCACCCGCTGGCGCACCGCTTCCACCAGCAGCGTGCCGTGCACCAGCTGGCGGCCGACGTCACGCGGCAGCCAATAAACGTCGGCGAACGGGAAATGCGCCAAATCCAGGCAATCCGCCGCCACCGGCACCTCGAAAAACGCCTGCACCCGCGGCGGATTGGCCTGCTGCGCCAGCTGTTCCAGAATCGCCATCGCCGCCGGCACCGCCGTCTCATCGGCGATCAGCAACGCCTGTTGCAACTGCGCCGGCGGCGCCCATTCGTAACCGCCGCTGTCGCCGTCGAAGTCACCGTTGGGGGCGACCGTTTGAATCGTGTCTCCGGGTTCGGCATGGGTCGCCCAGGCTGAAGCCGGGCCGTTCACGCCATGCAGCACGAACTCGACGTCCATCTGATTCTGCTCGCGGCGCAGCGCACGCAGCGTATAGGTGCGCATTACCGGACGCTGTTCTTTGGGGAGCGCCATGTAATCGCCGTACCAGTCCGGGCCGTTGGCCAACGGCGTGATCTTGCCGTCCGCCGCCGGGAACAGCAGTTTGATGCGCTGGTCAGGCGCTTCCAGCTTCATGCGATGAACATCCGCACCTTCAAACACGCAGCGCAGCAGCGAGGGCGAAATCAGCGTTTTGCTTTTCAGGGTGATATCAAAAATTCTGTAGCTGGCGGACATGTTCTCGACTCTCCGGCAACGGCTGTCGCTTTTACGTATGACCGATCGGCTGCCGTGTTGGCGGCGTGGCCGCGCGATCGCGCAGCGGATAAATGTTAATAAAACTAATTAATTACGTTAATGCATCGCAAAAAATCATATCATGATTTTATTGATAACAAGAAACGTTATTGATAAAAGAAGCATTCTCAAAAAAACGTAACGACAATATCACCTGGGAAATAACGATGAAACGCAAACCTCTTTGGGTATTAAACCCATGTCTGCTGGCGTTGCTTGCGCCGGCGGCCTGGGCAGAAGATCAGAAAAACGGCAGCGAAGAGCAGGTGGTGGTCTCCGCCAGCCGTTCACACCGCAGCGCGGCGGAAATGGCGCAGACGACATGGGTGATCGAAAGTCAGGAGATCGAACAGCAGGTCCAGGGCGGCAAAGAGATCAAGGACATGTTGGCGCAGCTGATCCCCGGCATGGACGTCAGCGGCCAGGGCCGCACCAACTACGGCATGAATATGCGCGGCCGTTCGATGATGGTGATGATCGACGGCGTACGCCTGAACTCGTCGCGCAGCGACAGCCGCCAGTTGGATTCGATCGACCCGTTCAATATCGACCATATTGAGGTGATTTCCGGCGCGACCGCACTGTACGGCGGCGGCAGCACCGGCGGCCTGATCAATATCGTGACCAAGAAAGGACAGAAAGAGCAGCAGGTCGAATTGCAGGTCGGCGGCAAAACCGGCTTCGGCGGCCATAACGATCACGACGAGAACGTGGCGGCGGCGGTCAGCGGCGGCAACGACAACGCCTCGGGGCGGCTGTCCGTTTCTTACCAGCGTTACGGCGGCTGGTACGACGGCAAAGGCAACGAGGTGCTGATCGACAATACTCAAACCGGCCTGCAGTATTCCAATCGCCTCGATGTGATGGGCACCGGCACCCTCAACATCGACGATCATCAACAGCTGCAGCTGACCACCCAATACTACAAAAGCCAGTCCGACGGCGATCACGGCCTGTTTCTGGGGGAAAACTTCGCGGCGGTGACCGGCAACGCCAAGGCGTACAACAGCGGTAACTTAAACTCCGATCGCATCCCCGGCACCGAGCGCCACCTGATCAACCTGCAATATTCCAACACCGATTTCCTCGGCCAGGATCTGGTGGCGCAGGTCTACTACCGCGACGAAACGTTGACCTTCTACCCCTTCCCAACGCTGGCGGGCAAAGCGCCGAACTATTACGTCAGCAGCATTGGCGCTTCGCAGCAAAAAACCGATTTTTACGGCGGCAAACTGACGTTAAACAGCAAACCTGTCGACGCGCTGACGCTGACTTACGGCATCGACGCCGAGCATGAAAGCTTCAACGCCAACCAGCAGTTCTTCAACCTGGCGAAGGCCCAACAGTCCGGCGGCATGACGCTGGAGAACGCTTACGGCACCGGCCGCTACCCGAGCTATACCACCAGCAACCTGGCGTCGTTCCTGCAGGCCAGTTACGACATCAATCCCATCTTCACCCTGAGCGGCGGCGTGCGTTACCAGTACACCGAAAACAAGATCGACGACTTCGTCGGCTATAACCAGCAGCAGGCGATCGCCACCGGCGCCGCCGCCTCCGCCGACGCCATCCCGGGAGGGAAAACCGACTACAACAATGCGCTGTTCAACGCCGGTCTGTTGGCGCACTTGACCGAGCGTCAGCAAACCTGGTTCAACTTCTCTCAGGGCTTCGAGATCCCGGATCCGGGCAAATATTACGGCAACGGCACCTACGCGTTGAACGGCGGCCATTACCAGTTGCTGAAGAGCGTCAACGTCGGCGATTCCAAGCTGGAAGGCATCAAGGTCAACGCCTACGAGCTGGGCTGGCGCTATACCGGCGATAACCTGCGCACGCAAATCGCCGCCTACTACTCGTTGTCCGACAAGAGCATCGCCATCAACAAAACCGACATGACCATTAACGTCAATGCGGACAAGCGGCGCATCTATGGGCTGGAAGGTGCGGTGGACTACTTCTTCGAAGACAGCGACTGGAGCGCCGGCACCAACTTCAACTTCATCCGTTCTGAAACCAAGGTCAACGGCGAATGGAAGAAGCTGGTGGTCGATACCGCCAGCCCATCGAAAGTCACCGCTTACGTCGGCTGGGCGCCGGGCGACTGGAATCTGCGCTTGCAGTCGCAGCAAACCTTCGACGTGTCGGACGACGGCGATTATACCAAGGCCAACTCCACCCAAGGCCGCAAAATAGATGGCTACAACACCCTCGATTTCCTGGGCAGCTATGCCCTGCCGGTGGGGAAAGTCAGCTTCAGCGTGGAAAACCTGTTGGACAAGGAGTACACCACCGTTTGGGGCCAACGCGCGCCGATCCTGTACAGCCCGACCTACGGCTCGCCTGAGCTGTACAGCTATAAAGGCCGCGGACGCACCTTCGGCTTGAATTACTCGGTGTTGTTCTGAGGATAAGGGGCCGGTCTGCCGGCCCCGTTCTCTGGGCCGCAGCGTTTTGCCGAGAACGGAAACGACGAAGCCCTGAGTTATCGCTAACTCAGGGCTTCTGAATAGTGGCGGAACGGACGGGGCTCGAACCCGCGACCCCCTGCGTGACAGGCAGGTATTCTAACCAACTGAACTACCGCTCCGCGCCATTCCCTCTTGCGGGGGAACGAGGCGCATATTACGGACGCCTCTCGGTTCCGTCAACGCCTTTTTCTCCGCAAATGAACCGTTTGCACAGTTTTTCAACGAAGGGTTGCCCAGTGCGTTTTTTTCGTGCAAAAACGCCGTTATTCCGCCGGCGCCCCGCGCCACAGGCAGCTGCCGCCCTTCTTCGCCACCAGATCCAGACGCGCCTCGTGCGCCTTTATTTCTTCGTCGCTGGCGTAGACCACTTTCATCGCCGTAGCCGGGCGGACGATACGCTGTATTTCTTGCGCGGCATCGTTTTGCTGGGTGTCGCCTTCCATTTGGAACGCTATCGACGTCTGACCGCCGGTCATCGCCAGATAGACTTCCGCCAGGATCTCGGCATCGAGCAATGCGCCGTGCAGCGTACGCTTGCTGTTGTCTATCTCATAGCGGCTGCACAAGGCATCGAGGTTGTTGCGCTTGCCCGGGAACAGGCGGCGCGCCATCATCAGGCTGTCGGTGATGGTGCAGAAGGTCTCGGTCTTCGGGATCCCCTGCTGCAGCATGCGGAATTCGTGATCCATAAAGCCGATATCGAACGCCGCGTTATGGATCACCAGCTCGCCGCCGCGGATAAAGTCGAGGAATTCGTCGGCAACCTGATCGAAGGTCGGTTTGTCGGCCAGGAAGTCGTCGCTGATGCCGTGTACGCCGTACGCTTCCGGATCCACCAGCCGATCCGGCTTGATGTATACGTGGAAGTTGCGCCCGGTCAGGCGGCGGTTAATCACTTCCACCGCACCGATTTCGATGATGCGGTGCCCTTCGTAGTGCACCCCAAGCTTGTTCATACCGGTGGTTTCGGTATCGAGGACAATCTGTCTGGTGGTTGTAGAGATCATATTGCAGTGCTCACAGCGCTCGTTTATGTCAGACTTGGCTTTTATAAAACTGATAGGAAGAGTCTACCAGAGATGCTCAAACAGGTAGAAATTTTCACCGACGGCTCCTGCCTTGGCAACCCTGGCCCCGGTGGCTACGGCGCGATACTGCGCTATAAGCAGACGGAAAAAACCTTCAGCGAAGGATTTCGTCTGACCACCAATAACCGCATGGAAATGATGGCGGCGATCGTGGCGCTGGAAGCGCTGACGGTGCCTTGCGCCGTGACGCTCAGCACCGACAGCCAGTACGTGCGCCAGGGCATTACCAGCTGGATCCATAACTGGAAGAAACGCGGTTGGAAAACCGCCGACAAAAAACCGGTCAAGAATGTCGATCTGTGGCAGCGGCTGGATCAGGCCATTCAGCGCCACACCGTTAAATGGGAGTGGGTCAAGGGCCACGCCGGCCACCCGGAGAACGAACGCTGCGACGAGCTGGCGCGCGAGGCGGCGGGTAAACCGACGCAAGATGACGTCGGCTACCAACCGGAAGCCTAAGGCAGCTTGCGATAACTCTTGGTCGCGCCCACCGCGCGGCTGAGAGACGGCTTTCTCGCCCCCAGTTTCATCGGCGTGGGCGTCAGCGGCAAGGTGCGCTTGCGCGCCACAATCACGCTCATGCAGCCCAGCGCCGGCAAATGGGTGCATAAAAACTTGCCGCCCTTGCGGTGCCACGGCAGCACGTGAAAACGCGCCTGGTGCAACACCTCGTAATTCAGCAGGCTGAGCCAATCCAACAACCGCATCTGGGTAAACATGCGGCTGACATAGGGCTGACGATGACGCAATCCGGGCACCAGCTTGCCCAATCCCAGCAGGCTGAACGGATTGAAGCTGCTGACAACCAGCCAGCCGTCGTCGATCAACACCCTATCCACCTCACGCAGCATCCGATGCGGATCGTCCGCGTAGGACAGCGTATGCGCCAACAGGCAGGCATCCACCGATTTGGCGGCGAACGGCAGTTGATAGGCGTCGGCGATCACCTGCAGCCCTTCCCCCTCCAGCCCTACGTTGACCTGGTGGGAGATTGCGCATTTATCCGTGGCCAGCTCGGCGCTGAGCATGCCCATCTTCAGCAGATGGAAACCGAACAGCTTGGGCCACCAGGGTTGCAACTGCCGCTCGAGCGCTTCACGATAGTACTCCCCCCACGGCAGCTCAGCCCAGGACTGCGGGCCGGTGAGCTTTTGTAGAGTATGGGCTGGTTTCATGATTTATTATCTTCTTTCAAGCCGTTGCCAACGAGAGGTACACCATGAATCTTATCAGCATTCCCGCCTTCCAGGACAATTACATTTGGTTATTGGATGACCGGCAGGGGCGCTGCATTATCGTCGATCCGGGTGAAGCGCGGCCGGTGCTCGAGGCGCTGCAGCGCCTGCAGCTGGCGCCGTCGGCGATCCTGCTGACCCACCACCACCACGATCACGTCGGTGGCGTGGCGCAGATTGTCGCACAATACCCGGGCCTGGCGGTCTACGGGCCGCAGGAAACCGCAGGCAAAGGCGCCAACCACATCGTCCATGACGGCGATACCTTTGATATCGATGGCCGCCAGTACAGGACTATCGCCGTTCCCGGCCATACGCTGGGCCATGTGGCATTCTATAGTGCCCCTTATCTGTTCTGCGGCGACACCATTTTCTCCGCCGGCTGCGGCAGGCTGTTTGAAGGCACCGCAAAACAAATGTACGACTCATTTCAACAACTCGCGCAACTTCCCGATAACACCTTAATTTGCTGCGCGCATGAATATACTCTTTTAAATCTTAAGTTTGCGCGGGCTATTTTGCCGGAAGATCGAGAGATTGAAACATATCAACAACATGTTGAAGCGTTAAGGGCAAAAGGCCAAGCTAGCGTGCCGACCACGTTGCAATTAGAGCGCAAAATTAACCTGTTTTTACGTTGCCATGACGCTGATTTACAAAAGAAATTAGGCTTTAATTCACCACCGGAAAGCCTTCATTCAGTTTTTTCCGAATTACGCCTGCGGAAAGATAACTTCTAAGCTTTTAGTTGTGTTATTTGGCGAAGCAAAGTATTATTGCTCGTCTTTTAAGCAACTACATTGACACACACATGAAGGCTAAAGCGATATTTCTCGCCTCGGTCTTGCTAGTGGGTTGCCAGTCGTCCAGGCAGGACGCACCGGCGCCAGAACAGCATGCACAGAGTTTGTCTTCGGCTGGTCAAGATGGTGAAGCAGGAGAGTACACAGGAAATGGCCGAGCGAGCTCGGCGCGGTGGTTGGATAACAACAGTCCCGCCGCGCAACAGGACCTGTGGAACTTCATTAGCGACGAGCTGAAGATGGAGGTTCCGGAAAATTCCCGGATCCGTGATCAGAAAAGAAAGTACTTAAAAAGTAAGAGCTATCTCCACGATGTAACATTACGGGCAGAGCCGTACATGTACTGGATAGTCGGGCAGATTAAGAAACGTAATATGCCGATGGAACTGGTACTGCTACCCATAGTGGAGAGCGCTTTTGACCCACACGCCACGTCAAGTGCCAACGCCGCAGGGCTATGGCAAATCGTGCCGCAAACGGGTCGCAATTATGGTTTGAAAAACAATCAGTGGTATGACGGTCGACGCGATGTCGTCGCCTCGACAACCGCTGCGCTTAACATGATGCAGCGCTTGAACCGCATGTTTAACGGCGACTGGTTACTGACCGTAGCCGCCTATAACAGTGGTGAAGGCCGCGTGATGCAAGCGGTGAAGGCAAACAAACGCCAGGGTAAACCAACCAATTTCTGGGCATTGTCGCTTCCGCGTGAAACGTCAATCTATGTCCCGAAAATGCTGGCGCTGAGCGACATCATCAAGAACAGCAAGAAGTACGGCGTGAAACTCCCGAAAACGGATGAAACCCGTGCGCTGGCTCGTATCGATGTCGGGCAGCAGATCCAGCTGACTCAGGCGGCTGAGATGGCTGGGCTTTCAGTCACCAAGATGAAAGCGTATAACCCAGGCTACAAAAAAGGCGTTACGGCACCCAACGGGCCCCATTACATCATGGTTCCCAAAGGGCATGCCGATCAGCTGAAAGACTCGCTGGCCGATGGCCAGATCGCCGTGACTCAGCCAACGACGCAGTTGGCGAAGAACAGCGGTTTGTCCGGTGGCAGTTCGTATAAAGTTCGCTCCGGCGACACCTTATCGGCCATAGCCAAGCGGCTGAACGTTAAGACCAGCGATTTGCAGAGTTGGAACAACTTACGCGCCAAGAGCGCCTTAAAAGTTGGGCAAACCCTGCAAGTGGCCAGCAATACTGGCAGTAACAGCAGTATCACCTACCAGGTTCGTAAAGGTGATTCGCTCGCCAGTATCGCACGTCGTCACGGCGTCGATATTAACGACGTGATGCGTTGGAATTCAACGCTCGCCAAAGGCAACCTGCAGCCAGGTCTGAAGCTGACCCTGTTTGTCGGCAACAAGATGACGCCGGATACTTAAATGTTCGGCACAAAAAAAGCACCCTTCGGGGTGCTTTTTTATTAGCTGCGATTCACCATACCGGCGAGTCTTTCTCCGGATGAAACTCCACCAACAGCGGGTTGTGATCCGATGCGCTGGTCACCAGCACCGACGCCTCCACCACTCCCAGATTGCGGTAAAATACGAAATCCAGTGGACGACCGAAGGCCTTGCGGCGATGGTCGTCGGTGAAACTCACCTCGCGCAGCGCCATCTCTCCGGCAAAGTCATACAGCGCATTGATGCGCTTGCGGCTCCAGGCGTTGAAATCCCCCGCCATAATCACCGGCCCCCGGTGACTGGCGATCTGTTCGCCTATCGGCCCCAACTGCTTGCTGTAGACGTCGACGCCTAGGCTAAAGTTCACCGCATGGATGTTCACCACCATCAACAGCTCGCCGTTGTACAGCGGATAAACGGTGATCAGAGCCGACTTGGAAAGCCGCAGCAGCGGCTCCCGCTCACGCAGCGGGCAACAGTAAACAGGATGAGCGGCAGCCAGCGTCATCACGCCGGAAGGGTGCTGCGGCAGCACAAAGGCCGGCACCTGATCGGCCGCCAGATAGTTGGCGGTAGCGTAGCTCACCAACTCTGGCGTGGTTTGCGCCTCTTGCAACAATACCAGCTGCGCGTCTTTGCCATGGTTCTTCAGCACCGAAAGCCAGTCGGCTCGCTGCTGTTTGAAAATATTCCATACCATGACGCGCAGGGCGCCGGTCGTCGGCAGCGCCGCCCCTGGCGGCAACGGCTGGTTAACGGCACCAGGAAAGATTCGCTCAACTGGCTGACCTGCAACATACCTCATTGCATAAGTTCGTTTCGGCACGCGATTCGCCTATTACCCATTAACATGAAAACTGGCGATGAACACTCGCCAACGATGAATTGATTATACGCCTACCCTGCATAGAGGGCATGGCTTTTGCGGGCATCACCTTTTCAGTTATAGGGGCCGCCTGCAGCGATTTCAATCTTCTGACGGTATAGCTGTGTAAAGGTGAGGGGTAATAGGTGAAAAATGCGAAAAGGCCCGCAAAATGCGGGCCAGGCAGCAAGAGTTTTACGTATTAAGCCGTTTGCAGCTGAGACTTTTTATCCAGGCGACCGCTGAAGCTAACCAGTAACAATGCAACCACCACGATCAACGCGCCAATCCAGGGGGTCTGCGCCAGCCCCAGTGAGGCAACGGTCTGGCCGCCAATCACCGAGCCGAGCGCAATGCCGATGTTGAACGCCGCGATGTTGAGACCGGACGCCACATCCACCGCATTTGGCGTGTATTGCGCGGCTTTCTGCACCACATACACCTGCAGCCCCGGCACGTTGCCGAAAGCGAACACGCCCATCACAATCACCGTCAGCAACGCGGCAATACTGTGGCTGGCGGTAAACTGGAACACCAGCAACAAAATGGCCAGCGCGGCAAAGATAAAGCTCAGCGCACGCACGGCCCCATGACGATCGGCCAGCTTGCCTCCCCAGATGTTACCCACCGCCACCGCGACGCCATAAGCCAATAGTATCCAGCTCACGGTCGGAGCAGAGAAGCCGGCCAGTTCCTGCATCATCGGCGCAAGGAAGGTAAAGGTCGTGAAGACCCCGCCGTATCCCAATGCGGTAATCGCGTAAATCAGCAGCAGACGAGGATGAGTCAGCACTTTCAGCTGTTCCCGCACGCCGGCGCTGCCCTGGTTCTTGATATTGCTCGGTACCAGAATAACGCTGGCCAGCGTGGCGACAGCGCCAATCAGAGAAACGGCCAGGAAGGTCTCACGCCAGCCAAACTGCTGGCCGATGAACGTCCCCAGCGGTACGCCGGTCACCAACGCCACCGTCAGGCCACCAAACATGATGGCGATGGCGGAGGCCGCCTTCTCTTTCGCCACCAGGCTAGTGGCGATAGTGGAGCCGATAGAGAAGAACACGCCGTGAGCCAGGCCGGTCAACAACCGAGCCACTACCAGCGATTCATAGCTGGGTGACTGCCAGGCCAGCAGGTTGCCGAGAGTGAACAGCACCATCAGGCCAACCAGCAGCAGTTTGCGAGGTATGCGGCTGGTCAGGGCCGTCAGCACCGGCGCACCAATGGCCACGCCGAGGGCATAGATAGTCACCAGCAATCCAGCGGACGGTACGGTCACCCCAAGCTGCTCCGCGATAGTCGGGATCAACCCGACTATCACGAACTCGGTCGTGCCGATAGCAAAAGCGCTGATGGTTAAGGCAAGTAATGCGAGTGGCATTTTTTACTCCGAAATAGCATTCAAGTTGATGACGGCTATTATCGGCCTATGCTTAAATGATAAAAATGCTCAAAATTTCAAATTAACTTTGCTATCGGAGCAAAAATGAAAGCAAACTCTGACGAGTTGATCACCTTTGTCACCGTCGTAGAAAGCGGCAGCTTCAGCCGGGCGGCCGAACGCCTGGAACAAGCGAACTCCGTAGTCAGCCGAACGGTGAAAAAACTGGAAAGCAAACTGGGCGTGACGTTGCTCAATCGCACCACGCGCCAAATCAGCCTGACTCAGGAAGGCGAGAATTACTTTCGCCAGGTGCAGAAGGTACTGAATGACATGGCCGCGGCGGAAAATGCGCTGATGGAAAGCCGCCAGCGTCCGCAAGGTCTGCTGCGCGTCGACGCGGCAACGCCGGTGGTGCTGCACATGCTGACGCCTTTAGTGGCAGAGTTCCGCGAACGTTATCCTGAAATGTCGTTATCGCTGGTGTCTTCGGAAAACTTTATCAATCTGATCGAGCGAAAAGTGGATATCGCGATCCGCGTAGGCGAGCTGACCGATTCTACGCTGAAAGCACGCAAGCTCATGACCAGCTACCGGCATGTGCTTGCCTCCCCCGCTTATCTGGCTCAGCACGGCACGCCGCAAACGGTAGAAGATCTTGAACATCACTGCTGCATCGGCTTCAACGACCTGCCCAGCTTGAACCGCTGGCCACTGGCTTGTTCAGATGGCAGCCAGTTGGAAATCACCCCCGGTTTGACCACCAATAGTGGAGAAACCCAGCGCCATCTCTGTCTGCATGGCAACGGTATCGCCTGTCTGTCGGACTTTATGAGCGACGAAGATATCAAACGTGGAGATTTGGTCCCGATTCTGGTGGAAGCGACGCTGCCGGTCGCCATGCCGATCAACGCGGTTTATTACAGCGACAGCGCCGTCAGCAACCGTCTGCGCAGCTTTATTGATTTTGTGAGTGAATACCTGAAACGATAAAAAAGGCGCCCCGATGGACGCCTTATGCTGACTACTGCGAGGAATGATTAATCCCAGTTTGGCGCCAGACCTTCCGGGCTAACCAGACGGCCGTTGCACTCCAGTGTGGCGATCTGCGCCATATCTTCGTCGGTCAGCGTCAGTTGCTGCGCCAACAGGTTGCTCGCCAGGTTTTCACGCTTGGTAGAGGATGGAATAACCGCATAGCCCAGCTTCAGTGCCCAAGCCAGGACAACCTGTGCAGGGGTCGCATTGTGACGTGCGGCGATGCTTTTGATCGTTTCATCCTGCAGCGCTTTGCCATAGGCCAATGTCATGTAAGAAGTGATGGCGATGCCATGCTGCTGCGCGAATGCTACCACCTTACGGTTCTGCAAGAACGGTGACAACTCGATTTGGTTGGTGGCGATTTCATCGGCGCCAATCGCGTCAATCGCTTGCTGCATCAAGTCGATGGTGAAGTTAGATACGCCAATTTGGCGGGTCAGCCCCAGCTTTTTCGCTTCCAGCAGCTCAGCCATAAATTCGGCAACCGGCACTTCGTCGTGGGGTGACGGCCAGTGGATCAGCGTCAGATCAACGTAGGACGTTTGCAGTTTTTTAAGGCTTTCTTGCAGGCTTGGGATCAACGTGCCTTTCGCCAGGTTCGCGATCCAAATCTTGGTGGTGATGAACAGGTCTTCACGTTTCACACCGCTGGCAGCGATAGCCTGGCCAACAGCCGCTTCGTTTTCATAGATCTGTGCGGTATCGATAGTGCGATAGCCCAGCTCGAGTGCGGTGCTGACAGAATCGATAACAACCTGATCCTGAAGGCGGAAAGTACCTAAACCAAATGCAGGGATGCTCATAATGTTTTCTCTCATTAACGGGTAGATGCGGTATGAGGAAGATTATGGCAACTTTTTTATTGATCAAAAACGCCTGGTTCGGCATAAGACTTTTGATCTAAAGGCAACAATATGGAGAAAGCAAGGCTGTCAGGAGGGACAATTCCAGCCTGAGAAGCGCAAAATTCAGATATGAAAAAGCCCTGAGTCAGAGACTCAGGGCTTATCAATTAAGTGGCGGAACGGACGGGGCTCGAACCCGCGACCCCCTGCGTGACAGGCAGGTATTCTAACCAACTGAACTACCGCTCCACCGATTCTTTTACGTTGCATCTTTCGATGCCGGCAATATCGCGCTCTGCGATTTGCGCATTACCAGTCGTCACACTGATAACGTTTGTTTGATGCCTGGCAGTGTCCTACTCTCGCATGGGGAGACCCCACACTACCATCGGCGCTACGGCGTTTCACTTCTGAGTTCGGCATGGGGTCAGGTGGGACCACCGCGCTATTGCCGCCAGGCAAATTCTGTTTCATTCCAACCGCTTCACTTCCATGAAGCCATCAGAACCAATCTTGGAACGTCGCTGAAAATCTCTCTAAAAACACCTTCGGTGTTGTAAGGTTAAGCCTCACGGATCATTAGTACTGGTTAGCTCAATGCATCGCTGCAC